>SPJK01015782.1_pt1 | contig 193977 bp, 192 predicted proteins | sample 3741771 | NCBI WGS metagenome assembly SPJK01 (sample SAMN10925997, study PRJNA522277) | cold seep metagenome | isolation source: Elba SIP-enriched marine methane seep metagenome, extraction at timepoint T2 | place: Italy: coast of Elba, Mediterranean Sea
AACATGGTTTCATCAAGGCCGCGCGCGTGCAGCAGTCGATTGGTGAAGACATGGCCCCGTTCGCAATCCTGCACCAGTTGAATTTCATCGATGGCCAAAAACCGCAATGGAATATCAAGGGGCATCGCCTCAACCGTGGCGACCCAATAGGACGGGTTGGGCGGGACGATACGTTCTTCGCCCGTGATCAGGGCAACGGATCGCGGGCCCCGCAGTTTGACAACACGATCATAGACTTCGCGTGCCAACAAACGCAGCGGCAGACCGATCATCCCACTTTTGTGGGCGACCATACGCTCAATAGCGAGGTGGGTCTTGCCGGTATTGGTTGGACCCAACACCGCAGTGACCTGCGTGCTGTCAGCAAATGAAGTCAAGATTCTGGTCATTTATCTGGGGTGGGCGCGCGTTTACAAGATGGGCGGCGCGTTTGGGGGGTGATGGTGGTCCGGTTCTGATGATGGCCTGACTGTGGCGATTTTGGGCAGGTTGCGCAAGAAAAACCGACTGGGTTTTGGGAGATGAATAGCGCGCAAACGCGGTGGCAGATCAAGGCAAAGCAGGCTTGTCGCATAAATGTCCCCAAACTATCCACACATGATGGGGTGAAACCTGAACAAGTCGTGACCGAATCATAAATTTGGCGCATTTCTTGCTTCGTTCACGGCTATATCTAGTGGTGCGTTTGGGTCCGGCCCCAAGGTGATTGTGGTTGAGGGGGTGGGAAATTCAACATATAGGGCAGCCGATCAGCCTGTTTGATCGTTCAGGGCATCAAGGGCGCGGCGTGTTTCAAGCTGGCGCGCACGGGTGATGGGGTAGAACCACAAGATCAGCGCATTGATTATCGACAGCACGACAGGGAAGGTCACATATATCGTTGCCAAACCATCGATCGCGGATTGCGCGTTTTCTTGCCCCGCGCGATACCCAAAACCCTGTTCAAGTACGACATAGACAATCCCGACGGAAATCGCGATGCCGAATTTTGTGGTCATGTTGATAAAGGCATAGAACAGCCCGGTGCGTTCTTCGCCCGTCCGCAGGCGGTCCTCATCAACAATATCGGCAGTGATCGCCCTGATCAAAAGCGAACCCGCCCCCAAATGTGTGCCCATCAGCACCCACAGGATCAGGGCGTATATCGGCTCCCCCTTCGGGATGATCAGCACAAAGGGCAGGGTAACCGCAGTGATGAGGGAGGCCCCGGCCAAGGTACGATGTTTTTCAAACTTGTAGGACAGTTTTAGGATCAGCGGTACGAATACAACGCCTGAACCGAAATAGGCCAACAGCATCCATTCAGCATGGTTGCCCAGTTGCAAATAGTCATGGGCCAAAAACAGATAAAGCGATGTGACAACGCCAGTTGAAATCCCGCCGAACAGGTCAATCGCCAAAATCCGCCTTAGGGGGCTGTTGTGACGCAGCTCTGACAGGGCAACGCGCCATTTAATCGGGGCCGCGTTGGAAATTTTCTGCTTCCGCTCTGGCACAAACCACACGGCCACCAACACGGTCAGCGGCAGCAAGATGATTGAGAACCACCCCATTGAGGCGACTTTCTCTCGCTGGCCAATGTCGGCATCGGGAAACAGGGATGGTATCAGGGCGGGCATGGTCAGCACGAACAGCATGCCGAGTATCAGCGCGGCCTCTCGATAGCCCTGAATACGGCTGCGCTCATCGTAATCGGGTGACAGCTCCGCGCCCCAACTCATGTGGGAAACGGTCAGCATAGTCCAACCGATATACATAAAGACCATCCAGCCCAGTAAATAGCCAAAGCTGGCGTGGGTCACTGGCGGCATAAAAATCATAAAGATGGACAGCAGCATAATCGGGACGGACAGCGCGATCCAATGACGGCGGCGGCCCCAACGGCTGGGGAAGCGATCTGACAAAAAGCCCAAAATGGGGTCGGTTACCGTGTCCCAAATCCGTGACAGGGTGAAGGCAAGCCCCACCATTGTCAGGGGCAGGCCCAGCTCAGACGCATAAAAGGGCGGCAGATACACAGTGATGGGCAGGCCCAGGGCAGCAATCGGTATAGCAGGCCCGGCAAAGGCTGATAAACGCCAGCCAGACATACGCTCCGTCGTGGGCGCGTCGGTCGCCTGTTCCGCCTTTGGCGCTGTTGCGTCACTTATGACATCTGCCATGCGGTGCCCCCACTCACTACGAAATTGTCATGCGCCAGCGTCCGACTGCATGCCTAGAATTGAATTGTCACTGAACGATCCTGTGACCGCCGCTATCTTCTTAACGGATGGCGTTGGCGATTGGATTGGTTGGCGCTGATTATTTATCAGTTCGCCTGATTTGTCGAGCCGAACTTGTCGGTGATTGTACCGCCCGATTTGACGGTCAGTCGCTGGTTAAGGTCGCCTGTGCGGTAGGCATGGTACGGCGCAACTCATAGTCGCTTAGATGCACCATGATCGTGCCATAGCCCGTTGCGACCTGTAGCTTGACGGGCAGCAGTACGGTTTCGCCTGACGGGCTGTGGGCGACGGGGATGGGGGCCAGCCAGACCTTGGCAGGTTCATATGTTTTGGAGCGGCGGCGGATGCGGTCGCGGCCCGATGTGGGGGCAACTTCCGTGGCGCTTTCGTCAAAGCCCTTGATCCGTTCAAACACCGCCTCACACATGATGGCATCACCTTCATAGGCGTTGTAGCGGCTTTTGGTCATGCTGGCCGGGCGGATATATTTGGTGTGGAGGTCAGACCGGCGGCGGCCATCAAATATGCGCACGGTTTCGCCGCAGGGCTGTTCACCCGCAGCAAGGGTCAGGTGGAACAGCGCCGCTGACAGCGGGTCCAGCGTGCCAAGCTGTTCAGCAAGGGGCACGGGTGCGCGTTGGTCATCGGGGCCATAGGCGGGCGTGGCCTCAAGCGTGACGGGGGCGTCGTCGTTGAATGTCACTTGGGTCTGGCGGTCAACTTCGGTGTCTGTGCCATATTGATAGGCATAGCGGTATGGTTTGACGGTGCCGTCTTCAATACTGCCGGTGGCTTCGACAGTGCCGTGACGACCACCGGTGAACAAATCGGCCAGTCCCGTGCCGCGTCCGGTAGAAACCATTTCATAGCGGTTGTCGTAAAGTCTGCTGGACAGATCAGCTGTGCCGATCTGTATGCCGCCGAAATAGAAATCGACTGTCATGCTGGCTTCAATCGCGCTGTCATTGGGGTCGCTGGCGTTGGCACTGATTGGCAAGAGAATCAGGGCGGCGGCGGCAACAAGGTGCCGGGCGATCTGGCTGCGGGATAGAATCATCATGGGGAATCCCCTTAAATCTGGTTTTCAAGGCCGGAAATTAACCGTTTTACGCCTTGTTCATGATGCCTGTATGAGGGGGTAGTTTGGCAAAAAAGCGGCATAAACGCGTTTTTTGTGCGGATTCGCAGGCGTGGCTGAAAAAAGCCGCGACAAATGGGACGTTAATCGGATTATCGCGCTGCAAAGACTTGACCTTAACCCCGCAAGACGCCTATACAGCGCCTCTATTTTGATGCGGTGCCCGAAGCGGTTGTTTGCGGCCGATTTGGTGTGTGCCCATCATTCTAATCAAATGACTGAATTTTGTGGGCGGATTTAATCTGCCACGCCCTGAATGACAGGGCCAGTAGGAGAAGAGCAATGGCACGTCGTTGCGAACTAAGCGGTAAAGGCCCGATGGTCGGCAATAATGTCAGCCACGCCAAAAACAGGACCAAGCGGCGCTTTTTGCCGAACCTGAACAATGTGACTCTGATTTCAGAAGCGCTGGAGCAAAGCTTCCAGTTCCGCGTGTCCATGCACGCCCTGCGTTCTGTAGAGCATAATGGTGGTCTGGATAATTTCCTGCTGAAAGCCAAAGATGACCAGCTGTCAGATAAAGCGCAGAAAGTGAAGCGCGATCTGAAGAAGAAGCTGGCCGCCGCTGACGCCGCCTAATACCGGCACAGCATCAGAATTTGGGAAGCCCTGCCATTTGGCGGGGCTTTTTCTTTGCCCAATCCAGCCGCTCTGTCGACCAGCAATCCTTTAGTTCAGCAATTCGAAAACCAGCAACAAGGTCCGCTGCAACGGCGTGTTGAAATTATCGTCCGACATGATGTAAAGCAGCGTGCGCCCATCAGCGGTGACGCGGACGTCCAACGCCTCCATATTGTCGATATTGGCACTGCGGTTCAGCCGCGCCAATACAGGGCCATCCAAAATGGCGCGATGGGTGATGTTGGCGGCCCGAATGCGGCGGATTTGCATCCCCGGCCCGGTTGCTTTGCTGAAACTGCGTTCCAAAACCAGCACATCCCCATTGGGTAACCGTGCCATATCGGTCGGTTTGAACTGGCCAATTTTTTGCAAACTTAGGGGCAGAGCCCGCGGGCCATCTGCAATCCAGCCGACGATATTGCCAGCCTCATCACGGGCATCTTCGGTCAGCGCCATGATGCGCCCATCCGCAAGCTGCACAATACCTTCCATGCCACCATTGGACGGCACCCATGTGTCCGCCCCCGGTAGCGCCAAGGCACTGTCAGGGTCACCATTGATGCGGCCATAGCGTAAAACACGATGCTTGCGTTCAAAGGCTATCAAGAACGGGCCGGTCAATGCGCCGTCAGAAAGATCAATGATGCTTTCGGCATCTTGCTTTTTCTTGTTGTCGAGCAGCCCTTGCAAACCTGACAGCCGAGCAATTTTGACGCCCTTTACCTGCGTGATAACGCCAGGGGCAGATTCGTCAAACACGCCCTTGATGTAACGGCCCTTGTCGGTGATTGCCCAAAACCGCCTGCCGCTTTTGTTGATGACAAGCCCTGAGATACCGCCAAAGTCGACATGATCAGCCTTCAACTCAATGCCGCTAAGGAATTTCAGATTGCCGACCTTGGTGCTTTTGTTGCCGTCATAGACGGATAGGGGCACAGCCACGGCGCGCACCGCGACCCGTTCAGGGGCAGAGCCGGGGGCCGCTTGGGCAGCACCATGAAGGGAGAGTGCCATCCCCACCAAAAGCAGGGCAGTCGTAAAGCGGCGGCCTATTGATCGATACATGTGCGGGCTCCATCCGGCAGGCAGGTTTCAAGCTCAGTCTGATAATGCTCAAAAACGCCGCCAAAGATAAACCCGGCTAACAGCACATAATTGGTGATGGATATTTTGCGCGGTTGTTGGCGCACGCGGGCATAAACCCAATAACCGACCCAAAACAGGATTGGCATGAACAAGGTCCAGTCACCGAAATCCCAAGGGATATTGGCCAGTGGTGACAAGACGTCGGTGATATAATCCCAAATCTTGCCAATAAACGCGCCGACGGAAAGGTCTGTTTCCTGTTCCATGCCCGGTCTCCCTATCGTCGTTGCGGTGCCCCGCCGGGAGTTTTCCCGTGGGTGTCTTCAAACAAATCAGCTAACTGATCCACCATTGCCCCGCCCAATTGTTCCGCATCAATGATTGTCACGGCACGCTGGTAATAGCGGGTCACATCATGACCGATACCAATGGCAATCAGTTCCACCGGAGAACGGGTTTCAATTTCATCAATCACTTGGCGCAAATGTTTTTCAAGATAATTGCCCTGATTAACAGACAGGGTTGAATCATCAACCGGCGCACCATCGGAAATCACCATCAAAATGCGGCGATATTCTGGCCGGGCCAATAGACGGTCATGCGCCCAAACCAATGCTTCGCCATCGATGTTTTCTTTCAGCAACCCTTCGCGCATCATCAGACCCAGATTACGGCGGGCACGACGCCACGGCGCATCGGCGCTTTTATAGATGATGTGGCGCAGATCGTTCAAACGACCGGGGCCTGCGGGCTTGCCATCAGCAAGCCACCGTTCGCGGGCCTGTCCGCCCTTCCACGCGCGGGTGGTAAAGCCAAGGATTTCGACCTTCACACCGCACCGTTCAAGGGTACGTGCCAGAATATCGGCGCACATGGCAGCAACTGAAATGGGACGCCCCCGCATGGAGCCTGAATTGTCTAGCAGTAACGTGACAACCGTGTCCTTGAAGTCAGTATCCTGTTCCATCTTGTAGGACAGCGGATTGGTCGGGTCTGCTACCACACGGGCCAGCCGTGCAGCATCCAAAATGCCTTCTTCAAGGTCAAAGTCCCAAGACCGGTTTTGCTGTGCCATCAGTTTGCGCTGCAACTTATTGGCAAGACGGCCAACGACTGATTGCATGCTTTGCAATTGCTGATCCAGATAGGCGCGCAGACGCGTCAACTCCTCAGTATCGCACAGATCTTCGGCCAAGATGACTTCATCAAATTCCTTGGTGAAAACCTTATAGGCGTCACGGTCGTTCTGATCGCCTTCCTGATAATTGGGCCGCCACGGTTGTTCACCATCGCCTTGTTCATCAGCATCGTCGGCCATGGCTTCTTCGTCGGAATCAACTTCGACGCTTTCAGCTTCGCCTTCTTCGGTTTCGCCTTCGCCGAACTCAACCTCTTGCGAGGAAGCTGCCTGCGGCTCCTCTCCCTGATCGGATTCGCCGTCGCCGCCATCATCATCCTGCTGGTCTTGATCAGCCTCGTCGTCGTTGGAGCCTTCTTCCTGGTCCTCGCCCAACTCGTCACCCAGATCAAGGTCACGGATGATCTCGCGCATGGTTTTGGCAAAATCTTCCTGATCACCGATGGCATCTGCCAAACGGTCCATATCGTCCCCGGCCTTTTCCTCAATAAAGGGGCGCCATGCATCGACCATTGCCTTGGCTGCTGTCGGGATTTTCATGTCGGCTAGTTTTTCGCGTAACAGGTAGCCGACCGTTTCGCCCAAAATGGCCATGTCCGGGTCGGACACTTGATTAAAGCCACGATCAACGGCGCGCACTTCTTGCGATGCTTCGATATTGTTGCGCATACCGGACATGCCGTGCGTGCCGACAATATCAATCCGGGCCAGTTCTGCCGCCTCATGAATGGCGCGAGCGTGTTTGCCCTCAGGCATGGCATCTGCATGTGCTGCTTCGTCATGATGCCGTAGCTTCAATGAAAAGCTGTCGCCTGTGCCACGAAGCTCAGCCACCTGTTCGGGGCTTGCTGCCCGTGGGGGCAGGGGCATACGGGCACGGCCACCGCGCACGCCGGGTGGTTCGGCACCAAAGGTGACCGCAAGTTCCGCATCGCCGGACACGGCCCGCATGACGGCCGATACGGCGCGCTTCAGCGGTTCTGTCGGGTTATTTTCGGCCATATGCTTTGTGCTTTACTTCAGGCTTAGCCGTTCAATGCGAATTGTGCGGCAGACTCAGGCAAATCCACGCCAAAGCAACGCTGGTAATATTCAGCCACATAGGGGCGTTCCAGCTCGTCACATTTGTTCAGGAAGGTCAGGCGGAAGGCAAGGCCAAGATCGCCACCGAATATTTCGGCATTTTCAGCCCATGTGATGACGGTACGCGGGCTCATCACTGTAGAGATATCGCCATTCATGAACGCGCTACGGGTCAGTTCGGCCACGCGGACCATGCTTTCGATGGTTTGGCGACCTTCGTCATTGTTATATTGCGGGCACTTCGCCAAGACGATGGCGGCTTCTTCTTCAAACGGCAGATAGTTCAGTGTGGTCACAACATTCCAACGGTCCATCTGGCCTTGGTTGATTTGTTGTGTGCCGTGATACAGGCCGGATGTGTCGCCCAGACCGATTGTGTTGGCGGTGGCAAACAGACGGAATGCAGAATGCTGTTTGATGACGCGGTTTTGGTCCAGCAGGGTGAAGCGGCCTTCATTTTCCAGTACGCGCTGGATCACGAACATCACATCGGGGCGACCGGCATCATATTCATCAAAGACGATGGCGCAGGCGTGTTGCAAGGCCCAAGGCAGGATGCCTTCCTTGAATTCGGTCACCTGTTGGCCTTCGCGCAGCACGATGGCATCGCGACCGACAAGGTCGATACGGCTGATATGGCTATCAAGGTTGACGCGGATACACGGCCAATTCAGGCGTGCCGCTACCTGTTCAATATGCGTTGACTTACCGGTGCCGTGATAACCTTGGATCATCACGCGACGATTGAAGGCAAACCCGGCAAGGATTGCCATCGTGGTCTGTTCGTCAAAACGATAAGTATCATCAATCGGCGGCACATAATCATTGGGCTGACTGAAGGCGGGAACTTTCATGTCTGAATCAATTCCGAATGCCTCACGCACCGATATTTCGGTATCGGGTGTGGCATCATGAATTGCGCCCGAAAGGGCCTGCACGTCACTGGTCATTGAAAGCTCCGTTATTTTTTGAATTATCCAAAATGATGAATGCGGGGTTGCCCAATTGCAGTCCGCCTAATGTCCTATTTTCCAACACCAAAACTGACGGCCCGCAAATGATTGAAGGCGTCGATGACTTGTGTCAGCCGTTCTTCGGTTGACCTGTCCCCCCCATTGGTGTCGGGATGAAACCTGATGAGCAATTCTTTATAGCGTGTCTTGATGTCTTGCAAGCTGGCCGTCTCGTCCAAATTCAGGTTGGCGAGCGCTGTGCGCGTCTGTTGCGGTAGGCGCGAGCCTGCTTTCCATGTGCGATTTGCCGTTTCCGCGCCGGGGCCATCGTCAAACAGATCATAGGGATCATAGCGCCCGCCTGCGGGATCAAAGCCGCCGGGCCGATCTGTGCCGGGCTTGGCGCCATCCTTGTCGGCCTTGCTGCCGTCTGGGTTTGTGCCAACTTTCCATGTCGGGCGTTCCCACATAGTGGCGTTTTCCATGTGATCGCGGATCTGGTCTTCATCCATGCCTTCAAAGAAGTTCCAGCTTTTATTGTATTCGCGGATATGGTCCTGACAGAACCAGCGCCATTGGCGCAGTTGGTCGGGGCTTTTGGGGGCCTTGTGTTCCCCGAAATCGGCGCAATTGGGCCACTCACACACGCGCTTTTTCGGCGGTGCGGTACGGGCCGCCTTTTTGCCATTCGGGCCTCGACTGGGCTTGACGCGAATGTCATAAATGTCATCAAGAAATTTGCTCACAACCGGGCGATTATGAAGATCGAAGCCCGGTGCCGCAAGTGGTGGTGAGGGCCTGCCTCATTATGTCCAACGATTGGGCAGGGGCAGGGTGGATTTGGATAGGAATGTGAACAATGGCAGGCACAGTCGAAGCGGCAATTAGACAAAAGCTTAACGCGGCGTTCTCTCCGCAAAGCATTGAAATTGTTAACGAAAGCGATTCGCACTCGGGGCATGCGGGCCATGATGGCAGTGGTGAAAGCCATTTCCGGGTCTATTTGGTGTCTGACAAGTTTGCCGGGCAAAACCGTGTGGCGCGCCAACGGGCGATTTATGACGTGCTGGCGGATGAGTTGGCGGGGCCGATTCACGCCTTTTCAGTCACCGCGCGGACCCCTGACGAAATAGGGTGATTCTCTACCAAATCGGATCATGACGTCTTTGTCATATTGACTTAATTTGTGCAGTGCGGCATCTGGCAAGCCTATTTATTGCTGTGGGAGCCTGTTTATGAGCCTTGATTCATCACTTGAAGGCGTTCTGTCCCTTTTGGACCTTGAGCCGCTGGAGCAGAACCTGTTCCGTGGCATCAGCCCGAAGGAACGGTTGCAACGCGTGTTTGGCGGGCAGGTGATCGGTCAGGCGTTGGTCGCGGCGCAGCGCACCGTCCCGGATGACCGGTTGTGCCATTCACTGCATTGCTATTTCTTGCGTCCCGGCGACACCCAGGTGCCGATCATCTATGAAGTTGACCGGATCCGTGATGGCAAAAGCTTTACCACGCGGCGCGTTGTGGCCATTCAAAATGGCAAGGCGATATTCTCGCTGTCCGCAAGTTTCCAAGTGATTGAAGAGGGGCTGGAACACCAGACCCCCATGCCCGATGTGCCCGGCCCCGAAGGGTTGATGAGCGAAAGCGACCGTCGTCAGGCGGATGCGGACAAGATCCCCGAAAAATTCCGCGATATGTGGCTGCGCCCCCGCCCGATTGAAACGCGCCCGGTCAATCCGCGTGATCTGTTCCGCCCCGAACCGCAGGAAGCTGCACAGTATATCTGGGTGCGCACCAATGGTGAGCTGCCCAATGATATGGCATTGCAGCAGGCAATGTTGGCCTATGCATCCGACATGTCATTGTTGGATACATGTACGCTGCCACACGGTATTTCATGGGGCGACCCCGGTGTGCAGATGGCCAGCCTTGACCATGCCATGTGGTTCCACCGTGAATTCCGCATGGATGAATGGTTGCTATATGCGCAAGACAGTCCGACATCTTCAGGGTCACGCGGCATCAATCGCGGCGTGTTCTATCGTCAGGACGGCACAATCGTAGCGACTGTCGCGCAAGAAGGCCTGATCCGCATTCATGAAGACGAGTTCAAGAAACGCAAATAAGTAAGGCGTTGATTGGATGCTTTGGCGGGCCGGGTGCTTTTATTGCGTTGGGATTATGCCGGGGCGATATAGGGGCGACCGACGCAATGATAGTCAATACCTTGTGCCGCCATATCATCAGGTTCGTAAATATTACGTAGATCAACCAGCAATGGTGTGCTGAGCGCCGCCTTTAGCGCTGCGAAGTCTAGCGCACGGAACTCATTCCATTCTGTCAGAATGGTCAGGGAGTCTGCCCCCGCCATAACTTCATTGATGCCGCTTTTCCAATCAACATCGGTCAACAGTGATTTGGCTTCGTCCATCCCTTCGGGGTCAAATGCCTGCACCTTAGCGCCGGCAGCTTGCAAGGCGGGGATAATGTCAAGCGAAGGGGCCTCGCGCATATCGTCGGTATTGGGTTTGAAGGTCACGCCCAAGACGCCAATGGTCTTGCCGCTGACATCGCCGCCATGGGCTGCAATGATCTTGTCAGCCATGGCCCGCTTGCGTTCATTATTGACCCGTTCAACCGTTTCAACGATCTGGATCGGGGTGCCGACTTCCTGTGCGGTGCGTACAAGGGCGAGCGTGTCCTTGGGAAAGCATGACCCGCCATAGCCCGGCCCGGCATGCAGGAACTTGCTGCCGATACGGCCATCAAGCCCGATGCCCTTTGAAACTGATTGGACATCCGCGCCAACTTTTTCACACAGATTGGCGATTTCATTGATGAAGCTGATTTTGGTCGCCAAAAACGCATTGGCGGCATATTTGATCACTTCCGCGGTTTCGCGATTGGTGAACAGCATTGGCGTTTCGGCCAGATATAGCGGGCGGTAAAGCTCCCTCATGACCGCTTCGGCGCGTTGGGATTCTGTGCCGACCACAACGCGGTCAGGCCGGGAGAAATCTTCGATGGCAGAACCTTCACGCAAAAATTCAGGGTTGGAGGCAACCGCAAATTCAATATCGGCCCGGTCGCGTGCTGCAAGTGTTTTGGCCATGATGGCCTCAACCTCAGACGCAGTGCCGACGGGTACAGTGCTTTTATCAATAATGACGGTGAAGTCTTCGATGGTGTTGGCGATTTCTTCGGCAGCGCCATAAACATAGGATAGGTCGGCATGGCCATCACCGCGCCGGGTTGGTGTGCCGACAGCAATGAAAACGCAATCAGTGTCTCTCAAAGCCGTTGCCAAATCCGTTGTGAAGCTGAGGCGACCGGCGCTGACATTATCAGCAACAAGGCGATCAAGCCCCGGTTCGAAAATCGGAATTTCCCCATTGTTCAGCCGCTCAATCTTGCTGGCATCCTTATCCACACAAATGACCGTGTGGCCAAAGTCTGAAAAGCAGGCGCCGGAGACAAGGCCAACATAGCCAGTGCCAATCATCGCTACGCGCATAGGAAAATCCTTTAGATCAAGTCAGAATATCGAACGGGTTAGAGTATGAAGGGTGAATTATAGCGGAAGTTGTTTTAGCCAGGCAGCCAAATTGGCCCCAAGGTCAGGATCATTATCAGCCCCACGGGCAAGTGCATAGGCGACATTTGCTTGCAGGAAGCCAAGTTTGCTGCCGCAATCATACCGCGTGCCTTCATAGCGCAGGCCATGAAAGGGCGACTGGCCGATGCGCCGGGCCATAGAATCGGTTAGCTGAATTTCATTCCCCGCGCCTTTCTGCTGTGTTTCAAGCAGTTCAAACAATTCCGGTTCAAGCACGTAGCGCCCAATGATTGACAGGGTTGAGGGGGCGTCTTCAGGTGCGGGTTTTTCAACCAGCCCCTTTACCTCAGCCAAGCCACCGGGGCGGGCATCATCTGCGCCAACATCCAGAATGCCATATTTATTGGTGTCTGCGCGGGGTACATCCATGACGGCAACAACATTGCCACCTACATCGGCATGGGCATCCACCAATTGTTTCATCACACCCTGACCGGGCGGGGTCAGCACAAGATCATCTGGCAGCATCACCGCAAAAGGTTCGTTGCCGATCAATTCGCGTGCACACCAAACTGCGTGACCAAGGCCAAGGGGGGCCTGTTGGCGGACAGATGAAATTTGGCCTGCGCCGGGCATGGCGGCGCGCAGGCGTGCCAGTTCGTCCGTTTTGCCGCGACTTTCCAACGTGGCTTCCAGCTCAAACGCGTGGTCGAAATGGTCTTCCAACACGACCTTGCCGCGCCCGGTAACAAAGATCACTTCTTCGATCCCTGCCTCGAACGCTTCTTCTACGGCATATTGGATCAGCGGCTTGTCGACAACGGTCAGCATTTCCTTGGGCATGGTTTTGGTCGCGGGTAAAAACCGCGTGCCAAGTCCGGCGACGGGCAATACCGCCTTGCGTACTCGTTGCGTTGTCATAAAGCTCTCCTACTGTGCCTGCGGACGCGACTATGGCATGGTGCTTTATCGTCTGTCACCCGTTTACCTCAAGTCTTGATTATTGGCGATACCCAATGGATTGACCAGAATCGATGCCGGGGTGATGATGGTCAAAATTCACATCTTTATTGCAACTGTGTGACATAAAGGAATGATTGGCGGGGCCAAGCTGTTGATCATAGGCAATCAGGACAATATGGCGCTATTTTTTGATAATCAATGGTTCGATACTGAACTGGGGGCTATGGGGTTGGACCGTGACGCGGTGGCAGACAGGCTGGCCCTGACGCGGGCTGATGTGGACCAGATGTTTAAGGATCAACGTGAGTTAAGTGCGGAAGACGTCTTGGCGTTGGCGGATTTGTTGGGTCATTCAGTTGATGAAATTGCCGACCGGGCGGGGGTATCGACCCCGGTGCCCCAAATGCAAAAAGAGATGCATAAAGAGCTGCATCAAAAGGCACATCGTTCAACCAATGACCGTGTTGCCGCATTGGAGGCAACGGTCGGGGCATTGCAGGCAGAGTTGATGGGCCTGCGTGAAAAGCTACAGGATTTGGAATTTGCTGCGCGGTCATCCTCATCGCAAGGCCAATCGGATAAGGATCAAGATTGATGGAACTATTTGCGGGTCTATTTTTGGCTGCTGTGGCAGGTGTGGGCGCATTTATGGTGCGCGGTAACGACAGCCCTGAACGGCTATATTGGTGGGCGGGGTTTACCCCCTATATATTGATGGGGCTGGTCGGCGCAGGCGTTACAGCCGGCATTGAACAGGCAAAACTGATTTATCAGGGGGTCGCGGTTTTGGCCGCTGTGCTTGGCAGTGTTGGCATATTGCTTGCTGCTGTCGCCCGGTTTTTGAAGGCAGTGCCTGAGATGTGGGCCAATATCGCCTTTGCGGTCACATTGGGTATTGTCATTGCCTCGCTTGGTGCCGGTGCTGCGCCCTATGCAGGGGTTGTCGGGTTGGCAATCTTGTTGGGGATCGTTGCATTGGGCGTTGGCCGTGTGGGAGAGCTTGGACTTGGCGCGGGTCTATTGGCAGCGGGGGCGTTTTTATTGGCGTTGTCGCCCATGATGGCACCAGCCTTGTCGCAGAACTTTCTGACCGGGATGTCTATTGCGAACATCATGTTCCTGCAAAACGCCTTGGGTCTGGCATTGATCGTTGAAGGCGCAAGGCGCTAGGACATAGTAGGGCAAAGGGGGATTAGTATGCGCGACTTTCATCACGCAGGTCGGTCCACGGTACATGGTGCCAATGGGGCCATAGCTACATCCCAACCGCTGGCAACAATGGCCGGGTTGGGTATTCTGAAAGCGGGCGGGAATGCGATTGATGCCGCCATTGCGGCCAGTGCTGTCTTGTGTGTGGTGGAGCCGATGATGACTGGCATCGGCGGTGATTGTTTCGCGCTGATTGCCAAACACGGCAAGTTGCCCGTGTTGGGGCTGAATGCATCGGGCCGTAGTCCCGCAGCCTTAACCGCTGACAAGGTGCGCGCACAGGGCCATGATATTATGCCAACCCATAGCGTGGATGCCGTAACCATCCCCGGTGCATTGGCTGGGTGGGATGCAATGCTGGCAGCACATGGCACGATGTCATTGGGCGATGTGCTGCAACCTGCAATCCAGCTTGCGCATGATGGTTATGTGGTCAGTCCGCGTGTCGGCATGGATTGGTTGTTTCTGGCCCCGCTTTTGCAAAAGAATGAGGCGGCGACGAAACACTTTACCTGCGATGGGCAGGCACCCGCCATTGGCAGTATTTTCAAAACCCCGGCATTGGGCAAAACGCTTGAGGTGATTGCCGCACAGGGGATTACTGCGTTTTATGACGGGGCACTAACTGATGAAATGGTTGCCACTTTGCAGGGGTTAGGCGGCAGTCACACCCGTGATGACTTTGCAGCCGCCTGCGCCGATTGGGTCACCCCGCTGGCATCGGATTATCGTGGCTATACGCTTTATGAAATTCCACCAAATGGGCAGGGCATTGCTGCGCAGCTTATCCTGAATATTCTCGAAGGGTATAAGTTTGATGGTATCGGGGCATAAGATGCGCTGCGCTATCATCGGGCTGTTGAGGCGCAGCGTTTCGCCATGCAGGCGCGCGATACCTATGTGGCTGATCAGGATTATGCAGATGTGCCGGTCGCGGGGTTGCTTGATAAGGCGTATGCGGCCCGCTTGCGCGACCAGATCAACGATGACACGGCGATGGCTGACATTGCCTTAACTGCACCTGTCAGCAGATCAGACACGATATGCCTATCGGTGATCGACAAGGACCGCACAGCGGTGTCCTTTATCAATTCCGTCTATATGGGCTTTGGGTCTGGCATTTGCACGCCGGACAGCGGGATCATGTTCCAAAATCGCGGTGCCGGATTTTCGTTGGAGCCCGGGCACCTGAATGAGCTGGCGGGCAACAAACGTCCCAAGCACACAATTATTCCTGCCATGTTGACAAGGGATGGCCGTCCGCTTGTTGCCTATGGCGTAATGGGTGGGGATTATCAGGCGATGGGACATGCGCATTTCGCACAAAATCTAATCGATTTTGATCTTGATTTACAGGAGGCTGTGGATTGCCCCCGTGTGTTCTGGAACCAAGGCGTGATTGAAACAGAAAACAGCGTTGCTGATGCGGCACGACAGGGGTTGGAAAGCCGAGGCCATAAACTTGGTCCGGCCATGCTGCCCCATGGGGGGGCGCAGGCAGTGCAGATTGATTGGGACCATGGCACATTGTGCGCAGCGTCCGATCCGCGCAAGGACGGGTTGGCGCTAGCTTACTGATGGGTGATCAGTCGCCATTGGCAAGTTTCGCCAGCTTTGCCTGCATGTCGGCAATCTGTGTTTGCAGTGCCTGAATTTCTGCTTCGCGATCACCGTCGATGGCGTCAGCCGCATCTGTTTCGGCAGCTTCAACAGCGTCTGTGTCATCATCTTCGGAGGGGTCTTTTTCGGGGGCCAGATTGGGCAAAAAGCGTTTCAGGGCCTGATCAAACATGGTGAAGTTCTGTCGTGCCACTTCTTCCAATTGTTTCAGGCCGGTGCGTTGACCAAAGGCCTGCTCGATCGTTTGCTGAAATTCGGACTGATTTTTGGCAAAGCTTTCCATGCTCGCTTCAAGGTAGCGGGGCACAAGCGCCTGCAGATTGTCGTCATAGAACCGAATGATTTGGCGTAAAAAGCGGATAGGCAACAGGTTTTGGCCCTTGCTTTCTTCTTCAAAAATAATCTGGGTCAGAACCGAACGGGTGATTTCGTCGCCGGATTTGGCATCAAAAACGGCAAAATCCTGGCCGTCCTTCACCATTTGGCACAGATACTCAAGTGTAACGTAGCTGCTGGTCGCCGTGTTGTACAAACGGCGGTTGGCGTATTTCTTGATTGTGATCGGGTCTGATTTCGTATCGCCCATATGTTTTGTCGATTCTTCTGTCACCTGATCGCCTTTTTGCCGCCCGGACTAAATTAGTCTGGGCATGTTGCGCCTGCTAGCTGCGAAGTGCAAGGGCCTGTTGCGATGCAATAAATACTAAAACTGGTCTTTTCTTGTGCGCGTTTCGGCAAATATGGCAACCAGATCGCCGCCGTCAAGCCCGATTGTTTGCTGCAAGTTGGGGCTGTCGGGCCGCATAAAGGGGTTTGTGGCTGCCTCTAGCCCGATAGTTGTCGGCACAGTGGGAATATTGTCGGCGCGCATTTTCTTGATGTCTTCAACCCGGTTTAGCAGGTCTTGATTGCCCGGCTCGACCGTCACGGCAAAGGCCGCGTTCCCCATTGTGTATTCGTGGGCGCAATAAACTTTCGTTTGCGGCGGCAGTTGGCGCAGCCGGGACATGGCATCCCACATCTGGGCAGGGGTGCCTTCAAACAGGCGGCCACAGCCAAGGGCAAACAAAGTGTCGCCGATAAACAGTGCCTCGTCACGTTCAAACCACCAGCCGATATGCCCGGCGGTATGGCCGGGAACATCGAATATCTGTGCCTCATGACTGCCAAAGGTGAAGCGGTCGCCTTCACCCAGTTCAATGTCGATGCCGGGGATTTTGTCCGCTTCGTTTTTGGGGCCCGCAATGGTCAGGCCAAAGCGGTCCTTCAGGGCCAGATTGGCGCCTGTGTGATCAAAATGGTGATGGGTGTTGAAAATATGGGTCAGGGTCAGGCCCAGCGCCTCCAGCCGTTTTAGGACCGGTGCTTCGTCACCCGGATCAACCACGGCAGCAACACCATCTTCCCTGTCATAGGCAAGGAAAATGTAATTGTCGTCAAAAGCCGGAACAAGTTCGATCGTCAGCGCTGTCATGTGCTGCCCCTTCATATTTCATGTAATTGGTGCCATCATAGCAGTGTCATCCATTAGGGTATAGAGGCAGCCTTGCATGAGACCTGATGCCATTGATTTGCGCGGATTTTACGGTACCGCCCTTGGGCAATTTGTGGCCCATCGGTTGACCCGATCGGTTACCAATTTGTGGGGTGATGATCTGCGCGGGATGCGTGTTGGCGGTTACGGTTACGCGACGCCGCTGTTGGATCAACTGCCTGCTGCCGGTGGTGATGGCCCGGAACGTGTGCTGTCATTTGCGCCTGCGCGTCAGGGGGTTGTGCGCTGGCCCCAACGGCGACATCAGCGCGTGGCGCTGGTGCATGGGGATATGATGCCCCTGCCTGACGGTGCCCTTGATCGCGTGATCCTGCTTCATGCGCTGGAGGGCAGTCACGACCCGGCTGCTTTGTTGCAGGAAATGTGGCGGGTGTTAAGCCCCACGGGGAAGCTGATCGCTATCACGCCCAACCGACTTGGCCTTTGGGCGCGGATGGAGGCAACGCCCTTTGGTCATGGCCGCCCGTTTTCGGAACTACAATTACAGAAACTGATGCGTGATGGGCTGTTACAGCCCGAACAATGGGGCCATGCCCTGTTTATGCCGCCCATGTTTGTGAACCCCGCGCGCGGCGCAAAGGGGCCGTTGGCCGCCCCGGTGTGGGAACAGTTGGGCAAGCGGTTCTGGCCCGGCTTTGGCGGCGTAATTGTGATGGAGGCGTCCAAGCAGGTTCATGCCCTGACCACCACACGGGCGCCGCAGCGCGTCCGCACGCGCCGCCTGATCCCGGTTATGCCGGAACCGGCGCGGCAGGTGCCGCGCATCACCAAGGACTGATTGCCGGTTGGGGCGGTCTGACTAAACCTTGGTCAGCTTGTAAATCGCCTGTTCGGCCCGCAAATTGGCCAGCGCTGATCCGGGTGTGATCGGTTTGGCCTTGCCATCGCCCATCACACCGATGGCCTCATCAACTTGAAACCCAAGGGACGTCGCAAGAATTTCAAAATCCCGCAATGTACACAGATGGATGTTCGGCGTTGAATGCCATGAATGCACCAGCTTGCCCGTTTCGGGCATACGTCCATTGGTCAGCAATTTCCAGCGCACCAACCAGTGACCGAAATTGGGGAACGAGACAATGGCGTGTTTGCCAATGCGCAGCATCTCGGCCAGCACCGTCGCCGGACGGTGGGTTGCCTGCAAAGTTTGTGACAGCACGACGATGTCAAACCCATCTGAGGGATAGTCCACCAGATCGGTGTCGGCATCGCCTTGCACCACGGACAGGCCCTTGCGCACACAGGCATTCACGCCTGCCTGACTGATTTCAATACCCCGCGCGTCAGCATGTTTTTCATCGGCCAGATGGGACAGCAGCGCACCGTCACCACAGCCGACATCAAGCACGCGCGCGCCATCGGGGATCATTTGGGCAATCAGCTCAAGATCAACGCGGATGCGATCATTGCGGTCTGTGCTGGGGCTCATCCGTCTACTCCGATGTTGGGAGTAGCTGCGGATGTCGGCAGGCCGCAATCACGTGCCCGCGCATCAAGGAAGCCGTTCAAAGTGGCGATCATCTCAGGCTCGTCCAACAAAAACGCATCGTGGCCCTTGTCGCTTTCTATTTCAACAAAGCTGACATTGCCGCCAGCAGCGTTAAGTGCCTTGACGATTGTGCGTGCCTCTGCCGTTGAATAAAGCCAGTCTGACGTGAATGAGATCACGCAGAAGCGTGTCTGCACACCTTCAAAGGCGCTGGCCAAATGACCATTATGGTCAGCAGCCAGATCGAAATAATCCATCGCCCTTGTGATATAAAGATAGGCGTTGGCATCAAACCGATCGACAAAAGTGATGCCCTGATGGCGCAAATAGCTTTCCACCTGAAAATCAGCGTCAAAGCCATAGGTGACTTTTTCGCGATCCTGCAGGCTGCGCCCGAATTTACGGGTCAGGGCAGCTTCTGACAAATAAGTGATGTGCGCCGCCATGCGGGCAACAGCCAACCCCTTGCGCGGCCCGCCATCAAGACCCGCATCATAATAGTCACCGCCGCGCCAGTCAGGGTCGGCCATCACGGCCTGACGCCCAACCTCATGAAAGGCGATGTTTTGCGCTGAATGATAATAGCTGGTGGCAATAGGTATCGCGGCATGAACCCGTGTGGGGTAGTCCACTGCCCATGCCAGAACCTGCATCCCGCCCATAGAGCCGCCAATGACCGCAAACAATTGGTCAATGCCCAGATGATCAATCAGCATGACTTGCGCGCGCACCATATCGTGAATGGTGATAACGGGGAAATCAGTGCCCCACGGCTTGCCAGTGGCGGGGTTGATGCTTGCCGGCCCGGTAGAGCCGCCGCACCCGCCAACAACATTCACACAGATAACAAAAAACCGATCTGTATCGATGATATTGCCGGGGCCAACCATGCTGTTCCACCAGCCGGGCTTGCCGGTCAGCGGGTTGTTGCTGGCCACATGTTGATCAAGGGTCAGGGCGTGGCAGATCACAATCGCGTTTGATTTGTCTGCGTTCAGGCTGCCATAGGTTTCAAAGGCCAGCGTCAGCGGGGCGAGGGTTTGCCCGCTGTCGAGCACAAGCGGCTGATCGTCAGGAAATGTCACAAATTTCCTGCCGTCTTCTTCGCTGAAATGTGGTGCGCTGGCTGTCACCGGTCTGTGCCCCATTAGTGTGCCGAATTGGCAAATGTAAAGAATTGGTCATTAGGAGGGTTCACAGCCCAGTGTCAAGGTGACTTTATGCACGCAATAGGGTATCAGACGGGCCAAATTGGGCTGGCCTACGGCCCGCCTTTCGCGCTAACAAGAGCGTCTTGACCTTGATTTGAGCTTTGAATGACCGAAAACGGCAAACAGATGACCCTTGCTGAAGTGAGGGAGGAGCTGGACCGGCTCGACGCTGCCATGCATGAACTGCTGATGGCGCGTACCGAAGTTGTGCGCGGCGTCGCCGAGGCGAAACGTCAGGCTAATGGTGATGGCAAGGTTGGCTTTGCCGTTCGTCCGGGGCGTGAGGCACAGATGATGCGTGCTTTTCTAAAACGCCATCAAGGTGAGTTGCCGTTCAAGGTTGTGGCCCGCCTGTGGCGTGAGATTATCAATGCCATGACTCGGCTGCAAAATGCGTTGGCAGTGGCAATCGTTGATGAAGACGCCGTTGGTCATGATGATTTTGTCCGGCGCTATGACCTTGTCCGCTCGCACTGGGGGACGGTCACACCGATCACTCGATACGCCGATGCAGCGGCTATGCTGGCCGCGCTGGATGCAGATCAGGGCATTATGGGCGTTGTGGACGTGACGGGCCGTGGCACCGATTGGTGGCGTGCGCTTGTTGACTTCAATATCGAAAATCCTGACAGGCGTCGCTTTATTGTGGCGCCTTTGCCATTTTTTCATGAGCCCGGCGCAGATGAAATTGAAGGCTATGCCGTCAGCCCCATGCCACCAGAACAGTCTGGTGATGACGTGACGCTGCTGGCGGGGGTGATGACGGATCAGGCCTTGCAAGCCTGTGATGTGGTACGCGCCGACGATGTGCCTGCGACCGCTGGCCTTGTTGCTCTTGATGGGTTTTTTGACCAGAACGATGATGTGTTGGCACAACTTGCCGAACAGGTGGGGGCACCAGTACATTATTTGGGTGCCTTTGCGCGTCCTTTAGCGATCGGCTAACGCCGTAGAAATCGGCTACGCCGTTTTCGACCAATAACTTTGTAAAAGCTGGGAAGATCATGACCGACAAAGGTGACGATCAAAATAATGGCCAAAATAACGGCCAAAATAATGGCCAAAATGACGAGCAATCCGGCGGACCGAAACCGCGCCCCGGCATTCTCGACATCAAACCTTATGTGGGCGGCGCCTCCAGTGTGGCGGGGCAATCCCGTGTGATCAAACTGTCCGGCAATGAATCTGCCCTTGGTGCCAGCCCCCTTGCCATTCGTGTTTTTGAGGAAGCCAAGGCGCGGCTGCACCGCTATCCCGATGGCGGGGCCACAGGGTTGCGTAGTGCGTTGGCGGATCATTACGGTCTGCACTCAGAACGGATCGTGTGCGGTTCAGGCTCTGACGAGTTATTGCATTTGTTGACCCAGGCCTATGTGGGTCCGGGCGATGAGGTGCTGTATTCTGAGCATGGCTTCCTTGTTTACAAAATCGCAGCATTGGCCAATGGCGCAACCCCGGTTGCTGCCCCTGAACAAGATAATCGGTCCGACGTTGATGCGTTGCTTGCTGCCGTAACACCGCGCACGAAAATTTTGTTTTTGGCCAACCCCAACAATCCGACAGGCACCTATTTGCCGGTGGATGAGTTGCGCCGGTTGCAATCTGGCCTGCCGTCGAATGTCTTGCTGGTCATTGATGCGGCCTATGCTGAGTTTGTGCGCCGGAATGATTATGAAGCGGGGATCGAGCTTGTCTCTTCCTGCAAGAATGTCGTGATGACACGCACATTCTCAAAAATTTATGGGTTGGCAGGTTTGCGCCTTGGGTGGGCCTATTGCCCGGCTGAGGTTGCCGATGTTTTGAACCGTATTCGCGGGCCGTTTAATGTGTCTGAAGCGGCACAACAGGCGGGCATTGCTGCCCTGCGCGATTCAGCCTTCATCGAAAAAGCCACCAGCCATAACGAACATTGGCGCAAATGGCTGGAAGAAAAAATCACGGCGCTTGGCCTTGATGTGACGCCCAGTGTCAGTAACTTTATCCTTGTGGAATTTCCCGACAAGGACGGGTTCCGCGCGCCGGATGCTGACAAGTTCCTGATGGAACGCGGCGTGATTATTCGCCGGATGGAAGAATATGGCTTCCCCAATGCCCTGCGCCTAAGCGTTGGGATGGAAGACGAAAATAAAATTTTGGTTGAGGCGCTGGCCGCCTTTATGGATCGCTGATCATGGCAACTGACAGTGTCATATTTGACCGCATTGCGCTGATCGGCGTTGGTTTGATCGGCGGGTCTATCGGGCTTGCTGCGCGGCGGGCCAATTGCGTCGGCACGATTGTGGCGACAGCCCGATCCGCTGAAACCCGTCAGGCCGCTATTGAGCTTGGCCTGGCCGATCAGGTTGCCGAAACCGCTGCGGCAGCGGTCCAAGATGCCGATTGCGTTATCCTGTGTTCCCCCGTTGGGGCCTTTGGTGATATTGGGGCGGAAATTGCCGCCCACCTAAAACCCGGTGCCATCATCACCGATGTAGGGTCAGTCAAGGGCGCGGTGGTTGAGGCCCTGTCGCCTGTACTGCCCGCTAACGTGCATTTGATCCCCGGCCACCCGATTGCGGGCACTGAAAAATCCGGCCCGACCGCCGGGTTTGCCAGCCTGTTTGATCAACGCTGGTGCATCCTGACGCCGCCTGAAGGTGCTGATGGTCACAAGCTGGCCCAGCTTGATGCATTCTGGACCGCATTGGGGGCAGAGGTTGATGTTATGACCCCCGCCCATCATGATTTGGTGTTGGCCATCACCAGTCACGTGCCCCATTTGATTGCCTATAATATTGTTGGCACCGCAGATGATCTTGAAGAAGTGACACAAGGCGAGGTGATCAAATATTCCGCGGGTGGGTTCCGCGACTTTACCCGTATTGCGGCGTCTGATCCGACCATGTGGCGCGATATTTTCCTTGCCAACAAGGATGCTGTTTTGGAAATGCTGGGGCGGTTTTCAGAAGACCTGTCCAGCCTGCAACGGGCAATTCGTTGGGGCGATGGCGATGCGTTGTTTGATTTGTTTTCGCGCACCCGCGCCATCCGGCAACAGATTATTGATGCCGGGCAGGAAACCGCCGACCCTGATTTTGGTCGTCACAATGACGATGATGACGGCTGATCAGTTTTGGTTGGCCCAGTTAGCTTGGCCTAAAAACCAAGCGCCGGTCCCAAATTCACTGGATCATCAATGCGAAACGGGCCTGCCATAACGGCGCGTTCATCGGCAACCAATGTAACCTTTGCCTTTTGATCCGGGCTGCCATCTGCCAAATCAGCCATATTCACCAAACTTTCAATCAACGATTGGTTTTGCTGGGACCAGTTTTGCAGCGCGCCCATTTGGTTTAGAAACGCGCCTGTTTGATCAACTGTTACGTCCAGCTTGGCGCGCAGGATGCCGGTGTCTGAAACTGTGGCGGCACCCCGCCCAAAAATGGTGAAGCTGCCATTTTGCAAGGTCAGGTCAATGTCCTTCAGAACACCGCCAACCTCTGCCCAGTCGCGCACAGTCAGACCGTGATACAAAACTTCGCCCTGCTCGGCAGTTGTCTTGGCCTTGATGTCATAGGCATCGGGGGCAAAGGCGGGCAACACCGCCTTGTCCGCATCGATATACAGCTCAAGCGCGCGGGCGCTTGACCCGGGGCGCAAGTGAAAGCCTATGCGCGCAGCGGTAAAGGTGCCTTCTAAATCGTCGGTGATTTTTGCCGCTTCGCCCTCAAATGATAGGCGCGGGCCTTGGTCTGTTGTCACGACGCTCATATGGGCATTGTCAAAAGTCGCGGTCGTTTGCAACCGTTTGCCTGCATTGGCGGGGTCATGACGATCAACGATCACAGGTTCGGGGAAATCCAGAATGGCGTGATTCAGACGATAGGGCAGGAAATCTGCCACCAATGTCTTGGTCATGACAAAGCGCATTTTTTCACTGTGTACATGCTGCACATAGGCAACGCCCGTTATCTCAACCCGCATACGCGAGGGGAAGCCGGTGACGGTCAGTCCATCCCAATGTAGTTCATTGCCCTTGGCTTCTTCATCAGCGGCAACTTCCGCCAAGCGACCTTCAACACTATTTGCCATATAGGCCCAAAACGCGGCATAAAGGCCAAACACACCCAATAACCCGGCAACAATTAGTTTGTAACGCATGACAACTCCCACAAAATCAATAGACGGGCTTATACCGGGCCAGCACGACAGTGACCAGTCCGATATGTGGGTATTTGCCTATGGCTCGCTGATTTGGAAACCGGGCTTTGATGCGGTGGAGCGTGTGCCCGCGCGCCTTTACGGGCTGCATCGGTCATTTTGCGTGTGGTCATGGCATTGGCGTGGCACACGGCAAAGGCCGGGATTGGTGTTGGGGCTGGATTATGGCGGCTCCGTCACGGGGATTGCATCGCGTGTCCCGGCAAAATATGCGCGGGAGGTGCGCCATTATCTGCGTGCGCGCGAACAGGTGACGATGGTCTATCGTGAAGGGGATTATCCGATCACCTTGCATGACGGGCGGAAGGTGCAGGCGCTGACCTTTCCGGTCAACCGCGGCCATGCCCAATATGCAGGCCGTATTGATCTGGCAGAACAGATCAAAATTATGGCCCAAGCGCACGGTGTCGGCGGCCCCAATCGCGAATATTTGATCGAAACCTGTGCGGCGCTTGAGAAAAATGGCATTAAAGACAAAGCCTTAGACAAGGTTTTGACTCATTTCGCAATGCAGCATTCCTGATCTTGACGTTTACGTAAGGGCACATTAGTCTGCCGCCCATCTGATTGACGTTTACGGAAACGGCAACCGGCGCAGAATGTGGTTGCCCGCGACAGACTTCGGGAGCATGAGATGACAGAGCAGACCTTTACGATACGCAATTTGGTTGATGAATTTGACGTGACGGCGCGTGCCGTGCGCTTTTATGAACAAAAGGGCCTGTTGTCGCCTGATCGGGTTGCCGGTCAGCGTGTTTATTCATCCCGTGATCGTGTGCGTCTGTCCTTGATCGTGCGTGGCAAGCGGTTTGGCTTTTCGCTCGCAGAAATTCGCGAATTGCTGGACCTTTATGATCCGCAGGGTAATCACCGTGGCCAGATCGTCTCGACCCTTGATGCGGCTGAGGCACGCATCGCCTCGCTGGAAAGCCAGCGCGCTGAAATTGATCAAACCGTGCATGAGCTGCGTAGTGTCGTGGCAACCTTGAAACGCACACTGGATAAACTTGAAGGTGTCTCAGATGCAGATGATCTGCCTGATGACCTGCGGCAAGATATTAAAACTGAAATGATGGGGCATGGCGCCATCTCGAAATCCGGAGAGCAGTTGGCCTGAACCACTGCCCCGCATCTTTAACAGGGGGGTGAGAACCCTTTCAGTCGTGGCAACCTCACGCGCGGCTGAAGCTATCGATACCTAATTGACGGTCATGAATAAAGTGAAGCAGGCCGTCTTTGAAAGGAATGATCATGACAATTTACCGTGCCCCGGTTCGGGATATTGAATTTGTCTTGAATGAAGTGATTGGCTTCGACAAGTTGACCAACCTTCCCCGTTTTTCAGACGCCACACCTGATTTGGTGCGGGCGATCCTTGAAGAGGGTGCAAAGCTTGCAGAAAATGAACTGCATCCTTTGAACTTCTCTGGTGACAAGGAAGGGTGTGTCCGTGACGATGACGGCAATGTCACGCCGCCCAAGGGCTTTAAGGAAGCTTACAAAACCTATTCGGAAAATGGCTGGAACGCCCTTTCGGGTCCGGTTGAATATGGTGGGCAGGGTCTGCCCGGCACAATGGCGATGGCTTTCAATGAAATGACCATGGCGGCCAATATGGCCTTCAGCATGTATCCGGGGTTGAGCCACGCTGCCGCCGCGGCGATTGAAGCGCATGGCGATGATCGCCAAAAAAACCTGTTCCTGCCCAAAATGTTCTCTGGCGAATGGACCGGCACAATGAACCTGACAGAGCCGCATTGCGGTACTGATTTGGGTTTGCTACGGACCAAGGCAGAACCGCAGGCGGATGGCACCTACAAAATCACCGGGACCAAGATCTTTATTTCTGCCGGTGAACATGACATGTCAGAAAACATCATTCATTTGGTGTTGGCACGTCTGCCCGATGCCCCTGAAGGGGTGAAGGGTATCTCGCTCTTTATCGTGCCGAAATTCGCTGTTGGTGAAGATGGCGCGGTTGGTGATCGTAACGCGGTTAAGTGTGGCTCCATCGAAGAAAAGATGGGCATCCACGCCAACTCAACCTGTGTCATGAATTATGATGGCGCTGTGGGTGAGCTGATTGGCGAGCCGCACAAGGGCCTGCGCGCCATGTTCACCATGATGAACGAAGCGCGTATCGGCGTGGCCGTGCAGGGGCTTGGCCAGTCGGAAGTGGCCTATCAAAATGCCGCCGCCTACGCCACTGATCGGTTGCAGGGCCGTGCCCTGACCGGTCCGCAAGAAGCTGACAAACCTGCTGACCCGTTGATCGTGCATCCTGATGTGCGCCGTATGTTGATGGAACAGCGTGCCTTTAATGAAGGTGCCCGCGCCCTGATTTATCAGGCAACATTGTGGGCGGACTTGTCGATCCACCACCCTGATGAGGCTGAACGCGAACATGCCGACGATATGATGGCGCTTTTGACGCCTGTCCTTAAAGGGTATTTCACCGATAAGGGCTTTGAAAATGCGGTCAGCGCGCAGCAGATTTTCGGCGGTCATGGCTTTATTCAGGAACATGGGATGGAGCAGTTCGTTCGCGATGCCCGTATCTCTATGATTTATGAAGGTGCCAATGGCGTGCAGGCGCTTGACCTTGTAGGCCGTAAGCTGGCGCTTAAGGGTGGGCAGGTCTTCATGGCCTATGTTGCCAAACTGCGTGAATCGATTGAGGCTGCAAAGGCCACAGACGGTCTGGCAGATATGGCCAATGCGCAGGCAGTTGCCGTGGATCGGTTTGAAGAAGGCTTCAAATGGTTCATGGAAAATGCCCTGAATGATTTCAACCACGCCGGTGCCGGTTCAGTTGATTTCATGCATCTGATGGGTGTTGTTGCGCTGGGTGATATGTGGCTGCAAATGGCCATCGTGTCTGCTGCGAAGAAGGGTGAAACCTTCTATGACAACAAGCTGGCAATTGCCGCCTATTTCTTTGCCCGCGTGACACCGGAAACCGGTGCGCGCCTTGCAAAGCTGCAAACCGGTGCCGAAACTGTGATGGCATTGCCTGCCGATCAGTTCTAATCATCTGATTTCAGGTTACACTATTCCGACTGACATTGCGGTCCGCTCCACTAGTATGGGGCGGACCGTTACTTTTATGGAGACCTGACATGAGCGATGACATGCGCGACATGCTGCAAAAAATGGACACGCCCTACGGCAAACTGCTCGACATCCAGTATGTTGAAGTGACGCCCGACCTAATCCGGGCTGAATTGACGATCCGGGAGGAGTTGGCAACTTCTGCCACCCGCATGCATGGCGGCGTGATGATGGGCTTTGCCGATAATTTGGGGGCTGTGGCTACCTTTATCAATCTGCCCGAAGGCGCGGCGGGGACAACCACCCTTGAAAGCAAGACGAACTTTCTGGCGGCAGTACCTGTGGGCCAAAAGGCGATTGCAGAAACAACGCCGCTTCATAAGGGGCGCACCACACAGGTCTGGCAAACTGTTATTTATAACGAGGCAGGCAAAAAAGCGGCCATCATCACCCAGACGCAACTGATCTTGATGCCCCAATAGGCGTTGGGGTTAAACAGCGAACCCCGGCACAACTCTTTCTTCATAGGCGGCGCGCATTTCGGGCGGCATGGGCAATGATTTGCGCGCCTTCAAATCAAACGTCACGGCAATGGCTGCAGTGGCTGCCAACGGCTTGCCGTTCTGGTCGAAAATCCAATGACCATGAAGGAATGTTTTGTTCCCCACCTCAATAAAGCCTGAGCGTGTGATCGTCAGCTCCCCCGCTTCAGGGCGGCGGAAGTAAAACAGCCGGTATTCCAGCGCGGCACCGCCAACGCCGTCATTCAGCCGTGCGGCCCGGTCGATGTCGATCGTGGAGAGGAAGGCAGGGATGCCGTCAGAGATTGTGCCGATAAAATATTCAGGTCTGACCGCACCATCTGCTGCGATTTTGTCTGTGCCAACTTCCAACCGCGAAATCTCGGCCAGCCCCAATGCCTCAGCCTGTTGCCAATTGGGGATGACAGTGGGTTGGGGCAGGTTAATGCCACGTGGTGCGCCGTAATCAGGCAGCGCGCATTTATATTGTTCTGCGGCAGCCAAGACATCCTTGGGGAAATTTGTGCGTTCGCCATGCAGGCCATGGGTCAACACATAATCACCGGTGAAGGTTGCCGAAACCGCGCCGCTGGTGGCGTGCAGAACCTCAGTATAGATGCGCAGGCAATCAGGCGCGATGGCGACAATGCCAGACCGGGCATTTATGGGCATTGCCAAATGGCTTTCCTTCAAGAACCGCACATGATGGTCAAGTGGCGCATGTATCAGGCCAAGGCGTTTGCGCCGATCGGGGCCCATGCCGATCATATTGAACAGATGGCCTGCGGCCTGCCCAGCCTTATGCACGTAATAGCGCACATTCATGTGCCCCATTTCGTCAATTTCAGATGGTGCAACGGAGCCGCGAAAGGTGATGGGCAATTGGTCGATGGAAAGCGCGGGGGTGCCCATTAGGAAATATCCTCAAACTTAAGTTTTTTGGCTTCGAATTTGGCCCGGTCTTCATTGGTCAGGGGGCAGGCCTTGCGCGCATTGGTGTCAAACATCACCGCCACAGTGTCAGCGCAGGTGATCGGCTTGCCCGTCACTGTGTCCAAAATCCATTGGGCTGAGGTCACGCTGGCGCTGCCGGCCTTCCAGAAGCCGCCATATATGGCAAAGGTTTGTCCCAGACGCGCATGGCTGTGATAGGTCATGTGAGTTTGAACGACCGCGCCGCCGACACCTGTTTCTTCAGGATTTTGTAACAAGCCCACATGCCGCCACATGATGGAGGCGCCATCTGAATAACAACCCATTGAATGGCGCGATTGCATCCGGCCAAAGGCATCAAGCTGATCTGCCTGTACAAGGTCACGGCAATTTTCGGTCATGCCCAGCTTGCGCGCCGTTTCCAAATTGCGCGGAATATGCGCCGGGGTGTGGCCCTGTGGGCGCGGCATGGCCTGCGGATCAGGGTCTTCAAGTAGTTGATTGGCCCGTTCGATCACTCCGGCGGGCAGGGGGCGGTCTGTATCTGACGTGGTGTCACGCATGACAATTTCCGACAGGCAGGACGCGGCCATTTCATCCTGATCAAGATTGATCATTTTGTGCAGAACGGTCAGATGATCATCCGCAACGCCGATCACAGCACTGTCCACCATGAAGTTGACGGCAAGGCGCATTTCGCGCGCATAGACGATCTGATCTGTTCTGGCGGTCAATGCTGCGCCTTGATCGCGTGCCTCAATCAGGCCGTGGCCCAGCATGTCTGAGAGGTGCGCCAGCGCGCTTGAAAAGCTCGACACATAAAACTGCACATTCATATGGCCCATCTCGTCGATGTTCCACGTATTCACAAAGCTGCGAAAGGTGGGCAGCATAATAAATCCAAATCTTTGTCTGTTGTGGGTGGGTTAGCCGCGTGTATGCGGTTCGCCCTTATAAAAATCGATGGCGAGGTCGAGCACTTCAATCGTGCCGACGGCATCGTTAAAGGCTGCCATATGCGCTGTTTGCCCGTGGGCGTCCAGTGCCTCGTCACTTTCCCATTCTTCATATAATTTGAAGCTGCCGGGTGTGACCAAATCCTCATAGAAGCCATATTCTATATTGCCCGGCTCTTCCCTTGTGGCGGTCACCAACGGTTCAATCAGGGCCAGTGCCTTTTCGCGGGAGCTTTCGGCGATTTTGATGCGTCCGGAAACGATGATGCGGGTCATGGCGGGCCTCAATTTTGTGGGGGTGGGAAGTGCGGCGGTAAAAGCAGCCCACCCCGCACCGGGCGGGATAGGCTGCGTTGTGTGGTTTAGTCGGCGAATTCGCAACGGCCATTGTTCAGGACCATGGCATCACGGTCCTTCAGGCGGGCACGGAAGGACAGCACATTGCCGTCACGCCATGTTTCGATGATGATCGTTTCGCCCGGAAATACGGGTGAAGAGAAACGCGCATCGAAGCTTTTCATTTTGGTGTTGTCGTAATCAAACTCATTCACAAGAATGCCACGGCAAACAGACCCATAGGTGCAAAGACCATGCAGGATCGGTGCGGGGAACCCGGCGGCTGAAGCGAAGTCAGGGTCGCAATGCAGCGGATTGCGGTCACCGGACAGGCGATACAGCAGGGCCTGATCCTTCAGGGTTTCAACTTCAAAGCTGTTGTCGGGGTCGCGATCGGGGATCTGATGCGGTTCAGGCGCGCCATCTGACGGGCCACCAAAACCACCATCACCACGACAGAACAGGGTCATGGCCTGTGTGAAATATTTGTCACCTGAATCGGCGTCTTCGCCTTCGCTCTCGATAACCAGCAGGGCACCTTTGTCTGCGCCTTTGTCATAGGCACCGGCGATACGGCTGTTCAGTTTTAGATTGGCAGCGGCGGGCATATGCTTGTGAATGGTCAAACGCTGTTCGCCATGCACCATCAGCATGAAATTGATACCCGTTTCGATCATGATGCCCAAACCTGCGGTGCCGACAACAGCGGGCAAGGTGGGAACAGTCTTCATGTCCTTTTCATAGGTGTAGGACAGTTCCTTGGCATCCAGCGGATCACGGCCAAAACCTACGCCAAGGGCATACAGGATAGATTCGCGGTCGGAATAGCTTGCCTCAATCCCTTCGGATTTCAGGGACATTACTTTTTCGTAATCAATGGGCATGATGGTGGTCCTTCTTTGTCAGGGTCAGTTCGATTCTGTGCCCGTAACAAAGCCCATATTCAGCCATTTGTGAAGCCTTTGCGCGGCAAACACAGGCAAAATATGGCGACCTTTGATCAGTATATGCCGCTGACCTTGCGTCAAGGGAAGCCAGCGGTGGGGATTAGTGCCCCGGTGCCTTTGTCGGCGCATCGGGATCGTCATGTTGGGCATGGCGATCAACGATGGTGGCGCTGGCCTCGTTCAGGCCGATCACGTCCACTTCAACCCCGTGACGACGGAATTTCATGACAATATCATCCAGTGCGCCAACGCCTGAAATATCCCAGATATGGGCGCGGGAGACATCAATCGTGACTTTCGTGGCCTTTTGTTTGTAATCAAACGCATGTTTGAATGCATTGGCCGTGGCAAAGAAGATTTGCCCCGAAATGACATAGGTGCAGCTGGTATTGTTGGTCCAGTTGGTTTCCACATGCATCACGTCAGCGATTTTCCACGCAAAGAACAGGCCCGACAGCAGCACGCCAACCAAAACGCCCAGCGCCAAATTGTGGGTGGTCACAACGGTGATCACGGTGGCAACCATCACGGTTGACGACCGGCGCGGATTGTTCCGCAGGGCCAACAGTGATTCCCAATCAAACGTGCTGATGGATACAAAGATCATAATCGCAACCAGGGCAGGCATGGGGATCATGCTGACCTGATCCCCCAGACCGACACACAGGATCAGCAAAAAGATCCCGGCGCAGAATGTGGATAGGCGGCCACGGCCCCCTGATTTCACATTGATCATGGATTGCCCGATCATGGCGCAACCGGCCATCCCGCCGATAAAGCCTGTGGCTGTATTGGCGATGCCCTGACCGACGCATTCGCGGTTTTTGTCCGACGGGGTGTCGGTCATGTCATCAATGATTGATGCGGTCATCAGGGATTCAAGCAGGCCCACAGCAGCAACAGCGGCGGCATAGGGGAAGATGATTTTCAGGGTTTCCAGCGTCAGCGGCACATCAGGCAGCAAGAAGATAGGCAGCGTATCGGGCAGGGCGCCCATATCGCTAACGGTGCGGACGTCCCAACCAAAACCCACAGTCAGCGCCGTCAGCACAAGAATGCAGACCAGCGGGCTGGGGATGGCGGTCGTTATTTTCGGGAACAGATAAATAATGGCAAGACCGGCGGCGACCAACACATAGGTTAGCTGCGGCACACCGATAAGTTCCGGCAATTGGGCCATAAAGATCAGGATAGCCAGCGCGTTCACAAACCCCGTCATGACGGAGCGGGAGACAAAGCGCATCACATTCCCCAGCCGCAATACCCCGGCACCGATTTGCAATATCCCGGCAAGAACCGTTGTCGCCAACAGATATTCAAGACCGTAATCCTTGACCAGCGTCACCATCAACACCGCAGTTGCTGCGGTAGCGGCAGAGATCATACCCGGGCGCCCGCCGACAATGGCGGTCAATACGGCGATGGAGAATGAGGCATAGAGCCCAACCTTCGGATCGACACCGGCGATGATGGAAAAGGCGATGGCTTCGGGAATCAGCGCCAGCGCCACCACAAGACCGGACAGCACATCACCGCGGACATTGCCGAACCATTCTTCGCGCATATTTTGGGTAAAGGGGATCGTCAGCTTAGGGGACAATGCCAGCTCCAATAAGTTAAAATGCCTAGATTTGCGCCGGTTCCAGCCCGAAACTCACGCGCGCCAACAAAAATTCAATAGGGAATCCGCCAGCTTCGCCGTGATGGCGCTTGTTCTTTTCTATCCATGTAACGAGGCATGTTGCGCTGCACAAGGGGCGGCTTGGCACATGTGCGCATTAGCGCGGGCCGCAAAAGGCCGTTGGCTTGGTTAACCGAAGGTCTTCCAGCGGCTGGAAACGGTCATCAACACGTCGCCGTTTTCATCGCGATAGGTGCCGATGATGGTCAGGCTATCGTCGTCCCGCGCGGTGACATGGGTTTCGCCAAACACCCAACTGTTTTCAGGCGGATGCTTTGATATTTCGGCACTTAGTCTGATTGTCGCGATGGGGGCGCCATCCCACGCCGCCCAACCAAGGGTCGCATCGGCAAAGGTCATCAACGCGCCAGCGGTCGCCAGACGATCAGGGCCTGAAACATGGCGGTCATCAATATAATAACAGATGCGGGCATCGCCGCTGCCGGCGACATCATCAGTGTGGCGATAAAACGGGGCAAGCTGGGCCTCAAACGGGTCCAGCACCTTTAGGTGCGCATAGCCGGCAGGTGGATTGTCCACCGGGGGGCGTGCGTCTTCTTGTGGTTCCCACGCCATCGCCGCTTACTTGCCGACCAGCTTCCAGATGCCTGACGCGGTCATGACCGTGCGACCACCTTGCGTCAGCTCACCCTTCACAAAAATGACAGAGCGGGTCTTGCGCGTAATTTCGGCCTTGCCCGCAATTTTTTCACCAACTTTACCGCCGGCAACAAAATCGCAGTTCAATGACATGGTTACGCAGGGCTGCTGATCCACAGCTTCCCAGACGATTTTGCCAAGCACATGGTCGGCAAAGCTCATCAACATGCCGCCATGAACGGCACCGCCGCCATTCAGGTGGCGTTGTTCAGGTGTGAACCAAAAGTCCCATTCAGTATCACTGACCTGCGTTTGATAAAGCGGGCCGATAAAATCGTTGAAGCCGTCATCATGTTCGACTTCGACTTCAGAAGAACTCTGCTCAGTCATTGGATATCCATTGGTTTGTTGGTTGGAATAGCATTGGGCGTGTCTAGCCTATTTGACGGGCTATGCCCATGCTCTATTCCAGCGCACCATCACCGATCATATAGCGAATGACGTCGATATAGTCGATTGCCAGCGAAATGCCGTTCGACAGCAATAGAATGCGGATATAGACACCATAGCCATAGCCGCCATAACCAGACGTGAACGGAATGGTAGGCAGACGTCGCCAGATATAGAACAGCAGCGGGGTCCAGAATATCACATGGCTAAGGCCCAGCAGGCGGACATAGCCGACCTCAGCAAACAGCCAGTTCATAAAGAACACATTGGCAAGCATGGCGATCACCGCCCAGCGCGCCTCGACCTTCCAGATGATATAGGCGATGCCGATCATATTGATCAGCACAAGCCAATTCACCCAAACACCGACTATGCCGCCAGTTTGTGCAATATGGTCTGCCAATGTCATGGGGCTACCCCTCCCTTGTTCTTACGGGAAAGATTATAGCCCAAGAACCAGTTTGGCCATAATGTTGCGCTGCACCTCGTTCGAGCCGCCATAGATCGATGACGCCCGGTTGTTGAGATATTCAGCAACCGCCACATTGGCATAGCCCGGCCCGGATGGGTCGATGTTTGAGCCCGGCTGCCTGTAGCCCGGCTCAAACGGTGCAACGTAATATTGCACAGCTTCGATGCCCAGCTCGTTAACCTGCTGCATCAATTCTGTCCCGGCGCATTTGATCATTGAGGAGACCGCCCCAGGATTTTGGCCGCTGGATAGAGCAGACATGATGCGGAATTCTGAAACCTGCTGCGCCTCGATCTGCATTTCCAGTGCGGAAATCTTTTGCAGGAAATCGGGATTGTCGATCAGTGCGCCGCCGTCACCATCAGCCTCTGTTGTGGCCATGGTTTTGACTTCTTCAAGGATTGCACGGGCCCGCGGCGCCATGCCAGAACCGCCACGTTCAAATTCAAGCAATAGTTTGGCCACGGTCCAGCCGTCATTTTCCTGACCGATAACACCGGTTGCAGGTACGCGGGCATCATCGAAAAAGACCTGATTGACCTCATGATCACCGGCAAGTGTGATGATCGGTTCAACCTTAATGCCGGGTGTATCCATTTCCAGCAATAGGAAGGTAATGCCCTGCTGCGGCTTGCCGTCTGTGTTGGTGCGGACAAGGCAGAACATGCGATTGGCATAATGACCGTGCGTGGTCCAAATCTTGGTGCCGTTGATCACATAGTCATCACCGTCACGAACTGCACGGCATTGTAGTGAGGCAAGGTCAGAGCCAGAGCCCGGCTCAGAATAGCCTTGGCACCAGTAATCTTCACCGGCAAGAATACGGGGTAGGTAGAAGTCTTTTTGTTCCTGCGTGCCGAAATGCATGATGCAGGGGCCAACCATCGCCAGACCCATCGGTGACAGGTTGGGGGCGTTGCGCTTGGCACATTCTGATGACCAGATATAGCGTTGCATGACGGACCAACCGGTCCCGCCATATTCAACCGGCCATGACGGCGCGACCCACCCTTTTTTGTACAGAATCTTGTGCCATGTCAGGTTCAGTTCCTTTTCAGAAAACACACTGGCTGATTTGGCGCCATCGCGGCGAAGTTCAGGCGTTAACTCCGCATCAAGAAACTCGATGACTTCCTGACGGAAGGCTTCGTCCGCCGCGTTCAAACTCATATCCATGACAGTAATCCTAGTTTTGAAAATTTCGATGGCCGGAGATTAGGCGCAGCGGCCCTATAGGATCAAGCTGATTCCAACGTTTAGGCGGATTCAAAGTCCAAACCGATGTCCAAAATAGGGGTTGAGTGGGTCAGCCCCCCGACTGAGATTAAATCAACCCCGGTTGCCGCGACGGAAGGGATGCGCTCAAGCGACATGCGCCCGGATGCTTCAAGTACAGTGTCCCGGTCCGCAGTCATCGCCACTGCCTGCGCAAGGTCGTCATTTGTCATGTTGTCGAGCAATACAGCTTCAACACCCAGAGCCAAAACATCGGCCAATTGTTCCAGTGTATCGACCTCAACCTCAATCTTGACCATATGGCCATTGGCGGCACGCGCATTTTGAATTGCGTTGGTCACAGACCCGGCAATAGCGATGTGATTGTCCTTGATCAGAACACCATCATCCAGACCGAACCGATGATTGGCACCACCGCCAGCGCGTACTGCGTATTTTTCGATGGCGCGCAGACCCGGCGTGGTTTTGCGTGTGCAGCAAATGCGGGCCTTGTGTGTGCCAACGGCGGCGACCATTTCGGCGGTTGCGGTGGCAATGCCTGATAGGTGGGAGGTGAAGTTCAAAGCCACTCGTTCAGCTGACAAGATAGCCCGCGCCGATCCGGTGATGCGCATCAACACTGCGCCTGATTTCACAATGTCGCCATCTTGCGCCAGTGTTTCGACCACAAGGCTTGGGTCCATTGTGGTGAAGGCCAGCCGTGCCAGATCAAGACCGGCGATGGTGCCGGGTTTGCGCGCGGCCATGACAACGCTTGCCTTCGCGTCTGCGGGGACGGCGCTATTGCTGGTGATGTCACCGGCGCGGCCCAAATCTTCGCGCAGGGCGCTTTCGACCATCGGCTGCAACAATAGGTCCGGCAGGGGTTGCAGTTCGCGCGGTGTGGTTTCGCTGGTCATAAAATCGTCTCGCCTAATGCGTTGAATGGATATGTTTCTTGCTGGCGATTGTCCAATTGGCGGGGCGGGCAGTGGTGGGCTGTCCCGATGCCTTGGTCAGATAATCGCTGCGGAAATGCCCGCCGATAGAATTGCGCCGTTCCAGTGCCGCCTGTGTTACCAGTCGCGCCGCGTGGCGGATGGTTTGCAGGCGCGGGTGGCTGACAGGCTCATGCCGGGCGGGGGCATGGTCCAGCCGGTTCAATTCATTCAGCATGATCTGCAGCCCGGTTTCATCGCGAACGACGCCGACATGCGCGCTCATCATCTGGCGTAGATGAAGTTCCAGCGCCTGTGATTGCGGTGTCTTGGGCGCAAGGCCGCCGGGAATACCTGACGGGGCAGGCGGGGTCGGCAGGTCGGCATTTTGAATATCGCGTGCCGCCCGACGCCCGAACACCAACCCTTCGGCCAGTGAGTTGCTGGCAAGCCTGTTGGCCCCATGCACGCCCGTACAGGCGACTTCGCCAACGGCCCATAGGCCGGGGATTGAGGTGCGGCCATCAAGGTCAACCGTTAGGCCCCCCATATGGAAATGAGCGGCGGGGGCAACGGGCAATGGCTCTTTCACCGGGTCTATATGGGCAGACTGTGCCGCATCGTAGATCGCTGGGAACTGTTCGGGGAACTTGTCGCCCACCGCCTCACGCGGGTCCAAAAGGGCCGCGCCGGTTTCTTGTTTTGCGCGATGGATGGCACGGGCCACAATATCGCGTGGGGCAAGTTCGGCCAATTCATGAACGGCAGGCATGAAGCGATGCCCATTGCCATCAAGCAGAATCGCACCGGCGCCGCGCAAGGCTTCGGTTGCCAATGGTGCGGGATCGCGCCCGATGTCGAGTGCGGTGGGATGGAACTGCACAAACTCCATATCGGACACAGCAGCCCCCGCTTGCGCAGCCATAACAAGCCCACCGCCGATGGCCCCCATCGGGTTGGTTGTTACGTTATACAGCCCACCAATGCCGCCGGTTGCCAGAATGATAGCGCGGGCTGCCTGCCAAAACGGCGCGCCGGCTTTTTCAGTCGGACCATGGGGCCGGGGGGCAAGTGATACGCCGCTGATCTGTCCATCACCAACACAAAGCCCGGTGGCAATGTGATCTTCCATAATGGTGATGGAGGGGAGGCTTTTCGCCCTGCGAACCAGCACGCGCATCATTTCGCGGCCAAAGCCATCATGGGCGGCAGCGCGCAAGACGCGATTGTGGGAATGGGCACCCTCGCGCACAAGGTCGAACGCGCCGTCTTCGTTGCGGGCAAAGCGGATGCCCATGTCGATCAGGCTTTCAACTTCTTGACGGACACCATCAACCAGAACGCGCACGGCGGTGCGATTGTTCAGATTGGCCCCTGCCATCAGCGTGTCTTGAAAATGCTGGGTCGCAGAATCTGTTTCGGCAATGGCGGCGGCGATGCCCCCTTGCGCCCAGGTTGAGGCGGCTTCCTCTTCAAGCGGGGCGGCGGTGACCAGCAGAACAGGTGCGGGCGCAAGGCAAATGGCAGCTTGCAGCCCTGCAAGCCCGGCACCGATTATCACTATAGGCTGGTCTGTCATCTGCCCGTGGCCGGTTAGATGATGGCCAGCATCGCTTCAACAGAAGCGCGCGCACCCTTGGCAACAGCCTGATCCACATGCACTTCATGGCGCATGTGTTGCAGGGTATCTAGGATTTTGGGCAATGTGATCCGCTTCATATGCGGGCACAGATTGCACGGGCGCACGAAATCAACGTCGGGGAATTCAACCGCCACATTGTCTGACATGGAGCATTCGGTGATCATCACCACACGTTTGGGGCGCTTTTGGTCCACATAGTTGATCAGACCGGAGGTCGATCCTGTGAAGTCGGCAGCTGCGATCACATCCGGCGGACATTCAGGATGGGCCAGCACGACAACGCCGGGATGGCTTTTCCGGTATGTTTCGATATCAGCGGGGCTGAAGCGTTCATGCACTTCGCAGTGACCTTTCCAGGTCAGAATTTCAACTTCGGTCTGCGTTGCCACATATTGCGCCAGATATTCATCCGGGATCATCAATACGCGGTCAGTGCCAAGGCTTTCGACAATCTGCACGGCGTTGGAACTGGTGCAGCAAATGTCACTTTCTGCCTTCACATCGGCGGATGTGTTCACATAGGTGACAATCGGCACGCCGGGATATTTTTCTTTCAACAAACGCACATCTGCACCGGTGATCGACGCGGCGAGAGAGCAGCCAGCCTCCATATCGGGGATCAGCACTTTCTTTTCAGGGGCCAGCACTTTTGACGTTTCGGCCATGAAATGCACGCCGCACTGCACGATGACATCGGCATCACATTCGGCAGCTTCGCGCGCCAATTGCAGTGAATCGCCGGTGAAGTCGGCAATCGTGTGAAAGATTTCAGGCGTCTGATAATTATGCGCCAGAATGACGGCGTTCCGCTCTTTTTTCAGGCGGTTAATCTCATGCACATAGGGCGCAAAGCTGGGCCATTCGATTTCAGGGATAATATCTGAAACCTTTTCAAACAGCGGGCGGGTCGCTTCTGCGATCGCGGGCGTGTAGGCAGGCACCGCACTGGCGGTTGTTTGAGCTGTCGTGGCCATGGAAAAGCCCCTTCATTCCGGGTGAGATAAAGCGGGGAGGCTTCCTAATCAGCCTCAACAGGTATATCTCATTAGTTTTGCTCAACTTGAGCATAAATAGGCGCAAAAATAGACCAGCACAAGCTGGAAGGCCCTTATGCTACATTTGAGCATTAAGAAGTCAAGTTATTTTGCGCTTTCATAATGGCGCATCCTTGGGATAGTGGTGAAGTAATTGATAAATATCCACAAAAGTCATGATTGGCAGGGGCAAAAATGAAACTGGGATTTTCTGACGAGGATGAAGCGTTCCGCGCGGACGTCCGCCAATTTTTCGAAACCGAATATCCGCAAGATATTCGGGCAAAGCGGGCGGATGGCATCGCCCTTGTGAAACAAGACTATTTGCGGTCGGAACAGGCATTGGCGGCCCGCGGCTGGCTGGCGGTTAATTGGCCAACAGACTTTGGCGGCACGGGCTGGACGCCGACCCAGAAAATGATTTTCGATGACGAGTTGGAACGGGCGGGCGCTTTGAACCCGGTGCCCATGGGCGTGATCTATGTCGGGCCGGTGATCTATACATTCGGAACGGATGCCCAAAAAGAACGCTGGTTGCCGGACATCCTAAATGGCCGGGTGGTTTGGGCGCAGGGGTATTCGGAACCTGATAGTGGCTCGGACCTTGCCTCCCTTCAGTGTAAGGCAGAGTTGGTGGCGGACCCGGCGGGGGACTATTATCTGGTCAACGGAACCAAGATATGGACGTCGCTTGGGCATTTTGCTGATTGGATATTCTGTTTGGTCCGCACCTCGCACGAAGAAAAGAAACAGGCGGGCATCACATTTTTATGCACACCGACGGATGTGCCCGGTGTTTCTGTTGAGCCGATCATCACAATCAATGGCGGGCATAGCTTGAACGCGGTTCATTTCGACAATGTGCGCATTCCCGTTGAAAATCGCATTGGTGAAGAAGGCAAGGCATGGACCTATGCCAACTATCTGTTGGGCCATGAACGGACATCCTATGCGCATGTCGGGGAAAAGCGGGTGCGCCTGAATGGGTTAAAGGAAATCGCCCGTCAAACAGATACGGGCGGGCAGACTTTATGGGATGACCCTGCCTTCCGCGCCAAGGTGGTCTCGACTGAAATTGAATTGGACAGTTTGGAATATACCCTGTTGCGGATTGTCAGCGAATTGGCGCAGGGCGATGCACCGGGACAGGCGGCATCAACGCTGAAAATTCTGGCGACCGAAAATCAGCAACATATTGACGAGCTTTATTTGGAAGCCGCAGCCTATTGGGGATTGGTCAAATATCCGATGGAAGGGCCGCCAAGCTGGGCATCCAACACTGCAATTCCGAAATTTGCAGTAATGGGTGTTGAATCCTATTTGGCCAATCGGGCGCAATCGATTTATGGCGGCACCAATGAAATTCAGCGCAATGTGATTGCCAAGCGGGTATTGGGCCTTTAGGTCGATTTGCGGCGCAATTTACATCCTATTTAGACCTTATCTACGGGGCAGCTTCATACCCAAATCAAGACGGTCACGGATGGCATCGCGGCGGAAGCGGAATTGTTCTGCCGGGCGGCCAACGGTGCCGCGAATTTTTTTACCTGTCGGTTCGACCAATCCGGTTTGATCCAAAAGGCGGCGGAAGTTTTGCTTGTGAAGCGATGACCCGGCAATCGCCTCGACCGTTTTTTGCAATTCGGTCAGTGTAAAGCCTTCTTCCATCAATTCAAAAATCACCGGGCGATATTTTATTTTGGCACGCAGGCGGCTAATGGCGGTGGCCAACACCCGGCGATGGTCAAATCGCATGGTTGGCCCCAAGGGACGGGACCCTGTGCGTGTTAACCCTTGGTCGCGCAATGCCTCGCCCACAAGTCCCGCTTCGTATAAAAGCTCAAACCGCTCAAGCACTTGTTCATCATTCCAGCGCGCGCCTTCAAGGCCAAAGCAAACGCGCACCCGTTCTTGCCGTCGTGCCTTGCGCGCCTTGTCTTTTGTTTGGGCAACCCATTTGGCGAGGCCCGGTTCGATATGTTGCGCGATAAGCGGTGAAGGGCCACCCCGGCGGTCTTCCCACGGAAAGTAAAGCGACCATGGCCGCCATGCGCCGCCGCGTGCCTCATCCGTTTGGGAGGCGCGGGTCAGCGCCAAATAACCGACGGAGACAAAGTGCGGTGCGCCAGCTTCCGGCTTTGTGAACCGTCCGCGGTCGCCAAATGTGTAAAGCTGTTCGACATACCCAAGTGAAAAGGGTGTTTGTTCAGCCACAAAGGCGCGCAACCCCAGCTCCAGCGTACGGTGGTGTACCGGATCATAGGGGCCAAAGGGCAGGGCGGCATCATCGGCAGCGGGCATATTCTGTGGCTGGTCGGATGCCGGGAAGGCGTCAGCGTCATGATTGGGCACTGCCCGGTCACCGGAAACCGTATAGACACAAGGGTCGCCATCGACGATGGCGGTGATAACGGCATTGATCCCCATGACAAGGGGGGCAGCCTCACTATCAATCTTGCGATCGGTCACACTTTTGCCTCAAGAGTTTGTCGCTATGGTGGTTACGATATATTAGTCTGTCGTTCATTCCATCACCCGTGTCAATGAGGGGAGCTTGCAAAACCGTGACGCGCACCAACAATCTGATCAGTTTTGCTGGCGGCGGCTCCGCCGGTCATGTCACGCCGAACCTACCCCTTATTGAGCAATTGCAAAAAGAAGGGTGGGACGTGCTTTATTACGGCACGCCCAAGGGGATTGAGCGCGAGATTATTGCGGGGGCTGCTATTCCCTATCAGCCGATCCCCAGTGGTAAGTTACGCCGCTATTTCAGTTGGCAAAATTTCCTCGACCCCTTTGTGATTTTGTGGGGCGTTTTGCGGGCCTGCCTGCATATCGCGGGCAAGCGGCCACGTGTGTTGTTTTCCAAGGGCGGGTTTGCTGCCGTGCCGCCTGTTATCGGCGCATGGTTGGCGCGGGTGCCGATTGTGATTCATGAAAGCGACCGCACGCCGGGGCTGGCCAATCGTATTTGCAGCCGCTTCGCCGCAAAAGTCTGCGTCAGCTATGCAGATTCGCCCCTGCTGGCTGATCCGCGCACGGTACTGACGGGTGCCCCGGTTCGCGAAAGCCTGTTCCATGGTGACCGTGACAAGGCGCTAGCCCTAACCGGTTTTGATGGCACGCGCCCCATACTGCTTTGTTTTGGTGGATCGTTGGGGGCGAAGGCGATAAACGCTGCCTTGCGTGACGCGTTGGATGATCTGACCAAAACCTATGACGTTGTGCATGTCACTGGCGCAGGTAACCTCGCCCCCTCATTGGAAGGGCTTAGCAATTATTGGCAGGCGGAATTTGTACAAGAAGAATTTGCAGACCTGTTGGCCGCCGCTGACGTGGCAGTCAGCCGTGCAGGTGCCAATGCCATTGCGGAACTTGTGGCCCTGCATATTCCCAATCTGTTGATTCCGTTGCCGCTATCCCAAAGCAGGGGCGATCAGATTGAAAATGCGGCGCTGGCGCGCGTTGATGGTCTGTCAGCCGTACTGCCTGAAGAGGAGCTGACGGCGCAAGGCTTGATCACGGCGCTGGTCGATCTTGATGGCAAGAAAGATGGTTATCGGCAGGCAATGGCAGGCCGATCCTGTGATCGTGGTGGCGCAGCGGTGCTGGAGGTTATACGGGGTGTTGCCGGCCCACAGGCTTAGTATCCCGTGTGGCATCGGGCAGGTCGCGTAACCAGTCCAACTGATCACGCAGATTGACCGTCTTGCCAATAACCACAAGGGCGGGGGGCTTGATTTCATGAACCAGCGCACTTTGCGAACAGCCCTGCAACGTCGTCGTGACAACCTTTTGATCAGCGGTTGTGGCCTGTGCAATCAGGGCCACAGGTTCCTGCGGGTCGCGCCCGCCGGCGATCAATCGTTCAGTAATCAGGCCCAAATGGCGCATCGCCATATAAAGCACGATAACAGGTGCGGTTTTGGCAATCGCGTGCCAATCGACACTATCAGGCACATCACCAGCTGCGCTGTGTCCAGTGACAAATGTCACGGCATGATTGGCATCGCGATGGGTGACGGGAATGCCAGCATAGGCGGGGCCTGCAATACCGGCAGTAACGCCGGGCACAAGACGGAACGGGATATTTGCTTCAACAAGTGCCAATGCCTCTTCGCCACCACGCCCAAACACAAACGGGTCGCCGCCCTTTAGCCGCAGCACCTTCTTGCCCAACTTGGCCTGTTCGACCAGCTTGGCAGAGATGTCGGGCTGCTTCAATGATGGTTTGCCGCCGCGCTTGCCCGCATAGATCAACTCAACATCCGGTCGGGCAGCATTCAAAATTGTTTCAGACACAAGGGCGTCATAGATAATGACATCCGCGCTTTTCAGGCCAGCAAGGGCAAGCAGGGTCAGCAGACCCGGATCCCCCGGCCCGGCCCCGGTAAGCCAAACCCAGCCCGGTTCGATTTGCGGCAAGTCAAAGCCTATGTCATCGCGTGGTGTTGTCATAGCTGTTAACAATCACGCGCTGCGCTTGCCTGCAAGTCCCTAATGCGTTGCGCGACCGTTTGGGCCAAACGCGGGTCTTCTGTTAGGGGCGGCATGATGGCGGTTTGTGCAGGCCGATCAGACAGGCGCGCGGCAATTTGGTCCCATAGTTTGCCAGCAAATAGCAATGTCGGCAGGGCAAGCACGGGGCCGGGGGGCAGGGCATCCAGGCAATCCGCCCACCCTTGATCTGTTGCGCCGACATAACCAACAGCAACAGGGCATGTCAGTGATTGTTCCAGCAACGCGGCCAGTGCCGTCGCCGATTCTTTGAACGCGGGGCCATGACTGTCGCGGGCAATAAGAAAAATCGTTGGCGCACGGGCAAAGTCATTAAGGGCCGCGGCTGCATAATCGTACAGCAATGTGTGAAGCAACTCAGGCCCGCCCAAGGGCGGGGCAATATGGACCTGCCCCGAATAGGATTGCAGGGCATTGGGAATGTCGTCGCTGACATGACTTGCTGGCGTCAGCATCAGGGGCTGAATGGCCAGTGCACCAATTTCCTGTGCCTTCATTGCGGCCAGAAGGTCGCTGATTGGCGGGGCGCAATAATCCAGCCACCCCAAATAAACATCCTGCCCCAGCAGGCGGCTTACCTGCTGCGCGAAGCGTTGCCCTGCGTCTGCGGTTGCCGGGTGGCGGCTGCCATGACCGATCAGCAAGGGGCGGGGGATTGTTTGTTGCTTATGCATTCATTCTGCCTATCGAATAAACGTGATTGCTGCAAGTCTGGGCGATTTGCGTAAAAAACCAGCAATTCGGACCGGACTGTTCAGCGATGGTCGCAAAATTTCCCGATAAACCGGTGTCATAAAACTGGCATGCCTTTTGCATTGTATAGGGGGCGAGGCCGACGTGCCGGACAGATTGACTGAACCCCATAGCCCCATTGTGGTTTTATGGTGTTAACGATAGTGAGGGATCGTGGTCTGATTGTCCGGCACGTTTCTTGTTTCGGGTTTGCTTGCTTGTTCCGGGGCGATTCTTCGTTTACCACCGACTTATGACACGTTTTGATCATGACTATGATGCGGACGACCCGCATCCATTTTCGAAATATCTTGCAGCCTTGGGGCGCGGGCCGGGACGGTCGCGTTCCCTGACGCGGGACGAGGCGTTCGAGGCCATGTCCATGGTGCTTGATGGGCGCGCGGATGAGCTTCAGGTCGGGGCGTTTCTGTTATTGCTGCGATACCGTCATGAAAACGCGGAGGAAGTTGCCGGGCTGGCAGAAGCGATCCGCCATCATGAAGGGCTGCCGCGTCTTGTTGGTGATGGCAGGCAGGGGGCTGATCTTGATTGGCCCAGTTATGCTGCCGGGCGGACGCGTGGTGCGCCGTGGTTCCTGCTATCAGCATTGTTGCTGGCGCAAAACGGTGTGCGCGTGGCGATGCATGGTTTTAACTCTCATCTGAAAAACGGGACGTTGACCGAACAATGCCTTGCGGCGCTGGATCTGCCTGTTGCCGCAAGCGTAGACGAGGCGCGCGTGCAGCTATCACAACGTAATTTCACCTATATGCCGCTGCGCAATTTTTCACCTGTAACGCAAGACCTGTTGGGATTGCGGCCCCTGCTGGGATTGCGCACAGCGGTAAACACAGTTGTCAGAACACTGAACCCGTTGAATGCCCCGGCAAGCTTTGTTGGTATTTTTCATCCGCCTTATCTTGATGTGCAACTTGGTGCCGCGCAAAATCTGGGCACCGCGCGGGTTGGTGTGATCAAAGGCGGTGGTGGCGAGGCGGAGCGGACGCCGTTCAAGCCGGTGATGTTGTCGCTGAATCAAGACCAGCAAAACTGGCAACCCATGCTTGATAAATCATTGGGCCCCAAGGTTGACCCAGCAACGCTTGATCATCTGCTTGCTGTATGGCGTGGCGGTGTTGAGGATGCGGTCGGGCGCGCCGTTGTCATCGGTACGGCGGCACAGGCGTTGGTTGTTGCCGCCCGCGCCGCCAATCAACAAGAGGCGGAGGCGCAAGCGGCAATATTTTGGGATCGTCGCCTAGAAGCCTGAGAAGCTGGCCCATTCTTCAAGCGGCGCACGGGGGCTATCAAGGCTGTTCACGACAGCCTCGTCATCGCGATAGCCGATGCCCATCGCGCAAAACACGATACGGTCTTCGGGGATTTCAAACATTTCACGAATGGTGCCCTGCCAAATCGCCCATGCTTCCTGCGGGCAGGTATCCAACCCATATTCGCGGGCCAGCAACATGATTGACTGAATGAACATGCCAAGGTCAGACCATTGGCCTTCACACATTTGACGGTCGATAGAAAAGATAAAGGCGTTGGGCGCACCAAAGAACCGGAAATTATTGGCAAACCACATCAGGCGCGCGGCCTTGTCCTCGCGCGGAATCCCAAGGGTTGCATACATGCGCTCCCCAATATCAAAGCGGCGGGACTTGTACGGGTCTTTCAGCTTGCGCGGATAAATATCATATTCAGCCCCTTGCCCCATCGGGGTTTCGGGCAACTGTGCGGCGACCTTATCGACCAGTTTTTGCACGTCATTTGGGCCAAGGACATGAACATGCCAGGGCTGCAAATTCCCGCCAGATGCTGTACGAGAGGCGGTTTCAAGAATGTCGGTCAGAACCTCCTGACTGATCGGGTCAGCCTTAAAGGCGCGAATGGTTTTACGGCTATTAAGCGCGTCAGACACTTTCATACTATGCATTTCCTATTATTGTTGCGATGCAAATTTTATTGTGTTGGTTTTACAGCAATGTCTCAGCCTTGGCGAGATCATCCGGTGTGTTGATGTTGAAGAAGGGGTCTGGCTTGTCATCGCCGAAATCAACACGCACAGCGCCGATTTTGTCGATAAAGCGCATGAAGCTGTAGTGGCCGGCCTCAAGCTGGTCTTCCAGGGCGTCCAGCACCTCAGGACGCCACAGACCCACGGTAGGGTGATCCTTATTATGGCTGCGGGTGATGGCGGCAGCGGCATCGGTTTGGGTCAGGGCCTGCTGCAATATCGAAACCAGATTATCCGGCAAAAACGGCGTGTCGGTTGGTACGGTCAATAATAGGGCTGGGCTGGGCAGGGCGCTTAATCCGGCGAAAAGTCCCTCCAGCGGGCCGCGCCGTTCATCAGTCAGGTCGCTCAACAAAGGTAAGTCAAATTCAGACAGGGCCGGGTCACTGCCGTTGATGGCGAGCAAATCAACCTGCGGTGTTATTTTGTCAATCACATGACGGATCAGGAATTTTCCGTTAAGCTGACGAAAAGGTTTTGAGGGGGCATGCGGATCAGTGTCCTTGTTGGCAAGGCGGCGTCCCTCACCACCTGCAATGACAATTCCGTGAATGGGCTGCATTTGCTTGCCTCTTTACCGTCGTTTGAGTAGGCAGAGTCTATGAACTCGTTCCTTGATGCAAGTCTAGATGCGTTCCTGTTGCTCCTTTCAGGGGATGGGCAGGTATGGGCGATTGTTGGCCGCTCCTTATTGATTTCGCTGATCAGTGTTGTGATCGGTGCGATGATTGGCATCCCGTTTGGTACTTTGTTGGCGTTGAAACAATTTCGCGGGCGCGATGTTTTGTCGACATTGACCAATGGATTTATGGGCCTGCCGCCGGTGGTAATCGGCCTTGGTGTGTTTTTATTGTTGGCGCGCAATGGCCCTTTCGGGGTGTTGGACCTGTTATATACAAAACAAGCGATGATCATCGCGCAGGTGATTTTGGTGACCCCGATCATTGCGGCCTATAGCCGGGATGTGATGATGACCCAATCGGCGCGCTTTGGCATGTTGTTGCGGGCCTATCATGTGCCGCGTCTTGCCGGGGTGCTGACCCTGATGAAAGAGGGGCGGCGCGGGATCATCGGTGGATTGTTGGCAGGCTTCGGTCGTGCCAGTGCCGAGGTCGGCGCGGTCATGATCGTGGGCGGTAATATTGAGGCGCACACACGCGTCATGACAACAGCCATCACCCTTGAAACCGCAAAGGGGAACTTGGCATTGGCGTTGGGGTTGGGGTTTGTGCTGATTGCCATGACGGTGATTGTCAGCGCGTTGTTAAGTGGCCTGACCCGCGAACGGGGGGCAAAATCATGATCCATATTGATGGCGTTACCTTTGCCGGTGTCGGCCCCTATAATTTACAGTTGGACCCTGCTGCGTTGACGGTGGTGATCGGCCCGAACGGTGCGGGCAAAAGTCTTTTGCTGAAATTGCTGCATGGGTTGGTTAAGCCGTTGGCCGGAACGATCAAGCGCGGCGATGGTGACCCAACGCTGGCAGAACAAAGTTTTGTGGCGCACGAATTGGGTTTTTTGGAACGGTCAGTGCGTGATAATCTTGTGTGGTTGATGCGTGTGCATGGGATGAACAAGCCTGAAGCCATCAGTCATGCGGATGGGTTGTTGCGGGTTGCTGGGTTGGACCATTTGTCTGAACGCCCGGCATTGACCCTATCTGCGGGGGAACAGGCGATACTGGGCTTGGCCCGTGGGTTGGTCATGCAGCCGCGCCTTGTTCTGTTGGATGAGCCGACGGCCCATCTGGATCCGCGGGGCACCAAAAGCGTCGAAGACGTCATTTCAGATATGCGCCAACAGGGCCTTGGTATCTTGATGACCACCCATGATTTCGGACAGGCCCGCCGTCTGGCTGAACAATTGATTGTTATGGTGGACGGCAAGGTGGTAGAGGCAGGCGCAGCAGCTGACGTTTTGAACACGCCCAAATCAGCAGAGGCAGCAGCCTTCCTTGCCGGAGAGCTTGTGTCGTGAGGCGAGGGCGTATCACCCTTGCGGCGCTATTATGCTGTATCAGCCTGTCTGCATGGGCGGCGCCCTTAACGCTGATTATGACAACGTCGATTGAGGCGTCGGGCCTTGGCCCCTATTTGCGGGCAGCCTATTACGAAGATACGGGCGCAGAAGTGCGGGCCATTATTACAGGATCAGGGCAGGCCTATGCGGCCGTGCGACATGGTACGATTGACGTGATCATGACCCATGAACCTGATGGGGCAAAGCAGCTGTATGATAGTGGCTTTATCACACGGCCCCGGCCGTTTATGGCCAACCACTTTATACTGGTTGGGCCTGTCGATGACCCCATAGGGGTTTCAAAAGTGGCCGGGTTGGAAGAGGGGTTTGTTTTGTTGCGGGAACGTCAGGCCCGCTTTGTCTCTCGTGGCGACCTGTCAGGAACCCACAAGCGCGAAGAAAGGCTGTGGGCACTGACCGGAATGGCACCGGACCATAAAGATTATATCAAGGCGGGCATTGGCATGGCCGGTGCCTTGCGCATGGCCGATCAGCTTGAAGCCTATACATTGACCGAACCTGGCAGCTTTTTAACTGCCGCGCGTGGTTTGGATTTGGCGATTATGATAGGCGATGATCAGAATGTTGAAAATCGCTATGAGATCAGCATGACCAAGGATGCGGATGACCGGGGGCAAGCATTTGCCGATTGGCTGTTAAGCCCGTTGGGACAATCACGTATCGCGTCGTTTACGGTTGATAACCAACACCCGTATCGCCCGATCAGGACCCCTTTGCAATGACAAAGCAATAGCTGCCATCGTGATGATCATCACGGCTGATCATGGTGTGGCCATGCTCCTCACAAAAATGCGTGAGGTCGAGCGGTGAGACGGGATCTGTTGTTTGGATCATCAAAACGTCACCGGGACCAAGCGTCCGCATTGCCTTTTGCACCTTTAAGACGGGCAGGGGGCAACGCAGGCCGCGGGCATCAATTGTTAGCTTGATATCTGGTTGTAGGGCAGTCATGCCCCAATGTTTAGCCGACCGCGTGGCGTTTCTCAATCACCGTTATGCGCCCATCGCCCGGTTGTTGATAGGCTTCGGTAAAAGCATTGATGGCGTCGGCAAAATGCTCAACATCATATGCTTTGCGCACGTCAAAGGTCGAAAACCCTGTGCGCAGCATATAATTCAGTTGATCAAACAACACATCACCAACGGCGCGCAATTCGCCCGTCCAGCCAAGCTGTTCGCGCAACAGGCGTGCGTGCGTGAAGCCGCGCCCATCTTTATATTGCGGAAAATCAATGGCGATCAGCGCCAGCTTACCCAAATGATCAACCAACGCGCGTGTGTCGTCGGCAGGTGCCAACAACACACCCAGCGGCGCTGTGCGTGCGTTTAACGAGCCATCTTCGACCGCGTCCAAAAAACGGGCAAGCGGCAGGATTTGCGCCTGATCATTGTTCAGCGCATCGTCGTCTGCAAGCAGGGTGAAGCTGTCTTCGACCAGCTTCTGGCCATCCTTATTCAGAACCATAAAGCGCCTCCTTAAACGGACCAAGGCCAACACGGCCCACATAGGACAGGAATGTTTCTTCCTTGCTGTCGCGGCCGTTTACATAGGTTGTAACAACAGTTTCGACTGCATCGGCAACTTCGTCATAGCCGAATGCACGGCCAACAATCTTGCCAACTGCTGCATTTTCGTCAGCCGACCCACCAAGGGTGATCTGATAATATTCGGTGCCCTTTTTATCGACACCCAGAATGCCGATATGGCCCACATGATGGTGGCCGCAGGCATTGATGCAGCCCGAAATTTTGACCTTCAACTCACCAATGTCATGCTGGCGGTTCAGATCGGCAAAGCGGGCATCAATCATCTGCCCGACAGGGATTGAGCGGGCATTGGCAAGATTACAGTAATCAAGGCCGGGGCACACGATCATGTCAGTGACAAGGCCCAGATTGGCGGTGCCAAGATCAATGTGATCAAGCGCCTGCCACAGGGCATACAGGTCATCAAACTTCACATGGGGCAGCACTAGGTTCTGCTCATGGGTGACACGAATGTCAGAGAAGCTGTAGCGATCAGCAAGATCAGCAACCAAATCCATCTGTTCAGACGTCGCATCGCCGGGAATGCCGCCTGCAGGCTTGAGTGAAATATTGGCGATGGCATAGCCGGGCACTTTATGCGGCGCAATGTTGGTCGCGGCCCATGCTGCAAAGCGTGTGTCTTTTGCCTTGGCGTCTTCGAACGTGCTGCTTGTGGCTGCAAGGCTTTCATAAGCGGGGTCAGAGAAGAAGGCCGCAACACGCGAAAACTCTTCATCGCGCAGGCGGAACTGCTCATAGGCATGTTGTTTGACGGCGGCGAATTCTTCATCCACCAGCCGTGTAAACTCTTCCACGCCGGTTTCGTTGACAGTGATTTTGATCCGCGCCTTGTACAGATTATCGCGGCGACCCAGCATGTTGTAGGTGCGCAATACAGCCTCAAGATAGCAAATCAAGTCCTGACGGGGCACAAAGCTGTTCAGCTTTTTGGCGATAACCGGTGTGCGGCCCTGACCGCCACCAACCCATACGGCATAGCCGATGTCGCCGGCATCATTCTTGACGATCTCAATCCCGATATCGTGAAAGCGCATGGCGGCGCGATCATTCTCAGTCGCGGTGATGGCGATTTTGAACTTGCGGGGCAGGAATGAAAATTCCGGGTGGAATGTTGACCATTGGCGCAAAACTTCGCCCGTGATGCGGGGGTCTTCAACCTCGTCCGGGGTTGCGCCTGCATATTGGTCGGTTGTGATGTTGCGAATGCAGTTGCCGCTGGTCTGGATGGCATGCATCTCAACCTCTGACAAATCTTTCAGCAATTCAGACACGTCATCAAGGCGCGGCCAGTTGAACTGAATGTTCTGCCGGGTTGTGAAATGGCCATAGCCCTTGTCATATTTGCGGGCGCAATCAGCCAGCATACGCATCTGGCCACCGTTCAATGTCCCATAGGGGACGGCAACGCGCAGCATATAGGCGTGAAGCTGTAGATACAGGCCATTCATCAGGCGATGCGGGCGAAATTCTTCTTCCAGCACATTGCCTGCGGTACGGCGTTCGACCTGACCGCGAAACTGGTCTACCCGTTCGCTCACCAGCCCGTTATCGAATTGATCATATTGATACATGGGGATTGTCCTTATGCCGCTTGATCGACGGGGCCGGGGCGTAAGCCTGACTGTTTGCCCAAATCGGTGCGGATGGTCGGGCCCTTGGCGCGAATAACCTCGCGCTGGGAAATGGCCTGAATTGTGCCGTCCTCGTCCCGTTCAACAGGGAACAGGTAGGGGGCAACAACATCATTGCCGTTTTCCTCGACCGGAATGCGTGCTTCAAGAATGGCCACTTCATCTTCTGTGGCGGCCAACAAGGCGTCCTGAATATTCAGTGACCAGTCGCCACGACATGACCAATAAACCACATCACCGCTTAACAGCAGGTTGGCAGTCAGTGCCTGCAATGCCGCATGTTTCGTATTCATATTGGCCATGGTCTTGTCCCTCAAAGAAACTGTGTTCACCATGGAATATAGGCCATTCGGGTTATTATTTCAATTCTTTGTGTGAAATAAAACAAACAACACACATAATATGTTTAATATGAAATTGGCAGAAATCAGCCGATCGGCTTTCAATCGTGTCCATATCGGCGGGGATGGGTGCTGCGCGGATTGCCGCAAGTGGTCGCCAGATTGGCAAAGATGCGGCGATTGGGGCGCGCACAGACCATTGCGCTTTGGGTGATCCCTGTTATTGTGCTGCGCAACAAATAACTGACAATTCTGCAAACAAAGCCCTGTGGCGCAATCTGCCGGGGCTTTTGCATTTATGGGCTGACCCTCAATGAGCCAACCCCTCAAAATTTGCCTGCTGGGCTACAGGTCGCAACCTTTTTCCGGCGGTCAGGGCATCTATATTCGCTATCTTGCGCACGCGTTGCGTGACCTTGGTCATGACGTGACAGTCATTTCGGGCGAACCTTATTCGCATTTGGATGACGATATTACGTTGGTCAAAATGCCGGGGCTGAACCTGTTTGCTGCCGAAAACGCCATGAAGGCCCTGCGGTGGCACCATTTCAAGGATCGCATCGATCTGTTTGAGTGGTGGAGCCACAATAGCGGTGGCTTCCCCGAACCCTATACGTTTGGGGAGCGGTTAGTGCGCTGGTTCAAAAAGAACAAACCTGATTTCGACATCATCCATGACAATCAATGTCTGGCGCCGGGCTTGCTGAAGCTGGAAAAAATGGGCTATCCCGTTGTGACGACCATCCATCATCCAATTACGGTTGATCGTGATATCGCTATCAATGCCGCGCCTGATTGGAAATTGCGCCTGCTGGCCAAGCGGTGGCACTCATTCCTGACCATGCAGATCAAGGTGGCGCGCAAGCTGCAACATATTCTGACTGTATCGGAATGTTCAAAGCGCGACATCGCACGCGATTTCAAGGTTCGCCCTGATCAGATGACTGTCGTGTTGAACGGCATCGACAGCGAAATATTTTCGCCGCGCCCTGCGATTGCGCGTAAATCCAATCGTTTGATGACAATTGCCAGCGCCGATCACCCGCTGAAGGGGTTGAATTACCTAATCGATGCTTTGGCATTGTTGCGGCAGGACCGCCCGGATCTGGAATTGACGGTTATCGGTGCGCCCAAGCCCGGTGGGCCGACAGAAACCCAAATTAAGTCACTGGGGCTTGAGGACGCGATCACGTTCCGCCACGGGTTGGAGCCTGAGGAGATTGTGGAGCTGTGGGCAGAGGCTACCATCGCCGTGTCCCCCAGTGTTTACGAAGGGTTTGGCTTGCCCGCGGGCGAGGCAATGGCCTGCGGTGTACCGTTGGTATCGGCTGCCGGTGGGGCGTTGCCCGAAGTGGTTGGGGATGCAGGCATTGTGGTGCCGGTTCGCGATTCACAGGCATTGGCCCGTGAAATCGGCGGTTTGCTGGATGACCCTGCGCGCCGAGACCACCTTGCCAAAATGGGGCGGGACAGGATATTGAACGCCTTTACATGGAAACGCGCGGCAGAACAAAGCGTCGCGTTATATGAAACTGCAATTAATCAGGCCAGAAACGCGTAGTTATGCTGACAGTAAAGTTTGAAATTATCGGTCTGAAAGACGGTGAACGTATTCTTGACCTTGGCTGTGGCGAGGGGCGTCATACGCATGCCATGTTCGCAGCCGCCAATTGTCATGCCGTTGGTGTGGATCTTGGCTATGCTGACGTTCACAAAACACGTCAGGCCTTTTGGGACGCCTATGGTGTGCCGCCGGTTGAAGACCAGCAATGGTCGGTTTCGGTCGCAGACGCGCTGCGCCTGCCATTCCCGGACGGCAGTTTTGATAAGGTGATATGTTCAGAAGTGTTGGAGCATATTCCCGATTATGAAGCGGCTCTTGATGAGGTGTTCCGCATCTTGAAGCCCGGCGGTGTTTTTGCGGCCTCCGTCCCGCGGGAAGGGCCTGAAAAAATCTGCTGGGCCTTGTCTGAAGATTATCATAACGAGCCGGGCGGCCATGTGCGCATCTTCACGGCAAATGGCTTTAAGGCCGATATCGAAAAGCGTGGTTTCACCGCCTATGCCAAACATTGGGCACATGCGTTGCATTCACCCTATTGGTGGTTGCGTTGCGCCTTTTACGATACGCAGGACACCAACAAGGCAGTGGCACTGTATAAGCGGTTCCTTGAATGGGATTTGCTGGAAGGGCCGTGGTTGACCCGCACCCTTGAAAAGCTGCTGAACCCGTTGATCGGCAAATCGGTCGTCTTCTACTTCCGCAAGGGTGGTGAGACGGGCTGATGAAAAACCTGTACCTCTCAAAAGGTGCCTTCCCGGCCAAAATATTCGAACCGACATTGGATTATATCCGTCAGGTTCAGGCCGCTGATGGTGCGATTGCGTGGGAGGACGGGGCCAAGTTTGATGTGTGGGACCATATTGAATCGGCAATGGGCCTGACCATTGGTGGTGATTATGACAATGCCCGCCGCGCCTATGACTGGCTGCTGCGCAATCAAATGGCAGACGGGACATGGTGGGCCGAATATCGCAACGGCATCATTGTTGACGCGACGCGCAAGGAAACCAATTTCTGCGCCTATGTGGCAACCGGTATCTGGCACTACTACCTTGTGACTGATGACAAGGATGCGGCCTTGTCTTACTGGCCGATGGTTAAAAAGTCCGTCGATTTTGTGATTAGCCTGCAAGAGCCAACTGGCGCCATCCCCTGGGCGGGAGAGCCTGATGGCGGCCCCTGCAATGATGCGCTGATCACTGGTTGTTCATCAATTTACAAAAGCCTTGAATGCGCTTGGCACCTGTCTGTTTTAGCGGGTGAGCCGCAGCAAGACTGGCTTGAAGCGCGCGGCAGGCTTGGCGACGCGCTGCGAAATATGCCTGATCAATTTGACCGGACGTGGGAAAGCAAGGCGCGCTTTTCAATGGATTGGTTCTATCCGGTTCTGACGGGCGTCTATCGCGGGCAGGCTGCGAAAGCACGCCTTGCAGAGCGGTGGGACGAGTTCGTTGTCGATGGCATGGGCTGTCGCTGTGTGAATGACGAGCCGTGGGTGACATTCGCTGAATCGTGTGAGTTGGTCTTGGCACTGCTCGCCAATGGACAAACCGAAAGGGCGGCTGAAGTTTATAGCTGGCTGCACCAATGGCGCGACGATGATGGGGCCTATTGGATGGGCTATCAGTATGTCGAAAACATTGTGTGGCCCGAAGAACGCCCGACATGGACTGCTGCAGCCATTCTGTTGGCTGCTGACGCGCTGACCCATCATACGGGTGCGGCGGAACTGTTTACCAGCATTAGTCTGTCAGAACACGAAGATGCCTTTGACCCTGCCTATAAAGTGGCGAAGTAGCCAGAACCGGCACGATTAAAAAAGGCCGCACAAAAATGGATTGCATCAGGGGTTAAACCCGGCGCAAAACGCCCAAAGTTTTCACCCTTGCAACATCTTCGAACAGGCCGGATGCAATCGCGCTTTTCAGTGCAGGGCATTGCCGGGCACGATTAAAAAAGCCGCACAAAAATGGATTGCATCAGGGGTTAGACCCGGCGCAAGACGCCCAAAGTTTTCACCCTTGCAACATCTTCGAACAGGCTGGATGCAATCGCGCTTTTCAGTGCAGGGCATTGCCGGGCACGACTAAAAAAGCCGCACAAAAATGGATTGCATCAGGGGTTAAACCCGGCGCAAGACGCCCAAAGTTTTCACCCTTGCAACATCTTCGAACAGGCCGGATGCAATCGCGTGTTTATAGATTGTGTAGGGGGCCTGGCCGCCCTCATCAGGGTTTTCAAAAATGTCATGAATACACAAGGTGCCGCCGACGCGCACATGATGCGCCCATGACCGCCAGTCGGTAAGGGCTTGTTCCAGTGAATGACCGCCATCGATGAACAACATGGCCAGCGGCGTTTGCCAAAAACGGGCCATGGTCCCTGAATCAGCGACCAGCGGCACAACGGTGCCTTCCAGCCCGGCGCGGAAAATCGCCCGACGGAAATAGGGCAGGGAGTCCATCCGCTCGATCTCGTTATCAAACAGTTCCGGGTCGTGATACCCCTCGCCGCGCTGATGTTCCTCTGATCCACGGTGGTGGTCCAACGCATAGACCTGCCCGTTTTGTTGTGCAGCGGCCTTGCCCAAATAAACGGTACTTTTTCCGCAATAGGACCCCACTTCCAAAATCGGCCCAAAAGGGGCTGCATCATAGGCAGCATTATAAAGCGCCTCGCCCTCAGCTGGGTCGAGGAAACCTTTAACCTGATCAATGGGATAGTCGAAAGGTGCGGGAGCGGGCATGGGCAAAGACCTATCAAATAAAAAGAAAGCTGGATCGCATGTAGCGGTCCAGCCTTCGAAGGTCAAGCGATGCCTTGTAAGGGGCGCAGGGTTACCGCTCGTCCGGGTTGCGCCAGGTGCTGACTTCAGCATCAAGGTCTGCTTCGAAATCGCTGCGGCCACGCAGGTCAGTGGGGGCGCTGTAATTGTGGTGCTGATGGTTGTGCGCGCCGGCGTTGCCTGAGGCGCGGATGGACCAGCGGATTTCGTCCCGGTTCAATTTGTCGTCTTTGTTGCTGTCCGCGCGGTTAAACCGTGCCCATTGGGCGTCAACAAATTCCAGACGGGACAGGCTGCCGTCACCGTTTTTATCGGCTTTGTGTAATGCGCGCTTCGCCCGATCATACATACGGTCGTCGTCACCGTCGCGCTTGGCCTTGTCGTGGTGGTGGTTGTGCAGGAACTCATCCTTGCTGAGATAGCCATCCCCATTGCTGTCCATCTCTTCAAAATGGTTCAGCAGTTTGGTGTCACGCTTGTCCGCGCTGATGTCCTTATTGTCATGGCGCGGATGCGTGCCATCCAGAAATTCGCCACGGTCAATCATGTCATCACGATTATAGTCCAGGTCGTCAAAGTGATCGCGTAGCCGGTTGCGTCTATCGCGGGCATGCTTCTCGTTCTTTTTGCTGGCCAGCTTTTGCGGGCCTTTCACAAGGTCTTCGACAGAAATGCCCGGCTTGTCATCAGTTCGTGCCAACTTGCGATAAAGCTTGTCGTAATAATCCTTGGCTTCGGCGCGGGTAATCTCGGCATCGCGATTGTCATCCATCGCTTCTAGCTGTGCATTGACGGAGCTGTAGGCGCTCACGCTTGTCTCGTCGCTGCCTTTATGATGGCCCGCAAAGGCAAGTGTTGTGCTGCCCAGCACAAGGGCGATTGCAATGGCGCTGCCGCGCGTTCCAAATCTGCCAATCGAATAATTCATCTTTCAACTCCTTCATGGCGCAATGCTGCGCAGTGGTTGACCGCCATTGTCTGCCGCATTCGGGCAAGAATGGGGCAGGTTCAGGACAAAGATGCGATTACTGCGAAATTGAGCGGTTTATGGCCTGTAATAGTATTCGCGCGGCCCCAAATCGCGAGATAGCTGGGGGGTAACCCTGTCAATCCAACCGCACAGATAGGGGCGTGTTTCCGCCGGGTCGATCAATTCATGAAAGCCAAAAGCCTCAGCACGGGGGAAGGGGGACTGGCGGGCGGCCAACATGGCCTCCAACTCTGCGCGTTTGGCTTCGGGATCGTCGGCCTGCGCAATTAACTTGCCAAAGGCGATGGCGACGCCGCCTTCAACGGGCAGGGCGCCCATCTCGGCGCTGGGCCACGCAAGCGTATAACATTTGCGCCCGAAATGGGCGGCACCTGCAACGCCGAACACCTTGCGCACAATCACGCTGGCCCACGGCACCTTTGCCTGCATAACCGCTGCAATGGCGCTGGCGCCATAGCGGATCGTGCTGGCCTGTTCGGCGTCGGGGCCGATCATGAAGCCCGGCTCATCGACAAAACTGATGATGGGGAGGTGGAAGGTGTCGCACAGATCAACAAAGCGGCGGACTTTCTGGGCCCCGTCTGCGGTCATTGAGCCTGCATAATAATGGCAGTCATTGGCCAAAATGCCGACGGGCTGCCCGTTCAGGCGTGCCAGCCCGGTAATTTGACCGGGGCCGTATTTACGCGTCATCTCAAACCAGCTGTCATAATCGACGATTGCCTTGACCATGGCGCGGGCATCATAGGGTTGGCGACGGTCACGTGGGATCAGTGTTTGCAGCGCCTCATCCATGCGATCGGGCGAATCACCCGATTCGATTCGAGGGGCCAATTCGTGGATATTTGCAGGCAAATAGGACAAAAAACGCCTGACTTGATTGATGGCGTCTTCTTCATCCTTGGCCACATTATCGACTGTGCCTGCCTTCAAATGGACTTTTGCGCCGCCCAATTCTTCTTTTGTCAGCTCCCGACCCAAGGCGCGAGAGACGACCTGCGGCCCGGCCACAAGTACCTGTGCAGTCTTGCGTGTCATCACTGAAAAGTGGCTGGCGGCCAGTCTGGCAGCGGGGAAGCCTGCGACCGGACCCAGCGCGGCGGAGGCAACCGGCACCTGTCCCAAAACCTGTGTGATCGACAAAAAACGCGGATCAGTGAACACCGGATCGCCACCACTGGGGCGTGGGGGCGGGCCCTTGCCGCTGCCCTTTTGATTGGCAGCCGCCCCACCAACTGATCCGCCGCCGCCTTCAAGCAGGCGCACAAGGGGCAACTGGTAGTCAAGCGCAAGTTGTTCAGAATAAACGCTTTTTCGTAACCCTGATGGCGTGGGGGAGCCGCCCTTGATGGTAAAATCCTCACCGCCCAGCACGACAGGGCGGCCATTCATGCGACCAAACCCCAATACATAATTGGGTGGGGTGAAGCCGATTTGGTTGCCGTCTTCGTCAAATTCAGGCGCGCCGGCACCTTCGCCAACTTCGGCAAAACTGTCGGCATCAACGGCAAGGTCGATCCGCTCCCGAACGGTCAACCGCCCCTTGGCGTGATGCTTGTCAATCGCGTCGGGGCCGCCCTGGCCCTTGGCCAATTTGCGGCGGGTTTTGATTTCGGCAATGTCGTCTGACCAGTCTTTTGCGTCGCTCATGATACTTGTCGCTCATCGTGATTTTTCGAATGAAGGCATCATAACCGCTGAAAAAAAACTGTCGCGAAAAAAGAACTAATCGCAGCATTTTGTAGATTTTAACAGGGATTTAGGCTATATATATGGCTCCACACAAGATATGGGGAATAAAAATGAGCAAGGCAGTATTTATTGAAAATGTCGCCAAAAAGGGGAAGGTCTCCAAGGCAGAAGCCAAGCGGATGGTCGATCTCGTATTCGGTGAAATCGAAGCAGGTTTGAAGCGCAGCAAGAAAGAAGGTCGTTACCAAATCGGTACATTCGGCACCTTCACAATTTCGAAGCGCGCTGCCCGTAAGGGTCGCAATCCGCAGACCGGTGAAGAAATCAAGATTAAGGCCAGCAAGGTTCTGCGGTTCAAGCCGTCAGCACAGCTGAAGAAATCTGCAGGCTGCTAATCAGCCTCACATTTCTACCTCACCTTATTAACGCCCTGCGCTACCCAGCGTGGGGCGTTATATTTTGGTCAGGCGGCAAATAACATCATAAGCCAGGTTGCCAGCGCAAGCGCGGGGCCAAAGGGCTGCTCCTGCCGGATTTTTCCTGACCCGAACAGCAATGTCATGATCCCAATCAGCGCTTGCAGAAGGCTGGCGGCCAACAACACAAGCAACATGCCCTGTGCGCCAACCAATAGGCCCAGCGCACCAGCGATTTTCACATCGCCCATGCCCAAACCGGATTGCCGTCGCAGTAATTTGTAAAGCGCACCTGTAAGGCCCATTAGGACAAGCCCAAGCACACCCCCCGCAATCGCATCAGGTAGGGCCGGGCCACCACTATCAAGTGCGCTCATCCCTATGCCAAGCGCAGCCAGCGCCAAGACCAAGGGATTGGGTAGCCGCAGGACGGCAAAGTCAATCAGGCTGGCAATGAATAGCAACATGCTGACAAGTAAAGTCGCAATGCCTGCGCTTGCTGACATTGTGCCGCCGAACGCATAGCCGATTGCTGCGACCGCTGCACCGCCGATGATCAAAAGCGGTAATGGCGGGCTGGCTTCATAGCGATGGGCGATCAATTGCAACGGCAGTGCTGCCAATGCGCCGACCAGCATCGCCAGCGCAATTTCGTAAAGCGGCGGGAACAGCGACATGTCGGGAAGGGCAAGGGGAAGGGACATCGGCGATTGAGAAACCTTTTTGCTGTGTCATCAGGTCGGCTGGTATGACTGTGTAGCCTATGGTTAATCATGTAAGTGATTAAGTGGAAGTAAATCTTTGATCGAAATGGGGACACTTTATGCCATTAACTGATCTGCCATTTGGTCCTGCGCCGTTATATGACGGGGGCCAATACCCAAAGCCGGGCAATAGCGCGGCCTGCTTCATGCCGGTAAAGGCAGGGGCGAAGATGCGGGTGGCGCAGTTTTTGTCCGGGCCTTCGGCCACAAGGATGGAGCGTCCCTTGCTGCTATTGCTAAACGGACGTGGCGAATATATCGAAAAATATTACGAACCTATCGGCCAGATTCTTTCGCGTGGCTATGATGTGTTGACCCTTGATTGGCGGGGTCAGGGCCTGTCCAGCAGGATGCTACCTGATCGACTGCGCGGCCATGTCGATCATTTCGATACCTATTTGGATGACCTTGAACGTGTGTTGACCTCGGTCGCGATGGTGGATCGGCGTGTGACACAGCCCAAAATGGTGATGGGTCATTCTATGGGGGGTGCCTTGTCGTTATTGTACGCCGCACGCAATCCCCAACGGGTAAAGGCGATTGCCCTGTCCGCGCCAATGGTTGGGATGCGGGTGCCAACCCATCCACTGTTTTTCGAAATTGTGTTGCGCTTCAATTTGTTGCTTGGGCGGGCAGGTGCCTATCCGCTGGGTGGTGAATCCGATCCGACCCCCAACAGTTTTGACGATCAGCGTGTAACGCGTGATCCTGATCGCTATGCCAGTGATGCGAGCTTTTACAAGATTGACCCCGATATTTTGGTGAAGGGGGCAACCAATGGCTGGCTTGCCGCTGCCTGTGCCGCTGTGCGCGCCCTTCATTGGCGCAGCACACTTAAAAAGTTGTCCATGCCTGTGTTGATCCAAACGGCAGTAGCAGATCGGCTGGTGCCAACTGAGGCGCATGAAAAATATGCGGCGCTTTTGGCGAATGGCAGCTTATGTGCCATCACAGACGCGCAGCATGAACTGATGCGTGAAATTGACGAGGTTGTTGTTGCCTATTGGCGGAACTTTGATGACTGGCGCGAAACGCTTTAGCCGATTGCAGCAGGGGCAAGCAGTTTCAACGCAGCGGCATGCAGTTCCGGTGTTGCGGCGGCAATGATCTGCCCGCCCTGACTGGCGTCGTCGCCTGACCAATTAGTTATGACGCCGCCCGCGGCGCGGACTACCGGGATCAGCGCCTGAACGTCAAAGGGCTGTAGGCTTGATTCAACAACAAGGTCTACGGTGCCAAGTGCCAGCAGGCCATATTGATAACAATCGCCGCCCCAGCGGACTTGCTGGCAGGCCGCGTCGACTGATTGGAAACTGTCCCATTCGCCCGGACCTGCAAAAATAGCGGGGTGGGTGGCCATGACGGTGGCTTGATCAAGCTGGGTGCAGCCGCTTGTTGTCAGTGGCCGTGTACCGGACCTGTCTGTGAATGACCCGCCAGAGGGGCCGGCGGCCCAGCGTTCACCGATATAGGGTTGGGCGATGATGCCGATTTGCGGCCCTTGGTCGTCACCCAGTGCAATCAATGTGCCCCAGACAGGCATCCCGGCAACAAAGGCGCGCGTGCCATCAATCGGATCCAGCACCCAATTCAGGCCATTCTGGCTGGCGACATCGGCATGTTCCTCGCCAATAATGCCATGATCGGGATAGGTCGCGGTGATCAGCGTGCGCATGGCAGTTTCGGCTGCCTTGTCCGCAGCGGTCACCGGATCAAAATCGCCCGGCGCGGCCTTGTTTTCAATGCTGGGCAGATTGCGGAACAATGGCAAGGCTGCATCAGCGGCAGCATCGGCAAGCCGATCAGCAAACGCCATCAATTCGGATTCAATTTCAGTAATCAAAGTCATGATCTTGGCTTACCCTATCACGGGGCAGAGGTCAGCCAAAAAATTGGCCCCGCCATATTGGGGGATAGGCGGGGCCGAAGACGCGGGTATTGGAGGATTGGGGGATGTCAGCCCGCGTCTCCCATCGTTTTGGCGAGTTCAAGGAACTGTCGCCGCTTCGATTCAGGAATTGTGTAATAGGCACGGACAAGGTCCGCAGTTTCACGCCTGCCCAGAATATCGGACGGCATGTCATTGTCGTTATGGGCACCGTTCATGGCATTACCGTTCACCCGGGTGCCATTCATCGGGGTGCCGTTCACGGGTGTATCACCGTGGGCCATAGCGCCCTGAAAGCTGTCTTCTTCGTCTTCTGTAGTGCCCAATCCATCAAAGAAATAGGCAACAGGCACCTCAAGCACCTGGGAAATATCCCACAGGCGGCTGGCGCTGACGCGGTTTGCACCGCTTTCATATTTTTGAATTTGTTGGAACCGGATCCCGACCGCAGACCCAAGCTCTTGCTGTGTCATGCCCATCAGCCAACGGCGTTGCCGCAGCTTTTGACCGACATGACTGTCTACTGGATGTGCCATAGCGCATCATTTCCTTTCCGACCAATCTGCATGCAAAAAGCTATGCAGACACACCTAATGCAGCTGCGATCAATGTCAGGAAAGTGCTTTTATATCTGTGCCGAAATTCTGTTAATCGGTTACCACGCCAACCAACAGACAAGTATACCGCGCCCAAAACCCACAAGGACGCAACTACACATACGCAATTTCGGCTTTCGCCACTCTACCCGACAGTTAAAGATCAACTGCCACTGTCATCACAAGGCCAACCACGACATGTTTTGACAGGCCAACAAGTTTTACTTCCAACCAGCCCCGGCTTATAAATGCCAAGGTCCGACGCGAAAGCTAACTCGTCAGTAACCAAGAATTATCACAGATTCTTTGATTGTCAAAGGCAAATGCGACATTTCGGCAGGTTTTATCCCAATATGGATCAACCGCCGCTGGATTCTTTTGCCTTGGCTTTTTTGCGTTCATTGGGGTCAAGGTGAACCTTGCGCAACCGCACATGGTTGGGCGTCACCTCAACCAGCTCATCCGCCTCAATATAGGCGATGGCTTCTTCCAGTGTCAGGGTCTTGGGGGTTGTCAGGCGGACCGCATCATCCTTGCCTGAGGCACGAACATTGGACAGCTTCTTACCCTTTAGCGGGTTCACGATCAGATCGTCACCGCGGGCGTTTTCGCCCAGGACCATGCCTTCATAAACCTTTTCGCCGGCGCCGATGAACAGCGTGCCGCGTTCTTCAAGGTTCCACAGGGCGTAGGCAACAGATTTGCCCGTTTCGTTCGAAACAATCACACCATTGCGGCGGCTATCAACCTTGCCGCGCCAGGGGCCATACTCAAGGAACAGGCGGTTCATGATGCCTGTGCCGCGGGTGTCTGTCAGAAACTCGCCATGATAGCCGATCAGGCCACGGGCGGGGGCGTGGAAGACAACGCGGGACTTGCCGCCGCCTGAGGGGCGCATTTCCACAAGGTCACCCTTGCGAGAGGCCATCTTCTCAACGACAACGCCGGTATAGGCTTCGTCCACATCGACAACAACTTCTTCGATAGGTTCCATCACCTTGCCGGTGTCAGGGTCTTCCTTGGTCAGCACACGGGGGCGAGAGATTGAAAGCTCAAACCCTTCGCGGCGCATGGTTTCAATCAAAACGCCAAGCTGCAGTTCACCACGACCGGCAACTTCAAAGCTGTCCTTGTCTTCGGTGTCGCTGATCTTGATGGCGACATTGCCTTCAGCTTCGCGCATCAGGCGGTCACGGATCACACGGGACTGCACCTTGTCACCATCTTGCCCGGAAAGGGGCGAGGTGTTGATGGAGAACGTCATGGCAAGGGTTGGTGGGTCAATCGCGGGCGCGTCCATCGGCTTGTCGATTGACGGGTCACACAATGTATCGGCCACGGTTGCCTCTGTCATACCGGCGATGGCAACAATGTCACCGGCGCTTGCTTCTTCAAGCGAGATACGCTCAAGCCCACGGAAGGCGAGGATTTTTGTCAGGCGGCCTTGTTCGATTAATTTGCCATCACGGGTCAGGGCCTTGATCGGCAGGTTCGGCTTTGCAATGCCTGACTCAATACGGCCTGTCAGAATACGGCCCAGATAGGGGTCGGCCTCAACCGTGGTGGCCAACATGCAGAACGGTTCTTCTTTTTTGTTTTCGCGTACGGGCACAGGTTCGGGCACGTGGCTTCTGATCAGATCAAACAGGGCAACAAGATTTTCGCGCGGACCTTCAAGGCTGTCATCCGCCCAACCGTCGCGACCACAAGCAAACAGCATGGGGAAATCGAGCTGATCTTCATCGGCATCAAGCGCCGCGAACAGGTCGAAAATTTCTTCATGCACTTCGTCAAAGCGGGCGTCGGGACGGTCAGCCTTGTTGATCACAACAATGGGACGCAAGCCAAGGTGCAGCGCCTTGCCCAGAACAAACTTTGTTTGTGGCATGGGCCCTTCGGCGGCATCAACCAGCAGGATCACGCCATCAACCATAGACAGGATACGTTCCACCTCGCCGCCAAAGTCAGCATGGCCCGGTGTGTCCACGACATTGATGCGGGTGCCATCAACCAGCACAGATGTACATTTTGCCAGAATGGTAATGCCGCGTTCTTTTTCAAGATCATTGGCGTCCATTGCGCGTTCATCCACCTGTTGGTGGGCTTGGAACGTGCCGCTTTGGGCAAGCATCTGGTCCACGAGCGTTGTTTTGCCGTGGTCAACATGAGCGATAATCGCGATGTTGCGCAGCGAGGTATGGGCGGCTTGCGTCATTGAGGTGGCCTTGAAAAAGAGAAATGCAAAAGCGCGGCTTGTTAGCGCGGTCGCAGCTATCATGCTAAAGGGGGGGCGACAAGCCCGGCGCTAAGTGGCAAATAGTCTCGCATGTCAAACACACAGCCAAATAACACGCCGCAAATTCTGACTCAGCCTGCAAAAGGGGCGTGGGCTTTGTTCTGGATATTGGCTTTAGGCTATGTTTTCAGCCAGTTTATCCGCAATACAATCGGCGTTATCACCCCGGACCTGATGGCAGAGCTGTCATTGGGCGCAGCTGATGTGGGCCTTTTGTCCGGGCTGTTTTTTCTGGCATTTGCGGCGATGCAAATCCCCGCAGGTATCGCTTTGGATACTTTGGGGCCACGCAAGACCATGGCGGGACTGGTGCTGATTGGGGCCGGGGGCATGTTTTTGTTCGCCGGTGCGGACGGCTATAGCGGGCTGGTGGTGGGGCGTATCTTGACCGGAATTGGTACCGCTGCATTGCTGATGGGGCCGATGGTTTTATTCACCCGCTGGTTTCCCGCTGCCCGCTTTGCAGAGATGAGCGGGCTTGTGATTGCCTGTGGCGGGGCAGGCACATTGCTTGCCACTGCACCATTTGAAATGGCGGTGTCGAATTTCGGCTGGCGCGAAAGCCTGTTCGGTGTGGCGATTGCCATGATCGTCATGGCGGTGATCCTGTCCTTGCGTGTGAAGGATATGCCCAAGGGGCGCAGTGTGCCGACGGCAGAACATGCGCATGAAGCTGGCCTTTGGCCCGGTTTGAAGGCCGTGTTCAAGCACAAGCAATTGCCCTATCTGGTTGCCATTCAGTTGATGGGTTATTCATCCGTGGTGACGCTGTTGGGCCTGTGGGGGCTGCCCTATCTGCAGGATGTGCATGGTTTGGCCAAGGATGAGGCGGCCAATATTCTGTTCGTCATGGCCTTGATTGTGATGGTCGGGCAGGTCGGTTGGGGGCGGTTGGACCGCCTTGTCGGCAGTCGCCGCCGTCCGGTTCTGTGGGGTGCTTCCTTGTGCTTTGTGCAGTTCCTGACCCTTGCCCTTTATCGTGACCCGCCGCTTTATGTGGTTATCGGTCTGTTTTGGGGGCTTGGGTTGTCATCCGGCTTCTTTTCCGTTGCGCTGGCCCATGGTCGTGCCCTGTTTCCTGATCATTTGGTTGGACGCGGGATCACAACGCTGAACGTGGCCAATATGGGTGGTGTTTTCATTCTGCAAAGCGTCACCGGGTGGATTATCGACCTGAATGGGGGCCGCTTGGACGGGCCGATTGAAGAATCAGCCTTCAGGATTGTCTTTATGGTCATTGCATTCGGGGTTTTGGCTGCCTTGGTCATCTATTCCTGGTCAGAAGACAGACCGCCGCAATAATTCATTAAATCAATGGTTTAAGGGGGCGTGCCAGCGGCTGCGACCGTTTGGCGGGTGTATTGGCACTAAATTTGCCAATTTACCTCTTGCAATTATGGCCCAAACTGACAATAAGTCATTTAGCGTCTTTTTTGATTAGTCAATCAAGATGCTGGTGCCCTTCTTGGGCGTTTCCTCCCTGACTTATTGCCCGGGTCATTTTTGATCCGGGCATTTTTTTAGCCAGAGCGATGAGGCGGCCAAATATAGGGATGCCGATGGGTATTAAAGCGCGCGCTGGTAATAGGCGACGTTCAGCCATTCGCCGAATTTGTACCCGGCATTGGCAATCAGGCCCACACGGCTGAACCCTAAACTTTCATGCAACGCGACGGACGCCCGCCCCACATCGGGGTTGTGATCAGCGGTTGCGATGCCGGCGATCAACTGCTTGATCGGGGTTTGGTCAAGCTTTAGCTGCGCAATCAATTCAACCATCAACGCCTTGCCCACGCCTTTGCCCCGTGCGGTTGGCCCCAAATAGATTGAGGTTTCTACCGTGTGCCGATAGGCGGGCCGGTCCCTATACTGCGCCGCATAACAATAACCGCACAGTGTGTCGTCTTGGTCTATGGCAACAAGATAGGGGTGTGTGGCGGCCTTGATCTTATCTGCGAAATAGCCGGCAGGGGGTGCCGTTTCATCAAAGGTGGCAAGATCACTATCGACATAGTAGCCGTAGATGGCGGCGATGGCTGCGGCATCGTCGGGTATCGCCGAACGTATTGTGACCACTAAAGCCCCATTAATTCTTCAGGAGACAATTCACCAAGGCGATCAACAATCATTGTCAGGACCTGCCCTAAAGTGTCGAGCAGGGGAAACGGTTCAAGCGTTCGTTCATTCATGTACAAGGCGCGATTGATTTCGATTTGCACCGCATGTTGTCCCCTATTGGGGCGACCATAATGTTCAGTGATATAGCCCCCGGCATAAGGAGCATTGCGGCCCACATCAAATCCGGCATCGGCAAAGCATTTTTCAACTTCCCGAATGATAGGGCGGCGGCAGGCGCGCCCAAAGCGGTCACCCAACACAATATCAGCGGCGTGGCCTTCCAATGCCTTTTGACGGGCAATAGCGCTTGAAGGCATGGAATGACAGTCGATCAGGATGGCATAGCCGAACTGCCTGCGGGTTGCTGCCAGCAATTCTTCCAATGTGCTGTGATAGGCACGATAGAACGTATCAATGCGCCATTCAGCTTCGTTGTAATGCAACCGATCCCGATAGATCGGCTGGCCGTCAGCAACGATGCGGGCGATTGTGCCCAAGCCACCGCGCGCGCGGGCCGACCCGACCTTGATATGCGATGGTGCGCGGCCCCGAAACATTGTGGGGTCCAGCTCATATGCCTCGCGGTTCGGGTCTACAAAGGCGCGTGGGAAGCGGGCGGACAGAATTGGCACGTCTGCTGATGCGGCGGCACCGGCGATCTGATGGACGTGGCAGTCTTCTGATTTGCGCAGCGTCCGTTCGTCCAACACAGCATTTTCGATAAAGCTGGGCGGATAAATATCACCTGAATGGGGAGAGCTGATCACAATGGGCAGCTTTTGACGTTCCGGCAAAATCAGCTCAACCGGATCGGCGGCCAATTCTGCCAATACCGCATCATAAGTGGCAAGGTCACCGTCAAACGGCGCTTCGCCCACATCGCTGTAGGTCCAAATATTCAGATCACGATCCATTTGCCGTACCCAGCCCTAATCGCTTGTTGTTCCCCGTAAGCGCAAAGACTAGACCATCAGTTCCCACTTGGCGAGCCCCCGCTTACACCGATCCGGGGACTTCACCGCGCAAGATTGGTGTCAAATTTGGTCAAAACCCTTACGATCCAGCCATTCAGTGCATTTTTGTGCGGCTTCTGCGACCAAATCGGGCTGCAGGGCATAGTAATGGGTTGCGCCCTTCACCTCATAAAACTCTTTATCGTCATGGGGCACAGCATCATAAAGCCGTTTCGCATGGGACGGGCTACAGGCGCTGTCGGCTGAGTTTTGGATCACCAGCATTGGGACGCTGATGCGGGCGGCGTTGCCCGTGCCTGTTGCGTTGGTTTCATCATAGGACCATTGCGACAGCCATGACCGCAGCGTGCAAAAGCGTGCCAGACCAACAGGACCATTATTCACTGTTTTGGGGTCACCCAAATAGCAAATGCCCGGTTCGCGGTCATTGGCGTCAATAGTCGGGTCAAGCCACAGAGGGGCCGCCATCGTGCCATGCACGACAAAGCCATATTCTTCATTATCCAGGCCCTTGGCACGCAAATCGGCCAGCTTGTCTTTTACCCAAGCGGTAATCCGCCGATTACGTGCGACCTGTGCCTCAAAATAGCGTTTCTGAAATTCCTCTGTGTAGGGGGGCTGGTTGGGATTGTCGGGATTATAAAGATCAAGCTCGGGATCCCGCTCGTCCGGCTTGCTTTCATCCAGAATCGACGCATCCATCCATTCTGTCAGGGTCACCGCACGGCTGACATGGGCAGCGATAAGCATGATGCCGTCTGCAGCTTCCAGCCCGGCCGTGGTCAGGTCAGGACCGTCGCCTGCCGGGGTTGCCGTCACGGTCGGGTTCTCGGCCTGATCCTGCAAGTAAAGCGAGAGGGACCCGCCTCCTGACCAACCGCCAAGAATGACCGTCTCATAGCCATGTTTGCGCTTAAGGTCCTTGATGCCTGCATTCAGGTCAAAGACACATTTTTCCATGGTCAGCGCGGTGTCGTTACCGCGATAGCGTGTGTTGATATAGGCAACATGATGGCCCTGTTCCGCCAGCGCGCCTGTGATTGGCAGGAAGGCACCGCCACCGATGGGGTGCGAAAATACGATCAGTGTTTTGGAATCGCGATCAACGGGACGGACCAACTGTCCCTCGATGACGACAAAGCCTGCCTCGCCCCCATAGGTGTCCTTAAAGCCCGCCTGTTCAGTAAAGACAGAGACATAGGGAAGGCGTGTATATTCATACTTCTTCTGATCGCTAGACATGGTTGCCCCTTGGGTTCGCTAGTTGGTGAGTGTCAATTTTCAATGACACGACACTAGGCGATAAGGGCGCGATCAAACAAGTGGGCAAGTGAAATGGAATTGTCTTGCAGGGCCGCCATAACAGCGCCGCGTAACCAACCATCAATACCACGATCTGAGTAACGAATTTCCAGTCGTTCTGCCTGCCCTTCTGACAGGCGGTCCTGAATAAGGGCGATGATGGCATTTTGATAAACGTCATCCAATGTGCCCAGCGCACCGGTCAGTACGATATGATCGGGATCAAGCAAATTAACCAGCCACGAAAGGCCAAGCGCAAGGTAAACGCCCGATTCCACCAACACATCAACGGCGTCCTGATCCTGGTCGCTGACCGCATCAAGAACAAGTCTAACTGACTGGCTGGTTTTGATCTGATCGGGGCGTTTTTCGATGTAGCGGTCATACATCCCTTGGGTAGATGCGTAATAGTCAATGGTGCGGCGCGGTGGTTCGGGGTCGCCCCACTTATGATCAAGGTTGATCACGGGGATCTGGCAGGCACCTAAATGCCCGGCAAGCCCATTGGCGCCATTGGTGATGCGGCCATTTTGAATGATGGCAGCGGACACTGTGGCGCCGACATCGACCACAATCACATTGCGCAGGCTAAACGCCTTGCCTTCGGTTGCTTCTGCAACAGCGACCGCGCGACCGGCGTCGATAACATGGATGGGAATATCGCCCAGCAATCCAGCGAAATCGTCAGCTAACAAATCGCGTAACGGCACGTCGCGCCAATTAAGGCGGGGGGCATAGGCGACGATGCCGCTGGCCCCATCGACCGACCCACCGATTGTAACGCCGACGGCACTGATCTGGTCGGCGTCTATGTTGGCATCAGACATCAACAATACAATCAGGCGGCGTAACGTGGCGATGACAGCGGCGGGGCTGGCGTCTTCGAAGTTAGGGATCGTGCGGCTGGCGATGTCCTTGCCCAAGGCATCGGCGATCAAGATCTGGGTGTTCACGCGATTTAGGCTGATTGCCACGACATAGCGTGAGTTGGCCAAAAATTCGACCACAACAGGCGGGCGGCCCCGGCCACCATCAGCGCGGGGGTCGCGATGTTCGATCACAACACCTTCATCTGCCAGACCCTGCGTTATTGAAGATATGGCGGGCAATGTCAGCGACGTGGCTTCAGCCAACTCGGCGCGGGTTGCCTTGCCTTTAGTGCGCAGTACATCCAGCACCAGTCGTTCGTTCTGCGAACGGATATTCGCCGGACGCGATGCGCGCCCGCGTAAGGAGGACGAGTTTGCTGAGTCTTGTTCAGTCATTTGTTTGCCGCATACTCATTTAGCTACCCCCCGAAAACCGTTTAGGCGCTACTTGTGGCAAAAGCAAGGCTTTACCCCGCATCACAAGGCCCCTAAAACAAGGCAATCTATGATTTACAGCTTTTGAGGATACCCATGCTGCTTAACCCGATTAATGACGCCGCCCTTGACCAAATTTTCCGTAATGCGCGGACACAGAACGGTTTTTTGGACGAACCCGTCAGTGACGACACGTTGAAGGCCCTGTATGACCTGTTCATTTTCGGGCCGACAAGTGCGAATTGCGAACCGGCGCGCATCATTTTTGTCCGCACTGATGAGGCGAAAGAGCGGCTTTACCCCCATCTGATGGAATCAAATCAGCAAAAGGTAAAAGAAGCACCGGTCACGGCTATCATTGGGTTTGACACCCTGTTTTACAATCACCTGCCTGATCTGTTCCATGACGAGACCGCAAAAAGCTGGTTCGAGGGCGAAGAAAAAACAGGCAATGTGACTGCATTCCGTAACTCGACCCTGCAAGGGGCCTATTTCATGATTGCGGCCCGTGCCTTGGGACTTGATTGTGGACCCATGTCAGGTTTTGACAATGATGGTGTTGATCAGGAATTTTGGCCCGACTGCCAGATCAAATCCAACTTCCTGTGCACCATTGGTCACGGCGACCCCAGCAAGGTGTTCGAGCGTCATGCCCGCCTGCCTTATGAAACAGTTTGTGAGCTTATCTAGATCATAATTTTTGGTGACGCTTTTGGGGGACGCTAAATGAGCGCCAAGCCAATGACGAAACGTCCGGGCCTGTTCGGCATGGTCAAATCAATGACCGCCGAAGAGCGCCGTGTTGTGTTGCTGGTCAGCATTGCCTTTATTCTGATTCAATATGATCACGCGCTTTATGGCATTGCGTTGGCGCAGATTCAGCAAGACCTTGGCTGGTCCGATGATAATGTCGGCGCAGGATTAAGTATCATTCGGCTGGGTGCCATTCCGGCGATTATATTGGCCGCAATGGCCGATAAGGTCGGGCGCCGCAAATTGTTGATCGCCACCATGATCTTAAGCGCCGTTGCGACGCTGGGCACATCATTGGTGCAAACCCCTGAACAGTTTGTCATGGCGCAGTTTTGGACGAAAAGCTTTGCTTTCGCTGAAGAAGCCCTGTCCATTGTTGTTGTCGCTGAATCAGTACGTCCGCATATGCGTGGCTGGGCAGTAGGATTTTTGGCATCAATGGGGGGGCTTGGCTCTGGCCTTGCGTCCATCGCCTTTGGCTTTGTGGATGTGTTGCCATTTGGCTGGCGCGCGCTTTATGTGTTGGGCATCGGGCCGCTATTATTGGTGGCGTGGTTGCGCCGGTCGCTACCTGAAACCCAGAAATTTGCCGCCGATCACCCTGATGCGGAAAAGCCAAAGGGCGGGCTGTTTGTTCACCTGCAACCGGTTGTTCGATTGGTGCGCGACTATCCGGGCCGCGCAATGGCCTTGGCCGCATGTGTCGCGCCCTTTGGGTTGGCGGTGACGCCAGCGGTCCTGTTCATGTCAAAATATTTGCAGGAAGGGCACGGGTTTTCGCCCGATCAGGTGGGGACGACCTATTTACTGGGCGGCGTGTTCGCCATATTCGGCAATCTGTTGGCGGGGTGGCTGTCTGACCGGGTTGGGCGCAAGCCAACGATCACATTTTCGCTATTCGTGACAACAGGCGGGTTCTTCCTGCTTTATGGTCTGTCTGATATTCCTGTACTGGCTGTGTCAGTCATCTGGGTGTTTGCGATCTTTGGCTATTTTTCGGGCGAGATTATGTACAACGCCCTTGGGTCCGAACTGTTTCCCACATCCTATCGGTCAACTGCATCAACATTCCGTTTGATTGTCTATACGGTATCTGGGTCAATCGGGTTGCTGCTGCAAAGCGTGCTTTATACACAGTTCGGTCTGGAGACGCAGGAAACCCTTATGATCCTGCTGATGGGCACGCCGATATCCATCTTTGTGACATGGCTGTTATTGCCCGAAACCGCCAACCGGGATTTGGATGAAATCGCGCCAGAGGTGGTAAAAGGATTGTAGGAACCGCCTTTTCGGGGGCTGATCCTGCTGTCTAACTGACAAACTTGTTGACAATATGTCAGTGGGCCATAGAGTCCTGCCGAGCTTGAACCTAAAACCAAAAAGGGAGCCGGTGGGGATGATAGATTTCAGCCTGACTGAAGAGCAGGAGATGATCCGCGATGCTGCGCGCAATTTTGCGCAGAATGAGCTTGTGGATCGTGCCCGCGATGCAGATGAAGAGTTTAATTTACCTGAAGATGTAACCGAAGGTGCCTGGGCGATGGGTTTCGTCGCCGGTGCCATTCCAGAGGCCAATGGCGGTGTCGGCATGGATCGTTCACCGACAACCAATGTATTGGTTTTGGAAGAATTAGGCGCTGGGTGCCCGTCGCTTGCCTCTGGCGCGATGAGCCCCAGCCTGTTCGTCAATCCGCTGATTGATTTCGGTACAGATGAGCAGAAGGCAGAATATCTGCCCGCCTTTACCGGTGAAAGCTTCACCGCTGGCACGCTTGCCATGCAGGAACCTGATTTCAGCTTTGACCCGGCGAACATCAAAACATCAGCCACATTGTCAAACGGTGAATATACGCTGAACGGTGTGAAGCGATTGGTGCCTCTGGCAGAATCCAGTGACCATATTCTGGTGCTGGCCAAAACGGGTGAAGGTATTGGCCTTGATACGCTTGATGCCTTTATCGTGCCGCGTGATGCGTCTGGGCTGTCGATCAGCAATGAACGTGAACGCACGATCGGTTTCCAAGCCGTACCCCATTACACGGTTACGCTCGACAACGTAAAAGTTGGTGCCAGCCAGCGCCTTGGTGGTGAACAGGGCATTGATGGTGCGCGCCTCGTCAACTCAATCCGTATTGGCGCAGCCGCGCTTGCGGTTGGTTGTGCCCGTGCGGCAACTGAATTTGCCATAGATTATGCGAAAGAACGTCATGCCTTTGGCAAGCCGATTGCGCAAAAGCAGGCCATTGCCTTTATGATTGCCGATATGCACACCGAAGTAGACGCCATGCGTTGGATGGTGTGGAAAGCTGCTGCCTTGTTGGAGCAAAACCACCCCGACGCGACCAAGGCGACAACGCTGGCGCAAAACTATGTGCAGCGTAAGGCTATGAAAGTGGCTGACGATGGCATTCAGGTCTTTGGCGGTCACGGCTTTATCCGTGAATTGCCGGTCGAAATGTGGTTCCGCCACATGCGTACACTAACTATCATTGAAGGCCCGGTTGCGGCTTAATCGAAGGGAGGACACGACAATGGATTTTACATATTCCCCCGGCGAACAAGCCATGATCGAGGAATACAAACGGCAGGGCAAGATCCTGCGCCAGCACGCCCGCTATTGGGAAGAGCATGAGTCAGAAGTTCCGCCGGAGGAATTTCCTGAATCAGCAGACAATCCGACGCCATTGCTGAAACTTGCCATCGACAAAGAAGGCGACAGCTCAGGCATCGTGATGGGCATGATGGTCACCATCTATAATAGTTGGGGTGACACGCTTTCCATGAAAATGGGGCCCGGTGCGCTTGGCAATGCGGCGCTTGCTGCTGCCGGCACGCCAGAGCAGAAAGAGCGTTGGGGCAATACCCGCCTTGCCATGTCAATTACAGAACCCGGCTGCGGTTCTGATTCAAAGGCTGTGCAGACAACCGCTGTTCTTGATGGCGATGAATGGGTTTTGAACGGCGACAAGATTTTTGTCACCACAGGTGTGCGCGCCGATGGCGTTGTTGTGTGGGCAACCATCGACAAGTCAGCAGGCCGTGCCGGGATCAAAAGCTTTATCGTTATGAAAGGCACTCCGGGTTTTGAACTTGTCCGCAAGGAGAAGAAGCTTGGCATCCGCGCCGACGATACAGCGGCGCTGCGTTTCGATGATTGCCGCATTCCGCGCGATCATCTGCTTGGTGGTGATGAAACTGTGCCCAAGGCAGGCTCAGGCGGGTTTAAGGGTGTGATGAAGACCTTTAACATGACCCGTCCTGCGGTTGGCGCAGGCGGTATCGGCAAGGCCTTGGCCTCGCATGATCATGTCACCGAACAACTGGCAGAGCAGGGCTTTGAAGTTGATTGGGAAAAGGGTCGTCAGAACCGCTCAACGATTGAGCAGACCATGCTGGAAACCGAAGCAGACCTTGAAGCGGCAACGCTGACCGTCTATCGGGCGGCGTGGTTAAGCGGCCAGAAAAAGCCCAACAATCTTGAAGCATCTGTTGCGAAGTCGAAGGGCGGCGAAGTTGCCCGCACAGGCCCGCAGCGCATGATTGAGGTGCTGGGTGCTGTGGGGATCACCCATGACCATCTGGTCGAAAAATGGCTGCGTGATGGCCGTATTTCAGACATTTATGAAGGCACCGGTCAGATTCAGCGTTTGATTATCGCGCGTGAAATCTTTGGCTATACGTCAGCTGAACTCGACTAGGCATTGCCAATGATGACTAAGGAAAAGGGGGCTTTGCGGCCCCCTTTTTTGATAGGTGATTTTGTTTGATTGGCGATTAGGCCAAGGCCCGCCACAATAACCCGGCACCGATGATCAGCAACAACCCGAACGTGATGGGCTTGTAATTGCCTTCGCCATATTTGTTAAAGGTGCGTGTGCCGATAATATTACCGATGATCAACACAGGCAAAAAGACCGCGGCACGCGTTACTGTCGATGTAATATCGGCCCCGGCAATGAATTGCCCAGCAACGGCCAGAAAGTCGATAAAGAAGAAATAGACCAGCAAAGTCGCGCGCTGCACATCCGGTGTCAGGTTGGTGCCTAATAGATAGGACAGGACAGGTGGGCCGGGAATGCCGGACAGCCCGGCCATAAAGCCGCCGCCAGCCCCCGCAACAACTGAACCTGCGCCGCCGGGTTGTTGATCGGTGTTGGCGCGTTTTGCAGACCAACCGAAAAGGATGATCGATAGGGCCAGAACGGCCACCAATAACAGGCGCATTTGATCATCTGTGATGGACCCCAGCACGTAAACACCCGGCGCTACCAATAGGACTGACCCGATAACCATGCCCTTCAGGGCCGGACGATTGGCGACCGGCCATGCAGCGGGGGTTAGTTGCAACCCGGTGACAATTTCAAGGGTCAAAATAATCGGCACAACTTCCTGCGGGGGCATGACAAGACCCAAAACAGGCACCGCAATCATGGCAAAGCCGAATCCGGTGAAGCTGCGCATAAAGGCAGCCCCCATAATGGCGGTCATATTGGCCAGCCAATGCCATAGCGCCAAACCGCCGATCTCTTGGGTTAAAAATTCCATAATATCAATCACTTCCCCCGAATAGGCCGACAGGGTCCAATTGCGCCTTTGGATCACTGGAAACCCGCCCCGCTTCATGGCATAAGAGCGCCACCTATATTGTGATTGCAACCAAAAATGCGCACAAAAGCGCATGAAACCGAGGAAATACCCTATGGCACAAGACGCTGAGGGCTTGGCACTGGCAGCGGAATTCCCTGCCGTGACCGAAGCAGACTGGCTCGCCAAGGTCGATGCGACCCTGAAAGGCGCACCGATCGAAAAGCTGGTCAGCAAAACCTATGATGGCATCCCGCTGAAACCGCTTTATACGCAGGCGGACTGGGACCAGCAGGCAGACCAAAATGGTGTGCCCGGCGCGGCCCCTTTCACCCGTGGTGGTGCATGGCGCGACCCGCTGGGCCCGCCATGGCATATTCGTGCGCGTATCTCCAAGGTTGACCCCAAGGGTGCCAACAAGGATGCGTTGACCGATCTGGTGAATGGCGCAACGGCGCTAGAATTGCTGGTTGATGCAGATGCGGGCGGTAATGAGGCGCGCGGTATTGCCGTGCAGGACGTTGCAGACCTTGAAGCTGTGTTGAATGACGTCATGCTTGATTTGGCCCCGGTGTCATTCAAGGCCGGGCCACACGCCGTTGCTGTGGCAACCGCCTTGCTTGCGGTTTGGGAAGGCCGTGATGTGCCTGCTGATCAGGCAGTTGCAAGTTTCAATATTGACCCGATCGGGACTTTGGCCAGCGATGGCGCATTGCCCGGCAGCCTGCGCAACGTGTTTGAGCAGTTGGCCGTGATGATCGGCTATCTTGATGGCAAGTGGGACAATGCCCGGTTGATCGGTGTTGATGCAGCCCTTCATCACAGTGCCGGCGCATCTGAGGCGCAGGAGCTGGCAGCCGCATTGGCAACAGCCGTGGCCTATTTGCGTGCGTTGGATGACTTGGGTGTTGATGTCGCCAAGGCAGCAAAACATCTGACATTCACTTTCGCGCTGGATGCAGATGTCTTTTTGGGCATCACCAAATTACGTGCAGCCCGCCGCCTGTGGGCGCGTGTGCTGGAAGCTGCGGACATTGCGCCCCTGCCTATGGTGATAGAGGCTGAGACAGCCTCGCGCATGATGACAGCCTATGATCCGTGGGTGAATATGCTGCGCACAACCGCCGCCGGGTTTGCCGGGGCAATCGGTGGTGCCGATTCCATTGCCATTCGCGGCTATGACGAGGCGCAAGGGGCTGACGGTGAAATCGGTCGCCGCAATGCGCGCAATATTCAAATTGTCTTGGCAGAAGAAAGCCATTTGGGCCGGGTGCATGACCCCGCAGGCGGTGCCGGATTGTTTGAAAGCCTGACAGATGATTTGTGTGAAAGCGCATGGACGCTTTTCCAATCCATTGAAGCCCGTGGCGGGATTGTTGAATTGATCAAGTCTGGCGACTGGGCGGCTGAATTGACCCGCACGGCAGAGGCGCGCGCGGTGAATGTTGCGCGCCGTAAGGAACAGCTGACAGGGTTGAGCGAGTTTCCAAATATTTTTGATGAGGTGGCCGCTGTTGATGAAGTGGTGCGCCCGGCACAAAAATCAGGTGCGGTGTCTTTCGACACGCCGCCCGAAGGTGTCGCCGCAGCGATTGAAAAGTTGCAGCAAGGTGCCTTGCTGAAGGATTTGACCGCCGCGCTCAACACTGATGCAGCAGAAACCGCACCTGTGTTGGTGCCCCGTCCCGTGGGGGCGGCCTTTGAAAGTCTGCGCAAACGGTCTGATGCCATCAAGGCAGATACGGGCACACGCCCGCAGGTCTTCCTTGCCAATCTTGGCCCGGTATCCAAACATACCGCCCGGGCGTCATTCGCCAAAAATTTCTTTGAAGCTGGCGGTGTCGAAGCCATCAGCACAGATGGCTTTGATGACATGGCCGCATTGGGCAATGCGTTCAAATCGTCAGGTGCGTCACTGGCTGTAATTTGTGGCGCTGATGATCAGTATGCTTCTATGGGGGCAGATGCCGCCACCGCGCTAAAGGTTGCGGGTGCTGTACAAATTTACCTTGCCGGGAAGGGCGGGGACAATGAAGCTGCACTGACCGGTGCCGGTGTGACCGACTATATTTTCATGGGTGCCAATTTGCTGGATATTCTATCCGCCGCCTATGACCGCCTGATGGAGGCGAAGTGATGAGCAAGCTACCTGATTTTTCAACGATTGCGTATAAGTCCGCAGATGCAGCAACCACTGACTGGTCCGCCAGTTACGAAGGGGCAACCGGCCTGAAGGGCGATGACCAAAAGGTGATGACACCTGAAGGTGTCGCGGTGCAGCCGCTATACACCAACAAGGATGTTGAGGGGCTGGACTTTTTGGGCACATTCCCCGGTATCCCGCCTTATCTGCGTGGGCCGTATCCCACCATGTATGTAAACAAGCCGTGGACCGTCCGCCAATATGCGGGCTTTTCAACCGCAACGGAATCGAACGCCTTTTACCGTCGTAATCTGGCGGCGGGGCAAAAGGGTCTGTCCGTTGCATTCGACCTTGCCACCCATCGCGGCTATGATTCTGATCATCCCCGTGTGGCGGGTGATGTCGGCATGGCCGGTGTGGCCATCGATTCAATTTTGGATATGGAAGTTTTGTTTGGCGGCATTCCGCTTGATGAGATGTCCGTATCCATGACCATGAACGGCGCTGTGTTGCCGATTATGGCACTGTATATTGTTGCTGCTGAAGAGCAGGGGGTTAGCCCCGAAAAACTGACCGGGACAATTCAGAATGATATTCTGAAGGAGTTTATGGTCCGCAACACCTATATCTATCCGCCGACCCCGTCGATGCGGATTATCTCTGACATCTTTGCCTATACGTCAGAGAAAATGCCCAAGTTCAACTCAATCTCTATCTCCGGCTACCACATGCAGGAAGCGGGAGCGACAGCCGATTTGGAATTGGCCTATACGTTGGCAGATGGTGTTGAATATGTGCGCGCCGGGCTTGAAACCGGACTTGATATTGACAAGTTTGCCCCCCGCCTCAGCTTCTTCTGGGCCATCGGCATGAACTTCTTTATGGAAGTTGCCAAAATGCGCGCAGCGCGTTTGTTGTGGGCCAAGCTGATCAAACAGTTCGACCCCAAGAACGACAAGTCACTGTCTTTGCGTACGCATAGCCAGACCAGTGGTTGGTCGCTGACGGCGCAGGATGTCTACAACAATGTGACCCGTACGGCGGTTGAGGCAATGGCCGCAACCCAGGGTCATACGCAAAGCCTGCACACCAATGCCCTTGACGAGGCGTTGGCGCTGCCGACAGATTTCTCTGCCCGTATTGCACGGAACACGCAATTGTTCCTGCAACAGGAAAGCGGCACCACGCGCGTGATCGATCCGTGGGGCGGCTCTTACTATGTTGAAAAGCTGACCCATGAAATTGCCAATAAGGCCTGGGCGCATATTCAGGAAGTTGAAGAATTGGGCGGCATGGCAAAAGCGATTGAGGCCGGCATCCCCAAAATGCGGATCGAAGAAGCCGCGGCCCGCACGCAGGCGCGTATCGATTCAGGGACGCAGACTGTTGTGGGTGTGAACAAATATCAGCCTGATAACCCGGATGATATTGATGTCTTGAAGGTTGAAAACGCGACAGTCCGCGCCGAACAGATTGCCAAGCTGAAAAAATTGCGCGCTGAACGTGACGAGGCTGCCTGCCAAGCCACGCTTGAAGCGCTGACCAAGTCCGCTGAAACAGGCGAAGGCAATTTGCTTGATCTTGCAGTGAATGCAGCGCGGGCACGTGCTACCGTGGGAGAGATTTCCGACGCGTTGGTAAAGGTCTATGGTCGTCATGTGGCCACAGTGAAATCCATTTCCGGCGTTTATAAAAGCGAGGTCGGCAAAATGTCTGATGCAGTCAATAAGGTGCAAGGCCGTGTGAACCAGTTTGCTGAGGATGAGGGGCGTCGCCCCCGTATCCTGATCGCCAAGATGGGGCAGGACGGTCATGACCGCGGCCAAAAAGTGGTCGCGACTGCCTTTGCCGATATGGGCTTTGACGTTGATATCGGGCCGTTGTTCCAAACACCGGAAGAAGCGGCCAAACAGGCTGTGGAAAATGATGCGCATATTGTGGCGGCCAGCTCGCTTGCTGCCGGTCATCTGACTTTGGTGCCCGAACTGAAGGAAGAGTTGAAGAAACTTGGCCGTGAAGACATCTTGATCGTTGTTGGCGGGGTGATCCCGCCGCAGGATTTCGATGCGCTTTATGACGCCGGTGCCGCCGCCATCTTCCCGCCGGGCACGGTGATTGCTGAATCGGCCAATCTGCTGCTTGATAAGCTGGCAGATGTCAGTTAATGGCACGCGGCTTCCCACCTGCTGAAGACCTTGCCGCCGGGCTGTTGTCCGGCGACAGGACGGCCCTGTCGCGCGCCATTACGTTGATTGAATCAACGGCGCGCAAGCATCGGCCATTGGCCCATGATCTGTTGCAAACGATATTGCCTCATACGGGCAAGGCACATCGCGTGGGGATCACGGGCGTGCCGGGCGTAGGCAAATCCACCACCATCGATCAGTTGGGCAGTAACCTGACCGCGATGGGGCACAAGGTTGCCGTGCTGGCGGTTGATCCGTCTTCGGCACGGTCCGGCGGGTCAATTCTGGGTGATAAGACACGCATGGCGCAGCTATGTATTGATCCTAACGCCTTTATCCGGCCATCCCCCTCTTCCGGGACGCTGGGCGGGGTCACCCGCGTGACGCGCGAAACCATGTTGTTGTGCGAAGCTGCTGGCTTTGACGTGATTTTGGTTGAGACGGTGGGGGTCGGTCAGTCCGAAACCATCGTTGCCGAAATGGTTGATTTCTTTTTGGTGCTGATGTTGCCCGGTGCGGGAGATGAATTGCAGGGCATCAAAAAGGGCGTGCTTGAGCTTGCCGATCTGATCGCGGTCAACAAGGCCGATGGCGATAATGAGCTGCGGGCGAACCGCGCCGCCACTGAATACAGGGCCGCCATCCACATCATGACCCATAAGGAACCTGATTGGGAACCGCCTGTCATGACCGTCTCAGGTCTTGGCAATCTGCGTCTTGATGAGATGTGGGTAAAGGTCTGCAAACATCGTGACCTGCTGGCCAGCGATGGGCGGCTTGACCTGTTGCGGCAAGAACAACAAATCCGGTGGATGTGGTCTATGCTGCGGGATCAGCTGATGGCTGACCTGAAGGCAGACGAGACTGTTGCCAAGATGTTGCCGCTGCTTGAGGAAGCCGTCAGGAACGGGGCTGAATCCCCGTCCGCTGCTGTTGCAAAGATTCTAAACGCGTTTGAAGCCTGAAATCGTTGATTACGGCGCGACCTGACCAATGATCAGGTCAAGCGGTGTGCCTGTTGGCCCTGTGCCGCCCGTGCCGGGTGTTGTCAACGAGTTCAAGATGTTGACCAGATTGTCCTGAAGGTTGCTGTTCTGCGCCCCATCACCCAGCAACAGGGTTTGCAGGTCCGCTTGTATGTTCGTGCCGCCGCCTTGCAAATCGGCCAATGTTGTGGCCAGCACATGTGTGCTGGGGTCCGGATTGCTTAAATCGGCGGCTAACAGTGTCAGCGCACTGGTCAGATTGTTGGACAGATCGGTTTGATCATTGCTGCCATCAGCATTGGTATCGCCAGCGCCCAGCGCATCGGTTGTGTTATCAGCTGACCCGACAATGGTTTTGTTTGACGGGCCGGGGTTGCCTGTACCACCACCAGTAAGCGCACCAACGACAGGGCCGACCACAACGTCAAGTGGTGTACCTGTCGGTCCTGCGCCATTTCCTGCGCCATCAGGCGTTGTCAGCCCTTCGACAATGTTCTGTAGGTCTGTTGCCAGATCATTGTCATTGGGCCCGCCAACCAGCAGGTTTTGCAAATCGGCCTGTAAGTCATCGCCGCCGCCCTGCAAATCAGCCAATGTCGTTGCCAAAACATGCGTTTCGGTATTCGCATTGGTCAATTCCAGCACCAAAATAGTAAGGGCCAGTTGCAAGTTGGTTGTCAGATCAGTTTGATCATTATCGCCATCACCGTCGATGTCGCCAGCCCCGGCAAAATCGGTCGTGTCATTGAGTGAACCGACGATGGTCCGTTCGCCCTGACCCGGCGGGGGGGTGTCGGTGCCAAGAAGGACGCCGGCGACCGGATCAATTACGACATCAAGGGGCGTGCCCGTTGTGCCGCCTGTGCCGCTGCCATCAGGTGTTGTCAGGCCAGCAAGAATATTTTGCAGGTCGGTTGCCAGATCATTGTTCAGGGGCGCTTCGCCAACCAGCAAACGTTGCAGATCAGCCTGTAGCCCAGCGCCGCCGTCCTGAAGGTCCGCCAGCGTTCTGGCAAGGACGTGATTTTCAACATCTGCATTTGTCAGCTCTGCCAGCAGGACAGTCACAGCCAGTTGCAAATTGTTGCTTAGGTCGGTTTGATCATTGTCGCCGTCACGATCAGTGTCGCCGGCGCCCGCATTGTCAGCGGTGCTGTCCAACGACCCAACAATCGTCCGGTTGCCGCCTGCCGGCGGCGTCGTGCCATCATCGCTAAGGCCAAGTGCGTCCGCAACGGGATCAATCACAACATCCAGCGGTGTGCCAGTGGTGCCTGCGCCTGTGCCGTCATCCTCGCCAGCCAACGCGCTGGGATCTGTGGGGATGCCAACCTGTTGGGCGGGGGCGCCATCTTGCACAAGGTCAACGATAACAGCGTTGAAGCCATCATTTTGAAATGCTTCTGGACCAAGGTTCAGGATGACCAGATTATCCGGCTCTTCGGTTTCGGCCATGCCCGCCGGTGTGCCTGATGAGGCAAGGTTGGCAACGCCCTGATCACTTAGGGGGCCAAATGTGCCATCACCGGGTTCGTCATCATCCAGAACTTCCAAAACGGTCAGGGTCATGCCTGCTTCATTGCCGTTTTCATCCGTCACAAGATTGTCCGCAAGATTGATGCCGACCACTGGCCGACCGTCTGTGTTCGGGTTTTCTGCGGGCGTGCCAGCGGAAACTTGAACCAAGCTGTCCGGTGCGTCTGATGTGCCAAAATTTTGCAAGCTGGCAACATCACCCACGGTTACCGCAGCAACTGATTGACCCACAACCGGCAATACGCTGGGAATGATGGGATCTTTCGGTGATTTGTGTTCGGCTTCTGCACCGATCAGGCGGCAGCGCTGATTTTCCAGATTGCTGTTCAGGCCGGATTCATCTTCCTGTTCCAAGGACAAGGTACAGCCCATAACCCCTGCCGTCAGCGGCAGGCTGGTAACCGGGGCCTGATCAATTTGATCGGAAGAGGGTAAGTAGGCTGAGCCTGAAGTGTTGCCATTAGTTGTTGGCATGGCGCTCATCGTGCCGTTCAAAAACGCTTCCATATCCGCGTCGCTGACAGTGCCGGGCGTGGTGGTTGTGCGCGCGGCAGGCGTCGCAGCAGGTGCGGGCGCCGTGCTTTGTGCCGGGGCGTTGTTGCCATAGAACATGTCCCAATCAGATTGGCTGATGTTGTCCTGCGCCTGTGCAGCAAAACTGCCGCTGACCAACAGCAAGCCTGCTGCCAATGCGCCTGTTGAAATACTGTTCTTCAATTGCCCGAATGTGTTTGTGCGCGGCATGGTGCGACTACCTCCAACTATAGTTACCAATATCTTAATGGGCTTATATATCTGCAGCAAATCAAATTACCCGCAGATTGGGGCATTTCTGTGATTAACGGGTTGTGATGGCGGCGGCTTTTTCTATTCGAGCGCGAATGTGAAGGGTGAAACCCCGCGCACATGGTCATGCACGGTCAAGCGCCGATTCAATGGCGGGAAGGCGCGCTGGGTGCAATCTGCCCGGTCACACAGCCGACAAGTGACACCAATCGGTGTTGGCAGTTTGGGGTTTTCAAGGTCCATCCCATCGGCGTAACAAAGCCGTTTTGCGTAATCAAGCTCGCAACCCAATCCGACCACAAATTGCTGGTTGGGGATGGCAGTATCACCGCCGACCCGGTCCACCGTGCGTGAGATAGAGAAATATTCCGTGCCGTCAGACAGCTCAATCGCCTGTTTGAAAGTTTGGCCGGGCAAGCGAAACGCCTCATGCAGGTTCCAGCGCGGACAGGTACCGCCCTGTCTGGCAAAGTGAAAACCACCCGCGGAAAAGCGTTTGGACACATTCCCGGCAGTATCAACACGGATTAAAAAGAACGGGATGCCCCGATCACCGCGTCGTTGCATCGTGGTCAGCCTGTGGGCGACCTGTTCAAACCCGGCTGAAAAGCGGTCGCACAATGCCTCGACATCATACCGTAAAATCTTTGCCGCATTATGAAAACGGGAATAGGGCATCATCAATGCGGCGGCAGCATAGTTTGCCAACCCCACGCGGAACAAGGGCGCGGCGCTGATGGGATCAAGATTGCTGGCCTCAACCTCAGCATCGATCAAGTCGCTATGGGCCAACAAAAACGCGCGGTTCGCCAATTGAAACACGCGCGCAGAATAGGGTAGCCGTTCTGACAGGTAGATCGTCTTATTGTGCTGGTCATAGCGGCGCAGGGTGGCTGACATCACATCAACGGGCATAACGCGCACATTGGTGTTGTGAACTGATTTCAAATAGTCACGCAGGGCAAAGTAAGGCTCGTCCTTATGAAATTTGGCGTCCTCGTAAAGTGCCTCAGCGGCGTCATCGATGTCTGCAAAATGATTGCGCTTGGCATGAAAATGGTCACGCACCTCTTCAACCGGGAACTGTAACCCTTCGCCCCGTTGCAGGTCTTCACCCACAACACTTGGCGGTTCCAGATCACGGTCAGCGAAATGTTCGGCCATCGCATTGGCGCTGGCGAGGGCATCTTGATAGGCGCGATGAAGCCGCGAGATCGCCTGCACGGCGGTGGGGCTTGCCGCTGCAAGGTCGCGCAGTTCCTGCTGCATGACGTCAGCGCCAGCCAACACCGGGTCAGAGAAGACTTCTTGCAGTTGCGCGATGGCCTGTTGTTCTTCGTCGCCAGCCAGGCTTTTCAGGTCAACATCATAGGTTTCGGCCAGCCGCAGCAATATCTGTGCAGTCAGGGGGCGCTGGTTGCGTTCGATGAGGTTGAGGTAACTTGTGGAGACGCCCAACTCCTCCGACATGCGGACTTGGGTTAGGCCCAGCTCCCGGCGCAAGCGCCGAATTGCCGGTCCGGCAAAGATTTTGCGGCCATCAGCCTTACGTTCTGCCATTTTTAGTGTCCTGAATGCTGTAGCTCAAATATTTACAAGTTTTACAAATTTACAGACCGATTTTGTCAAATTCAACACAAATCGACCCTTTTTTCGGGGGGTGTGGCATGTTGCGACTCGTAAATCGCGGTTTTGTCAGCCATAAGCCGCTTGACTTGTCCGAAGGCAGGCTTGCAGCAAGGCAACGCAGCAGACCTGTATTTAGGCAGTTTGACAAATTTTGGTATGACTTGCCCCTGTGAATGGGGGCTTGTATGGACCTGCTCCTTGGCTGCGCGACCTGAACTCAGGGCACTCCCTGACAGCGCCGGTCAGATCAGGGGGCCATTAAAGGAGAAACTGGCAATGACCACGTTCTACGATCTTGTCCCCGGTGCCCCGAAGGGCCGTTTTGATAATGTTGAGCGCAACTACACAGCAGAAGATGTATTGAAGCTGCGCGGCTCATTCCCCATTCAGTACACGCTTGCTGAGCGTGGCGCGAACAAGCTGTGGGATCTGATCCACACAGAAGACTATGTGCATTCACTTGGTGCCCTTTCAGGCAACCAGGCCATGCAGATGGCCCGCGCTGGCCTGAAGGCCATCTACCTGTCAGGTTGGCAGGTTGCTGCGGACAACAACACCGCCGGCACAACCTACCCTGACCAGTCACTATACCCGGCCAACTCAGGCCCGGAACTGGCCCGGAAAATCAACAAAACCCTACAGCGTGCCGACCAGGTTGAGCATTCTGAAGGTGGCGCAAAGCGCGACTGGTTCCTGCCGATCGTTGCTGACGCCGAAGCCGGTTTCGGCGGCCCGCTGAACTGCTTTGAACTCATGAAAGCTTATATCGAAGCTGGCGCCGCTGGCGTCCACTACGAAGATCAGCTTGCTTCTGAAAAGAAGTGCGGTCATTTGGGCGGTAAGGTTCTTATCCCCACAAAGCAGCATGAGCGTAACCTGAACGCTGCCCGTCTGGGCGCCGACGTCATGGGCACACCGACCCTGATCATGGCCCGTACAGATGCCGAATCAGCCAAGCTGATCACGTCTGACATTGACGAGCGCGATCACGCCTTCATCGATTTCGATGCTGGCCGTACAGCCGAAGGCTTCTACCGTTTGAAAGAAGGCACCGGCGTTGACCATTGTATCGCTCGCGGTAAAGAGTTCGCCAAATATGCTGACCTGCTGTGGTGGGAAACATCAGTACCGAACCTTGACGATGCCAAGCGCTTCGCTGAAGAAGTTCGTAAAGAACATCCTGATCAGCTGCTTGCTTACAACTGCTCCCCCTCATTCAACTGGGAAGCAAATCTGGACAAAGACACGATTGCCAAGTACCAGCGCGAGCTGGGTGCGATGGGCTATAAGTACCAGTTCGTGACACTGGCCGGCTTCCATCAGTTGAACTACGGCATGTTCCAGTTGGCGTCAGGCTACCGCGATCGCGGCATGGCTGCATACTCTGAGTTGCAGCAGGCCGAATTCGGTGCCGAAAAAGACGGTTACACCGCAACACGCCATCAGCGTGAAGTTGGCACCGGCTACTTTGACATGGTTGCAACCGCAGCAGCTGGTGGCGAAAGCTCAACCACTGCATTGGGTGAATCAACCGAATCAGCACAGTTCTAATTTTAGAACTGGCGTAACGGCATAATGGAGTATGACCATGGCTGGTAAGAAGTTCTGGATAGTTGGTGGTGAATATACCAATACGAATTTCGATACGATCAAACCTGAAACAGGTTTGGTGGCCGGGCCATACTTCCGCCGTGACGAAGCAATGGCTGAGTGGAAGCGCCTGACAGAGGCACCCCACGCGGCGCTGGTTCGTTATACGATCGCTGAAGAGTTGATGATCGGCTAATCAACAAGCCGACCATGCAATTATTGAAAAGGCCTGCGCCAACTGGTGCGGGCCTTTTTTTATTGGTATGAAGGGTAGAAAAATTTGGGAGACCCTTATGACTTATGCAGTAACCGATCTTTGTGATGACCACGGCGATGATGTGCGCGTTCTTGAATGCGCGATGATTGCGCTGGGCGGCGTGACCGCCTTTCACGGCCCGGTCAAGACACTGAAAACTTTTGAAGACAACACGAAAGTCCGGGCACTGGTTGAAACGCCGGGTGAAGGACGCGTGCTGGTGGTTGACGGCGGCGGCTCCCGCCGTTGTGCCTTGTTTGGCGGCAATCTAGCTGTGCTAGCAGCAAATAATGGCTGGGCCGGTGTGGTGATCAATGGCTGCGCCCGCGACGCCGACGAAATCGATGCGGAAAATTTGGGTCTACGTGCCCTTGGCCTGTGTCCACGAAAAAGCGTCAAGTCAGGACTGGGTACAGAGGATGTCACTGTCCGCTTTGGCGGTTTGACGATCAACCCGGGCGAATGGCTGTATGCCGATCGCGACGGCATAATTATTTCAGCTAAACCAGTACACGAAGGATAAGCGGTATGAGCGGGGGACAAAAATCCATTTTCATTACGGGGGCTGCCAGCGGCATGGGGCGTGCGGCGGCACATTTGTTTGCAAACGCGGGCTGGTTCGTTGGCGGCTTCGACGTGAACGAAGTTGGCCTTGGCACCTTGGCTGAGGAGTTGGGCCACAATCAATGCATGACCGGCGCGCTTGATGTTCGCAACATGGATGCATTCAACGCCGCTGTTGCTGAGTTTGGCGAGAAAACCGGCGGCACGATGGATGTCATGTTCAACAATGCGGGCATTGGCGAAACGGGCAAGTTTGGTGATGTGCCCTATGACCGCGCGATGAATGTTGTAGATATCAATTTGCGCGGCGTCATCAATGGGGTTTATGCCAGCTTGCCATTGCTTAAGAACACGCCTGATTCATTGTTGTTCAATAACTCATCTTCTTCCGCGACATACGGGATGCCGGGACTGGCGGTTTATTCAGCCACCAAGCATGGGGTGAAGGGCCTGACAGAAGCCCTGTCGATTGAGTTTGCAGAATATGGTGTGCGGGTTGCAGATTCGCTACCCGGTTTGATCAATACGCCTTTGTTGCTGAACACCCCAAACCATTCTGCTGATAGTGCTGAGGGGCCCGGTATGACAAAGGCAGACCTTGAGGCGGTCGCCCCCAAGAAAGGCCCCATGCGTCTGATCGAACCTGAAGAGGTGGCGCAAGCAGTTTGGGCGTCCTATCACACTGACAAGAAGCGTTTGCACTGGTATGTGCCTAAAGGGATTGGCCTGATTGATCGCATTAAGGGGATCAAGCCGGAATGGGCGCGCGCCATGATCAAACGTGCTACGGCCAGCGGTATGTTAGGCAGCGAATAGGTCGCGCAAATAGGGGGAGAGGAAGCGGCCTTCAGGGTCCAGCCTGTCCCGCAATGTGCAGAACTCATTGAATTTGGGCAGGCGGGCTGACAGGTCCGCCTGTTTCATTGTGTGCAGTTTGCCCCAATGGGGCCGACCATCAGCATCCTGCAAGACAGGTTCGGCCACGTTAAACAATGGCTCAGGCTTTACCGGACCATATTGATGAATAGAAATGGTGGTGCAGTCGCGGCCATAGGCAGGGGACAGCCAAATGCCATCACCGTTTAGCGTGCGAAATTCCAGTGGCCACAATACCGGCACGTCAGCCTTGCGAATGGCGGCGATTGTTTCCTTCAATGTGGCGACACCTATGGCGGCAGGAACGGCGTATTCCATCTCGTTAAAGCGGGCGTTGCGCGGGCTGGGGTAGATCAGTTGGGCTGGTCCGCGTCTGCGTTCAACCGCGCCGGCAAGATTATCCATCAATGCCGATTGGATGGATTGTTTAACCGATGGGAAAAAACGGATCGTGGTGGCCGCCGCCTCAAACATCACATCTTCGCCCGTTTGCGTATCAATAGCGGGCAGGGGCTGCGCCTCAGGCCAATCGGCATGGGTGTCTGTAACAAGGTCGAGCGTTTTTAGGATGACACGATTATCATAGGGGAACCAAAACAGCTCTGCATGGCGATGCGCGCTGGCAATCTCGTCCCATTGTTCCAATGCCTCATCCGCCCGCATAACGCGGCTTTCTTCGGCGAGGTCGAAGGCAGTATCGCAACACAGCGTTACTTCAGTCATCACACCCAACAGGCCAAGGTTAAGGCGTGCGGCGTTCAGCATGTCGTCGGGGCTGTCCGCATCAATGCGCATCACCTCGCCCGTGGCAGTGATAAGGGTAATGCCTTGGACAAAGGTCGACAGGCTGCCATGGCCGCGCCCGGTGCCGTGGGTGCCGGTGCCGATAGCCCCAGCCAATGTCTGATGGTCAATGTCGCCCTGATTGGGCAGGTTCAATCCGCGATCGCGTAATTGCGGCCCCAGCGTGCGTAACTGTGTGCCTGCCTGCACCGTTGCCAGCCCGGATGCCGCATCGGCGCTGATCACGCCTGACAACTTGCTGATGTCGATTATGGTGCCATCGGTCGGGATAAGGGGGGTAAAGGAATGGCCGGACCCCACAGGGCGAAGCGGTGTTTTCAGATTGGGCATGTCGCGTGTAAGCGCCGTGCTGTCGCGCGGCGTAAATATGGTGGCATCGCGGGCCACCTGTTTGCCTGACCAGTTTTGCCAGCTCATCAATCGGTTCCCTATTGGCTTTTGCCACGTGCTTCAACAGGCCATATGTCGATTAGCCGGTCGTCCTGCACCACATGGATTTGATCATACAGATTTACCGTTGGGTCGCAGTGCGGGACGGTGATTGCTGCGCGAGAGGCAAGCGGTAACCCATTCGCGCCATCAGGCAATTTGATGCCGCCATGTTCATCCCCCATGAAGAAATATTTTGACCCGTCAGGCGCGCCGTTATGAACAACAGGTCGTGGCCCATCGGTGGCGAAACTTTTGAAGCCGCCGTCGGTGGTGACATAGCCTTGCTGGTTGGCGCTGATAACGGTGACATCAACAAACAGCGCGGGGTCAAAGTCTGGGCTGCTGCCTTCGGGGCCATACAGGTCAAGATATTCGCGGTCCATCACGCAATAGCTGCCTGCCTGCAATTCTGTGATAACACCAAGCGCAGGCTCAATATCATAGGTGCCGGTACCGCCACCCGATATGATGGTGATGTTGAGGCCAGCTGCGGCGGCGCTATCCAATGCAGTTTTGATCATCTTGGCAGATGCTGCGGCGGCGGCCCTGCGTTCCTCAAAACTTTCAATATGCATGACGTGTCCGGCATAGGCCTGAAATCCACGCAAGCTAAGGTTGCTGGCGCTTTCGACCATCATGGCCAGCTCAGTCGAAGGTTTGCCCACATCTGCACCTGTGCGCCCGGTGCCGACATTCAGATCAACCATGACAGACAGTGTGTAATCCGCCGCTGCACAGGCGCGGTTCAGGCGCGCAACACAGTCAGGGTGATCAACCACCAAACATAGATGATCCATCTGTTGCCCCAGCGTGATGGCGCGGCTGAAGGATTGATCCGTAACCTGTGGAGAGGTCACCAGAATATCATTAATACCAGCGGCGGCCATGGCTTCAGCCTCGCCCAATTTGGCCGTGCATATGCCCTGCGCACCACGGGCAAGCTGGGCCTTCACAATGGTGCTGCATTTGTGGGTCTTGGCGTGGGGGCGCAGCACCAAATTGTGTTGCGCACAATGGGCTGCCATGCGGTCCAGATTCGCTTCAAACTGCGCCAGATTAAGGATGAGCGCGGGCGTGGCGATGGCGGCGCGATTGATAGTGCTGCTGGTCATGGTTATTTCCCCCTAAATTCAAGGGCATAGTCACTGGTCGGAGTGGCGGATTCAAGTGATTTCCACAGCTAACTTATTGTTAAACCTTTCTCGCCATAGTCCTAACTGTGATTGGCAAGGCGTTGCTGATCAGTGGACACAGCCCGGTAAGGGCAAAATTGGGAGTGGAGTTGACTTATGTCGAAGTTCTTTTCGAAAAAACTGGCAACAGCGGGCGCAGCATTTGCGGTTGGCGCGGTTGGCCTGACAGCCCCCGGCGCGTTTGCCGGTTCGGGCAATGATTCATTTTCGGTCACAGCGAATGTTGTGGATACTTGCACAATTTCTGCCGCTGATATGGCGTTCGGTGATTATGACCCCCTGTCGGTAACACCGACGGTTGGGACATCTAACCTGACTGTATCATGTACGTTGTTGGCCCCTTATACGATTGAGCTTGATGCCGGTGTTGGCGATAGCGCGACGACAACAGCACGTCAGATGGAAAATGCAGGTGGTGACCAGCTGGAATATTCCATCTTCCAAGACGTAACACACTTGCTGTTGTGGGGGCTGGCTATTGACACGCTCGAAGTGAGCGGCATTGGGACCGGCCTGCCAGTCCCCACCACCATGTTTGGACAAATCGTTGCAAACCAACAGGTTGCTTCAGGTGCCTATTCAGACACCGTTACTGCAACGATTAATTTCTGATCCGCCAACGGTCTGAAGTTGCCCCACCTTATGGGTGGGGCTTTTTCAGGCCCGCCGCACTATGGTTAATCAGCGATAAGGAAAAGGTTATGAGTATTTGGTCTCACGCTTGGTTGAAAGCCGCTGCGATCGCGGTCGTGACGATCCTGATCAGTAGCTGGGCGCGCGCCGCCGCGCCAGTGCAGGTTACGCCGGTGCAATATGTCATCGACAAGGGCCGTCCAATCGTTTCGATGACCATCAAAAGCAGCGGCGATGAACGACAATTATTTCAGGTGGACTTGCGTGAATGGCATGTCGTTGACGGCACAGCCACGCTGACACCGGTACAGAGCGGCATGATCGTTACCCCGCCTGTGTTTGAGATCAAGGGTGGTGAAACGCAGATCGTGCGCCTTGGGTTGACAGGCCCTGTCGACACAAGTGCACAGGAAAAGACCTGGCGTGTGATCCTGCGTGATATTTCACCCAAGCCTGAGGCCGGTGGCTCAACAATGTTTGTGCGTATGAATATTTCAATGCCGGTATTCTTACCTGCCGATAACCCCCAACCGATTAACGTCGCCACAACTGCCACATGGCAGGACGATAGAAGCATTAAGATTTCGTGCGAAAATAATTCAAACCGTCATGGTCATATTGTTGATGCAACGCTGCTTGATGCCAATGGTGATGCCATCGTCAGTCGCAACCTGTCGCATTATGTCTTGCCGCAAGAGCGGAACGAAACCTTGCTGACGATTCCCACAGAAGATGATGAGCAAACGCAGGCTTTGCGACAGGCCACCCATATCAGCCTGACCGTTCGCAATCATGTGTCGAAAGAGGTTACTGATCTTGTTGTGCCGCTGGGCCACAAATAGGGGCCTATGGTCCGTTGTAGCTGCCATGGTGATGTTTGGCGGCACTTTCGCCGCCGCGCAAGAGCAAGGCGGCGAAAGGCCTGTGCGCGAAGACTGGCAGGTTATGGCGTTGCTTGAAGAAGGGGCAGACCAATTGCCGCCTGATGAATTGGCGGCCTTTTGGGGCAATGATGTGCCCGATGACAAGTCGCTTTTATTGGGCGGGCCGGAAAGTTTATTGTTGTCATTTGCAGTGAACGGCACATCGCTTAATTATTTTGATCTTGTCTATGTCACCCGCGATGGCCGCGCCTATGTGCGCGGTGATGTGCTTGAATCCATGCGGATTGTACCGCCCCCTGCTGGGCGCTTGCCAAAGGGTGTGGTGGCAGGGTTTCACCCCATTCATCTGGTGCCCGGTCTTGTCTATGAAATTGACCGTAAGGCCCTGCAACTTGATATCGCCTGTGCGGCGGCCTGTTTCAAAATCACTGAGCTGTCGGCGCGCTATACAGCCATAACGGCAACGCCAACCCAGATCGGTAATGGCGGCTTTGTGAATTATGATGCCAATGTCGAATATCGTGATTTCGACTTTGATATTACCAGTCTGTTTGAGGTTGGATATTTTGACGAGCATGGCTCCTTCCTGACGACATTTGCAGCACAGGATTTGGCCAACAGCGCCACGGCCCTGCGGTTGGAAACCAGCTTCACCATTGATGATCAGGCGCAGCGACGCAGGCTTGTGTTGGGGGATTCGATTTCCCGCAACGCGGTGTGGAGCCAACCCGTCCGCTTTGCTGGCGTGCGCTATGGAAATGAATTTTCTATGACCCCCGGATTTGTCAGCCTGCCATCACCTGATTTCGCGGGCGAGGCAGCCTTGCCATCCACCATCGATGTGTTTGTTGATGGCGTGCGGCGCTTTACATCTGAGGTTCCCGCCGGACCTTATCAGGTGCGCGATCTGCCTGTGTTAAGCGGTACGGGCGAGGCGCAGATCATCGTGCGTGATGTGTTGGGGCGCGAACAGGTTTATACAGAATCTTATGCGTTGGGGCGGGCAATGTTACGCCCGGGTCTGTCTGACTGGTCAATCTCTGCAGGTGTGTTGCGCGAAGATTTTGCCGTCCGCTCCGGCACATATGGAGACGGGTTTGTTGATGCGATTTATGCGCAGGGCATATCCACCGAATTGACGGTCGAAATGCAGGGGCAGTTGTCTTCTGATGTCGGTAGCGCAGGGGCCGGTGTTACCTATGCCAAGCCGGGCTTCGGTGTGTTCAGCCTGGCAGCGGCTTTGTCCAAAACCGATGAGGATATGGGAAGTTATCTTGGTGCCGGGTGGGACTGGTCCTATGGGGCGGTGTCGTTTTCAACCAATATTGAAACAGCCAGTGCGCCGTTCAGGGCCTTGGGGCAGGACTTGACCCGCGATGCAGATAAATATCGGTGGCGCGTGCGCGGCGGTGTGCGGATCGGTGATGGCAATCTATCTGCCAGCTATGTCGATCTGAAAAGGCGCGGGCGGTCGGATTTCCGCTCTATCAGTTTGGGGCTGACGACCCGGTTGTCCCGGCGTTTTTCTGTATCGGTCAATGGTTTTCGCCAGATAAAGCCAACCCGGTCTGATACGGTGTTGCTGTCTGTGTCCGCTGCATTCGGTGCCGGACGGGTTGGCGGCCTGTCTGCAAAAAAGGACAGGGCAGGCCAATATAGCATCTCAGCCTCTGTGCAGGAATCAGCACCGGTAGAAGGTGGCTTCGGCTATCGGCTGCGCGTTGGGCAGGATGACAAGGCGCGCTTTTCCGACGGCACGTTAAGTTATCGTGGTGACATTATTGAAAGTTCAATTGGCTGGTCTGATGCGCAGCGTCAAACACAATTGCGCGGTACGGCACGCGGCGGCTTGGTGATGGCCGATGGTCACGTGCGATTGTCTCGCTATGTCACGTCCAGTTTTGCGATTGTCGATGTTGCAGATATTGAAGGTGTGCGTGTTTATGCCGACCGCAGATTGGCTGGTCGGACCGGCGCTGGCGGAACAATTGCTGTTACCCAGTTGCGCCCGTGGGAAAAGAATGTGATCAGCATCGAAGGGGCCGACTTGCCACTGGATTGGCCCGTCACACAATTTGATTACGATATTGTTCCCGCAAATCGCACAGGGCATTTCCTGAAGATTGAAGGCAGCGTTGGCCGATCCGCCGTGATGAGCTTGCGTTTGGTGGATGGCACCAGCCCCCCGGTGGGTGCGCGCATCACATTCGATGATAGTGAAGATACCTATTTTGTGGGTGAGGAGGGGTATTCCTTCGTCGCAAGTTTACCGCAGACCACATCCGTAACGGTAGCGTGGCCCAACGGGTCGTGTCAGGCGCAGCTTTCATTGCCAGCCAATGATGTGCCGCAAATCATGTTGGGAGAGGTGATATGTCGTTAGGCCGTTTTCTTGTTGTAGGATTGTTTGCCTTGCTGGCCTCAATGTTTTGGGCTGATCGGGCGAATGCCACATGTACGGCATTGGGCTGTAGTTGCGGTGTCAGCGTTGGCACAATGTCGTTCGGGACTTATGACCCGCAAGACCTTTCACCGCATGATGGGGTGGGAACCGTCACAGTGACCTGCACCGCATTGTTACTGGGTGGCGAGGTGGCCTATGAGATCGACATTGATCAGGGGTCTGCAGGCAGTTTCAGTCCCCGTACACTAGAAAATGGTGGCGACACGGTGGACTATAATCTGTTCGCAGATTCAGGGCGCACCCAGATTGGGGGTGATGGCGGCGGCGGAACGGTCACGGTATCTGATGGTTATTCATTTTTGTTGGGATTGGTGATCATCCGAAACTACACCCTTTACGGACGGATCCCGGCAAGCCAAATTGTGCCGTCCGGCAGTTATGACGATACGCTGACCGTTACCGTGACGTTCTAAACCACAATCAGAAGCCCCCTTATGGAAGGGCGTTGCCGCGCCCCACTGCAACACGAAAACTGATCAGCTTACCTGTGCGTGCCGTGGTCTTGCCGGGGTCTGATTCCGTTGCAATCAGGATCATAAGGTCATGTCCATCTTCGCCGCCCAACATACAGGCAAAGGGTGTCATGCCATCGCCATCACACTCAATCTCGATCGTGTCGAGAACATCGCCACCTTCTGCGATGCGGTTAACCGTGCGGGAGCCGGGCGAGGTGATCCAAATCGCCCCTTCGGCATCCATGCAAATGCCATCAGGCGTCATGCCGGGCAGATCAGCCCAGACGCGCTTTTCGGTCAGGCTGCCATCATCTTGTACGGTGAAAGCGGTCAACTTTTGGCCAAAGCTTTCCCCGACGATCAAGGTCTTGCCATCAGCAGTCATGACGGTGCCGTTTGGAAAGAAAACATCATCATCAACCTTGCGTACCTTGCCATCCGGTGTGGCAAGGATCAGGCAGGTTGGCTTGGGCTTGATAGGGTGGTCATAAAGGTCAAAGCCGAAATTGCCGACATAGGCATTGCCCTTGGGGTCCACCAACATGTCATTGCAAATATGGTCGGCAAGGTCAGACAGATCAGCATGGATGGATAAGCTGCCATCTGCTTCCTGCCGTAGCAGTTTCTTGTCCTGCATGGATACGATCAGCAGCTGGCCATCGGGCAACCAGCCAAGGCCGGAGGGATGGGCGGGCACTTCAGCGACCAGTTCTAGCGGCGCGCCGGGCACAGTGATGCGCCAGACCTTGCCGTCATGCATGTCAGAGAAATACAGGCTGTTGTCGCGCCAGCGCGGGCCTTCGCCAAAACGCAAACCCTCAACCCATATTGTGCCGTCTTGCCAGCCAGTCATTATTCCGCCCCCAGTTTGCATTTGTTTGGGGGCAGAATAATCAGAATGGATCTAAGCTGCCAATTCTTTATTGGAGCGTTTGCCCATAAAGCCCAAAATGCGGAAGTAGAGATTGGGGAACCAACGCACTATGCGTGTAATGATGTGGGCATCAAGGCCGATCATGACGCGCTTTTTGTTCTTCTCAATACCGTTCAGAATCACATTGGCTGCTTCTTCAGGTGTGGTGCGGGCAATTTTTTCAAATGCTACTCCCGGATCCTCATTGCCGCGGGCGCTTGCAACATCGGCTTCCATGCGGGCATTGCGGGCGATGTTGGTTTTAATCCCGCCCGGATGCACGGTTGTGACGTTGACACCTTTGCCTTCAACTTCGTGGGCCAGGCTTTCATTAAAGCCACGCACTGCGAATTTTGAGGCACAATAGGCTGATTGCGTCGGCACGCCGATAAAGCCGAACAGAGACGAGATGTTGATAATATGCCCATGATCTTTTTCAAGCATATGGGGTAGCGACGCTTTTGTGCCATGCACAACACCCCAGAAATTGATGTCCATCAGCCATTCCATATTCTCATATGACATGGTGTCTGTGTTGGCAGCCAGCGCCACACCGGCATTATTGAACACCAGATCAATGCCGCCCTGGGTTTGAATGGTTTCTGCCATCAAATCTTCAACTGCTTCGCGATTGGCGACATCCAATTTGCGTGAAATGACATTGATCTGCTTGGCACGCACCATCTGGGCGGTTTCTTCCAGACCTTCTTCGTTTACATCGGAAATCACCACGGCCTTGGCACCGCGATTGGCAAGTTCCAACGCCAATGCCCGACCAATGCCTGAACCTGCGCCGGTTACAAAGGCGACCTGATCTTTAATCTGTGTCATGAAATTACCCTCAATATCTAAGGCGGCCCGATCATGCCGGGCCGGAACGATCCATAATCCGATCCCACCCCCTAACAAAACAGGGCGGGACGCTTAATCTGATAAATTATCACCCAAATACTTTACGCGGCTTTCGCAGTCAATGCGGCGGCTGACCAAAGTGTGCGGGCTGACATCCCATTTGTGCGCAGGCTGATCCCTGCTCCTCCAATTATGTCATTTACAGTAATGTAAATAGCTGGCAAATAAAAGGCGACAAATCCGCCGCTGGTTCCGATTGCGCCAAAAACCGGGTATAAGGAGCGCCAGTTGCATGTATTTTTTTGGTTGGAGGCAAGATTATGAGCTTTGGGGCCTTTATGGTGCGCGGTTTTATGCGCGCGTTCCTACGTCCGCAGATTCACAAGGATGCAGAGATTGATCCTGTGGTATTGCGCAATCAAATCGACAAACAGTCAGGTCGCATGAAATGGCCGGATTTTATTGAGGTTGAGGAAGTAACAGCAAACGGCGTGCGCTGCCTGTGGATTACGCCGCCGGATGCCCATCCGGACAAGGTGTTTTATTACCTGCATGGCGGTGGTTATATTTTCGGCCATCCCGACACAACCCATAAGGATTTGTTGTGGCGTTTGGCTGTGGCCTGCGGATGCAAGGTGTTTGCGCTTGATTACCGCCTTGCGCCGGAACATCCGTTTCCCGCCGCGATTGAGGACAGCGTGGCAGGCTATCGCTATCTGTTGGATCAGGGCTATGACGCCGGCGCGATTGGTATCGGCGGCGACAGCGCCGGGGGTGGCTTGACCTTCGGAACTTTGTTCCAGTTGAAGGATGAGCATTTGCCCCTTCCCGCCTGTGCTGTTGGTTTGTCACCGTGGACCGATTTGTTGGGCACGGGTGAAACCCTGCGCACAAATTTGAATACCGATTACATGATCCCGGGTGAGAAAATCGCAGAGACCGCCAAAATGTATTATGGCGATGTCGACCCGATGACACCTCAGGCGTCACCGCTTTATGGTGATTATACGGGGATGCCGCCAACACTGATCCAGTGCAGCAAGACCGAAGTGCTGTATGATGACAGCCGTCGTTTGGCAGCCAAGATTGATGCCGCAGGCGTGCCTGTCGTACTTGATCCCTATGACAAGCTGCCCCATGTCTGGCAGGCATTGGCCCGCTTCATTCCTGAGGGTCGCGAGGCCATTCATGAAATCGGGTTGTTTGTGCGCGGTCATCAGCGTGCGAAACCGCGCGCGATTGCTGATCAGAACGCAGCAGCTAAATTGCTGCCCCAAGCGGCTGAATAGCGGCATATGGCGAAACAAAGTCGGGCGCTGGTGCTTTTTTCCGGCGGGCAGGACAGTGCGACCTGCCTTGCCTGGGCGCTCGACCGGTATGATTATGTGGAAACCGTCGGCTTTGATTATGGGCAACGCCATAAGATTGAGCTGACGGCCCGCGATCAGGTGCGTAATGCGCTGGTTGAAAAATTCCCTGAATGGGCAGTGCATCTTGGCCCCGACCATATGCTTGATGCCCGCGTGCTGGGTGCCTTGGGCGAAACAGCACTGACCCATGATGCGGAAATTCGCATGGGCGAAGATGGCCTACCCACCACCTTTGTCCCCGGGCGAAACTTGTTGTTTCTGGTGTTGGCGGGGGCGCTTGGCTATCGGCGCGGTATTGATGTGCTTGTCGGCGGTATGTGCGAGACGGATTATTCCGGCTATCCCGATTGCCGCGACAGCACAATGGCGGCGATGGAAGCTGCCTTGGGCGCAGGCATGGCCCGCCCAACCGAGGTTAAGACCCCGCTGATGTTTTTGACCAAGGCGCAAACATGGGCACTGGCCCATGATTTGGGCGGCATGATGCTGGTCGATTTGATCCGCGAGGATAGCCACACCTGTTACAATGGCGTGCGTGATGGCTTGCATGATTGGGGTTATGGTTGCGGCACATGCCCGGCGTGTGAGCTGCGTGCCAATGGCTATCGCGAATGGACCGCAAACGACTGATTCTCTGCTGTTTTCCTTGGCATGGCTGTCATATGCCCCCCGCGCGGCTAAGTCCCATTGCCTTTTGCGCGTAAAACAGGCTTTTAGCGCAGATACGAATAAAAGCCCGGGTTTTCAAAACGATGCCAGTCGTTGAAATATATAAAGAATTCCGCTTCGAAGCGGCGCATTACCTGCCCCACGCACCAAAGGGGCACCCTAATGCACGTCTGCATGGCCATTCTTTCCGCGCGGTCGTGACCTTGCGTGGTGAGGTTGACCCGGACAAGGGGTGGATCCGTGACTTTGCGGCGATTGAACAAGCCATGAATGATATGCGCGAGCTGCTTGACCACAATATGCTGAACGAGATTGACGGGCTGGCCACACCGACATTGGAACGTTTGGCCGTCTTCATCTATGATGGTTTGAAACCCACCGTGCCTGAAGTGGCAGCGGTTGGTGTTCATCGCGATTCGTGTAACGAAGGCGCGACCTATCGGGGGACACAGGCGTGAGCGAAAATTCCTATCAGGATTTGGGCCAGCTAGGCGGCAGTAATGCCATGCCTGCAAACCCGGACGAGGCTGTTCTGGAATGCGTTGGCAATCCCCATCCTGATACGGATTATGTTATCCGCTTTTCCTGTCCTGAATTTACCAGCCTTTGCCCTGTAACGGGCCAGCCGGATTTTGCGCATTTGATGATCGACTATGTGCCCGGGCCGCGCATCGTGGAATCAAAGTCGCTGAAACTTTACCTTCATTCATTCCGCAATCATGCCGGCTTTCATGAGGCCTGCACCGTGGGAATCGCCAAACGGATATTCGAGGCAACTGACGCAAAATATTTGCGTATCGGTGGTTATTGGTATCCCCGCGGCGGTATCCCCATTGACGTGTTCTGTGCGTTGGGCGCGCTACCTGATGGGGTTTCGCTTCCCGATCAGAACGTGCCAAACTATCGGGGCCGGGGTTAACGAATCACTTCAACCAAGAAAGCACGGCAAAGGCAATCATGTCGGACGCACCAAAAAAACGGATACGCCGCACGGCGGAAGAAGCGCGCAGGCTGATCCTTGACGCTGCAGAAGAACGGCTTGCCAATGGCGGGCCAGAAGCTTTGCGTTTGCAGGATATTGCTGCTGACGTTGGGATTTCGCACCCTGCCATCTTGCACCATTTTGAAAGTCGCGATGGCCTTGTGTTGGCGCTGACCGTCCGCACGCTGCAAAGCCTGCGTGATGGCTTGCTTGAAGTATTGGCCGAAGTGGATTTACAAAACCCGAATGTCGAGGCTGTTTTGGCCAGCGTATTCGGCGTGTTGTCAGATCGTGGATTGGCGCGTTTGATCGCGTGGGTGGTTTTGTCCGGTCGCTTGGTGCCTGATGCTGTTGGCAATTCTGAGGAGGCGGAGCTTCTAAAGGATATTTCAGACGCCATTCATGCCCTGCGCCTGCGTGCGGCAGAGGATCATGATATTCCCGCCGGGAACCCGCAGGACACAATGTTTATCGTCTATTTGGTGGCTGCCGCTGCCTTTGGTGACGCCGTTTTCGGCCTGCCTTTGATTGACGGATTCGGCATAGACCCGGATGATCAACCCCAAGTGCAGCAAGATTTCCGCACATGGTTTGCCAGCCTGATCAGCGATCATTTGACAGGTGGGGTACCCGCTGGCGAAAACCAGTCCTAAACCCGCCTAATTCTGCGCTTTTTGCTGTGGACGCTATGCCGCACAAAAGCGCGAAATTCAGCCACAAAGGACGGTTGACAGCGCGCGGCTTGGCCCATATTGTCCGCGCCACGCTCATTTAGACAGGTGTTGATCCACTGTCGCGCCGCAAGCGACAGCGTGTCCGTCTGTAGTAACAAGGAATAAGTCGATGAAAGTCGTCAACTCACTCAAGTCCGCAAAAAAGCGTGACCGTAACTGCCGCGTCGTCCGTCGTAAGGGGCGCGTTTACGTGATCAACAAGCGTAACCCCCGCCTTAAGGCGCGCCAGGGTTAATCCAATAAGGCTTGGCCCTGTTTGGGCCATTCCCCTTTGGATGAATAACCTGCGGGTTATCGCTGTTGCATGATTATGCTAAGAAGCCGTCCGGAAAGGGCGGCTTTTTTGTTGCCCCCACAGTAAAGGGCGGCTTTTTTGTTGTCGAAAGATTGTGAGCCGGGACCGCGATGATTAAGGGCGTCATATTTGATTTGGGGAATGTGCTGGTCGATTGGGACCCGCGCCATCTATATCGTAAACTCATTGTGGACGACGCTGCGCGCGAACACTTCTTGACGACGGTTTGCACCTTGCAATGGCACAAGGCCCATGACCTTGGTGTGCCGTTCAAAGACAATGCAGACCGGCTTGTTGCCCTTTATCCTGAACATGAAGCGCTGATCCGCGCCTGGGGCGACCGCTGGCTTGAGACGATTGCCGGCAGGATCGATGGGTCGGTTGCCTTGGCACAGCGCCTGAAAGCAAACGGGTACAAGCTGATCGGACTGACCAACTGCCCGGCAGAACAGTTTGACGATATCTGTTCGCAGTTCGGCGTCTTTGACGGGTTCGACGATATTGTCGTGTCAGGGGTGGAGCGGTTGGCAAAGCCCGACCCGGCAATTTATGAGCTAACAATCGCCCGCGCCGGGCTGGCGGGGGGCCAGCTGGCCTTTCTGGATGATATGCCCCACAACATTGCAGCAGCCGAACAGCACGGCATTCATGGTGTTTTGTTCGAAAGTCCTGAACAGGCCGCTGCTGCGCTTGATTCCAAGGGCGTTACAACGGCATAATCCCGCAACTTTTCTTTGGGGGATTCTCTGTGACCGACACAGCATCACAAAAACCGATCATGATTTACGGCGCCACCGGCTATACAGGCCAATTGGTTGCCAAGGAAGCGGCGCGACAGGGCGAGAATGTCATTCTGGCCGGGCGTAACGCTGACAAGGTAAGGGCCGTGGCGGAACCATTGGGCCTGCCGCATCGTGCGTTTGATTTATCTGACCATCAAAACATCGTCAGCAATATTGCGGATTGCGCCGTTGTCCTGCATATCGCGGGGCCGTTTTCGGCAACTAGCGCGCCGATGGTCAAGGCGTGCATTGAAGCGAAAGCCCATTACCTCGATATCACCGGTGAAATTGCCGTCTTTGAAAACTGCGCGACGCAGGATCAGGCCGCGAAGGATGCGGGCATCATGGTGATGCCGGGCACCGGGTTTGACGTCATTCCGTCTGACTGTCTGGCCAAATATGTCGGCGAACAAATGCCGGACGCCACTGACTTGAAAATCTTTATCTCAGGTCTTGGTGGCGCATCGCAAGGCACGATGAAATCTGGCGTTGAATCCCTTGGTAAGAAAACGCTGGTTCGCCGTGGCGGCAAGATCGTTGAAACTGAATATCTTTCTGCACAACGTGATTTCGGGCAGGGTACAAAGGACTGCGCGGCCATCAGTTGGGGCGATGTGTCTACGGCCTATTATTCAACCGGTATTCCTGACATTGAAGTTTATTTCGAAGCGCAAGGCCCCATTGCGAGTATGAGCAAACTTGGCCCGGTTTCGCGATCAGTCCTGCGCCGGAAGTTCGTGCAAAACCTGCTCAAGAAACAGATCGATAAAATGCCCGCAGGCCCAACCGATGAAGAGCGCGCCGCAGGCTATACTGTGTTGTTGGGGGAGGCGACAAATGCCAAAGGTGAGAAATTCACCGCCCGTTTGACCACGCCTGATGGCTATACCCTAACGATGCTGTCAGGATTGGAAGTGGCAAAGCGCGCCCGCGCAGGCGAATTCAATCCGGGGTTCCAGACGCCTTCTAATGTGTATGGCGCAGACTTTATCCTCGACTTCGACAATACAAAACGCGAAATCCCTAACCAGTAAGAACACCACGCTAGAAGGAGCGACGATTATGACAATTAAAGTAGGCGACAAACTGCCTGAAGCCACATTGATGGAAATGACAGATAAAGGCCCGGCCCCCGTGCCATCCGCAGATTTCTTTGCCGGTAAAAAGGTCGTTCTGTTTGCGCTGCCCGGCGCGTTCACGCCCACATGTTCCAACCAGCATTTGCCCGGCTTTGTGAAAAATGCCGATGCGCTGAAGGCAAAGGGCGTTGATGAAATCGCCTGTCTGTCCGTCAATGATGCATTTGTTATGGGTGCATGGGGCAATGAACAAAATGCCGGTGATGCCGTGCGTATGCTGGCAGACGGCAATGCAGATTTCACCAAGGCTGTCGGGCTTGAGATGGACGGCTCCAGCTTTGGTATGGGTACACGCTCATTGCGCTATTCCATGCTGGTCGATGATGGCGTTTTGAAGACGCTGAACATCGAAAGCAATCCCGGCGGCGCAGAAGAGTCCGGCGCGGAAAAAATGCTTGGCGATCTGTAAATTATAATTGTGAAAAGTGTCGCCCGGTTGTGAATCTGTCGTAACCGGGCAGCGCGTTTTTAGTCGTCAGTTTTAAGACGCGTCACAACAGCGGCGCGCATTTCGGCGGTCACCGCCAACAGCTCGTCCAGCTCCTGCAACAAGATGGGCGCTTCTTTTTCGTCGATGTCATTGTCATCTTCCAAAAAGGTATGGCTTCGCGCGAATACTTCGCCTGCTTCCTTGCCGATCTTTGTCAGATGCAGGGTCCATTCATAGTCAACTTCTGCTTCAGGCAATCGCAGGATCAGGCAATTTTGCGCCGCTGCCAAAAATTCGGTGACGGGCATCGCGCCGGTCGCCTTTTCAAGCTGCGAGACCACATCAATAGGCATGTGGGTTTTTTCGTGATTGGGATTGGCATAATCTGACAGCATGGATTTGCCGACACGGCATTTTTCGGCTGCTGCCTTTTCGCCACCTGCAGCGCCGATCAGTGCTGCAACCGCAGCCTTGATGGACCCATAGTCACGCGGAAAGAATGAATGAATGCGTGTCTGCTTGGTATCGCGTGCCATGCCGCCTCCCGCTCAATGTGAAATGCCCCATGCGGCTGTTAAGTGCCGCTTTTCGCTTTACTTTGTATAGGGGGCCAGCCCCGCCCGCGCAAGGGCGTCGGCACGTTCATTGCCGGGGTGTCCTGCGTGTCCTTTGACCCATTGCCATGTCACTTTGTGGCCGGACTCATAGGTTAAAACGTCCAATTCCTGCCAAAGATCGGCGTTTTTGACAGGTTTTTTGGCGGCGTTTTTCCAGCCCTTTTTCTTCCACCCGATGATCCATTCTGTGATGCCCTGTTTCACATAGGTGGAATCGGTGACAATCGTAATGTCAGCGGGTTTTTTCATGGCTTTGAGGGCTTCAATCGCGGCCATCAATTCCATGCGGTTATTGGTTGTGTCTGGCGCGCCGCCGGTCAGTTCTTTTTCAGCACCGCCAGCGGTTAGCAAAACGCCCCAGCCGCCGGGGCCGGGATTGCCTGAACAGGCGCCATCCGTATAGGCGATAACCGCTTGTGCCATGTCCTAAAGTCCGTAGTCAGCCGGGCCGGTAACAGCCTGATGAAAGCGCAGCTTGCGCAAATATTCCAGCGGGTCTTTCTTGCGTACCAGCGCCCCGTCATGGGTGGCGAACCAGTCATGCAGCCGCGTCAACAAAAACCGCATGGCCGCACCGCGCGCCAACAAAGGCAGGGCGGCAAGTTCAGCATCGCTTAATGTGCGGTGGGACAGGTAGCCAGCCAATAGGCGACCGGCCTTGGTCACGTTGAAACTGCCATCAGCCTCAAAGCACCATGCGTTCAGGCAAACGCCAATGTCATAAACAAGTATGTCTGTGGCTGCGAAATAAAAGTCGATCAATCCGCTGAGGTTTTGTCCCTTAAAGAAAACATTGTCGGGAAACAGATCGGCATGAACGATGCCGCGCGGCAGGGCGTTGAGCGTTGGCCACGCCGCTTTCAGGTGGGCCAGTTCATCCCGGATAATATCGGGCAGGTCAGGACGTACGCGGTCCGCCCGGGGCAATTGGTCGTCAGCCAAATCAATCCACCCGTCCAGCGACAGGTCGTTCGTGCGGGTCATGGAAAAATCAGCGGCGGCCAAATGCAAATCGGCCAGTGCTGCACCCAGCTCCTCGCAATGGTGGGGCTGCGGGGTGCGCACCGAAACCCCCTGCAGGAATGACACCATCGCCGCAGGGCGACCATTCAGGTTTTGCAGGGCGTTGCCATTCTTGTCCTTAATCGGGACCGGGCAGGGCAGTTTCTTGGCTGCCAGATGATCCATCAAAGACAAAAAGAAAGGCAATTCCTGACTGTTCGTGCCCGCTTCATACAGGGTCAAAATGAATTGTTGGGCGCTGCCGTCTTCTTTTTCAGTGCCAAGCAGATAATTCGAATTTTGAACGCCTTCGGCGATGCCCTTCATGCTGACCAGCGTGCCGACATCATAATGGCCAAGAAAGGTGGCGATATCCTCGTCGCTGACTTCGGTATAAACAGCCATGTTTATGCCTCCGCCGTTAAGATGCGGGGCAGCTTGAACTGCACATTTTCCTTGCCAATCGCCTCTTCGCGCACAGTGACGTCAAAGCGGTCGCGGAAAGCGTCGATCACTTCTTCAACCAACACTTCAGGGGCGGAGGCCCCGGCGGTAATGCCCACAACAGGTACACGGTCAGTAATGGCGTTCAAGGCAGGCAGTAAACGATCCCATTCGATTTCGTTGCCCCGTTGTACCAGCATGGAATCATCAGCGCCGTGACGTTCGCCAACCTCAACCAACCGCATGGAGTTTGAGGAGTTGGGGGCACCGATCACAAGCATAATGTCAGATTCGTCCGCAATGGCCTTAACCGCCTGCTGTCGGTTGGTGGTCGCATAGCAGATATCGTCCTTGCGCGGCTCAACAATGTTGGGGAAGCGTTGCTTCAACACGGTCACAATGTCTGCCGTGTCATCAACTGACAGGGTGGTTTGTGTGACAAAGGCAAGCTGTTGATCCGATGATGGGGTATAGGCTTCGGCGTCGGCAACCGTTTCAATCAGGCTCATGCTGCCGTCGGGAAGCTGGCCCATCGTGCCGATAACTTCGGGGTGGCCTTCATGCCCGATCAACAGAATGTGCAACCCGTTGTTAAAATGACGTTCAGCTTCCACATGTACCTTGGAAACCAGCGGGCAGGTGGCGTCAACAAACACCATCTCGCGTGCCTCTGCAGCGGCGGGCACTGATTTGGGAACGCCGTGTGCAGAAAAGACGACCGGCTTGTCGGTCGGGATTTCGTCAAGCTCATCCACAAAAACGGCGCCCTTGGCTTCCAACGATTCGACAACAAAGCGATTGTGAACGATTTCGTGGCGCACATAGACGGGCGGGCCGAATTTATCAAGCGCGGCGTCGACGATTTGGATTGCCCGATCCACCCCGGCGCAAAAGCCCCGTGGGGCGGCCAGCAGGATGGTCAGCGGTGTTTTTTCATGCCCTTCAGTCATGGCCGCAGCATAGTTTATTCAGCCACGGGGGGCGAGCCTTTGTTGACCATGCCGGGATGGGCAGACTGTCGCAAAACCGCTGTTGCCCCTTATGGTGCCTTCAGATGACTTGAGGCTGTTAGATGGCTTGGCAGGTCTGGGTGGGCGCGCTATAAGCGGACAGCGATTAATGACTGGTTTGTTTTATGAAACTGATTCTGCGATTTTCAGCCCTGACCCTTGGCCTGCTTGTTTTGGCGGCCTGTAGCCCCAACAGTACGGGGCCCGGCACCTTGATTGGCGAACTGCGTGGCGATGCCCGCGGCTGTCCGGCGATCGGGGTTTTGGAACATGCGGTTGATATTACCGTGTTTCAACCGGGCAAGGGTCGTGACCTGACTGATGTAGAATATGAGGGGGAGTTCCGCGGCGTCGGCACTTCTTGCGATTATGACGAAGATGACCGCCTGATAGAGGCTGAGGCATCCTTCAAAATTCTGGCGCGCCGTGGCCCTGCTGCCCGCAACAGCCAGATTGAGCTGCCGATTTTCGTTGCTATCGTTGCTGCAGGCGGGGAAATCGTCGATAAGCGGCAATATCCGGTTCTTTTGAAATTTGACGAGGGCACCGAGGTAGCGCAGGTCGCTGATACGTTGGAAGACATCAAGATTTATCTTGAGCGGGGCGATTCGACCCGATCTTATGAAATCCTGATCGGGTTCCAATTGTCAGAAAGTCAACTGGCCTACAACCGCTCTCGCCAGCGTTAAAACCACCCATTTTCGGCACAAGCTGCGCTAAAGGCGCGCTTTTGTGGCGCGACCCCGACTCCATCGTTGACTCTGTGGGGGCGGCCTCTACACTCGCCCCATCACCTTTCCCCGTCGGGAGACGCAGATCGGTGGCCATCAATTGATTTTGGCGGGAGAGCATGATCCGCGTTTATATGGATCATCGCCGAAGGAGCAACCGACCCCGGAAACTCTCAGGCCCCATGGACCGCTAAATGATGAAACTCTGGTGAGCGGGTATTGCCTGTAAAACGGCAGACCCCACCGAAGGGCGCAAGTCAGCGTTATCCCCTATGGGATGCTGATGAAATCTCTCAGGTCCAGGACAGAGGGGGTCAGTCAGACACCAATGCTTTGGGGCATGTTTTCGCCAAAGTGAGTCTGGCAGGACTCGGACTCAATGTCCTTACTGTAACCTGAGAATGCGGAGCGCCCATGGCTTCCCCGACTGACACAGAAAACCTTTTCAAAACGCCGCTTTTTGCACTGCATGAAGCGTTGGGTGCCAAGATTGTGCCCTTCGCAGGCTATGCCATGCCCGTGCAATACAAGCTGGGCGTGATGAAGGAACATCAATGGACGCGGGAAAATGCCGGGCTGTTCGATGTGTCCCATATGGGCCAAGCAGTGTTGGAGGCGAACGAAGGCGAAGACGCCGCGACCTTGTTGGAGGCATTGACCCCCAGCGCCCTGCAGGAGTTGAAGCCGGGACGCCAACGCTATTCCATGTTGTTGAACGACCAGGGCGGCATCCTTGACGATTTGATGGTGGCCCGCCCCCTGAACCCGTTGCCCGACACGACATCTGACAATCAGCTTTATCTGGTTGTGAATGCTGCTTGTAAGGCGCAGGATTTTGCCCTGATTGAGGCAAGCATCGCAGGCAAGGGGACACTGACCCAACTGGCAGATCGCGCGCTATTGGCGCTGCAAGGCCCGGCGGCAGAAGCTGCCTTGGCATCATTGGTCCCCGAAGTGGCGGCAATGGTCTTTATGCAGTCCCGCGTGTTTGACTGGCATGGGGTGACGTTGTTCATCTCAGGCTCCGGTTATACGGGCGAGGACGGGTTTGAAATTTCAGTGCCCGCTGACAAGGCCGAAGACCTTGCCAAGGCCCTGCTTGCGGATGAACATGTGGCCGCCATTGGCCTTGGTGCCCGCGATTCCCTAAGGCTTGAGGCAGGCTTACCGCTTTATGGGCATGATCTTGACCCTGACACCAATCCGGTTGAAGCGAACCTGACCTTTGCCATTGGCAAGCGGCGCAAGATCGACAAGGATTTCCCCGGCGCTGAAAAAATCATGTCAGACTTGTTCGATGGGCCGGCGCGGCGGCGGGTTGGTTTGCTGCCCGAAGGGCGCGCCCCGGCACATGAAGGCACCAAGGTATTGTCCGCAGCGGGCGATGAAATCGGCATCATCTGTTCCGGCGGGTTTGGGCCATCCTTTGGCGGGCCTGTGGCGATGGCGTATCTGAAAACAGAATTTGCAGAGGAGGGCACGGACGTCCTGCTCGAAATCCGGGGCAAGCAGCATAAGGCGCAAGTCGCGCCCATGCCCTTTACCCCCCACACATATAAACGCGCAAGCGCGTAGGTTCTAACCAGTCTGAAAAGGGATCAGAAGGATGGCTGACAAAAAATTTACAGAAGATCACGAATGGATCGAAATGGACGGTATCACAGGCCGCGTCGGTATTTCTGCCTATGCGCAGGAACAGCTGGGCGACATTGTGTTTGTGGAATTGCCCGAAGTGGGCACCACCTTTGCCAAGGGCGATGAAGTGGCAGTTGTTGAATCCGTTAAGGCCGCATCGGAAGTTTATGCCCCGGTCGGCGGCGAGGTTGTTGCTGTGAATGCCGCGCTTGAGGGCGAACCGGGATTGGTCAACGAAAGCGCAGAAGAAGATGGCTGGTTCTTTGAAATCAAACCTGCTGACGCGGGTGAGCTTGATGAACTGATGGATCAGGCCGCTTACAACGATCATATTGCTGACTAAAAACAGGCGACGTTTCCTATGCGCTATTTGCCCCTAACTGATGATGACCGCCGTGCAATGCTTGCCACGATTGGTGTCCGTTCCGTCGATGACCTGTTCATTGATGTGCCTGATGCAGCACGGCTTGACGATCTGATTGATCTGCCACGCCATCAGGGCGAATTGGCAGTGGAACGGGATATGTCAGGACTGGCAGCACAATCTGTTGCTGCCGGATCTGTGCCGTTCTTTTGTGGGGCTGGGGCCTATCGGCATCATGTGCCAGCCACCGTTGATCATTTGATTCAACGGTCTGAGTTTTTGACGGCCTATACCCCCTATCAGCCCGAAATCGCGCAAGGCACGTTGCAGTATTTGTACGAGTTTCAAAGTCAGGTTGCCCTGCTGACCGGGATGGAGGTCGCGAACGCGTCGCTTTATGACGGATCAACCGGTACGGCTGAAGCTGTGATCATGGCAAACCGCGTCACGCGCCGTAAAAAGGCTGTGTTGTCTGGCGCGCTTCACCCCCATTACGCACAGGTTGTTAAAACCACCTTGCAATATGACGGATCTGAAATTGTTGAAGCACCATTGGTAAGTGACGGACAAGAATCACTTGCCGACATGATCGACGACAAGACGTCATGCGTTGTGGTCCAAACACCCGACCTGTTCGGGCACTTGCACGATTATGCGGCGCTGGCTGATGCCGCCCATGCAAAGGGTGCCTTGCTGATCATCGTGGTGACGGAAATCGTCTCGCTTGGCGCGTTGAAGTCGCCCGGCGATATGGGCGCCGACATCGTTGTGGCCGAAGGGCAGTCACTGGGTGTTGGGTTGCAATTTGGAGGCCCCTATGTGGGGTTGTTCGCCACAAGACAAAAACTTGTGCGTCAAATGCCGGGCCGTGTGGCGGGTGAAACGCGTGATGCCGCTGGCAAGCGTGGCTATGTGCTGACGCTTTCAACGCGGGAACAGCATATTCGCCGGGAAAAGGCGACCAGTAATATTTGTACGAATGCCGGGCTTTGTTCCTTGGCTTTTTCCATCCACTTGTCGTTATTGGGGGAAAGCGGGTTGCAGAAATTGGCTGCGCTTAATCACGCGATGGCAAGTCGGGCCGCAGACCGTTTGGCCACCATCCCCGGCGTGACAGTGCTGAACGACACATTTTTTAACGAGTTCACATTGCAGCTGCCCGTGGCAGCCGCACCGGTTGTTGATCAATTGGCGCAGCAAAACATCATCGCAGGCGTGCCTGTCAGCCGTTTGGTGCCGGGACAGGCCGAAGACCTGTTGCTGGTCGCGGTGACAGAAACCACAACTGATGAAGATGTAGAGGCGCTGGCAAGAGCCTTGTCCGCGATTGTAGAAGGAGCGTCATCATGATGAACAAGCAGGGGCGCCCCACAAATACAGGCGACGCAGGCGATACAGGCAGCGCCGCACGAATTGAAACCGCGACAGGTCATTATGGCTTGGATCACAATGAACCGCTGATCTTTGAACAGGGCGTGCCAGGCCGTAGCGGCGTTGATTTGCCCGAAATACCAGATGCTCCCAGCCGTCTTGGCGGGCTAGCGCGGGCTGACCAGATCGGCCTGCCCGACCTGACCGAACCTGACGTGATGCGCCACTATGTGCGCCTGTCACGCAAGAATTATGCCATTGATATGGGGCTGTTCCCACTTGGCTCCTGCACGATGAAGCACAATCCGCGCCTGAATGAAAAGATGGCGCGGCAACCCGGCTTTTTTGATGTGCATCCCTTGCAGCCCGAAAGCACTATACAGGGTGCGCTGGCAGTAATGGATGAACTGACCCATTGGTTGACGACGCTGACCGGGATGCCCGCCGTGGCGTTGAGCCCCAAGGCAGGGGCCCATGGTGAATTCTGCGGGATGATGGCCATTCGTGCGGCACATGAAGCTGCGGGTGAGGGCGCAACACGGACCCGCGTGCTGGTGCCGGAAAGTGCCCACGGCACGAACCCCGCAACCGCCGCGCAATTGGGCCTGAAAGTTGATTCGATCCCCGCGACCGAAGAAGGGCGCGTTGACCTTGAAGCCTTCCGGGCCAAGCTTGGCCCCGATGTGGCAGGCATCATGCTGACCAACCCCAATACATGCGGGTTGTTTGAACGTGATATTCGCGCGATTGCCGATGCCATTCACGATGTCGGCGGCTATTTCTATTGCGATGGTGCGAACTTCAACGCCATCGTTGGCCGTGTCCGCCCCGGTGATCTGGGCGTCGATGCGATGCATATCAATTTGCACAAGACATTCTCAACCCCGCATGGCGGCGGCGGGCCCGGTGCCGGGCCAGTGGTCCTGTCGGAAGCCTTGGCCCCCTTTGCGCCCCACCCGTGGGTAGTGGGCGATAAGGACGGGTTGCATTTGGTGGAGCATGATGGCGATCAGGGCGATGACGCCCCAGCCTTTGGCCGCCTGACGGCATTCCACGGGCAGATGGGCATGTATTCCCGCGCCCTGACCTATATGAAAAGTCACGGCACAGACGGGTTGCGGCAGGTTGCAGAGGATTCTGTGCTGTCGGCCAACTATGTGCTGGCCCGCCTGAAGGATCATATGTCCGCCCCGTTTGAAGGTCCCTGTATGCATGAGGCCCTGTTTGATGACCGCTTCTTGGAAGGGACAGGGGTGACAACTTTGGACTTTGCCAAGGCAATGATCGACGAGGGCTTTCACCCCATGACCATGTATTTCCCCTTGGTTGTTCATGGCGCCATGCTGATTGAACCGACTGAGACGGAAAGCAAGCAAAGCCTGGATATCTTCTGCGATTCACTGTTGGCATTGGCTGAGGGCGCAAAGGGCAATGATAAGGAACGGTTCACTGCCGCGCCGCATTTTGCCCCGACAGGTCGTCTGGACGAGACATTGGCAGCCCGTAAGCCGAACCTGCGCTGGTCAGTGGCACAGAAGCCGCTGGAGGCTGCCGAATAGCCCCTAGCCTATTAGCGGCACCCAAATTTCAATGTCCCCCGACAATGTGACGGGGTTGAACAGGGGGCCATAATGTTCGATCAGGATCAGGTCGCAATCGGTATCAATCTGCAAGTCAGTGTGTGGACGCCAGTCTTCATCAATCGCTGCGCATGTTGCATCAATCGTTGAAACGTCGCCGTTATGGGTGAAAACCGCATAGGGGCGGGCTTGTATCTGGTCTGTCGTCATACCGGCGGGTACTTGATCAATTGTCGTGACTTGTTGCGCGACCAGATAGATGAACCCTGTGCTGCCATCGGCGGGCTGGCGACAAACCCCATAGCTGTCGGGTAAGGCGTGGGGAATTTCATGGGCGCGGGCACCGAACGCCCCCCATTGATCGGCTGCGGTTGATCGTTCCCCAAAAACCTGTCGATCAGTGATGCCAATCAGATTCAGCGGACCATGCGTTCTGATTATTGGTGTGCCTAACATGTCATCCTCCCCCAAAATAAGCAGGTGATTAGGCTAGGCCAAGACTGAACATAAAAAAACCCCACTCAAGCAGAGCGGGGTTTTCTATGAATAATGTAACGCAGGGCTATGAAGGGTCTGCTTTAGTGCAGGTTGTCCTTGATAGACGCGATGCCGTTGTCGATCAGGCTTGCGGCCTTGTCGCCGGTCATGCTGCCTGTCACGACAGAGCGGGAGGCTGACACAGCGGCGTTAATGGCGACGTTGCGTACTTCTGCAACGGCCTGCGCTTCGGCCTGTGCGATCTTCTGTTCAACCAATTTGGTCCGGCGTTCCGCCAGTTCTTCAAGCTGAACCCGTGTCTGTTCTGCCAGTGCGGTTGCTTCCTTGCTGGCCTGTTCGACGATGGCTTCGGCTTCTTTTTCTGCTTCTGCCTGGGCCTTCTGATATTTGGCAAGCAATGCCTGCGCTTCAGAGCGGATGCGGGCGGCTTCTTCAAGCTCGTTCCGGATGGCATCTGCCTTGTCGTCCAGTGCGCCAAGCACCATTGCGGGTACTTTTTTCCAAATCAACAAACCAACGAAGACTAGAAAGGCAATAGCAACCCAATCTGTATCGGATAAAGGTAACATGGTCATTCCTTCCTTAACTACGGCTGCTGAGGGCATCAGCAACGGCAGTGTCAATGGCGGCCTGATCGGCAGCCTGACCGGTCAGCTTGGTCACCAATTCGGCAGTGACGTCGGCAGCAACGGTGCGGACATTGTTCATGGCTTCGTCACGGACAACCGCGATGCGCGCTTCGGCTTCGGCCAGTTGCGCTTCCAGCTTTTCTTCCAGCGTGCTGCGTTCCTTGGCGGATTCAGCGGCCAGCTTGTCGCGCGTCTGTGCGGCGATGGCGTGTGCATCGGCGCGGGCCTGTGCCAACGCGGCCTCATAGGCGGTCAATGCTTCTTCTGCTTCGCGCTTCAAACGATCGGCACTGTCCAGATCGTCAGCGATTTTAGTGCGACGTTCTTCAAGCACATGGCCGATACGCGGCAAAGCCACGCGTGACATGGCGATATAAAGCAGGATGAAGGTGATGGCGAGCCAGATAAGCTGCGGGGCAAAGTCGCCAAACTCTAACTGAGGCATAAGCCTATTCCTTCGTTCATTAGCGCGCCGTCGAACACAAAACCGGATACCACTTTTGCTGACGGTCGCTTGTCTTGCTGCACTTCATAAACAAAGCACAGCTGTTAATTCTTGCCGGTTCAATGCTCCGACGGGCAAGGGGTGAGAGGGGGGCATGCCCAAAGACACGCCCCCACACTCAACTAATCCAAACGGGGTCGATTAGACCACGAAGATCAGGATCAGCGCGACCACCAGGCCGAACAGGCCGGTGGCTTCCGCCAGCGCGAAGCCCAGAAGCAAGTTTGCAAACTGGCCTTGAGCGGCTGAGGGGTTGCGCATGGCAGCTGTAAGATAGCTGCCGAAGATGTTACCGATGGCGATACCAGCACCGGCTAGTGCGACAGTGGCGGCGATGCCGGCACCGATGAACTTACCCAATTGGGTTGCTGCTTCGACTTCCATGATATGCTCCTTTAAGCTTTGGCGTATGCGTCAAGTCGATGATGTAAAACCACTGTGGCGCTGAATGCCTTAGTGATCGTGGAGGTGAAGTGCATCATTAAGATAGATGCACGACAGAACGGCGAACACATAGGCCTGAAGAAATGCAACAAGCACCTCCAGACCAGTCAGCGCCACCGCAAAGAAAAACGGCAGAAAACCACCGCCGATAAAACCTAGGCTGACAATAAAGCCAGCAAAAACTTTCAACATTGTGTGACCCGCCAGCATGTTTGCGAACAAACGCACTGAAAGGCTGATCGGACGTGACAGGTAGGAAATTACCTCAATCACTGAGATCAGCGGCAGCAGCCATACAGGCACACCGCTGGGGATAAACAATTTTACGAATTTGAAGCCATGCTTGAAAATACCCACCAATGTCACGCCGATGAAAACAACGGATGCCAGGGCAAAAGTCACGATGATGTGGCTTGTGGGAGTAAAGGCATAGGGCAGCATGCCGAACAGGTTACACAACAGAATAAAGATAAAGAGTGTAAAGATGATCGGGAAGAATTTCTGGCCGGAAGGGCCAACAATATCGCGCATGATGCCGGCAATGAACTCATAGGCCATTTCGGACACAAGCTGTGCGCGGGAGGGGACCAAGGCGCGGGATTTGGAAGCGCCAACGGAAAGGGTCAGGAACAAGGTGGCTGTGACAGCCACAATAACCATCCACAAAGCCGAATTGGTGAAGGAGGCATCAATGCCACCGATTTCGAGCGGGATAATCCGGGAAATCTCGAACTGGTGCATCGGATCGATGTGGAAACCACCTTCCGCTGCTGCAGCTGCGCCATGATCTGGTGATGACACGCCAACTTTCCTTCTTTTATTGTCCTTAGGCAGGAATTGCCTAGGACCGATTATCTGACCCGTCGTCAGCGGCATCACTATTAGCCGCTTCAGACTGTTGATTCATTCGATTGGCCGTGCGGAACACATTTACAATCCCCGCAGCCACACCCAGTGGAAAAAAGATCAGAAGCAAAACCGGTTTCGTGCCCAACCAATCGTCAAGCATCCAACCAATAAAGCCCCCGACCAAAACAGCGGCCACCAAATCGGTGGAAAGCCGCATTGCCATGCCGAACGAGTTTTGACGCGGTGCGTCGTCAACATCATCGGCCTGACCATTGGGTCCGGTCGCGTGCGGATCGGGGGTTTCTGCTTTTAACCCCGCCTCTACACGGACCTTGCGTAGCTTATCTGCAAATCCATCCAGCCCATCGGGCCGCGCAGTACGCCCGGAAATCGTTCCCGGCTGGTCGCGCTTAGCGCGCTTATCAGTTTCATCATGCATCGGCGTAACCAACTATCTGACCAAGTTGACTGCAACCACATTGTGCAGCAGCAAGATCAAATCGGATACTTTCGGATGCAGATGGTTCCTGACAGGCACCATCAATAGACATGCAAACACCCCACTAACAAGGCGCTGGCAACCTAGCTTTTACATCGCCAAAGGGTCAAGCAAACACCATGTCGCATCAGGGGCATAAGTGCATGTTTTATAACGGAAAACATACTCCGCGTCGATCCGCCGCGCTGATTGCGTGGTCCTTTGGGCAGGCTATTCGGCTGCGATCATTTCTTCAGCATGTTCCAAGCTGACCGAAACCAGTTGTGACACGCCCCGTTCGGCCATCGTGACCCCGAATAGGCGGTGCATTCTTGCCATCGTCACCGCGTGATGGGTGATGATCAGGAACCGGGTCCCGGTTTCCTTGGCAATTGTCTCAACCAAATTGGTGAACCGTTCGACATTGGCGTCATCAAGCGGGGCATCAACCTCATCGAGGACGCAAATCGGTGACGGATTGGTCAAGAAAACCGCGAAAATCAGCGCCAAAGCGGTCAATGCCTGCTCACCACCTGACAGCAGCGTCATGACCTGCAGTTTCTTGCCGGGGGGCGAGGCATAGATTTCCAAGCCTGCTGACAATGGGTCGTCTGATTCGATTAGTTCCAGATGGGCGGTGCCGCCACCGAACAAAATGCCGAATAGACGGGTGAATTTTTCATTCACTGATTCGAACGCGGTTAGCAGTCGTTCACGCCCTTCCTTGTTCAGGCTTTGAATACCGCCGCGCAGGCGCGCGATGGCCCCTTCAAGGTCAGCCTTTTCCGCCTCCATCCCTTCAAGCTGCTCTGTCAGCTCGCGGCTTTCTTCTTCAGCGCGCAGGTTCACGGCGCCCATATTTTCTCGCTCGCGCTTCAGTTTTTCCAACTTGTCTTCCACGTCATTGGCGGGGGGCGGTGTTTCGCCTTCCTTCAATTCGGCAAGTTCAAGCGCCTTTTGCGGCGGGCATTGCAGCACTTCGTGAATGCGTGCTGCCGAATCACCCAGCCGTTCTTCGGCTCCTTCAAGATGGCCGCTGATCTTGGCGCGGTCTTCGCGATGGGTGCCGAGTGCCTCATTCACCGCGCGTGCCCACTTGCCAGCCTCTGCCAGCAGGGATTCAGCTTCAGCCAGCTTGTCCGCAGAATCGCGGCGGTTTTGTTCAGCCTCGCCGATTTTATCAAGCAATAGGGTCCGCTTGGATTTCAAATGCTCAGGCAGATTGTGCAGTTCTTCCTGCTGGGCCAGTGCATTCTTTTTACGATTGTTCAGCGCCTCAATCTGTTTGATGGAGTTGCCGGACCGGTCAACCCATGCCTGCCGTTCACGTGAAATGGTGGACAGGCGGGTGGCGCGGGCCTGCGCTTCTTGTTGCAGACCAGATTGGTTTGAGCGTGCCTCTGCCAGGCCAGCACGAAGGCTGTCCACATGGGTGCGCTTGGCGGAAATTTCGCCATCCAGCGTTTCCTGCGGCTCCAGCCGGCCCAAACCTTCCTTGGCTTCTGCCAGACGGCTTTCTGAATCCGTGCGGTCCTGCGTTAGCCGTTCAGCGTTTTCAGTCAGGCTTTGCAGGCGGGTCTGGCGCTTTGCTTCTACCTGTTCGAATTCAGCCAATTTGCGGCGCGCGTTGGACAGATTGTCTTCGGCGCTGCGGCGGGCTTTGCGCGTGTTCTGGTCAGCAGCCTTGGCGGCGTCCAGAACCTGCTTTTGCCCGTCGTGATTTTTGGTTGCGTCTTCGGCGGTCCGTTCGGCAACTTCCCGTTCCATGATCAGGTCGGATAGCCGGTTGCGTTGTTCCAACCGCTTGGCAGCAGCAGAGGGGGCGTCGGCAGCAGATGTCAAACCATCCCAACGCCACAAATCACCATCGCGAGTGACAATCCGCTGACCGGGCTTTAGCAAGCCATGCAGGCGACCACCATCTGCGCGGTCTTCGACAAGGCCGATATGGCTAAGCCGGCGTTTCAATGCGGCAGGGGCCTTCACAAAGTCAGACAGCGGCACAACACCGTCGGGCAGCAGGGCATTGTCGGCATATTCGCCAAGCTTGGCCCAATGTGCCGGGGCGTCAGGGTCGAATGACACATCAAGGTCATCGCCCAATGCGGCACCCAGCGCCTTTTCATAGCCCGGTTCAACCGATAGTTCGTCAACCATGGGCGGGTAGTCACCAGCCGACCCGGTGTCGAGCAGATTGGTCAGGGCCTGTTCTTCGGCCTTGATGCGATGGGCGACATTGCGTGCCTCGTTCATCCGGTCACGAGCTGCACTTTCGGATTGTTCTGCGGTGCGCGTGGCCTCTTCAGCAGCGATCTGCGCTTCTTGTGCAGCGGTCAGGGCTGCTTCTGATTCAGCAAGGCGTGTGCGGGCCGCGGCCAGCGCCTCATCCTCGCGCAATTCGCGTTCAATCTTGGCCTTTTCTTCTTCGATTGATGACAATTGCGCCACCAACCGTTCCAGACGGCCACCGGTTTCGCGGATCTCGCGCTCAAACCCGCTGCGGCGCGCGGCAAGGGCGGCGGCCCGTTCGGTCAGAACATGCAAGGCATCTTCGTCGGTGCGCAGAGTTTCCTGCGCCTGCGTGACCGCGGCCTGTGCCTCCGCAATGCGGTCAGCCTCGCCCGCGCGAGCGCCGTCCAATGTTTCCTTTTCAGCGTCGAGCCGTTCAAGGGCGGAGGCGGCGTCCTTGGCCAATGTGCCTTCGCGTTCAAGGTCAGTGTCAATTTGGGTTAGCTGGCCTTCAAGTTCCGCCATTTTTTGGCGGGCACGTTCTTCTTCTTTGGCAAGGCCGTCGCGTTCAACAGACAGGCGATGCAGGGCGGCGGCCATTTCGGCTTCTTTTTCGCGCAAAGGCGGCAGGCCATGCTGTGCCAATGCCTCAACACGGGCTGCTTCGGCGGCAGCTTGTGTGGCGGTGGCGACCTCAGCCTCGGTCTTTTTCAATTTTGCCCGCGACTCTTCAACTTGCAGGCGTGCCTCTGTCCACTTCAGATGCAGAAGTAAGGCTTCATGGCGGCGGATATGGCCTTGCAAATTGCGGTAACGATTGGCCTGACGAGCCTGACGTTTCAGGCTGCCCAATTGTGTTTCAATCTGGGCCATCACATCATCAAGGCGGGTTAGATTGGTTTCAGCGGCGCGCAAGCGCAATTCCGCTTCATGCCGACGAGAATGAAGCCCGGTGATCCCGGCAGCTTCTTCAAGGATGGAACGGCGGTCCTTCGGTTTGGCAGAAATCAAGGCACCGACGCGGCCCTGACTGACCAAGGCGGGGGAGTGGGCCCCGGTTGAACTGTCTGCAAATAAAAGCTGCACATCACGGGCGCGCACATCATTGCCATTGATCCGATAGCCGGACCCGGCACCCCGTTCGATACGGCGCGTGATTTCAAGGTCGTCGCTGTCATTGAACGCGGCGGGGGCTGTGCGATCCGAATTGCCAAGCGCCAATGTCACCTCGGCCATGTTGCGGGCCGGACGATTTGTAGTGCCGGAAAAGATTACATCTTCCATGCCTGTGCCGCGCATCGATTTGGGGCTGGTTTCCCCCATCGCCCAACGCAGGGCTTCCACAAGGTTGGACTTGCCGCAACCATTCGGGCCGATCACACCGGTCAGGCCCGGTTCGATCAACAATTCGGTCGGTTCGACAAAGCTCTTAAATCCACTTAGCCGTAGGGCATTGAATTCAACCATGTGACGTTCCCTTTTATAGTGTTTTGGTCGCCATAGTGTTGGGCGCTATAGCGTTTTGGTTGCCGGGTGGCTTAGTCCGCCAGCAACTTGTCGAAAGTTGATTTTGTGAAAGGTTCACTCGTCAGCTTGCCATTGATGACAAAGCTGGGCGTGCCTTGAATTTTGTAATTGGCCTGCGCGTCATAGCGTGCCTTGACGATTGAATTGAACAGTTCCTCGTCAGCCATGCACTTGTCAAAATCAGCTCTGCTCATCCCGCCTAGCTGGGCAATTTGTGCCAATGCTTCGATCGGGGCGTTGCTGGTGGCCCATTGTGCTTGCTGGACAAACAGGACCTGTGTGAAGGCCGCGTTTTTGTCGCCGCCACAGGCTGCCAGCATGGTGGCCTTCGCCGCCAACATATCCAGCGGGAAGGGGTGCAGCTCCAGATAGACTTTGCCGGTGTCTATATAATCCCGTTTTAGGGCGGGCAGGTCTTCGGCATGGAATGTCGCGCAATGCGGGCATGTCATGGAGGCAAATTCGACGATTTTGATGGGCGCATCAGGGTCGCCATAGGCAACAATGGCCTGATATCCCTCTGCCGAGGTAGGCAGAGTGCCGGAAGACAGGTCCGCGGTGCCGGATGTGCCGCCATTTACGGGCGCAGTTGCGCTGCCGGACTGGTTGGTTGCATAAAAAATTGCGCCGCCGGCAACCAAAATAAGCGCGACAAGGCCAATCACAAGATTACGGTTCATTTACCTATCCCCTACTACATATTGGGGGTCATTATAGGTCGAACCACAACATCTCTCAATTCCTGATCAAGCTGAATCCCTACTTATCCACAAGAATCTTCTCTCCCAGCCCGGCAAGGGCCGCCCGCAGCTCTGGGTCTTCTATGTCTTTGAGTCTGTTGCTCAATTCTGTTTTTTGGGCCTCTGACAGGCGTGGTTCGGGCGCTTTTTCGTCCCCGAACAGCCCCGCAAGACCACTTTTGTGGGTGCTTGGTGGACTGTTTTTACGTGCCGATTGGGCAATTTTCAGTCTGGCAATGGCCTTATACCCATAAAATTGGTTGATCCGCTCTATCAGGCGGGGGGCCTCCATATCAATAAGGGGGGCTGCTGCACCGCTGGCCCGCAAGGTCAGGATACCGTCACGGGCCGCCAAACCGGGAAAACGAATTTCCATGGGCTGACACAGGGGCCCCAGCTCAGGCCCGGCGATATCCTGCCATTGGCGGATAATCTCAGCCTTAACGAAACCGCGTTTGCGCAAGATTTGATCGGTCAGACCCGGCAGCCGATCGGCCACAGGCTCAAAACCCCGGCTACGACGCAATTTGCGCGGCGTGACGGGCTTCACCTCAGGGTCTTTGTTCCGGTCTTTTGATTTGTCTGGCGATTTGGCCATTTTCACCTTGCTTGGCTACCATTCGCGGGGCACACAGAAGCTTAAACTTTTTCAACAGGTTTGTCGCGTGTCCGATACAAAGCCACCGGTTCCCATCAAAAAGCTGCATCAGGATTTGCTTGGCTGGTATGACCGCCATGCGCGGACATTGCCGTGGCGGGTTAGCCCCAATGATCGCAAGCAGGGCGTGGTGCCGGACCCGTACCGTGTTTGGCTATCTGAGATTATGTTGCAGCAAACCGTGGTGAAGGCCGCGGCACCCTATTTTGACAAGTTCACACAAAAATGGCCAACCGTTACTGACCTTGCTGCCGCAAGTTTAGAGGACGTGATGGCCGCATGGGCGGGGCTGGGCTATTACAGCCGGGCGCGCAATCTGCATGCCTGCGCTGTCACTATCGCAGACGATTGGCAGGGCCAGTTTCCCGACAATGAAAAAGATCTGCTTGGCCTGCCGGGGATCGGCCCCTATACCGCCGCGGCGATATCGACGATTGCGTTCAACCGTCCGGCGAATGTGGTCGATGGCAATGTCGAACGGGTTATGGCGCGGCTTCATAATAGTGATGCGCCCATTCCATCGGCCAAGAAACAGTTGGCCGCATTGGCCGCGCCGTTGGTGCATGGGGAGAGGCCCGGCGATTATGCCCAGGCGTTGATGGATTTGGGGGCCACAATCTGCACCCCGCGCAAGCCTGCGTGTTCACTGTGCCCGTGGACGGATCATTGCGCCGGGCGCAAGGCTGGCAGCGCCGCTGATTTACCCATGCGGGAAAAGAAAAAGCCCAAGCCGGTGCGCACTGGCACAGCCTATTGGGTGCGCGATGGGCAGGGCAAAATCCTGTTGGTGCGGCGGCCCGAAAAGGGCCTGCTCGCGAAAATGATGGGGCTGCCGACAATGGGGTGGGAAACCGCGACCAGTGATGGCAGTGCCGACCCGGTCGCGCTTGGCCTGCCTAAGGGTGGTTGGCGCGCGCTGGATGGCGAGGTGCGCCACGTCTTTACCCATTTTGAATTGCGATTGCAGATCAAGGCATTGCGCCTGAAGACCAAAGGGGATAGCGCCCTTGGTCACTGGATCATAGAAGATGATTTGGCAGATGCCGGCTTGCCCAGCGTCATGCGCAAGGTCGCGCGGCTTGCCCTTTCTGAAGGGGGCTAGCGGGCATATGCGCGGCAGCCTGACAGATTAGCTGTTCAATTCAGCCCGGATTTGCTGGCGGAACAAATCAATCGGTACGCGTTTACCCTTTTGGCTGATATGCCAGAAGGTCCAGCCATTGCAAGCCTCTGCACCCTGAACATGGGCACCGATTTTGTGGATGGAGCCTGTGGCGTCACTTGCAGCCAATGTCCCATCTGCACGCACCTTGGCAGAAAGTTTGCCGCGTGCGTCTGTCAGCACACTACCCGGCTTGATCATGCCGCGTTCAACCACATTGCCGAAAGGCACGCGGGGCAGGGCACGTTTTGATTGTGTTGTGGCCAACCCTTCGGGGTCGATCTTCTTGATTTTGGCGATGCGTTTTTTGGCACCTTCAATATAGGTTTCGTCCCGTTCAATCCCGACATAGTGACGGCCCAATTGTTTGGCGACCGCGCCCGTGGTGCCGGTCCCAAAGAATGGATCAAGTATGACATCGCCGGGATTGGTGGATGACAGGATCACCCGATGCAGCAGGCTTTCAGGCTTTTGCGTTGGGTGCAGTTTTTGACCGTCATCCCCCTTCAGCCGTTCGCCGCCTGTGCAAAGGGGCAATGTCCAGTCAGAGCGCATTTGCAGATCGTCATTCAGCGCCTTCATGGCCTCATAGTTGAATGTGACGCCCTTGGCGTTTTCATCACGGCTGGCCCAGATCATGGTTTCATGGGCGTTTGTGAACCGCTTGCCACGGAAATTGGGCATGGGGTTGGTCTTGCGCCATATAATATCGTTCAGGATCCAATAGCCCAGATCCTGCAGGATGGCACCAACGCGGAAAATATTGTGGTAGGAGCCAATGACCCAGATTGTGCCGCTGGGTTTCAAGACGCGCTTGGCTTCCTTCAACCAGTCATGGGTGAACTTATCATAAACGGCAAAGCTGGCGAACTTGTCCCAATCATCATCAACGGCATCAACCTTGGTATTGTTGGGTCGCTTTAGATCGCCCGCCAATTGCAGGTTATAGGGCGGATCAGCAAAGATCACATCGATGCATTCATCGGGCAGGCTGCGCAATGTTTCAATAGAGTCGCCCGGCAAAATGACATCTGTCGGTATATCGGTCTTTTTAGTATCGGATTTGCGCGCCATCTTCGCCAGTTCCCAGCCTGTCTGCCTTAATCGAAAGGCGCGCATGGTGAGTCAAGCGAGAGTCGCCGTCAATAGTTATTTTGAATCAAGGGGTTATTTGGATTCGCTGCTACTAGATATAGTGGCTGCGGCGGCGACAGGCGCAAAACTGAGTCTGTGATGGGGGGTGATGCCGTGGGTTTTCAGTGCCTCCATATGCAGTTTGGAGCCATATCCGGCATTTGTGTGCCACCCATAATGGGGAAACGCTGTTGCAAGCTCTGTCATGATGCGGTCGCGTGTGACCTTGGCAATGATCGACGCTGCCGCGATGGACAGCGCACGGGCATCGCCCTTGACCAATGCCACAGCCGGGCAGGGCAAATCGGGCACGAACCGTCCGTCGATCAGCGCGGCGGCTGGTTGCACCTTTTCGCTTAACGCATCAAAGGCGCAGCGCATGGCCAACAAACTGGCAGTGTGAATATTGTTGATGCGGTCCAGCTCTGCCACCTCAATCACGCCAAGCCCATAATGGGCGGTGCCCTGCAGGGCAGCGAACAAGGTGTCGCGTCGTTTGGGTGTCAGCTTTTTGGAATCATGCAGGCCATCAGGGCAGGTCGCAGGGTCAATGACGGCAGCGGCAGCAATCAAAGGCCCGGCAAGGGGGCCGCGCCCAACCTCGTCAATGCCGGCGATTGGGCCGCCATGACGGTCGATCAGGTCTTGTTCATGACTAAAGTCTGGCCTGAAGTCTGGCCTGAGGTCAGAAGGGGAGACCGGCTTGGGTTTTGGTTTGGGCATCTACGCATCAGCAAAAAGGGACAATTGATCCGACGGTACAGAAAACAGGTCGGAGCGCAAGTCCAGTATCTGTCGATTAAGGTCCAGCCGCTTGCAGGCCAGCACAAATCGCTGCCGCAAGGTTTGGGCCAAGGGGCCTGAACCACGGGCGCGTTTATGAAAAGTTGCGTCATAATCCTTGCCGTCACGCATTTGCCGGATCAATGACATCACCCGGTCTGCCCGATCAGGCACAGCGGTATGCAGCCAATCGACAAACAGGTCGCGCACCTCAAGCGGTAGGCGTAGCAGAATAAAGCTGGCATAGATCGCGCCATTGTCTGCAGCGGCGGTCAAAATTGCCTCAAGCTCATGATCATTCAGTCCAGGGATCATGGGGCTTGCCATCACGACCGTGGGGATACCCGCATCAGACAGGGCCTTGATGGTGGCAAGGCGACGTTCAGGGGTGGCGGCACGCGGTTCCATCGCCCGGCTTAATTTGCGATCAAGGGTGGTGATCGACAGGGCAACCTTGACCAAGCCCTTTTCAGCCATGGGGGCGAGGATATCAATGTCACGCCCGACCAGTGCCGATTTTGTGACGATGGCGACGGGGTGATTGTGGGCGGCCAGCACCTCCAACAATTGGCGGGTGATCTTCTGCTCACGCTCAATCGGCTGATAAGGGTCTGTATTGGTGCCCATGGCGATCACGCGCGGCTGATAACCCGGTTTTGCCAATTCCTTTTCAAGCAGGCGCGGGGCATCAGGCTTGGCAAACAGTTTGGTTTCAAAATCAAGTCCTGCTGACAGACCATGATAGGTGTGGGTGGGACGTGCAAAACAATAGGTGCAGCCATGTTCACACCCCCGATAAGGATTGATGGAGCGGTCAAAACTTAAATCAGGGCTTTGATTTTTGGTGATGATGGTGCGCGGCTTTTCGATCGTTACTTCGGTCTTTAGGGGCATGGCGAAGGGGTCACTAACCCAGCCATCATCGACCAATTCACGCTTTTCGGTTTCAAACCGGCCCGTCAGGTTTGACAAAGTGCCGCGTCCACGCCGCACAGCTGGGGGGCGATAGCCATTTGGGCGGAAGGCAAAGGGGGCAGGGTCCACACGATCAATTAAGTTGACCGCACGGGTGCTGCGCGGCGTTGGTGCCTGCGTGCGGCTGCTACTGCCATGCTGCGTGTCGTATTTTCGGGCGCTTGAAAGGGCCATCACTTACCTCCACATCTCATCAAATGAGAACATAATAGGAACATTATGATGGATCCATAGGATAGTCAAGCGCGGCAAAGCGGCCCGATTAATGCATAAATGGCTAAAATGAAGGGGATTTTTGGGATTGCGTGGTTTGGCATGGGCCGTGGCTGTGTTAGTAGGGATAAGACTGCATGTGGAACACAGGGTGGAATATCGAATGGCTATCCGAACAACAATACCGACGGTAAAGAACGCGACTTTGGGCCTTTTGGTTGCGGTCTTGCTGGCCGGTTTGACCGCCACAGGCGCGCAAGCAGACGGGACCGCGCAGGATGAAACATTCGATATATTTCAATCCCGGATGAACCAGCAAAATGTGACGCGCCGTGCCCCGCCGCCGCAACCTTATGTGGCCCCGGCACCTGTGATGGCCCCCCAACAACAAGGCCAACACCAAGCCCAACCGCAACCCCAGCAGCAATCAGCCCAACAGGCCCAACAACAGCGCCCGGTGCAACGGTCTGCAATGCCCAATGATGCCTCGCCATCTGTCTATGACCCCTATGAGGGGCAACGTGATTTTCTGGCAATCGATCCGGTATGGGCGGCAGTCAGCACCGGTTTGTTGTTTGTCGTTGGCTTGGTGCTGATATTGTAGGGGCCTGCTTCCGTGATCAGTATCATTATCCCGACATATAATGCAGCGGCGCAAATCGGCCCCTGCCTTGGTGCCCTTGTGCCCGGCGCGGTTGCCGGACAGGTGCGTGAGCTGATTTTGTCCGACGGTGGGTCCACCGATGATATTGCGAAAATAGCGGATGGCAGCGGCGCACAATTTATTGAAGGCGACAAGGGACGCGGTGGTCAGTTGGCGCGAGGGGCAGCAACAGCAAAGGGGCCGTGGCTGCTGTTTCTTCATGCAGACACTGTTTTGGCGGATGGGTGGATTGATGCGGTCAGCCAGTTTGTGGCTGAGGCCCATCAGGGGCAGGCAGCCTGTTTCACATTTGCCTTGGCCGATCCTGACCCACGTGCGCGCCGTGTTGAAAAATGGGCGCGCCGTCGTGCCCGCTGGTTTGGCCTGCCCTATGGGGATCAAGGCTTGTTGATCCATAAGCAACATTATCAGGAAATTGGCGGCTTCCCCGATCTGCCCTTGATGGAGGATGTGGCCCTGATCCGCCGCATTCGCAAGCGTGATTTGACGATCCTGCCGGTTGAGGCACGGACCAGTCCTGCGCGTTATCGGACCGATGGCTATTGGTTCAGGCCGCTGAAAAATATCGGCTTGTTGGCGCTTTATCTTGTCGGCGTGCCGGCCCGTAGCCTAGCGCGGCTTTATGCCTAGTATGTGGCCTAGTCGCGCAAGCTGACAGGCACCAGACCGATCACGCTGTTCGATACGTAAAGCGCGTCGGCACATTTTAAATCATCACGGGTCAATACCTGTTCACGCACCTGTTTGTCTGCCATCACTTCGGCGCGCATGGTGCCGGGCAATAGACCGCTGGATTGGGGCGGGGTGAGCCACACACCATCACGGATGATAAACAGGTTGGTCTTTGACCCTTCGGTGATTTCACCGCGTTCATTCATCACCAGATAATCAATCAGGCCCTCTTTGGCTGCCTGCCCCATCAGCCTGTCATAAACGGGGCGCAGGCTGGTTTTGTGATGCAGAAACAAATCATCTGAACGGGTGCGGTCTTCTGCGATGGCAACGACGCCCTGTGTGGGAAAGGCACTGTCGTCCAGTGGCACAATCCGTAAATCAATCGCGCCATAGCGGTTAATGGCAAAACGTATCCGGTGCGGCTGGTGGGGAAGAGATTGGGCGGCCCGCGCCAAGGATGCGCTAATCTCATCCCGGTCAAACCGATAGCCAAAATAAGTGGCAGAGGTTGCCAGCCGTTGCAGATGCGCCTCCAGCAATAGAAAGCCGCTGTCAGGTCGCCAGACCGTTGTTTCAAACAGATCAAACGCAGGGCGTGGATCAGTAAGGAAGCGGCCTTTCAAATGGCATTCTTCATATTCTGATTGGGCATTTGAATCAGCAACAATACCAGACCCAAGGCCGATGCGCCCTTCGCCGCCGGGGAACACAATGGGCGTGCGGATCGCTACGTTAAAACTGAAAGTCCCATCGGGGTTCAGCACCCCAATGGCCCCTGTATAGGGGCCGCGGGGACCCGCTTCCAATTCATGGATGATTTCCATCGCCCTTTTTTTGGGCGCGCCGGTCACCGACCCGCAGGGGAACAGCGCCCCCATAATATCGGCAAGGCCCTGATCAGCCTGTAATGTCCCACTGATGGTTGATGTCATAGTGTTCAGGGTTGGGTAATGTTCAACCTGAAACAAATGATCGACGCTGACACTGCCTGCCTGTGTCACGCGGGCAAGATCGTTGCGTAACAGATCAACGATCATCAGATTTTCAGCGCGGCTTTTGGGGTCGTCGCGCAGGGCGGTTGCGGCGTCATTATCGGCCATTAATGTCAGCCCACGCGGGGCGGTGCCCTTCATCGGACGGGTGCGCAATGTGGTGCCATCATTGGTCAAAAACAATTCAGGCGACACGGACAGGATGGACCAGTTATCCGTTTCAATCATCGCGCTGTGCGCTGTGCGTTGGCCCTGCCGTAATGTGCGGTAAAGGCCCTTGGCGCTGCCGTCCCAGCGGAATGATGCCTGCATGGTGAAGTTAATTTGATAGGCGTCGCCCGCATCCAAATAGGCGTGAATCTTGTCAATTGTGCGGGTGTAGTTTTGTTGATCAAACGGCAGGGTCAAATCATGGGCTGCGCTTTGTGGCTCGTCAGCCCACAGGTGATCCGCCGCGGTCGGTGACAGGTCTTGCGGCGAATCGAAAACAGCAAACCAGACCAGCGGCAGCCGGTCATCCGGCGCATGGGTGGTCAGCGCTGCATCAAATGCCCCCGCCGCCTCATAGGCGATAAAGCCCGCGACCCATTTGCCATTGTGCGCGGCACGTTCAGCGGCACTGATTATATCCGGTACTTCCGACAGACAGGTTGCGGTCAGGATCGTGTCAGGTGTCGTGAAAAGCTGTGTCCCGGTGCCGTCCTGCGCCAGACTGTTATCAATCAGAACCGTAATGCCGGTTGCGGCATCCACGTCAGACCAATCCTTTGGGCGCAACAAAGCGTTTCAATTGTCCGGTCCGGGGTTTGATGTCGGCCCAGCGATCACAATCGAACTGAATGATGGCCAGCCCGGCGGTCGGGAATTTTAGCATGGCCTGCTGCGCGGCTTCAGATGTCAGTGCCTCTTCCGTAAGGGCCAATGGGATGAAATCTGCCATGCTGGGATTATGGCCGATGACCATCATCGGGCTGGGTGCATCGCCAAGGCTGGTGACACGTTCAAACACGGTATCTGCACTGGCCATATAGAGGTCGGGCAGGCTGACAATATCAGGCGGGGCAGGCAATTGCGCCACGACCCGTTGGGCAGTTTGTTCGGTGCGCATTGCGGTGGAACACAGAATGCCACGCGGGGCCAGGCCCTTTTGCGTCATAAAAATGCCCATCAGGCTGGCCGCCCGCTGCCCCCGATTGGTCAAAGTGCGGTCGAAATCATCCTGATGCTCATCCGTCCAGTCTGATTTTGCATGACGCATAAGGTATAGCGTTCGCATGATGGATCAGCCTTTGTCCCGTCCCAGCCACAATGGCAGGGTCACCATTTTCAGATACAGCGTGTCGTCCAGTTCGGGAGCCTCGTCAAGCCCCAAGGTCATATTTTCATGATCTTGTAATGGTTGCGCCCGGTAGGTGCCCCATAGCCTGTCCCAGAAACTTAACCAAAACCCGTAATTTGAATCGGTTTCAATGACATTGGGTGAATGGTGTATCCGGTGCATGTCAGGGGTCACAATCACAGTGCGCAACACGGCATCTACTGTGCGGGGCAGGCGCAGATTGGCGTGATTGAATATGGCCGATGCGTTCAGGATCACTTCGAACAGCATAACCGCAACTGCCGCCGGTCCGATTAAAATGACAAGGCCAAGTTTGAGCAGCATGGAGAGCAAAATCTCGACCGGGTGAAAGCGGACCCCGCTGGTCGCATCCAAATCGCGGTCCACATGATGCATGGCGTGCAGCCGCCACAATGGTGGTACTTTATGGAAAATCACATGCTGCGCCCAAATCGCGAAATCCAGCAGGATGATGGCCAGCGTTACCTCAATCCAAACCGGCAGGGCGACAAGATTGAATAAACCCCATCCCCGGTCTGCGGCGATCATCGCCATGCCAACGGCAAGCACAGGCACCAATAGGCCAAGCAACACGCTGTTCAGGGCAGCAATGCCAAGATTGTTGATCCAACGATGCAGGCGGGGGGCCGTGCGGTTGCGGCGGGCAAACACCGCCTCCAACAACAGCATGATGCCCATCACCCCGGCATAGCTGACAAGGCGGATCGTTTGTTCGTTTGATAAAAGCCAGTCTGCCATTGCAGGACTACAAGGTTTGGTGCCGGGCGCGTACACACCGTTCAATAGCAGCGGCGGTTAGCCGATCGAGCCCAAGGCCAAAGCGGATGATTTCAAGGGCGCGGACTTCTTCTTCCGCGACGGCGCCGTCTGCGGCGGCGATTTCACAGGCCAGCGCATAGCCTGTTTCGCATAAATGGTCGGGCAGGCCCGCGCGGGCCACGGCCACGGCATCATCCAGACTGTCTGTTTCATCAATGATGGTCGCGGCATGATCTGTGGCATGAACCAAGCCATCCTCGTTAAACCCGCGAAAGATGGGCAGAGTGCGGACCACTTCGCCAATCGCAAACAATTCCTGATCGGTCATGTCGCTGTCGGCGGCGGACAGCATCACCATTATGGCGATGAGGGAAGTTTGCGGATCAAGGGGGGAGCCAGTAGACATAGCCGTTTCCTTCTGTGGTGGTCGTTATGCCTGTTAGTCTAGAGTAAGAAAGCTGCGAACACCACTGACAGCCTCTGCCAAACCGACCCGTTCGACGATCACATTTTCGGGAAATGCCGTTAAAAGACGTGATGGGGTGCTGCGGTCCAGCATGACAAAACAGCCATGATCGTCCTGCCGCCGGATCAAACGGCCAAAGGCCTGCTTCAGCTTCAGGCGGGTCAGCATCTCTTCATAGGAACGGCCACCGAAATGATTGCGCCGCCCTTTATGTAACAGGCTGGGCCGTGGCCAGGGGACACGATCAAACACAATCAGGCGCAGGGCATTGCCCGGCACATCAACTCCGTCACGCATGGCGTCGGTCCCCAACAGACAGGCATGTTCACGGGCGCGGAACATATCGATCAGGGCACTGTTGTCGAGCGCATCGACATGTTGGGCCAATAGCTCCAACCCGGCATTGGTTAATGGGTCCTCGATGCGTTTATGGACCTCTCGCAATCTGGCGATGGCGGTAAACAGGCCCAACGCCCCGCCATTGGCTGCCAGAAACAGCTCGCGATAGGCCGCTGCCATTTGATCGGGGCTGTTCTTGTCCACATCTGTCACAATGTAAACGCGTGCCTGCTTGCCATAATCAAAGGGGGAGGGGACGGACAAATGCTCCGCTGGGTGTATCAAGTGGCGCGCACCGGTGCGTACCTCAGCGACCTGCCAGTCATCAGCCTCATCCTCAATCGTGTGGTCGGATAATGTGGCTGACGCGATCAACACGCCGTGGGCGGGCTTATACAATATTTCGGCAAGCGAACGGGTCGGGTCAATCGCATGACGATGTAACCCGATATCGAACACCCGCCGATCATTGCGTTCAACGCCGGCCCAATCGATGGTGCCCAATGACGGATCGGGCAAGTCTTCTGCCTGCATTTTCTTGGTGTCGATCAAATGCATCAACATGGCGCGCCACGCGGGCAGGGTCATCTTGCAGCGTTGTTCGATGCCTTGTAGCGACCCTTCAAGGCCGTTGCGCAGCATGGTGTCGAGTGTATCAGCCTCCCCATCCAGTCGTGCGGCAAGGCCGTGGGCCACCTTGTTCATGGCGTTTTCAAGTTGATGCAGATGTATGGCCAACGCCTTGGCAGTTTCAATCAACTCCTCTGCGGGATCATTAATCGTCGCTTCAAGGTCATGGCCATGGCGAATGTCAGCGGTGCGGGCCTTTACATGGGCATATAGGCGGGCAAGGAAGACTTCACCGGGGCCGTTGGCGCGGTCCTCCCCAATGCGGGGCAACCAGCCTTCTGACGGCAGCCCATTGGCCAGCGACTGTGTTTCCATCAAGCCGTCGCGTGCCTCGCCAATTATGATGGCAAGCTGCTCATGGGCGGCCTTTGCCTGGTCATCGGCATCTTCGGGCAAGTCGCTTGTGACCAACAATTCAAGCACACGTTCGGACAACCCGCGCCCGCGCCGCTTGCTGCTTTTTTCGCGGCCCCTGACCCAGCGCCGCATCATCGACATTTCAATGCCGGTCAAATGGGCGGAAAAGGCACTGTCCGCTGCATCAAACAGGTGATGCCCCTCATCCAGAACAAACCGTGTCGGCGGGGCCATATTACCGTGTGACACGCCGAAGTGCCCCTGTGCGGCGCGCAACATGACCAACGCATGATTGGCGACAACCAGCCGGGCATATTTGGATTTGCGATTGGCGATTTCGATAAAGCAACGGCGATGGTGGGGGCAGGCTGAATGGATGCACTCCCCCCGCCGGTCGGTCAGATTGCTTGTGCTGCCGGGCGGAAACAAATGCGGCACATGGGGCGGAAAATCGCTGCCAACCATCGCGCCGTCACGGCTTTCCGATGCCCAGCGCGCGACCAGCCCCAACCCGATCAGACTGGTAAAGCCAGCGCCCAAGCCCCCTTGCATGGCACCGCCAACCGCGTCCTGATAATTCAGCAGACACATATAGTTTTCGCGCCCCTTGCGGATGACGGTTTTTTCGGTGCGCATCTTGTCGTCGGGGTAAAGCTTGATCAGTTCCTCATCCAATTGCCGTTGCAGGTTTTTGGTATAGGTGGACAGCCAGACCGTGCCGTCATTCATCTCGGCCCAAAGGCTCGCCGGGGCGACATAGCCCAGCGTTTTGCCCGTGCCTGTGCCAGCCTCCGCCAATACCATATTGGGCATGTCTTCGATTTGACGGGGGGTGAAGGCATAGGCACCGCGAGATGTAAACTCAATCTGTTCGCCGCGTTCTTCGGCGTTTGGCCCCAACAGGCCGCGCAATTGTTCAACCGCCGCTTCGCGGGTCACGGCATTGTCGGCAGGGGGCAGGGGGGGCGCGCGGTCCTCCCACTCTGGCACTTGGTTCCAAATGTCATAACCCTGATGAAGACCGCCACGGCGTTTGGGCAGACCGAGCGCGGCCATAACAGATTGGCCCCAATGCCAGCCCCCATCCATCATGGTTTTGGCGACCCGGCTGGCCTGTTCTTGCTTGTCCCCGGTCCAACTGGACAGGGTGGCCAGCAGGTCAGTGGCGGCATCCACCAGCAATAGCGGCGCAGATTCCGGGTCAAGATCGACTTTCAGGCCCAAGGCTGCGGCCACCCCATCTGGGGTGGGTAGGCAAAACCGGGTGGGGTAAGTAAACGAGAACAACTCAATTATGTCGTAAAGCGGCGCGCGGTCAGGCTCCCGCGGGTCAAGATGCAGCCGCCGCATGGTTTGCAGTGTATGGCAGATCAACAGGCCCCGCGCGCCCTCATCCCGTACATAATTGGGCAGGTCTTCGCGGGGAATGAACTCCAAACTGCCCGTATCATCCAATATATGCGCGCCACGTGGCCCCGCGACCAGCGCAGGAACGGGCGGCAAAAGCACCTGACCGCCCTTTGTCGGCGGGTCTATCGAATCGGATTGGCTCATGCCCTACTATAGCCCCGCATGCGGCGTCTGACACCGTTGACGGGGCGTCAGGGCGCGCATAATGTCCCCCGACCTTTTTTATGGATTATGGATCAATGACAGACCTTCGTGACATCGCAATGGACTCCAACGCCTGGCCCTTTGTTGAGGCACGGAAGATCCTGAAACGGATCGAACAGTCCGGCGTGCCCGAAAAGGGGTATATCCTGTTTGAAACAGGCTATGGCCCCTCTGGCCTGCCGCATATCGGTACGTTCTGCGAAGTGGCCCGCACGACGATGGTCCGTCATGCCCTTTCCACACTGTCAGATGTGCCCACCAAGCTGATTGCCTTTTCCGATGATATGGACGGTTTGCGCAAGGTGCCCGATAATATCCCCGAACAGGAGATGATGGCCGGTCATTTGAACAAGGCGCTGACATCCGTGCCCGACCCGTTCGGTACGCATCCCAGCTTTGGCGAGCATAACAATGCCCGCCTATGTGCCTTTTTGGATCAATATGGCTTTGATTATGAGTTCAAAAGCTCCACAGCGACCTATCAGGCCGGGGAGTTTGACGAGACGTTGCTGCGTGTTCTGGACCGCTATGATGCGATCATGAATGTGGTCTTGCCGACATTGGGTGAAGAACGCCGTAAAACCTATTCTCCGTTCTTTCCGGTTGATCCTGAAACACGCGAAGTGTTGCAGGTGCCGACAGTTGAACGGAATGTCGCCGCGGGCACAATTGTGTATGAGATGCCAGATGGCACCAAGCGCGAAACCAGCGTGACAGGCGGGGCCTGCAAGCTGCAATGGAAGTGCGATTGGGGCATGCGGTGGGCGGCGCTGGATGTTGATTATGAAATGTCGGGCAAGGACCTGACGGATTCGGTCAAGCTTGGCAGTCGCATCACGCAAATTCTGGGGCAAAAGCCGCCAGAAGGGCTGATCTATGAAATGTTTCTTGACCAAAAGGGCGAGAAAATTTCAAAGTCCAAGGGCAATGGCATCTCCATCGACGAATGGCTGCGCTATGCTACCGAAGAAAGTCTGGCACTGTACGTTCATCAAAGCCCGCGCAAGGCAAAGCGGCTGTACTTTGATGTGATCCCCAAGGCGGTCGATGAATATATCACCTTTAGCGAGAAATTCGCTGGTGAAGCGCCGGAAAAGCAGTTGCAGAACCCGGTGTGGCACATTCATGGCGGCAACCCGCCCAATGTTGATGTGCCCGTCAGCTTTGGCCTGTTGCTGAATTTGGTGTCGGCGGCAAATACGGAAGATGAAGACACGTTGTGGGGCTTTATCAACCGGTATGCCGATGGCGTGTCACCACAAACCCATCCCATGTTGGCGGCGATGGTGACGAACGCGATTGCCTATTTCGACGACTTTGTGAAGCCCACAAAATCGTTCCGGGCACCCAGCGCGGATGAGGCAAAGGCCATGACCGATCTGCGTGATCGTCTGTTGGCGTTGGACCCTGACTTGCATGATGGCAAGGCGTTGCAGGATATGGTCTTTGCTGTTGGCAAGGAGCATGGCTTTGAAAATTTGCGTGATTGGTTCAAGGCACTTTACGAAACCTTGCTGGGGCAATCACAAGGTCCACGCATGGGTGGTTTCATCGCCATTTATGGGGTTGAGAATACTGCCGGGTTGATTGACAAGGCACTGGCCGGTGAGCTGGCGGCCTGATGGCATTGATCTATAAAATCGTGCCGTGCGCGCTGTGGGAAGACGCCTTGCGTGAAGGTGTGTTTGCAGGTGCGCCGGTTGATTTGGCTGATGGCTTCATCCATTTTTCCAGCGCCGACCAAGTGCAGGAAACCTGTGACAAACATTTCGCCGGGCAGCGCAACCTGTTGCTGGTGGCAATCGAAGAAGAAAAACTTGGCGATGCGCTGAAGTGGGAAGTTAGCCGGGGTGGGGCGTTGTTCCCGCATTATTACGGCACGTTCAGTCCCGCGCTTGCCACAACCGTCACGCTGATCAAAGATATGGCCCATGTCATCTAGTTTCGTTTCAAATTTTGGTACAGCACTGGTGCGCAAGCTATCGCCGGAGGCGGCGCATAAGGCAACCTTGCGCGCGCTGTCGCTTGGGATGGCTGGGCGCAGCAAGACGCCGTCTGATCCGGTTTTGAAAACCACATTGTTCGGTATGCCATTCATGAACCCCGTCGGGCTTGCCGCCGGGTTTGACAAGGATGCGCTGGTCCCGGATGCCATGTTGCGGCTGGGCCTTGGCTTTGTTGAGGTGGGCACGTTGACCCCGCTGGCGCAGCCGGGCAATCCCAAGCCGCGTATTTTCCGCCTGCCTGAAGATGGCGCGGTGATCAATCGGTTGGGCTTTAACAATGGCGGCCACGGCCCTGCGTTGACGCGGTTGGAAAAGCGCGCGCGCGCCGGACGGTTGGGCATTGTTGGTGTCAATATCGGGGCCAATAAAGATTCTGACGACCGCATCAATGATTATGTGTTGGGGGTGGAACGGTTCAAGCATCTGGCTGACTTTTTCACCGTCAATATTTCAAGCCCCAATACGCCGGGCCTGCGGGGTTTGCAGGATAAGGATCAGTTGGCCGCCCTGTTGGCGCTGACGGCTGATGCGCGCGGCGATGATGGCCCACCGCTTTTGTTGAAAGTTGCCCCTGACCTTGATGAGCAGGGGGTCAGCGACATTGCTGATTTGTTGAAGCGCAGTGCCTTTGATGGGTTGATCGTGTCGAACACCACCATCGACCGTCCCGCCAGTTTGCAAAGCGTCGCCAAGGGTGAGGCAGGTGGCCTGTCCGGCAGGCCCTTGTTTGAACCATCAACCCAAATGTTACGTAATTTTTATCAGGCGCTTGATGGGGCCATGCCATTGATTGGCGTTGGCGGCATCGCGTCGGGCGCAGATGCCTATACCAAGATCAAGGCAGGCGCATCGTTGGTTGAGCTTTATTCCGCATTGACCTATGGCGGCCCGCCCCTGATTGACGACATCGTTGCCGATCTTGCTGCACTGGTGAAAGCCGATGGCTTCACCAATGTGTCAGACGCGGTTGGCGCAGACTATAAATAAAAGAAGACGACAAATAGGAGATGAGTATGAGCGACGTCACCATTTTGCATAACCCGCGCTGTTCAAAGTCCCGCCAGACACTGGCCCTGCTGGAAGAACAAGGTATCGCCCCCAAAGTGCGTCTGTATCTTGAGGACGCCTTGTCCGTTGACGAGTTGAAGGCGCTGCAAGGTCAGCTTGGCTTTGATGATGTGCGCAAGATGATGCGCACCAAGGAAGATGCCTATAAGGACCTTGGCTTGGCAGATGCCAGCGAAGCGCAGCTTCTTGTTGCCATTGCCGACAACCCCAAATTATTGGAACGCCCTGCCGTGATTAAGAATGGGCAGGCGCGTCTTGGCCGCCCGCCGGAGCAGGTGTTAGAGATTTTGTAATCGTCCGGTTAAGCCAAAGGGCAAGTGACAATGCCCGCAATCCGAAAAAGATTGTAAAGGCCGCCCACAGGCCCTGATTGCCAAAGATTGGTGTCAGCACTGCCCATAGACCGATATAGGCTGCAAAGCAGATGATCATGGCGTTACGCATGATGCGCGTCCCGCCCAGCCCGATATAGATCCCATCAAGCTGGAAGCACCACAGCGACACCAGCGGCAGAATAATCGCCCAATGCCACAGGGCAGCGGTGGCGGTCTGTACGTCCTCAACATTGGTCATGATGGTCAAGAACAGGTCACGGCCCAAGACCCACAATAGCGCGATTGTAACGCCCGCACCGATAGCCCATATGAATGTGCGGCGAATGACCAAGCGCAGCTTTTTGTCATCGCGCTTGCCGATGGCCTGACCGATCAGGCTTTCAGCTGCGATGGCAAACCCGTCCAGCCCGTGGGCCGTAATGGTCAGCACGTGTAGCATTAATGCATTGGCAGCCAGAACGATGTCGCCCGCCTTGGCCCCCTGAATGGTAATCCAGACAAAGGCGGTGGTCAGGAATAGCGCGCGGACAAACAGGTCGGTATTGACGATGCCGACCTCGCGCCATTTTTTGCTGTCCCAAAACCCGGTGATATGTTCATGGCGCGGTAGTTGCGGTATGCGGCCTTTGACCAGTAGCAGCCCAAGACCCAGCGTGATCCATTCCGCGACAGAGCTTGCCGCCCCAACGCCGCCGACACCCCAATCAAGGCCCATGACAAACCACAGGTCCAGCAGCATGTTCAGCCCATTCAGAAATAATTGCAGGCCCAGCACGGCGCGGGTGCGCCCCTGTCCCATGAACCATCCCAGAATGGCAAAATTGGCAAGTTGCGCGGGCGTGCCCCAGAACCGGGCGGTGATGTAATCCTGTGCCAGGTTTTTGACCGGTGCGCTGGCATCAACGGCCTTATCGGCAAGCAGCCAGATTAAATCCTGTGCCAAAAACAACACAACGCCGATTGCGCCGCCCAACAACATGGCGCGTCCCAGTTGCGCAATAACCTCGCCCCCATCATCGCTGCCAAGGGCACGGGCACTTAACCCCGCTGTGCCGGATCGTAAAAACCCCAGCGCCCATACAACATAGGTGAACACAAGGGCACCAATGGCAACCGCGCCAATGGGTTCAGCAGTACCCAGATGACCGACGACCGCCGTGTCCACAGCCCCCAATAGGGGCACCATGGCATTAGACAGCAGGATCGGCCCGGCAATCCCGGCGATGTTGCGGTGACTGACGTCCAGGGTGTGCGTCTGCTGCTTATACTTGGCCTGCGCCATGCCTAGCCTTTGTCCTGCGTGGTCAGGAAATTGCCAATGGCGACTGCGGTCAGTTTTTCAGGGTCCGATTGCCAGCATTCAACACGCACATTTGACAGCCGACGACCCAGCTTTGACACGATGGCGCGGCCATATAACGGCGCCGCTCGGCCTGAACGCATATAGTCCACAGTCATGTTGACAGTGCGCGGCATAAATTGCGCCTGACCGATCCAGATCAATTGTACAATGGCGGTGACTTCCAAAAAGCTGCCAATGACGCCGCCGTGAATGGCTGGCAGTTGTGCATTGCCCACCAGCTCATCCTTGAAGGGCAGGGTGGTCAACACCGTGCCGTCCTGTTGCGGGCTGGTCTGGATGCCCAAAAATTTCAGATAGGGCAGGCTTTCAATCAACGCCTTGCCGCTGCCATCTTCGGGCGCACCGCGTTCAAAATAGTTAATCAGGTCTTGATGAAGGCTGCTCATGATGCGTCTCCATCATTTTTGGCTAGCATCTCACCAATCATGGAGGCGGTGGTATTCGCGCCGATCGGATCAGAACGGTTTGCGGCAAGCATAAAGCTGCCGGCGCAATGAGCGATAGGTTTGTCCGGGCTGTCGGTATAGGCAACCCCGCGCACAAAGGCGACCGCGCGGGTCAGGCGGTAGCATTCAGTGGTGCAGAATATATCTTTCCCAGCCTCTGCCGGGCGCATGTAATCGATGCGCAGATCAATCGTCGCAATGGCCATTGGCGCAGGCAAGGCTGAAATCACGGACGACCCGCAAACATTATCCAGCATTGCCGTGATGACACCGCCGTGAATAATGCCAGAGTCCGGGTCACCGATCAGATGATCGGCATAGGGCACCTTGGCGGTAACTTTGCCTTTTTCGGCGCTGATGATGCGAATGCCGATGGCATTGGCAAAGGGCACGTGGGAAATCAATTGACCGGCCGCTTCTTCAATGTCGGGATTGTCGCTCATATTATCACTTCAAACTGTCTGAATTGTTGACGGGGCGTCAACTTTGGTCCACATCTTTATTGAATGTCTTTATAGCATGAAAGATTCCAAAGTGGCTGAGCCAAAACGTCTTGAAGATGAAGGGGTTACCCCATCCGCGTCCCAGCCGGGCAAGCGTGAACGGACCAAGCAAGCGAATCGGGAGGCGATATTGCTTGCCGCCGCCAAGGTTTTTGCGGAGCTGGGATATGGGGCCACAACGGTGCGCGATATTATTCGCCAGACCGATTTGGCGGCGGGCACTTTTTATAACTATTTCAAAAGCAAGGAAGAGGTGTTCGAGGCGCTGTCCGACCAGTCTGCCTTGCGTGTGCGCCCCCGTTTACGTGACGAACGAGTGAAGGCGCAAAATTTTGAAGGCTTTATCATCGGTAGTTTCCGTACCTTCTTTGAATATGCGGAAAGTGACCGTGACTATTTCAATGTCATGCGCCGCAACACGGGTGCCTTGCGGGTGCGTATGGACACGCCCGAAATCGTCGCCGGGTTTGACGAACTGGAGCAGGACATTCGTGACGGGATCGCACAAGGCTTATTGCCCGATGTTGATCCCAGCTATTTGACCGGGGCGATGATCGGCGTGGCGTTTGAGGTGTGTGACCGCATGTTGCAACGCGAACCGATTGATGTGGACAATGCGGCCAAATTTGCGTCTGACCTGTTTTTGGGCGGGCTGCGCTCTATGACAGGTAAATCATAATATTCTATTTTTGATCTAAAGTGGGGGAGGGCTGACCGATGCAAGCCTTGATTACAAAATTGATACTGATGCTGCCGGGGTTTATTCTGAACTGGTTCGCTGGCGGCAAGACAATCGTTCGGGGTCGTGTGCTGGACCCGCGTATGAATTTCATCGCGACAATGGCGAAAAAGGCGATGGCAGATGGCCCCGCCAACCCCAGCGTACAAGAACGGCGTGAGGCAGCAAATGCCGGGTTGGCGATGCTTGAAGGCAAGCCCCGCGCCATGAAGGCGATTGAACATCGCACGATCCCCGGACCTTTCGGTGAAACGCCCATTCGCATCTATACGCCCAATAGTGGCAACGGCGCCTTGCCGCTGATGGTCTATTATCATCAGGGTGGTTGCGTCATCGGTAACCCCGATTGGTGCGAAACATTCTGTACCTATATCGCTGATGAGGCGAAGGCGATTGTTGTATCGGTTGACTATCAAAAGGCACCTGAACATGTGTTCCCTGCGTCCTTTGATGATGCGTTGAACGCCTATGACTGGGCGGTCAACAATGCCGCTGCCCTTGGTGCCGACCCGGCCCGCATGGGCATTGGTGGCGACAGCGCGGGCGGTAACCTGTCAGCAGCCATCACCCATGAATTGAAAAAGCAAAACCGCCCCCAACCTTTGGTGCAATTGCTCGTCTATCCGTGGACCACAACTGTGCAGGAGCTACCCTCACGCGAAGAGTTTGGCGAAAGCTACCCGCTCGACAAACCGACGATGGATTTCTTTAAGGAACAATATTTACCGGACGCGGAAACAATGTCGTTCGATCATCGTTGCTCCCCCCTTGATGAAGAAGACTGTTCCGGGCTTGCGCCTGCTGTGATTGCAACAGCAGGTTTTGACCCGATCAGTGACGAGGGCCAGGCCTATGCCGAAAAGTTGAAGGCCGCCGGCGTGCCGGTTGAATTCAAATGTTATGAATCTTTGACCCATTCATTCACCGCCATGTCCGGTGTGTTGCCTGCTGCGAAACAGGCCATCACCACATTGGCGCAACAAACAGCAGTGCGGTTGAATAAATGACCGGACAAACCATCCGCGCTGCACAGGTCGCAGCGTTGAGCGACGATTTTTCCTCCGTCCAAATTGTTGACCTGCCCCTTGATGCCCCCACGCCGGATGAGGTGCGGGTGACTATGAAGGCGGTGGCAATCAACTATCCCGACGTGTTGATGGTCAAGGGCGGCTACCAGTTCAAGCCACCCTTGCCCTATATCGTCGGGATGGAAGGTAGCGGTGTTGTCAACGCTGTTGGTGCCAACGTGACCGACTGGCATGTCGGGGACGAGGTGATCGTTGGTGGGCGCGCTGGTCTGATGGCTGAACAGCTATGTGTACCAGCGGCGGGCCTGCGTAAAAAACCAACGGGGCTAAACTTTCAGGAGGCGGCGGGCTATACCACCGTTGCCCTGACCGCCTATGTGGCGCTGGTCCCGCGCGGCCATCTGGAGGCGGGCGAAACCCTGCTGGTGCATGGCGCGGCAGGCGGTGTCGGCATCGCTGCGGTTGAGCTGGGCAAACATTTGGGCGCGACCGTCATCGCCACCGCCAGTAGCGAAGAAAAACGCGCTTTGTGCCTTGAAAAAGGGGCCGACCATGTGTTGAGCCCTACCGGCGGGTTCCGTGAACAGGTCAAAGACCTAACAGGCGGGCGCGGCGCTGATGTGATTTATGACCCCGTTGGCGGCGATGTGTTTGACGAATCCGTTCGCTGCATCAATTGGGGCGGTCGCTTGTTGGTGATTGGGTTTGCGGGGGGCCGCATTCCAACCGTGTCGGCCAACATGCCCCTGATCAAGGGGTTTTCCGTCGTTGGCGTGCGAGCGGGGGAATATGGTCGCCGCAACCCGGATAAGGGGGCAAAGGCAATGGCAGCGATTATGCAATTGGCAGATGATGGCGTAATCAAACCCCCGGTTGGGGCCAGTTTCCCGCTGGAACAGGCTGTGGATGCCCTGCGCAACCTTGACACACGTCAAGCACTGGGCAAAACGGTTGTGACGCTGAACGGTTAAAGCCAGCGTAACTTTTTCAGCAAGGCCAGAAAAATCAGAATCAGTCCGGGCACCATGGCAAGGACGATCCAAAAGCCAAAGCCGCTTTCAACCATCGGCATCCCGCCGACATTAATGCCGAACAATCCGGTCAGTAATGATGGCGGCAATAGCAGGATAGATACCAGCGCCAACATATACATGGTGCGGTTCATGCGTTCATTCACATCGGCCATCAAATCATCATGAATGACGCCTGTGCGTTCCTTCAATTCCTCCAGCACCTCGACAATACGTACAGTATTCTGTGCCTGTTCCCTGATGTGGTCCCGATGGCTGTCCTCCAGCCAATCAACTTTCAATTTGGCAAGCGCAAACAACGCATCGCGTTGCGGGGCCATGTAACGGCGCAGGCCCGCAATGACATGGCGGGTCGAAACGACTTGCTCGCGCAAATTGCTGGGGCCGCCGCTTTCGGCATGCTCTTCAAGGCCGTCGATTTTGACTTCCAATTCATCCACCAGTTCGCGCAACCGTTCGGTTAGCCCCGTCACCGTGCGGGTCAAAAAGTCAGCAGCGTTCGCCGGCCCTTTGCCGATTTCCAAATCCTGCCGGATGGCGTTGATGGTGCGCACAGGGCGCAGCCTGACTGTGACGAGCGACCCTTCCGTCACCCACAGACGTAAGCCGATCAAATCATGGGGGGCATCCCCGTCATTCGTGTTGGCACCGCGTAGCACGATCAGCGCGTGATCATCAACAAGATCGGCGCGCGGACGTGCTGCATCTTCGACCATCACAGGGACATAAAGCGCAGGGACCCCTGCCTGATCCTGCAACCAGTTTTTCAGATTGTCGTGGCCCCGTTCCAGATGCACCCAATGGGGCCCATCATCATTCAATGGCCCGGCATGGATCAATCCGTGATCTTCCGCAGGTAGTTCTGTGGATGCAGTAATGGCCATGCAGGGCTCCCCCAGGGTACGGTCGTTCGGGCGATCCAACAGGAAAGAATTTTGGGTGCGCCGATTCCTATCGTCATGCTAGAACAGGGTATGAACAAAAGGGAAGCGCAAACAGCACCGGATGGGATGTTGCCGCCAGTTATTGATGACTGGTTTATTGGCCGTGATTGGGCGCCACGTGCACACCAGCTGGAAATGCTGTCCCACGGACAGGCAGGTCAGTCAGCCCTGTTGATTGCGCCAACGGGGGCGGGCAAGACCCTGGCCGGGTTCTTGCCGACGCTAACCGATTTGGTTGCTGCTGTGGATGCCGCGCGTGGGGGCAAGGTGCGTCCCCATAAATTGCACACAATCTATATCTCGCCGCTGAAGGCACTTGCCGTTGATGTGCGGCGCAACCTGATCGACCCGGTGTCTGAAATGGGCCTAGACCTCAGGATTGAAACGCGGACCGGCGACACGCCGCAATCGCGCCGCCAACGGCAACGGCGCTATCCGCCCGATATTCTGCTGACCACGCCTGAACAGCTGGCATTGCTATTATCCTACCCTGATGCTGACCGTTTTTTCGGTGATTTGCAGTGCGTGATTTTGGATGAACTTCATGCCATCGAAAACACCAAACGGGGCGACCTGTTGGCGCTGGGCCTTGCGCGGCTGACGCATTTTTCCCCCGATGCGCGGCGGGTCGGCCTGTCTGCGACAGTGGCGGAACCTGACCGTTTGCGTCGCTATCTTGTGCCGCAAGATGACGCCGCAGAAAAACAGGCCGCGTTGGTGCGCGGGCAGGCAGGGGCGGTGCCCGAAGTTACGATATTAAAGTCGGCCAATGACCTGCCTTGGGCGGGTCATTCGGCGGTCTATGCGGTCCAAGACATTCTGGACATGATTGACAGTGCCACGGTTGCGTTGGTCTTCGTCAATACGCGCAGTCAGGCCGAACGCATGTTTCAGGAATTGTGGGCAGCGAATAGCGACAATCTTCCCATTGCCCTGCATCACGGGTCGCTGTCGGTTGAACAACGGCGCAAGGTTGAACAGGCGATGATCAGCGGGGCGCTGCGCGGGGTGGTCTGTACCTCAACCCTTGATCTGGGAATTGACTGGGGCGCGGTTGATCTGGTCATTCAGGTCGGGGCACCCAAAGGGGCCAGCCGGATGATGCAGCGCATTGGTCGGGCCAATCATCGGTTGGATGACCCCAGCCAAGCCGTATTCGTGCCGTCAAATCGGTTTGAGGTTTTGGAGTGTCAGGCGGCCGTTTCCGCGATTGAGGCAGGTCTGCTTGACGGCGTGCCGGAAAAAATCGGCGCGCTTGATGTGTTGGCGCAACATGTGATGGGCGTGGCGGTGCATGGGCCGTTTGACCCCAATGCGCTGTTCTGCGAAGTGACCAGCGCCGCGCCCTATCGCAGCCTGACGCGGGACAAGTTTGATCGCATCATCGACTTTGTCGCGACGGGCGGCTATGCGCTACGTGCCTATGATCGGTACAAGCGCCTGACGCCGATTGGCGAAAAAGGCTGGTTGCGCCTGTCCCATCCCAATCACGCGCAAAGTTATCGCCAAAATCTGGGCACCATTATCGAAGCGCCCATGTTGAAGGTGCGTCTTGTCAAGCAGGCGGGCGGTTCAGCCCGTCGCCCACAGGGCCGGGGGCGCGGGCGTTATTTGGGCGAGATTGAGGAAATGTTCATCGAACAAATGGCGGTGGGTGATACGTTTTTGTTCGCAGGTCACGTTCTGCAATTTGAAGGCATGGTCGAAACCGATGTGATTGTCACAAAGGGTAAGGCAACCGAACCACGCATCCCGTCCTATTACGGGGGCAAGTTTCCGCTGTCCACATTTCTGGCACAAGGGGTGCGCCATTTGCTTGCCACGCCATCACGCTGGTCTGAATTACAGGGGCAGGTGCGCGATTGGTTGGCGCAACAGCAATGGCGGTCTGTCCTGCCGCGAGTTGACCAAATGTTGATCGAAACATTTCCGCGCGGCAATCGGCATTACATGGTGTGCTACCCGTTTGAGGGACGCTTGGCCCATCAAACACTGGGCATGTTGTTAACCCGCAGGTTGGAGCGAATGCGTTATCGACCACTGGGCTTTGTCGCATCCGATTATGCCATCGCCATATGGGGCCTGCGTGATATGAGCGATTTGGACTTCGCCACCTTATTTGACGAAGACATGCTGGGTGATGATTTGGAAAGCTGGCTGGCGGAATCCTATCTGATGAAACGCACCTTTCGTGATTGCGCGACAATCGCGGGATTGATCGAACGTAAGCGCGCTGGCAAGGAAAAAACCGGGCGGCAAATGACCGTTTCCTCAGACCTAATATATGACGTGCTTCAGGCTGAGGAGCCTGAGCATATTTTGTTGGAGGCCTCATGGGCCACCGCAGGCAGCGGGTTGATTGATTTGGAACGATTGGCAGACTTGCTGCGCCGCCTGAACGCGCCGGGGCGCATTCTTCATCGCAACCTGTCTCGCGTATCACCGCTTGCTGTGCCGGTCCTGCTCGACATCGGGCGTGAGCCTGTGTCGGGCGAGGCAACGGATGATCTGTTGGGTGAGGTTGCCGATACCCTGATAGCAGAGGCGATGGGCGATGACCGCGACACAGGGGTCTTGCCCCTATGACCGCCCCCTATATGATTTCAGTTGCCGGGGCGCGCCTGACCCTTGATCGGTTGGGGGCGATCTGGTGGCCTGCGCACAAAACGCTTGTCGCCGGTGACCTTCATTTTGAGAAGGCCAGCAGCTTTGCGGCGCGTCGGGGGCAGTTATTGCCGCCCTATGATACCGCTCGCACGCTGGGTCATATCATGCGTCTGATCAATCATTATCAGCCTGACCGCTTTATCGCTTTGGGGGACAGTTTCCATGATGCTGCCGCTGCTGATCGATTGGCGGAAAAGGACCGGGCTGCCATTAAGGCAATTGCTGATCAGGTTGAGCTGATTTGGATTGAGGGGAACCACGACCCCCATCCGCCGCAAGATCTTGGTGGGCAGGTCTTGGGTGAATTTAATGAGGGGCCGTTAACATTTCGGCATGAACCGCAGCAGGGGCCACAACGGGGAGAGATTGCCGGGCATCTGCATCCGGTTGGAATGGTGCGTGTACGGGGGCGGGCGCTGCGGCGACGGGCCTTTGCGTCTGACGGGCAGCGGCTGATCCTGCCTGCATTCGGTGCGCTGACAGGCGGGCTTGAGGTCACAGACCCGGCCTTTGCGCCGTTGTTCGGCGGCCCGTTTCATGCCCATATGATCGGGCGGGAGCGGATCGTGCCAGTGAAATCGACGCGCCTGTTAAAGCGTTAACATCATGCCAATGCTTTGGCCTAGCCAAGCTCAGCAAGGGCGGGGAAATATTCGATCAACCAAAAGGACATGGTTTGCAAGGTGCCAAGGCTGATCAATATACCGGTCAGCACCAACAGCCCGCCCGTGACTTTTTCCAACGTGCCTGTGTGCCCGCGAAACCGTTTTGCGAAACTCATGAAATGGCGCATGCCATAGGCAGACAACAGGAACGGCAGGCCCAACCCGGCGGAATAAACGCCTAACAGCAGCACCCCTTCGCTGACGGAATCATGACCTGCGGCGATCGCCAGAATTGCCGCCAGAATGGGGCCGATGCAGGGCGTCCAGCCAAAACCGAATGCCAGCCCCACAACATAGCCGCCAACCAAACTGGCAGGGCGCGACTGGGTTTGGACCCGTGCCTCCCGATCCAGAAACGGAATGCGGATAATATGCATATAGTGCAGCCCGAACAGGGCAATCAGCCCCCCGGCGATGGGCGACAGAATGTGCAGGTTCGGCGCTATTAAGGCGTTCAGGGCCGACGCACTGGCCCCCAATGCGATGAACACGGTGGAGAAGCCAAGCACAAAAAACGCAGCTGCCATCATTACGCGATTGCGGATGGCGGTGGTTTTTTCAGCCGTGTCATCGGTCAGCTCATCAAGGCTGGTGCCGCCGACAAAACATAGATAGCCGGGCACCAGCGGTAAGACGCACGGTGATAGGAAGCTGATCAAGCCACCCAAAAAGGCGGCGGTATAGGAAAGTTCTGCTGTCATAATGTGTTTATGCCCTGTCGCGCATGGCGGGCCAAGATGCGATCTGTCACGTTCTTGTTACCGCCTTGACCTTTACCGTTCGCGGAACAGGATGGCTGTGCCCCATCCGGCAGCAACCGCCAGCAATACCGCCATCAACCCGTACAGCCATGGCAAATTGTGGGCAAGGCGATAGATTTGCAGCTCAACCCCCACTTTATCGACGAATAGGGGTGAAAATTGCGCCCCTGCCACCTGTCCATCACGGATCAGGAAGGCCTGCACCTTATAGGTGCCGACAGGCACATTGGCAGGTAGCGAGATGCGGGCGCGGAACAGTTTGCCCCCCACAAAGCGGAAACCCTGATGATCCTCAATAAACAGGCCGTCAGCTTTTCGTGTGCGGACAAGGGCACTGCGAAATTCCTGATGAGCCTCGTCAATTTTGGTGCCTGCCAACACGCGCTCTATCCCCAGGTCATGCCGCCGCAACAGGGGGGCGGGAGCGATCTGGTCAAGCGGTCTGGTTGACAGAACCGCGTAAAAGCCGGGGATTGTGTCAAAGGTGACAGCCTCCGTATTGACCCAAATGGGGCCAACGCGGCTTTTCTTGCGGACGGTGATGTCGCTTGCGGGGCCACGTACAACAATGATCACGTCACCGCGTTCATCACCCGCAAGACTTTTCCCCGGGGCCGCTTCGATGGCGCCAAACAACAAAAGCTCCGTCCCGGTAAAGGTGGAGCGGATGGCGATTTGATGGGTGTCGAGATCTGCGACCAGCGGTTGTTGGGCGCGCGCACCGGTACTGACAAACAGGCACCCCGTCAGTAGAGCGAGTGTTATGAGCACGGCGCGGCGCATCACTGAATGACCGCCAGTGAAAACAGATCAGCAGGCGTCAATACAAGATCAAGCCCCAGCTTGAAGCAGACAACAACCACCAGCAGCGCCAACAGGGCGCGTAATTGTTCAGCCTTCATGCGCAGGCCAACGCGCGTCCCGAATTGGGCACCGATCACTGCGCCAACCACCAGCAGCAGCGCCAGCACGACATCAACCGTTTGGTTTGTGCCTGCATGTAACAGCCCGGCAATCGCGGCCACGAATATAATCTGAAACAATGATGTGCCGATCACCACATTGGTCGGCATGCCCAGAATATAGATCATGGCAGGCACCATAATGAAACCGCCGCCAACCCCCATAATCGCTGACAGGATGCCAACGCCGACCCCCAACATCACGGGGGGAATGGCCGAGATATAAAGCCGGGATTTGCGGAACCGCATCTTGAGCGGCCATGTGTGGACCCAATCGCGCCGCCGCCGGTTTTGTTTGGGCGGTGTGCCCGCGCGGGTCTTGCGCAAGGTGTTGAAACTTTCCACCAGCATCAGCCCGCCGACAATGCCCAAAAATATGACGTAGGACAGCGAGATCAGCAGATCTACCTGCCCCAGTGACCGCAGCCACTTGAACACAAACACCCCGATAAAGGCCCCGGCGGCACCGCCGCCCAATAACAAAAAGCCCATCTGGAAATCAACATTGCCGCGTCGCCAATGGGCCATGACCCCGGTGACAGAGGAGGCGATGATTTGGTTTGATTGCGTGCCAACCGCGACAGCCGGGGGCACACCGGCAAAGATCAAAAGCGGCGTCATCAAAAAGCCGCCGCCAACCCCGAACATGCCAGACAGAAATCCTACACCCGCGCCCATACCCAGCAGCAAAAAGATGCTGACGGACATTTCGGCAATGGGCAGATAGATTTGCATATAATCCGCTATTGAAGGTGGCGAGTCAGCGCAATTGTGCGCCCACCGCCCTGTATATGCAAGTCAGGAGGATAGACAAGCTAGCAGGACAGGCAAGTCAAGAGGACAGGAAAGCCAGTAAGGTGGCTTTCACCTTACCCGCATTTGCTGTGGCCGCAGGACAGGCACTTGTCACACCCTTCTGAACGGATCAGGCTTAGTGCGCCGCATTTGGGGCAGCTTTGCATCCCGGTGACAGGGGCCTGATCATCATTCACGGCGCGGGGCAATTCCTGCTCCTCCCGGTCTTGATCAAGCAAGGGCGCGTCCTCATCCTTGATGAAGCCGATATCCACCATGTGCCGGCCAATGACGTCACCGATTGCGGCGAGCAATGAGGGGACATATTTGCCCTTCATCCATGTGCCGCCACGGGGGTCGAACACTTCCTTCAACTCATCCACGACAAAGCTGACATCGCCGCCGCGCCGGAACACGGCAGAGATCATGCGGGTCAGTGCCACGATCCAGGCGAAATGATCAACATTTTTGGTGTTGATGAAAATTTCAAACGGACGACGACGACCATCGGCGATGATGTCATTCACGGTGATGTACATGGCGTGTTCAGAATCGGGCCAACGGATTTTATAGGTCGTGCCGGGCAAGACGCCGGGACGGTCAAGTGGCTGGGTCATGTAAACAACCGCGCCGCCATCCAATTCATCTTCGGGACGTGTTTCAGGTTCATCCAACGGCAGGCTGGACTGATCATCATTTGCCGCCTCGGCCTTTTTGGTGTCTTCGTCGGTTGAAAGAACAGACCCTGTGATGTCATTGGGCCGATAGGTGGTGCAGCCCTTGCAGCCTGTTTCATAGGCCATCTCATACACTTTTTCGAAGGCTTCGAAGCTGATGTCTTCAGGGCAGTTGATGGTTTTTGAGATGGAGCTGTCAATATGCGTCTGCACAGCGGCCTGCATCTTCACATGATCCGTCGGTGTCAATGTCATGGCATTGACGAAATAGGCAGGCAGTTCAGCCTGATCACCATATTTTTTGCGGAACAGCCGATAGGCATAATCGCTGACCCGTTCTTCTTGATGGCTGCCATCATTCAGCAAGACTTTGCGCGTGTAGGTATAGGCGAACACAGGCTCCAGCCCGCTGGAAACATTGTCGGCAAACAGCGAAATTGTGCCCGTCGGCGCGATGGAGGTCAGCAGCGCATTGCGGATGCCCTTTGTGGCGATTGCGTCACGCACATCATCATCCAACCCTTCGACATGCAGGCCAGCCAGATAGGCCTGTTTGTCAAACAGCGGGAAGGCCCCCTTTTCTGCGGCCAAATCTGCGGACGCCAAATAGGCGGCCCGTTCGATGACTTTCAGCCAACGCTTGGCCAATGCCGCTGCGTGGTCAGAGCCATAGCGTGACCGACACATAATCAACGCATCGCCCAGCCCGGTGACGCCAAGGCCGACCCGGCGTTTGGCCTGTGCCTCATGGGCCTGTTCTTCCAAGGGGAAGCCGGACACATCAACCACATTGTCCAACATGCGGATGGCGGTGCGGGTCAATGATGCCAAGGCGTCTTCGTCAATCGTCGCGCCTTCTTCAAACGGGTCGATGACCAAACGCGCCAAATTGATGGACCCCAGCAGGCACGCCCCATAAGGGGGCAGGGGCTGTTCACCGCAGGGATTGGTCGCGGTGATGGATTCGCAATAATATAGATTGTTTTGCTGGTTGATCCGGTCGATGAAAATCACACCCGGTTCCGCATAGGCAAATGTGGACCGCATGATGGTGCCCCACAGGTCGCGCGCCTGCACGGTCTTGTAAACAATACCTTCAAATGTCAGGTCCCACGGCTCATCCGCCTTGACCGCTGCCATAAAGGCGTCTGTCACCAATACGGACAGGTTGAACATGCGCAGCCGGCCCGGCGCGCGCTTCACCGTAATGAATTCTTCAATATCGGGGTGATCGCAGCGCATGGTTGCCATCATCGCGCCCCGGCGTGATCCTGCGGACATGATGGTCCGGCACATGGAATCCCACACATCCATAAAGGTCAGCGGGCCAGAGGCATCAGCCCCCACACCCTTAACCGGTGCCCCCTTGGGGCGCAGGGTTGAAAAGTCATACCCGATGCCGCCGCCCTGCTGCATCGTTAGGGCCGCTTCTTTTAGATGATCAAAGATGCCGCCCATATCATCAGGCACGGTGCCCATGACGAAACAGTTGAACAGGGTGACTTTACGCTTGGTGCCTGCGCCGGACAGGATGCGGCCAGCGGGCAGAAATTTGAAATCATCCAGCGCGTCATAGAATTCTTCTTCGATGGCGGCGCGCTTGTCGTCTGCTTCAGGTGCGGCCAACGCGGCCGCCACACGGCGCCACGAATCTTCGATGCCCTGATCAATCGGTGTGCCGTCAGGAGATTTGAATCGATATTTCATGTCCCAGATTTGGCGGGAAATCGGGGCAATGGCAGCACTTGTCATAGTCAGGTCCGCTTTTCAGGTCGAAGATTGAAGGGCATTCAGTGTAACAGAAACACGCCCAAATTGAAGTAAAAGTTCTTATTATGTACTCATACCTTATCGGCAGATTAATACACAATGATCCAGATCATAAAGGACCAGAATGACAGGGAAATTTCACTTATCCCCATAATTCACAAAGGGGCATTACCGGTTTGCCTTGGCCTCTGCGACTAAATTGGCGGTCGCCGTTTCAATGTCATTTTCCAACCGTTCCATAAACGCCTTGCGTTTCAGGCCCGGCGGAATCGGTGGCAAAACGTCGATCACAATTGTCCCCGTATGTTTGGTAAAGCTGCGTCGCCCCCAATACAGGCCAGAGTTCAGCGCAACGGGCACGCAATTGACGTCCAACTGTTTATAAAGCGCGGCGATGCCCGGCTTATAGTCGGGTGCTTCCCCCGGCTCGGCACGGGTGCCTTCGGGGAAAATTGCGATGTGTTGCCCGCCGGCAAGGCGTTGTTTGCCCTGCTGAACCATTTTCTTAAGGGCAGAGGCACCCGAATCGCGATCTACCGCAATCATGCCCAGACGCATGGCAATCCAGCCATAGACCGGGATGCCAGCCAGTTCCTTTTTCAGAATAATGACCGGGTCCTTGATCAGCAGGTGCAGGATGATCGTGTCCCACATGGATTGATGTTTCAGGGCAATCAATGCCGGCTTGTCCGGCAGGTTCTCCCGGCCCCGGATTTCATATTTGATGCCGCCCACATAGCGCAGCAGAAACATGATGCCGCCGGCCCATATTTCCATCGCGTAGACCAGTGTAATGCGCGGGGCGATCAAAAACGGAATGCATAGCAAGGCAGTAAAAACCGTCCAAAGCCACATCAAACTGTTGAAGGTGAGGGAGCGCAGGATGCGTAGGATCAACATATAGCGGTATCCGATCCGCCGCTGGTGGTCCCATTAGCGGGGCAGGAAAAATTTACTCTACTACGCATCACTATTATCCCGACCAACCAAAAACACATCCATTGGATAGCCCAACAGATAGTCCATTAGATAAACTGTGTGACAGTCTTTGCCAAGCTGTCCGCTTTGCCACATGTACGAAATTGGGCACGAATTCGGGTGCGAAACTAGGGATGAAAATCAGACGGGTTTGGATATGCCCAATGCTTCTTCAGCTTCTGCGCGCAGGGCAAGGGCGCGGGTTTCAATCCGGTCCTGCAATACTTCCATAAACTCGTCACGGGGCAGGCCCGGTTCGATAATGGGCAGAATTTCAACCTTAATCGTGCCGGGCCGTTTGATGAAGCTGCGGCGCGCCCAATACATGCCAGAGTTCAAGGCAATCGGCACGCAAGGCACATTCAAATTGGCATACATCTCGCCAATGCCGATTTTGTAATGCGGCTCGTCATACGGGTCTTTGCGCGTGCCCTCAGGGAAGATCGCCAATGAATAATCATCGTTCAGTCGATCCTGCGCGTCATCCAACATTTTCTGCATGGTTTCGCGCCCCTTGCCGCGTTTTACGGCAATGGACCCGACACGCAATACCAGCCAGCCAAAGCCGGGGATCAGCGCCAGTTCATTTTTCAAGACAATGGCAGGGTGCCGGGTGATCAGGCACATCAACATGGTTTCCCACATGGACTGATGCTTGAACGCATAAATGGCAGGGCCGTCAGGCAGATTTTCATGCCCGGTCACTTCATATTTGATGCCGACCAGAACACGCAGCCAGAAATAATTCACACGGCCCCATGTGCGGGCAATGAAGAAAATCCATTTTGGCGGGCCCAGCATGATGGGCAGCCCCAATATGATCAGGGATATTGTGGTCACCCAAAGGGCAATATTAAATAGGAATGAGCGTACAGCTTGCATGGCATCAATCCCCCAATGCGCTTCCAAGTATGATTCGTTGCTGAATATTTAACCATGTTCCCAGCGTTTTGGCGAATTCTGTCGCCAGTATCAAGGTTGTGCGCGGATGCAGCCACCATTCATGGGCAGGAACCGCGCCTGAGGCAACGGGGTAGGGCGTAATTTCTGTTGCGGGCAGGGCGGCGCGGAACTGCATGATTGTGCGCGGCATGTGATGGGCTGCGGCGACAATAATCACGCGCTCATATCCCTTGTCAGCGATCCAAAGCCCTGTGGCATTTATATGGCCGGGGATGTCGTGGGCCTCGCGATCAACATCAACACAACAGTTAAAGCGTTCAACCGCCGCATCCGTCGCATCACCGCCCACAATGTGGCGAATGCCTTCCTTTGTGATGCAGACCCCCACACCGCTAAGCAATAATCGGCTTGCCCGGTCGTCAATCAACAGTTCAAAGCTGCGCTCAATCTCGCCCTGCCGCCCAGTCAGTACGACAATGCCATCAGCCCGATCAAGTTGGGCGGTAGGTGGTGGCGCGGTGGCGATGTGAGCGGCAAACAGGGTGAAGCCCCCCACGCCGCCCAGCAGCGCGCCGATGAACAGACCTAAAAAGACCCAGCGCCAAACCGGGCGGATGACGGATTTTGTGCCAACAATTAGGTCGTCATCCTCAAGCATGTGACTAACGACCGATCAGCCCTTGCCATTGCACGCTTACCCAAACGGCGATGGTTTTAGCGTATTCCTCGCCGATCAACAGCGCGGTGCGCGGTTTTTTATACCAGTCCTGTGTCGGGACAGAGGGGCTGATCACCGGATAGGGGTGCAATGTGGTGGTTGGCATATTGTGCTGTGCCAACAACATGGTGCGCGGCATGTGATAGGCAGACGTGACGATGATGACATCGGTATAGTTGTTTGCCGCCACCCACTTGGCCATTGCGGCCGCATTACCGATGGTGTCCTGCGCCTCTTTTTCAATATCGACGCAACAATGAAATGTTGTTTTCTTGATATTTTCATTGGGCTGGATGTTCAAATAGTCAATCAGGATCGCCGGGGTCAAATCGGTATCTGCACCGGTAACCAGCAATCGTTTGGCCTTGCCTGCCAGCAACAGATCAAACGCAGTGCTGAGGCGACTTTGCCCCCCGGTCGGTGCCATGATCCCGTCAGCAGGGCCAATATCGTCCAGCGCAGCAGTCGTGGTGGCAATGGATTGTGCGAACCACACATAGCCGCCCACAAATCCGGCAAGCGTCAGCGTAACAAGGGCCGTCACCAGCCGCTTCCAAAAGGGGCGGACAACGGTCTTGGTGCCGACTATCAGGTCATCATCATCAAGCATATGCGTTTCTTGTTCGTTTGATATTGGTCGGTTTTAGGGGCGTATGGCGGGCGAGACAAGGGGCAATCAGGTGATTTGCGCACCCTAAACCATTGCGGCAAGCTGATGCCGGACTTCGCGCCGGGCCATGAAATGGGCCAGCATTGCCATTATCAGCGGCGTGCCCACCACCAGACATAGACCAATTGTGCCCAAACCGGCCCACAGGCTATCGACGCCCAGCGCGGTATTGCGCGCCAGTAATACCGCAACCAACGCGGCAATTCCCATGCCGAATGTGCCGCCGGACAATGTGTGGATCAAAAAATGCCGCCCGAACATGCCAATGACTTTCTTGTCGTCGGTGCCCAACAAATGCACCAGATCAACAGTGGGCCGGTGCGCGGCAAAGCTGGTGCGCGTGGCAAAGCTGATGATCATCGCAGTGGCAAACCCGACCAAACCGATCAGCCCCACTGCCAGCCATGACAGGCTGCGGGCCAATCTGACCTGTTTGGCAATCAGGGCCTGATAATCATCGGCGCGAATTTCCGGGTGCAGGGCGGCAAGTTGGGTGTTGAGTGCGGCAACATCCATCTTGTCCGGGTGGGACAGCTTGACGTCAATCAACTGCGGCAGCGGCAGGGCGGTGACAGTAGCTGCATCAGGGAACCACGGGGCCAACAGGGCGGCCATTGCCTCATCCGTCAGGGGGGTTGCAGCACCAATCGCGGGATGTGCCTCAAGCAATGTCACGACCGCGGGGGTCAGGGCGCTGCCATGTTCAGCCTTATAGGCGTCCAATGCTTCCGCCGTGATTTCAACGGTCAGCGTGCCTTGCAACCCGCGCGCCCAATCGCGCGCCATTGTATTGAGGGCAAGCCCGCCGATCAGCGCCAGCGTTGCCAAAAAACCCATGACCGCCATGACAAGCGGAAGCGCGGTGGCCTGATCATGCATGAAAAACAATGTCGGTGTGTGCGTTTTTTGCGTCATGAAGAATGCCCGTCCTCATGTGCGTCATCGTGCAGGTCAAGCGGCAGGCTGAACGGTTCTGGCCCGTCTTTGGTTGACTGTCCTGCCTGTTGTGCCTCTGCCGCGGGCTGATTGTCTGGCGAGGTTTTTTCCAGCCGCATCTGCCCGTTGTCGAGCGCGATAATCTGCTCCCCAAAGGTATGAGCCAAATGCTCGTCATGGGTGGCGATAACAACTGTGGTGCCGATTTTGTTCATCGCTTCAAATAGCGAGAAAATGTCGTGGCCCATTTTGGCATCGACATTCCCTGTGGGTTCGTCCGCAACCAACAATTTAGGGCGCGTGACGACGGCGCGGGCGATGGCAACCCGTTGTTGTTCGCCCCCCGACAACACCGGGGGCAGGGCGTGGGCGCGGTTTTTCAGGCCGATCCAGTCCAGCATTTCCATCACATCGTCCTGATAGTCTTTGGGCTGGTGCCCATCCAAATAAAGCGGCAGGGCGATATTGTCGAACAGGCTTAGATGATCCAGCAGGCGAAAGTCTTGAAACACGATGCCGATATTGCGGCGCAGCGCGGGCAGTTCTTGGCGCGATAGGGTCGCGACATCGCGGTCCATCAACGTCACCAGCCCGCGTGAGGCGCGCTCAGCCAGATAAATCAGCTTTAGCAGGGATGTTTTGCCCGCACCTGATGGTCCGGTCAGGGCAGTAAAGCTGCCCTGTTCCAAATGAAAAGACAGGTCAGACAGACATTCTGCCCCCGCCCCATACCGTAAGCCGACATTTTCAAAGCGAATCATGGGCGCAGCATAATCAAAATTCGCGTTGGGCGCAGGGGATAATTGCAAAAAGACCACAATCAGGGTAAGCCCCTAGTGACCAAGTTGAAGCCCCCAAACGGACCGCTTTTATGATTATCACCTGTCCTGACTGCGAAACCCAGTTTCTGGTCAATAATGCGGATATTATCCCGGATGGCCGCGATGTGCGGTGCAGCCGCTGTGATTATCAATGGTATGTTGCGCCTTCGTCGTCAGACGGGGCATCAGAAGGGGCACTGAACGGCGACGCGGATGAAAGCGTCGCACCGGTTGCGCCCGATGACGCATCTGCCGAAGAACGGTCCGCACCTGACACATTCGAACAGGCCTCCGGCGCGGCAATCGAACAGGCTGCCGGCCCCACTGTGCGGGAGATGGTCCCCGATGCCAGCGCCGCCATCGCGCCTGAGGACGATTATCAAAGTCGCCTGCCTGTGCCCGTGTCAGTACGCGGCCCCGGGTGGCGACTGTTATTGTCGCTGGTGTTGTTATTATCTATCGGGGCAATCAGCGTTGGGCTTTATGTGGAACGGGCGCGCATTGTTGATATGTGGCCCCCGGCCCGCGCGGTGTATGAGGGTTTGGGCCTTGAAGCGGCAGACCAGCAGGCGTCAGTGCCACTTGCCCCGGTTCTGCAATTGCGCGATGTGCGCGTGTCAGGGTCTGAAGCGGCGCTGGTGTTAAGCGGGCTGGTGGTCGGACCGCCCGCGCAGGCCATGATGGCGTCGATCGGGTTCAGAATTGAAGATGCTGCCGGTGCCGCCCTTTATCAGACTGTGATCAGCATGGATGAGGTGCAGGCCGATCCGCATGGTGCGCGTTTTGCCATAGCATTGCCAACGCTGCCAGACAGCGCGCATGGGCTGATCATCACACTTGAATAGGTTTTGGGCTGCCTACTTATCCTGCGGGGCGGGCGATGGTGCTGCTGGCTGGATAGCCTGAATAGATTGGGCAGGCGGCGGCAGAATTGCGGTATGGTTCATCGCCTGTGTAAATTGCGCGCCGATGGCGGCGTGATCCTCTGCCAAAACGTTTTTGCTTCTGGCGACAAAATCCCGATGGGCGGATAGTAGTGACAAGAAACGATCATAATCGTCTGATGGCAGGGCGCGGCCTTGACGTGCCACGATAGGCGTAGAAGGCAGCGCATTTGCCTGAATAATCAGATTGCCGATTGCAGCCTGTGTCAGCGCGGCGACATGTTTTTCTGCCTGTCCAAGATAAGAGATGGCATTGGTGGTCTTGCCCTTGGCAAAGGCAGACTGGGCGCGGTTCAGTGCCTGCCGTGCCATTTGATGGTGTCCCTTTTTGCGTTCTGCAATGGTCGGCAACAATGCGGTGATGCGCGCATCTGAAAGGCGACGTCCAGCGCGGTAGTGCAGTGCCTCAGCCCTGCCGATGGCGGTGGTATTTGTCAGCGGTTTAAACGGTAGCACCGTGACAGCGTTTGAGCTGGCATTAGGGTTCATCGATGCCATGCGCGAAGCATCGCCCATAGCTTCTTTCTGCAATTGCTTGATCTGGGACAGCAGCGCGCCCGATTCAACAATCAAACCCAGCAGGTCAGATCGTTCAGCAGTAATGGTGCCGGCCTGTGCGTTGTGGATCACGTCGCGAATGGCGGCCAAGCGGCCGCGTGCCCGCTGCCAGTCGCCATCTTCGATATCCTGCCCGATCTTGCGTGACAGCCGATCAATGCTGGTCATGATCTGTTTGGGGTCGCTGCCCAACGGGGCGGGCAAAAAGGCCCGATGTTGCTGCAGGCTTGTCAGCAGCAATGTGGGTAGATGACGTGACAGGGCATAGCGATATTGCCACAAGGCGATTTCCTGATCTTCCGGTGCAGCCTCAGGCCCCAATAAATCCTGCAATGCCTTGTCGGCCTGCATGAATAGGGGATCGGATGCGGCCAATCTGCCGTCCTCGATTTCGGTTGCCAGTGCCATGATCAAGGGGCTTGCCGCTGCAATTTGGCGTTTACTGGCTGGCATCATCGGGGGGCGGAAGGCCCTGTCGGTCAGCAACGCCATGCCGGTCAAACGTTGATAGGCGATGGCAAAAGCCAAAAACTGCCCCGCATCAATGCGGTTATCTTCCATGTGCCGTGTGGCGATGGTGTGCAGGATCGTGGCGACCTCGGTCGTTTTGCCCGGATTGCCCCGCAGCTTGGCCGGTTGGGATGCCAGAATGCGTGCTTCTGCCATGCGATAGCGCCGTTCGGGCAGGCGGATGAATTGCGGCTCAGACAGGCTTTTCTGGCCGCGTCGATCAGTGGCGGCCAACCATACCCGTGCCATATGACCGGCCAAAGGATGGTCACGCAAATCAGCATAAATCGTATCGCGATAGGGGCCGGACAGGTCGGCAGCAGGCAGTGCGATGCTAACCGGTTCAACACCGCCAAGGTCAGTGTCAGAGGCCGGCGCGACCGTCAGTTCCAACCCGGCAAGGCCGAAATCGTCTTCTGCGGCAATGTCAAAGCGCAACATTTGACGCGCGGTGACAAATGGCTTGCCGACAAATCCCGCCCGTGGCGGATCATCGGGGGTGAGGGAGACAAGCCAGTCATGGCCCACCCCATTGCCCTGCCGCAAGGAAAGGACGCCGGGATTATCAATGGTCAGTGTCAGCCAATAGGTGCCGTCCTGATCATGACTGAAGGATTGCGTGCTTTGACGCCAAATCAATTCGGGCGTATCGGGCGCATTCTTGATCCGCAGCATCAGCCGCGCGCCCGGCTCCAACGTCAGGATACGCGGCGGATCGGCAGGCAATGTGCCAGCGGCGGTCAACGGGAACAGCGCGCCGTTTGTATAAAGCGGCGGGGCGATCAGGGCGTCAACTTCAAGCGGGGCTGGGGGCGTCCGATCCATCGCAAACCAGCCGACCACACCAGCGAGTGCCAGTCCGGCAAGACCAAGGGCCAAGGGGCGGCCGCGCCCTGCGGCAGCCTCCTTACGGTCCAATGGATGTCGTGCCTGTTGCGGCATCTAGACTGGCCCCTACTTCTTGTTGCTGAAGACTGTGTGGGCAAGTGCGTTCAGATTAGTCTTTTAACCAATCCGGGATGCGATCAAGCCCAATCAAATCTTCAATTCTGGGGCGCGGGCGGATCACAGCGTACTGATCACCGTTAACCAACACCTCAGGTATCAATGGACGGGCATTATAGGTCGAAGACATCACCGCGCCATAGGCCCCGGCGGACAAAAATGCCACCAAGTCACCTGATTGCAACACTGGTAATTCGCGGTTTTTGGCGAATGTATCGCCTGTTTCACAGACCGGGCCAACAAGGTCATAGGTCTCGTAAGTGCTTGAACTATCGGGCGCTTTTACCGGAATGATGCCGTGATGGGCGTCATAAAGCGACGGGCGAATCAAATCATTCATCGCCGCATCAAGTATGGCAAACCGGCGATTTTCCCCCTGTTTCACATAAATCACATCGCTGACCAGGATCCCTGCATTACCAGCGATCATGCGGCCAGGTTCAAAAATCAACTGACACCCAAGGTTACCAACCACCTGCGCCACCATATGGGCATAGTCATCGGGATGCGGCGGGGTCAGTTCGTCATAAGGAATACCAAGGCCACCACCAAGGTCCAGCCGGTCAATCGTATGACCGTCATCGCGCAGGGTTTGCACCAGTTCCGCCACCCGCCGAAACGCGGCGGCAAACGGATCAAGGCTGGTCAACTGGCTGCCGATATGAACATCGACGCCGACAATCTGAATATTGTCCATGGCACCGGCGCGGGCATACACATCCCGTGCCCAACCCCATGAGATGCCGAACTTGTTTTCAGCCTTGCCGGTGGCAATCTTTTCGTGGGTTTGGGCATCCACATCCGGGTTCACGCGGATGGTGATGGGCGCCTTTACATTCATTGACCCTGCAACATCGTTCAGGGCCTCCAACTCAGGCTCGCTCTCCACATTGAATTGATAGATGCCTGCCTCAAGCGCGGCGCGCATTTCTTCGCGTGTTTTACCAACGCCGGAAAACACAATCCGTTCGCCGGGCACACCGGCCGCCAGCGCCCGGGCCAGCTCTCCGCCTGACACAACGTCAATGCCTGCGCCTTCGCGGGCAAGGGTGGTCAGCACTGCCTGATTGCCATTGGCCTTGGCAGAAAAACACACCAGCGGCTTGTCTTGGGCGGCATGATTGTCAAACGCGCCCGCAAAAACATTGTAATGGCGCACAAGCGTGGCGGTGGAATAGCAATAAAATGGCGTGCCAACCTCAGCCGCGATCTTGCTTAGGGGCACGTCTTCGGCATGTAGTTCACCATTGTGATACTCAAAATGATGCATTAGCGGATCTCGCTATAGGTCAGGCCGGGGCGTTCAAGCTTGCCCTTCTTGCCGCAGGCGGTCAGGGGAGCAAGGCCGATCAGCGCGACGAGCGTAAAAACAACAATCCGGTTCATTCTGCCAATTCCTTTTCAACCGCAGACAAGGCTTCCTTGGCCTGTTCTGCAACCCGCAAGGGCGATGCGCCGCCAAAGCTTTGTCTGCTCATGGCGCTGGCCTCAACGGTCAGCACGTCAAAAACACTGTTTGTGATGGCGCTGTTGACGGACTGCATGTCATCAAGCGATAGGTCCGCCAAATCACAGCCCTTATCTTCGGCCATTTTGACAAGCGTGCCTGTCACGTGATGGGCGTCGCGGAACGGCAGGTCAGCCTCGCGCACCAGCCAGTCGGCAAGGTCCGTTGCGGTGGTGAAGCCTGCGCCCGCAGCTTCCCGCAAGCGATCCTTAACGGGCACCATGTCGTCGATCATGCCGGTCATGGTCTGAATGACGATCAGCAATGTTTCGGCGGCGTCAAAGACAGGTTCCTTGTCCTCTTGCATATCTTTTGAATAGGCAAGGGGCAGACCCTTCATCACGGTCAATAACCCAACGAGGGAGCCGATGATGCGGCCCGCCTTGGCGCGGCTAAGTTCAGCGGCATCCGGGTTTTTCTTTTGCGGCATGATGGAGCTGCCGGTGGTGAACTGATCAGACAGTTGCACAAAACCGAATTGCGCTGATGACCAGACGACAATTTCTTCTGCCAGCCGTGTCAGATGGGTGGCGCAGATGGCAGCCGATGCCAGAAATTCCAGCGCGAAATCCCGCGCTGACACAGCGTCGATGGAATTGTTCATCGGGCTGTCAAAGCCCAATGCCTTTGCGGTCATGTGCCGATCAATGGGGAAGCCTGTCCCGGCCAGGGCGGCTGCGCCCAGCGGGCTTTCATTCAACCGCTTGCGTGAATCGACAAAGCGTGACCGATCCCGCCCGGCCATTTCAAAATAGGCCAGCATGTGATGCCCGAATGTGACGGGCTGGGCGGCCTGCAAATGGGTGAAACCGGGCATGACCGTATCGGCATTTGCAGCGGCCTGCCGGGCAAGCGCGCCGCGCAGCCGGGCAAGGGCGTCGATAATCTCGTCCGTTTCGGCCCGCACCCACAGGCGGAAATCCGTTGCGACCTGATCATTCCGGCTACGTGCTGTGTGCAGCCGTCCTGCGGCATCACCGGCAATTTCCCGCAGACGACTTTCCACGTTCATATGGATGTCTTCAAGGGCAGCAGAAAAAGTAAAGCTGCCGCCTTCGATTTCCTGCTCTACCTGATCAAGCCCCTGCAAGATGGCGTCCCGGTCAGCATCGGTGATGATGCCTGTGGCTGCCAGCATGGTGGCATGGGCGCGTGATCCGGCAATGTCCTGCTTGTACAGTTTCTTGTCGAAACTGATTGAGGCATTGATCGCCTCCATCAGGGCTGAAGGACCGGCGGCAAAACGGCCACCCCAGATCGTGCTGGTTTGATTGGCCTTTTGATCCTGATTGCCGCTATTATCCGCGCTGCTCATATTCCTGTCTCATTCTTCAATTGTGTCGGAGACCCAAGACCCATGCGTTCAATCGCACTGATACTGATCCTGTTCGTGGCCCTAAGTGCTGGTCTATACGCCATATTTGGCGGCAATGGCAATAATGGCGCGCCCCTGACCAGCGCGACCAATGGCGCTTCGCAGGATGTTGCGGCGCTGACGGCCCGGTTTTCGACCGATGAAATGGCCGGATTTGTCTTTGCCGAAAGCCTTGCCCCGCCGCCCAATGCGGGGTTTCAGGGCCCTGATGGGCGAACCTATGGGGTGGGGTCTTTCCGGGGCAAGGTGGTGCTGTTGAATTTTTGGGCGACATGGTGCGCCCCATGCCGCCACGAAATGCCCAGCCTGAATGACTTGCAGCTGGCGCGCGGTGGTGACGGGTTTGAAATCGTGACCATCAATGTTGACCGTGATGGCGGAACGCGGGCCGATGGCTTTATGCAGGATGTTGGGGCCACTGCGCTGACGGTGTATCGGGAGCCGACGAACCGTATGGCGGGTGCCTATCGCGTGATTGCCATGCCGACCTCAGTCCTGCTAGACCGCGAAGGGCGCGAGATTGGCCGCCTGTTGGGCGCGACGGACTGGAACAGCGCCGCTGCACACAGATTGCTGGCATGGGCCAAAAGCGGGCAGGGCGATTAGCGCCCTGAGTATTTCCCTTTACCCTATTTGGGTTTTACCTTGTGGGCCTCTACCTTGTGGGCCATTAGCGAGTGAGCCATTAGCGTGTAGGAATGGGCGCATCACCTGAATAATCATAGAAGCCGCGACCTGTCTTGCGACCCAGCCAGCCTGCTTCGACATATTTCACCAAAAGCGGGCAGGGGCGATATTTGCTGTCGGCAAAACCTTCATACAATACCTGCATGATGGCAAGACAGGTGTCCAACCCGATAAAATCGGCAAGCTCCAACGGGCCCATCGGGTGATTGGCCCCCAGCTTCAGGCTTGTGTCAATGGCCTCAACGCCGCCAACACCTTCATACAGGGTATAGATCGCTTCGTTGATCATGGGCACCAGAATACGGTTGACGATAAAGGCCGGGAAATCCTGTGCGAAGGTCGCGGTTTTGTTCAACTGCTTGACCATGGCGGCAACGGCATCGAATGTTTCATCAGACGTGGCAATGCCGCGGATCAATTCCACCAATTGCATGACGGGCACCGGGTTCATGAAGTGCATACCGACAAACTTGTCCTGACGGTCGGTTGCTGCGCCCAGGCGCGTGACAGAGATGGAGCTGGTATTGGTGGCGATGATTGCATCGGATTTCAGGTGGGGGTACAGCGATTTGAAAATCGCGGTCTTGATTCCCTCATTTTCCACAGCAGCCTCAATCACGATATCGGCGTCTGAAAACCCGGCATAATCGGCTGTGGTGCTGATCCGGCCCAGCAGGGAATCGCGGCCCGCTTCGTCCATTTTGCCCTTGGCAATCATGCGGTCGAGGCCCTTGGAAATCGTCGCGGTGACAGTGTTCAAGACGTCTTCGTTCACGTCAGAGACAATGACCTGATAGCCCGCATCTGCGCAGACCTGCACGATGCCGCGGCCCATTTGACCGGCACCGATAACACCAACTGTTCCGATATTTGTCATGATTTTGCTCCTGAATGTGCCTGAAATATAAGCCCCGTGCCCAGTGCTGCCAAGGGTTATGCCGGGCTTTGATCCACGCCTAATGACGCATCATAAAGGTCAATACTGTCGATCACAGCGTCACTGTCATCAAAGCCCGCAATGTGAAACAGCGCATCGCCATTATTCACCAACGGCAGCAGGCTTTGCCCGATGATAATGCCGGAAATATTGGCATAGACGGTTTCTTTGTTGTGGCCGAACGGGTCTGAAATAGTGCCCAGCCGATCGCCCTTTTTAACCGCAGCGCCGCTATGTTTATGGATGCGTAAACAGCCGCTTTGCGGTGCGCGGACCCACTTGGTAAAGCGGGCGACGTGCATGTCATGATCCTCGGCCAGTGGCTTGTGCGCCTGCGGTGTCAGCATCCCGATGGTTTCCATGACGGCAAGTACGCCTGCCAGTCCGGTGCGTATCACCTTGTCTTCAAAACGATGGGCCTGCCCGCCTTCAAACACCAACATCGGAATGCCCCGGTCCATTGCCACGGCGCGCAACGACCCGTCGCGTAGGCTGGAATTTATGATCACCGGCACATTAAAGGCGTTGGCCAGTTTGGCGGTTGCCGGGTCGTCCAAGCAGCCGCGAATTTGCGGCAGGTTTGTGCGGTGGTTTGCACCTGTGTGCAGGTCGATGCCATGGGTTGCCTTGGCGACAATTTCACTGGTCAGGATATGGGCAAACTGCCCCGCCAGCGAGCCAGTGGCGGAGCCGGGGAAGCACCGGTTCAGGTCGCGCCGATCAGGCAAATAGCGGGTTTGCCGATTAAAACCAAAAACATTGACGATCGGCACCGCAATCAAGGTGCCATGAAGCTGGCGGGGATTGATGCGGCGGCTGCCCAGCAGGCGGCGGATAATCTCGACCCCATTGATTTCATCGCCGTGAATGGCGGCGGTAACAAACAGGACCGGGCCGTCATGGGCACCGTGGACCACCTCGACAGGCATAGTGACATCCATATGGTCGTAAGTCTTGGCGACCGGGATTTCAATTTGCTGCCGTTTGCCCGGCGCGATGCGCTGGTGATGGATTTCAAAATCAGCTCGTGCCGTTTTGGCCGCGTTGGCTGCCTTGTCTGTCCGGGGGCGATTTGGCGATTTGGTGGCGCTCATGTCTGGTTGTCCTGACGCAAAGAAAAACGCCGCCGCAACATGGCGACGGCGTTCTACTCTATAGCGGCAATGACGCGATTACAGAACTTTTTTAAGCTCTTCTTCCAGTTCAGGAACGGCATTGAACAGGTCAGCGACCAGGCCATAATCAGCGACAGAGAAGATCGGTGCTTCTTCGTCCTTATTGATGGCAACAATCACCTTTGAGTCCTTCATGCCGGCCAGATGCTGGATCGCGCCGGAAATACCAACGGCGATATACAGCTCAGGGGCCACAACCTTACCGGTCTGACCGACCTGGTAATCATTGGGCACAAAGCCTGCGTCCACAGCAGCGCGCGAGGCGCCAACGCCGGCACCCAACAGGTCAGCAACTTTTTCCAACATCGGGAAATTGTCGCCTGACTGCATACCACGACCGCCCGATACGACGATCTTGGCTGAGGTCAGCTCAGGGCGTTCAGACTTGCTCAACTCTTCACCGATGAAAGTTGACAGACCGGGGTCACCCGCAGCGGCAACAGCCTCAACAGAGGCGGAGCCACCTTCAGCAGCAGTTGCTGGGAAGGCAGTTGTACGGACGGTGATGACCTTTTTGGGATCAGCGGACTGAACCTTGGCCATTGCGTTACCGGCATAGATCGGGCGTACAAATGTGTCTGCGCTTTCTACGGCAACAACTTCCGAGATCTGCATCACGTCGAGCAGGGCTGCAACGCGGGGCATGACGTTTTTACCGGACGTCGTGGCAGGGGCCACGATGGCGTCATAGTCGCCAGCCAGTGAAACGATCAGATCAGCTTTCGGCTCTGCCAAACGGTTGGCATAGATTGCGTCGTCAGCAAGCAGAACCTTGCCGCAGCCATCAATCTTTGCAGCCGCATCAGCGGCACCTTGGCAGCCTGAACCGTTGACGAGCACATGCACGTCACCGCCAAGGGCCTTGGCAGCGGAAAAGGCTTTGAGCGTGGAATCATTCAGACCATCGCCATGATGATCGGCAATCAATAGGGTTGTCATCCGATCACTCCTGCTTCGTTTTTCAGTTTGTCGACCAGTTCGGCGACGGTTTCAACCTTGACGCCGGCTTCGCGCGCGGCGGGTTCGGTCACTTCAAGAACGGTCAAGCGCGGGGCGATATCAACGCCAAGCTCTTCGACGGTTTTTTCGTCGATGGGCTTCTTCTTTGCCTTCATGATGTTCGGCAGTGAAGCGTAACGCGGCTCGTTCAGGCGCAGGTCAGCGGTGACAACTGCGGGCATTGAGACTTCGATAGTCTGCAAACCGCCGTCGATTTCACGGGTGACTTTTGCCTTGCCGTCAGCGATCTCAAGCTCAGACGCGAATGTTGCCTGGCTCCACCCCAAAAGGGCGGCCAGCATCTGGCCTGTCTGATTGCTGTCATCGTCAATGGCCTGTTTACCGGCGATCACAAGATCGGGGCTTTCAGCACCGACGAGTTCTTTTAGAATCTTGGCAACGCCGAGCGGCTCTACCTCAGCATCGGTCTTAACCAGAATGCCGCGATCGGCACCCATGGCAAGCGCCGTGCGGATGGTTTCTTGCGCCTGCTGCGGGCCGACGGAAACGGCGATAACTTCAGTTGCGACACCGGCTTCTTTAAGGCGGACTGCCTCTTCAACCGAGATTTCGTCAAACGGATTCATTGACATTTTTACGTTGGCAAGATCTACGCCGGTCTTGTCAGACTTGACGCGAATTTTGACATTGTAGTCAACGACCCGCTTCACAGGGACCAGTACTTTCATGGACTGTCGTCTCCGTATTTGTGGGGTGAACTTTTTTAGACCGCCGGAGACTACTTGCCGCGGGTGTGGGGGTCAATGTGCCGAGGGGATGAATCTGTGCGGCACCCTGTCCCTATTTCGGACGGAATGTCGCACAAATGCCGAAAAGCAGCGAAAATCAGTCGAAATTAGCGGGAAAGGCGCAGTTTTTCAGGCGGCGTAGGGGGCCGTCAGTCGCGGTTTTGACCCGGCACCCATTTGACATCACCTGCGCCGCTTTTCAGATTCACCCAGCGGGAGGCAACGAAAAGCAGGTCAGACAGACGGTTAAGGTAGCGAATCGCTGCCTGATTAACGCTGTCAGGGGTCTGTTCAGCCAGCAACGTGGCCTGTCGTTCCGCCCGGCGCACGACGGTGCGGGCCTGATGCAGATAGGCTGCTGCCGGATGACCGCCGGGCAGGACAAAACTGTCGAGCGGCTTCAACGCGCCATTCATTGTATCGATGTCAGTTTCCAGTCGCGTCACCTGTGCATCGGTCGTTCGCAGCGGCGTCCATCCAAGGTCGGGGCTGTCAGGGGTGGCAAGGTCGGCACCCAAATCGAACAGGTCATTCTGGATCAGCCCGATTGTGTGGTCGAGTGTGGGCCACGCCCCAAGGTGCAGGCGGACAATACCTAAAATGGCGTTGGCTTCGTCGCACGTGCCATAGGCGTCAATGCGCGGGTCATGTTTGGCAACACGATCACCGGTGGCTAGGGCGGTGGTGCCCTTGTCGCCCGTCTTGGTATATATTTTTGTCAGCTTGACCATCTGTTCCTGCCTTATACGCCCTTGACGTATAACAGGGTCATCAACAGCACCACAGCAACAAATTGCGCAATAATACGTAGGCGCATCAGCTTGTTGGAACGTGTCCGTGCCGCGGCATTATTATTGAACATGTTGAACAGACCAATACCCAACACAATCAATGTGATGCCCATCGCGACAGGGATCAGATAAGTAAGGATGGTTTCCATCTAATTATTACCTTCCAACACACGGCGCGCGATGACCTGCGCCTGAATTTCAGCGGCCCCCTCGAATATATTCAAGATACGGGCATCAGCCAAAAGACGCGATGCGGCAAATTCCATGGAAAAGCCGTTGCCGCCATGAATTTGCAGCGCATTGTCTGCATTGGCCCAGGCGATGCGCGCGCCCAGCAGCTTGGCCATGCCAGCCTCAAGATCGCAGCGCTTGCCTTCATCCTTGGCGCGGGCTGCAAAATAGGTCAGCTGGCGGGCAATCATGGTTTCCACCGCCATCATGCACAGTTTATGCGCCACGCGGGGAAAGCCGAAAATCGCCTTGCCGAATTGTTTGCGGTCCAGCGCATAGCCAAGACCGTTTTCCATCGCAGCTTGCGCCACACCGACGGCGCGGGCGGCGGTTTGAATGCGTGCGCTTTCAAACGTGCGCATCAATTGTTTGAAACCCTGGCCTTCTTCGCCGCCCAACAATCCGCTGTCAGGCACGGCAAAGCCGTCGAACCGTAAATCATATTCCTTCATCCCGCGATAGCCGATGACGCCGATTTCGCCGCCTTCCATACCATCAGCGGGGAAATCATTGCCGGGTGTGCCACGTGGCTTTTCCCCCAGCAACATGGACAGACCCTTATAGCCTGTCTCATCTGGATTGGTGCGAACCAGCATGGTCATCATATTGGCGCGGGCGGCATGGGTGATCCATGTCTTGTTCCCGGTAACAGACCAGCCCGTCGCGGTTTTGGTGGCGCGGGTTTTAAGATGCGCCAAATCTGAGCCGATGTCCGGTTCTGTAAAGACCGCCGTGGGTAGAATTTCACCGCTGGCAATCTTGGGCAAATAATGGGCCTTCTGTGCATCAGTGCCGCCGCCCAAAATAAGTTCCGCGGCAATTTCCGAACGGGTGCCAAGCGAGCCAACACCGATATAGCCGCGGCTTAATTCTTCGGACACAACGCACATGGCCATTTTACCAAGCCCGGCCCCGCCGAATTGTTCAGGGATGGTCAGGCCAAACACGCCCAGCGTACACATATCGTCAACGACACTCATCGGGATCAGTTCATCGCGCAAGTGCCAGCCATGGGCAAAGGGGGCAACCTTGTCATCGGCAAAGCGGCGGAATTGGTCCTGCACCATGCCCATCGTGTCATCAAGCGCAAGGGAGCCGAACCGGTGATGTTCCAGCGATGAAGACAGGCTGATCACCTTGTCAGGGTCGGTGCCCGCCGCAATCAGGCGCGAGACGTCATCAGTTTTGAAGCGGGCCAGATCATCATCCGTCAGGCCCAGCTGATGGGGGCGGATCACTTCGTTCTGGCTCATCATCACGCCGTGAACGAATTGGTTAAGATACTCACCAAAACCAATTTCAAGCAGCAGGGCGTCAGTGTCATTCAACGTCGGCAGGGCGGCGGCCCAATTGTGCAATTGGCGTAACGCTTCGGCATAGGTGGCAACCCATGCAAAGCCGTGAATGGTGAACTGATTGGCATCGATGGTCTTGGCGCTGATGGTGCCATCCTCACCGAACCGCGCCACCAGCGCCGTGCGCGCGCGGGCAACATAATCGTCAACAGCGGTCAGGGCCGCTGCTGCATCGCGTAACAATGTGGCAGTCATGATTAGACGCGCTCCAACACCATGGCGATGCCTTCGCCCACGCCGATGCACATGGTGGTCAGGGCATATTTGCCGCCGGTGTGTTGCAATTCACGCGCCGCAGTCATCACAAGCCGGGTGCCGGACGCCCCCAGCGGATGGCCCAGTGCAATGGCCCCGCCATTGGGGTTGATGCGGTCATCGTCGTCTGCGATGCCCAAGCTGCGGGTGACGGCCAATGCCTGCGCGGCAAACGCCTCGTTCAACTCCAACACATCAAGATCATCGATGGTCAGGTTCAGCCTGCCAAGCAGCCGTTCGGTTGCCGGGGCCGGGCCAATGCCCATCACGCGCGGCAATACCCCGGTTGAGGTCATGCCGATGATACGGGCAATGGGATTCAGGTTTTGATCCTGCACGGCCTGTTCTGACGCCACGATCAGGGCCGCTGCACCATCATTCACGCCAGAGGCATTCCCCGCCGTGACGGAGCCGCCATCGCGGAACGGTGTGGCCAGTTTGCCCAATTGTTCCAATGTGGTTTCGGGGCGGGGGTGTTCATCACGATCAACGATGATCGGGTCTTTTTTGCGCTGGGGGATGGTGACGGGCACAATTTCTTCGGCAAGGCGACCATTTTCCATGGCGCGGCCTGCCTTTTGCTGGGACCAATACGCGAACTTATCCTGATCGGCGCGGCTGATCTGATGATCCTCCGCCACGTTCTCAGCCGTTTCGGGCATCGCTTCTGTGCCGTAAAGTTTATCCATGACGGGGTTGGGAAAACGCCACCCGATCGTCGTGTCATACATTTTGACATTACGGTCATAGGGGTTGTTTGCCTTTGCCATCACATAGGGCGCGCGGGACATGCTTTCGACACCACCGGCAAGGATGAAGTCGGCGTCGCCTGCCTTGATCGCGCGGGCGGCCTGCCCAACAGATTCCATGCCGGACCCGCACAGGCGGTTCACGGTGGCGCCGGGCACATCAGCAGAAATGCCCGCCAGCAATGTTGCCATGCGGGCGACATTGCGATTGTCTTCCCCGGCCTGATTGGTGGCCCCGAAGATCACATCGTCCAGACGATTGAAATCCGCATCGGGATTGCGTTCCTGCAATGCCTTGATCGGTACGGCGGCCAGATCGTCTGCCCGTACCTTGCTGAGGGACCCGGCAAAGCGGCCAATGGCCGTGCGGGCGCTGTCACAGATAAATGCTTCGGCCATTGGCTTTTTCCTTATTTTAAGTCGTTTAGGCTGCTTACGCGACCATACCGTTCAGGCGGGCGTTAATCAGGTCTTCGGCTTCGCCCATGATGCGTTGGATCAACTCATCACAGGTGGGGATGTCATTGATCAACCCCTGCACCAGACCGGCGGTCCAAATACCGTAATCGGTATCGCCATCTTCAAACACCTTGCGGCCACGGACGCCGGCGACTAAATCTTTGACGTCTTCAAACTTGGCGTCGCCACGTTTTTCAATATCAACAACCTGTGCAGAAATATCGTTCTTGGCAACGCGGGCAGTGTTGTGCAGCGTGCGGAAAATCAGGTTGGTAGACCGTTCGTCATTTTCAACCATTTGCAGCTTCACATTGTTATGAATGGGGGCTTCTTGGGTGGCCATAAAGCGTGTGCCCATATTGATGCCCTCAGCACCCAGTGCCAATGCAGCGACGAGGCCGCGACCGTCACCAAACCCGCCAGAGGCGATCATGGGTATTTTAACCTTGTTGGCAGCGGCGGGGATCAGGATCAGGCCGGGAATGTCATCTTCGCCCGGATGGCCTGCGCATTCAAAACCGTCGATTGAAATAGCGTCGGCACCGATTTTTTCAGCCTTCAGGGCATGACGAACCGCGGTGCATTTATGCATGACTTTGACGCCGGCCTTCTTCAACTCAGCAATATGTTCCTGCGGGTTGTTCCCGGCAGTTTCGACGATCTTGACGCCTGAATCGATAATGGCCTGACGATATTCCGCATAGGGGGGCGGTGTGATGGCAGGCAGGATTGTCAGGTTCACGCCAAATGGTTGATCGGTCATTTCCTTGGTGCGGGCAATTTCCTTGGCAAGGTCTTCGGGTGTCGGCTGCGTCAACGCGGTGATAAAGCCGAGACCACCAGCATTGGCAACGGCTGAAACCAGTTCAGCCTTGCCGACCCACTGCATCCCGCCCTGTACGATAGGGTATTTGATGCCAAATTCTTTGGTGAAGCGTGTTTCAATCATGGGATCATCCTTTAGGTGATAGAAATAAAATGGCGGTGGGCGGGATTATGGCGATTTTGCCCCATCCTGCAATAGCCGACCCAAGGCTTCCGCCATTATCTGCGCTGCGCTCCAGCCCGCGTCGCGCAGGGTGCCTAACGCCACGTCATCGGCCCGTTTGGCAAGGCGACGGCCCTGATCATCCACCACCAGCGGGTGATGGGCATAGCGCGGCGCTGGCAGGTCAAGCAGCGCCTGTAGCAAGCGGTGCAGGCCCGTTGCCGCAAAAATATCCTGCCCGCGGGTGACCAATGTGACCCCATCGGCGGCGTCATCAACGACAACCGCCAGATTATAGGACGTGCCGATATCCTTGCGTGCCAGCACGACGTCATCAATTGCGTTGTAATCGACGGTCTGGCTGCCGGGCTTATGCATCAGTTCCTGAAATGCCAGCGGTCCGGCGCGGGCAGCGGCCTTTTTTGTGTCGAGGCGCAGGGCATAGGGCTGTGCTGCCATGCGGGCCTGCCGTTCATCATCCGACAGTTGGCGGCAGGTGCCGGGATAGAAGCTGCCATCAGGCCCGTGGGGCGCGGTGACAGATCGGGCAATATCCTTGCGTGTACAAAAACACGGGTAGAGCAAGCCGCTGTCCTGTAGCTGGGACAGGGCGGCCTGATACGCGCCCATACGTGTGGATTGCGCCGGGGTTTCGCGGTCGGGCGACAGACCCAAAAAGGCCAGATCATCCCTGATGGCATCATAAAACGGCGCGCGGCAGCGTGTGTGATCGGTATCTTCAAGGCGCAGCAAATAGCTGCCGCCCGTGGCGCGCGCGCATGACAGTACAAAATACGCAGAATAGGCATGGCCCAAATGCAAACGCCCGGTCGGTGACGGGGCAAAGCGCGTCACTTGTGGCGGCAGGGACAGAATCGTTTCAGGCAGGCTCAACATTGTGGGGCGCAGCAAAACACCATAAGGTGATTGCAATCAAGGGGGGAGCTTACCGATGGCCCAAGTGCCAGAGCCGCCAAAGCGGTTGCGCATCGAGCAGGATATGGATGAGGGGCTGCACTGGCTGTCCCGGCAACATGGCATGTTCGACAAGGCATTGCAGGAAACCGGCGGCGTGCAGTTGCGCCTGCGCCCCGGTGGGTTTTCAGCCCTGATCAGCATGATTGTCCATCAACAAGTGTCGCTGGCTGCTGCCGCCTCCATCCTGAAAAGGGTCAAGGCAGGCGTGCGCCCCATGACCCCCGATCGGGTCCTTGAATTATCAGTGGATGAGTTGCGGGCCTGTGGGTTGTCGCGCCCCAAGATCAAAAGCCTGCATGGCATGTCTGACATGCTGGCGACAGGACAGGTCAAGCTGAACGGGCTGCACCACAAGGATGATGATACAGTGCGCGCCGCACTGGTATCCCTGCCCGGAATCGGCCCCTGGACGGCAGAGGTTTATTTGCTGTCCTGTTTGGGCCGCCCAGATGCCTTCCCGGACAATGATGTGGGCCTACAGGAATCAGTGCGCCTGTTGACGGGGGACCGCCCTTCAACCAAGGAATTGGCTGCGATGGCAGAGGATTGGCGTCCGTGGCGCGGGGTCGCCGCCCGCGTGTTGTGGACCTATATCAACCATGTGCGGTCCAAGGATTATCAGTCCTGACCACTAGATGATGGGGCTGGCACCCAAAAATTTTCATCATCTGGTAGACTTTTTCAAAAGATTGACTAAATTCGGTAACATGTTCGGGGTAAGGGTTTGGTTGTCAGACCCTTGAACCATTGCCAAAGGGGGATCCCGATGGACGTCGCGTTACCGCGTCTGGAACAATGCCATGCCTTGGTCCTCAACGCTGATTACAAGCCGTTGAGCTATTATCCCTTGTCCCTATGGCCGTGGCAGGAAGCGGTCAAGTCTGTCTTTTTGGACCGGGTGAATGTGCTGGCCGAATATGAAAAAACGGTCAACAGCCCCAGCTTTGAAATGCGGCTGCCATCCGTTATTTCTTTGAAATCATATGTAAAGCCTGCGCGTGCGCCGGCGTTCACGCGCTTTAACCTGTTTTTGCGCGATCGGTTCCAATGCCAATATTGCGGCAGCGGGCAGGACTTGACGTTTGATCATGTCATTCCACGCTCAAAAGGCGGGGTGACAAGTTGGGAAAATATCACTACCGCCTGTGCGCCATGCAATTTGAAAAAGGGCGGGCGGATGCCGCAACAGGCACATATGATCCCACGCCAGAAACCCTATCGGCCCGGCATGATGCAGTTGCATAATAATGGCCGCAAGTTTCCGCCCAACTACCTGCACGAAAGTTGGTACGATTTCCTTTATTGGGATATTGAGCTGGAGAAGTAGGTTGCGGCAAAGCCGCGCCGTCACGATGGCCAGACAAGCCCGACCTGTTGATCTGTCATGGTGACAGACAGGGGCAGCGTGCCTGCATCATCGCCATCCACCTGCACCGGGTCGGCATGGTCGCTGTCAATCTCAACCCGGCTGGCCTTGCGGATGACAATCGGCGGCTGATGATCAAGGCGACTGGTTAGAATGCCCCATGCATATTGCAACAGGGCGACCAGCCCCCCCTTCATGAACATCACGACGTAAAGGTCATTTTGATCAAGCCCCGCTTCAGGGGCGATGGTGAACGGGCCGCCATATTTTTTGGCGCGGGTGACGATGACGGTAACAGTCTCATAGACGCGCGCATCATCATCCAGACGCACGCGATATTTCAACTTGCCTGAAAAATAGAGCGACAGTGCCTTCATGCCGCTCACGATATAGGCAAGGGGGCCGATCTTGTCCTTCACCTTGCTGTCGACGCCTGCAACCGCATAGGCATCCAAGCCGACGCTGGCCATCAACATAAACGCGCGCTTGTTCGCGCTGGCCAACCGCACGGGCCGGACCTTGCCCGTCAAAATGGACTTGGCGCGGGCCTTGAACCCCTTGGGGTAGTTAAGTTCATGGGCCAGCACATTGGCGGTGCCAAAGGGCGCAAAACCGATTGGGGGGCTGTCTTCTGTCAGGCCATTGATGACTTCGTTCACGGTGCCATCACCGCCCGCCACAATCAATCTGTGGGCCGCGTCTGCGGCATCAGACCCAGCAAGGGTCGTGGCATGGCCTGCCTGTTCGGTCTTGGCCAATGTTACGGTGAAGTCATGATCCTGCGCCAGGTCAACAAGTGCATCCAGCTTGTCCCGATGTCGACCCCCCGCCTTTGGATTATAAATCAGGTAGAGTGACTTTTTTGTGGTCATCGGAACAGTCCGCCAGATCAGTCAGCAGGTTTAATCGGTTTGGGTCAGCCGCAGTACCACCAGACCCTTGATCGGGGCATGGGGGTCAACGGGTTTGCCCTTGCGCAATATTTCGATCACGCCGCTGCGGGCAAGGAACTTTGCCTGCTGGCGTACCGCCATCATATAGCGCCGCCACAAATCGGGCGGATCTTTTTTGGTGCGGCGGGCGTTTGCCAAATATTCCGCAACCGCCTTGGGCTGTGCCTTGTTGTCAGGCGCAGCTTCAAGCACGGTCAGAATGGCTTCGGCTACGGGGTCAAGCTGGTCTTGTGTGTCGTCGCTCATGACCCGATCCGCCGATTACGCGTGCCAAGCAGACGCAGACGCAACGCGTTCAGCTTGATAAAGCCTTCGGCGTCCTGCTGGTCATACACGGTGTCTTCTTCAAAGGTCACATGTTCCTCTGAATACAGGCTGTTGGGGCTGTCGCGCCCGATCAGATGCACGCCGCCCTTATACAGTTTCAGGGTCACTGTGCCGGTGACATGTTCCTGACTTTTGTCGATCATGGCCTGCAACATTTCCCGTTCGGGGCTGAACCAGAAGCCGTTATAAATCAGCTCTGCATAGCGGGGCATAAACTCATCTTTCAGATGCGCTGCGCCGCGATCAAGCGTCAGGCTTTCAATGCCGCGATGGGCGGTCAGCAAAATGGTGCCGCCGGGGGTTTCGTAAATCCCGCGGCTTTTCATGCCGACAAAACGGTTTTCCACCAGATCAAGACGGCCAATGCCATTGTCACGGCCATAATCATTCAACTGGCTAAGGATCGTGGCGGGCGACATGGCCACGCCATTGATGCTGACAGCATCACCTTTTTCAAAGCCGATTTCGATAATGGTCGGCTTGTCAGGCGCATCTTCGGGCGACACGGTGCGTTGATGCACAAATTCGGGTGCCTCAACCGCAGGGTCTTCCAGTGCCTTACCTTCTGATGACGTGTGCAGCATGTTGGCGTCACAGCTGAACGGGGCTTCGCCGCGCTTGTCTTTTGCGATCGGGATCTGATGCTTTTCAGCAAAGTCGATCAGCTTGGTCCGGCTGTCCAAATCCCATTCACGCCACGGGGCAATCACCTTGATTTCCGGGTTGCAGGCGTAATAGCCCAACTCAAACCGGATTTGGTCATTGCCCTTGCCTGTTGCGCCATGACTGACTGCATCGGCACCGGTTTCGGCTGCGATTTCGATCTGCCGTTTGGCGATCAAGGGCCGTGCGATGGAGGTGCCGAGCAGGTACACGCCCTCATACAACGCATTGGCGCGGAACATGGGAAAGACATAATCGCGGACAAATTCTTCGCGCAAATCTTCGATATAGATTTCCTTGATGCCGGCCATTTCGGCCTTTTGGCGTGCAGGCTCCAACTCTTCACCCTGACCAAGGTCAGCGGTGAAGGTGACGACTTCTGCTTCATATTCTTCCTGCAGCCATTTCAAAATGATGGATGTGTCGAGGCCACCTGAATAGGCCAGCACCACCTTATTGACTGTCGATTTGTCGATCTGGGCCATCTTGGCACCCTTTCTGCGGTCAGAATTTCGGAAAACTGCCGCACTATAGGGGGGTTAGGGCAAGATTCAAGCTGTCTGACAGTCGCATCTTTTGAAATAGGTGATACACTTTGTCTGAATTTGGACCCACGGGTGGGCAATGGGTCCGTTAATCAGGGGCACTCAACCGGCTGGCAATCGCCGGAAGCCCCATATGGGGAGGGGCATATGGCCGACGATCTGAAAAGCATGGCATTGGACTATCATCGGTTTCCGCGACCGGGGAAGTTGGAAATTACACCGACAAAGAAGATGGCGAACCAGCGTGATTTGGCGCTGGCCTATTCGCCCGGTGTGGCTGATGCCTGTATGTTGATCGCAGATGATCCCAAAGAGGCGGCCAATATGACCGCCCGCGGTAATCTGGTTGCCGTTATCTCAAACGGTACGGCGGTGCTTGGTCTGGGCAATATTGGGGCGTTGGCCTCCAAACCGGTGATGGAGGGCAAGGCCGTCCTGTTCAAGAAATTCGCCGGGGTTGATGTGTTCGACATCGAAGTGGACGAAACCGACCCCGACAAGATGGTTGAGATTGTTCGCGCGCTGGAGCCGACATTCGGCGGCGTGAATCTTGAGGATATCAAGGCCCCGGAATGCTTTATTATTGAGGCAAAGTGCCGGGAAACCATGAACATTCCGGTATTCCATGATGACCAGCACGGCACCGCAATTTGCGTGGCAGCGGCAATCTATAATGCCTTGCGCCTTGTGAACAAAAAGATCGAGGATGTGAAGGTTGTGGTGTCGGGCGCAGGGGCGGCGGCACAGGCCTGCACCATGCAAATCCTGTCACTGGGGGCCAAGGCTGAAAATATCCGCATGTGTGACCGCAAGGGCGTGATCTATCAGGGGCGCGAAGGGGTTGATCAGTTCAAGTCTCGCTTTGCCGTTGAAACAGACGAACGCAGCCTTGATGATGCGATTGATCAGGCCGATGTGTTTTTGGGCGTGTCAGGCCCCGGCACCATGACGGGCGATATGGTCAAGAAAATGGCCAAGGACCCAATTGTGCTGGCACTTGCCAACCCGACGCCTGAAATCCTGCCAGAGGAAGCCAAGGCTGCCCGTGATGATGTGATCATGGCGACGGGGCGGTCGGACTATCCCAATCAGGTGAACAATGTTCTGTGCTTCCCCTTCATTTTCCGCGGTGCGCTTGATTGCGGTGCGACTGTTATTAATGAGGAAATGAAAATTGCCACAGTAAAGGCCATTGCCGATCTGGCATTGGCGGAGCCATCCGAAGTGGTTGCCAGTGCCTATCAGGGCGAGAAGCTGACCTATGGCCGGGACTATTTGATCCCTAAACCGTTTGACCCCCGCCTGATTGTGCATATCGCCCCGGCGGTTGTGCAGGCGGCGATGGATAGCGGTGTGGCCACCCGTCCGATCACGGACATGGACGCCTATATCAAAAAGCTTGAGCAGTTCATCTATGAAAGCGGGCAGGCCATGCGCCCGATCTTTGAACGCGCCAAGGAAAGTCCCAAGCGCGTGATCTATGCCGAAGGGGAAGACCCCCGCGTCCTGCGTACAGCGCAGATCGTGGTTGAGGACGGCTATGCCAGCCCGATCCTTGTTGGCGATAAGGGGTTGATTGAGGCACGGGCAAAGGACCTTGGCCTTGCCGATATGCTGGGGTCTGTGTCTATCGTTGATCCCCACGCAATGGATGCGGGTGCGCTGGCCAAATTGGTTGATGCCCTACATGCCAGGCTGGGCCGTGCAGGCGTGTCGCCCGGTACGGCGGAACGGATGCTGAAATCCGATGCAACAGTGTTGGCGGCCATGCTGCTTGATACCGGGGCAGGGGATGCGATGTTATGTGGGGCTGTCGGCGGCTTCTCAAAACATTTACGTGAGGTGTTCAATGTCATCGGTCTTGCCGATGGGGTCAGCCGTTACAGCGCCGTGCAAATGGTGCTGACGCAGCATGACACAATCTTTATCACTGACAGTCATGCCAATCTTGACCCGTCAGCCGATCACCTTGCCACGATGGTGCCGCAGGCTGCCAAGGTTGTGGAACGGTTTGGCCTGACGCCGAAAGTCGCCATGTGTTCTCATGCCAATTTCGGGACAGAGCATGATGCCTCCGCCCGTAAGATGCGGCGGGCAACCGATTTGATCCGCGCGCAAAACCCTGATCTGGAAATTGACGGGGAAATGCAGGTCGATGCGGCGCTGAACGAAAATATTCGCAAGCGTTTATTGCCCGGCTCAACCCTTAGCGGGCGGGCAAACCTGTTGGTGATGCCGGATATTGATGCGGCGAATATCAGCTTTAATCTGGTGAAGCAGGTAACGCAGGGCCTGTCCGTTGGGCCGATCATGACGGGTCTAGCAAAGCCCGCCCATGTGGTCGCGACCGCAATATCCACGCGTGGACTGGTGAATATGACGGCGATGGCTGTTGTGGATGCCCAAGATAGATAAAGGATAGATCAAGGCACGCAATGGCGTTGCCGCTGATGCCTTGGCGTGGGCGGCGCGTCGGTCGGCTAGGGTGTTGTGCCCATCTAACTGGTCACCCTTGAAACCGGTCGCGATTATTCAGAAACAGGATTCTGTAATTCCTTTGACCGCATTTCGGCCAAAACTTCCGACTTGCGCTTTTTCAGGCTTTCGGATTTCAACTGCCCACAAGCGGCCATGATATCGCGACCACGCGGTGTGCGGATCGGGCTGGCATAGCCTGCGCGATTGACATAGGCGCCGAATTCTTCAATCCGGTCCCAGTCAGAACATTCATAGGGTGCGCCGGGCCACGGGTTGAAGGGGATCAAATTGATCTTGGCAGGAATGCCCTTTAACAATTGCACCAGCTTTTTGGCATCGGCGTTACTGTCATTCACACCCTTCAACATCACATATTCAAAGGTGATGCGGCGTGCGTTTGACAGGCCGGGATAGCGGCGGCAGGCGGCCAGCAATTCGTCCAGATTATATTTCTTGTTGATGGGGACCAGACGGTCGCGAATATCATCGCGCACGGCGTGTAACGAAATGGCGAGGTTAACGCCGATTTCATCGCCGCAGCGATCCATCATCGGCACAATGCCGGACGTGGACAGGGTGATGCGGCGACGCGAAAGGCTGATGCCTTCTTCGTCTGCCATGATCTTCATGGCCGCTTTCACATGGTCGAAATTATACAGCGGCTCCCCCATGCCCATCAGCACGATATTGGTCAGCTTGCGACCTGAAACGGGGGTGGGCCATTCGGCCAACCGGTCACGCGCGATCATCATCTGCCCGACGATTTCGCCGGGGGTCAGGTTGCGCACCAGCTTTTGCGTGCCGGTATGACAGAAGGTGCAGTTCAGCGTGCAACCAACCTGCGAAGAAACACACAGCGTGCCGCGATCAGTTTCGGGGATATAGACGGTTTCAGCTTCCTGCCCGTCGCCAAAGCGCAACAACCATTTGATCGTCCCGTCTTCGGAAATTTCTTCGGTCACGATTTCAGGGCGACCAACGATGAAATTTTCTTCAAGCGCCGCGCGCAACGCCTTTGACAGATTTGTCATGTTGGCGAATTCGGTTGCGCCCTGATGATACAGCCAATGCCAGACTTGCTGGACGCGCATCTTGATGCTTTTGGGGCCTGCCTCAATCTTGGACAGGGCGTCGGCCAATTCATCCCGGCTCATCCCGATCAATTGCGGGCGCGGGTCTGCCCCAACCTTGCCAGAGGCAAAATCATCAAAGCTTGGCGCGTCGTCGGCCAGCCAGTCCTTTACATTGGGGTTGGGCTTTGTCATGCCCGGACACTTATTACAACTTGCAGGCTTTGGAAATAGCGTTATACGCCGCAGTAAATCCACTTAGCGAATAAACATCCGTTGTATTGGTGCCCCGGCGGCTTTTACCCTTTACCGTCATTTTTGAGCCGCGTTTCATGGCTGTTATCAAGGCATTGACCTTGTTTGACGGGGCCCAGCCATCCTGATGCTGGGTAGTAAAGCCGATATCGGTACTGCCGATCCGTGCCGAAAGTGACGACCCTGACGCCTTTTCAGCCAAGGGATAGCCCATTTGGACATTGATTTCGGTCTGTTTGCTGCTGGGCACCTTTGACACAAAGAAATTGATGGCACCACGGCGCACGCCCTTGGGGTTTGTGTCCTTGGGAGCGGCAATCATATAGCAATAGGTTTGCCCGTTTTCCGTGACCTTTACGGCGGTCCAATCCTTGTGCGTGCCCAAATCGGTTTCTGTTGCCTGTGCGCTGACGGACAGGCCCGCAAGCAATCCGGCCCCCAAAAGCAGGGCTCTGAATGATGTGAAGAAGGACAAGGTTCGGGTCATAACGCTCATAATATCTGGCTGTTGCGAAAACGCTGAATCATTGGACTACAGATTGCCTTTCTGGCGTCTAAAGTAAACAGGCAAGCCCAACTTTCCCGCATCTATTCGGTTGATACCCTGATCGTGCGGCAAGAATTTGTCTGCAATTTGACGGGGTGGGGCAGGGCGGCATTAAATTACCTGTTTCGGCCTTGCACCGGACATGTAATGGCATTTACCATGTCAATATAAAGGGAGCTGAAAATCTTGCCCGTCACTCATTAACAATGATTGTGTTGGGCATGAAGGCTGCTATCATCGCGCCACAGTATTTCCCATTGATTGTTAAGGAGAAAAACCGATGAAAGCAGTGGTTTGTCGTGAGTATGGCCCCCCCGAAAGCCTAAAGGTTGAGGAATTGCCCGATCCCGAACCCAAAGAGGGTCAGGTGATTATTGATGTGGCAGCCTGCGGGGTGAACTTCCCCGACACGTTGATCATTCAGGGTAAATATCAGTTTCAGCCGCCCTTCCCGTTTTCACCCGGTGGTGAAGTGTCGGGCACGGTATGCAAGGTTGGTGACGGTGTTACAGACCTGAAAATTGGCGATCAGATTGTTACCGGCACAGGCTGGGGCGGCATGGCGGAGAAAATTGCGGTGAATGCCGCCACCGCGATCCGCGTGCCCAAGGGGCTGGATCTTGTGCAGGCCGCCGGGTCGATGATGACATACGGCACTTCGCACCATGCGCTCAAAGACCGTGCGAAATTGCAGCCCGGCGAAACCGTGCTTGTGATGGGTGCGGCGGGCGGTGTTGGTATTGCCGCTGTTGATCTGGCCAAAGCTGCCGGGGCCAAGGTTATTGCCGCTGCCTCCACAGATGAAAAACTTGCTGTGTGTAAAGAGTATGGCGCGGATGAGTTGATCAATTACGAAACAGAAGACATGAAGGAACGGATCAAGGAAATCACAGGCGGCAAGGGTGTCGATGTGGTTTATGATCCGGTCGGTGATCGGTTCGCCGAACCCGCCGTGCGGTCAATGGCGTGGAATGGCCGTTATTTGGTTGTCGGGTTCGCAGCAGGCGACATCCCGAAAATCCCGCTGAACCTTGCCCTGCTTAAGGGCTGTTCCCTTATGGGGGTTTTCTGGGGTCGCTTTAATGGTGAAGAACCTGCAGCAAGTGCCGAGAATCTGGCAGAGCTGCAAGCCATGTTTGAAGACGGAACGTTGAAGCCGTTGGTGTCAAAAACCTATCCGTTTGCGGACGCGCCGCAGGCCATCCGTGATTTGATGGAACGCCGCGCCAAGGGCAAAATCTGCTTGGTCACCGGCTAAGCTGACGCATCGTTAAGGGGGTGTCTCGCATGAAAAAGATATTGGGTATTATTGTCGGTGTGCTGCTGGTTTTTGTGGCCATTGGCGTTGCCATGCAGGAAGCAATTGTTGAACGCATGATGCCGAATATTGTGGCGCAGAATCTGGAACGTGACGTGGTCCGGGATTTGCCCGACGGCTTGCATGTTTTTGTCTGTGGCGCGGGCTCCCCCATGCCGAACCCGAATGCGGGCGGCCCTTGCCTTGTGGTTATTGCCGGGCAGGATGTTTATGTGGTTGATGCGGGCACCGGCGGCTCGCGCACCATGGCGCTGGGCGGGGTTAATCCCGGTGCCGTCAAGGGGCTGTTCCTGACGCATTTCCATTCAGATCATATTGATGGCTTGGGTGAGATGATGTTGCAGCGTTGGGTTGGCGGTACGCATAGCGCGCCATTGCCCGTTTATGGCCCTGTCGGGGTTGGGACAATCGTTGATGGCTTCAACATGGCCTATACGCCTGACTTCGGTTACCGCGTTGCCCATCATGGCGAAGATATCGTGCCGCGTAGCGGTGCAGGGGGCAGTGCGGTGTCGTTTGCGGTGCCGCCGCAGGGGCAGGCAGTAACCGTGCTAGAAGAAGGTGGCCTGACGGTCATTGCCTTTTCAGTTGATCACAGCCCAGTCAGCCCGGCAGTTGGCTATCGCTTTGACTATAAGGGGCGTTCGGTCACGATATCAGGCGATACGGCCAAATCGGCCAATCTGGAAAAGTTCGCCCAAGGCACCGACCTGCTGATGCATGAAGGTCTGGCCGCAAATTTGGTCAAGATTATGGAACAATCCGCCCGTCAGGCAGGTCGCGATAATCTGGCCAAGATTTTCTTTGATATTCAGGATTATCACGCCACCCCGGTTGAGGCGGCGCAAAGCGCTGAAACCGCCGGGGCCAAGATGCTGGGCTTTTATCATATTGTCCCGCCATTACTGGTGAAGCCGATGGAAGGGTTGTTCCTGCGCGGCGTTGAAGACGCCTATAGTGGGCCGGTTGTGGTTTCAACCGATGGCACATTCTATCACATGCCGGCTGGAACGGATGACGTATCCGTTGACTAGACGACGAGACTATTGACTGCATTGGCCGCCCTTGCGAAAGCAAGGGTGGTCTTTTTTATGGGAAGAGGGGAAGCCAAATGGGCCTTCTAAGGGAAGCGAAATATCTGCGCGATATGGGACGGGCAATCATCGCCATTTCAAAGTTCGACGTCAGCAAGGCCGCGACCGTGCCTGATTACTTTGAACAAATGGTTGATCGTCGCAAGGACGCACCCTTGTTCTATTTCGAAGACGACATACTGTCCTACCGCCAGATTGACGATTGGGCCAACCAGTTCGCCCATTACCTGACCGGCCAGGGTATCGGCAAGGGTGACGTCATCGCCATCAATATGGAAAATCGCCCCGCCTATGTGGCGGCATGGATGGGTGCGGCGAAAATTGGCGCGACATCTGCCCTGATCAATACCAATCTGGGCGGGGCACAACTTGCCCATTGTTTGAATGTGGCCAAGGCCAAATTGCTGGTGCTGGGCGCTGAATTGGCGGACCAGTTCAACAGCGCCCGTGACGCGCTTGATCCCATGCCCGCTATATTGGTTGATGGCGATGGGGCATTGATTGATGGGGCAGGTGCCTTGTCAGATGCGATTGATGGACAGCCAACCACCCGCCCGGACAAATCATGCCGCGCCGGGATGACGTTGGGGGACAGCGATCTGTTCTATATCTATACGTCTGGCACAACAGGCCTGCCCAAGGCGGCGCATTTCTCGCATCTACGATTTATGATGACGGCAACCGGATCGGGCACTGCGCTGAAGCTGGGACACAGTGACCGGCACTATATTTGCCTGCCGCTTTATCATACCGCGGGCGGCGTCATGGCGCTGGGCGCGGCGTGGACAATGGGTGCCGCCGCCGTGTTGGTGCCCAAATTCTCAGCCAGTCGCTTTTTTGCCGATGCTGTTAAATATGATGTGACCAGCTTCCAATATATTGGTGAGCTTTTGCGTTATCTGGTCAACAGCCCCGCAGTGCCTGAAGAAAAAATGCACAAGATCACACGTTGCATCGGCAATGGCCTGCGCCCGGAAATCTGGGAAACGGTCGAGACGCGGTTTGGCATCAATAAGGTGGTTGAGTTTTATGGCGCAACCGAAGGCAATGTCGCGTTGATGAACCTTGAAGGCAAGCGCGGCACGGTTGGTCGCTTGCCCGGTTACTTGCGCAAGGCAACCGGCGTCACATGCGTGCGCTATGATGTTGAAAATGATGAAGTGATGCGCGGCCCCGATGGCCTGTGTATTGAATGTAAGCCGGGTGAACCGGGCGAGGCTGTGGGCCGTTTGCCGACATCGTCTGACGCCAAGACGGGCCGGTTCGAAGGGTATTCAGATGAATCAGCTACCAAGAAGAAAATCCTGAACGACGTCTTTGCAAAGGGCGATGCCTTTTTCCGCACCGGTGATCTGTTGCGCTTTGATAAGGATGGCTACTGGTATTTCGTTGACCGGATCGGCGACACCTTTCGCTGGAAGGGTGAGAATGTAGCGACATCGGAAGTTGCCGAAGTCATTGCCGTGATGGATCATATCGACGAGGTGAATATTTATGGCGTGCAAATCCCCGGTGCCGATGGCCGTGCGGGCATGGCGTCTATTGTTGCCGGTGACGGGTTCGACCTTGCGGCATTCCATGCGCAGACACAAAAGGACTTGGCAGCCTATGCCCGGCCTTTATTCTTGCGGATGCAGCCGGAAATCGAAATCACAGGCACGTTCAAGCACCGTAAGGTTGACCTTGTGAAAGACGGGTTTGACCCTGACAAAATTGCGGAGCCGCTTTATTTCCGCGATAGCGAAACGGGCAGTTACGTGCCGCTCGACAAGGCATTATATGACCGGATCATCGCGGGCGAGGTGCGGTTCTAACCTCCTTGCGTCCCGATAATTTGAACACAAAAAAGCCGCCCTCAACTGAATGAGGACGGCTTTTTCTTTAAGCGGTTTTGATGCGCTGTTATTCAGCGGCGATCAGGAAAGCTTCAGGTGCTTCGTCTTTTGAGTTGGCCTCGGCATCCCACTTTTCGATATATTCGCTGTTATCGAAATCCCACGGATGGAAGTCATCTTTGAAGAATGCTTTGAATTCGGGCCACATCTTGCGGAAGATACCCGGCTTGCCCCAAGCATAGGTCATGGTTGACCAATGGGCCTTGAAGTTGAACAGGTTGCCAGAGGCATACATCAAGCGGGTGTAGTACATGAATGTACGTGCCATGAACGGTACGGACACCATGCGCAGGGCGCGCTTGCGGGCCTTTTCAAATTCTTTCTTGTCTTTGATTGCTACGCGCATCAGGTCAAAGCAAACAGCCTTATGTTCGCTTTCTTCAACTGCATGCCACAGCCAAACGCTGCGCATGGCAGGGTGCGCGCCGTCCAGCGCCTCAGGGTTGGACAAAAGACCATTGGCCAGAACGGCGGTCCAATGTTCCAGGGCAACAGTGATGCCCAGCTGCTGATATTTGTTCAGCACCTTTTTGCCCATTTCCAAATCGCGCCATACTTCAGCTTCGATTTTTTTGGCGGGCAGGCCGTCACGTTCCAGCATTTCGTTATAGGCTTCATGTTCGCGGGTGTGGATTGCTTCCTGCGTCATGAAGTTTTTGATTTCTTTCTTCAGCTTCTTGTCCGTCACGTCCTTCAGGAAGGGGCGGGTTGAATCAATGAAGAATGTTTCGCCAGCCGGGAACAGCAATGACATTGCGTTCAACAGGTTGGAGCGGCCCGGGCAACCGTCAAGCCAGTCATAATGCACGGTTTCGTCAAAGCCGAAATCGATATTGCGCGGGATAATTTCCTTGGCGGACAGGCTTTGAGATTCCTGTGCGGCTGCGGGGATTGCTTCTTCGGGGGCAATTGTTTGTGTCATCTCAGACATTGGTTTTCCCTAACTTTGGTGGCGGGCGATGGCCCTGCCTTTCAAATAGTGACGGTCTATGCCGTCTGATCACGTCCTTTATATGGTGCTATTGACATGATTGTCAAGTACTGTTGACAGGTTTGTCAAAATAACACAGAGAGGCGTGATTTATGATGATGTTTCAGGGGGTTGCGGCGGCTCGTCCCCGCCAACAGGCGTGCGGGCCAACGCTTTTTTTGCGCGATCCTTATGATCCTGTGTCATGGCCCCGCGCACAGAGGACAAGGCCAGCATCAGGACAGAGGCATCGTCGATATAGCCCAGCCCCACGATGAAGTCGGGAACCAGGTCGGTTGGCAGGATGAAATAGGCCAGCGCGCCAAACAATGTGCCCTTAACGGACAGGGGAGTTTGCTTGTCTGTTGCGCAATAATAGGCCCCGACCGCATCTTCGGCAAAGGGCACGCGGGACATCGCGCTGCGCATTTTGGGCCAAAACCCCTTGCGGACCTTGGCTTCTTTTTCATTGATGGTCTGCTGATCGCTCATCAGTGGTTTACCTTTTGCAATGCTTGACGTTACGACATCTGCCGTTTGCCTGTGATTGTTCTAATCATATGGGAATTTTACAAAAAATCACAAGACGCGCCCCATTCGCTTTGATAGGGTGCCGCCGTTTCATATTTCAGTCGAACCATAAGGGGAGCAATCTCATGGAAATTACCAAAGATACAGCCGCCATCGTGACCGGCGGTGCCAGCGGTCTGGGCGAAGCCACCGTTCGCGCGCTGGTTGCCAAGGGCGCAAAAGTTGCCGTCTTTGACATGAACAAAGACCGCGGCGAAGCCATTGAAAAAGAACTGGGCGTGACCTTCTGTGAAGTGAACGTAACCGACGAAGATTCAGTCGTTGCCGGTTTTGAAAAGGCCCGCGCTGCCAACGGTCAGGAACGCATTGTCGTGAACTGCGCCGGTACAGGTGCCGCCATGAAAACACAGTCAAAGGGCGTGCCCCATGACATCAAGATCTTTGACCTGATTTGCCAGATCAACCTGATCGGCACATTCCGTGTTTTGTCAAAGGCCGCTGCCGAGATTTCAAAGCTGGAGCCGGTCAATGAATCAGGCGAACGCGGTGTGATCATCAACACAGCATCTGTTGCTGCATTTGACGGTCAGATCGGTCAGGCATCTTATTCAGCATCCAAGGGCGGTGTTGTTGGCATGACCTTGCCGATCGCCCGTGACCTGTCACGCGACGGCATCCGTTGCTGCACCATTGCGCCGGGTATCTTTGAAACCCCGCTGCTGGCCGGTGCCCCTGACAACGTGAAACAGGCGCTTGAAGCATCCGTGCCGTTCCCGTCGCGTCTTGGTAAGCCTGAGGAATATGCCTCACTCGCCACGCAGATCATGGAAAACACCATGCTGAACGGCGAAACCATCCGTCTGGACGGCGCCATCCGTATGGCACCCCGTTGATCTGACAGGAATGTTGATCTGACAGGAATGTTGATCTGACAGCGATGGTTAGGCGCTGTGATTGCAGCGCCAATCGGTAAGAACAAAGCCCGGCTCGCAAAAATATGCGGGTCGGGTTTTTGTCCAAAATGGGGCGAGTTTGCACAATATTGTGAGCGACAGGTGCCTTGTCGGCGGCGGTCTAAAGGCTTACATTATTAGAAGAAAAACGACAGGGGCGCTGGCGGGGCCTAAGAAGAGCGGCAGTTATGTCGCCAGAACAGGTATAAGCGCCCGAAGGGAAAAAGTATGAAAAGCGCGGTTAGTGCAACGGTGGGGGCCTTGATGATGGCATCCTATGCGGTTGCGGATTTTATTATTCCGCCAGATGATCTGGTGATTTGTAAGGTCAATGCCTATTCGGTTTATCAGGTGGCCCGCAAGCAGGGCTATACCTTCCGCTGCCTGTCTGAATCAGGCAACGGCACGGCAATGTTTGTCACTGAAAAATCCATGCGCCGCATCGGCTGTGAAGGCCAGGTGCGTCAAACATTCGGTCAACCGCGCGTAAGTCATCGGGTCAATACATTGTTGTTGGGCCGCGCCAATAATCTTGAACCGCAAATGTATAATGGGTGGAGCTTGACGAGCTATAGCGTCGATGGCGGTCATTACAACGCCCACCTGAAATCAGAAAAGGCGCTGATAGATTACAGCTTTGAAATGTCCGGCGAGGATGCAAAGGGCCGTCGGTTGCTGGAATTCGTCCGTATTGAAAAGCCCGGCGGTGATTGTGACGAAGCCTTGTATCAGGCATTCAACCCGCGGCCAGTTAACATGGCTGTGAATATGGCCGGAAAACTGGCCGGGCTTTAACGCCTGTCGCTAGGACGCCAGCGCATTCATCTTGGTGGCCATTTTGACGTCCAGTTCTGACACGCCATCGGCGTCATGGGTGGTCAGCGTAACCTCCACACGATTATAGACATTGAACCATTCAGGGTGGTGATCCATTTGTTCCGCGATTAGGGCGATGCGCGCCATGAAGCCGAACGCTTCGTTGAAATCTGCAAACTGAAACTTTTTAAAGATGGCGTCCTTGCCCTCAACTTCTGTCCAGCCGTCAAGACCGGCAATGGTGGCGGCGCGTGTTGCGGAGTCAAGTTTTTGCGGCATGGCTTTATCCTTCAATCGTTAAAGTCGGGCATGGCTGCCCCAGTCAATAGATGTTCCACATAGGCGGGTACGACCGCGCTGGCAAGGCCGTAATGGCCTTCAAGGAACTGCGTGGCCCCCTCGGACGGTTCCAAATTCAGCTCAACAGTATGGGCACCATTGCGGCGGGCTTCCATTACGAACCCGGCAGCAGGGTAGACATTCCCTGATGTGCCGATTGAAATGAACAGGTCACATGTGGTCAACGCAGCATATATGTCATCCATGTAAAGCGGCATTTCGCCAAACCAAACCACATGGGGGCGCAAGCCGCCATCTTGCCCGCAATGACCGCAGGCCATGTCGATGTATAACGCGTCCCAATGGTCCTGCACGTGATCGCAGTGATTGCACTGAATTTTGCCGACCTCCCCATGCATGTGCAGCACATTGGATGCGCCGCCTTTTTCATGCAGGTGATCGATGTTTTGCGTGACCAGCATCAGCTGTCCATCAAACTTTTGTTGTAGGTGGCCCAGCGCGTCATGGGCGGCATTGGGTATGGCATTGCGCACGCCATCGCGGCGGTCATTATAGAAGTTCAGCACCTTTACCGGGTCGCGGGCGAACCCTTCGGGGGTGGCGACGTCTTCGATAGGCACATCTTCCCACAAGCCGTCTGGCCCGCGAAAGGTGCCAAGGCCCGATTCCTGACTGATCCCGGCCCCGGTCAAAATAACAATGTTGCGATAGCTGCTTTTGGTCATGATCCATTCAATGTGCTGATTGGCTGATGAGGTTGTGCCACATGGCTTGTTAGAAAAAGCGAAACAGGTTAGGCAAAGACTATGAAAGTTCTATTCGTTTGTCTTGGAAATATCTGCCGCTCCCCCTCAGCCGAGGGGGTGGCCCGTGCGCGCGCCATCCAACAGGGCGTGATTGACCGTTTCACATTTGATTCTGCGGGGACGGGGGACTGGCATGTGGGCAAATCGCCTGACAGCCGGGCACAGGCGGCTGCGTTGGCGCGCGGGTATGAGCTGACCTATCTGCGGGCGCGGCAGGTCAGCACCGGTGATTTTTATGAGTTTGATTTGATTCTGGCGATGGACAAGGACAATCTGGCCGATCTGCAACGGATCGCACCTGATGATGGCCGGGCCGACCTGCGCATGATGCTGGACTACGCCCCGCAATTTGACAGCCGCGAAGTCCCCGACCCTTATTATGGTGGTGAGGACGGCTTTGATCAGGTTCTTGATATGCTGGAGGAGGCGGTCGACGGGCTGTTGTCCACGGCAAGATAGGGGCCGGTCTTCAGGGATTGATGATCGATTTCACCATTGGCGATGTCATTGTCGCCGCCAAATTCACAAACCGGGTCATAGACTGCGCCTGTATGGGCAAGGTGGCTTTCAAACAGGGTATAGCCGCGCACTTTTAATGGCGGTAACGCAAGCGGGCTCATCGCCTCAACATAGCGGGCGACAGACAGCGCATCGGTTGTCTTCAGCCGGGCCAATGTGACATGGGGAACAAAGCGGCGGGCCTCAATCTCAAAACCGATTTGGCGCATGGCGTGGCTGATCGACCGTTGCAGGACTTTCAGCTCCTCCGTCATGGTCAGCTTGATATGCAGATTGCGCAGCTTTTTGTCGCCAAACGTGTTGAAGCCATCGAACTTCAATGTCATTTCGGGGCATTTGATCGGCGCAAGGGCGGCCACAACATCGCTTAGTTGCGGCGGCGGCGCATCGCCCAGAAAACACAATGTTATGTGATGGCTGTGCGGGCTGACCCATTTGGCACCGGGCAGGCCGCTGGCAATCAGGTCAAGCCGTTGTTTGATAAGCGGGGGTAAATCGCAAGCGATAAACAGTCGAGCCATAATCGAGCCTCCCGAATCAATGATCCTTCAAACTTACCCGCAAAATATGACAATTGGAATGTGTTGCGTGTTGTTTGCAGGCTGGGTTGATCTTGCACTAACGAAAACACCCCAGCCGCGCTTGTCGGGCCGGGGTGTTAAGTGTTTGAATTATTGACGCTTATTAGTTGGGGGCGTTCCAGCTAGTTGGACGGGTTCGGGTTTTGGATGTGGATGGCGTTAACGGCCTTATCCATCTCGTCCGTCCAATCAAGGTCAAAGGCGTCAATATCCTCTTTCAACTGTGCCATCGTTGTGGCGCCGATGATGGTGGAATCAACGAAATCCTTGGAATCGCAGAACTTGATCGCCAGCTTGGTGATCGTCGTATCAAACTCACGCGCGACGGCCATATATTGGTCAATCACGCCTTCCATCGCGTCAGCTTCATACCGTTGCAGGCGATTGAACAATGCCTTGCGAGAGCCTTCAGGCAATGCGCCGCGCTGATATTTACCTGTCAGATAACCTTGGCCCAGCGGTGAATAGGCCAGTAGCCCCACGCCTTCGCGCAGGCCAACTTCGGCAAGGCCCATTTCATAGGCGCGGTTCACAAGGTTATAGGCGTTTTGTACTGATTCAACGCGCGGCAGGCCCGACGCTTCGGCATGGTGCAGGAACTTCATAGTGCCCCACGGGGTTTCGTTGGACAGGCCGATATGGCGAACCTTGCCTGACGTCACCAGATTTTCCATGGCGCGCAGAGTTTCATCAATCGGCACAATCTCGCCCCCCATATCCTTATAGGTATTGGGGATGGCGCCAAACAGGGCGATGGGACGGTCGGGCCAGTGCATCTGGTATAGGTCGATATAGTCTGTTTGCAACCGCTTCAGGCTTTGTTCAACGGCGTATTCGATATTCTTGGCATCAAGCGCGGTCGTGCCGTCCCAGTCGCGCAACCAGTCCATCGGCGCGCGGCCCGCAACCTTGGTCGCCAGCACGATCTTGTCGCGGTTTTTGCGTTCCGCAAACCATGTGCCGATAATGGATTCTGTTGACCCTTGGGTTTCGGGCTTGGGCGGCACCGCATACATTTCGGCGGTGTCAAAAAAGTTGATGCCGCGATCAACGGCATAATCCATTTGTTCATGGCCTTCAGCTTCGGTGTTCTGCTCGCCCCATGTCATGGTGCCAAGACAGCAGCGTGTCACCTGAATGCCTGTGCGACCAAGTTCTGTCATCTGCATGGATATGCCCCCTTATTGGTAATGCAGTGAGAATGAAGTGGTGGAATGATTTTTATGGGATAGACGGCGTTTCGGCAAGCGCGGCTTTCACATGCGGCAGGATCTTGGTGATGATCACTGCCACGCCCTCCTTGTTGGGATGAATGCCATCTGCCTGATTAAGTGTCGGGTCCGCTGCGACCCCCTCTAAAAAGAACGGATAAAGCGCAACGTCATAATCGGCAGCCAATTTCTGATAGACCGGGTTAAAGGCGGCGGCATATTCCTCGCCCAAATTGGGTGGGGCCATCATCCCCGTCAGCAATATGGGCAGGTCGGGCAGCTGTGCGCGTGCCTGTGTGATAATCGCGCCCAGATTGGCATAGGTTTGTTCCGGCGGCAGGGCGCGCAGCACATCATTGCCGCCCAATGTGATGATCAACAGGTCAATTGTGTCATCCATAATCCAGCCCAATCGGGCAAGGCCACCTGCGGACGTATCGCCAGATACCCCCGCATTGATGATCGACACGGCGGGGCTGTTGCCATCATCGCTATTCAGCGCGTCTGCAAGCTGATCGGTAAAGCCATCACCGGGCGGCAGGCCATAGCCGGCAACGAGCGAATCCCCCAATGCCAGAATAGTCTGTTGCGGCACCGCAGCTGCACCGGATTGATCCGCGGCCGCGATGGGCGCGTAAAATACAAAGGATAAGCTGCCGATAATGGCTAAAATCAGATATTTCATGCAAGTCCTGCACTGGTTATTGAACCGTTCCCTCCCTATATAAGAGGCTAATGATGAATTGCAAAATATTGCGGCGAAATTTGGGGGCGCTCTATGATTGAGCTTTCGGACGTAACCTTGACCCTGCCGTCAGAGGCAGGGCCGGTAGACATTCTGCGTGGTGTTGACCTGTCTGTCGGTAATGGCGAGCAGGTGGCGGTGATCGGCCCATCGGGGTCTGGCAAGTCAACCCTGTTGATGGTGATGGCGGGGCTTGAGCTGCCGACCGGGGGGCGCGTGACGCTGGCCGGGACGGATATCGGGGCCCTTGATGAGGATGGCCGCGCCCGTTTCCGCCGTGATCATGTCGGCATTATTTTTCAAAGTTTTCATCTGATCCCAACCATGACGGCGCTGGAAAATATCGCCATCCCATTGGAACTTGCCGGGGCAAATGATGCCCGCGACAAGGCACAGGCGGAGTTGGAGGCGGTGGGGCTTGCCCATCGGGGCAGCCATTATCCGGCGCAATTATCGGGGGGGGAGCAGCAACGCGTTGCCATCGCCCGCGCGCTTGTATCTGACCCCGCAATCCTGCTGGCGGATGAGCCGACGGGCAATCTTGACGGTAAAACGGGTGAGGCGATTGTCGATTTGATGATGGGTCTTCACGAAACACGCAATACGACAATGATCCTGATCACCCATGATGAAGGGCTGGCAAAATCATGCGAACGCATGGTGTCGATCCGTGATGGCCTGATCGCTGATGATCAGCGCAAAGTCGCGTAACCGGGGTTTGTGATCATGAGCAGTTGGCGTCTTGCCCTGAACTATGCCATGCGCGATTTGCGTCACGGTCTGCGCGGCTTCCGCATCTTTTTGGCGGCGCTGTTATTGGGCGTTGCTGCAATCGCCGGCGTCGGCTCGCTTTCCGCAGCCCTGCTTGCCGGAATTGCCGAACAGGGGCAGGCGATCCTGGGGGGGGAGCTTGAGGCACGATTAAGCTATCGGACAATCAGCGATGATGAGCTTGCCTTCCTGCAACACGATGCCGAACAGTTCAGCGCCATTGCCACCATGCGGGCGATGGGCAAGTCGCCCCGCACAGACAAGCGCACACCGATTGAGTTGAAGGCTGTGGACAATGCCTATCCGCTATATGGCGAGATGTTGTTGCAGCCCGGCGGCTCTGCCACCCTTGAAGAGGCATTGGGCATCCCAGGCAATTGGGGTGCCGTTGTGGATGAGGCATTGATGGTCCGCCTTGGGCTGGAACTTGGCGATTTGGTTGAAGTGAACCGCCTGCAGGTGCCGGTTCGTGCTGTTATTAAGTTTGAGCCTGACCGCGCCGCCGAAGGGTTTTCCATCGGCCCGCGTGTGATGATCCCCATGCAGGCGTTGGATGATACGGGGTTGATCCAGTTGGGCAGTATGGTGCGCTATCACTATCGGGTTGATTTGGACCCCGGTGTTGACCCTGACGTGAAGGCTGCTCAAGCGCTTGAACAATTTCCTGCGGCTGGCTGGCGCATCCAAACCAGCAGCAATGCTGCGCCGGGATTGAAAGTTTTTGTCCTGCGAACCGCCACCTTCCTGACATTGGTGGGGCTGACCGCGCTGATTATTGGCGGTGTGGGCGTATCGAACGCGGTGCGCAGTTGGCTGGACCGTCAGCGCGATACCATTGCCACCATGAAATGTATGGGCGCGTCCGGCGGCTTTATCTTTGCGGTCTATTTGTCTGAGATTTTTGTGATTGCCGGGATTGGCATTGTTGGCGGTGTTGCCCTGGGCGCGTTGGTGCCCATTGGGGCGGCAGCGGCGCTTGAAGGTGTGTTGCCTGTGCCGGCGCGCATCGGTCTTTACCCCCTGCCATTGATCGCGGCGGCGCTTTACGGGTTTTTGATCGCCTTCCTGTTCGCCATTTGGCCATTGGCCAAGGCGCGGGATATTCCGGCGGCGCGCCTGTTCCGGGCGCTGGTGTCACCTGACCGGACGTGGCCGCGCCTGCGCTATCAATTGATGGCGGGGCTGGCCTTTGCAGCGTTGTTGGCGCTGGCCTTGTTCACGGCTGAAAATATGTTGTTCGCGGCATTGTTTGCAGGGGGCGTATTGGCGGCCTTCCTGATCCTGCGTTTGGCGGGGCAGGGGATTACGGCATTGGCCCGCCGCGCGCCGCGGTCGAACCGCGTGATCCTGCGTCTGGCGATCAGCAACCTTTATCGGCCCGGCGCCCCCACGGCCAGCATTGTGCTGTCTATGGGGCTTGGGCTGACATTATTAAGCATGGTTGCCCTGATGGAAGGGAACATCAATCAACAGATCGCCAATGAAGTGCCGGACACCGCGCCATCATTCTTCTTTATCGATATTCAGG
>SPJK01013391.1_pt1 | contig 190128 bp, 167 predicted proteins | sample 3741771 | NCBI WGS metagenome assembly SPJK01 (sample SAMN10925997, study PRJNA522277) | cold seep metagenome | isolation source: Elba SIP-enriched marine methane seep metagenome, extraction at timepoint T2 | place: Italy: coast of Elba, Mediterranean Sea
CCCACTATAGCCAAAAGGCCATACGCAGCTAGGCCGAAATGCGCAGTTGAAATATGCCTGACGAAAAGTGTTCTTTTGCCAGTCCGCGTCCACCACAAAAAAAACCCGCCATAAGGACGGGGTGTTTTATGGCGGAGGGGAAGGGATTGTCGTCAGTTGGAAAGCGTTGCTTTCCGCCTTCCGCCCGTCTCGCTGCCTTTCATTGAATTCAAGGTCAGCTCGCCTGACGAAAAGTGTTCTTTTGCCAGTCCGCGTCCACCATAAAAAAAACCCGCCACAAGGACGGGGTGTTTTATGGCGGAGGGGAAGGGATTCGAACCCTCGATACCTTTCGGTAAACACGCTTTCCAGGCGTGCGCCTTAAACCACTCGGCCACCCCTCCGCGAACGCCCCATGCTATCGGTAAATTGAGGCGAGCCGCGACTATACAGGCCCTATCAGGGTCTGCAAGCGCTGTTCGTTACAAATATGTGGCGGTTTTCCGTCGCACCGCTAACGGGGCTGTGATCAGCCGTGACTTGCGGGCGGGTTGGCCGCTCTATAGGCTGAAAATCAACTGAAAAGAGGGCGGAAAACCTAATGAAGCGGATTGTTGGATTAGTGCTGTTTGTGGGTGGGGCCATCGTGCTGGGGGCCGATCTTTGGACCTATGTAATGACGCAAGACCTGTTTGTCACCGCTGTTGGGGATTTGTGGTTTGCGGCCCACCCGGCCAGCCTGAATCTGTTGCAGGCCGGGCTGGAACGGCATGTCTGGCCGCCCCTGTGGGATCCGGTCACGACGACAGTGCTGTTATGGCCTGCCAGTTTGGTTGGGCTGGCGCTGGGCGTGCTGTTGGGCGGTGCAACGGCCAAGCGCAACTAGAAAGCGGAGGCGTCATTAAAGATGACTGCCGTGAGCGCGATCAACTAGCCGATTGAGGATCGCCCAACTTTTTGGGCGCCCCTGCGGAGGCGTCATCATTGATGACTGCCGTGAGCGCGATCAAGAATCATCCATTTTCAGCGCGGCGATAAAGGCTTCTTGCGGAATCTCAACCTTGCCGAACTGGCGCATCCGTTTTTTACCGGCCTTCTGCTTATCCAGCAATTTCCGTTTACGGCTGGCGTCACCACCATAACATTTGGCGGTCACATCCTTGCGCAGGGCGGCGATGGTTTCGCGGGCGATCACCTTGCCGCCAATCGCTGCCTGAATCGGGATTTTGAACAATTGGCGCGGGATCAAATCCTTCAGCCGTTCGCACATGGCCCGTCCCCGCATTTCGGCGCGGCCACGATGCACAATCATGGACAGGGCATCGACAGGTTCTGCATTGACGAGGAGGGACATCTTCACAAGATCGCCTTCCTCATACCCATCCAACTGATAGTCAAAGCTGGCATAACCGCGGGTTGCGGATTTCAGGCGGTCATAAAAGTCGAAGACAATTTCGTTCAACGGCAAACGGTACACAACCATCGCCCGGCTGCCCGCATAGGTCAGGTCCATCTGAATGCCGCGACGGTCTTCGCATAGTTTCAGCACAGCGCCCAGATATTCGTCAGGCACCAAAATGGTGGCCTTGATCCACGGTTCTGCAATCGTGTCGATCTTCACCACGTCAGGCATGTCGGCAGGGTTATGCAGCTCCATCTCTGACCCGTCGGTCATTGTCAGCTTGTAAACCACGCTGGGGGCCGTGGTGATCAGGTCAAGGTTGAACTCACGCTCCAGCCGCTCCTGAATGATTTCAAGATGCAGCAGGCCCAAGAACCCGCAACGGAAACCAAAGCCCAGCGCGGCGGAGCTTTCCATTTCAAATTCAAAGCTGGCATCGTTCAGGCGCAGGCGCGCCATGCTTTCGCGCAATTCGTCAAAGTCATTGGCATCAACCGGGAACATGCCACAAAAAACGACAGGCTGGTTCGGCTTAAACCCGGCAAGGGGCGCTTCGGCAGGTTTGCGCAGGTCTGTCAGCGTGTCACCAACGGCGGTGTCAGCCACTTCCTTGATCCCTGCTGTGATGAAGCCAAGCTCACCGGGGCCCAATTGGTCGAGCAGTTTTTGCTTTGGCTCAAACACGCCAACACGGTCCACCAGATGTTCAGTGCGCGCATTCATCATTTTGATGCGCTGGCCCTTTTGCAAGGTGCCATGCACGACGCGGATCAGCATCACAACGCCCAAATAGGTGTCGTACCAACTGTCAACCAACATGGCCTGCAAGGGGGCGTCCGCATCGCCCGTGGGGGCGGGCAGGCGTTCCACGATGGCTTCCAGAATTTCATCAATGCCGATGCCGGACTTGGCGCTGGCCTCAATGCCATCTGTTGCATCAATGCCGATCACATCTTCGATCTGTTGGCGTACCCGGTCAGGTTCTGCGGCAGGCAGGTCGATCTTGTTCAGAACGGGGATCAGTTCGTGATCGTTTTCAATCGCCATATAAACGTTGGCGAGGGTCTGTGCCTCAACCCCCTGACTGGCGTCCACGACCAGTAGCGAGCCTTCACACGCCGCCAAGGACCGGTTCACTTCATAGGTAAAGTCAACATGGCCGGGGGTGTCGATCAGGTTCAGATGGTAGGTTTTGCCATCCTTCGCCTGATAGGTCAGGCGCACCGTCTGGGCCTTGATGGTGATCCCGCGTTCGCGTTCAATATCCATACTGTCGAGGACCTGTTCGGTCATTTCCCGATCAGTCAGCCCACCACAGCGCTGAATCATCCGGTCGGCAAGGGTGGACTTGCCGTGGTCGATATGCGCAATGATAGAAAAATTGCGGATATGGGAAAGATCGGTCATCGAGTGAATACCATCAAGAGTTAGCCACGAAGGGTGCCGCCGGTTGCCTTGGCAACCGCCGCAATGATCTTGTCTGACACAGCTTCGATATCTTTGTCAGTCAACGTCTTGTCGCGGGGCTGCAAGGTGACCGTAATGGCCAGTGATTTGCGCCCGTCTGTCATATGCTCGCCCTCATACAGGTCAAACACACGGGCACCGGTGATCAGTGCCTTGTCTGCGCCCTTGGCAGCCCGCAATACCGCATCCGCGGCCACAGTGCTGTCCAGTTCAAAGGCGAAATCACGGTGAACCGGCAGCAGCTGGGCCATATCGACGGCGCCTTTTGATTTGCTGACAGGTTTGCCCTTCTTTGCCTTTGGTTGCGGAATGGCATCAATGAAGATTTCTGCAGCAACTGCCGGCCCCTTCAGGTCCAGTGCCTTGAGGATCTTGGGGTGCAGTTCACCGAAATGGGCCAGCACAACCTTTGGCCCCAGCCTGATCGTGCCTGAGCGGCCGGGGTGATACCAGCTGGGGGCATCGGCCACAACCTGTGCGGTATCAACCGGGGCACCTGCGTCACGCAGGGCGGCGATGGCGTCAGCCTTGGCATCGAATAGATCGACCGGCCGGGCGGCATCATGCATGTTGCGATCAGCGGCAGTGCCACGGCGCAGGGCGGCGGCAACCATTTGCTGATCATCAGGCAGGTCACCGGCATATTGGGGGCCGACCTCAAACAGGCGGATCACATCCTGACCGCGCGCCACATTACGGGCCGCGGCATTGATCAGGTTGGGCAGGATCGACGGCCGCATGGTGCCCAATTCTGTTGAAATCGGGTTCACCAATTGCACCTTGCGATTGCCGCCATCAAACAGTTTGGCGTGCGCTTCATCCATGAAGCTATAGGTCACAGCCTCATGCAGGCCCTGATTGGCAAGCGACCGGCGCACCCAACGGCGGCGGTCCTGCAACAGGGATGTGGCCTTGCCCGCGCCACCGGAAACCGGGGGCAGGTCAACAGCCTGTAGGTTATCGAGCCCGACAATGCGAACCACTTCTTCGACCAGATCGGCAGTGCCATCCACGTCGGGACGCCAATTGGGCACTGTCACGCTGACCGTGCCGCCGTCTACCGTGGGGGCGAACCCCAGCGCGTCAAGAATGCCGATGGTTTCGTCTGCGGCAACGTCTATGCCAGCCAGCGCATTGATGCGGGCAATGAGCATGGACAGATTGCGTTCATGATTGGGCACCTCGCCCGCCACAGTCATTGGCCCCGCAGCGCCGCCACAGGCATCGAGTATCATTTGCGTGGCGATGTCCAAACCGGGGACAACTGATTGCGGGTCAACACCGCGTTCAAAGCGATAGCGCGCATCAGACAAAATATTATGTGCGCGGCCCGAATGGGCGATGGTGATCGGATCGAACCATGCGCTTTCAATCAGCACGTCAATCGTGGTTTCGGTACAGCCGGAGTCAAGACCGCCCATAATCCCACCAAGGCCAAGCACGCCGGCCTCATCAGCGATAACGCAATCAGCGTCCGACAGCTCATAGGTGACCTCATCAAGGGCGGTGAAGCTTTCCCCCATTTTGGCAAGGCGCGCGCCGATAGCGCCTGACACCTTGCTGAGGTCATAGACATGCAAGGGCCGCCCATAGCTGTAGGAGATGTAATTGGTGATATCGACCAATGCCGAAATGGGCCGCAGACCGATGGCGGTCAGGCGGCTTTTCAGCCAGTCGGGGCTGTCACCATTTTTGACATTCTTGACGATACGGCCTGCAAATACCGGGCAGGCGCTTAAGCCCCCCTGATCGGCAGGCGCAACAATAGCGGCCTTGTCGTCGATTGTTGCGCTGATAACAGGTGCGGTCATGGGTTTGAGCGTACCAAGGCCCGCCGCGGCCAAATCGCGCGCAATGCCGTATACACCCAAACAGTCAGGGCGGTTCGGCGTGATGGCAATTTCGATCATCGGATCGTTCTTGCCATAGATGTCAGCGATTGGTGCGCCAAGGGGCGTGCCCTCAGGCAGATCAATAATGCCGTCATGATCTTCGCCAAAGCCAAGCTCACGCTCAGAACACATCATGCCGAAACTTTCGACACCGCGAATTTTCGCCTTGGTCAAGGTCAGGTCGATGGTTGGCAGATAGGTGCCAACAGGGGCGAACGCCGCAATCATCCCGGCCCGCGCATTGGGCGCACCACAAACAACCTGCACTTCCTGTGTGGAACCATCATCATTATGCGCCATCACCTTGCACAGGCGCAGCTTATCCGCATCTGGGTGGGGCTGGGCGTCGATTACCTTGGCAGTGCGCACAGCCGCAAGGTCGGCACCGACATCTGTGACTTCCTCAACCTCAAGACCGACAGCGGTCAATGTGTCTACAATCTGATCCAGACTTGCGTCTGTGTCGAGATAGTCTTTGAGCCATCCTATCGTGAATTTCATCGGCTCAATCCTCCGTGACGAGAGGGCATATCAAGCGGCGCAAAGCCGTAATGTTTCAGCCAGCGCATATCGGCGTCGAAATAGGCGCGCAAATCAGGCATGCCATATTTCAATCCGGCGGCGCGGTCGATCCCGATGCCGAAGGCAAAGCCCTGCCATTCATCGGGGTCGATGCCGCAATTGCGCAGCACATTGGGGTGAACCATGCCGCAGCCCAGAATTTCCATCCAGCCGTCGCCTTCGCCCAAAATCAACTCGTCCCCATCGCGGGAACAGCCAATGTCAACCTCTGCACTTGGTTCGGTGAAGGGGAAATAGCTGGGACGGAACCGCATGACGGGGTTCTCAACCTCAAAAAACGCGCGGGCGAAATTTTCCAGCGTGCCTTTTAGGTGGCCCATGTGAATATTCTTGTCGATCACCAACCCTTCGACCTGATGGAACATCGGGGTGTGGGTCTGATCGGAATCACAACGATAGGTGCGGCCGGGGCAAATGATGCGATAGGGCGGCGGGCCTGCCATCATGGTGCGGATTTGCACCGGGCTTGTATGGGTCCGCAATACGGGGCGTTCGCCATCATCGCCTTCATGAAAATAGAACGTGTCCTGCATCTGGCGTGCAGGATGGTCCGCCGGAATGTTGAGGGCAGAGAAATTGTAGAAATCGGTTTCGATATCGGGGCCTTCGGCAACGGTGAAGCCCATATCGGCGAAAATGGCAATCAGCTCCTCAGTCACCTGACTGATCGGATGGATGGAGCCTGCCTCGTCAGCGCGGGCGGGCAGGGTGACATCCACAGTTTCGCTGGCCAAACGCGCATTCAGGGCAGCGTCTTCAAGCACGGCCTTCTTGGCGGCGATGGCATCGGTGGTCCCGTTGCGAAGCTTGTTAAGAAACGGGCCAACGTGCTTGCGCTCGTCGTCACTCATTCCGCCAAGGGTTTTCATCAGAAGGGAGATTTCACCCTTCTTCCCCAACATTTCTATGCGAATGTCTTCGAGCTCGATCTCATCAGATGCGGCTTGTATGTTATCGCGAAGACTGCGAAGTAGGGCCTCAGACTTTGTTTGATCTGAAGCAATTTTTGCTAATATCTCAACTTCAACTTTTTCCGCAGAGGTCTTGCTAAGTGCTCTCTGTAATGAGGTTCGCAGTTCGGCGCCAATATTTTTCATGGTCAGTCCCAATGTCGAATTCAAAAAACAAGGCCCGCAGCCTTAAAAGATCATGCGAGCCTTGAATTATTTATGTCAGGCTCGCCGTTTGTTGCGGCAAAGCCCTGATGTGGGTCTGCGGTAAGTTACGCTTCGAGCGCGCCTGCAGCCTGATCCACCAGAGCCTTGAAGGCCTCGGGCTCGCGGACGGCGAGGTCTGCCAGGACTTTACGGTCAACCTCGATACCAGCAAGCTTGAGGCCGTTCATAAATCGGGCATAGGTCAGGCCGTGCTGGCGGGCACCGGCGTTGATGCGCTGAATCCACAAGCTGCGGAAATTACGCTTTCTTGTCTTACGGTCGCGATAGGCGTATTGGCCGGCCTTTTCGACCGCTTGCATTGCAACGCGGATCGTATTTTTCCGGCGGCCTTGATAGCCTTTGGCTTTGTTTAGAACTTTTTTGTGGCGGGCGTGGTTTGTTACACCGCGTTTCACTCGTGACATGATCTAGTATCCTTCAAATAGCGTTGCCGGGCGGAATTAACCGTAGGGCAGAAATTTCTTCACAACTTTGGCGTCGGCAGCTGACAGGGTTGTCGTGCCACGCTTATTGCGAATCTGTTTGTTGGTACGTTTGATCATGCCGTGGCGCTTGCCTGCTTGACCGGCTTTAACTTTACCGCTGGCCGTCAGTTTGAAGCGCTTTTTGGCACCACTTTTGGTCTTCATCTTGGGCATTTCGATCTCCTGTAAACATTAAGGGTCTTTCATGACCTGACAGGCAGCCCTTTCGCCCGTCCGGTCGCTCGTTCACACAGAATGTGAAGAATGGCGGTTTATAGGGGGTTTTACGCCCATACGCAAGGGCTGTGACCGCGCCTGTATCGGACAGGGTGCCGCAGGGGGAGGGGCCAGCGTGACCGTCTGTCAGCCAGCCAGAAAACGCCCCATAAAGTCATAATAATAGCGCTGAAAACACCGAACAGAAATACGAGAAATACTGGGCCGAACCACAGTAAACCGCCACGGCATGACCAATAATCCACGCTGACTCATTTTCGGACCCATTTTCTGGCCCATTTTCTGGCCCTGTCAGCGTCGCCGCCCGGCCTTGTCATCGGGCAGGGCTTTCACCTCCCGCTCAAAAATGTCCTGTAGGTTTGCCTGCAGCTCTAGGCAAGCTTGCTAAGGCTTGCGTCGTGGGGCCGTTACAGCCAACCTGCGAGATACCGCCCAACAACTTCATCAATAGATGTGAACTTGGTCGCCAAAAGCAAAGCCGCGAATGCAGTATTTGACACGATCAATGACTTACCGCGCTTCCAAATGGTCAGAATCCCGAGCGAAAAGAAAATTGTTCCTGCCAATATGAGATTTAGGAGCGATGCTGCGTAGAGCGATTCCGATTCGTAATTCCAGTATCCTTCTATCTTCAGAAGCTCTTGCCGGTAAGCTGGATCTGTTTCGAATTGGACCCACTCATGTATACCAAGAAATGTCAGGCCGCCTGAAAATGCTACCCAAGCTAAACACAATGCAAGGAGTAAAACTGAAGTTATGGAACTGACAGCTAGCTGGTCTTCATCAATCATTTTTTTTGTTCGAATCCTTTGGAGGAGGGTACAAGACATGCAGGTCTAGATCATCACCATAAGTTCTGAAACCGGTTGCGAAATCCGGCATACATTTCGTTAGGTCAATGCAGCCTGCAGAGCCTGCAATAATCCCCCCATGAATTGAAAACCCTGTTCTACCTTTAGTATCGGTGCCTGTTTGCGGCTCCAACCAGACACGATGTTCTCCCCAAGCCTTTTCGTCACCGGGCCACCGCCCGCGGCCAAGAGAGTTAAACAATCTTCCTAAACCTGTGTCGTCATTAATATTTTGGTATCTGCTTTGTTTGGCTTTCCAAACTCCTTCCGGAATGGGGCCCTTGTCTACAGTTCCTTGGTATTCAGGAGATTGATAGTCTCTCCGTCCTGAAACCCCCGGATAAGTTTTGTGCCCATGGGGTCTACCAACCCAATGTAAGTTCTTGCCGTCGAATACTAATGCAGGCTTGTCTGTGTCTGTAAACAAGAATTCCGGCCATTTTTTGACTGCGGATTGTGGTGGCTGGCTATGTCGATTGTTACCTTCCCAAGATTTGATTTTGCGAATCGGTTTGGTAGGCGAATCGGTTTTCTGAACATTATCGGGCCATAACTTGTCTGCCAGCGATACCTGTTCTGCAGGCGATTTATCAAATTGCTGTTGTCGACGCTCGCGCGCTTTGTTGTCAGCAATAAGTTGCTCCAGCCAATCTTTCGGCTTTTTCTTTGTGGGTATGGGAGGGCGCATCATGAGTCCTTTCTGATGATGCTTCGTTCATAGCATAAAATGCAACAAAAGTCAAGCAAAACTTGCTGTGTGGAGGCAAGTGAAGATAGCCGTGCGCCAAACATTGTCGCGCCGCCTTCACCCCAAAAACAAAAGGCACCGTCATGTGACGATGCCTTTGTGATCAGCTATGTTGCGCATATTGGGTGCGCGTATGGGTGTCCTATTTCGGGGACAGCACCATAATCATTTGGCGGCCTTCCATCTTGGGGTGGGCTTCAACCTTTACAGCCTCGCCCATATCCGCCTCAACCTTACGCAGCAGCTTCATGCCCAATTCCTGATGGGCCAGTTCACGCCCACGGAAGCGGATGGTCATTTTGACCTTGTCGCCAGCTTCGATAAAGCGGGTGACGTTTTTCAACTTCACCTCATAATCATGGCTGTCGATATTGGGCCGCATCTTGACCTCTTTCACATCGACGGTTTTCTGATTTTTGCGCGCCTCAGCAGCCTTTTTCTGGGCCTGATACTTAAACTTCCCATAATCAAGGATCTTGGCGACAGGCGGTGAGGCATTGGGGGAGATTTCCACCAAGTCCAGCCCGGCATCTGCTGCCATTTCGAGTGCCGTTGTAATAGGAGTTTCGCCGTGATTCTCACCTTCCGCATCAATCAGGCGGACTGTGTCGACGTTAATCATATCGTTAATGCGCGGGCCATCCTGTTTAGGCGGCTGCGCGTGGTGTGGTCTACGTGCGATGGTAATCGCTCCTTGCTGTTGCGCTTATAGGGTTCATTTCGGTCTTTATAACCGGATGAGCCGGATTTAACGCCTGTCAGCCCGCTGCCGCAAGCCAAAAATGCGTAAACCCGACCCGATTAGTGTGTCAAATTAGGCAGATTGTTGCCGTGCCACATCAGGGGCGGTGGCTTCGGCGGTCAACATGTCCACAACTTCGTCAATGGTCAGGACCTGTTGTTCCTTGCTGCCAAGGCGGCGCACGGCGATTGTGCCCTCGTCGGCCTCACGTCGTCCGGCCACCAGAATGAAGGGGATCTTGGCGTGGGAATGTTCCCGCACCTTATAGTTGATCTTCTCATTCCGTGTGTCGAGCCCGACACGAATGCCCCGTGCCTTCAGCTTTTCAGCCAGCGCGGTCGCATACTCATCAGCATCTGACACGATGGTCGTGACAACCGCTTGTGTCGGTGCCAGCCATAGCGGGAAGCGCCCGGCAAAGTTTTCGATCAGGATACCGATCCAGCGTTCGAAACTGCCGAAAATCGCCCGATGCAGCATAACGGGTGTGTGGCGGTCATTGTCTTCGCCCACATATTCAGCGCCCAACCGGCCCGGCACAACAAAGTCGAGTTGCAGTGTGCCGCACTGCCAATCCCGCCCGATGGCGTCACGCAGTACGAATTCCAGCTTTGGCCCATAAAACGCGCCTTCGCCGGGGTTCATCTCAAACTCAAGCCCGGTTTGTTCCAGCGCCCCGCGCAGGCTGTCTTCGGCCCGGTCCCAAATGTCGTCGCTACCGGCGCGGACGTCCGGACGGTCAGAGAATTTGACCCGCACTTCTTCAAACCCGAAATCGCGATAGACGGAAAAGAGGAAGTCCACAAACTCTTTCGTTTCGGACAGTATCTGCTCTTCGGTGCAGAAAATATGGGCATCATCCTGGGTAAAGCCACGCACGCGCATCAACCCGTGCAGCGCGCCGGACGGTTCATACCGATGGCAGCAGCCGAATTCGGCCATGCGCAAGGGCAGCTCGCGATAGCTTTTCAGGCCCTGTTTGAAAATTTCGATATGGGCCGGGCAGTTCATCGGCTTGAGCGCCAGATCCTTTTCATCGGCGTTGGAGGTGAACATGTTTTCTCGGAACTTGTCCCAATGGCCTGACGCTTCCCACAATTTGCGGTCAATCAATTGCGGTGTGCGGACTTCTTGATAGCCACGCTCACGCTGGGCGCGGCGGATATATTGCTCCACCTCTTGATAAAGCGACCAGCCCTTGGGGTGCCAAAACACCATGCCCACGGCCTCTTCCTGAATGTGGAACAGGTCCATTTCCTTGCCCAGCTTGCGGTGATCACGCTTTTCAGCTTCCTCAATGCGGGTCAGGTAGGCTTTCAATTCTTTCTTGTCGCGCCATGCGGTGCCGTAAATGCGCTGCAATTGCGCATTCTTGGCATCGCCACGCCAATAGGCCCCGGCCAGCTTTGTCAGCTTGAAGGCGGAGCCGATTTTGCCACTGCTCATCAAATGGGGTCCACGGCACAAATCATGCCAGTCACCATGATGATAGACGCGGATTTCTTCGCCTGCAGGCAGGTCGCGAATAAGCTCAGCCTTATAGGTTTCACCCATTTCAAGGAAATGGTCAGCCGCTTCGTCACGGTCCCACACTTCACGGCGGGTCGGCACATCGCGCTTCACGATTTCCTTCATCTTCTGTTCGATCTTGTCGAGATCTTCCAAAGAAAACGGCTCTTCGCGGGCAAAGTCGTAATAAAACCCGTCATCGATCACCGGGCCGATGGTGACTTGCGTGCCGGGGAACAGTTCCTGCACTGCCATCGCCAGAATATGGGCGGCGTCATGGCGGATCAGTTCCAACGCTTCGTTCTCATCACGGGTGGTGATCAGGCGGAATTGGCAACTTTCGGTAATCGGCAGATCAAGATCGACCAGCGCGCCGTCAACCTCACCGGCAAGGGCGGCCTGTGCCAGCCCGGGCCCGATATCGGCGGCAACTTCGGCAGCTGTCACCGTGCCGAGATACTCACGACTGGAGCCATCGGGGAGGGTGAGAATTATGGGCGCATTGCCCGCTGCGGCGGTCATTGATCTGTCCTTTCAGATAACTCATTAAGGGGGCTTTGTTGCGCTGCTGTCGCTTGGAAGTCAAGAGGCTTAAAGCCCCAGCAACGCCCGGTAAACGGCGATTGTACTGTCTGTCATCTTGGTCAGGGCGAAATTATCCCTGATATGGGTTTGGGCCTTGATGGCAAGATCGTGCCGCTCGTCATCAGATAAACCAAGTGCGGTGATGGATTTTGCCGCCAGATCATCAATATCGCCCGGTTTGAACAGATAACCCGTAGTACCATCCACGATGGTTTCGCGAAAGCCGCCATGATCGGCGGCGATGGTCAGGGCCTGCATCGCGCCTGCTTCAAGCGGGATGCGGCCAAACGGTTCGGGCGCGCGGGTCGGGGCCAGCACAATATCGGCCAGTTTCAGCGCGGCGGGCATATCATTGCAATGCCCGGCAAGGCGCATGACGGGCCACAGGTTCAGCTTTTCTATGCGGGCCTCAAGGCTTTGCCTATATTTCACATTACCCTGATCATCACCGATGATGACGCAGACAAATGTTTCACCAAGGGCGTCGCGCACCTTTGCCATCGCCTCAATAACGTCCAGCTGGCCCTTTTTGGCTGACAAACGCCCCGGCATCAATAATAGCGGCCTGCCATCGGGGACTTTCCAGTCTTCGGCCAGTTTGATGATGCGGCCGCCGGGAATGGCCTCGGGCTGGAACTGGTCAAGGTCCACACCGCGCGGGATATGCACGATGCGGTCATCGGCAAGATCGGGGAACTGATCGCGGATCACGCTTTCCACATAGCGTGAAATGGCGATGACTTTTGCCCCATCGACCAAGGCGCGGTTATAGCGGCGCTTGAAATAATTACCCAAATGGGTGCCGTGCCACGTGGCAAGCCAGGGAATGTTGACCCTTGCCGCCGCGCCCTTTACGACCCATGCGGGCGCGCGGGAACGGGCATGGACAAGATCAACCTGTTCGTCGCGCAGAATTTTTGCCAGCTTGCGTGCATTGCTGCGCATCGCCAGCGGGCCTTTTTTTGAGATGTCGAGCGTGATGTGACGGGCACCTGTGCGTTCAACCTCGCGCACCATCTGGCCCCCGGCTGAGACGACCAGCGCCGTGCCGCCCGCATTGCCAATGGCGCGGGCGGTTTCGACAGTGCCCCGTTCCAGCCCGCCTGATTTTAGGGCCGGTAGGGCTTGCAGAATGGTTTTGCCTGCAAGACTATGGTTTTGATCTGTCACACACCCATCCCACTAGAAGGATCGCCCGTTTATGAGCGTTGCCCCAAATTACCTTACCCGTCCCGACGGGTCAAAGTTGGCCTATCACCGCACGTCCCAAAATAGCACGCCCGACGACAGTGCGGTCCATCATCGCACCGGGGCAGATTCGCGCAAGCCCACAGGTGTGGTTTTTCTGGGTGGTTTTATGTCGGATATGGGCGGCACCAAGGCGATTGCATTGCAAGATTGGGCGCAAAAGGCCGGGCGTGACTTCCTGCGGTTTGATTATTTCGGTCACGGGCAGTCTGACGGCCCGTTCACCGATGGCTGTATTTCGCGCTGGGCAGATGATGCCATTGCCATGATAGACGAGATGACGGACGGGCCGCAATTGCTCGTCGGGTCGTCAATGGGGGGCTGGGTCATGACATTGGCGGCATTGGCACGCCCTGAGCGTATGGCGGGGTTGGTGGGCATTGCGCCCGCGCCTGACTTTACGGAAAAATTGATGTGGCCCAATTTTTCGGATGAGATCAAAAAGCAGATTCTGGAAGACGGGAAGTATGAACAGCCCAGCGAGTATGATCCCGAACCTTATACGATCACCAAAAAACTGATTGAGGATGGGCGCGAAAACCTGTTGCTTGATGCACCGATTCCGCTGCACATGCCGATCCGCGTGTTGCAGGGGCAGGAAGACCCGGATGTGCCGTGGACCCATGCCCTGAAATATGTCGAGATGCTGGAAAGCAAGGATGTTGAGATTACCCTTGTCAAACATGGTGACCACAGATTGTCTGAGCCGGGCAACCTTGCCCTGTTGATCAGGACTGTTGAGGCGCTGCTTGCCGAGATAGAGCAATAAGCCCCTCGCGATAGGTGGGGTATAACAGCGTCCCGCCGATCAGGTTTTTCAATCTGTCATTCCTGACCCTGCGATTGTCCATCCAGAACGTCTTGGCCATATCTGACAGGTTCGCCTCACCATAAGCGACCAATGGCGGCGGCGTGATGCCCAGCAGATCAGCGGCAAAGGCGGTGACGTCTGCGGGGGCCGCAGGCTCGTCATCGCACAGATTATAGATGTTGTGGGCCCGCTGCTGCATGGCGGTCACGACAGCGTTGGCGATATCTTCGACATGAATGCGGCCAAACGCGTGGCCCGGCTTGTCAATCCGGCGTGCAGTGTCAGCCGTTAATTGGTCAAGCGGGCTGCGCCCCGGCCCATAAATCCCTGCGATGCGGAATGTGGTCAGCCGGTCACCTGTGTGATCTGCCCATGCCTGTTCATCCCTGACGCGTCGTGCGGCGCGGGGGGAGGAAGGGGCACAGGGGCTTGTTTCATCAACCCACGCGCCATCGGTATTGCCGTAAACACCCGTGGTGGACAGATAGCCCACCCACTTGGCGGTGCTGGATTTGATGGCATCCCCATAAAGACTAAGGACCGGGTCGTGGTCCGGTGCGGGCGGCACGCTGGACAGAATATGTGTGGCGCTGTTGATGGCGGCTGCGACGGCGACGGTATCGTCAAAGCGCAGCACATCCTTGTCCGCCGGGCTGGGGGTGCGCGCGGTGCCCACAACCACAAAACCCGCCTGTTGCGCCTTGCTGGCTATCAGGCGGGCAGTGTAGCCCAGTCCAAGGATCAGGAGTGTGTTGGTTTGATCAGTCATAATGACTGATTACTTGTTCATCACCGGATTGGCAATCAGAACCACAGTGGCTTTCAGGCGCAGCTTTTCAGAAACTGAAAAACCGGTCTGCGGGGCGAAGCTGGCATCTGCGGCCATGGCGCGCATCATCCCGGCTTCTGCCTTGGGCGCGCGGGTCTGCTGCACCAACGGGCCAGTACCAACAAAGTCGATCAGGCCAATGCGGAAGGCGCGGGGGCCAAAGGCATCATTGACCATGTCGCGTTCTGCCATGGCGGCCTTGTAAAGCTGTCCGCGCAGGGCGCGCATACCCGCTTCACGTTCGGCCAGTGTGGGGGTCCAATTGACATTGTTCAGGCGAATGGCGAAACCGCCACGGCTGGATTTCTTGGCGCGTTCTTCAAAGCCTGACAGGCCATCGGCATCCATCCGTGCCTCAGCATTCACAGTCCACTGGACCAAGCCTGACCGATCCGTGCGGCGGTTGAAATTGGTCAACCGCCAGTCTGCCTTGCTGTCGAGTTTTTTCAGCGCCGCCATCACCTCGCTGCGGACCTTGCCCTGCTGGGCGTCCTGAAAGGCAGCATCGATTGACACATGCACCAGTGGGTTTTTGGCGGTGATGTGATCTTCCATTGCCAGCGTCAGGACGATCTGGTCATCGTTCAGGGCGGGCGTGGTGTCGTCGCCCTTGTGATCGGCAGCGCGCGCCGGCAGGCTTGCCATCAAGACAAGCATCAACAGGCCAATACCGACAAACATGCTGGTGGCACGCCAAAAGCGCGTATCCTGACGCAGATTGAACTGGCTGGTGCGGCTGGCGGCAATCAAATGGGCAGACATCGTCTTCATCCTTTTTGTTTGCAGGGCGTTATGCGCCCTGTCTTCGGACTGGACAGTCGGCGGAAAATTGGGCCAAACAGGGGCAAGATCGCGCCACTTCCATGATCCTAGCTTGATTTTGCACGGGAAAGTGTGACGGTCGTCATGTTTTTGCCACCTTGGCCACTGAAAAAGCAGATATGACAAAGCCAAATTTGAAAACAACGCTCGCCATATTTGGCGCAATAACCGTTTTGCCAGCCATTCTGCCCACTATGGCAGTGGCGCAGGATGAATCGGCCCGCTACGCGGCCTGCATTCAGTTGACGCAGAACGACCCTGACACCGCCTTTGATCGCGCGATTGCGTGGCGCGACGATGGCGGCGGAATGCCCGCCCGTCATTGCGCGGCATTGGCGCTGATCGGCTTGCGGCTTTATGAGGAAGGGGCAACCCGACTGGAGGAGTTGGCCGTTGCGCCGGGCAACGCCACAGCAGACCTGCGCACGCAGATATTGGCGCAGGCCAGCACTGCGTGGCTTGATGCGGGGCAGGAAGAACGGGCCTTGGTCCCCCTTGATCGTGCCGTCACAATGGGGGAGCAGGCAGGCATTCCCCGTCCGACACAGATCATGGTGCGGCTGGACCGGGCTGCCCTGCTGACCAGCCTGCAACAGGATGACAAGGCGCTGGCGGACGTGCAGTTTGCCCTGACCCAACCGACCATCGCTGTGCGTCAACGGATTGAGGCTTTGTATATTCGCGCGTCGATCTTTCATGGCCGTGGCGAACATCAGGCAGTGGTAAATGACACGACCGCCGCGCTGGACTGGGGCGGCACCAAGGCGGGGCTTTATCTGATCAGGGCAGAGGCCTATGCCGGTCTTGGTTATCCTGATTTGGCACGCAAGGATTTGCTGACATTCCTGACGCAGGAGCCTGATGGCAAACGGTCAGACACAGCGCGGCTGATGCTGGAGAAGCTGGAGGCGTTTATCGCTGAGGAGAAGGCGCGGTCGTCCACTCATCCAGCACAGACGGATCAGCCTCCCGCGTCTGGTGGGCAACCCGCAGTGCGGTAAGCGTTGTGTCGTCCGTCAATTGGCGCAGCGCCCATATGGTCATGCCGCGCACAATGGCGGCACCATCATCAAGTAGCGGCGTGATCTGCGATACGTAAGCAGCCTGCCCGCTATTGCCGATGGCGATTAAGACATTGCGGACAAAGCGGTCACGGCCCACCCGTTTGATGGGGCTGCCGCGAAACACATCGCGAAACGTCGCGTCATCCAATTGCACCAAGTCAGACAATTGGGGGGCGTTCAGTTCGGGACGGGCGAACAGCTTTGCCTCCCGCGCGGTGCTGGCGAATTTATTCCACGGGCAAATGGCAAGGCAATCATCACAGCCATAAATCCGGTTGCCCATCAGGGGCCGAAACTCATGATCTATCTGGCCTTTATGTTCGATGGTCAGGTACGAAATGCAGCGTCGCGCATCCAATTGATAAGGCGCGGGAAAGGCGTTGGTCGGGCATATATCCTGACACGCAGAACAGCTGCCGCAGTGATCGATTTCCGCATCATCGGGGGTAAGTGACAGGCTGGTATAAATGGCCCCCAAAAAGAACCAGTTGCCCAAATCGCGGCTGACCAGATTGGTGTGCTTGCCCTGCCAGCCCAACCCGGCTGCCGCCCCCAATGGTTTTTCCATCACCGGGGCGGTATCAACAAAGACCTTCACATCACATGATTGATCAATCTGGGCGGCCCGTTCGACAAGGGCGCGGGCCAAACGCTTCAGCTTTTTCTTGATCAGATCGTGATAGTCCGCGCCGCGCGCATAAACCGATATGGTGCCATTGTCCTTCCGTTCCAGCGCGGGCAGCGGGTCATGGTCAGGTGCATAGGACAGCCCCAGCATGATCACGCTATTGGCATCAGGCCACAGGGTTTGTGGATCGGCGCGCTGGGTTACGCGCGTTGCCATCCAGTCCATCGTGCCGTGATGATCATTGTCCAGATATTGCGTCAGCCGTTCATGCTGGTTTTGTGTCCGCAGGCTGCTGGCAGGGGTGATGCGGGCCAGATCAAAGCCGATGTCGCGCGCCTGGGCCTTCACCCAATCAGACAGGTCTTGGGGCTGATCAGAAGTCGGGGTCGGCATAATGCTTTGGTGGCGGCATCCCGGACACATGGTCAGCCAATATCATGCGAAAGCTTTTGCGCGATTTGATCCGCGCATACCAATCCTTGGCTGCCGGGTAATTGTGCCAACGAATGTCACCCAGATAATCAAGCGATGAGATTTGGCACGCCGCTGCAATATCAGCGATGGTGAAATGTTCCCCCGCCAGCCAATTGCGCCGCCCGGCAAGCCAGCCGATATAGTCAAGGTGATAACCCATATTGTCGAGGCCCACGCGCAAGGACGCGGTGTCGGGATTGCCCATGCGCGCCAGTCGTTTGACGACCTTTTCCTGCAGGACCAGATCGGACACTTCGTAATGAAATTTGCGCGCGAACCAGTCAAACAGGCGCCGTGATTCGGCCTGTGCGGCGGCACTGTCGCCCAGCAAGTCAGGCTCAGGATAGGCGCGGCACAGATATTCAACAATGGGGAAGGTGCCGCAAATCGTAATCGGTTCAGCCGGTCCCTTTGTGACGGCAAGGTCAAGATCGTCCTGGGCCGCTTCCTCGCCCTCAACCGCGGCCTGTGCCGCTGCATCAAGGCCCATTTCCTGTTGGCCCCGTTCACGTGCGGCCCCAGCCTCGTCAATCAGGACAGGTACTTCGCCCGATGGGTTCATTTTGACGAAATCGCGCCGCCGTTCCCACGGTTTTTCGGGGATCAGATCGGTATCAAGCCCCAGCTCCGCCAGCATAAAGCGGATGGTGCGGGCCTGTGGATTCAAAATATGATGATAGAGTCGGCGCATGGGGGCACTTTTACGGAAATGTCATGCGGTGGCAAGCCTGATTGCGATAAGGCGGGGAATAAATGTCTGCTGAACGATCAGAAAGATAATCTGATGCCTGCGGTTGCCTTTGTTTCATCAGGGTCGCCGCCGCCGGTTCGGGTTTTACTGCGTGTGCCGCCCAACGCATGATCGCCCGCAACGCCCAGATAGGGCGCAAATTCGGGTGTGACCGCGTAAAGCAAGCGGATATCATACCCGATGCCCGTAACACCACGGGCCAGCCCAAGCTGATCGTCGTCGTGTCCCGACAGGTCCAGTGTGATGGTGGGATTCAGGCTGAGTTTTTGGGTGATCAACAGGTCAGTTTCCAATTCACCTTCAAGCAGCACTGTGCCGTCGGTGCTAAGCGCGCCCAGAACTTCAAATTCGAACCCATAGGGCAGGTCCCCGGCGAAACCGGCAACGGCGAATTGTTCATTGGGGCCGTGGTCCAGTGCCGCCCTGATGCCCAGTTGCAAGTCAATATAGGTATCGATGGCGCGGGCGTAAAACACCTCCACCCCGGACTCTGCGGTTTCGTGGGCGTCGGGATCATAGGCCCCTTCAAAATTGACAATCAGCTTGTCGCGGTCATACCCGGCGCTGATGGTGCCATCCCAATGATAGGTGCGGCTGTTGGTTTCGCCCCACTGATGTTCAAGGTGGTCGGCCATGATGCCAATCACAGGGCCGCCGGGGCCAGCACCAAGGCCAGCACCAAGGGCAGCGGCAGGCAGCAACAGCGCGCAGACTGTAAAACAGGCAAAGGCGTTGTAAAGTTTTCTCATCATCTTTCCATCACGCCACAGCAACGGCACGCATCATGCCCGCCTTCATGTGCATTAAGAGATGGCAATGAAATGCCCACTTGCCCGGCGCGTCGGCGCTGATCAGGGCAGAGACACGCTCCCCCGGTTTGACATTGATTGTGTGTTTGCGGGGCCGGGGATGGGCACCGTTCTCAAGCTCCATCCACATGCCGTGTAGGTGGATCGGGTGGCTCATCATCGTGTCGTTCACAAGGATCAGACGTAGCCGTTCGCCATGCTGAAATACAATCGGCCCTTCGACATGCTGATAGCTGACACCGTCAAACGACCACATATACCGGTCCATATTTCCGGTCAGGTGAATTTCAAGATCGCGGGCGGGGGCGCGGGTGTCATAAAACGGTGTGCGCGCCGATAATTGGCGATAGGTTAACGTGCGGTGGGCCACACCTTCCAACCCCTGTCCGGGATGATCCAGACGGTCACGCGGATTCTCGGCAACATTGGCGACACCGAAATCCACCACATGATCATGGGCCTGCTTTTCGGGCATGGCTGCCATCACGGGCATAGGGGCATTGTCCGTCATAGGCATTTGATGGCCCATTTTGCTGTGGTCCATCCGGCTATGATCCATTTTGTTGTGGTCCATGCTGGTCGCTGTGTTGGTTTCCATTTTGCCATGATCCATATCGCCATGATCCATGCCCATGTCTGCCATGCTGGCCAATGGCCGGTCGCGCAAGGGCGGGACGGGCGCAATCATGCCCGGATGGGGGGCCAATGTGCCCCGCACATAGCCGCTGCGATCCATGCTTTCTGCCATGATGGTGAACGCCTGATCCTTTTTGGGGGTGACAATCACGTCATAGGTTTCAGCGACACCGATTTGAAATTCATCAACGGTAACCGGCTTGACGTCCTGCCCATCGGCCTGCACCACGGTCATTTCAAGGCCGGGAATGCGGAAGTTGAAAAATGTCATTGCCGACCCGTTGATGATCCGCAGGCGCACCTGTTCCCCCGGCTTGAACAGGGCTGTCCAATTATGTGCCGCCGACTGGCCGTTCATCAAATAGGTATAGGTTGCGGCGGTGACATCAGCGATGTCCGTTGGGTCCATCATCATTTGGCCCCACATGGCGCGGTCGGCCAATGTGGCGTTCAGCCCGTTTTGTTCAACATCGTTGAAGAAATCAATCATCGTGCGGCGCTGGCGATTGTAATAGTCCGGCTGGCGCTTCAGATTGGCGAACAGACGGTCAGGGTCTTCGTATGTCCAGTCAGATAGCATGATGATATGCTCCCGATCTGCTTCAATTGGGTGGCCCTGTGTCGGGTCAATGATCAGCGGGCCATAAACCCCCTGTTGTTCCTGCAGGCCCGAATGGCTGTGATACCAATAGGTGCCCGCCTGCCTGACCGGGAAACGGTAATGGAATGTCTGTTGCGGTTTGATGCCGTCAAATGACAGGCCCGGCACCCCATCCATATCCGTTGGCAGCAATATGCCGTGCCAGTGGATGGAACTGTCTTCATGCAACCTGTTGGTGACGTTCAGGGCGATGTCTTCGCCTTCTTTCAGACGCAATAATGGGCCGGGAATGGTGCCGTTGATCGTCGGGGTTGTTTTGGGTCGCCCGGCCCCGGTGAAGGTGGCGTGACCGATAGTCAGGTCAATAACCGGGCCTGTTAGGGCTGCGGGGCGGGGGGCAAGGCCCTGAAAGGGTAAGGCCCAGGCGGGCAAATGCGCCATCAACGCGCTGGCTGACGCGGCGGTGCCAAGTGCGGTCAAAAAATGTCTGCGGTTCATCATGGTGTGGATATAGCACATAGAAAAAGGGCCACCCAATGGCAATGTGGGCGGCCCTTCTTGAATTGTTGCGGAATTTTCCGGCGAAAGATCAGGCTCGTTTGGGTTGGCCCGCCTCTGACCCGTCATCGTTCAACGGCTCTTCAATGCGGTTGATCATTTCCTTCGGGCAAACCTGCACAAAGCGCAGCTTGTTCTTCTGCCAATGGCGCAGAATTTCCGCCGCGTGGGCTGAGCTTGTTTCCTTCACATGCTCTTCAATCTTGGCCTTCAGAACCCCTTCCCAATAGGCTGAGTTCAAGGGCTGCCAGACGATAGCTTCATCATTGGCGTGATCGTCAAAGCTGTTATCCGTGTCATAGATAAAGGCCATGCCGCCTGTCATGCCGGCGCCGAAGTTGTCACCGACTGAACCCAGAATGACAGCCATGCCGCCTGTCATATACTCACACCCATTGGCACCGACACCTTCGACAACCACATGCGCGCCGGAATTACGGACAGCGAAACGTTCACCGGCCTGACCGGCTGCAAACAGCTTGCCTGCGGTGGCACCGTAAAGGACGGTGTTGCCGATGATGGTGTTCTGATTACTGGTCAGCGGGCTGTTGGGGGCGGGGCGCACAACGATTGTACCGCCCGATAGCCCCTTGCCCACATAGTCGTTCGAATCGCCTTCCACAACCAGCTTCAACCCCTGAACCGCAAAGGCACCAAGTGACTGCCCGGCAGACCCGCGCAGACGGACCGTCAGATGGTTGGCAGGCAGGCCATGCAGGCCATATTTCTGCACGATGTGGCTGCTGGTGCGGGTGCCAATGCCGCGTTGGACATTGCGCACTGAATAGCGCAGCTGCATCTTTTCGCCATCATCCAACAGGGGCTGTGCGTCCTTGATGATTTGCGCATCAAGGGTTTCGGGCACCTCGTTTCGATGTGTGCGATCAGAAACACGCGGCAGGCCGCTTGTGTCTGCCTGTACGAGCAGCGGGTTCAGGTCAAGGTCATCAAGATGCGACGCGCCACGGCTGACCTGCATCAACAGGTCGGTGCGGCCAATGATGTCGTCTAGCGAGCGGACGCCCAAACCAGCAAGGATTTCGCGCACTTCTTCGGCGATGAACGAGAATAGGTTGACCACCTTGTCCGCGTTGCCGGTAAATTTCTCGCGCATGGCGGGGTCTTGGGTGCAAACGCCGACCGGGCATGTATTTGAATGACACTGACGTACCATAATACAACCCATCGCGATCAGCGATGTTGTGCCAACACCATATTCTTCGGCACCCATCATGGCCGCCATAACAATATCGCGCCCGGTCTTGATTGACCCGTCGGTACGCAGCGTCACCGAATGACGCAAATTGTTCATGGTCAGAACCTGATTGGCCTCTGTCAGGCCCATCTCCCACGGGATACCCGCATGTTTGATGGAGGTTTGGGGCGACGCGCCCGTGCCGCCATTGTACCCGGCGATCAGGATCACGTCCGCCTTCGCCTTGGCAACACCGGCGGCAATCGTGCCAACCCCGGTTGACGCAACAAGCTTCACGCAAACGCGCGCGGTCGGGTTGATCTGTTTCAGGTCGTAGATCAGCTGTGCCAAATCTTCGATTGAATAGATGTCATGATGCGGCGGCGGTGAGATCAATGTCACACCGGGCGTTGAATGGCGCAGCTTGGCGATAAACTCGGTTACCTTAAAGCCGGGCAATTGCCCGCCTTCACCGGGCTTGGCACCCTGTGCGACCTTGATTTCGATTTCACGGCACTGGTTCAGATATTCAGCCGTTACGCCAAAGCGACCCGAAGCAATCTGCTTAACCGCAGAGTTCGGATTGTCGCCATTGGGCTTGGGCTTAAAGCGAACGGGGTCTTCGCCACCTTCGCCGGACACTGACTTGGCGCCAATGCGGTTCATGGCGATGTTCAGTGTTTCATGTGCTTCAGGTGACAGGGCACCCAATGACATGCCGGGGGTGACGAAACGCTTGCGGATTTCGTTGATGCTTTCAACTTCGTCCAACGGAATGGACTCGCCGATCGGCTTGAAATCCATCAGGTCACGCAACTGGATTGGGGCCATGTCATACAGGCCCTGCGCATAACGGCGATAGGTTTCGTAATCATCATTATCGACAGCGTGCTGCAACAGGTGCATCAGCTTGCCATCATGGCCGTGGGTTTCCCCGCCCTTGCGGTAACGGTAAAGCCCGCCAACAGGCAGCGCGACGATGTTGTTGCCGCCAAAGCCCTTCTGATGCAGTTCTTCAACCTTGGTCTGCACACCGACAAGGCCAATGCCTGAAATACGGCTGGGCATACCGGGGAAGAATTCAGCAACCAATGCACGGCTAAGGCCGACAGCTTCAAAATTATAGCCGCCACGATAGGAGCTAAGAACCGAGATGCCCATCTTGGACATGATCTTCAACAGGCCCTGATTGACCGCTTCGCGGAACCGGTCTGTCAGGTTGTTGAGCGTGATGTCATCACCGAACAGGCCACGGGCATGACGGTCAGCAAGACAATCAAGCGCCAGATAGGCATTCACGGTGGTAGCACCAACGCCGATTAGAACGGCAAAGTAATGGGTGTCGAGGCATTCTGCAGACCGCACATTAAGTGAGGTGAAAGTCCGCAGCCCCTTGCTGACAAGGTGCGAATGCACACCGCCTGCCGCCAAAATCATCGGCATGGAGGCGCGGGCGTCAGACACGTGTTCGTCTGTCAGTACCAAATGCTGGGCACCGCGACGAACGGCGTCTTCAGCCTCTGTCCGCACACGCTCAAGCTCGGCACGCAGGGTATCGTCGCCCTGACCGATGGGGAACGTACAGTCGATTTCGACCATCAGATCGCCCATATAGGATTTCATCGCTGCAAATTCGCCATTGGTGATGGCCGGGCTTTCCAGTGTGAAAATCCCTTCTTGTGCATTGGAATGATCCAGCACATTGCCAAGATTGCCAAAGCGGGTTTTCAGCGACATCACGCGATGTTCACGCAATGGGTCAATCGGCGGGTTGGTCACCTGCGAGAAATTTTGGCGGAAGAAATGACTTAGCGGGCGGTAGGCTTCTGACACAACAGCAAGCGGCGTGTCATCACCCATGGAGCCGATGGCTTCCTTGGCGTCCTCTGCCATCGGATGCAAGATCAGTTCAAGATCTTCCATCGAGAACCCGGCGGCCTGTTGGCGGCGGGTCAGTTCGTCCTTGTCGAACAGATGATGTTCGCCATCTTTCGGGGCGATCAGATCATCCAATTCGATCACCGGCTTGGTCAGCTCCTCATAGGGCTGCGCGGCGGCCAGCATGTCTTTCAATTCACGGTCGCGGAAGAAGGCTTTTTCCTTCAGGTCAACACCGATCAATTGGCCGGGGCCAACGCGGCCCTTTTCAACGACCTGCGCCTCATCAACCTGCACCATGCCGGTTTCTGACCCGACAACAAGCAGGCTGTCTTCGGTGATGGTGTAACGCAGCGGGCGCAGACCGTTCCGGTCCATCCCGGCAACAACCCAGCGGCCATCAGTGGCGGCAAGGGCGGCGGGGCCATCCCACGGTTCCATCAATGAATTGGAATAGGCATACATATGCCGGTGCGCTTCGGGCATAACCGTTGCGCGCTTGGACCATGCTTCGGGCACCAGCAATGTCTTGGCCATGGGGGCCGAACGGCCGGCACGAACCAACAGTTCAAATACGGAATCAAGTGCGGCTGAATCTGACGAGCCGGGCTGGATAATCGGCTTGATATCATCGCCATAGCCTTCAAACGCCTCTGATGCCATGCGGATTTCATGGCTGCGCATCCAGTTGGTGTTCCCCTTAACGGTATTGATTTCACCATTATGGGCCAACATGCGGAACGGCTGGGCCAAGGGCCAAGTCGGGAAGGTGTTGGTTGAATAGCGTTGATGATAAATCGCAAAGCTTGAAACAAACCGCTCATCACGCAAATCGGGATAGAAGATGGACAATTGTTCGGCAAGGAACATGCCCTTGTAAATCACTGACCGGTTGGATAGCGAGCAGATGTAGAAATCATTGACCGATGCTTCTGCAACGCGCTTTTCAATGCGGCGGCGGACCAAATACAGCTCGCGCAGGAAGTCATCATCATCCATCGGCTGATTGGTGGTGAACATGATTTGTTCGATTTCCGGGCGCGTGGCATTGGCCTTTTCACCTATGACAGACACGTCAACGGGCACCTGACGCCAGCCATAGATGTAATAGCCAAGGCGCAGCAATTCGGTTTCAACGATTGTCCGGCAGGTTTCCTGTGCCGCGTAATCTGTACGGGGCAGGAACATCATGCCGACGGCAATGTTGTTGTCGTTCGGTTCGTGACCGGTACGTTCGACCTGTTCACGGAAGAAATCTTGCGGAATTTCGATATGGATCCCTGCGCCGTCACCGGTTTTGCCATCGGCGTCAACCGCGCCGCGATGCCAAACCGCTTTCAATGCATCAATGCCCATTTCCACAACACGGCGTGATGGTTCGCCATCAATGGCAGCAACCATGCCGACGCCGCAATTGTCGTGGCCTTGGGTGGGGATACCGGCCGCCTCAAGGCGGGCCTGATTTTCAAGATATTGTTCCGTATACTTGGTCATACTTCGATCCTGAATTAACGGCCTGAACAAGGCCGGATGGGGTAGGGTGCGCCGGATGTGCCCGGCACACCCTGAACCCTTATTGAGATTGCTTTGTCAGCAGATTTAGAATGGCGCGCTGCAACTCATCGCGAAACACCACATCCGTATAGGGTGAGATTTCATCGCGTGCCTTGGCGCCAAGGATGATGGCGTTACGCACATCGGGGTTAGAAAATACGCTGGTCAGGCCCTTCATCTGTTTTTCCGAAAAATGTTTTTCGAACACAGCATGTTCCTGATCACGAAAATGGGCGCGGGTGGCGTCCATTGCGTCTGCGCCTGCTTCCATGACCATGTCATATTGCGGCGTACCTTTGGAAAAGCCCATGTCATTCACGGCCTCATCCAAAAGACGCGGCAAGTCTGCTTCGAGACGAACGCGGCTGGGGGCAACGCTGTAATAGGCATCAAAGGCTTTATCAAAGCCGGCATCAGCCTGTGCGGGCAAGCCAAACATGGCCTGTGATCCCAGCAGCGTTACTGCAAAGGCAAGCATACGGACGGTCTTAGTCTTGAAGGCACCGGTTTTCATCGGTTCTCTCCTTTGGTTGTGCCTGCCCCCTTCAGCACGAAAGGGGCTGGCGGTTATTCCGCTGCAATGGCAGCGGATTGTGACTGTAACCATTCATGCATGGCAGTTGCGGCGTCGCGACCATCGCGAATGCCCCAGACCACCAATGATGCACCGCGGACGATATCACCGGCGGCAAATACGCCATCGATGCTGGTCATCTGGGTGCGGAAATCAGCGTCGATTGTGCCCCAACGGGACACCTTCAACTCTTTTGCGCCAAACAATGTCGGCAAATCTTCGGGGTCAAAACCCAGCGCCTTGATCACAAGATCGGCGTGCATGTCGTGGTCTGAGCCGTCAATCTCTTCTGGGCTACGGCGGCCGGATTGATCAGGCAGGCCAAGCTGCATACTAACGGCGCGCACGGCACCAACCTTTTGGTCCTTGCCTTCGATGAAGGCCTTTGGTGCGGTCAGCCAAACAAATTCGACGCCTTCTTCTTCGGCATTTGTGACTTCGCGCATGGAGCCGGGCATGTTTTCCCGGTCACGGCGATAAAGACATTTCACAGTCTTGGCACCCTGCCGGATGGCGGTACGCACGCAATCCATCGCGGTGTCACCACCGCCGACGACGACAATATCCTTGCCGTCTGCATTCAAATCGCCTGATTCAAACGCGGCAACCTTGTCGCCAAGATTGTTGCGGTTTGAGGCGGTCAGGTAATCAAGCGCATCGACAACATTGCCCAGACCAACACCGGGGGCGTTGATTTCGCGGGCCTTATAGACGCCGGTGGCAATCAGAACCGCATCATGCTTATCGCGCAATTCATCAAGCGTGGCGTCCTTGCCAACCTGAAAATTCATGTGGAAGGTCACGCCCTGATCGCGATACAGCTGCTCGCGCCGGGCAACGACGTCTTTTTCCAGCTTGAAATTGGGAATGCCGTAAATCAACAGGCCGCCAACGCGGTCATACCGGTCATAGACATGAACCTGATAGCCTTCGGCGCGCAGTTGTTCAGCAGCAGCAAGCCCGGCGGGACCGGCACCGATAATGCCAACAGACTGGTCACGTTCCTGGGCGGGCAGGTTGGGTTTGATCCAGCCCTGATCCCAAGCGGTTTCAGTAATGTATTTTTCCACCGCGCCAATGGTGACAGCGCCGTGGCCTGCCTGTTCGATCACGCAATTGCCTTCACACAGGCGGTCCTGCGGGCAGATGCGGCCGCAAATTTCCGGCATTGTGTTGGTGGCGGCGCTGACCTGATACGCTTCTTCAAGGCGGCCTTCGGCTGTCAGTTTCAACCAATCGGGAATATTGTTCTGCAACGGGCAGTGAACCTGACAATAGGGGACACCACATTGCGAGCAACGGGCGGCCTGATCATTGGCCCGCGCCTGCGCGAATTCCTGATAGATTTCACCAAAATCCTCACGACGATCATCAGCCGCCCGCTTGTCCGGGGTTTGCTGGTCAATCGAGACGAATTTCAACATTTTCTGCGCCATGGGCTTTGGATCCCTCTCTCGCCTTGGTCAATGGTGGGGTGTGGGTTATAGCGAAACCGACAAGTGATTCCAAACGGAATCACACATGTAAGTCAGCATAACTGACCTAAATATAGGTAGCCTAGCGCTCATTTTGTGTCCATGCGGCGGAAAATCGCAATTTTAGTACCAAAAATGTACTAAATAGGGGGCGGTGCCTAGTCCGTCCCCTGATGCGGCCCGCGCGCGCAATCGGCGCAACTATGCTTGCAGTTCCACTCCCGCTCTGCCAAGACTGGCTTAAGTATATCACAGTCAGGTCTGATATGGACTTTCTTCCACTATTTATTTTGGCGCTGGTGCAGGGCATTACTGAGTTTCTGCCGATCAGTTCCTCCGGTCATTTGGTACTGGTGCCGATTTTTGCCGGGTGGCCTGATCAGGGCCCCGCAATTGATGTGGCGGTCCATGTGGGCACGTTGTTGGCGGTCATGGTCTATTTCCGCGCAGATTTGTGGCGGCTGATCAGGGGTGGCCTGTCCGTTCTTGGCGGCAAATGGCATACGCCTGATGCCAAACTTGCACTCTATATAATCGTAGGAACCATTCCGGCGGTGATTGCGGGCTTTGTCCTGCATGAATTGGCCGTGATGGAGGCTATGCGCTCCATGCTTATAATCGGGTGGACGACGCTGGGCTTTGGCGTGGTGTTGTGGGCAGCAGACAAATGGGGCGCGCAAATAACCACGGTAGAGGCCAAGGGTTGGTCCGCCGTGATCGGTATCGGGTTGGCGCAATGTGTGGCCCTGATCCCCGGCACAAGCCGGTCCGGCATCACGATGACCGCCGCGCGGGCCTATGGCATCGACCGGCAGGACGCGGCGCGCTTTTCCATGTTGTTGTCGATCCCGACCATTGCGGGCGCGGGGCTTTTGGTGCTGCTTGATGTGATAGAGGCGGGCGATCCCGTCCTGACACAATCGGCATTGATTTCAGGCGGCCTTGCTGCGCTGACAGCCTTGGGCGCGATTGCCCTGTTGATGAACTGGCTGGCACGCCAGACTTTCACCATATTTGCCGTTTATCGGGTGCTGCTCGGCGGCGGTTTGCTTCTTTATTATTATACGCACTGAAACAGGAACCATTTTTCATGGCCAACCAACAGATCAAAGCCGTCCTATGGGATTTTGGCGGCGTCATTACGTCCAGCCCGTTCGAAGCCTTCAACCGCATGGAAGAACAAAAGGGTCTGCCGAAGGATTTCGTCCGCTCCATCAATTCGGTAAATCCAGACACCAATGCGTGGGCGCAGTTTGAACGGTCAGATATCAGTGCCGAGGTGTTTGATACATTGTTCGCAGAAGAAGCGCGCGCCAAGGGCGGCGACGTAACCGGGGCCGAAGTCATTGCCTGTTTGGCGGGGGCTGTCCGCCCTGAAATGGTCAAGGCGTTGTCGATTGTGAAATCACACTATAAAACCGCCTGCATCACCAATAATGTCAAGGCAGGGTCGGGCGCGGGAATGGCGCGCAGCGAAGACGTGGCCAGCGAGATTTCTACGCTGATGGACACGTATTTCGATCATGTGGTGGAATCAAGCAAGGTTGAAATCCGCAAGCCTGACCCGCGCATCTATCAGATGACGTGCGAGGCAATCGGCGTTGATCCATCAGCTTGCGTCTATCTGGATGATTTGGGCATCAATCTAAAACCCGCACGGGCGATGGGGATGCAAACGATCAAGGTATTGGGGGCAGAACAGGCGATCAGTGAATTGGAAGCCATTTTGGAGCTTTCTTTACGGTAGAAAGCGCCGGGTAAGAAGGTGTTGGGTTAAGGACGATGATGATGAAATATCTGCTCGCGATTTTGATGGTTTTAACGGTTCCTGCAACGGCTCATGACATGACCCATGATGGGATCGTCATTGATCACCCGATCATGCACCCCGCCCTTGGCAATCCAACCATGACGGTTGGTTACATGAGGTTGCTGAACAAAACCGATCATGCGGATCGTTTGGTCGCGGTACGGTCTGACATCGCTGATCGGATTGAGATTCACACACATATAATGGATGGCGAGATCATGCGTATGCGCCGGGTTGATGGTGTGGAAGTGCCCGCAAATGGCAAGGTGGCCTTTGCCCCCGGTGGGTATCATTTGATGATTTTCGGCCTGAGGGAGAAGCTGATTGTAGGTGAGGAAATCCCGGTTGAGCTTGAGTTTGAGCGCGCCGGAACCGTCACGGCACCGTTTTGGGTAGAGGCCCGCACAGCACCTGCCCCAGCGGACGAAAAGAAACATGACGGGCATGGAGGACATCACTGACCCGGCTACGAGGCTGCGATTTGTGGTGATTTTTTGGGCACGCCTATAAAATGTGCGTGACACTATGCGTCTTGCCACCGCTTTACTGATTTGTTGTTTAGCCTTTAGGATTTAGACTGTTCCAAAATGACAGGCGTAAAATCGTCTTTGGGGGGAAACATGACTGATCAGCAAGTGGACAATCAGGTGGATAATAGCGCCCGCGAGATCAATCGCGACGTTGTGGAATTCGATAAACCAAGCCAGCGTGACATGTCCCTGATGACAGCCCCGTTGCGGGCCTATTTCAGGCCCCGTTTCTTCGGTATGGACAATATTGATCCTGCCCGCCCTGCCTTGTTTGTTGGCAATCATACGATTTTCGGATTGCTTGACGTGCCCCTGATGACTGCTGAAGTCTATAAGGAAAAGGGGATTTTGATCCGTGGTTTGGCTGATCATGCCCATTTTGAAATTCCCGGTTGGCGCGATGTGATGGCCTCGGGCGGGGGGGTTGAGGGCACGCGCCCCAACTGTCGCGCCCTGATGGAGGCTGGTGAAAGCATTGTTGTCTTTCCCGGCGGCGGGCGTGAAGTCGCCAAGCGTAAGGGCGAAGCCTATAAATTGGTCTGGAAACAGCGCAAGGGCTTTACCCGGATGGCAATTGAATATGGCTATCCGATAATTCCTTTCGCGTCGGTTGGCCCGGATGATGCGTTTGATATTCTGGTCGATGGCGACGAGATCATGGCCTCCCCCGTGGGGCGGTTTTTGACCCGCACCGGCCTGTCTGACAAATATTTGCGCGGCGGCGACATGCTTATGCCGATCGCGCGCGGCTTTGGTCTAACGGCATTTCCGCGGCCAGAGCGGTTTTATTTTAAGTTCGGCAAGCCTATTTCGACCAAGAAATATGCCGGGCTGGAAAATGATGATGATGCGCTGATGGATTTACGGGAAAAGACGGCCCGTGCGATCAATCGGGAAATTGATGCCTTGCAGGAAATTCGGGCAGAAGATGACCGCAGTGGGTTAATCCCAAGGCTGGTTTCCTTTCGCCGCCGTCGTGATGTATAGTCTGACGCTGGGTCATCGCAAATTTTGAATTATGAACAGGGCCGCACCACACCGGTGGGGCTGCAACCTTGATAAAAGGGATGGAAAGAATGGGGCTTTTGGAAACGGCAAAGCGCGAGAAAAACTATGTCTCGAGCATGTTGGCGCTTTTGAAAACGGTCAAGGACGTAAAACCTGACGGTAGTTTGACAGTTGCAGATTTGATTGAAGATTGGGCACTGCGCAAGCCTGATAATCTGGCTATCATATTTGAAGATCGCGAGATCACCTATGGTGAGCTGGACGCCGCCGCGAACCGCGTTGCCCGTTGGGCCGAAGCCAATGGCATTGGCCGGGGCGATGTTGTGGCGCTTGTTATGGAAAACAAGCCTGAATACATCACCACTTGGTACGGCATTGCCAAGCTGGGTGCACGTCTGGCGCTGATCAACAATAATCTGGCTGGCTCCGCGCTGGCCCATACGTTGAATATTTCAGGCGCTGACCACATCATTCTGGATGCCAACCTGATCGAAAATTACAGCTCTGCCGCTGACAAGCTGGAACGCGAGATGAAAGTCTGGGCGCAAGGCGGTGACGTGCAGGGTGCCGAAGATTGGGACAAGGCCATTGCCGAACAGGATGGCTCGCTTTATCCGGTAACAGCACGGCGCGGTATGAAGACGAAAGACAATTTCGTTTACATCTACACATCAGGGACGACCGGTTTGCCCAAGGCTGCCAATATTTCCCATTTCCGGTTCATGATGATCGGTTTGGGTTTTGCCGGCGCCACGCGGATCAAGGAAGCCGACCGCATGTATATGACCCTGCCGCTTTATCACGCCACGGGCGGTGTTGGCGGTACGGTGGCAGCCCTGTCACAAGGTGCCGCTGTCATTTTGCGTCGCAAGTTTTCGGCCAGCGCCTTCTTTGATGATTGCATCAAATATGACGCGACCATGTTCACCTATATTGGCGAGCTTTGCCGTTATCTGTTGAATGCACCTGAAAATCCGAATGAGCGCAACCACAAAATCCGCAATTGCATCGGCAACGGTTTGCGTCCCGAAGTGTGGGGGCCGTTCCAGGAACGGTATGCCCTGCCGAATATTGTTGAGTTCTATGGCTCAACCGAAGGCAATGTGTCCTTGTTCAATGTGGACAGCAAGCCCGGCGCCATCGGGCGTGTCCCGAACTATATGTTGAAATTGCTACCCAACCGCATTGTCAAATTCGACGTGGAAAATGAAGACGTGATCCGCAATGAAGACGGTTTCTGCATCGAGGCTGATTTTGACGAGGCTGGTGAGGCAATCGGCAAGATTGATACGTCAAACCCCCGCACCAGCTTTGAAGGCTATTCAAACAAGGAAGCTACGGAAAAGAAAATCCTGCGCGATGTGTTTGAAAAAGGCGACATGTGGTTCCGTACCGGCGATTTGCTGAAAAAGGACAAGCACGGCTATTTCTACTTTGTTGACCGGATCGGCGACACTTTCCGTTGGAAGGGTGAAAACGTTGCCACGTCAGAAGTCGGCGAAGTGCTGTCGCATATTGACGGCATTGAAGAAGCCAATGTCTATGGCGTAGAGGTGCCCGGTGCCGATGGCCGTGCGGGTATGGCCTCTGTCGTTGTGGCGGGTGATCTTGATCGCGCCAATCTACGCAAGATTCTGGAACGTGATTTGCCTGCCTATGCCCGTCCGATCTTCCTGCGGTTGCAGGGCGAGATGGAAGTGACCGGCACATTCAAGCATCGCAAGGTTGATTTGGTGAAGGAAGGGTTCGACCCCGACCAGATCGCAGACCCCATCATCTGGTTGAATCCGGCTACCGGTGACTATGATGATCTGACAGCGGAATCTTACGCAGCCATCATTGACGGCTCAATCCGCATATAAAAACTCAATAAATTCAGTGATATGCGCGATTCTTTGTGAGTCGCGCATATTCCGTTTGCCAGAATGTCGCACCTTGTGTAAAACGGCCTCCATCAGAACATAAAAAATAGAATATTCGCTGAATCTGGAAAAGATCGGCGGGCCCGTGGCGTGTGGTCGGTTGTTGGCGCGGCGGGGTGATTTAAGGGGGTAGATATGGAGCCGGTAAAGGGCTTTGACGCCACATGGCTATATCTTGAAACCGACAAAACGCCTATGCATGTCGGCGCGCTGCAATTGTTTGACTTGCCGCGCCACCTGCAGGCCAAGGGGGCATTTTTTGACGCGGTAAAGGCGCAGATCACTGCCCGCCTGCCATTGGTCCCCGCCTATCGGCGCCGGTTAAGCCATACGCCGTTGCAGATGGATCATCCGGTATGGATTGCCGACAAGAATTTCGACATCCTCAACCATGTTTTCGGTCATGACGTTGCCAAAGCGAACCGCCGGGGCACATTGTCTGATGCCTTGTCGATTGCGATTGACGATCATGCCCACCCGCTGCCGCAATCCCGGCCCCTATGGGCCGTGCATGTCATTGAAGGGCTGGGCACTGCCAAGGCGCCCAAGGCGGCAGTATATCTGAAATTCCATCAGGCCATGACCGACGGGGTTGCCGATCAATCCTATGCGCGGATCATGTGCGACCTGAACCCATCCCCCCATCTTGCCAGTGTTGATAGTGACCATTGGGAAGGCGAGGAGGAACCGGGCTTTTTGAATTCAGTCGTTCGCGTGGCTGACAATATGCGGGCGGAGGCGGCGCGTGCGGCCCTGTCCATGCCATCGATTGCCCGCGCCGCATTGCGTGTTGGCCGCGCTGCGCTGACACGTACGGAACAATTCGCCACCCTGTCTGGCCCGCAAAGCCCGTTCAACCAACCCATCAGCGACAGCCGCACGGCAAGCCTGCTTGATCTATCGTTTGAACGTGTGCGGAATTTGGCGCAGTCTGCCGATGTCACGGTGACAGATATTGTTTTGGCTGCAACCGGTGGGGCGGTTCGCGACTATTTGCTTGCAGCGGGCACATTGCCGGACGAGGGGATGACAGCCCTTGTGCCCTATTCCACGCGCGCAACTGAAGAAGGCCCGGTTGAAGACCGCGTTTCAGTGATCACCGCCCCCATGGGGACGGATATTGCGGATGCGGATGCGCGTCTGCGTGCCATTGCAGAGGCAACAGATACAGGCCGCAGTGACCTTGTGGGGGAGGAGGGCGCGCCCTTTGACCATTATGCGATTTTGGGTGCCCCCGCGATCTTGCGCGGTTTGGTTGGCGCCTATGGGAAATTGGAATTGGCCGGACGTCATCGCCCGATCATGGGCAACATGACCGTATCGAATATTGCCGGCGTTTCCATGCCGCTTTATATGGCGGGTGCCAAAATGGTCGGCAATTGGCCGCTATCCATGTTGTTGCCGGGCCAAGGCGTCACGGTTGCGGCACAGTCCTATGAGGACCGCATGTTTGTATCTGTTCTGGCATGTGCGGAAACCATGCCCGACCCTGAACAGTTGGCCCGTGGGTTTGAGCGGGCATTGGTCGCGCTTGAGGCCCTGTATGGCCTTGATCAAGTAATTGATCCGGCTGACGATCAGGCAATTACGTGCAGTGCCGGACAGGTTGCTTAGTCGCTTACCCAGCGTAGGTCATTTAAACGAGTGTTGATAAATCAAACTCTGTCGCGATGAAGCTGGGATGCTGGCGCAGACGTTCATACCAATTGAAAAAGGCGGGGCGCTGTTCAATCAATTGCAGACTGGCACCTGACAGGCGCAACGGATCAACCAGCGCAATCATCCATATATCAGCCAATGACAGGGCAGTGCCTGCGAAATAGGGACGATCCTGCAGGTGGCTTTCGACCTGATCGAACATATAGGCCATGGGGCCTAGCGCCTTGCGCGCGCGGTCGTCATCCGGCTCCTGCCCGGTAAGGCGGGTGACAATGGCGGGCAGGACAAATTCCACATCAATCACACGGAACATATATTGATCGACAATACTGATCCATTGATGCATGGCGGCGTTTTCCAGCGGCTTGTCGGGGGAAAGCGCCCACGGGGTGCCGAATTGCCCGTCGATAAAACTGGCAATCGCAATGGTTTCATACAGCCTGACCGGCGTGCCCGCAGGCGTGGTCCATTCAAGGGCAGGCGCCCGCCCATAGGGGTGGCGCTGGCGATGGTCTACGGTTTTGGGGTCTGTCGGGATGATTTCCCACGGCGCGCCCTTTTCCTCAGCCACCATGCTGGCGATCCGGCTATAGGTGGAAATGCGCGGCCCAAATAGGCGCAGCGGCGCGAATTGTGATGTCATCATGGCTCTCCCGTCGATTCGCATAGGCTAGTGCGACAGAATGTACAGTCAATGCTTGAAACCCGCACGATTGTGCCGTAACTGTGACCGTTCATTTGGGCAAAAATGATCAGTCGATTTATACAGGGGACACAGCCATGATGGATTTGCAGGCAATGCCGACGCTACGCGATATTATGCGGGTACAGGCGGACAAATATGGTGATCAATCAGCAATTTGGTTTGAAGGCCGCGAAACCAGCTATCAAACCCTGTATGAACGGTCCAATCAGGTGGGTAACGGCCTGATCGCAGAGGGCTGCAAAAAAGACGCCCGTGTCGGCTTTATCGGCAAAAATTCAGATTCCAATATCGAAGTGATCATGGGCACATTCGCTGCCGGTACCGTACTGGTTGGCGTCAATTGGCGCTTGGCAGGGCCGGAAATCGAATATGTGCTGACCGATGCCGGGGTTGAGGTGCTGTTTGTTGACCCTGAGTTCGAAGACGTGATCGGCCAAATCGCGGGCAACGTCCCCAGCTTGCGCAAAATCATTGCGATGGGTGGCGATCATGCAGACTGGCCGGGCTATACAGATTGGCGTGATCAGTTTGCGACCGACGACACAGGCGTCACAGTCGGCCCCGAAGATGATGTGATTCAGCTTTATACATCAGGCACAACCGGCCACCCCAAGGGTGTGCAACTGACCAATGATAATTATCAGGCCCTGTTCCAAGGTGCCGTTGATGCGGGCTGGGCCGATTGGAATGCCGGGTCAGGTAACTTGATGTGTATGCCCAACTTCCATGTTGCCGGGGTGAATATTGCCCTGTTGGGCTTGGCGCAGGGCTGTAACAATATTGTGCTGGCCGATGTTGATCCCGCCGCCATTATTGACCTTATCCCCGAACATAAAATCGATAGCGCCTTTATGGTGCCTGCGGTGATCTTGTTCGTGATGCAGATGCCGAATTTGGAAGGCGCAGACCTGTCCAGCCTGCGTATGGTGATTTATGGCGCATCCCCGATTGCAGAAGATTTGCTGAAATCAGCGCAGGATCGGTTCAAGTGTGATTTCGTGCAGGTCTATGGGCTGACCGAAACTGCCGGTGGTGGCACCTTCCTGCCGCCAGAGGCACATGACCCCGCGCTGAACAAGCTGCGGTCATGTGGCAAGGCGGTGCCGGGCGTTGAAATTCGCATTGATGATGGCAAGGGCGGCGAACAGCCCACGGGTGATGTTGGCGAAATCCTGATCCGGTCAGGCATTATCATGAAGGGCTATTGGAACCGGGCCGAGGCAACCGCAGAAGCAATCGACAAGGATGGTTGGTTCCACACCGGCGATGCCGGATACAAGGATGATGAAGGCTATATCTATATCCATGACCGGGTAAAAGACATGATCGTGTCAGGCGGTGAGAACGTTTATCCTGCTGAGGTTGAAAACGCCTTGTTTGGCCACCCGGATATTGCGGACGTCGCCGTGGTTGGTGTGCCTGACGATAAGTGGGGCGAGGCTGTGAAAGCCATCGTCGTGCTGGAGCCGGGCAAGGACGCCAGTGACAAGGACATCATCGCCTTCGCGAAGGAAAAGATCGCGGGCTATAAATGTCCGAAGACAGTTGATTTCATTGACGCGTTGCCGCGCAACCCGTCAGGCAAGATTTTGCGCCGGGAATTGCGCGCGCCCTATTGGGAAGGGCGTGAACGCCAAGTTGGCTAGCAAGTTGGCTGACGAGTTGGCTGACAGGTTGGCGCATTCAGGTTTTTTGGGGATAAAGCGTAATGACAGCAGAACAAACACAGTCGGCTGATACCCAGCCGCCTTTCCGTCATGTGGATTTTCCCGTCGCCGATGTTTCAGTCGAAACACGGGATGATGGCGTTATCTACTATCGCTGCCATTTGGAGCCTGACCCGTATGAGCCGAACCTGTACCGGCTGCTGGAAAAGGCTGTGGCAGAACGGGCGGATCAAACCTATCTGAAAATTCGTGAAAAACTTGCCGATGGCACCACGGGTGATTGGCTTGAGCTGACTTACGGACAGCTTGACCACAACGCCCGTGCGCTTGGCCAATATTTTCTGGATCAGGGATGGGGGCAGAATAGCGGCCCGATATTGGTTCTGTCTGAAAACAGCTTTGCCCATGCGTCCATCATGTTTGGCGGTTATGCAGCGCAGGTGCCTGTAGCGTCTGTATCGCCCGGCTATTCGTTGATGAGCACCAGCTATGACAAGCTGAAACATGTGTTCGATCTGGTTAAACCCTGCGCCATTTTTGTTGAGGATGGCCCCCGGTTTGAACCGGCCTTGAAGGCGCTTGATCTGGGCGCGTGTCAGGTAATTGCAGGCACCTTGCCTGCGGATGTGCCGGCGCTGGAGTTTGATCGTTTGACCGCAACCACGCCGACCGACGCAGTGCAACGCTCAATCGATGCAATCACGGGCGATACGATTGGCAAGATTCTGTTCACCTCAGGGTCCACCGGGATGCCAAAGGGGGTGTTGCAATCCCATCAATTGATGGCATCCAACTGTTCTATGACAACCTCTGTTCGTCGTTTGGGTGATGTGGGCGCTGACTATCAGGTGATCGATTGGCTGCCGTGGAGCCATTCTTTCGGCGGCAATTCAAATCTGAACGCCTGTTTGCGCATGGGCGGCACCCTTTATATTGATCAGGGCCGTCCGTTGCCTGGTCAGTTTGAAGAAACCCTGCGCACCTTGCGTGATTTTGCGCCAAGCTTTTATTCGTCGACCCCTGCGGCCTTTGCCCTGTTGGTCACCGCGCTTGAGGACGAGCCTGCGTTGCGCAAGATGTTCTTCTCGCGCCTGAAGGCAATGTCCTATGGCGGCGCGTCGCTGCCCGAAGACTTGTTCCGCCGGATGCAAAATGTTGCGGTTAAGGAAACGGGCCAGCGCATTGTTTTGATGTCGGGCTATGGCGCGACCGAAACCGGCCCATCCGTGACGTTAAGCTATTTTGCCTCCGACCTTGTGGGGTTGTTGGGGCTGCCGCTGCCGGGGACTACCGTTAAACTGGTGCCCCACGGCGATACCTATGAACTACGGTTCAAGGCCCCGTGTATCACGCCGGGCTATGTGAACCAGCCTGATTTGACCGCCGCTGCCTTTGACGAAGAAGGCTATTACAAAATCGGTGACGCAGGCAGTTTTGTTGACCCTGCCCGGCCTGAATTGGGCCTGAAATTTGATGGCCGCGTGGCCGAGGAATTTAAGCTTTTGACCGGGACATTTGTGTCGGTCGGCAAGCTGCGTCTTGATGCTGTGGCGGCATGTTCGCCGCTGGTGCGCGATGCGGTGATTACCGGGCATGATCGCGACTTTATTGGCGTCATGGCATGGCCGCATGAAGCACAGGTCAGGGCACTGGCAGGTGTTGATGCCGATGCTCCGCTTGAACAGGCGTTATCAGCGCCCAAGGTACGCGAAGCGGTCATGCAGGGCTTGGCAGCCCATAATGCGGTGAATAAAGGGTCTTCCACCCGGTTAAAGCGTTTCATCTGGTTGGCGGAACCGCCGAACGCAGATGGCCATGAAATCACTGACAAGGGCTATATCAACCAGCGGGCAACCTTGCAGCGTCGTGCAAGTTTTGTTGAACGGCTTTATGCAGCCACTCCGGATGCAGATGTGATTGAGGTCTAGTCCGTCCCGCGATAAGCTGACGCCTTATTCAGTCACAAGAATCATGTCGGTGATCAATGAACGATAATTTTGCGCCCCTTGAAACAACCGGGCCGGATGATGTGCTGCGCTTTTGGTTTACCGATGGCAGTCAGGCCAACTGGTTTGACAGCTCAGAGGTATTTGATGACCTGATCCGCAGCAAATTTCTGATGCTATGGGAAGCTGCCTGCGAAGGGGCGGTTGATGCGTGGGCTGATGAGGCGCAGGGCGCATTGGCGCTGATAATCGTTTTGGATCAGTTTACGCGCAATTTGAATCGCGAGTCTGCTGCTGCGTGGGCGCAGGATGACAAGGCACTGAAATTTACGAAACAGGCTATCGACCGGGGCTTTGACGCCGATATGTCACCAGAGGAACGGCAGTTCCTTTACATGCCGTTGATGCATTCGGAAAATTTGAACGACCAGTTTGAATGTTTGAACCTGATGCGCGAACGTGTCGGCATGTCGGCACCGATCTTGTATGCTGAAAAACATTTGGAAGTGATCGAAAAATTTGGCCGCTTTCCCCATCGCAATGATTTGCTTGGTCGCGAACCTTCCATGGCGGAGCTTGCATGGGTTGACCAGAACGGAGGCTTCTAGCCATGACCGCAACTGCCACTGGCGCGATGCTTGCCCTGCCCAAAAGCCCTGATTTGATCGCCTTTGCCGGAACCAATGTCCCGGACCTGATCGAAACACAGGCCGTTCGGCGTGGCGACCATCCGTGCCTGATTTGGGCCCCGTTTGAGGGGGACCACAAAACCTGGTCCTATCAGCAGTTCCGCGATGATGTACGCCGCCTTGCGGCAGGGTTTGCTGCCAAGGGTGTGAAGCAGGGCGATTTTGTGTTGCTGCACTTTGATAATTGCCCTGAAATTATGTTGTGCTGGTTTGCCTTGGGCTATCTGGGCGCTGTTGCGGTGACAACCAATGCGCGCTCCGCCCCTGCTGAAATGACCTATTTTGCCGATCATTGCGGTGCGGTTGGGGCGGTGACGTCGCCGCAATTTGCACAGATGTTGTCCGAAAAATGTGATGGCCTTGGCTGGATTATCGTGACGGATCATGATGCGGGTAAGCCTGCTTCTGGCCCAGACGGCGTTAAGTTCAGCCCCTTTGACAGTCTGTATGGCGATGGTGATCAATTGCCTGCTATGCGCCCTGCTGCACTAGACCCGATGGGCGTGCAATATACCTCCGGCACGACCAGTCGGCCCAAGGGGGTGATCTGGACCCATGCCAATACGTTGTGGGGCGCGCGCCAATGCGCCACGCAGCAGGGCTTGGTAGATACTGACGTGCATCTGACCACGTTGCCGATGTTCCACACCAATGCGCAGGCGTATTCAGTGCTGTCCAGCCTGTGGGCAGGCGGATCGATTGTGCTGCAGCCGCGTTTTTCAGCCAGCCGTTTCTGGCCTGTGTCGGTTCACTATGGCTGCACATGGGCATCAATGGTGCCGTTCTGTGCCAAGGCGCTGTTGGGCCAACCCATCCCGAATGATCATCGCTATCGGTGGTGGGGCAATGGCATCAATAATGCCCCGTGGGATGACCATTATAAAATTCCCACTTTGGGCTGGTGGGGCATGACCGAAACGATTGCGCCGGGCATTGTTGGGTCAACCACATTGCCCAATCGGCCTGTGTCTATGGGCCGTCCAGCGCAGGGTTATGATATTTTGGTGGTCGATGATAACGGCGCACCCGTCGCCCCCGGCGAAACGGGGGAGCTGTGGGTCAAGGGCATTCGCGGTGTGTCGCTGTTTCTGGAATATCTCAATAACCCGGACGCAACCAACAACAGCTATACCGATGATGGCTGGTTCATCACCGGCGACCGGGTCACTCTGCATGAGGACGGCTATTTAAGTTTTGCCGACCGTGACAAGGATATGTTGAAGGTGGGGGGCGAGAATGTCGCCGCGTCTGAAATAGAACGGGTCATCATGTCTGTCCCCGGCGTGAACGAAGTTGCGGTTGTGGCGCGCAAGGACAGCATGTTGGACGAGGTGCCGGTGGCGTTTGTTCTGCCGTCAGATGGATCAGATGGTGACCACATGCGGGCGTCGGCGCTTGGTGATGCATGTATGCGTGCCTGCGAACAAAATCTTGCTGATTTCAAAATCCCGCGCGAGGTCCGCATCGTCAGCGAACTGCCGCGATCAACCCTTGAAAAAATTGCCAAGGCTGAATTGCGTGGCTTGCTGGATGCCGAAGATCAGGACATTGCCCACAGCTAACGGTTCAAACTGACAAACCAGATTGGCGCGTCAGCCTAGTCAGCAAAACTTTTATGCGGGTTCAAAATCCCTGCGGGGTCAAGCACGTCCTTGGCGGCCTGTAACGTTGCCATGCCCAGCTTGCCCTTTTCGCGATCAAGCCATTGGCGATGATCTGTGCCCACCCCATGATGATGGCTGATCGTGCCGCCATGCACTGCAATCGCGTCCGACGCGGCGGTCTTGATGCGCTGCCATTGGGCGGCAGGATCATTCGGGTCGCGCGGCCAGACATAGGTGAAATACAGGCTGGCCCCATCATGATAGGCATGGCTGACATGGCACATGACAATGCCGTATTGACCATCAGGTGTAACGCTGTTCATGGTTTTTTGAATGGTCGCCATGACTTCGCGATACAGCTTTTCAATATTTGACCACTGCGTTGCAGTTTCAAGCGTGTCGAGCGCCACGCCCTTGTCCAATAGCGGGTCGCGCAAATAGGGTGAGTGGAAGCGCGATTTATACCACTGGTCTGCCAGCACTTTACCAAGGTGAACGCCGCCGCGTGCTTCTACAATATGGCGGGCCGCATCCATTGCTGCGTCAACGCCTGCGTGCAACCCCTCGGCACCGATCAACATCAGGCATGGTGATGTGCCTGCCTTGCGCCTTGCATAAAGATTGATGGCTTTTAGCGCCAATGCCTTGTTGCTGCCAACGGTGGACACTGCCTGAAAAAAGCGTGTTTCGTCCGGGTCGGACAGGCGCGCCATGGCAACGGGCACGCCGCGCTGAACCAATGTGCGGATAACATCGACGCCGTGGCGAAACTCCCGCATGTAAAAGGCGCGATATTGCTTGGCCTCAGGCACGGGGTGAATTTTGACCTTGGCATCAGTGATGACGCCCAACGTGCCTTCATGGCCCGCGATGAGTTGGTTGAGGTTGGGGGCCGCGGCACTGGCGGGGAAGTCTTCGGTTTCCCAAAGCCCTTGCGGCGTGGCTAATGTCGTGTTGACCAGCCATTTTTCGGCCTTGCCATATTTGCCTGATTGTTGGCCCGCGCCACGTGCGGAAATCCAGCCACCCAATGTTGAAAATTCAAAGCTTTGCGGATAATGGCCCAGTGTGACCCCTTCGGCCTGTAGGGCCTTTTCAATTTCAGGGCCATATTTGCCAGCCTCAATCTTGGCGGTCATGTCGGTCTTGTTGACCTTGATGATTTTATCAAGCCGCGTGGTGTCGAGCGTGACACAGATTGCGGTTGATGTTTTGCCCTTTGCGGTCACAGCGCCCACAACGGATGAACCACCCCCGAAAGGGACGATGGTCACATTGTTTTCGCTGGCATATTTCAGGCAGGCCTGCACCTCGGCGGCGGTGCCGGGATAAAGAACGGCGTCAGGCACCCGGTCCAGCTTGCCCTGACGGATTTCAATTAGGTCGATATAGCTTTTGCCGCGGGCATGGAACAAACGCTCATACTTGTCGGTTTTGACATAGCCATCAGTGACCAGCGCAGCAAAGCCATTGCGTAATTCTTCTGACAGGCGGCTGTCGGGAATGTCCATTTCATCAACAGATGGGGCGGGGGTGTCGGGCAATGTGTCCATGCCCAGTGTGGTAGCGACCCAATTCCAAAAGGCCGGCGCACGTTTGCCCAATTCATAGGTTTCGTCGTTCAGGCCCCAGCCGTTCCATCGTGTAGCCGTGCGATCTGCTGTCATTGTGGTTCCTTTCCAAGGCGGGGCGCACCCTTGCGGGCGGTGTCACACCTGTAAATTAAGGGCGGCGGGCATAATTGTGAAGGTGGCGGGCAGCCGTCCGGGCGTTTCGCCATCCAATTCGATCAGGACAATATCATCCTTGTTGTCCAATGTGGCTGCAATTTTGCGGCCTTGTATGTTGGTTGCCTTTTTATGGCTGGGCGCAGTGCCCTTGCGCAGGGCAGGGAAGCTTAAAAGGAAGTCGATAATGCTGGCATCTGACAGGATCAACACGTCAAACAGGCCATCATCCAATTTGGCATTGGGGCCGGGTAACATGCCGGCACCGAAATAGCGGCCATTGCACATGGTGGCCAGATTGACCGGATAGGCCGCAGCGGGGCTGTCATCTGCACTGATCAGCACGTTCTTTTTGCGGAAAGTGACAAAGGCAGTCAACACGCCCCAATTATAGGCAAAGGCCGCGCCCAACTTTTTCTGCCATGTGGCGTTGTTCACATTAAAGCACGTGTCCCCCGACATGCCGAAACTGCCGATATTGTCGAAATAGCGATAGATAGGCTGGCCCTGATGATTGGTCAGATGGCACAGGCCCACATCAATTTTGCGCACAGGTGCGGTGGCAAGCCGGTTGATCCGCTCCTCCTCAGCATCGGGAAGATCAAAGCTGCGGGCAAAATCGCCGCCGGTGCCGCTCATCAAAAAAGACAGGCTGGCATTTGGATTGGCGGGGGTGGCCTGATCATCAAGGAAAAAGCCGTTGACGGTTTCGTTTAATGTGCCGTCACCACCAATGGCGATAATGCGTTCGGCCCCCGCCTGCAGGGCGGCGCGGGTCAACCGTTCCGCATCGCCGGGGGCACCGGTTTCCAGAATGTCGAGCGGGCCGAGCGCCTCACGCAGCATGGCCTGCAGCCGGGGCCACGGCGTCTTGGCCTTGCCCCGTCCGGCATTGGGATTCACGATGATGGCTGCGTTAGACATAAGGCTCCCTGAACTGGGGTCAGACTACTAAAGGGTGGGGGGCCTGTGAAGGTGCTTGTGCTGGTGATTTTGCGCCCTATGATACCGGCCAATGATACAGCAACAAATGGGGGTATTTATGCCAAGCTGTGATGTACGGGGCGTTGAAATCGCCTTTGAAACCCACGGGGATCAGAAAAACGGAGATCCGATTGTATTGGTGATGGGGCTTGGCTCCTCGCTGGTGTATTGGGCCGATGAATTGATCGGCGATTTGGTCGGGCGCGGTTATTTTGTAATTTGCCCTGACAATCGCGATGTGGGCCTGTCAAAGAAGTTCGAAGAAAAGGGCATGCCAGATATTGGGGCCATTATGGCTGCAAGGGCGGCGGGGGAGCCTGCGGAAGGCCCTTATCATGTGGATGATATGGCAGACGATATTATCGGCGTGCTGGATCATTTGACCATCGATAGCGCCCATATCTGGGGCGTATCTATGGGCGGCATGATTGTGCAGTCAGCCGCTGCCCGTCATCCTGATCGTGTCAAAACACTGATTTCCCATATGTCATCATCAGGCGACCCGGATCTGACGCCTGCCAGCCCTGAGGTTATGGCCACCCTGTTAAGCGCGCCTGAGGCGGATGACAGGGAAACTGTACTGAACTATCAGCTGAAAACGCGGAATGTCTTTGGTTCGCCCGCCTACCCGTTTGGCGATGAGCGTATTCGGGACTATTGCGGCCGGGCCTATGACCGTTGTTATTATCCTGAAGGCACTGCCCGTCAGATGGCGGCGGTTGTTGCCAGCGGCAGCCGGGTTGATCAGTTAAAGTCCATCACTGTGCCGACCTTGGTCATTCACGGCAATGACGACCCATTGGTGCCGGTTGATGGCGGTATTGATACGGCCAAACATGTGCCCGGTGCGAAGCTTGAGCTGATTGATGGCTATGGCCACGACCTGCCACTGCAATTGCTGCCCCGTTTTGCGCAAATGGTGGATGAGTTTATCCGCGCTGCGTAATTTCTGTACAGGTCTGAAAACACAAAACCCACCCATAACCCGGGTGGGTTTTTCTTTCCGTCCGTCGCGCAGTGTTGGCCTAGAAGGCGAACTTAACAGCGCCCGTGATGATGGCGGCCCACAAAACCACGGCAATAGGTAGGCCAATCAGTAGACCTGATCCGAACCCTTTGCCCCGCGTCGCGCGTTCATGCGGCGTATGCTTTTGATCTAAGCTTGTCATCTTCAACCTCGCCCTCGGTTGTAATGTGGCCTGAAACAGCCTTTTGTATCTGTCGATGGCCACCACCAAATGCAGCGGCCAACCTACCCGTGTAAATCTTTCTGATTCGTTAACGGATGCCCCATTATTGCGCAGAGGTGGTTTTGTGAGAAGAATTATTTTTACTACAGGCTTTTAATATTCAGAGGGCTTGATTTGAGGGAAATTCTGGTAACTATATGAAAATAATAGCATTTAGTGTTAAGTCGAGGTGAGGCTGCCTTGACGATGACGGGGGTGGGGTAGAAAAATGAACGCGGCAAATAGGCAAGATGACCTAAAATTAGCCCAATTACTCTATAACTTGGCTTTGCATAATGTTCCTGCCTTGTTGCGAAAAAAGGCGTTGGAGGCATTGGCGACGGCATTTGGTGCGGATTTCGCCTTTTGGAGCAGTGGTGATCTGGTCAACGGCTATCAGGTGATCACAACCTTTAATTGGCGGGGCCCATTGCCATCATTCGAAACCGCGCAGGGCGGCATTGTGTTTCAAACCGTTGTTGCCAGTGAAGACCGGGCGACCAACATTCGTGAGTTGTTGCCGTTCGATGTTCTGGAGTCTGACCCAACCTATAAAGAAGTTCTAGGACCGCAGGGGTTGCGCCATGCATTGGTATTAAGTGATCAGGGGATGGAGCGTATTGCCGATTTACGCCATGTCATTTGCTTGGCGCGCACTGATGAGACTCACCCCTTTTCAGAACAGGACCGACTGACCGCCGCCCGCCTGCTGGCGGTTATCAGCGCGGTGATTGATCACAATTTGCAGGCTATGGCGATCAAGCATGGCTTGAACGATGATGCGATTGCGGTGTGTGACTGGACCGGACGGATCTATCAAACCAATCAAAAATTCGATCAGTTGATGGATGACCATTTTAATGGCGCTCGCCAGCATGTGCCCATCAAATTCATGGATAGTGACACGGCCCAATCATCCAGCGGTTGGCACTTTACGCGGCGGTTTCTTGAGTATGAGGATGACGGCTTTCTTGAAGAACAAAAGGCATTCTACCTTGTCACTGTTACGCCTGCCTCTGCCCTTGAAAAATTAAGCAAGCGAGAGGCCGAAATCGCTGGCCGTGTTGCCAAGGGTGAAAGTTACAAAGTGATTGCAAACGCGCTGAACATTGCCCCCAGCACTGTCGGTAACGCCATGCGGCGGGTGTTCCAGAAGCTGGGGGTGAATAATCGCGCCGGGCTGGTGGCGATTTTTGAAGGCCGGTCTGCTTGAAACACGTCTCCGCTTGGCGGCGGATTAGGATGTGAAGCGTGACAGGCCCTTAGCGGCAAGGGCATCCAGATAGGCCGACCATTTTTCGTCACGATTTTCAATCATGTCACGGAACCAGCGCCATGAATAAAGCCCCGTATCGTGACCATCATCAAAAACCAGACGCACCGCATAACGGCCCACAGGTTCGATTGCATTGATGGTGACGTCAGCCTTGCCCGGCACGGTTTGGCGTTGATCGGGGCCGTGGCCCTGTACCTCTGCGCTGGGGCTTTCCACGCGCAAAAGTTCTGCCGGGAATGTGTGGGTTGCCCCGTCCTGATAGGTCAGGTGCAGTTCTTTTGCTGCGCGATCATAGTGGATGGCTGTTGGTGCCGGTGCCGCGTCAAACGGATCATTAGGCACGTTCAGCGTCACTCAATTCACGTGCTTCATCGGGCAGCATGATCGGAATACCTTCACGGATCGGATAGGCCAGTCCGGCCTGCTTGGAGATCAATTCCTGCGCCTGCTTGTTGTAATCAAGCGACCCTTTGGTCATCGGGCAGACAAGAATTTCCAGTAGGCGGGGATCAAGTTCCGGCGCGGCGGCAGCGTTAGAATCGGTCATTATCAGTCCTTGGATTTCAGGTTTTTCTTATTGTAGCGGACCTGAGGGGCCGTTGTCCCCCTGATCAGTTGCCGCAAGCCACATTTCGGTCAGGGCGATCAATAAATCAGCCCGCTCTGAGATGGTTTGCGCTTCAAGCAAGGCCTGTTTTTCCCGTGGCCCATAAGGTGAGATCATGGAAAGGGAGTTCACCAACTGCTCGTTCGGGGTTTTGTTCAGCGCATCCCAGTCCATCGCCAGGTCGTGACGTTCTGAGAACCGGCGCACAGCGTCCAGCAGCCCCTCACGGTTCATCGCCTCAGCATCGGGCGGGGTGGTCAGATCATCACCGAAATCGGTGAAGTCGGCCCTGAATTCACGATACAGGCGCTGGCGCGGGCACTCATCCACCAGCGAGACGCGGGCAATGCCCAATAAGTTGATGATATAGCGGCCATCATCACTTTCAATAAACGACACGATACGTCCGGCTGTACCGATATGATGCAAATCCGGTTGCGGGTCAGCATCGGGCGTTAAATCAGCCTCCGCATCCTGGGGTTGAACCATCACGATCATACGGTCAGGGCTGGCCAGCGCGTCTTCGATCATTTGCAAATAGCGCGGTTCGAATATATTCAGCGGCAGGCGCGCGCGCGGCAACAACAAGACGCCGGGCAACGGAAAGACCGGCGCGGTAGCGGGCATGTCCTGCAATGTGCGAAAGCGCTTCATCGTCGATCCTAGCGGAATAGAAGAGAGCCAAGCCGTTGCCGACCGGCCACGGTTACCTCATCCATCGGACCCAGCAGGTCGAAAACTTCCAACAGTTTTTTCTTTGCCGCCCCATCATCCCATTGGGCGTGATGCTCAACCAAATAAAGCAGGCTGTCGATTGCCGCTTCATGATCATTGGCACCGCTTTGGGCAAGGGCAAGTTCATACCGCGCTTCCGGATCCTTCGGATTGGCGGCGACTTTTTCCTCAAGCTCTGTCAGGGGGCCTGCATTGGCGGCCTCCTCAGCCTGTGACAGTGCCGCAACCACCTGTGCAATAGCCGGGTGGGAGTGTTTGTCAGCAGGTAGCTGATCAATCAGTTCCTTGGCGTGATCAGGCTGGCCTGCAATGGCATAACAATGGGCAAGGCCTGCAACCGCTTCCATATTTGACGGGTCTTGCTGCATCGCAGCGCCAAAGCCATTGGCGGCACCTTGCAAATCACCATCATTCAGGGCCTGTACTGCCTGTTCCATCATTTGTTCAGCCGGTGTCGGGCCAACAGGGCCTGCCAGCTTTTCAACAAATGTCTTGATCTGGCTTTCTGGCTGTGCGCCGACAAAGCCATCAACAGGACGACCACCGACAAAGGCGACAACGGTGGGTACGGATTGTACGCCCAATTGTCCGGCGATATCCGGTTCATCGTCGATATTGATCTTGGCCATAAGGACGCCACCGCCGGCAGCCTTGACCTGTTGTTCCAGTATTGGGCCCAGCTGCTTGCACGGCCCACACCAAGGGGCCCAAAAATCCACAATCACGGGTGTGGTCATGGATGCTTCAAGCACGTCCGCTTCAAAATTGGCAGAGGTTACATCCTTGATCAGTTCGCCCGGCACGCCGGGGGCCGCCTGATTCGGGGTCATAGACGCGGCTGTGCCCAAATCGGAACCTGATGCGGGGCCTAGATCAATGGTTGTGCTGCCTGAAACGGCATCCTTGCCGCCTGCGGTCGGGTTGAACGGATCGCTCATAAATGTCTGTCCTTACTGGTTTGCCGGGCCTGCCGACATTGTGTTGTAGTTGATGTAGCCCTGCCTTCCCCTAATGACAAGGGGCAGTCTGTGGTTGTTGCGGCAAAACGCGCAGGGTGTAGGAGGGCAATGGGCCGAAAAGGGGGCAAATGGGTGCTTGCATTCGGCCCGCGAATGAAGCATATAACGCCTCCAACAAGGACGTCGGCAACGGCGTTACCCCCCGACGGATCACTTGGTTTTGTGTGATAAGTCAAATCGGATGCGGGCGTAGCTCAGGGGTAGAGCATAACCTTGCCAAGGTTAGGGTCGTGAGTTCGAATCTCATCGCCCGCTCCAATTTTCTTCCTTCCAGGTTATGGGGGCTTCGGTGCAAAAACAGCATTTTTGGAGCCCCGTTCAATCACCGGAAGACCCCACCCATTTTCATCTTGATGTCACCAACCTTTGTTGCGTTGGTCCTGCAGACGTGCAGTTCCTGATGGGCGGCGTTTCGACAGCAGCCGTTATCGACGCGATGGAACAAGCAACAGGTCGGCCGCTGTTTTGGGCAACGGTTCAGTTCGTCGGCGGTGCCACATTGGGCGACAGGGTTGATATCAAGGTTGATCTACCTGAACGTCAGGGCAGGGTGTTGCAGTTGGGGGCAACAATGTCCTGCAATGATCGTTTGTTATTGCGCGTTATGGGCGCAACAGGTGGTCGTGAGGGGCGAGGGGATTGCTTTGCCCAAATGCCCGCCGTGCCAGCACCCGAAGATTCAGACCTGTGGGCGGTAGAGACGCTTGCTGCTGGTGACAATATGTTCAGCCAATTTGAACGCCGTATCGCCCACATCGACGAAAATGCAGGCACACAATGTTTCTGGAGCAGGATGCACGGAAACCCGCCAACAAGTGTGGGGCAATTGGCTGTTATTGCAGACTGTTTTTTGGGCTGTCATTCCTATACCCATCGGGGCACCAGCCTTGATCATGGGATGCGCATTCACAATCAGGTTGAAACTGAATGGGTGCTGACCCAGGTGCAATTTGATGGCTTTACCCGTGGTGGGGCGCATGGTCATTTCTTCCAGTTTGCCGAAGATGGCACATTGCTGACCAGCGGCGCACAAACCGGGCTTGCTCCGCGCGGGTAGGGCGGGCACACTCCGCCCCTGACTGATCCGGGGGGCAAAGATGGCAGACATCGACTTTTACACTATTCCTATGTCACGCGGCGCGATTGTGCGCTGGGCCTTGCACGAAGTGGGTGCTGATTATCAGCATCACATCGTAGATGCAGCAAAGGGGCCGGGTGCGGACCTGCTGGCGCTGAATCCTATGGGAAAAGTGCCGACCATTGTGCATCACGCAGCGGATGGTGACCATGTGGTGACGGAGGCGGCAGCGATATGTACTTACCTTGCAGAAATATATCCTGATGCGGGGCTTGCCCCGACAGAGGCGGAGCGGGCCGATTATTATCGCTGGATGTATTTTGGCGCGGGGCCATTTGAATCTGCCATTATGGTTTTGAATACAGGCTTTGTAGCCGAAGAAGGGCAGGAAAAATCGCTTGGCTATGGGACGGTTGATCGGGTGTTGTCCGCAGTTGATGGCCTATTGTCCGGTCGCGATTATGTCTGCGGTGATCGGTTTACGATGGCGGACGTCTATCTGTGTTCACAAATTTCAGTCACGACCATGATGGGCATCTTGCCCGCGACTGAGGCGATGAAGGCCTATGTCGCGCGCTGTGAGGTGCGGCCCGCATTGGCTGAGGCACGCGGTATCGACTTCGCTGAATTTGAAAAGCAGCAGGCGGCGCAGAGCGAAACCTGATCAGCCCATGCGCCCGGCGCGATAGTCGGCAAAGGCTTGCTCAAGCTCCTCATTCGTGTTCATCACGAACGGCCCGGCGCGGGCAACGGATTCATTCAACGGCGCGCCCGCCATCAGTAACAGCCGCGCGCCCTCATCCCCTGTTGTTAGGGGGATGAAGTCAAACCCGACACCCAATGCCAGCATTTCGCACGGCTGCCAGTCATGGTCAATGCCGTCCAGGGTGGCCTTGCCATCGATCAGATACAGGCCGCATTGCCATCCTTCTTCTATGGGTAGCAGCAGGCTGGCATTCGGCTCAACCTCAACAATGGCGATGGTGACGGGAGTTAAGCGGTCTGCGGGGCCAACCACGTCATAAAGTTTGCCGCCCAACACTGTAGCGGTGGCCGCACCCCCGGCAATGGCCATGCGGGGCAAGCTTTCAGCCTTTAGGGCCTGATAGCGTGGCGGCATCATCTTGTCCCGCGCGGGTAGGTTCAGCCAGATTTGGACGGCGTGAAAGCGGCCCCCGGTTTTGACAAAATCAGGCGCGGGAAATTCTGAATGCACGATACCACCTGCGGCAGTCATCCATTGGGCGTCCCCCGGCGCAATGACGTCTTCGTGCCCGGCGCTGTCCTTGTGCGCCAGCGCGCCCTCAAACACATAGGTGATGGTTTCAAAGCCGCGATGGGGATGCGCTGGAAAGCCTGTTGTGGCCCCGGCAGGAATATCCATCGGCCCCAAATGATCCAACAACAAAAAAGGGTCCATCATCTCGAACCCGGTTTGGGGGAATACGCGGTTCAGCGCGACCCCGTCCCCATCTGTTGCGGGATGGGCGGGGATGACATGAACTTGATGTGGGTCGTTGACGGTCATAGGTGCCTCGTCTTTATCGGGTCGCTATTTTTAGGCGACGATAATCCTATGATCCTCTGTTTCGGTGCCGATTACCACCCCTGTAGCGGTTAGGCTGATCGGTACTGGTGTCAGTTTGCGGCCAACGCACGGCCCTTCGATGCAGCGGCCATCTGCCAGCTCAAACAAGGCACCGTGGGTGCCGCACTTGATGTGGGTGTTCTCACGGTTCAGGAACCGGTCCGGCTGCCAATCCAGCGGCGAATGGATATGCGGGCAGTCATTCACATAGGCGTAAAGCGCGCCGTCCTTGTGGGTCAGGAAGATTTCGCACCGTTGTGCGCCCGCACCAAAGCTATAGGATTTGCTGCAATCAGATTTGATCGACAGCGCATCGGGCAGCGGCGTGCCCGCCGGCGGGCAAAACCGCATTTGCAGGGATATCAAGACAGGTTCCATATCCTTGGGTCAGGCTTTGGGTATTTTTTTCAGACCGCCCATGGCGCAAAGCGATTTCCAGCTTTCTTCGTCAACCGGCTGCACTGACAGGCGTGAATTGGTCACCAGCGGCAGGTCGGCAAACCGTTCATCACCCTTAACATCGGCCAGCGTGACCGGGGTGGTGAAGTCGCTGACATAGGCGATATCGACCATGCCAAAGCGGCCTTTTTCGTCGGTGTGATCGGGGTAATGTTCCTTGATCACTTTCACAACGCCCATGATCCGCTTTTCATTCACTGAATGATAGAAAAAGCCCAGATCACCGATTTTCATGGCCTTCATATTGTTGTTGGCCTGATAATTGCGCACGCCGTCCCAATGCTCGCCCTTGTCGCCGCGCTTTTTCTGATCATCCCATGACCATGTGTTCGGCTCTGACTTGAATAACCAATATGCCATTTTGGATAAGCTCCCTATGCTTGCGCTGCTGCGCCCAAAAGCGCCTTGAACGGACGGATGGTCACTGATTCAAACAGGCCCGCCTTGTTATAGGGGTCGTTCTTGAACAGATCGCGCAGCGCCTCAACACTGTCATATTCCATGACGAACATAGACCCGGCCATGGCTTCCCCATCATCGGCCAGCATGGGGCCGCCGATTTTGATCTTGTCCATGAACCCGGCGGCCCATTCCAGATGGGCCTGACGGTTATCAAGGCGGATTTGCAGAGAATCAGGTTTATCTACGGCGTAGACAGTGAACAACATCATAAGCTCCAGCTTTTAGTATTCTTTGGTAAATGGGCGGGACAATAATTCAAGAATGACCTGATCAATCGGTGCGCCTTCGTGCAATACCGCATGAACCGCCGCCGTGATCGGCATTTCGATATTCAGCTTGCCTGCCAATTTGTGAACGGCCAACGCGGTGGTGACCCCTTCGGCCACGCTGTTCCGACTTGCCATAATCTCGCCCATGGATTGGCCCTGACCGATGGCCTGACCAAGCGAGAAATTGCGTGATTGGGTGGAGGTGCAGGTCAGCACCAGATCGCCCAGCCCTGCCAAGCCCATCATGGTTTCTGTTTTACCGCCAAGGGCTTGGCCCAGCCGCACCATTTCGGCAGTACCACGCGCAATCAGGGCCGCGCGGGCATTGTCGCCCAATTGCTTGCCATCCACGATCCCGCAGGCAATGGCGAACACATTTTTGATGGCGCCGCCGATTTCTGCGCCGCGCGGGTCGGTTGACAGATAGGGGCGGAAAGTCGGCAGGCCAATCGTTTCAATAATGCGCATCCCGATGTCCGCATCATCACATGACAAGGTGACGGCGGTGGGTTTGCCGCTGGCAACCTCGCGCGCAAACGTCGGACCGGACAGAATCGCCTGGGTGTAGGTGGGCAGTGCATCGGCGAGCATTTCACTCATCAATTTGCCGGTTTCGATGTGAATGCCCTTGCAGCAAATCACCTGTGGCTGTTTTTTCCCCGCAGCGTCCAGTGCAGCCTGTGCCTGTTTGGCGACCACACCCAAAAATTGCGCGGGCGTCACCCAGAAGATGACGTCAGCCTGTGCGATGTCATCCAACGTCCCGGTTGCCTTGATGGCAGGGGACAGGGGGACGCCGGGCAGGAAGGGCGTGTTTTCATGGGCAGTATTAACGGCGGTGACGGTATCACCCTCCCGCGCCCAAAGGGTGACGGTGCGGCCTGCGCGTGCGGCAGCTTCGGCAATGGCGGTGCCCCATGCCCCGCCGCCCACGACGGCTACTGATTGATAAAATGAGTCAGTCATGACCGGACCTTACGGTGCTGATGTCAGCTCATCAAGCGGCCAACGGGCCCGCGCTGCAATTTCCAGCGGATCGGTCAGCCCCAGTGTCAGCCGTTCTAACCCTGCCCATGCGATCATGGCACCATTATCGGTGCATAGTTTCAGCGGCGGTGCCACGAAATTGACGGGCAGGTCAGCCAGCGCCTGCCGGATAACCTGATTGGCGGCCACGCCACCCGCCACAACAAGCGTGGCTTTATCGACCTGTGGGTGGTCATCCAAAAAACGCGTCAGCGCCCGATTTGTGCGGCTGGCCAATATGGTGGCGGTGATGGATTGAAAGCTGGCGCATAGATCGGCGATATCCTGTTCGGTCATCACGTCTGCACCGCCCAGCGTCTCTATCTCGCGCCGGGCTGCTGTTTTCAGGCCCGAGAATGAGAAATCGCACCCGTCGCGATTGATCAGGGGTTTGGGCAGCTTAAAGCGGGTGGCGTCGCCCGCCTTGGCCCAACGCTCTACCGCCGGGCCGCCAGGTTGGGGCAGGCCCAGCATTTTGGCAAGCTTGTCAAAGGCTTCGCCCACGGCATCGTCCAATGTGCTGCCATATAGGGTGAATTTGCCAACCCCATCGACGCTTAATAATTGGCAATGACCGCCCGATACCAGCAACAACAAATAGGGAAAGCGCAACGCCTCCGTCAGGCGGGGGGACAGGGCGTGCCCTTCAAGATGATTGACGCCGATCAGCGGTTTGCCCGCCGCGGCGGCCAGTGCCTTTGCGGTCATCAGGCCGACCATCACGCCGCCGATCAAGCCGGGGCCGGCGGTGGCGGCAATCCCGTCAATCTCGCTAAGGTCCAGCCCAGCCTCATCCAGTGTTTTGGCGATCAGGCTGTCGAGGTGATCGATATGCGCCCGGGCGGCGATTTCGGGGACAACGCCGCCATAGGGGCGGTGATCCTCAAACTGCGACAGGACCTGATGGGCGATCAGGTCGCGTGCCCCTTCGGGCGTACCACGGACGATGGCTGCGGCGGTTTCATCGCAGCTTGTTTCGATCCCCAGAACTGTCAACGGCTTGGTCACGGTATTTCCCGAAAATTAAGACTGTTCAATATGTTCCTGCTGCATTAACACTTCACATATGGCACTGGAAAGACCTCTTAAACTTGGAACCCGCAGCAGCCCGCTTGCCATGTGGCAGGCAGAGGCCGTCAAACAAGGCTTGCTTGAAGCCCATGATTGGCCGCAGGACGCTGTAGAAATTATACCCATGTCCACCCGGGGTGACCGGGTTCAGGACCGTCCCTTGGCGGAAATCGGCGGAAAAGGCCTGTTTACCGAGGAGATTGAGGCAGGCTTGCTCGACGGCAGGCTGGACCTTGCGGTTCATTCGATGAAGGATGTGGCAACTCAATTACCCGACGGATTGATCATTTCGACATACCTGCCGCGGGAAGATCCGCGTGATGCGCTGATCGCCGCACCGGGTATCGGATCGCTGGATGATGTGCCCGCCGGGGCCATTGTGGGCACCGCCAGCCTAAGGCGCGGGGCACAAACCCTGGCCAAGCGGCCTGATCTGCGGCTTGAGCCTATGCGCGGGTCCGTTCAAACACGGCTCGACAAAATTGAAAAGGGCGTCGCGGTGGCAACCTATCTTGCCTATGCGGGTCTGAAACGATTGGGGCTTGAGGATCGGGCGGTAAAGCCGCTTGAAACCACTGAAATGTTGCCCGCGCTGTGTCAGGGTATTATCGGGATTGAAATCAATGCCGGGAATGAGGCGTTGGCCGCCCTGCTGGCCCCGCTGAACCATATGCCCAGCCACTATGCCGCCCTGTGTGAACGGGCGATGCTGGCGCGGCTTGATGGGTCATGCCGGACGCCGATCGCGGGTCTGTCGCAAGTTTCGGCAGATGGCGCGACTATTCATTTGAAGGGCGCTGTGTTTGCGGATGATGGCAGCGCATCAATCTTTCATGAGGATAGCGCCCCGGTTGCGGAGGCAGCAGCCCTTGGCACCCGTGTTGGCGATGTCATCGCCGGGCAGGCGGCTGACATTCCTGCGATAACAGTTGGGGACAAGTAATCATGCGGTTGATGCTGACCCGTGCCAAGGCAGATGCCAGCGAAACGCTGGAACGGTTGCAGGCCGATCACACCGTTCTGCATGAACCGCTTTTGACGATCTTGCCCGGCCCTGATGCCGATGCTGTCAGCGCCATTGTACTTGATGGTGTGCAGGGCCTTCTTGCCACCAGCTCAAACGGTGTGCGCGCGATGGCCAGCTGGCCTGAGGCGACCAAGCTGCCGCTGTTCGCGGTGGGGGATGCCACCGCCCGGATGGCGCGGGAATTGGGCTTTTCACGGATTGAAAGCGCCGATGGTGATGTCGGCGCGCTTGCTGCGCTGGTCAAGGCCAAGTGCAAACCCGCCTATGGCCCTTTGGTTCATGGCGCGGGCACGGTGCGCGCCGGGGATTTGAAGGGCGTTTTGGAAGCTGATGGGTTTCAGGTCCGCAGGTTGGCACTTTATAGGGCGGACACAGCCACAACATTAAGCACTGCGGGGCAGGCCTTTTTGAAGGCTGATAAGCCCGGCGGGGTTTTGTTTTATTCCCCCCGCACCGCAGAAACCTTTGCCCAGATTGCCCAAAAGGCCGGGTTAAAGGGTAAGTTGGGGCAGGTCACAGCCTTTTGTTTAAGTCCCGCCGTTGCGAAGGCGCTTGATGGCATGGGGCTTGGTGACGTAAAAATTGCAGATAAGCCGCGCGAAGACGCTCTGTTGGCGCTTTTGGACAAGACGGCACAAACGCTGGCCACAAAACAGGCCAGCACAACAAAGCCGGAGGCCCCGAAAATGGCACAGCCGCCCAAGTCGCAATCGACAAAACCCGGTTCAGCCGCGCCCAAGGTTGGTGCGAAACCTGCCGGGTCTAAGGCTGGCGGGGCCGCAAAGCCTGCTGCAAAACCCCAAAAAGCATCCGGTGGCCGCATGGGCTGGTACGTGGCGGGTGTGCTGGCATTATTGATTGCCGGTGGCGCGGGCACAATTGCCGGCCTGCCCTATGTGCCTGAAAATATTAAGGATCGGCTTGGCCTTGCTGCCGCGCAATCGCAGCCGCAGCTGCAGCAGCAACAAAACTTGCCTGATTATGGGCCGCAATTGCGGGTTCTGTCGCAAAAAATCAGCGCGCTGGAACAGGCCCCCGCCCCGACAATTGCGGGTGACAATGGCGGTGACCCCGCCGCTATTGCAGCCTTATCTGACCGTATTGCCGCGTTGGAAGCGCAAGACAGCACCGCCATGCGCGATGATACAGAAGTCAAAATTCTGAAAAACCGTATTCAGGCGCTTGAAAGTCTGGTCAATGATCTGGCCAATGCCCCGTCGGTTGCGCTGGTGAGTGAGGATTTCACGACCCGGATGGAAGAAATCGCGCTCGCCGCCTCGTCAGGGCGCAGTGCCGCGATCCTATCGCTGTCGGCGCTTGACCGGGCCGTGCGCAGTGGCAGCCCCTTTGGGGCGGAACTGACGGCTGCCCAAGGGTTGATCACGGATGATATGTCCGCTGTGCCGTTCACCCAACTGACTGATTTTGCTGATGAAGGGGTGATGACCCGGCGGCGTTTGGAAGATCAATTTGCCTTGCTGGCACGCGAAGCTGTGCGCGCTGCGATGGTGCCAGAAGACGCCCCGTGGTATCGGCGCTGGTTTGCCAATGCGTTGTCGATCGTGACGATCCGCCCGGTCGGTGACGTGCCCGGTGGTGATGTGCCTGCCCGTATTGCCCGCGCAGAATCTGCGCTTGATCATGATGATCTGGCTGGCGCGGTTCGTGAGGTCAGCGCCCTTGGTGGTGTGGCAGGGCGTGTGATGGCTGACTGGTTGACGGCAGCTGGTGACAGATTGATGGCCGAACAGGCATTGATTAGCCTGCAATCCATAAGCCTAGCGCCCCCGCCTACGCCCGGCCCCACAGAAGGTGAGGGCTGATCATGTTGCGCTTGGCCCGTTATTTCCTGATCCTGCTGGTGGCGATGGGGATTGCCTTTGCCGGGGCATGGCTTGCCGATCGGCCCGGTATGATCCGCGCAGATTGGGGCGGCTATCGGATTGAGACGTCTGCTGCGGCAGCATTGATTTTGCTGATGCTGTTTTCGGTTGTGCTGGCGGGCGCTGTGATTATCATCCGAAAGGTGCGCCCTGCTGCCTTGTTGGGCCTAAAGAAATCCTATGACCGTGAGCGGGGCTATAAAGCCCTGTCACAGGGTCTGATTGCGATTGCGGCAGGGGATGTTGCCTCTGCGGAACGATTGGGCAAGCGGGCGCAGCGCCTATTGCCTGATGACGGGGCCACATTGGTGCTGACGGCGCAGGCCGCAGAACAGCGCGGCGACAGGCGCGGTGCCCAAAAGGCATTGGCATCCATGATGCAGAACAGCGAAACCCGCCTGTTGGCCCTGCGCGGCTTGATGAGCGTGGCGATGCGGGAAGGCGACAGGGATGGTGCCCGCACCCATGTGGCCGAAGCCTATAAGTTGAACAGCCGCAGCCCCTGGGTGCTTGAGGCCATGTTCACCCTGTCCTGTGAAACAGGTCATTGGGGTGCCGCATTGGATGCCCTGAAGGCGCAACAAAAACAAAACATTATTGATGGCCCGACATTTCGCCGCCGCCGTGCGGTGGTGCTGGCGGCGCAGGCCAATCAGTTGGAACAGGATGGCGATGCCCAATCCACCATCACCAGTGCCCAAAATGCCTTCCGCCTTGCCCCTGATTTAAGTGACAATGCCATCCGGTTGGTCAATCAACTGGTTGAGGATCGGCAAAAGCGCAAGGCGCGCAAAACGCTTGATCAGGCATTGCAGGCATTTCCCCATCCTGATCTGGTTGCGCTTGATCGTGACCTGATGCGCGATGAAAAACCCGGCCAGCGGTTTAAGCGGATTGAAAAACTGTTGGGCGGCAATATCGTGGGGGCCACCGCACAACGTGAAGCCCTATTGGCGCGTGTTGATGCAGCTGTTGCAGGCGGGCTGAAAAGTCAGGCCGCAGAATTGCTGAAGACCTTGCCTGCCGGTGATCGCACGGCGCGGGCATGGCGCTTGCTTGAAGGATTGGCGCGCGCCGAAGGGGATGCTGACAAGGCGCGCGAGGCGATGTTGCACGCCGCCGCTGCACCGCGTGACCCTGAATGGGTCTGCCGCTCATGTGCCCGTCACAGCAGCACTTGGGACGCAGTGTGCCCGGCGTGCCATGCCATTGACAGTCAGGATTGGCGTGCCGGAGAGCGCGGCCACCTTGGTCCTGCAGAAGCGGCCGCCGCCGCAACGGTAGAGGCATCCTCTGCCAAGCCTGCAAAGCGGCGCACCAGCCTTGTGGATGTGACCTATGATGTGCCTGACGATGAAGATAGTCAGGAAGTTGACCGTCAAAAAGTTGACCCTGAAGACCCGCAATCGATGGCGCGTCAAACACCCTAAGCAGATCACATCTTGAACATGAAATTGCGTTTATCCCCAGCGCGAGGGGCGTCACTGTCAAAAATGTGCAATCGCTTTGTCATGCATCCAACAAGTCGCACCCGACCGGCCACCACATATTGTGTGTCAAGATGAATCTAAACAGAGCATGTCACATTATTTTTCTCGTTCCGCTTTCGGTCCTGTTGAAACCTTTGTTTCTGGTCGTCTAAAGTCGACCTCCAACGCGTTGCCACGTCGTTGATCATATCGGAATTGAAACGGCTTGTTTCCATTGGATGCAAGATGACCGCAGCAAAAAAACCGCTTGCGGACGCGGGTTTCTGTGCGCCAGCTTAATCTGGCGTTAAGGTTTCCCACCGAAAAGGGATGCCGCTTCATCGGCATTGTTTCCGGTTTGATTTTTCCGTTGCGGCAAGGTGTTGGGATGTGAAGCGAAGCAAGCTGATTGGTTTGTGATGTGCAGGATCATCATCCCCGGACCGCGATGACCGCGCGAAACGGGCAATGGTGATCAGGCCAAATTGGGTGACCGGTGTTCTGCCTTGGCAGGATAGTCTGTTGCGGCAGAGGGGCGTATGACGCGAGACGAGATTTTGGGGAAAGTCATCCCGGCAGATGGCTATGGGGGGGATGTTAGTGAGCAGGATGCCTGGGCATTGCTGCAAGCGGACGCCAATTCCCATCTTGTTGATGTCAGGACGCGTGCTGAATGGTCATTTGTTGGCCTGCCTGATCTTGACAGCCTGAACCGCGAAATCGGTTTGATAGAATGGGTCAGCTTTCCCGACATGTCCGCCAATATTGGTTTTCAGGAACAACTGGCAGAATTTTTGCGGACGCAACAATCGGGCGAAGAAGATGTCGTGATGTTTTTGTGCCGGTCAGGGCAGCGGTCCATTGGCGCGGCAAAGGCGGCAACGGCGATGGGCTATAAACATGCGCTGAATATTCTTGGCGGGTTTGAAGGTGATGCCGATGCGGCAGGCCATCGGGCGACCGTTAATGGGTGGAAGGTTGCAGGACTGCCGTGGAAACAGGCCTGACGTGATCAGGTTTGGGCCGGGTGGGGGCAACCACCGGGCCGGCTTGTTGATTGGATTTATGCCCATTGGGGGATGTGATGGGCGCACAGGTAGGATGAAGCCTTATGGGCGATTATAAAGGGTCTGACGCGGGTGAGGGGATGAAACCCGCCCAGACCACAGACGAACAAGTGGCTAGGTTCGGGCATGCCGGGACCAACAAAGCGCAGATAAAGGGCGACACAGAAGTGCAAGATCAGCGGGATCACCAAAAAGAACAATTGGTCGATGATGGGGCGGAATTGGAAGGCGCATGGGCAACTGTGCGCGAAGGTCTGCGCCGGACTATCGGGGATGATACATTCAACAGCTGGATCAGGCCGCTTAGCCTGACACGTTTTGACAATGGCACGATTTTTGTCGGCGCGCCGTCACGGTTTATGCGTGACTGGGTGATGGGCCGCTATCTTGACCAGATGACAAGCCTGTGGAATGACGCCTGGCCCGGTGTGCTGGCGGTTGATATTCATATCCGTGATCGCAGCCAGCCGGTGCGGGCGGCTGTGCAGCAAAGCCAAGCTAGCCCAAACCAATCCAGCCAAAGCCAAGCTAGCCCGGCTCAACCCTATCAGCAAAAACCCATGTTCGATGCGCCCAAAAAACCGGGTTTAAGCATGGTGCAGCCCACCACATCGTCTGGAACAGTTAAGGCTGATGCGCACAACAAGGGCATGGCCGCGAACGCTGCGTTTGAAAATGATGAGAACGAGCCGATTGGCGCGCGCCTTGATCCGCGCTTTACGTTCGATAATTTCGTCGTCGGCAAATCGAATGAACTGGCGCACGCCGCCGCCCGCCGGGTTGCAGAACAAACGGAAATTCAGTTCAACCCGCTGTTTCTTTATGGCGGTGTGGGGCTTGGTAAAACCCATTTGATGCATGCGATTGCCCATGAGATTCAGGCACGCGACCCCAATCGTAAGGTGCTGTATCTTAGTGCTGAAAAGTTCATGTATCAGTTCATTCGCGCCATTCGTTTCAAGAATATGGTGGCGTTTAAATCCTATTTCCGCAGCGTTGACGTGTTGATGATTGACGATGTGCAGTTTATCGGCGGCAAGGATTCCACGCAGGAAGAGTTTTTTCATACATTCAATGCCTTGATCGACCATCACCGGCAGATCATCCTGTCCGCTGACCGCTCCCCTTCTGACCTTGAAGGGTTGGAGGATCGTATCAAGTCGCGCCTTGGCTGGGGTTTGGTCGCTGATATTCACGCCACGGATTATGAATTGCGCTTGGGCATTCTTCAGGCCAAGGCAGAGCAGGAAAGCCTGCGCCATCCTGATATTGAAGTGCCTGCAAAGGTGCTGGAATTTCTTGCGCACCGCATCACATCCAATGTGCGGGAGCTTGAGGGCGCGTTGACCCGTGTCGTGGCCTTTGCCTCGCTGGTTGGTCGCCCCATATCGCTTGAAATGGTGCAGGACGTCTTGCAGGACCTGCTGCGTGCCAATGATCGCCGCGTCACGATTGATGAAATTCAGCGCAAAGTGTCTGAATATTATTCAGTGCGTCTGTCTGATTTGTTGTCGGCCCGCCGTTCGCGTGCGATTGCCCGGCCCCGTCAGGTCGCGATGTATCTGTCCAAGCAGTTGACCGAACGGTCATTGCCGGAAATCGGGCGCAAATTCGGTGGTCGTGACCACACAACCGTGATGCATGCGGTGCGCAAAATCGAAGAATTGCAGGGTGCAGATACCCAAATGGCTGATGATGTGGAAATGCTGCGTCGGATGCTGGGCAATTAAGCCATTTTGCTGGCCTGTTTGGGCAGCAAATAGGTGACACAAAAGGACTGAACTTGCTATAGTTTGGTCCCAGATACCCTTCAATTGTGCGATTCGGGGCGGTCTGATGGGGCCGACAATTGGCGACAACCAATCTGTCCTGCGCCCGCATAAACCGGATTGAACCGCACAATCAGTCAGATGGACCTATGACCTATGAAACTAGTCATTGATCGCAACGGCTTGCTGAAATCGTTGGCACATGTGCAATCGGTTGTGGAGCGTCGCAACACAATCCCGATTCTTTCCAATATTTTGATCGACGCCACAGGCGATGCGGTCACATTGACCGCAACGGATTTGGAAATCGCCGTGCTGGACAGTTTGGATGCGCAGGTCATGACGCCGGGGGCCACAACGGTGCCCGCCCACACATTGTTCGACATTGTGCGCAAGCTACCCGATGGGTCGGAAATCTGCCTTGATACGACAGAGGCTGAGGGCCGCTTGACCCTGTCTGCGGGCCGCTCACGCTTTGCGCTGTCTTGCCTGCCGCGGGATGATTTCCCTGTGATGGCAGATGACAGCCTGCCCACCAGCTTTGAATTGGCAGCCAAGGAATTGGCGCGTCTGGTTGACAAGGCACGCTTTGCCATTTCAACCGAAGAAACACGCTATTACCTGAACGGTATTTACCTGCATGCGGCTGATCAGGATGGCGATGCCATGCTGCGCGCTGTGGCAACAGACGGGCACCGCTTGGCCCTTGTACAGATGGCACTGCCCCACGGGGCCGAAGGGATGCCTGACGTGATTGTCCCGCGCAAAACGGTGACAGAAATCCGCAAGCTGATCGATGATGTATCAGGGACGGTGCAAATCGCCCTGTCAGATACCAAAATCAAGTTTTCTGTTGGGTCGGTTACACTGACATCCAAGCTGATTGACGGCACATTCCCTGATTACAATCGTGTGATCCCTGAAGGGAATGACAAGATTTTGAAAGTGGATGGCGCAAGTTTCGCCGCTGCGGTTGATCGCGTGTCCACAATTTCGACCGAAAAATCACGCGCTGTGAAGCTTGCCATCGGTACAGATGCGGTAGAGCTTTCCGCCAATAGCCCCGATGCCGGTAGCGCCGTTGAAGAGATTGCCGCCAGCTATGGTGCCGAACCGTTGGAGGTTGGCTTCAACGCCAAATATCTGCTCGACATCACCACCCAGATCGAAGGGGACGAGGCAGAATTTGTGATGGCAGACTCAGGCTCTCCCACGATTGTGCGGGATGGTGAAGATGACGGTGCGCTTTACGTGCTGATGCCCATGCGGGTCTAGCCGTATAGCCTTGTTTGCCCCATAAGATGACCGCGTTTCGCGTCAATCAGCTGACACTCACGGATTTCCGTAATTACGACACCTTGCGGCTGGAGCCGGGGGGGCGTTGTACTGTGCTGTACGGTCCCAATGGGGCGGGCAAGACCAATATATTGGAAGCCTTGTCATTACTGTCGCCCGGTCGGGGGTGTCGCAACGCGGCGCTGCCTGAATTTTCCCGTCGCAATGGGCCGGGCAATTGGTTCGTCTTTGCCCGGGTTGAGGGCGCGCTGGGTGCCACTGATATCGGCACAGGCTTTCGCCCTGAAAGCGAAGGTGGCAGTCGCCGGCAATTGCGCATAGACAGCGAAACTCACGGCTCCACAGCTATATTGGGGCAGCATATGGCCGTGTTGTGGGTGACGCCCGCGATGGATCGGCTGTTTGTCGAAGCGCCATCGGGCCGCCGTCGTTTTCTGGACAGGATGGTGCTGGCGTTTGACCCAACCCACGCCGCGCGTGTGAATGCCTATGAACGGGCAATGCGGGAGCGGGCCAAGCTGCTGAAAATCGGGCGGCAGGACCCGTCATGGTTGGCCGGGCTTGAGGCGCAAATGGCTGAACATGGGGTGGCCATTGCGGCAGCCCGCCTTGATCTGGTGGGGCGTCTTACCGCTGCGATGGTTGATGCCGCGCCTGCAGGCTTTCCCGCATTGTCGGTTGCGGTCACGGGCGGCCTTGAAGATTGGCTGGCCGAGGGGATGAGTGCGGTTGATGTCGAAGACCGGGCCATGGCCGGTTTGGAACAAAGCCGCCCCCGCGATGCTGAAGCAGGGCGCACCCAGTTTGGCCCCCACCTGTCCGACCTTGAAGTGGTCTATCTTGCCAAGGCCATGCCGGCGCGTGAATGCTCCACCGGGGAGCAAAAGGCCCTGCTTTTATCGTTAATTTTGGGGCAGGCCCAGCTTGTGTCATGGGCACGGGGGGCGATGCCGCTATTACTGCTGGACGAGGTTGCAGCCCATCTGGACCCAGATCGCAGAAAGGCGCTGTTTTCTGCACTTTTTGAGCTTGGCGGGCAGGCCTTTGTGACCGGAACGGATCGCGGTCTTTTTGACGGCGCGACAGGACCAGATACGGACTATTATAGGGTCGATCAGGGCCGAATCGTGCTAGAGTCCTAGGATCAATTTCGCCCATTTCGGGATAGCGTGAAACACATATGACTGAGCAACCAGAAAACCAAACCACACCGGCAGCCGGTGCTGATGCAGATGCCGATTATGGTGCCGATTCCATTAAGGTTCTAAAGGGCCTGGATGCCGTTCGTAAACGTCCGGGCATGTATATCGGTGATACGGATGACGGGTCTGGCCTGCACCATATGGTGTATGAGGTTGTGGACAACGCCATTGACGAGGCGCTGGCCGGTCACTGTGATTTGACCGAAGTGTGCCTGAACGCTGATGCTTCTGTCACTGTGCGAGACAATGGCCGCGGAATCCCGACGCAAATCCATTCCGAAGAAGGCGTGTCCGCCGCAGAAGTGATCATGACCCAGCTACATGCTGGCGGTAAGTTTGACCAGAACAGCTACAAGGTATCTGGCGGCCTGCATGGTGTGGGCGTGTCTGTGGTGAACGCCCTGTCTGAATGGTTGCGCTTGCGTATTTGGCGTGACGGTAAAACCCATGAAATGACCTTCCGTCATGGTGAGGCTGATGGCCCGCTGGAAGTTATTGGCGATTCAGATGGGAAAACCGGGTCAGAAATTACCTTCAAGCCGTCCACGGAAACCTTCACATCTGTTGATTTTTCCTACAGTACGCTTGAACATCGCTTGCGCGAGCTAGCCTTTCTGAATTCAGGCGTGCGCGTGGTCCTGACGGATCAACGTACCGTCGATCACAAGACCGAAGAGCTGTATTACGAAGGCGGCGTCGAAGCCTTTGTGCGGTATCTTGATCGTGCGAAACATCCGCTGATCAATGACCCGCTAACCTTTCAGGCAGAAAAAGACGGCGTTGGCGTTGAAGTCGCCTTGTGGTGGAACGATTCCTATCACGAAAATGTCTTATGCTTTACCAACAACATCCCGCAGCGTGATGGCGGCACCCATTTGGCAGGCTTCCGTGGTGCGTTGACCCGTGTGGTCAATTCCTATGCCCAATCAAGCGGCATTGCAGGCAAGGCCAAGGTCAGCCTGACCGGGGATGATGCCCGCGAAGGGTTGACGGCAGTCTTGTCTGTGAAAGTGCCGGACCCCAAATTTTCCAGCCAGACAAAAGACAAGCTAGTGTCTTCAGAAGTGCGCCCGATTGTGGAAAGCCTTGTGAATGAACATTTGGGTACATGGCTTGATGAACATCCCGGTGACGCCAAAAGCATCATCAATAAGGTGGTTGAGGCGGCATCCGCCCGGGAAGCGGCCCGCAAGGCGCGTGAGCTGACCCGTCGTAAGGGCGCGCTTGATATCACCAATTTGCCGGGCAAGCTGGCTGACTGTCAGGAAAAAGACCCCGCAAAAGCTGAAATGCTGATTGTGGAGGGTGAATCTGCCGGTGGGTCTGCCAAGCAGGGTCGTTCCCGCGCGACACAGGCGGTGCTGCCGCTGCGTGGTAAGGTGCTGAACGTGGAACGGGCGCGGTTCGACCGAATGATCGGGTCCGAACAAATCGGGACACTGATTTCCGCCCTTGGCACTGGAATTGGGCGTGATGATTTCAGCCTTGATAAACTGCGCTATCACAAAATCATCATCATGACTGATGCTGACGTTGACGGCGCGCATATTCGTACTTTGCTGCTGACATTCTTCTATCGGCAAATGCCCGAATTGATTGAGGCGGGCCACCTATATATTGCCCAGCCGCCGCTTTACAAGGTTACGCGGAACCGGTCTGAACGGTATTTGCGTGATGATGTGGAGCTTGAAGATTATTTGATCAATGAGGCTGTGGCCGAAGCGGTCTTGACGTTGCATGACGGCACCCAATTGTCCGGTCAGGATTTGCGGGCGCTGATCTTGCACGGGCGGGATGTGTTGCGCGTGCTTGATGCCCTGCCCATCCACTATCGTAAATCAGTGGTTGAACATGCCGCCATTGCAGGGGCGCTTGACCCTGACCTGATGGCAGACAAGGACAAGGCAGCTGCAGCGGCCAGCATGATTGCCGGTCGGCTTGATACTTTGTCGGGCGAGTTTGAACGCGGTTGGGAAGGGCAGGTGACCGAAGATGATGGCCTGCGATTTATCCGTACCCTGCGCGGTGTTGCTGAAAGCCACGAAATCGACGCGCCGCTGATCGCCAGTCAGGAAGCCCGCTTGTTGAAAGCGATGGCCGATGAGCTGCAGAAAAGCTATATCGAAACCGCGACGCTGAAACACAAGGATAAAAATTATCCGATTTTCGCGCCGTCTGATCTGGTCACGCAAATCTTTGCGCTGGGGCGCAAGGGTATTGCGTTGCAACGTTATAAGGGCTTGGGCGAAATGAATGCGGAACAATTGTGGGAAACCACGCTTGATCCAAATGTGCGCTCTTTGCTGCAAGTTAAAATTGATCATGGAGACGAAGCTGATGACCTGTTTACGAAACTTATGGGCGACGAAGTTGAACCGCGCCGTAACTTCATTCAGGACAATGCGCTCAAGGTTGCCAATCTCGACGTCTAGTTTGCGCATTGCGCCGCTAGCTGTCGCTGTTGCGGGTGGGTTGCTGGCAGCGGGGCCTGTTGGCGCGCATGACGAGCCTGAAACTGGCCATGGGAAATGGGCAACGGGTGTTGGTATTTCCAGCCTGGGTGGTGAAGTGCATGTTCGCTACCAATTGGCTGACAAGGTTGCGTTGCGCGGGATTGTTGCCGGGGGCGCTGCCAACTTCACCACATTTCAGGATGGCTTTGGCTATGAATATGAGATCAAGCTTGGTTCAGCTGGGGGTGTTGTAGACTGGCATCCCTTTGGCAATGGGTTCCGGCTGTCAGCCGGTGGCCGCTATAACGACAATCATGTTGAGTTACTGATCCGACCGGGCCGTGACGAAGATGTGCCCGGGTCGGTCCTTGATCCACTTAATGACATTGCCATCGGTTTGTTCAGCCCCTCATCCGTTGAGGGGGAGGTCGAGTTCTTTCCCGTCGCGCCCTATATGGGCACCGGTTATTACGGCCCGGTTTACAAGAAATTATGGCTTAGCATCGACGCAGGCATCTATTATCAAGGCGACCCCGATGTGACGTTGCGGCAGGGGGAGATTGATTTGTTTACACAAGATCAGGCCAACCTGCTGGCAAGTCAGGAAGAACAGGCCGAACGCGACTTGCGCTTATTGGCCTTTTACCCGGTTGTCACCTTTGCGTTGAGCTATCGGTTCTAGCCCGCTGTCACGTCTTGCGGTTGCCGCGCGTTGCCGAACCCTTTATCGATGACTAAACAATAAGTTCGATTAAGAGGCAATAGGGGGGAGGCACCGATATGTTCGGGTCAAAAATAAGTCGGTTTGCGGTTGCGGCATTGCTGCTTTTTTCTATGGGCGGTATCGCCCATGCCCAACATTTTGCCCAACATTATGATGTCGTCATCGCCGGTGGCCGCGTGATTGACCCTGAAACGGGCCTTGATGCGGTGCGCCATATCGGTATTTCCGGCGACCGGATCGATGTGGTTAGCACACAACCCTTGTCAGGTGCGACGGTTATTGATGCCAGCGGCAAGATTGTTGTGCCGGGATTTGTTGACCTTCACACACACGGAACGACCACCATCAGCCAGCAAATGCAATTGCTTGATGGCGTCACCACTGCGCTGGAGCTTGAGCTGGGCACCGTGAAGGGCGAGGCGCTGGCCGATCTTTATGCCGATGGCACCGCCAGTAATTTCGGTGCGTCCGCGGGGTATATGTCCGCGCGCATGTTGGTCAAGAACGGTATCATCTTGCGTAGCGGCACCGCGTTACCCATGCCGGCGGGGTTGAAGGGCATTGGCAGTATCATTGACTATGCCATCAACGGATTTCAGGAAGCGTTGGCCCCAACTTATCAGGAAAAGGCGAGCGCAGACGAGATCAGCCAAATCAATCGGGTGTTGGCGGAGGAGTTGGATAAAGGCGCGCTCGGTATCGGTCTGACGCTGGACTATATGTCGGAAGCGATTAATGAGGCTGAGTTGCGTGCCGTGTTTGAACTGGCAGCTGCCCGTGATGTGCCGCTTTATATTCATATCAGACGGGGTATCAATGGCGACCCGGCCGGGTTGCGCGAGGTGATTGATCTGGCAAAGCAAACCGGCGCTGCGATTCACATCTGCCATATTACCCATAATGCGATGGTTAATCTTGATCTGTTCTTGGATGAGATCACGGTCGCGCGCAACGAAGGGGTCGATATCACCGTTGAAGTGCTGCCGTTTGAGGCAGGCTCCACCAATATTGGCGCAGCGGTGTTCCGGCGCGACTGGCGGACAATTTACGGTATTGATTATGGTGACGTGCAGCGTGCGGACACGGGGGCGTGGTTTACCGAAGAAAGCTTTAAAGCCTATCAACGTGACCACCCTGATGCACCGATCATTCATCATTATTTGAACAAGGGTCAGACGCGCCGCGCCCTTTCTGACCCTGAGATGATTATCGTCAGCGATTTGATTTCCATTACAACACTGGACAAGAAAGTGCCGCCGCATAATACGGCATTCACGCGTGTACTGGATCTGTTTGTGAAACTGGAACAGATTATCAGTCTGCCAGATGCGATCAGCCGGATGACATTGAAACCTGCCCAACGGTTGCAGAAAATGGCACCCGCTTTCGCACGCAAGGGCCGCCTGCAGACGGGGGCGGACGCGGATATTGTTGTGTTGGACTGGGATCGGTTGGCCCACCGGGCCAGCTATCAGGACCCCTATGCACCGACAGTGGGGGTTGAATATGTCTTGGTCAATGGTCAGGTCGCGGTCATTAATGGGGCGTTAGTGGCAGCGGTTAAGGCGGGGCGCTTGCTGACCAGTCTTTCTGAGTAGGCAACCGCGTAGATAAAGAAAAACCCCGCTTCTTTCGAGGCGGGGTTTTCTGTGTTTGCTGTCAGGTAGGCTTAGAACTTGCGGCGCAATTCCATCCGCATACCTGAGATATTTTCCTGATTTTCACGTTCACCGAACATGCCGTCAAACCGGATAATCCATGCCGGGCTTAGCGGCTTTTGATAGCGCGCCCCGATGGCATATTGATCACCAGGGGCTGCGCGGCCAGCGCGGTCACCATGGGTTTGGACGGATGCCACTTCAACGATCAGCTGTTGATCAAGGGCGAACAGATACATCACGCCCGCGGCACCACCAAATGTGTCTTCGGCGGTATCATCCAGTTTGGGGAACCCGGTCAGCGCATCGGTTTCAAAGTTGATGCCGACATTCTTCAGGATGCCGCCATTGTCACGTATCAGCGACCGGGGCTTGCCATTGCCGTACCAAACATTGACGTAAGGCACCAATGTTGACGGCAGATGGGTCACGAATGATGTTTCAAGAATAAACAATTCCCCATCAGCGGTCTTGGCTATGCCGTTGCCGGGGTCCTGACCGAAGTTCCCGATAAAGCGGAACGAGTAGGAGAGGAGATCACGATAACGTTTTGTGAATGACACACCGACATTGGTGTAGCTGAAGTCAACGCCATTACCGTTGTCCACATCATCTTCAATGTACCCGATGCCCGCTTCGATATAGCCGCTAAGCGCTTCAATCGTTGTGGTGAAGGCATAGACTGATACATCGTCTTCAACTGCCTGACCTTTGTTGTCGAACACGGCCTGTGTTGTCACACGCTCAGGCGCATAGAAGAAAATCAAATCCATGTTTGAAATGTCAAAGGTGGGGCTGTTCAAGGACGGAATGGTAAATGCCAACCCGCCAATGTCATCATCAGCCCAGATGCCGTTTTGATAGAATGTCGGGAAGACACCGATTGCAAACGGCAAGTCATAGGTTGTGTATTCGTCGGTCAGGCCCGAAATGATGGCGCCCAAATCACCTTCAAGAAACAGGGTTTCCAGTTTCGGGTCAAAAACCAGCTCGTCTTCCTTCAGGCTTTTGTCGCCGCCACCGAATTCGGTGCGCGTGATTGACCGGTTGTCTTGCAGCGGCTGCATGAAGGCGTGAATACGCTCAGTCGCGGTAAGCTTCAGATCAATATCGATGTTCAATTGGGCAACAGCCTGTGCCAGTTCGGCATTGCCATTGTCATTATAAGCGACGACTGATTTGAAGTCGCCATAGACCAACAATTGCGGGCGAACAGGGTTTTTGCGGCCGATGATTTCCCAGCCTTCGCCCAGCGGACCTTCCTGATACATGGGTTCAGGCCATTCAATCAGCGGCGCAACGCGATAAACAGCCTTTTTGCCGCCATAGATTTCCAACTGCTCGTCCGGGTCGTAAGCCAGATCATCATAGACGGGGTCGCCGCCAAACTGTGAACGGTCAAATTCAGCAGGACGGGCCCGATCGTCGTGAACCGGTTCTACGTGGTGATTGATCGGTTCGGGTGTGTCATGGCTTGCGGCGGCAGGGGCCGGTGCATGGCCGTCAGCGGCGGGCACAGCAGCGGGCGCTGTATCAGTTCGCGGCTGGTGTGAAGGCGCGCGGCGGCTTCTGGACCGTTGCCGCGCAGCGTCACGGTCGTCCAATTGTTGGATTTTTGTGTCGTCAAAAATTGCACCTTTGGGCGGGCCATCAGCAGCATCTGCCGCTGTTGCGCTTCCGCTGAATAGGTATCCCGTCGCAATCAACGTTCCGGCAGCCAACGCGGTCAAAGACGGCTGTTTGGACCAAGAGACAGATTTGATCATGGCACATCGGGCCTAAAATCATTTTCTGGGAAACACAGACACCGGTCATACAGGCGCACCATTACTGTGTGCTGTATACAATAGCCCCGTCCCCATCGACTGATTTTGTCCGGCCCCCCTTTACTGTTTCACACTCACCAAGGTTTGGACGGCCCACCGGGCCGTCCGACAGATTTGTTTTTCTTAACGAACTTCGAACTCAACAGCCTGAGGATGAATGTCGATCATATCCTCATTGATGTTGCGGATCATATCGTCCGTTGCGCCAACAAACTTCATGAAGTAGATCGGCTCAGCCCGGCTACGCATACGTGCCTGCAGCTTATAGGTGCCCGGCTTGCTCATCGCTTCGGCGGGCACTTTATACTTTGCTTCACGAACACCGAATGGCGGGATTGACCGGCCTTCCATACGCACCAGCGGCGGATGGTTCAGCACGGTGGTCGGTTGCGGCGCGGGGCGCAGCATCGGACGCTGGTCAACATCGAACTGCACCGGCAGGTACATTTCGCGGTCAGTGCCCTTGATGTTTGTCGTCAGGAACTTGGTTTGCAGATTGACCAGTTGGTCATCATGTTCAACCGTGCCTGCGGCCACATCCAATGAATGCAGGTCAGCCATGTCGCCATGTGAATCCACATAACCTGATTCCCAGGCGATATTGCCATCAGGGTCAATCAACGCAACATTCATCCAGATTTCAGGCTGTGCGCCCAAAGAGCCAGAGGGCAGGTTATGGCCCTTGTCGATATTGCGAATATTGTATGAGAAGCTGAAGTCTTCGCCGGCCTTGATCTGGCCTTCATTATGGAAGAACGGGCCTTCAAGGCGTGAGCCATTTTCCATCACAGCAATGCGTTCACGGCGTTTGCGGTTCAGGACCAAACGGTTCTTTTCAACGAGCAGGCGCGCAATTTCGCGAGAGGCGCGATCATCCCAAGGTGACGGGAAGTCGGGCGCTTCGATTTTCCCTGCGGCCAATTTGGCTTCCCACGCAGGCTTGCCCCAATCGGCGCGATAATCAAACAACAACCATTGTTTAATAGTCCAGCGCAGACCTTCAACCGTGAAGGGGAAGATGCCCGGATGGGCAATCGGATAGCCGGGGCCATAGAAGGCATGATTTGAATGTTTGACATTGGTGTCGCCAACCGGGCGGCCATTCACGATGGCAATCGGGGCGGTGGAATAACCCAAAGGTTCGCCGGGAACTTTACCCATATGGCAATCCTGACAGGTGATGCCTTCTTCCAATGCGGGGCTGTCACGATACTGGTCCCACACAACTTCAAGCTTGATGCCCAGATTCACAGCAACCTGATGGCATGAAACGCAGAATTCAGACTGGCTGATCTGGTCGAATTCAATAGCGGCCAAATGGACAGGCGGGCGTTCGGAGGACGGTGTGTCGCCATCAACTGAGATTTGATAGTAGTCGGGGTTTTCAATCACCTTGTCCAGATTTTCGGCGACACCGGCACCAAAGACAGGATCAGACACATTGCCCGGACGGATATGACGTTCGCCATTGACCTTAAAGAATGATTGGCCGACGCGATGGCAAGTCACGCATGTGATGCCTTCGCGTGCCACCGGGGAACGATCCCACAGGGCCAATTCACGCTTTTCGCCAAGCTGTGTGCCAACCTGTTGATGGCAACGCACGCAGAATGTGCCCATTGTACCGGCGGTCAGGTCATTCACGGCCTGTTCAAATTTGTGGAACATGGGAGAGATAGAGGCATAGGCGTGGTTGGAACTGGACCATTCCTGGAACACTTGCAAATGGCAGCGACCACACGCGACGGCAGACGGGAACGGCGTGTCTGCATATATTTCGGCATGCGGGTCAGCTCCGTCAGCCCTTGGCTTTGCCGGTGCCAGCGCAGGGCTTGCAGTGGCAGCGACCTGCACACGGGCCGTATCTTCGTGGCTGGCTGCTTGTCGATCAGATGTACCTGCGGAGGCAACCTGCATTGTTGTCTCTGCTTTTGCATCTGCATCTGCGGCAGCGGCCTGACCAGCCGGAAGGCCGATCATCAACGCCAAAGCTGCGGCTGAGATGATTGCGGAAAATTTACCCGAAACACCGAAATTCATGCTCTTTGTCCCTCGTACAGTCTGCCAAACTGTTTTGTCGGCACGGCGCTTGATCATATTGTGGTTTGTCGATGGACGGCAGAATGCCATCAGACGGAACCAACTGTTCAAGCCAAGATCAATTGCAGGTGAAAGCCGTTTAGCCCCTGTCAGCATGTTGATCCGTGCTGTGCCCAACCCCATATAATGAATGCCCCGTCATATCGGCAGCGAATCGGCTGCGGATCAAACGTGCGACATTTCATGCCTAGGTTAGCGTGTTTTGTCTAATCGCCTCAATCATGAAATTAGAAATATTGTGGGGTTTCAGCAACAAGTATGATGATATTCCGCTTTCTGCTTACAGAATGGCCCAAAACGCCTTGTTTTGCAGCCTGTTGCGCGGTGCGGCGGCAAATTGCTCAAAAACGCGCCATGCTTCATTTGAGTGCACTGCGGAAAATTAATTTCGCAGTGCGTCATTTTACACTTGCCGAACGTCTTATGGTCATACACGCTGTAAAGAATGATGTGACGTTCCTATGGCAGCGTCGATCAACAAACGTGGTTTGCGGCCCGGCTGTTGCGCACAATATCGCGGTGTTGATACCAAAAGGTTGAATATGAGCATTCAGGCATTCCTGTTCAGACAGGTTATTCGTCGTTCAATTAAGTCCCCCGCCGTAATGGGGACGATCAAAAACCCGATGATCCCGACAGAAATGGGTATTGCTGGCGTGCGCGGCGGCATTAACGAGGCGCTGGCCCGCATCACCCGTGTGCCGCCCTTTGTGCAGGTGCAGGACGTTGATGTTGGCGGTGTGCCTGCTGAATGGATTCGCGTCCCTGAAAGTGACAAGGATGCGGTGCTGATTTATCTGCATGGCGGTGCTTATGTGATGGGCTCTGCCGAAACGCACCGCAATCTGGCGTGGCGTTTGGCAGTAAAGGCGCGTTGCCGCGTCTTGCTGGTTGATTATCGTCTGGCCCCTGAGCACCCTTATCCCGCCCCTGTCGAAGATGCCATTGCCGCCTATGATTGGGTGCTGGAGCAGGGCTTTGACCCCAGCCGTATCGGTATTGCCGGCGATAGCGCCGGTGGTGGCTTGACTTTTGCCACGCTTGCCAAAATCAGGGATACGGATCGGCCAATGCCTGCGGTGGCATTCGGCATTTCCCCGTGGACTGATTTGGCGTGTACGGGCAAGTCACTGCGCACCAATGCCAAGGCTGACCCAATGTTTGATCCCGGCGCTATTCCGCGTGCGGTTGATTTCTATTTGCAGGGGGCTGATCCCTACGACCCTTATGCCTCACCGCTTTACGCAGATTTTGAAGGCTTTCCGCCGACCATGATCCATGTCGGCTCTTCTGAAATCCTGCTCGATGATGCGCGCCGCCTTGCCCATAATATGAAAGAGGCCGGCGTGATGGTTGAGCTGGAGGTCTGGCGCAACATGCCCCATGTCTGGCATGTGTTCGCACCGTTCCTGCCCGAATCCACACAGGCCATCTCGCGCGGTGCTCGCTTCTTGTTGCGCCACATGGCAGAGGGGCGCGAGCGTCGCTCAGCCTCGATCACCTATTTGGAAAGTCATCGCGAAGCGCCGATTTCACGCGCACCGCGTCGGCACGCCAAGATGTCCGGCGACAGCAAATAGCATCGCCAGCATTTAGGGGGCGCTGTCTAACTGAATGTGCGCTGTCTAAAAGGGGCACTATCTGAATGTGCGCTGATTTAATGGGGGAGATCTGTAATGGGTATTTTAAGCTGGATTTTGCTTGGCCTTGTGGCCGGAGCGTTGGCGAAATGGATTATGCCGGGACGTGACCCCGGCGGCTGGATGATCACCATTGTCATTGGTATCGTTGGCGCAATGATCGGTGGCTTTGTTGCCGGGTTCTTCGGCTTTGGCGGTGTTGATGGGTTCAACATCGGCTCGCTTGTTATTGCCGTTGGTGGTGCCTTGCTTCTTTTGTTTGCGTATCGCAAGCTGGCCTAGAATTATATTCCTATACACTTGATCGATCTGTTCTGGTCGGTCCCAGCAGGATTAGCGCCGCTTGGTCGTTCGCATTCGTACCGTTGCCTTTGAAGGCATCGCCATCAAACCTGTCGAAGTTCAGGTGCAGATCGCCAGCGGTCTGCCTGCCTTTACGCTTGTGGGGTTGGCCGACAAGGCCGTGACAGAGGCAAAGGAACGTGTCCGTTCTGCCATCACCGCGCTGGGCCTTGCGATGCCCGCCAAACGCATCACCGTTAATCTGGCCCCCGCCGATCTGCCCAAAGAAGGCAGCCATTATGATCTGCCGATTGTCTTGGGACTGATGGCTGCAATGGGGGCGATTGACCCGGTTGAGGTGCAAGGCCCGATCGTGATGGGCGAATTGGCCTTGGATGGCGCGCTTGCCCCTGTGCCTGGTGTGTTGCCTGCGGGTCTGTTTGCAGCAGAACACGACACAATGCTGATCTGTCCGGCTGAAAATGGTGCCGAGGCGCTGTGGGCCAGTCCTGATTTGCAGATCATCGCCGCCCCGTCATTGCGTGCGGTGATCGATCATCTTAGTGGACAAAACTCTTGTCCCTTGCCTGACCTGAAAGCAGGTTTGGACAAGGGGGAAGAGAATGGCCCGCTGGGCCTGCTTGATCTGAAAGACGTGAAGGGCCAGGAAACTGCCAAACGTGCGTTGGAGGTGGCAGCGGCAGGGTCCCACAATATGTTGATGGTTGGCCCGCCCGGTGCGGGCAAATCGATGTTGGCGGCGCGCCTGCCGTCGATCCTGCCGCCCCTGACCCCGCGCGAGGCACTGGATCTTGCCATGGTCCGCTCCCTTGCCGGGGCCGAAGATGGCGCGGTAATGCGGGCGGCCCGTCCATTTCGCAACCCGCATCATTCGGCAAGCATGGCGGCATTAATTGGTGGCGGTCAACGCGCTCGTCCCGGCGAGGTATCGCTTGCCCATTGTGGTGTTTTGTTTTTGGACGAGTTGCCTGAATTTGCGCGCCCCGTTTTGGATGCCTTGCGGCAACCATTGGAATCGGCGCAGGCGGTGATTGCGCGCGCCAATCGGCATGTGACCTATCCCGCTGATGTGCAGTTGGTGGCGGCCATGAACCCCTGCCGTTGCGGTTATATGGGTGACCCGGCGCGCGCCTGTTCACGTGTGCCCCGCTGTGGCGAGGACTATCAGGCCAAGATTTCCGGCCCCCTGTTGGATCGTATCGATATCCGTATTGATGTGCCGCCGGTTCGTCCGCGTGATCTGGCGCTTCCCGAAGCAAAAGAAGGCAGCGCAGAGGTGCGCGCCCGTGTCATTGCCGCTCGTGATGCGCAAACCGAACGTTATAAAGACCTGCCGATCCGCAGTAACGCACAGGCTGATAATCAGGTGCTTAATGAACGTGGCGGGATAGCCCCCGATGCGATGGAATTGGCGTTGCAGGCAGCTGACAAATTTGCCCTGTCGGCACGCGGTTTTGTGCGCGTGTTACGGGTTGGGCGCACCATCGCGGATCTTGATGCCAGCGAAGCGGTGCACAAAATCCATATGGGCGAGGCGTTGTCCCTGCGCCGCGCTGTTTAGGCGGCCTGTTCCCCTGATCTTGCTTCTTGATTTCGCCATCATTGCGGGCGAGTGTCGATGCAATTGCATTTAGAAACTGTTGTGAACCCTATGTCCGACCAGACGAGCCCCATCGTTCAGAGAAAATCAGTGTTGCAAGCGCTGCGCGTTTATTTTGAAGCGCCGGTCTTCACCATGATTCTGTTTGGTTTTGCCAGTGGCTTGCCGTTGGCGTTGACCGGATCAACTCTGCTGGGTTGGATGACAGAGGAAGGGGTCAGCCTGACCAGCATTGGTCTGTTTGCCTCTGTCGGGGTGCCATACTCGTTAAAGTTTTTGTGGTCCCCATTGATTGATGGTGTGCCACTACCGGTTATGACCCGTTTGTTTGGGCGGCGGCGCGGGTGGCTGATCACACTTCAGATATTGTTAATCGGGGCGATTGTGCTGTTGGGCATGAATGATCCGACATCCAGCCTGTTTGTCACGGCGGTGTTGGCGCTGGCGGTTTCAACATTGTCGGCCAGTCAGGACATCGTAATCGATGCGTTCCGCATTGAAAGTCTTGATGAAGACCGCATGGCGGCAGGCGCGTCTGCCTATGTGTTCGGCTATCGGGCCGGGATGTTGTTGTCTGGCGCGGGGGCATTCGCGCTGGCTGAATTTTATAGCTGGCCGATGGCCTATTTCGTGATGGCGGCTGCATTGGGCGTGATGATCTTTGTCACCCTTTGGCGGCCTGAGCCTGCTGAAGTGCCTCCTGAAGATGCCGAGGGAGACGCGGCGGCAGGGCCTGCGGGCAGTATCGGGCATTTCATCAAACACAGCGTGATCGGCCCGTTTGCTGATTTCATGACCCGCCGACAATGGTGGCTGATCCTGCTGTTCATCATGTTCTATAAATTCGGCGATTCGTTGGCCGGCGTCATGACCACGCCTTTTTTGCTGACAATCGGGTTTGAAAAACTGGAAATTGTCGGGATCGTCAAAACATTCGGGTTTGCTGCCACGATGGCTGGATTTGCCCTTGGCGGGCCTTTGGCAGCAGGCATGGGGCTGGTGCGGGCATTGTGGATTGCCGGGGTTTTGCAAATGTTATCGAACTTAATGTTTGCAGTTCAGGCAGTTGCAGGCGCTGACCCCACCATCCTGACAGCCACAATTGCCATAGAAAATTTGGCTGGCGGACTGGGGACAGCGGTTTTTGTCGCCTATATGTCAAGCCTGTGTCATATTTCTTACACAGCAACGCAATACGCCTTACTGTCATCCTTCATGGCGTTTGCCCGGACCCTCTTATCTTCCGGTGCAGGTGCGATGGCGGATTGGCTTGACTGGACGGGGTTCTTCTTGATGACGACCGTTGCAGCCTTGCCCGGATTTGTTTTCCTGTGGGTGATCACCCGCAAGCAGGATGCAAGTGTTGACAGCAACAGTCGGGCATAGGCGAAACGGATCGTAACATGAATGACATATCGTTCGACCATACCATTCAAGCCATTGGACCTTGCAAATGAGTGGTGATGACATGAACAAATTGACGACCCCCGGTCGCTTGAGGCAGGAATTTTCCGGCGGGATCAAGGTTGACCAACGGAATCCGAAGGCCGCGCCGATTGAGGGACGCATACTGGCGAAGGCCGGTGACCTTGAAGTGCGCTTGGCTGAAACCGCCAGTGAAATACGTGCCTCGCAAGCGTTGCGTTACAAGGTTTTCTATAAGGAAATGTCCGCCAAGCCATCTGCCGATATGGCAGCGGTTGAACGTGACTTTGACGCTTTTGACGACGTGACAGATCATTTGTTGGTCATTGATCGGTCACGCACAGGCGATGATGCTGTGGTTGGCACCTATCGTTTGTTGCGGCAGGAAGTGGCGATGCGCAATGACGGGTTTTACAGCGTGTCTGAATTTGATATTGCGCATCTGTTGGAAAACGGATTGGGCAAGGTTGACGAGCGTAACACCCAGTTTCTTGAACTTGGTCGGTCTTGTGTGCGGGACGGGTATCGCAGCAATGCAACGATCCAGTTGTTGTGGCGCGGCATCACTGATTATGTCGTGCATCACAAAATCGGCTGCATGTTCGGTTGCGCCAGTCTTGAGGGGATTGACCCTGACAAGCTGGCAGTGCCGCTATCGTTCCTGCATCACAATTTTTCACCCGAACCGCGCTGGATGGTACGGGCCTTGCCTGATCTTTATGTGAATATGAACCGCATTCCCGCAGATCAACTTGATATGAAGGCAGCTTTGCGCGGCCTTGCTCCGCTGATCAAGGGCTATCTGCGGCTCGGTGCCTTTATCGGTGACGGCGCGGTTGTTGACCATCAATTCGGCACAACAGACGTGGCAATTATTTTGCCGGTTGAGCGTATCTCAGACCGTTATGTCAAACGCTATGACAAGTCAGGCAGCTGACGTCATCTGCATAACGTCAACCACGTAATATCAACTAATTGGCAAGTGGTGCCCGAACCGCGCGACGGCGGGGCACCAGCTTGTCGATCACAACCGCCAAGGCGGGCAGGGCGGTAACCGCGCCTACCATGTTCAGCACAAACATCACACAAAGCAGCAGGCCCATTTCTGCCTGAAATTGCAGGTCTGACCAGGCCCAGGCGATGACGCCCAATGCCAATGTCAGGGCGGTTGCAATCACGGCGCTGCCTGTTTCTGCAATAGATTGGCGATAGGCATCAACCACATCATGACCGCGCGACAGGTGATGTTGTAGGCGGTTATAGATATAAAAGGCGTAGTCAACGCCGACGCCGACTGCCAATACCAGCACGGGCAGGGTGGCAACTGATAGACCAATGTCCATCACGCTCATAAACCAGTAGCCGGAAAAAGTTGCCCCGGTCAGTGGCAGGGTACAGCATATAGTGGCGCGCCAGTCACGATAGGTGACAGCGACGAGCAGAATGATCACGGCATAAACGATAAGGAAGGCGCGAATTTCCTGCCGCTCAACCTCTTCATTCAGGGCGGCTTGAATACCGGCATTCCCCCCGGCCAGACGATAGCGGGCATAATCCATTGTTCCGCAATAGATCTGAATGTCCTTGATCAGTGGTTCAAGGTTAGTGCGCCCTTCGGCCCATTCACACATTTGGTTGATCGGCTCATGCGGGGGGCGCGCGTCGATTGAGCCGCGGCCCTGACGGTTGCCAAACTCATTGATGAAGATCACGACCCGTTCATGGGCGCAGAAATTATCAATCTGCTGCCCGCCCGGCAGGGTGGAATTCAGTACCACGTGATCAATGCAAAACCGTAACGTGGCGTTGGCAATTTGTGATTTGGCCTGTGCCGATATTGGTTGATGGCGTTGATACTGGTTCACCTCATCAATTACCCGTGACAAGGTGGTGTCCGCATGGTCAACCAGTGTCAGCGCCACAGGCACCATCCGGCAGGTGGGGTCAAGCAGTTGTCCGCCCAACCCCGCAGCATCAATAGTGCGGGCAATGTCGGCGGGGTCATCGGGCAGCATGTCCATGCCCCAATAGGCGCGCTGTGCGGCCGCAAGTTTTGTTGTGACGGCATCGGCGCGGGCGACCCCTTCAACAGTTGCCATTTTACTGCGGAAACGTTCAACTTTTTCAAGACCCGCCTTGGTGCGGCATTGCCCGTGGGGCAGTTCAACCGCGATGGCCAGCTTGTCTGTCCCGGCAGAAAACAGTGCCGCAATAGTGGTGGCATCCTGATTATAGCGATCTTCAGCATGTAGTTCAGGCGCGCCATGTTTGTCGTCACCGATTTGGCGGTCGCGGCTTTGCCAAACTGATGTGCCGATCACCAGCATGGTGATGAGCGTGACCAAAAATGCGTAACGCGGTTCCGCAACCCAGCCCAAACGCGCCAGCAATTGTTCGCGTTTGTGGCGGACCCGCGTGATGCGACTGCGATAGGCATGGCTGTAGGGCAGGTAGGAGCCGATGATGGGTAGCAGCACCAGATTGGACAGGATCATAAAGCCCAGTCCGGTCATCGCAGCGATAGAGATATCGCGGATCAGCGGGATCGGCACCAACATCAAGGTGCCAAAGCCGATCAGGTCGGTCAGCAACGCCATCGACCCGGGGATCATCAATTGCCTGAAGCTGGCCCGTGCTGCCTCCAGCGGGGTGTGGCCCGAGCAGACGGATCGGCTAAGTCGATTGACCTGCTGCAATCCGTGCGAGATGCCGATAGCAAATAACAGGAACGGGATCAGCACACCCAGCGGATCAAACGTTACCCCCGCCATTGCCAGCACGCCAACCTGCCACGTCACCGCAAGGCTTGAACAGAAGGTCGCCAACATGCCCAACCAGATCGAACGGGCAAAATAGATCACAAACAGGAAGGTCATGATGGCCGATAGGGCGATAAATTGAATCACTTCCTGCGCATGTTCGGCAATCGCCCCGATACGTTTTGCAAAGCCGACAATAAGCACCTGTCTGCCATCGCGTTCAAAACGGGGGCGCAAATCTTGTTCTATCGCCTGATTCAGATTGGCAAAACCCGTACCATTGAGCTGGCTGTAAACGCGCACCGTGATCAGGCTGGCATTGTTGTTGTCGCCGATCAAAAGACCTTCAAGATTGCCCCGTTCTGCACGCGCCTGCATGGCGGCAAGATCATCGGGGGTTAACTCTGCCAGCGCACGCCCTTGCGGCACCAGCGGCGCAATCTCAAGCCCATCATCGCCCCAGACCTGTTCACCAACCGTGGGGGACAGAATTGATGTGACAGTTTCCTGATGGATATAGGGCAGCGTGCGCACTGCTGCCTCCAACGCTGCCAATTCCTGCAAATACTCAGGGTCATAGATGCTTTGCCCTTCGCGTTGGGTCAGGGCGATGGCCAATTCGTCAGCTGGGGTCAGGTCATTGCCGTAATGGGCAAATGTTTTGATATAGGGGTGGGATTGCGGCAGTTGCTTGTCGAATTGCGAATCAAACTTGATGTCCGCCATGCCCCAAATGGCAATGCCGGTCAGGACAGTAAACAACAGCACTGTGATGGGGCGGCTGGCGAAAAAAAGCCCCTCAAACATGGTTATCAGGTTGGCCGGAAATGATCCGGCGCGTTGTCCTGTTTGATGTGCCATTCGATAGCCCCAATTCACACTTGCGCGATTTCGTGCCGCGTTGTCCCGTTTCGATTGCAGTCTAAGTGCTTTTGATCATTTGGCAATCACTTGAAATCGGGTTGGCGATCAAATCGGTCATTCGCCGGACCGCCGTGTCCGTACCGACCCGGAACAGGTGGGAATGTTTCCGCCCCTAAAAGATGACACAGGCGTCATTTTGTTCTTGAGAGTCGCAAGAGCGCGCGGCATGATCTGGCCACCATTGGGCAACAAATGAGGGAGGCAGTTTTATGACTGACCAGATTACCAAAGACGCAGCCTATAACGCGGTTGCGCCGGATGATTTCAAAAGCATGATCGAAGTGGATCGGTACAATGACCGTTCTACACATTTCGACAAGATTATCACCGCAACGCATGATCATTTCTGGGATCCGCTGGACGAAAAATATATCGACTTTAACGAGCCATTCGATATTGAAAACGAAATGATCCTGCCGATTGAGCTGGTGCCTGAGCTGCAAACAGAAATCGCAGACAAGCTGACGGACAAGCAGAAGATTGCCTTTGCCAATGAAAACGCTCGTTGGATGTTGTCTGCCATTTTGCATGGTGAGCAAGGCGCGATGAGCCTGTCTGCAAGCCTGTGCCATATCTTGCGCGATCCGGGCGCACAGGAATATGCCTCAAACCAGGCACGTGAAGAGGCACGCCATGTGTTGGGCTTCTCCCGTTATATCCAGTCACGTTGGGGCACGCCGCTGACATGTGGTCAGACCCTGGCTGATTTGCTGGAAGAAATGGTCAACGCACCGCAGGTTTACAAAAAGCTGGTCGGTATGCAGATGCTGGTTGAAGGTTTGGCAATGGGTGCCTTTGCAACCTTGTTCAATCACGCCAAAGACCCGCTATTGGTTAAGTTGACCCAGTTGGTCATGACTGATGAAGCGTTCCACCACAAGTTTGGTAAAATCTGGGCGGACAAAACCATTCCGCATCTGGATACCAAGGAACATGAGATCATCGAAGACTGGGCCGCAAAATGCTTCCAGACTTTGCTGTTCAACCTGATCAATCCCGAACAGAAGAAAGAGATTTATGGTCAGTTCGGGCTGGATTGGGAATGGTGCATGGAAGTTATGGTCAAGGCTGCAACTGATGAAGTGCGCCGCGAACATATGCAGGAATCAACTGATATTTTCCGCGTGTTGATCAAAACACTGCTGAATGCCGGGATCATCACTGATCGGACCAAGCCATTCTATGCCATGTATGTGGATATGGATGAATTGGCCAAGGAAGGTGACGAAATGGTTGGTGACGCGATTGCCGAAGAAGGCATCAAGTTCCTGCAAACCATCAACTTTTCTGAAAAGGCTGCCGCTGCTGAATAAGCAGCCGTAGCTTCCAGAATAACAAACCCCGCCCGTGCTGATGCGCTGGCGGGGTTTTCTTTTGATTTGATTGTTCAGTGATGATTAGAACAACCGATCAAGCAGGCCGCCATCTTTCTTGTCGTCATCATCTTCGCTGTCGTCATCACCCTCGTCTTCGCCATCATCATCGTCACCCAGAACGGTGATGGTGATTTGGTCAGAGATGATTGCAGGCTTGTGCGGGATGTGATTGTGATCAGCCAGCAGTAACTGCAATGTGTGTTCGCCCGGCGCCAGTTCCAGTGTTGTTTGGGTCTGACCGCCGCCAAAATGCACCACATGGTCATCAGCGGGCAGGGCGTCTTTCATGTCGTCCTTACTGGGCGTGTCGCGATCGATCAACAGGTGATGATGCCCGGTGTTTTTCTTTTCAACACCGGCGGGGGCAACGCCCATGCCTTTCAGGCCGAACAGAACCGTAACCGGTCCTTCAATTTCGTCGCCGTCAGCGGGTGAGATGATATAGACCTCAGCCTTGTCAGCCTTGGGCATTTTTTCCTTGTTGCCGCCATGATGGTCGGCAATGGCTGACGTGGCGATGCCGGCAATCCCGATGGCTGCGGCTGCGATTGACAGTGCGAGTTTGCGCATGGTCCTCTATCCTTCTATTAACCTGAATGGGAGTGAAGCCTGCCATGACCGCGCAGGCCGCACAAGTAAAAGGGCAAATTGAATGATGGATGACCCATCACAGACAAATGTAGTGCGCGAACGGGACACCACGCGCGCTGATGATATTCGGATGGGCGCGCAAATTCTGCTGCGCCAGTTCAATATTATTGCGGCAGCAGAGGTGACGTTGCCTGACGGGCGACGTGCTGACCTGTTCGGCATCGACCCGAAGGGGCGCGTGACGATTGTTGAGATTAAATCAGGCGCAGCTGACTTTTTGTCTGATAACAAGTGGACGGACTATAAAGACTGGTGCGATGACTTCTATTTCGCGGTCGATCCTGATTTTCCGCAGGACCTGTTGCCTGAAGCTGAAGGGCTGATCATTGCAGATCGCATGGGCGGCGAAATCTTGCGCCCCGCAGCCCCTGCTGACCCAATCGCGGCAGCGCGCCGCAAAAAGCTGCTGATCCTGTATGCGCGCAAGGCAGCAGACCGGCTGGCGCGGTTGGAACGTCTGGTCGGGAAAATTATGTTGGATGACGAAGGCGCATAACGCCGGGCCTAACAACAAAAAACCCCCGCCGACCGGCAGGGGTTACTTGTTCTTTATTGCGTTTGGTTTAACGCGGTGACCGTTTGGCCAAAATCCGCTGCAAGGTACGACGATGCATGTTCAGACGACGTGCTGTTTCAGAAACATTGCGACCGCAAAGTTCATACACGCGTTGAATATGTTCCCACCGTACCCGGTCAGCTGACATGGGGTTTTCCGGCGGTTCGGGCAATTCATCACCCGTTACCATCAAGGCGGCTTCCACATCATCGGCATCTGCAGGCTTGGCAAGGTAATCAACCGCGCCGGCCTTCACCGCAGCAACTGCTGTTGGGATATTACCGTAACCTGTCAGCATGATGATGCGGGCATCATCGCGTGATTCGTGAAGCGCCCGGACAACATCAAGGCCGTTGCCATCTTCAAGGCGCAGGTCAACCACACCATAGGCGGTGGGTGTTTCCTTAATGATGGCCAAAGCTTCCTGAACACCTTCAGCCAGCTTTACATCAAATTGACGCTTTTCCATGGCGCGGCCAAGCCGTTCTCGCCAAGGCTTGTCATCATCGCAGATCAGCAATGTGCGATCGCCTTCAAATACTTCCGGCTCGTCATCAAGTTCGCTCATCCCAGCGTCCTTTCCTTTTATTATGTCAGCCCCATGAGGTGATGAGTCGTGAATGACTCGAATTTCGTAGGGTCATACTACAAGTTTTGGCCCCATTGCCAATATTCTAAACGAAGTTTTGTTCCTAATCTTGTGCCGAACTGGTTTCTACCGTGTCATTGGGGCGCTGCGCCTCCAATAACTGGCGCGGCCAACTGGCGGCGACAACCGCGCCTTCATTCGCGCCATTGGCAAAGCTGACCTCAGCCCCTGTGCGTTCCAGCAATGATTTGGCAATAAATACGCCCAAACCCATCCCCTGATGGCCGTCTTCGCCGGGGTTTTGTCCGCGCTTTTCAAAGTTTTCCTTGCGCCGGGTAGACACGTAAGGTTCGCCGATCTTGTCCAAAATATCAGGGGCAAAGCCGGGGCCGTCATCATTGATGCGCACTGTGATCTTCTGATCTGACCAGCTTAACAAAATCTCAACCCGGCTTTTGGCAAAGTCCACGGCGTTTTCGACAAAGTTGCCAAGCCCGTGAATTATCTCAGGATGGCGGATGATATAGGGTTGTTCTTCTGACCCACGATCGGTAATGGCGGCCAATCCGCGCCGTTTGCCGCGATGGCCCAGCACCTTAACCTCAACCACTTTGCCGCTTGTTTTATAGGGGGCGACCGCTTCATCCACGACGCCTTCAAACGCAGCGCGGGCAAAATGGATGTCTTCCTTGTCTGGCCGGTTCGAGAAATTGTTTAATATTTCCCGGCAGCGGGCCGCTTCTTCGGCAAGAATATCAAGATCATCTTGATATTCGGATTCTTCCAAATCGTGTGACAGCTCCCGCGCGATCAGGGTGATTGTGCCCAGCGGTGTGCCAAGCTCATGGGCGGCGGCGGCAGCCAAGCCACCAAGGGCAGACAGGCGTTGCTCCTTGGACAGGGCCAATTGTGTGGCGGCCAGCGCGTTGCGCATCTTGCGCGACTCCTCTGAAATTCGCCACGCATAAATGCCGATGAACAAACACCCAACAATGATCGCACCCCACTGGGCGAATTGATAAAGGTCAGGCAGGGCAGGGCGGATCAACTCATCATGCCAGGGTAATGGTTGGTGATAGGCGGTCAGGAAGCTGACCATAATCACCGTTAGGGACCCCAGCACCAATGTATTGGCGCGCCCCAAAATGGTGGCAGAAATGGTGACGGGGACCAAAAACAGCAGCATGAACGGATTTTCACTGCCCCCGGTTAAATAAAACAGGCCCGCCAACTGAATCGTGTCATAGGCAAGGAACAGCCCGGCCTGTCGTTCGGACAATCGCTTGGTTGCCGGATGCCGGACGGTGACGATGATGTTCAGCCACGCTGATACAGCGATAATGCCAAGGCACCACCAGATCGGCAGATCATAGCCCAGCCCAAAGTGAACCGCCGTAACCGTCAGGAATTGACCGATGATCGCAAACCACCGGATCACCACCAGCGTGCGCGACCTGATGCGCCCCTCGCGCTGTTTGGATATTGCCTTCGCAGCCAATCCGGCGGTGTGATCCGCAACGTGATTGCCCGCAATATTGGCGCTTATATTCGTACTTTGGTTCATCTGCCCTTTTGGGTCTTGCGGACCCTGCCACCTAGTCATTCAGCCTGCACAGAAGTGTTGCCAACAGCCTGTGCAGGCCATTAGACACAAGCCTATAGCGTATCGCGTCAAACTGACGCAATATAAAAACACCAAGCTGATGGGAATTTTTATGGAAAAATAAGGCGTTGTGCCATTTTTACACAATGTAAAGGTTTTGTGTGGTGGGTTTACAGGTTTTGGCCTGCGGCGGCGGGGTGCAATGGGCGTGTTTCACCGATTTTCATGACCCATAAATCATCATCGGCATAACCCTGGTCACGGCCCGACTTGATGAAACGCTCAGGCGGTTCAAACGGCGGTTCCGCAGTCAGAATCACAGTGCCCCAATGCATGCCGACAAGGCGGCGGGCACCCATATCAACGCCCATCCGTACTGCTTCTTCGGGTGTCGCGTGGGAGGCATGCATAATCTCGCGCGGGGCATAGGCACCGATGCCCAGCAATGCGGTATCAAACGGGCCGAAACGGGCACCGATTTCTTCAAACACCGGGCCATAGGCCGAATCGCCACCGAAAAACAGGCTTTGCTTTTCGCTTTCCATCTTGAACCCGGCCCACAGGGTGCGGTTGCGGTCATAGCCGCGCCGGTTCGACCAATGAACCACTGGCAACGCTGTGACGGTCACGCCCTGATGGGTGTGGGATTGTTCCCAATCAAGCTCAATAATCTTGGTATAGCCGCGCTCGCGAAACCATTTGCCCAATTTCAATGGTACGATGACCGTTGTGTGGGCCTTGTGGGGTAGTCGTCGAATGGTGGCGTCATCCAGATGGTCATAATGATTGTGCGAGACAATCAGCAAATCAATCACAGGCAGGTCACGCACCGGAATGCCGCTTTTGACATAACGCTTGGGGCCAAAGCCTGACGGACCGGCATAGGTGGACAAATAGGGGTCGGTCAGAATGTTCAAACCGTTCATCTTGATCAGAAACGCAGCATGGCCCAACCAGCACAGCAGATCGTCCCCTGTAGTTTGATCGAGCCTGTCCCATGTTGCCTTGGCCACTTCGCGCGGCAGCACATGGCCTTCGGGCACATCAACACCGGCGCGCTGCATCTTTGCCATTTCGCGGGAAAAGCGCAGAACAGTGCGGGCACGTGGGTTCCGCTTGGGGGAGCCTTTGGGATTGCGAAACTTCCCGTCGGGCAAATGATGCCAAGGCCGTTCGGGCTGGTCGTCGGATTGGTCTGCCATGAAAGGGTCTGTGCCTAATAGGTCGCGTTACGGGATTCAAGGAACCGCATGATGCCGCGTTGGCGCGATTCTTCGGCATGGGCAAGGGCGCTGCGGCCCGTATAATCGGTGTGATTAAGGTCGGCACCGGCATCCGCCAGCGTGCGGACAATGCGCAAATGTCCCTTGCGGACAGCCTTGATCATGGCGGTTTCACCGCGATCATCTTCCTGATTGAAGTCGGCGCCCGCATCGATCAGTTGCTCGACAATATCGATATTGCCTTCATCGGCTGCGGCGATCATTGCCGTTTCACCGGTTTCTTTTGTGGTGGCATTCACATTGGCCCGATTTTGCAGCAGAAAATCGATCAGATAATAGCGGTTATGCTGCGCGGCCAGAACAATGGCAGGCACGCCATCACCATCCCGTTGATTGACGGATGAGCCGTTCAAAACCTCATGTCTGGCAATGGCGAGATTGTTATCCAAAATCGCATCAATCAATTTGCTGCCGGGCAAGCCTTGCGCGGTTGCCGGGCCTACTTGCGCAAGCAGACCAAGCGCCAATACGGCAATTGCCCCGGAGATGCGGCTGATCATAGTGTGTCGAATGTGCCAAAACTGCATGGTTATTCTCATCTAGCCAACGCCCGGATCGAAAGTCGATGGGCGGTTTATCATGTGTCTATAGCAAAGCTACGCCAGGTTTGCCAATGATCCCGGTTCCTATGTCGAATGTACCAAAAGGCCGCCTTTTCCCGCAATTGCCCGCGCGCTAGACTAATGGCGACTCAAATTCAATCGGGAGAAATCCATGCGCCGCCTGTTGCTTATTCTGGCTGTTATTCTTGTTGCCCTTTTGGGCCTTTATGTGGCGACAATGCCGTCAAAGACGTCTGATAGCGCAAAAGGGGACGTGGGTGTATTGATTGGCGGTGATTTTTCATTGGTTAACCATCAGGGCCAACCGGTGCGCGCAGCTGATTATCAGGGCAAGCTGCTGCTGATCTATTTCGGGTTCACCTATTGCCCCGATGTGTGCCCGACGGAATTGCAAAAAATCTCTGCCGTATTGGATCAATTATCTGACAGGCAGCGCGCCGGGATCGTGCCATTGTTTGTTACGGTTGATCCAGAACGCGACACGGTTGAGCAGATGGCATTGTATCTCAGCAATTTTCACCCTGCTATTGTCGGTCTGACCGGCAGTGTTGCGCAGGTGAAGGAAGCGGCCAGCATGTACAAAATCTATATGCAGAAGGTTGAGGATGAAACGTCATCGGCCAGCTATACGATGGATCATTCAAATCTGGTCTATTTGATGGATGGCGATAATCATTACCTGAAGCATTTCACGGGCCGGGCGACAGTGACCGATATGCTTAAAGCCATAAAGGCTGCCTTGTGAGTGCGCTGACAAGGCGTCTTGATGGGGCGCTGATTCTAAAACCGACAAAGCGCGCCAAAAACCTGTCTATCAGAATTGATGCGGCGCAGCGCAAGGCGGTGATTATTGTACCGCCCCGCGTGTCGGAACGTGCAGCCCGCAATTTTGCCAAAAAACATGCGGACTGGATTGCCGATCACCTTGATGCCTTGCCCCCGCGCGTCCCCTTTGCGCCGGGGCAGGTCATTCCTCTACGTGGCGACCCTTGTTTGTTGGTGCATCAGGCTGACCAGATGCGCTATCCCACCAAGCTGGAGGGGCAAAGCATTGTCACGGGCGGTGATATTGACGCCTTTCCCGGGCGCATTGACCGTTATTTGCGGGCCGAAGCGCGCGCCGATATTGTGCCGCTGGTGCAGAAATTCGGCGAGGTGATGGGCTGCAAGCCGGGGCGCGTGTCGATCAAGGACACGAAATCCCGTTGGGGCAGTTGCACGCCGGGTCGTGACCTTTCATTCAGTTGGCGTTTAATTCTCGCCCCGCCGCCTGTTCTGCGCTATGTGGTGGCCCATGAAGCTGCACATATGAAGCAGCTCAACCACTCGCCCCACTTTTGGGCAGAGGTTGACGCGCTGATGCCCGATTATGGGGCAGCGAAACAATGGCTCACCGACCGTGGCATGAGCCTTCATGCCTATGGCCGCGAGACAAAATAAGCCCGCACAAAACGGGCAATTGGGGACTAATTGTGAAAAAGCTGCCGGTCGATGGCCGTCTATATCCGTTCGCGCTTGCCGCCCTGATGTCATTGGGGCCGTTTGGCATCGATATGTATTTGCCGTCTTTGCCGGCGATGGCTGTCGATTTTAATTCTGATGCGGCGGGCCTGCAAATTTCACTGTCGTTGTTTATGGTGTGCTTTGGCGCGGGCCAGATTGTAACCGGGCCGCTTGCTGATCGTTATGGCCGCAAGATCGTTGCGATGGGCGGATTGGTTCTGTTCTGTGCGACAAGTTTTTTGGTGGCGCAGGCAACATCGCTTGAAACGCTTTATATCGCCCGTATGTTGCAGGGGCTTGCTGCATCATGTGGGCCGATTGCCAGTCGTGCCTTTGTGCGTGACAATTTTGATGGCAGTCGGGCTGCGGCCATGTTCGGTTACCTTGGGGCCATCATGGCCATTGTGCCGATGCTTGCGCCCATCTTGGGCGGTCTTATGCAGGAATGGTGGGGCTGGCAGGCGACGTTCTGGTTCATGGGTGGGGCGGCCTTGTTGATTGCGATGGTCTATCTGTTGTTTGTTGAAGAAAGCCTGACAGCGGAAAACATGCAGCCCATTCGCCCCCTTGTCGTGTTGCGCAATTTTGGCGAGCTGCTGACAAATCGTTACTTCCTGAACAATGTACTTGTTGTCAGCCTGATGTTCGGCGGTCTGATGGCCTTTATCAATGGGTCAAGTTTCGTCATGCAGGATGTGTATGGCCTTAGCCCATTTGTCTATTCGCTGGTCTTTGGATTGAATGTTGTCGGGTTCATGACCGGGACGATCATGACCTCGCGCCTGTCAACCAGCTGGGGGTCGGAACGGTTGGTGCGCATCGGTATGACCAGCCTGTTTATCAGTGCCTTTGTGCAGATGATCCCGGTATTGTTGGATATGCAGTCGGTGCCCACGCTTGTTGTGGCGCAGTTCTTTGGGTCTGCCGGGTTTGGCCTGTGTAATGCACAGTTTTCAGCGCGCATCTTGCAACCTTTTCCGCGCATGGCGGGGACCGCTGCGGCCCTGTCGGGGACATTGCAATTGGGTGTGGCGGGGGCGATTTCCGCTATTCCGGGGTTCTTGTTTGATGGCACCGGGCACCCCTTTGCCTATGTGGTGGCAGGGTCCAGCATTGCAGGGGTGTTGATCTGGTACTTCACATTGCGTGGCCGCGCCGCGCCTGATGTGGGCTAACGTTCAAGAACCGCGCGACCGGGCCCTAGAAAATAGAATCGAAGATCGTGTCGAAGAAATCGCGCACGGGGCGATCCTGTTTTTCAAGCTGCGGTTTGGGTTTGCCATGATGGGCACCAAACATATAGTCACGCCAAATCAACGCCGGTGTGCCGCCGCCTGATACATTCTGCATCGGGCTGGCATCATCATTGCCGACCCAAACCCCGGTTACCAAATCACCTGAATAGCCAACGAACCATGCATCGCGTGCGTTTTGGCTGGTGCCGGTTTTGCCCGCCACATTTAGCCCATCGGGTTTGGCGCGTTTGCCCGTGCCCTGTTCTACGACACGTTCAAGCATGGCTGTCATGGTTTTGGCGGTGCTGGTTGACAGGATTTTTTCACGATCAATCCCCTCACGCGTGTAAAGCACGCGGCCCCCCTCTGTGCGGATATCGATGATCCCATAGTGATGCACAGACCACCCGCCTGACGCAAAGACAGCATAGGCGCTTGTCAGTTCCGCAAGGCTGGTTTCCCCGGTGCCCAAGGCGACGGAAGGATGTGGGGGCAGGCGGCCTGTCATGCCCAAACGGCGGGCGGTTTCGATAACTTGCTGGCGACCTGACCGTTCAGAAACCTTCACCGCAATTGTGTTGATGGAGCGGGCAAGGGCGTCTTCAAGTGCCATCTCGCCATGATATTTGCCGTCATAATTGCGCGGTGACCAGCCATTTAGCACCAATGGTGTATCACGCATGATGGTTTTGGGGGATAGGCCATATTCAAGGGCGCGGGTATAGACAATTGGCTTGAAGGCGGAACCGGGTTGGCGTTGTGCCAGTGTTGCGCGGTTAAACTGGCTTGTGCGGTAATCGCGCCCGCCAACCATTGCTCGCACAGCGCCGCTGTGATCCATTGAGATCAACGCCCCCTGACCGATTTTGTGTTTCTTGCCCAACAGGTCCAACCAATGCGTTAATGTTCGGTCGGCCAAACTTTGCAGTGCCGGATCAAATGTTGTGGTGACAATCAGGTTCTGATTGGTGTGGCCCACATGTTGGGTTAACCGATCCAGCACCCAATCAATATAGTAACGCGGTGTTTGGTCCGCCGCCCATTTGGTGGGGCGTGCAGGGCGGCCCTTGGCATTTTTGGCCTCTGCCGTGGTTAAATAGCCTGCTTCCACCATATTTTGCAGCACAGTGGCAGCGCGCGCCTGCGACCGTTTCAGATTGGCCGTCGGCGCATAGCGGCTGGGCGCTTTGAGCAAGCCAACCATCATGGCGGATTGTTGCAATGTCAGCTTGGTTGCGCTGTGGCCGAAATATTTCTTCGACGCGGCATCAATTCCGTATGTCCCGGCACCGAAATAAACCCGGTTCAGGTACAGCGTCAGAATTTCGTCCTTCGTAAAACGATATTCCAGCCACATGGCCAGCACCAGTTCCTGGGCCTTACGGGTAATGGTCTGATCAGGCGTCAAGAAGACGTTCTTGGCAAGCTGCTGCGTGATAGTTGAGCCGCCTTCGACAATCCGCCTGGCTTTCAAATTGGTCAGCATGGCACGGGCAAAGCCGATAGGGTCAAACCCGAAATGATGACGGAAGCGGCGGTCCTCGGTGGCCAGCAATGCCTGTTCCACATAGGCCGGCAGCTCATTGACCTGAACGGGTACACCATACAGGTCGCCACGGGTTGCCAAGGTGCCGCCGCGCGCATCAATCAGTGTGACTGTGGGGCTACGATCAACAATATTCAGCTGCCCCGTATCGGGCAGGCTGAAAAAGATAAAGGCGCCAAAGCCCAGCATCCCACCAACCAGCCACAGACCGGCGACGGTGCCCCAATATAGCGCGGCCTTGAAGATGTTGGTGGGCGGGGGTTTGCGCCCATCACGTGTGGCCCGTTTGCGACGGGCCTTACGTTGTTCTTCCTGACGTGCCTTTTGTTGCTTTGTCAGATGCGCCCCACCTGCCTTGCGTGCCTTGGCATCGGGCTTTTTCGGTGGTGTGGGTTTGCGCATCAATTCTTCCCGCGTTCGCGTTCAGCCCTAAGCTAGGCGCGCTTTGCCTCAATCGCATCCATAATGGCTGCGGCCGCATTGGTGCCGTCAAATCGCTCAAGCTCCTGAATGCCTGTGGGGGAGGTGACGTTGATTTCGGTCAACACATCACCGATCACATCAATCCCGGCAAAGATCAGACCCTGCTCTCGCAGTGACGGGCCGATGATCTCGCAAATTTCGCGATCACGCTTGGTCAGCTCAACCTTTTCGGCCCTGCCGCCGACATGCATGTTGGAGCGGGAGTCCCCCTCGGCGGGCACGCGGTTGATGGCGCCAATCGGCTCCCCCTCCACAAGGATGACACGTTTGTCACCGGCGCGAACGGCGGGCAGATAGGCCTGAATGACATAATGTTCCCGCATCGTGTCGTGGAACATTTCCAGCAGGGAATTTAGGTTTTCGTCACCATCCTTGATGCGGAAAATGCCGGCGCCACCATTGCCGTAAAGCGGCTTGATGATGATGTCTTTATGTTCCTTGCGAAATTCTGCCACGGCGGCAGGGTCGCGTGTGATCAGGGTGGGGGGCATAATCCCCTCAAACTCTGTCACGAACAGTTTTTCAGGGGCATTGCGAACAGACACCGGATCATTCACCACCAAGGTTTCGGGGTGGACACGCTCCAGCAAATGCGTGGTTGTAATATAGGCCATGTCAAACGGCGGGTCCTGCCGTAGCAGCACGCAGTCAAGCTGGGTCAACGGGCGTGTTTCCCGCACGCCCAACTGGGCGTGATTGCCCTTTTCACGCTTGAGCGTCAGCGCGTGACCCGAGGCAAAGACAATGCCATCTTTCATATAAAGATCATCGGGCAGATAATAGAATAGTTCATGCCCGCGATCCTGCGCCTCCAGCCCGAGGCGGAAGGTGGAATCACCATCAATATCAATGGCATCAATCGGGTCCATCTGGATGGCAACGCTCAATTGCTTGGGCATGTGCGTGTCCTTCGCTTTAGTCACTGGAAATTAGTGGATCAGTGGCATGATCCGCCCCATGACGCAAGCGTGATAGGGCGGCATTGGGGCGGAAGCTGGGGCCGGTTGTCCGGGATTTACCGGCGCGGGTCGTTCTTCAGAACGACATGGCTGACGATCCTGACAACGCCTGATACTTGTTGGATCTGCCATGTTGTGCGCTTCAACTCGGCATCTGATTGGGCAATACCCAACAGATAAACCACGCCATTGACCGTCTCAATCGTATAGTTGATATCGACGACATCGGGGTCGGTCAGCAGTCGCGCGCGGATTTTGGTGGTGATCCACGTGTCCTTGGCGCTGTCGAGCAGCGTGAAATCAGGATTGACCTCAATCTCGTTGATGACCTCCTGCACGCCTTCGATTGACCAGACAAGGCGGGCAGCTTTCACGCGGAATTCTGCCGTGTCTACCGCGCCGGTCAACAGGACACGGCCTTCATGAACTTCTGAGCTGACTTGCGCAAACAGGTCGATATTTTCATCAAGCAGGAGTGAGTTGATCTGTACCCCGATCAGTGAATCATCAACCGCATCACCGACTGACCGTTCCTGCGCAGCAGCCAGCCCTACGGTGGCAGCGCCGCCTACAATGGTTTCAACACAGCCTGTCAGGCTGCCGCCCATTAGGGCAATAAGCGCCATAGGGGCCAGAATTTGTGATGGTTTGCGCATGGAACCTCCCGAATCAACTGATGGGTGCAGTTTGTCGCCGGATTACGGCTCAATCAAGGCACTTGGTATGGCGACAGACAAGGCAAATACTATGCTTTCGAGCCATGTTCAGGTGGGATTAGACGATCTGCCCGAAATTTGACATAAGTTGTGGGTATGAAGACGCAAAATCAGAAGGATGTGGCGTGCAAAACAGAACTGATCACAAAATGACAGCGCGGGTGGCGATATTGACCGTGTGTGCCTTGGTTCTGGCTGCTTGCGGGGCGGATGGACCGCGTGAAAAGCCGCCGATTGTCTATCGTGGTGATCAGGGAGGCTATCAACAGCCGACCCAAACCATGCCTGATCGCGGCCGCGAAGGCGCGGAAACAGATATTCCGCCGCCGGTGGATATGCGTACCGATGAATATGACACCGCCTATCTTTGGGGGCGTGATCGTGCAGCCGAAGAACAAAGCGGTGATGTGACCTATCTGCCCGGTGCGCCAGGTGGCAGGCAGCATGATGGCGAAGGGCAACAACAAGGCTCGGCCAATTCATCCGGCTCCTCGGGCATGTATGATTTTGATTTTTCGGGTGTCGGCACGACCGGTACGAATGATGTGATGCTGCAGGGTGCCTCGCGCATTGCGATATTGGTGCCGTTAAGTGGCCCCCATGCCCATATTGGCAAGGCGCTTTATCGTGCAGCACAAATGGCATTGTTTGCGCATGGTGAACGCGGCGTGGTGTTGATGCCGCGTGATACGCAAGGGCGTCCGGATCAGGCTGCCCTGATGGTCCGTCAGGCAGCTGCCGATGGCGCTGATCTGATCCTTGGGCCGTTATTTTCTGAATCTGTCAGCGCCGCCGCACCTGAGGCCAAGCGGGCCGGCCTGTCCATGATTGCCTTTTCCAATAATCGCGATGTGGCACGGCCCGGCGTGTTTCTTTTGGGCTTTTTACCAGAACAACAAGTGACGCGTGTTGTGCGTTATGCCAGCGGGCAGGGTCTGTACCGCTTTGCCGGATTGTTCCCGGATACCAGCTATGGTCGCCGGGTCGCCTATGCCTTCCACGATGCTGTCAGCCGGTCAGGCAGTGCGGTTACACAGACCGAAGTATACTATCCCAGCGCCGAAGCGATGTTTGACCCGGTGCGGCGATTGACCAATTATGACGTACGGGTTGCCGCCTATAAACGCCAGGTCGCTGCGTTGGAAGCTGAAGACACGGCCTTTGCCCGTGCCGCGCTTGAACGGTTACAAGATCGTGAGGCGGTGGGTGATGTCGGGTTTGATGCAGTGCTGTTGCCCGCAGGGGGCACAAATCTTAAGTCACTTGCCCCCTTGCTGCCCTATTACGAAGTAAACCCCAAGGATGTGAAGTTTTTGGGTACGGGCCTTTGGGGCGAAGCGGGTGTCGGCCTTGAGCCTGCGTTGGTAGGCGGGTGGTATGCGGGGCCACCCCCCGCACATGAGGCCAGCTTTGCCGCGCGGTATGAGGCCGTGTTTGATAACAGACCCCCCCGTTTGGCAAGTTTGGGCTTTGACGCCATGTCACTTGCGGTGGCATTACATAAGGCTGATCCGACCAGCACCAGTCGCCGTCGCTTTGCTGCCCGGTCAATCGCCCGCCCCCAAGGGTTCGCCGGGATGGATGGCATTTTCCGGTTTCATGACAATGGTTTGAATGAGCGCGGCTTGGCGGTGATTGAGGTTTTGCCGACAGGGACCAAGGTGATTGACCCTGCGCCGACCCGTTTCATAATTTATGATGCGCAGTGGCAGCAAGACACGCCTGAGGCCCGCGCAAGGCAGCGCCTGACCCCACAACAGGATGAATATCAGCAGCCTTATTTCAATCCCGGCTTTGGTCGCGCCACACCCTAAACGGCGCTGCGGGATCGTTTAATGCTCGTCCAGTGCTGCCATCATGGCCGTGCGGGCGTCTTGGGCTGTTTTGATTTCAGATGCCTTGCGGGCGTCATCCCAATCAAGCTGCGCGGCCATCGCCGTGGCGGCTTCATCAAGGGCGCTGATCCCGCCATCAAGATCATACCATGCCCGGCCTGACCGTCTGACCCACCAGTCTTCCAATCGTTGCGCCCCTTCATGGGTCACTGCATAGCGTGCCTCATGCGCGGGGCCAAAGGGGGCACCGTCTGCTGTTGCAAGTGCCGCCGCAGCATGTGCGCCATAGCTTGTGGTCAGCTTGGTCGCCTGCGCCGATGAAAGGCCAAACTGTTGCGCAAGCGATGCTTCAAATTGGGCAAGGTCCGCAATATCGCCGCCGGGAAGGGGCAGCGTATCTGTGGGCGGTGTATCGCATGGGTGCCCCAACCGCTTTGCAATTTGATCGGCCAATCGTGCCGCCATTTTGCGATAGGCTGTCAGCTTCCCCCCCGCGATGGAGATCATGCCGTGCGGCCCTTCAAGAATTTCGTCTTTGCGGGAAATGTCTGATGGGGCCTTGCCTTCCTCTCCCAACAGGGGCCGGACGCCGGACCACAATCCGCAAACATCCGCTGGCGTCAGCTGATTGCCGCCAAACGTGTCATTGCCGCTTTCCAGTAAATAGGCGATATCGCTGAAAGTGATGGTGGGCCAGTAATCGGCATCTGCATAAAACGTATCGGTGGTGCCGAAATAGACGATATCCCCCTTGGGCACGACAAACACATTGCGGCCATCGGGGCCGCGCATTGTTACTGTGTTGTTCAGTGGCAGGCGGCTGCGCGGCACGCAGGCATGAATGCCCTTGGTCAGAATCAGGCGTTTGGCGGCATCGGCGTCCTCAAGGCTGCGCAAGGCATCGACCCAAGGGCCGGCAGCATTGATTAACTGTTTGGCCTTAATGGTTGCGCCCAGCGTTTCGCCGGGCAGGGTGCTCTGCACCTCAAACCCTGTAATTGTGTTTTGTTCAATGATGGCCTTGGTGGCGCGGGCATAATTGACCGTTACCGCGCCGTGTAATGCTGCATCCTGCACATTGGCAAGGGTCAGGCGCGCATCATCAGTCAGATATTCATAATAATGACAGGCCCCGGCAAAGCGGCCCGGCTTGATCGCTGGTTCAATTTCTTGCAATTGCGCAGCGCTGACCATGCGGTGACGTTCATTCTTGGCAACGCGCCCCAGCTTTTCAAAGGCAATAAGCCCGGCCTTGATGATCCATTGTTCCTTGCGGCTGCGGGCGGTTACCAGCATGGGGTTCACTCGCGCCAGATGCGGCGCAATCTGGCGCAAGGCTGCCCGTTCCCGTGACGCTTCGCGGACAACGCCGAAATCACCCTGGGCAAGATAGCGCAAACCGCCATGCACCAACTTGGATGACCGGCTGGAGGTGCCGGCGGCGAAGTCGCTGGCCTCCACAAGGGCGCAGGTCAGCCCACGCATTGCCACCTCACGCGCCAGACCGGCACCTGTTATGCCGCCGCCGATGATCAGAACGTCAAATGTTTCGGCCTCAAGACGATTGAATATTGCCTGTCTGTTGCGCAGGTCAAAACCTGTCATAAAGGGGCGCTCCTTGCGTAAAAGTTGCGCGATTGTGCCATAGACGGGAAGGGGGGTGCCATTGAAATTATGATGTTTTCGTCCGTCACGATTGCCAATCGCCCAAAAAAGGCGGAGACTTCCTACTAGGGCATATACTCTAGGCACAAAGCGCGGGGAGGCGTTTATGGCACATGTGTGGATGACCGTATTGGGGCTGATGGTTTTATTGACCGGGGCCGTTCTGGTGTTGCCCATCGCCAATCGCGTGCGCTTTCCCTTTACCGTGCTATTGGCCATCGTTGGCATGGGGGTCGGTTTCCTTGCCGAAGGTCTGGGTATCGCGGGGCACGTCGCCCAATTAACCCAAGATCATCATGGCAGCGGGTCCGCATTTCGGGATGCCCTTATCGCCCTTGTCAGCCTTGATGTAACGTCAGAGGCGATCTTGTTTATCTTCCTTCCTGCCCTTGTGTTTGAAAGCGCCCTGTCGATTGATGTGCGCCGCCTGATGGAAGATATTGGCCCGATCCTGTTTTTGGCAGCGTTGGGGTTGCTGGTGTCTACAGCGGTTATCGGGATTGTTCTAAATCAATTCAGCGGCATGTCGCTGATTGCCTGCCTGTTGTTGGGGGCCATATGCTCTGCCACTGACCCGGTTGCGGTCGTGGCGATATTCAAAGAAGTAGGGGCACCCAAGCGGCTTGCCATTTTGGTTGAAGGGGAAAGCCTGTTCAATGATGCAACAGCCATCGTTGTCTTTACCTTGTTGCTTGCCATGTTGACCGGTGAAGGTGGCATCAGTTTTCTGGGGGGGGTCGGCAGTTTCCTGAAGGTGTTTATCGGCGGCATCATCGTCGGGTTTGTGATGGCCCGCGTGTTCTGTGTGGTTATCGGACGGTTGAATGATTTTCCATTGGCGGCGATCACCCTGACGATCACGTTGGCCTATCTATCCTTTATCGCTGCGGAACATTATCTGCATGTGTCTGGTGTGATGGCATCGGTCACTGCCGCGCTGGTGGTCGGGTCAACCGGGCGCACCGCGATCAAGCCTGCAATTTTCCATTCCATGCATGACATATGGGAACAGTTGGGATTTTGGGCAAATGCTGTCATTTTCGTGTTGGTGGGCATTGCCGTGCCGCATTTGTTGGCAAAGGCTGATCCGCGCTTGTTCCTGATGGTTGGTGTGTTGATCGTCACCGCAACGATAATTCGTTCGCTGATCGTCTATGGATCGGTGCCTATGTTGGCGCGTTTGGGTGTGGCGCAAAAGGTCTCACAATCCTTCCAGACCGTTATGGTGTGGGGCGGTCTGCGCGGGGCGGTGTCGTTGGCATTGGCGCTGGCAGTGGTAGAAAACGAGTTGGTCCCTGAAGATGCGCGCACCTTTATTGCAGTGCTGGTCACGGGTTTTGTGTTGTTCACCCTGTTTACACAGGCCACGACGATCCGCCCGGTCATGAATAAGTTGGGGCTTGATAAACTCAGCCACGCGGATGAGGCATTGCGCAACCGCTCCGTCGGGTTTGCGGCTGACCGTATTCGCGGATCGGTGCAGGCATTTGGCGAAGCGCGTGGCCTGACGGAAGATGAGATCAATGCCGCCTTTGACGAAGAAACAGGCTTCGAAGATAAGGCGTTTGAAGCCACTGTGACAGAGGATGAGTGGATTGTGGCAGGGCTGAAAGCCATGCTGTCACAGGAGCGGCGTGCCTATCTTGATGGGTTTGGTTCTGGGGCCATTTCCTCTACCGCCTTGCGTGAATTGTTGATGCGCGTTGATGATATTGCAGACGCGACCAAGGCAGGTGGGATTGAAGGGTACCGGAACGCCAGCGAGGCTGCGGTAGAGTTTGATCGCGGGTTCCGTGTTGGTCGGTGGTTGCAGCGCCGCTTTGGGGTCGATGCGGTTTTGGCCCGCGCCCTTGCCCTGCGGTTTGAGGTGCTGGACGCAATGGCAGCAGCACTGACTGCGCGCTCATCCGAAGACAGCGCCGAAATGCGTGCGTTGGTCGGCGCACAGGGTGCTGAAAAAGCGACACAAGAATTGGCCGCCCGTACAAAAAGGGTTGAGCGGCGGTTAAACAATATCAAGCTGCTATATCCTGACTATGTTGAACGGGTCGAGGCACGCAATCTGCGCCTTGTCGCCCTGCGGTTGGAACAGGCTGATTATGACAGGTTGGCTGCGCAGTCCCTGATCGGGGCATCCGTTCATCAATCATTGGTGGATGAGCTGGCGGAAAAACGGCGGGCGCTTGATAAACTTCCGGCGCTGGATATTCATCTTGATGCCACGCTGTTGCTGCGTAAGGTGCCGCTATTTGCCAAGTTAACCGATAGTGAAATCGCGGCGGTTGCCAAATTGATGAAGCCGCGCCTGATGTTGCCCGATGAAACAATTTTCAAACGCGGTGATGTGGGTCGCGAGATGTTCTTTATCTCGCTTGGCGCGGTTGAGGTGCTGTTGCCGGGCCGATCGATTGAGTTGGGCTCGGGCAGCTATTTCGGTGAGATTGCCCTGTTTGAAGATCAGGAACGTAATGCGGATGTTAAGACATTAAGTTTTTGTGAGGTGCTGGCGCTATCCAGGGACGATCTTGACCGCCTACTTGCGACCAAGCCTGAGTTGCGCGATGAACTGCGCCGCGAAGTGGCGCGCAGGCTGGCGGAAAACCAATAAGATTTTACAGGCAAACAGGCCGCAGAATGTGCTAAATGTTAGGTATATATCAATTACCTTTCAGGGCCTGATTTTATGAACCTGCCTGTTTCGTTTCGCCGTTTGATGATTGCATCAACGCTTTTAGTGGTTTCTGCCGCGCCCATGGCTGTGGCGCAAGACACGCCCCTGTTGGTTGAGGTTGCTGCCGCAACCAACGCCGCCTTGACCGATCCGATTAAGGCACTGGGAACGTTAAAGCCGCGCGAGGCGGTGGATATCACTTCATCGGTTTCAGATAAGGTGCAGACAGTGCATGTGGCCGATGGGGCCACTGTTGATGCGGGCGACCTGTTGGTCAGCCTTGAAAGTGCCGAGGAAAAGGCAGCTGTGCGTGCCGCTGCAGCCTTGGTTGAAGAACGCCGGCTGTCATATCGGCGGGCGCAGGATTTGGCAGAACGCAAGTCAGGCCCGCTGGCATTGGCCGAAGAACGCAGGGCAGCCTATGAACAGGCGGTGGCAGGGCTGGAAACAGCGCAGGCCCGCCTTGCTGATCGGCAGTTGCGCGCGCCATTTGCGGGGCAGTTGGGGTTCAAGCGTGTCAGCCCCGGTGCGCTGGTGCGCCCTGCGGATGTCATAATCTCCCTATGGGATACCCAAATGCTCTATCTGGACTTTACGGTGTCTGACCGTCATTTGGCCGCGCTGAAAAAGGGATTGTCGGTCAATGCGACCGCAACGGCCTATCCTAAACGTGTATTTCAAGGGACGGTTGACCTTGTGAACCCGGCGGTTGATGCGTTGACCCGTGCGGTGACGGTGCGGGCATTGCTTGACAACAGTGACGGCGCGCTGAAACCCGGCATGGCCCTGCAGGTGACCCTGAACAAGTCGCCGCGTGACGCCCTGATGATCCCTGAAGAAGCATTGGTGCCATCCGATCAGGGGCAAAGGGTGTTCGTAATTGCGCCAACTGAACCGGGATTGGGAACAGTTTCGCAATCCATCGTTCAGTTGGGTGCGCGCCGACCCGGGAGTGTTGAAATTCTATCTGGCCTTGTGCCGGGTCAATTGGTTGTGACGCGCGGTACTTTACGTGTGCGCCCGGGCCAAACTGTCCGCTTCAAGGCGGAGGCTGCGCAGTGATCCTATCTGACGTTTCTGTAAAGCGGCCTGTCTTCGCCGCTGTCTTAAGCCTGTTGATGGTGACATTCGGCACCATTTCGTTTGAGCGTCTTTCGTTGCGCGAATATCCTGATATTGACCCGCCCGTTGTGACGATTGATACGCGTTATCCCGGCGCGTCAGCTGAAATTGTAGATAACCGCATCACCGAAACGATTGAGGATCGGGTGTCAGGCATCAGCGGTGTGCGCTTCATCTCCTCGCAATCAAGTCCGGGCCGTTCACGCGTCACGATTGAGTTTGAGTTGGGCCGCGATGTTTCCGATGCGGCCAATGATATTCGTGATCGTGTCGGCGGTTTGCTCGACAACTTGCCCGATCAGGCCGAACCGCCAGAAGTTGAGAAAGCTGATGGCGATGATTCTGTCATGATGTGGATTCATCTGGTCAGTGACCGTCATGATCTGATGGACCTGACAGACTACGCGGAACGCCATTTGGTTGACCGGTTTTCCGCTATCAGCGGTGTGGCGCGCGCCCGCGTGTCGGGTGGCAAGGTGCCAGCCATGCGTATTTGGCTTGATAAGGTGGCGATGGCTGCGCGCGGTATCACCGCGCCGGATATTGAGGCGGCCTTGCTGCGTGAGAATATTGAACTTCCCGCAGGGCGTATTGAAACGCCGGGGCGGTTGATCGGCATGCGGCTTGAACGATCCTATAAAACGGTTGAAGATTTTCAGGCCCTTGTGATCCGTGAAGGCGCAGACGGGCATCTGGTACAATTGTCTGATGTCGCGCGCATTGAACGGGCCCCGCGAGAGGAAAGAACGCTGTTTCGTGGCAATGGCGTGCCCATGGTTGGCATCGGTGTCGTCAGACAAAGCCAGTCAAACGCGTTGGAGGTTGCCTATAAAGTCCGCGCTGAGGTTGAGCGCCTGCGTAATGGCCTGCCTGAGGCGATGGACCTGAAGTTAAGCTATGACAAAACAATATTTGTCGAAGGGGCGGTTAAGGAAGTTTACAAAACGCTGGGTATTGCGATCATCTTTGTGATTGGCGTGATCTATCTGTTCTTGGGGTCGGTCCGCGCCATGATTGTGCCTGCTGTCACGGTGCCGGTGTCTTTGGTGGCAACCTTTACGGTGATTTATGCGCTGGGTTTTTCGATCAATCTGCTGACCTTGCTGGCGCTGGTGCTTGCCATTGGTCTTGTGGTTGATGATGCGATTGTGGTGCTGGAAAATATAGTCCGCCGCATGAAGGAGGAGGGCGAGCCACCCTTGCGTGCCGCCTATCTTGGTGCGCGGCAGGTTGGGTTTGCTGTTGTGGCGACAACGCTTGTGCTTGTGTCGGTCTTTGTGCCGCTTGCCTTTTTGGAAGGTGATGTCGGGCGGCTGTTTACTGAATTTGCGCTGACGATGGCAGTTGCGGTTGTCTTCTCGTCCATCACGGCGCTTAGTCTGTCTGCCATGCTGGCGTCGAAATTGTTGAAGCCCAGCAGTCATTCAACAATGGCATCACGCTTGGTCGATAACAGCTTTTCACGCCTGCAGGGTGCCTATCAGCGTGGCCTTGATACAAGCCTGCGCCATCCGTGGGTCGTGTTGATTGTCTTTGTCAGCTTGCTTGGTGGCACGGCGGCACTGTTCAACGCCTTGCCGCGTGAGTATGCCCCTGCAGAAGATCGCGGCATATTCTTTATGTCGGTTAAGGGGCCTGAAGGGGCGACCTATGACTATATGAAGGCGTATGGGGATGAGATTGAGGAACGGCTGACCCCATTGATTGAGAACGGTGATATAAGCCGGTTATTGCTGCGCGTGCCGATTAGCTTTGGCAATCCAGAAAGTTTTAACTCCGCCGCTGCCATCGTCGTGCTGAATGATTTTGATAAACGACGTGATGCCTTCACCATTATCGAGGATGTAAAGGCGCGGCTGCATGATTTAAGCGGTGTGCGCGTCTTCCCGTCTATGCGGCGTGCCTTTGGTAAGCGATCATCAAGCCCGGTGCAGTTTGTAATCGGGGGCGGTTCTTACGAAGAATTGGTCGTGTGGCGTGACATGATGTTGGCCGCTATCGCTGATCGTGACGGGCTTGGCGTTGTGGATGTGGATTCAGATTTCAAACAAACCCAACCGCAAATTCGGATAGATATAGATAAAACCCGGGCAGGTGATTTGGGTGTGCCTATCGGTGATGTGGGGGTGACCCTTGAAACCATGTTGTCCGGGCGCATTGCGGGCCGCTTCATAGAAAATGGTGAAGAATATGATGTGGTGATCGAGGGGGAGCGGGCGCAACGTCAATCCCCCGCAGATGTCACCGATATTCATGTGCGGTCGCGGAACGATGGCCTGTTGGTGCCGCTTGATCAATTGATCAGCTTTGAAGAACAGGCAACCTCGAACACCTTGCCGCGCTATAATCGGGTGCGAGCCATAACCATCACGGGCGATTTGGCAGAAGGGGTGCCCCTGGGCACCGCGCTGGATAATCTGGATGAGTTGGCGCGCGAGATTTTGCCGGAGGCAGCCTCAATCGATTACAAGGGGGAAAGCCGGGATTTGCGTTATGATTCCGGTTCGCTCGACTTCGTATTGATTTTGGGGATTGTCATCGTCTTTTTGGTGTTGGCGGCACAATTTGAAAGTTTTGTGCATCCACTGGTCATCATGTTGACGGTGCCGCTGGCCATCGGCGGGGCGTTGTTGGGGATTTGGCTGACGGGCGGATCGCTTAACATTCAGACGCAAATTGGTTTGGTGATGCTGGTGGGGTTGGCGGCCAAAAACGGCATTTTGATCGTGGAATTCGCCAATCAGCTGCGCGGTCAGGGCCGGGCGTTTGATGACGCCATTCGGGAGGCGAGCCTGCTGCGCTTGCGGCCCATTATCATGACCGGGATCACAACGGCTATCGGTGCTGTGCCGTTGATACTGGCCAGCGGGCCGGGATTTGAAATGCGGGCGGCGATTGGCGTGACAATCTTTTTCGGTGTGGTGATCGCCACATGCCTGACGATATTTGTGGTGCCTGTTGCCTATAAGATTTTGGCGCGTGGCACAAAAAGCGCCAGTGCCGTTGCCGACCAGCTGGCGGGGGAGTTGTCAGCCCCACAAGGCGGCGGCGAATGAATGGGCGCGCCCTGCGCCAAGTTTAAGCGGTGGGGACACATCCTGCTTTAACATGCTGGCACCATCCAAATCGCAAAAGTCAGCTTGGCTTGCCACGACAAAGGCAGGGGCCATGGCCCGTGATGTGCCGATCATGCAGCCGACCATCACCTTGAATTGTTGCGCCCTTGCGGCGTGAAGCAAGTGCAGCGCGGCGGTCAGGCCGCCTGTTTTATCCAGCTTGATATTCACAAATTGATAGCGGCCAACAAGCATCGGCAGGTCATCAGCAGTTTTGCAGGCCTCGTCCGCTGCAAGCGGTATGGGGCAATCAATTGTGTCCAGCGCCGCATCTTGGCCTGCGGGCAGGGGTTGTTCTATCAGGCTGACCCGGTGCTTGGTTAATACAGGTATGATTTGCTGCAACAGGTCAGGCGTCCAACTTTCATTGGCATCGACAAACAGTTCTGCGGTTGGCAGGGCGTGGCGCACAGCGGCAAGCCTGTCGTCGATCAGCTCTGCGTTCAATTTGATTTTAACCAGATCATAGTCGCGCAGGGTGTTTGCGGCCCTTGCCATCTTTTCAGGCGTATCAATTGAAATTGTGTAATCCGCCCGCACCGGGTCGGTTGGCTCATCCAGTCCCAATATTTGCCAGATGCGCTTGCCTTCCTGTTTGCAGCGCAAATCCCACAGGGCGCAATCAAGCGCATTGCGCGCTGACCCGGCAGGCAACAGCTCAAGCAAATCATCATTACTGATCGTGCCGCTTTCGATTTGGGGACGGATAGCCGCCAGCTCCTGCAAGTCACCCGCTGGGCTGCGCCCCAAAAATGGTTTCGGCGTTGCCTCACCCCGGCCAATATGGCTGCCTTCTGAAAGTTCAACACAGGTCAGCGCGACCTCGTCAAAGCCTTCGCGAGCCAGCACAAAGGGGACGGTCAGCTGTCGCTGGTCGGTATATGCGGTCAGTTTCATGGGCAAACCATACTGAAATCAGATGATTCTGGGTATGGTTTCGCACGCCCTTTGGTGCCTGGCTTCTGAATTCGCAATTGGTGTGATTTAGTTGACAATGTATACTATATGCGTAAATATCCTGCCTAGATATTGCGAATAATGACAGTTTTGGGGTCGGAAATTGCCAACCTGCCGTGTGGGGTGGGGTGGTGATGGCCCAACAGGGTGGCAACAGGGCAGGGAATAATACAATGACAAACGGACGTTTGGCCGGACGGGTTGGGCTTGTCACCGGTGCGGGGCAAGGTGTTGGTGCCGGTATTGCCAAGGCGCTGGTCGCCGACGGCGCTTCTGTGATGTTGGCTGGGCGCACCCTGTCAAAGGTTGAGGATCAGGCGGAGGCATTGGCCCGCGCAGGCGGCACGGTCACCGCCATGGCATGCGACGTCACTGATCGTGACGCATTGATTGCCGCTGTTGATACGACCGCCGGGCATTTCGGTAAGCTGGATATTTTGGTGAACAATGCGCAGCAGGTGCCGCTTGGCCCCCTTCATAAACTTGATGACGATGCGGTTGAGGCAGGTTGGCAGTCAGGTCCAATGGCGGTTCTGCGGGCTATGCGTGCGGCATTACCCCATATGAAGGCAGCAGGCGGCGGGGCCATTGTTAATTTGGGATCATCGTCTGCATTTCGGTGGGATAATGGCGGCTATGGTGCCTATGGCGCCGTCAAGGAAGCGATCCGCCAACTGACGCGTGCAGCCGCAAGCGAATGGGGACGGTATGATATTCGCGCCAATGTGATCCTGCCGCTTGGCAACTCCCCCGGCATGGCAATGTGGAGCGAGCATAACCCTGACGAGGCTGCTGCCTTTGTCAAAACTGTGCCATTGGGCCGTGTCGGTGATTGTGAAGACGATATTGGCCGTGCCGTCGCGTGGCTGTGCAGTGACGAGGCAGGCTATGTCACCGGACAGTCAATCGGCCTTGATGGCGGTCAGGCACGCTTGGTCTAGGGATAATAATGATGAACAAATCAATCGACGAGCAAGTCACCAGCGGCGCGGCATGGGCGCAATTCTGCGATGACCTGAAGGCGGTGGGTGACTTGCTGCTACAACCGGAAAATCCGCAGGATGCGTTTACGCAAGCCGAAGGGATGCGGTATCTGTCCCGCCTGACGCGGATGGGGCTTGAAAACTTTTTGGAATATCGCGACCCGCTGTTCCCGGTGTTTCGTCGTTCCTGTCATGAAACGATCAAGCTGGGTGGTGATAACCCGGACAATCATTATGCCAATGCGCAGATTGACGGATCGTTTGACTACAAGATCACAGGGTCGCGCGGGTCTGTTCACTATTTGGGGATCGGAACCCAATCCGGCAATTACGGCAAGGACGGGACGTTGCAAACCATCGGCTTTATCGATGCCGATAAGGATATTGCGATTAATGATGATGGCAGTTTTGAAATCATCGTGTCGCAAACAGAACAGCCGGGCAATTGGCTGAAGATGACAGACGGTACGGGCATGGTGCTGGTGCGCCAAACCTTTCATGATCGCGAAACAGAAACCCCTGCTGTGCTGACGATTGAACGGCTAAATGCAGAGGGTGAGGCCCCTGCACCCCTGTCGTCGCAACGTATCGCGCATGGGTTGATGGCGGCCAGCCGCTACGTGGCAGGCTCCGTCAAGTTGTTCTTGGAATGGAGCCATGAGTTCCGCACCTATGACCTCAACACGTTCAAAATGCTGGATCATAAACGCGCCCAGCGTGTCGGGGGCGATCCCAATATACGCTATTTTTATGGGTGGTATGATTTCGCAGATGATGAGGCATTGGTGATCACCACACCGCTGCCTGAATGTGATTACTGGAATATCCAATTGTGCAATTTTTGGATGGAAAGTTTTGATTATCGCTATCACCGGGTTCATCTGAACCACCACCTTGCGCAAAATGACGGCAAGACGGCTGAGGTTGTGGTGGCGCACAGGCAGCTGGATCACCCCAACGCCATCGAAACGGCAGGCCATAAGGAAGGCGTGTTGATGTGGCGCTGGATCGGCGCATCTGATCACCCTGTCCCGCAAGTGCGCAAGGTGAAGATAAGCGAGATTGCAGGATGAGCCGCATTCCCCTGGAACGTGATGCCCTGATGGCGGCGGCGGTGCAATCTGCCGGGCTGGACGATTTCGGCGATTTGTTTTTTATAGAGCCGTTGGATGTTTTGTTAAGCGCCCTCACAACCGAAGCTGATCTGAACGATGCGGCCCTGAAAGTGCGGCCCATGCAGTTGGTCAACAGTTTGGTCAATCGCCTGCGGACAGAGGATTACATCAAACGCCATCCGGAAATTTTGGATGAAGAAATTTTGGTCGATGCGGTAATTGTTGGTTTGCCGCGCACAGGCAGCACAATGCTGCATCGCCTGTTGGCAGCTGATCCGGGCAATACCGCGATGCAGATGTGGGAAGGGGGGCAACCTGCGCCTTGGCCTGAAGAGGACTTGGGTACAGCAAAAGAGCTGGGGAATCCCATCGGCCGCCAGAAAATGGGCGAGAAGACCGCCGCCTATATTAATCAATCCAGCCCCGGCTTTGGTTCGATCCATGATGTGAATGCCTATAGTCCAGAAGAAGAAATCCTGCTGCTGGAACATTGTTTCATGAGCTCAGTCCCTGAATCCGGTTTCTATATCCCCAGCTATACGGATTATCTAAAGGGCGCTGATCATTCGCGCGCCTATCAGGATTTGAAACGCTTTCTGCAATTCTTGCAATGGCAGCGCCCCGAACGGCGTGGCAAAAAATGGGTGCTGAAAACACCGCAGCATGTCCCGTTGGTTGATGTTGTGCTGAAGACGTTTCCCGGGGCCAAGATTGTCATGACCCATCGTGATCCGGTTGAAACCGTGCCCAGCTTTTGTTCGATGGTCGCGCATTATGCAGGGCCGTGGACCAATCACCTTGATGAAAAGGCGATCGGCAAATTGTGGGCCGATCGCTTGGCGTGGAACCTTGACCAGTTTATGCAGCAGCGTGATGCGCTGGGTGAGGCGCACTTTATCGATACTGACTACCGCAAGACCATCACTGATCCGCTTGGGGTGGCGCGTGATCTGTACGCGCAGTTGGGCCGCACCGTCACCGCATCGGGTGCGGCGCAGATGAAAGAACATGCAGCGGCCAACAAGAAAAACAAACATGGCAAGCATCACTATACCGCAGCGCAATTCGGGTTAAGTGACAGTGGCATTGCAGACCAGTTCGCTGCCTATCGTGGCCGATATATCAAAGGGTAATCACAAATGTTGTTGAAAGATAAAGTTGTTCTGATCACAGGAATTGGCCCGGGCATGGGCCAGCACCTTGCCCGCATCGCTGCCGAAGAAGGCGCGAAAATCGCCATTTGCGCCCGCAACAAGGAACGGCTTGACGGTTATGCAGTTGATATCGCAAAGGCGGGCGGTGACGTGATTGCCATCCCGACAGATATTGCGGATGAAGGACAGGTTAGCCATTTTGTGGACACCGCAGCACAGCATTATGGCCGTGTCGATGGGCTGGTGAACAGCGCCTATAAGCATGTGGGGTTTAAGCCGTTTGAGGATGCCGATCTGGATGTGTGGCGGGCCAGTATGGAAACCAATTTCTTTGGCACATTGTCTGTCACGCAGAAAGCGGTGCCCCATATGAAGGCGGCAGGCGGCGGGGCAATTGTGTCGGTCAACACAATGGCGAACCGGAAACCCATGGCGGGCGAGGGCGGCTATGCCAGTGCCAAGGCGGCAATGGCAGGCGCAACCCGTATGCTGGCCCAGGAGTTGGGGCAGTATAATATTCGCGTCAACTCAACCTTTATGGGGTGGTTATGGGGTCCTGGCGTGCAGGGATATGTTGCCCACACCGCCAAGGCACAAGGCGTTGACGAAGCGCAGATCATCAAGGGCATCACCCGCAATATCCCGCTGGGTGTGGTGCCGCCCGATGAAGAATGCGCCAAGACGGTTTTGATGTTCGTGTCGGACTATACAAAGATGGTCACCGGCGCGTCATTGGATGTGAATGGCGGCGAGTTTATGACGCCCTAATTTTGGGTCGTGCAGGAGTTGAGCAATGGCATTGGATCTTGAAGCAATTGAGCTGATTAAGCAGCTAAAGCACCGCTACTTTCGGTGTCTTGATATGGCCGACCATAATGAATTGGCCACAACATTGACCGATGATGTGACGATTGATTATCAGGGCGGATCGTATCGTGCCCAATATGATAATCGTAGCGACTTTCTTGAATTTTTGGCTATGGCCTTTCATTCGCAGGCTGTGGCCCAGCATACCGCCCACCATCCTGAAATTGAGGTTGCTGCCGATGGCAAGACCGCGACGGGCAAATGGTATTTGCATGATATTTTCTGGGATTTGAAATACCGCGTGAAAACATCAGGCGTTGCGCTTTACCAAGACAAATATGTCAAAACGGACGATGGCTGGAAAATCGCCCATTCAGGCTATACGCGGGTGTATGAGTTGGTTGAGAAGATTGAGGAAGACCCGCCCTTTACCGCCCGTCATTTGCAATCGGTGGGGCGGGTGCTGGATTAGTCTTTATCTTTGAAGGGTGTTTTGAAGGCACCTTTCAGGATTTTCCAGACGCCGCTGGCATTGGCAACGACGTTGCCATCGGCCAATAATTCACCTTGCACAAAAACCATCGACCCGCCGCGCGATACCTTGGTGGCAACCGCCTCCAGCACCATGCCTTCGGTAATCGCGCCAATGAAATTGGTAGTGAGCGAGACTGTGACCGCAGGCTGGTCACCAATAAAGTGCCAGGCAGCAGCGCCCAAAGCCTCGTCCGCTATGGTCATGGTCAATCCACCATGAACGCGTGCGCCTGAATTAAGGTGACGCTCTTCGATCTTCAGGCCAAACCAATGTTGCTGTGCGCCATCTGGCCCGTCTGTTATTTTGTGCCAAAACGGTCCGGCAATATCGCCGAAGGGGTCGTAATAATCGCCCTGTGCATAACCATCTGGCATAGTTGGTTGGTCGGTCATGACTTGTGGGCCTCCGCAGCGATGTTCAGGAAGCTTGGCGGCTCCCCGCCCCCATGAACTTCAAGCGATGCGCCGCTGATATAGCTGGCCTGATCCGATGTCAGGAACAGGCAGGCCTGCGCGATATCTTCCGGTGTCGCCATACGCTTCATGGGCAGGGCCGCTTCAATTTTTCGGATACCCTCGTCGCCCGCGTAATGGTCATGGGCCGCTGGGGTCTTGATCAGGCCAGCAATGATGGCGTTGACGCGCACCTTGGGGGCCCACTCCATCCCCAATGATTGCGTCAGGTTCAGCAGGCCCGCCTTGGCCGCGCCATAGGCTGCGGTCCCGGGGCTGGGGCGCATGCCAGATACGCTGGCAATATTCACGATCGCGCCACCATCGGTCATGTGTTGATGGGCAGCCTGTGCCAAGTTCAACGGCGCAATCAGGTTCAGCTTGATAATGCTTTCAGAAAACCGGGGGGATGCTGTGGCAGCATCCGCCGGGGGACTGCCCCCTGCATTGTTGATCAGAATGTCAAACCGGCCATCCTTCGTGGCAATGTCAGCGATCAATGTTGCCACCTGTTCCGGGTCGCGAATATCGGCGCTGATGAACTGTGCGGCGCTTTCATTGTCGGGGTTGTTGCGCCCGCAAGTCCAAACCGATGCGCCCGCAGCAAGATAGGCGTCAGCGATTGCCCTGCCCACGCCGCGCGTGCCGCCGGTGACCAGCACCGTTTTGCCGTTAAAGCCTGTCATGACGTGCCTTCTTTTCCTGATTCATCTTGCAATTCTACGCAAACCACATAGAATATCGAGCAATAATTTGCCAAATGCGTAAAAAACTATCGTAATTATAACGCATATGGATGGTTTGGCCTGATTCTTCAGGCAGGGAGGAATATGTGACCGAAACCGGGAAACCTGCGGGTCCGGCGCTTTTGCGCAAGACCATGCCGCAAATGTTGCGGCAGGCGGCGGCAACTTGGCCTGATCATATCGCAATTTTGGAAGATGGTGAAAGCCTGACCTATCAGGACTTGCTTGCGCAGGCGTCTGAGGTGGCTGCCGGCTTTGTCAGCGCGGGGCTGGATAAGGGTGACAGGTTTGCAATCTGGGCACCCAATTGCCGTGAATGGATTGTGACCGCGTTGGGTGGTTTGATGGCCGGGTGTGTGCTTATCCCGATCAATACGCGTTTCAAGGGGAGCGAGGCTGCCGATATTCTGGGCCGTGGCGGGGTGAAGGCCCTGTTCACGGTGAAGGGTTTTTTGGGGGCCGACTATCCCGCCATGTTGGATGGGTATGACCTGCCCACACTTGATTTAACGGTGCTGTTGCGCGGCGACAACGGGGCCAGTTGGGCCGGCTTTATTGACAGTGTAATCGATGAAGATCGCGTCCGCGCCCATGAGCGTGAGGCCGCGCTGCGCCCAGAAGACGTGGCTGATATCTTGTTCACGTCGGGCACGACAGGCCAGCCCAAGGGGGCAATGACGGCGCATGGACAAAATGTGGCTGTGTTTGATGAATGGGCCAGTCTGATCAGCCTGCATGATCAGGATCGCTATTTGATCGTCAATCCATTCTTTCACAGCTTCGGCTATAAGGCAGGCTGGTTTGCCTGCCTGTTAAAGGGGGCAACAGCCTTGCCCCATGCGGTGTTTGATGTGGATCAGATATTGGATCGTATCGCCGCTGACAAGGTTACGGTGTTGCCGGGGCCGCCAACCATTTTCCAAAGCCTGATAAATCACGCCGGGTTGGCGGGGGCCGATATCAGCAGCCTGCGTGCCACGGTGACGGGCGCGGCGTCCATCCCTGTGCATTTGGTTGAACAGATGAAGCAGGTGCTGGGCTTTGACATTGTGTTAACCGCCTACGGCCTGACTGAGGCGACGGGCACTGTCACCATGTGTCGACCCGAAGATGATTTTGAAACCATTGCCAACACGTCTGGCCGCGCCATTCCGTTTGTGGAGGTGAAATGCGTGGACGGGCAGGGCAATGCCGTGCCCGCGGATGAGGCAGGGGAAGTGCTGATCCGTGGTTATAATGTGATGCAGGGCTATCTTGATAATCAGGCCGCCACAGATGACGCGATCACAGATGATAGTTGGTTGAGGACCGGTGACATCGGCATTCTGGACGCGCACGGTTATTTGCGTATCACTGACCGGGCGAAGGACATGTTCATTACCGGTGGGTTTAATTGTTATCCGGCTGAAATTGAAAACACATTATTGCGGCATGACGCTGTGGCTGACGCTGCGGTTATCAGCGCGCCTGACGACAGAATGGGTGAAGTTGCCCATGCCTTTATCGTGTTGAAGGCAGGGCAGGTGTTAGAGGCCAATGAGTTGATTGGCTGGGCACGTCATGAGATGGCGAATTATAAAGTGCCGCGACTTGTCAGTTTTGTGGACGAGTTGCCGCGCAACGCTTCAGGAAAAGTACAGAAATTCAAATTACGGGATTTGGCTGCATGACAATATCACGCGAAGAAACGCAGGAAAAAATCAACCGCCAGATTTTTGGCGCGAGCAAGAACAAGCCCAGTCAAGCACATTGTGTGGCTGATCGTTATGAACAATGGGCAACCGAACGGCCCGATGTGCCCGCCGTACTTTATCAGGACCGGGTGTTAAGTTACGCGGACCTTGACGCGGCTGCCAATCAGTTGGCTGTTGTGCTGCATAACAAGGGTGTGGAACGCGGTGATGTGGTGGCGTTCGGTATGGAGAACCGCCCAGAGTTTTATGTTGGGGTTTTGGCGCTGGCCAAATTGGGTGCTGTTGGGTCCCTGATCAATATTCAGCAGGTTGGCGATCGGCTGGTTTATTCGGTTGAAAAAGTAACGCCAAAACTTGTTCTGTTTGGCTCTGAATGTATTGCAAGTTTACAGGCCGCGTGGCCAACACCGACCGCGCCCGTATTGGTCTGGCAGGACCCTGAATCGCCACAAGATGCGGGCAGCTATGCCGAGGATATTACCGATGTTATCGCCGCAGCCGACCCGGGGGGCTATGACAAGTCATGGCGTGATGGATTGGTGGCGGGTGACATGTTCGTCTATGTCTTCACGTCAGGCACGACAGGCTTCCCCAAGGCGGCAAAGCTGTCCCATGTGCGTTGGTTGAATACCGGCGATGGGATGAGCGCGCTTTTGGAATTTCGTCCAGATGACGTGTTCTATTGCACCTTGCCGCTTTACCATTCGGCGGGGCTGATGTCGTTAACGTCGATGTGTTTGGCGGTGGGCGGCACGATGGCGATGCGGCGCAAATTCTCTGTCTCGCAATTCTGGGACGATATCCGCAAACATAACGTAACCGTGACGCAATATATTGGCGAGATGTGCCGTTATCTGATGGCACAGCCGGAACAGGCTGATGATGCAGACAATCCGCTGCGCGCCATGATCGGTAGTTCCATCGGGATGGATATCTGGGCCGCGTTTAAGGAACGCTTTGCAGTTGACCAGATTTTTGAAGGGTGGGGGGCAACAGAAGCCAATACCGGCATGACCAATGTTGACGAAAAAATCGGTGCTGTTGGCCGTGTGCCCTTCAAGGAGATGAGCAATATTCGCCTCGTCCGTTTTGATGTCGAAGCGGACGATCACATCCGTGATGAAAATGGCTTCTTGATTGAGTGTGAGCCTGATCAGCCCGGTGAGGTTGTGGCACGTATCTTGGCGCTGCCCGATAGTGCTGCTGGACGGTTCGAAGGCTACACGGATGCGGAGGCGACTGAGGCAAAAATCCTGCGCAATGTGTTTGAGGAAGGCGATGCCTATTTCCGTTCAGGTGATTTGATGAAGCGGGATGCGGATGATTATTTCTATTTCCTTGATCGCATCGGCGATACGTTCCGGTGGAAGTCGGAAAATGTGTCCACGATGGAAGTGGCAGAAGAATTGTCGGGCTTTGACGGTATTGCCTTTTGCAACTGTTATGGTGTGCGTGTGCCGGGCACCGAAGGGCGCGCGGGTATGGTGGCGCTGGGCCTGAAAGACGGGGCAAGTTTTGATGCTGTGGGCTTCTACAAATTTGCCAAGGAGCGTCTGGCCCATTACGCCGTGCCGCTGTTTGTCCGCATTGCCGAGGAATTGGACATGACCTCCACGCTCAAGATGCGCAAAGTGGATTTTCAGCGGCAGGGGTATGACCCTGCGGCGATGGATGATCCGCTTTATGTGATTGATGATGCGGCAGGGGCTTATGTACCGCTGAATGATCAGGCGCTATCAAATGCAGGCTTGGCACCGTTTGACGGGGACTGACCCTATCTGGCCACAAATGAATTCACACAAAGAAAAAGGCCGGTCGCAAGACCGGCCTTTCTAATTCTGTATGTCGGTTAGGTCTTAAAGACCCAGACCGATCAGACCCAAAATGGTGTCGGGGCCGAAGCCTGCGCCACCACCGCTGGGTGACAGACCTTTAAGGTTGATCAGCATTGTGGTCGGGTCAGTGTTGCCACCAACGGCTTCCAGAATGGTGATCTCTGTCAGGCCTGATGCATCGCTAAGCGGTGCCAATAACGGCAGGCCAATTTCCAACAGGGCGTCGGAACCGGCTGCGCCGGGCTGACCGGAAACCCCAATGGCAACCAGTGATTCCAGATCAGGAATGCCTGAAGGGGCACCTGACGGTGCGCTACCTGCATCAAGGTTCAGCAATGCTGTGGCAGGATCAGTGTTGCCGTTAATCGCTTCCAGAACAGAAATGTTGACATTCTCGCCACCGTCAAACACCTGCAGGGCAGACGCCTGTACGATATTGTTCTTGGAACCACCAGCGGGGTCGTTACCAATCACAACATCGGCAAGTGAGCTTTGGTTGGCTGCAGATGCCGGATCACTTGAAAGACCGGTCAGGCCCTGACCAACAGCAACCGCAATAACGGAACCATTGTCGCCAGAGGCACCACCGAAGCTCAAGCTACCATTTTGATCTGATGTGGCGTCGTCAGCTGCTGAGCTGGCCAAATCACCATCAAGGCCGTCTGCTGAACCATCATCATTAACGTCATCGCTGGCAATTGCATCGCCTGATGCGCTGGGATCGTCCAAGCTATCGTCACCGTCGCCGTCACCGGCTGCTGCAACATCGTCGCCTGAATCAGCGCCGTCTGTTGTGTCGTCACTGGCATCACCGAACAGATCATCGCCTGCATCGGTGTCGGTGCCGCCTGTTGTGTCGTCAGCGAACAGATCGTCGAACTCATCTGCGTCGTCAGCTTCTGCTGCCTCATCGGCGGCATCACCGGCGTCGGCCATGTCGTCGGCAACGTCATCATCGGCTGCATCTTCTGCAACCTGATCATCACCCGCGGCGTCATCACCGGTTTCGGCTGTTTCTTCTTCGTCACCGAAAAGGTCTTCATCATCGGCGAACAAGTCTTCTTCTTCGTCTGATTCTTCAGCGAACAAGTCTTCTTCTTCGTCGGCACTTTCATCGTCGGTCATGAAGTCGGCGAAAAGATCATCTTCATCTTCCGCATCTTCGGTTTTACATTCGTCAGGAATATCCTGTTCCAGAAAACCAAGTGCTGCGGCGTCTTTATATTCGGCGCACTTGTCTTCTTGTGCTGCCATATCTTCCTGCGCGTCAACGAAGGAAGGGGCACCAATTGACAAGATGCCTGCGAATGCGATGGCGCTGATGCCACCCAAAAGTTTGTGACGGATAGACATGATAACTCCACTTAATACGCGTAAACCCGCTGAGTGAGACGGATATTAAACCATTCTACTAATTGTGCTAGCCCCCAAAGCTACTGAATCGGCGTTATAGGCAATGTGGCGTTGCAAACATGTCCCATATTGGTCGGGATTACTAACAGACCGTTAATTCGGCCTTGATTTGCAGCGCCGGGTGCTATTCATTGTGCGTGAGGATGATTGTTTCAGAAGGAAATTCCTATGCGTATTGCGTCTAAAGCGTCCTTTTCTAGGAAATTGATGGCTTCGACCGCACTGGTTGGTGCGTTAACCATTGGCATCATTGGGGGTGCCACGACTGCTCAAGCTGACGAAATGATGTCAGCGCAGGAGCGTGCTTCGCTTGAAGCGTCGCTAGAGCAGCAGCGTCTTGCCGCCCTTGCACAGCCCAGCAACATGCAAATTCAATTTGAACGTGCAATGACAGCCAAAAAATTGGGATACACGGATGAAGCGATCCGCGTTCTGTCAATGATGGTTGATCAGCAGCCCGGCCTTGCCCGTGCAGAGCTGGAATTGGCTGCTTTATACTACCAGTCAGGTGATTACGAAAAAGCTAAGCCCCATTTTGAGGCTGCCGCCGCATCACCTAAAGCATCTGTTGAGCTTAAAGAGCGTATCGCTGTTTATCTTGAATCAATCGACAACAAGCTGCGCCGGTCATTGACCACAGGCACATTGGTTGTCGGTGTGGGCTTCCAGACCAACGCCAATGGCGGTTCTGACGATTTCGCCAATACGGCCAATATCTCAGAAGTGGCTGAAGCTGACGACTTTAATCTGTTCGCGTCATTGGGCGTCAATCACAATCGTAAGGTTGGCGAATCAGACCGTACGGTTTGGGAAAACAGCGGGAACCTGTATGGCTCCTTGCAGCTTGACGTTGATGAATTGAATCTGATGTATGCTGAAGTGTCATCAGGCCTGAAATTCGGTCTTGCTAATGACAATCCCATGTCATTGAACATCAAGCCCTATGTGAAGCTTGGCTACCTGTTCCTTGAAGACACAACCTACCTGACGTCACCGTCAGCAGGTGCAGTCATGAACATGCAGCTTGGCGACAATATGGTTCTGGGCGTTGGTTACGACTTTACGCTTGAGATGTACAATAACAGCGACACGCGTACACGCGCCGAAGATCGTGATGGCGATGACCATATGCTGACAGTCAGCCTGGGTATTGCTGCAACACAGCAGGATGTTTTGTCCTTCCAGCTGGATGCGGGCAAGAAATCAGCAGACAGGGATGAATGGTCATTTGATTCATTGGGCCTGTCAGCACGTTACTCACATAGCTTCGCTGAAGCCATCGTGCCGGGCACACTTGCCGGTACGTTAAGCCTTGGCGCGTCATATTACATGTCTGAATATGATGCCGCTGACCAAAATCTTACCGCAGTGGGTCTGGGCACGATTGTTCGTGAAGATGATCGTTTCGTTGTTGACGCCGGTGCCGTGTTGCCGCTGTCAGACACAATGGGCATTTCAGTGGGCGCAAGCTACACCATGCAGGACTCAAACGTGTCCTTGTATGAATATGACAATCTGCGTGTCTTGGCCGGGGTTGCATTCGCACTCTAAGCTTTCACACAGCAGAACAAATAAAACCCCGGATCGGCTGATCCGGGGTTTTTCTTTTGTCTGGTTCTTGTCTGCCCGGGCATGGCGCTGGGCCACACCCGGATAGTGAGGAGTTCGGCTTACTTCATTGTCGGAATGACAAAGCTGGCGCCATCGCGTGCTGAATGATCAGGCCAACGGGCCGTCACGGTCTTGACCTTGGTCCAGAATTTCACGCCCTCTGTCCCGTGTTGGTTGGTGTCGCCGAAGGCTGACCGTTTCCACCCACCAAAGGAATGATAGGCAAGCGGTACCGGGATCGGCACATTGATGCCAACCATGCCAACATTCACCTTGGCGGCAAACGTGCGGGCCGCATCGCCATCGCGAGTAAAGATCGCAACGCCGTTGCCATATTGATGGCGTGATGGCAGGGCAACGGCTTCTTCAAAATCATTGGCGCGCATGATTGACAGAACCGGGCCAAAAATCTCTTCCTTATAGATCGTCATGTCGGGTGTGACGTGATCGAACAGGCAACCGCCCATAAAGAAACCGTCTTCATGGCCTTGCAGTTTGAAGTCACGGCCATCGACCAGCAGCTTTGCGCCTTCCTTGATGCCGATATCAACATAGTTCTTGATCTTGGCAAGGTGGGCTGCGGTCACGACCGGGCCAAAATCGGCATCCGGGTCGGTGGCTGTGCCAACGCGCAGGGCTTCAACGCGGGGGATCAGCTTTTCTACCAAGGCGTCAGCGGTTTCATCACCAACCGTTACGACCTGACTGATCGCCATGCAGCGTTCCCCGGCAGAGCCAAAGCCCGCACCGATCAGTGCGTCAGATACTTGGTCAAGATCGGCGTCAGGCATGATGATCGCGTGGTTCTTTGCGCCGCCCATTGCCTGCACACGCTTGCCGTTGGCCGCGCCGGTTGCATAGATGTATTCAGCGATGTCCGAGCTGCCGACAAAGCTGACCGCTTCAACCCGCGGATCGGTTAGAATTGTATCAACGGCTTCCTTGTCACCAACCACGATATTCAGCACGCCTTCGGGGGCGCCGGCTTCCAACATCAATTCGCCAAGGCGCAAGGGTAGTGATGGGTCACGTTCTGACGGTTTGCAAACAAATGTGTTGCCGCACGCTATGGCAACACCGAACATCCACATAGGGATCATGGCGGGGAAGTTGAACGGTGTGATGCCGGCGCAAACACCAAGGGGTTGGCGCATGGAATACATGTCGATGCCGGGGCCTGCACCTTCGGTGAACTCACCTTTTTGCAGGTGGGGGATACCGCAGGCAAATTCGATCACTTCGATGCCGCGTTGAATGTCGCCCTTTGAATCAGCGACGACCTTGCCATGTTCGCGTGACAGCATTTCGGCCAGCGAGTCCATCTCGCGCTCGACCAATTCCTTGAACTTGAACATCACCCGCGCCCGTTTTTGCGGGTTGGTGGCGGCCCATTCAGGGAAGGCGGCCTGCGCAGCGGCGATGGCGTCCTGCACTTCTTCGGTTGCGGCAAGCGGTGCCTTGGCCTGCACTTCCCCGGTTGAGGGGTCATAGACGTCGTGGAACCGGCCAGAGCGGCCTTCGACCACTTTACCGTTGATGAAATGGGTCAATGTTTTGGTCATGCGGATCTCCCTTAAAATAGTTGCAGGCAGTCTATGCCCTGATAAAACGCAATTAAAGATTGAATTTGACAATATTGACTTGCATATTTGCAATATAAACTGGTGTTAGGGGTGCTATGGCCAACAAAATTGGGAGGCTATAGCCGACAAAAAGGAAGGGCTGGCATGAATTGGGATGATATCCGCCTGTTTCTCGCGGTCAGCCGTGCGGGGTTGCTGAAAGATGCCGCCGCTCGCCTTGGCGTGGATGAGGCAACGTTGAGCCGCCGGATTAGAAGGTTGGAGCGGGACATGGACGCCCGCCTGTTTGAGCGGACGCGGCGCGGTCACCAGCTGACCAAACAGGGGGAGGAATTGCTGGCCCATGCTGAGATTATGGAGCAGGCCGGTCTTGCCGCCGCAGAAACCGTGGCGGGCCAGCAAGGCGCGGTTGTCGGTACCGTCCGCCTGTCAGTGGCTGAGGGGTTTGGCTCCCGCTTTGTGGCACCGTCAATCAACAAACTGATGAAAGCCTATCCGGGGTTGGAGCTTGATTTGGTTGCGGGCACGGGGGTGTTGAGCCCATCCAAGCGGGAGGCTGACATCGCCGTGGGCCTGTCGCGGCCCCGTGGCGGGCAAATCTTTGTGCGGAAATTGACGGATTATCGGTTGCGCCTTTATGGGGCGTCGTCCTTTTTCGCGCGCCATCATCTGGTGAAGGTACGTGACGACCTCGACGGTTTGCCCCTGATCGGTTATGTGGATGATCTGATTTTCGCGCCAGAACTGCGTTATACTGATGACGCCTTGCCGGGCCAGCGCCCGCAGTTACGGTCAACCTCTATCAATGCGCAATATGAAATGGTGCGCACAGGCAACGGGTTGGCGATCCTGCCTGACTTTATGGTCAAGCCGGGGGACGGGCTGTTGCCGGTGCTGGAGGATGAGATCGTCGTGACGCGCAGTTTTTGGCTGTCGGTCCATCAGGACATTCGCACCTTGCCCCGCGTGCGTGCGGTGATCGATTTCCTTGATGGTTTGGTCAAGGGCGGAGCGGTCAATCAGACCTGAACATAAACCCGCATACCAGCCACGCGATCACCGCGCCGGCAAGTTGCGCCAGAATAAATCCGATGACATGGTCGGGGTTGATCCCGGCAAAAGTATCACTGAATGACCGGGCGATGGTCACGGCCGGATTGGCAAAACTGGTGGAGGCCGTGAACCAATAGCCTGCCGTGATGTACAGGCCAACCGCCATGGGGACCGCCTCGGGGCGCGCCCGCACGGTGCCGATTATGGTCAGCAACAACCCGAATGTGGCAACCCCTGCCGCAAACCATTGATTGGGACCTGTGCGTAGCTTGGTTGATTCCTGCAACAACGCCATGTCGAACATATAGTGGGCGGCAACAACGCCGATCAGCCCGCCGATGATCTGCACCCCGACATAGGCAATGGAATCGCCTAACGGCATGTCCTTGCGCAGCCACATCACCAATGTCACGGCCGGGTTGAAATGTGCCCCTGACAACGCGCCGAATATGGTGATCAACACAAACAAAATGGCGCCTGTGGCAATTGTATTCCCCAGCAGGGCAATGGCGTCATTACCGTTTGCCAGCGTCTCCCCCATAATGCCGGACCCGACCACGGTGGCCAGAAGCAGGGCGGTGCCGATCAATTCAGCGGAAAGTTTGCGGATCATGGTCGAAAGCTCCAGCGTGGTATTCAAGAAGACAATAGTCTAACGGTCTAGCTGTGAAATAAGACAGATTTGTTTCAGGGTCTCAGGGCGATGTTCAAACAGCCCACCTTGTGCAGCATGGTGTCACCACTTTCAAAGATGCGATCAGCCTCTGCAAACAGGGGGGGTAGCGGTTGCCACTGCGGCGGGGCCGTTGGTTCATGCGGCCAAATAAACGCGCCTTGGGAAAAGTGGCTTGCCAATTCTTGTTGGAAGGCGGCGATATCCTCGCCCAGTCGCGTCATGCCATAGGGCCAATATTCGATCAGCATCAGGCTGGCCTGTGCCAGCACATGTTTGCCGCCGCGAAACAATAATGGTTCCGCCCCTTGAATGTCGCTTTTGATGCATAGGGGGCGGGGCAAACTGTCTATATCGCCTAGTAATTCATCCAAGGGCGCTGTGGGCACGGTGATCAGGTCACGGGTCGCCTCAGCCATCAGGTCGTTGCTGGCTGACGGGGTATCTTTGTGCAGGCGGTGGTCGCCGAAATTATCCGGCGCGCGTTCAAAGCTGATGGTGCCGGTTTTGTCGCTGATGGCCTGATTGATTATGGTGACGGGCGGGCAATCATTATGGGCGATGTTGCGCGTTAACAGTTCGGCATTCAGGGGATCAGCCTCAATCGCGATCAGGTGCCTGAACAGGCCCGATTTGGCCTGCGGGATCAGCGTCAGGCCGATATTGGCCCCAATGTCGATATAGGTGCCGCCGGGGTGCTGATTGCCAAACTGCGAAAACAATGCGGTCACATCTTCGCCCCAAATAGCCTTATCCTGATAGGTGCTAAAAACCACCTTGTCGGCGGGCAGCCCTTCGATACGGCCATTGCGCCCGTCTGCAATCGCGGTATTGTGAAGCCGATTTTGGTCGGAAGGAGAAAGAGGCACGTGCGCAAAACCCTGTTTATAAAGCGGGGGCGGGAAAGCCGTTCTGATAGCAGGCGAAGCCCGGTCAAGGCAATGACCGGATTGGCCTTGCTGGTTTTTGGCATGTTGGCGGTTCTGCCCGTCAGGGCTGATGATGCATATATACCTGTGGTGTGGTCTTCTGTGGTGGCTGCACCGACTGAGGAGGCGCTGGATGAAAGCCTGTATCAGCCAATGCAGGTGACCTTACGCCATCGGCAAACCGGGGCGACCAAAAGCGCTGCTGACTGTTTCGATACTGCCGATTTGATTGAGCGCGGGTATCGCCCTGATGGTGATATGGCCCATGATGATGTGATCAATGCCTATCTGTGTTTGGCGCGCCGGATCATTGCTGCGGCAGCCATACCGGAAACCAGCCATATGCGTGATGGGAGTGGCGTCGCACCGCCGCTGCATGTTGATGATATGAAGCGTCTGCCCGCCATGCTTGGCCCGGGGGAAAGTTGTGCCTTGCGTGCAGTTGGTCATTTAACGGGCAATGATTGGTATTCCGTTGCGCGGTTCTTCCACATCTATATGGCGGGGCAAAAAGATGACTATCGCGAGGAACGCAGCATCGTAACCGACCCGGCGGCTTTGACCGCGACCACATTGTTGGTCACTGCACAAGGCCCGGACCAGTTGACATTGACAACGGCTAATAGCCATACAGTGTTGCAGCGCCTGGGGTTTGGCGATGTGAATGGCGATGGCATTGATGACATGCTGTTGTTGCGCATTCCAAAAACCGGTGTGCCGCAATTGGCGGTGCTGACAAAGGTGCGTGCGGAAAGCTTGATCAGCCCATTGAACCGCACTGATATATTTCTAGACTTTTCCTATAGCTGCCCGGAAGAGGCGGTGGCGCTTGTCGCCCGTGGTGCGGACAAGGAAGGGTGTGATTGATGCGCTGGCTGTTCCTGACTTTGCTGATGATGCTATTGACGCCCACGGCCCACGCCTTTGTTAGTGAGGCATTGGTGCCTGCCCCGCATGATGGGCAGCGAGATATTGTCGCCAGCTTTAACGCGCCGTTTGAACCGCTGGTTGAGGCGGACGGGGTTGGCAGCGTGACTTTGGTGCGGGAAAGTTTGACCGGGGCGCAGCGCCTGCGTGTTGAAAGCTGCGCGGCGTTAATGGACGTCTATTATGACGGCACGTGGGAGGTTGAGGCACAGGAAACTGTTTATTATACCCCGTGGCTGATTGCCCGCTGTGTCGCGCTTGATCAACTGGCGAGCGCCGGTGCGGCGGCGTTGACGACACAAATCTCAGCGCTGGAACTCGACCCCGATGACTTGCCCGCCCATCTTGCACCGTTTGAAAATTGTCAGGACCGGATTGATCATATTCGCGCTGCCCTTGCCGGGGAAACGTTGGCCGATCGCCTTGGTGATGGCTGGGAAGAGGTCGTTGATGATGAGGTGCATGAGGATGACGCCCGGCTGATGAAGTTAAAAACCGCACAAGGACGGACCCTGAAGGTTGAGCTGCTGGGATCATACGGGACTGAAACACCGGTTTGGCTGGTGCTTGTCACCCAGTCCGACGACATGGTTGGCAGTACAGTGATGGAGGTTTGGCCCCTAACAAAGGCAGCCGATGACGACGGGGTGACCTATGTGCAGGGATTGGATTTGGTGCAGGCCGCCATGACCACATGCCCCAGTTTTCTGCCCCTGCTGCTGACCGATGAGTGCCCCTAATTCGCGCCGTTCTGCGCCCTTGGCTTGACAAGGGCGGGTGTAGGGGGCACCTATCGCGCGACTTATATTTGCGGACACGCCCTTTATGACCACCCAAGACACAGGCCCGTTAGCAGCCTATCAAGCCCAATTGGATGCAGGCACATTGCGCCGCGACCCTGTTCAGGCCCATGTGGTTGATGCCTTGCAGGCGCTTGCCGACAGGATTATCGACACGGCTGCACAGGCACCCGCCAAAAAGGGCCTGGGCCGGTTATTTTCACGCAAAAACAAAACCGCAGCGGCACCGATTGACGGCACGGTCGGCCTTTATGTTTATGGTGGGGTGGGGCGCGGCAAGTCCATGTTGATGGACATGTTCTTTGACACATTGCCCGATTTGCCGAGCCTGCCGAAAAAGCGCGTGCATTTTCATGAGTTCATGTTGGACGTTCACGCCCTGGTGCATGAATTCCGCAAGGCCAGCGCGACCGAGCGCGCCGAAAATTGGGGCATGCGGTGGCGCGGAACGGATGATCCCATTCCCCCGGTTGCAGCCCGTATCGCCAGTGAAGCCAAGGTTCTGTGCTTTGATGAATTGCAGGTGAACAATGTGGCTGATGCCATGATCATCTCGCGCCTGTTTGGTACCTTGCTTGAAGAAGGGGTGTGGACGATCTTCACCTCCAACCGGGTGCCGTCTGATTTGTATATCGGGGGGCATAATCGCCAATTGTTCCTGCCGTTCATCGCGACGCTGGAAAAGCGGTTGGACATTCTTGAGCTTGATAGCCCCACAGATTACCGCCTTGACCGCCTGAAGGGGGTTGAAACCTATCATGCGCCGTTGGATGACGGGGCCAAGGCCGCCGTTGATGCAGCATGGCGTGGCCTGACCGATCAGGACAGTGGTGACCCGCTGGAACTTGAGACACACGGCGATGGTGGGCGCACGGTCCATGTGCCATGCTCCGCCAAAGGCGTTGCGCGTTTCGGCTTTGCAGATTTATGCGCCCGCCCGGTCGGGTCAGCGGATTATCTGGCGATTGCCAACCGTCATCATACGGTTTTGATGGATAATATCCCGCTGTTAACACCTGAAAAGCGGAACGAGGCCAAGCGATTCGTGACCCTCATCGATGTGCTGTATGAGCATAATGTGAAGCTGATCTGTTCTGCTGCTGCGCCGCCCGAAAGCCTTTATCCCAAGGGTCATGGGGCGTTTGAGTTTGAGCGGACGGTGTCTCGACTGATGGAAATGCAGTCAGAGGACTATTTGGCCCGCGGTCATGGCGTGGCGGAGCCTGCGGAAGGCTGACCAAAGTCTAGTATTCCCGCCGGATCGCGACAGGAAAACCCCTTGCGTGTCCCCCCCAATTGGCGTAGGTCCGTGGCCACACTTCTGGTTCCAGTCCTAATGCAAGGGGATATCCACAATGGCACGCAAAAAAATTGCACTGATCGGTGGCGGTCAAATCGGCGGCACACTGGCCCATCTGGTCGGTCTTAAAGAGCTTGGCGACGTCGTCATCTTCGACATTGCCGAAGGTCTGCCGCAGGGTAAGGGTCTTGACCTTGCCGAAAGTTCACCCGTTGACGGGTTTGACGCCGCTTATGCCGGCACAAACTCCTACGAAGATATTGCAGGTTCTGATGTCATCATCGTCACAGCCGGCGTACCCCGCAAACCGGGGATGAGCCGCGATGACCTGCTGGGCATCAACCTGAACGTCATGAAGCAGGTTGGCGAAGGCATTGCCAAGAATGCGCCTGACGCGTTCGTGATCTGCATCACCAACCCGCTTGATGCGATGGTTTGGGCGCTGCAGAAATTCTCTGGCCTGCCGACCGAAAAGGTTGTTGGTATGGCTGGCGTGCTTGATTCAGCCCGCTTCCAGTACTTCCTGTCCGAAGAATTCGACGTGTCTGTCAAAGACGTGAATGCCTTCGTTCTGGGTGGTCATGGCGACACAATGGTGCCGCTGACACGTTATTCCACCGTTGCCGGTATTCCGGTGCCCGATCTGGTGCAGATGGGCTGGTCAACGCAGGAAAAAATCGACGAGATTGTGCAGCGTACCCGTGATGGCGGTGCCGAAATCGTTGGCCTGCTGAAAACCGGTTCTGCCTTCTACGCACCGGCAGCATCTGCCATTGCAATGGCCGAAGCCTACCTGAAAGATCAGAAGCGCGTACTGCCTTGTGCCGCTTACCTGACAGGTCAGTATGGTCGTTCCGACATGTATGTGGGCGTGCCCACCGTGATTGGTGCCGGCGGTATTGAGCGTATCGTCGAAGTGAAGTTGAGCGATGAAGAACAGACAATGTTCGATAATTCAGCAGGCGCCGTTGACGGCTTGGTTGAAGCTTGTAAGGGCATTGACCCCTCACTCGCCTAGGCTTAGCGCCACATAAAGTTCTGCAAGGCCCCGTCAGCACGCTGGCGGGGTTTTGTTTTGCCTGCGGCACTCTTGCGAGGTGCGCTTTATCCGTAACGGTTGATATTTGTTGTTGTTTGTGTAACACCTGTTTCGTATTAGCGGTCATATTGCGGCGTTGTGGAGGGTCAGGTGCCGAAATTCGTCAATCATGAGGAAAAGCGGCGGGAGCTGATTATTGAAGCCATGAATTTAGTGGCTTCAGAAGGCTATGAGGCCACCAGTATGCGCCGTATTGCCGGTGCCGCCGGGTGTACAACCGGAACATTAACGCATTATTTCCCTGACCGGGCGTCTATCCTTATCGCCATGCTACGCTATGTGCATGAGCAGGCGACCAAGCGAATGCAAGACTGCCTAGATGATGAAGCTGCACCGAAAGAACAGCTGACGGCTGTGCTGCGTGAAGCCTTGCCATTGCGTCCTGAAAGTTATCGTGAGTGGCGGGTTTGGCTGGCTTTTTGGGGAGCGGGCAACACAAACCGTAAGCTGGTGGCCGAACATCAGGCGCGCTATCAGGAATGGCATCGCTTGCTGGAACAATTGGTAACAACCGTTATGTCAAAACAGTCTGGCGGGAACCCAAAAACCGTTGCGTTGCACTTGATAGCGCTTGTTGATGGCTTTGGCATCCAAATTGCCATGACGGGCGGCTTCGAAAATGCGATTGCGAAGACCCTGACCCGCGATTGCCTGTCGATCATGCAAAATGTGATTGCCGATTCGGTGTCGCCGGGGCGCGAATTTGGGGCCCCGGGGGCCTGACGTTTTGTCATAAAAGTCCATGATTGCCGCCATTTTCGCAACTGGTTCAAAAATTGACACTATTTTAACAAAACAGACGTTATAAAATTTGCATGGGTTTTTGCGGATGCTATAACCGCGACTGTAAACATTCACTCCCGGTGTCGGGGTAGGTGGGGGCTGCAAAACGGTCGTTTTCGCCCATTATAGCCTGCCGCATCCGTCGCCATGTCTTAAACGCCTTCCCATCAGTGGGCCAAAAGGGGCGCATCAATGAATATCCATGAATATCAAGCCAAAGAGGTGCTGCGTGGCTTCGGCGTATCTGTTGCAACCGGTAAGGTTGCCTATACGCCCGACGAAGCGGTAGCCGCTGCGGAAAGTTTGAACAGTGCCGTCTATGTTGTGAAGGCACAAATCCATGCAGGTGGTCGCGGTAAAGGTGGCGGCGTCAAGGTTGTCAAAACCCTTGATGAAGTCCGTGCCGAAGCAGAACGCATGTTGGGCATGACGCTTGTCACGCACCAAACCGGCCCTGAGGGCAAGTTGGTTCGTAAGGTCTATGTTGAAGAAGGCACCGCCATTGCGCGTGAGCTTTACCTCAGCTTGTTGATCGACCGTGGCAACAGCCGCGTCAGCTTCATTGCGTCAACCGAAGGCGGTATGGACATTGAGGAAGTTGCGGCAAGCACTCCTGAAAAAATCCTGACCATCGACGTTGATCCCGCTGCCGGCATTTCCGGTCATCATGGCCGCCGCATTGCCTATGCGCTGGGTTTGAAGGGCGATGAAGTGAAACAGGGCGTGAAGTTGATCACAGCGATCTACAACGCCTTTGTTGAAACCGATGCCAGCCTGATGGAAATCAATCCGTTGGTTGTGACCGAAGATGGCCAGCTGACCTGCCTTGATGCCAAGGTAAACTTTGATGGCAACTCATTGTTCCGTCATCCTGATCTGGTTGACTTGCGCGACCCTGATGAGGAAGACCCCGCAGAACGTGAAGCTGCCAAGCATGACCTTGCCTATATCAAGCTGGACGGCCAAATCGGCTGCATGGTGAACGGTGCCGGTCTTGCGATGGCAACCATGGACATCATCAAGCTGTATGGCGGCGAACCTGCCAACTTCCTTGATGTCGGTGGCGGTGCCACGAAGGAAAAAGTGACAGAGGCGTTCAAGATCATTCTGTCTGATCCGAATGTGGAAGCCATTTTGGTGAATATCTTTGGTGGGATCATGCGCTGTGACGTGATTGCAGAAGGCGTTGTCGCCGCTGCGCGCGAAGTCAGCCTGTCAGTGCCCTTGGTTGTCCGTCTTGCGGGGACCAATGTGGACCTTGGCAAAAAGATCCTTGAAGAATCCGGTCTGCCCATCGTGTCAGCCGATGATTTGAACGACGCGGCTGAAAAAGTCGTCAAAGCCCAGAAGGAGGCCTGATCCATGTCAGTTCTCGTTAATAAAGACACGAAAGTTATCTGTCAGGGCTTTACCGGCTCGCAAGGGACATTCCACACCGAACAGGCCATTGCCTATGGCACCAAAATGGTTGGTGGTGTGACGCCCGGCAAGGGTGGTTCTGAACATTTGGGTCTGCCCGTGTATGACACGGTTGCAGGTGCCGTTGAAAACACCGGCGCAACCGCGTCTGTGGTTTATGTGCCGCCCCCCTTTGCTGCTGACGCCATTTTGGAAGCCATCGCGGCTGAGCTGGAATTGGTTGTTTGCATTACCGAAGGTGTGCCGGTTATGGACATGGTGAAGGTGAAGCGGGCGCTGTCCGGATCCAACACCCGTCTTGTTGGCCCCAACTGCCCCGGCGTGATCACGCCTGATGAATGCAAGATCGGCATTATGCCCGGTCACATTCACAAGCGCGGCAATGTCGGTATCGTTTCCCGTTCAGGCACCTTGACCTATGAAGCTGTGGCACAGACCACCGCTGCCGGTCTTGGCCAATCAACCTGTATCGGTATTGGCGGTGACCCGGTGAACGGCACCAATTTCATTGATTGCCTAGATATGTTCCTGGGCGATGATGAAACCGAAAGCATCATCATGATCGGTGAAATCGGTGGGTCAGCTGAAGAAGAAGCTGCCGAATTCCTGAAGCAGTCCAAGGTGAAGAAGCCGGTTGTTGGCTTTATCGCCGGGACAACGGCCCCTCCTGGTCGGACAATGGGCCATGCTGGTGCCATTGTGTCCGGCGGCAAGGGCGGTGCTGATGGCAAGATTGATGCGATGAAGTCGGCCGGTATTACCGTGTCTGCCTCTCCCGCCTCATTGGGCACCACATTGGTTGACGTCCTCAAGGGCTGAACCTTTGCGACTTTGGTCGGGTAAACCGCTGGAATTGCTTGCGGATTTACCTGTCCTTTGTCACAGTTGAACTTACATATGTGTCGAGGCGGTTTCGGTCGTCTCGCCACGCTTCTGCAATGTGTCAAATCCGATAAAGACATGGCCGCATAGAAAGAATGCGGATCATATAGGCGGATTTGCAATCGAAGTGGACGAAGACCATGGCAGCAGGCGGTGCAGATAAAAACGCATCTCAAGGACCGGACGATGAGAACGGCCCCGTCGGAAACGATGTGATGGAGGCGACCTCATTCCTATTCGGTGCCAACGCACCTTTCGTTGAGGATTTATACGCCCGCTATTGCGATAATCCGGCCAGCGTTGATCAAAGCTGGGCGGATTTTTTTTCGTCGCTTGATGACGATCCCAAGGCAGTTTTGAAAGAGGCAAAGGGCGCCAGTTGGCAGCGCCCTGATTGGCCCCCCGTTGCGAATGGCGAGTTGGTTTCTGCCCTTGATGGCAATTGGACTGCGCTTGAGGCTGAATTGGGTGACAAGATTGAGGCCCGCGCCAAAGCCGGTGGCGGCTCTATCTCGCAAGAAGAAGTGCGCGAAGCCACATTGGATTCTGTGCGCGCCATCATGATGATCCGCGCCTATCGTATTCGTGGTCATTTGATTGCTGAACTTGACCCCCTGCGCTTGGATGAAGCCCCGTGGCATACCGAGCTGGACCCCAAAACCTATGGTTTCGACAAGGATGATTGGGACCGCCCGATCTTTCTGGATTTCGTGCTTGGTCTTGAAACCGCAACCATTCGTGAAATCATGTATGTGGTCCGCAAAACCTATTGCGGTGCCATCGGTGTGGAATTCATGCACATTTCTGACCCTGAGCAGAAGGCATGGATCCAGCACAAAATTGAAGGCATGGACAAGGATGTTGAATTTACCCAGAACGGTAAAAAGGCCATCCTGAACAAGTTGATCGAGGCTGAAAGCTTCGAAAAATTCCTGAACGTCAAATATACCGGTACCAAGCGTTTCGGCCTTGATGGTGGCGAGGCGCTGATCCCCGCAATGGAAGCGATCATTAAAACCGGTGGTCAAAACGGCGTGAAGGAAATCATTCTGGGCATGCCCCATCGTGGCCGCCTGAATGTGCTGGCCAATGTTTTGCAAAAACCCTATCGCGCGATCTTCCATGAGTTTCGCGGCGGCTCCTCCACCCCTGATCAGGTGCAGGGTTCCGGCGATGTGAAATATCATTTGGGCAGTTCTGCCGATCGTGAGTTTGACGGCAATGAAGTGCATATGTCATTGACCGCCAACCCCTCCCATCTTGAGGCTGTGGACCCGGTCGTCTTGGGCAAGGTCCGTGCCAAGCAGGCGCAGCGCGGTGATGCGACCCGTCAGGAAGTGTTGCCGCTGTTGTTGCATGGTGATGCGGCCTTTGCCGGGCAGGGCATTGTGGCGGAATGTTTTGGTCTGTCGGGGCTGAAAGGCCATCGGACCGGCGGCACGATCCATATTGTTGTGAACAATCAAATCGGCTTTACCACCAGCCCGATTTATTCGCGGTCGTCTCCTTATCCGTCGGACGTGGCAAAGATTGTGCAGGCCCCCATCTTCCATGTGAATGGTGATGACCCCGAAGCGGTGACCCATGTTGCCAAGATTGCAACTGAATTCCGCCAGAAGTTTGGCTGGGACGTTGTGATCGACATGTTCTGTTATCGCCGTCATGGTCATAACGAAGGGGACGAGCCCAGCTTTACCCAACCAATCATGTATAAAAGGATTGGCGGCCACGAAACCGTGCGCAATCTGTATGCCCAACGTCTTGTTGACGAAGGCACGATGACGGCGCAGGAAGTTCAAGAGATGGGCGACGATTTCTGGTCCATGCTGGAACAGGAATTTGAAGCCGGTGACAATTTCAAGGCCAACAAGGCTGACTGGCTTGATGGCCGTTGGTCTGGCCTTGGCCTGCCGGACGATGATGACCGTCGCGGCAAAACCGGTGTTGCCCTTGATAAATTGAAATTGGTCGGCGAACAGCTGGTTCGCATCCCTGACGATTTCAACGCCCATAAAACGATTAAGCGCCTGATGAAGCAAAAGGCTGCGATGTTCGAATCTGGTGAAGGGTTCGACTGGGCAACGGCTGAGGCATTGGCCTTTGGCAGCCTGTTGAAAGAAGGCTTCCCCGTGCGGCTGTCCGGTCAGGATTCAGGGCGCGGCACGTTCAGTCAGCGCCATTCGGTTTTGGTCGATCAGATGACCGAAGAACGTTACGAGCCGTTGAACAATATCAAGGACGGTCAGGCCAAGTATGAAGTGATCGATTCCATGCTGTCCGAAGCTGCCGTTCTTGGCTTTGAATATGGCTATTCACTGGCGGAACCGAATGCCCTTGTGTTGTGGGAGGCGCAGTTCGGTGACTTTGCCAATGGCGCACAGGTGATCATTGATCAATTCGTTGCCGGTGGTGAGATTAAGTGGTTGCGCATGTCCGGTTTGGTCATGCTGTTGCCGCATGGCTATGAAGGGCAGGGGCCTGAACATAGCTCCGCCAAGCCGGAACGTTATCTGCAAATGTGCGCCGAAGATAATATGCAGGTCGCCAATGTGACGACCCCGGCAAACTATTTTCATATCTTGCGTCGCCAGATCCATCGTCAGTTCCGTAAACCGTTGGTGTTGATGACGCCGAAAAGCCTGCTGCGTCACAAGCTGGCCAAGTCTCGTTTGGAAGAAATGGGCCCCGGCACAACATTCCATCGTCTGTTGTGGGATGATGCAGAAATGTATCCCGGCTCCTCTGTCCAGATGAAACCGGATGATGAGATCAAGCGTGTCGTGCTGTGTTCGGGCAAGGTCTATTACGACCTGTTTGAGGAGCGTGAGGCACGCGGGATTGACAATATCCAAATCCAGCGTATCGAACAGCTATACCCGTTCCCCTACAAGTCACTGATTGACGAACTGAAACGCTTCCCCAATGCGGATGTGGTTTGGTGTCAGGAAGAGCCTAAGAATATGGGCTACTGGTTCTTTGTCGATCCGTTGATCGAATGGTGCCTTGAAAAGGCAGAGGCGAAAGTGAACCGCCCCGCCTATGCCGGACGGCCCGCTGCCGCGTCGCCTGCAACGGGGTTGATGTCGAAACATATTGCACAGCAAAAGTCGTTAATCGACGACGCGCTGACGCTTGATTGATTGAATTTTTAGTTGATGGTTGGCGCCGTCAAAGACCGCGCCGCGATCCGGGAAGGAAAATGAAATGGCCGTTGAAATTCGAGTGCCAACCCTGGGTGAATCGGTAACCGAAGCGACCGTGGGCCAATGGTTCAAGGCCGTTGGCGATGCCGTCAAAGCGGACGAGCCGATTTGCGAGCTTGAGACCGATAAGGTCACGCTAGAAGTGCCCGCGCCGTCATCCGGTGTGCTGGTTGAAATTCTTGCCGGTGAAGACGACACGGTAGAGCCTGATGCCTTGTTGGGCATGATTGATGAAACCGCCAGCGCCGCAGCTGGTAGTTCATCAAGTGCGAAGCCTGCTGCTGATCCTGCCCCCGCTGCTGCGCCCACTGCCGCTGCCGCATCGGATGGCCCCAGTAAGCCTGCTGATGCGCCCCATGCCCCATCTGTGCAGCGTGTTGCTGCCGAAGGCGGTATCGATGCCAATCAGATTTCAGGCACAGGCCCCGGTGGTCGTGTAACCAAGGGTGATGCGCTGAACGCCTTGGCCGGCAAGGCTGCCGCTCCCGCTGCAGCAGAAACCGCGCCGCGTGAGGCAGGTCCGCGCGAAGAACGGGTAAAGATGACCCGTCTGCGTCAGACCATTGCGCGTCGTTTGAAAGAGGCGCAGAACTCTGCAGCCATGTTGACCACCTTTAACGAGGTGGATATGGGCAATGTGATGGCCCTGCGCAATGACTATAAGGCTGAGTTTGAGAAGAAGCACGGTGTGCGCCTTGGCTTTATGAGTTTCTTTGTGAAGGCTTGCGTGCAGGCATTGAAAGAAATTCCGGCAGTGAATGCTGAAATTGATGGCAATGAACTCGTCTACAAAAATTACTATGATATCGGTATGGCCGTTGGCACGCCGCAGGGGCTTGTGGTGCCTGTCGTGCGCGATACGGACGAAAAAAGCTTTGCCGGGATCGAAAAGGAAATCGGTGCGCTTGGTAAGAAGGCCCGTGATGGCAAGCTAAGCATGGCTGATTTGCAGGGCGCGACATTCACCATTTCCAATGGCGGTGTGTACGGCTCGCTTATGTCCACGCCGATTTTGAATGCGCCGCAGTCAGGTATTCTTGGTCTGCACAAGATTCAGGAACGGCCTATGGTGGTTGAGGGCGAGATCAAGATCCGTCCGATGATGTATCTGGCCTTGTCCTATGACCATCGTATCATTGACGGGCGGGAGGCTGTGACCTTCCTGGTGCGTGTCAAAGAAAATATTGAATCGCCCGAGCGGCTATTGATTGACCTATAAGTTCAAGGTGACAGGGTTATGAGTGACGAACAATTTGATGTGGTCATCATCGGTGCCGGTCCCGGCGGCTATGTGGCAGCTATTCGCGCGGCCCAACTGGGGCTGAAGGTTGCTTGCGTTGAAAAACGTGACACGTTGGGCGGCACCTGCCTGAATGTTGGTTGCATCCCGTCAAAGGCATTGCTGCACGCAACTGAATTGCTGGAAACAGCCCAACATCAGTTTGCATCGTTCGGCATCAAGACAGGCAAGGTCAGTGTAGATCTGCCCCAGATGATGCAGCACAAATCCGACACCGTTACCGGGCTGACTGACGGCATTGGCTTTCTGTTCAAGAAAAACAAAGTCACGTCAGTTTTCGGCACTGCTAAAATTGATGCACCGGGGCAGGTTTCTGTCACGCTGAATGATGGCGGCGCACAGGTTTTGAAGGCCAAGAATATCGTTATCGCCACGGGGTCTGAGCCTGCCTCCATCCCCGGTGTTGAAATTGACGAAGAACGTATCGTCAGTTCCACCGGCGCGCTTGAGCTATCGTCCATCCCGAAAAAAATGGTGATGATCGGCGCAGGCGTCATTGGCCTTGAAATGGGATCGGTCTGGGCGCGGCTTGGGACCGAAGTGACGGTTGTAGAGTTTTTGGATCGTATTACCCCCGGTATGGACGGGGAAATTTCCAAACAGTTCCAGCGCACGTTGAAAAAACAAGGCATGACCTTCCACCTGTCTACAAAAGTGACGGGCGTTGAAAAGCTGAAAACAAAACTGAAAGTCGATGTTGAACCTGTCGCCGGTGGTGACGGGCAAAGCCTTGATGCCGATGTGGTGTTGGTTGCTGTTGGCCGCCGTCCGTTTACCGATGGGCTTGGCTTGGACACTGTTGGTGTGACCGTTGATGAACGCGGTATGATCCCGACCGATGCGCATTTCAAAACCAATATTGACGGCATTTATGCCATTGGTGATGTGATTACCGGCCCCATGTTGGCCCATAAGGCCGAAGATGAAGGCGTCGCCATCGCCGAACATTTGGCCGGAAAGTGGAGCCATGTGAATTATGATGCGATCCCGTCAGTGGTTTACACGCATCCCGAAGTTGCCTCAGTCGGTATGACGGAAGAGCTATTGAAAGAGGCCGGCATCGCCTATAACAAGGGCAAATTCCCCTTTACCGCCAATGCGCGTGCGAAATCACATCTCGACACAGAAGGCTTCGTAAAGATTCTGGCGTCAAAAGAGACCGACCGTGTCTTGGGTGTCCATATGATTGGTCCCGGCGTGGGTGAATTGATTGGTGAGGCTGTCGTGGCGATGGAACTGGGCGCAAGCGCAGAAGATATCGCCCGGACCTGTCATGCCCATCCCACCATGTCAGAGGCGGTCAAGGAAGCGGCACTAGGCGTTGACGGGCGTATCATTCACGCGTGATACTTCTGCAATCACAATTGCAGGAGCATAATCATGTCGGATGAACAGGACGAACTGAACGAACCTATCGGCGGAAATACCCCTGTCGATGTGGCGGCAACCAAATTGCATCCGCCCAAGGCGTTGCTGACATGGATTGTCGTGGCGGTCGTGTTGGATTTCTTTTTGCCATTGGCAACCTTTGCGTCAGAACTACGCTGGGTCGGTTTTTGTTTGGTTGGGGTTGCATTGGGCCTGTTCGCATGGTCGCTACAAACCTTCAAGCGTGTTGGCACGGATGTGAAAACAACGACGCCTGCTGATAATTTGGCTTCTGACGGTCCCTATGGGATCAGCCGCAATCCGATTTATCTGGCGATGATCACCCTTGGTGTCGGGCTTGGTCTTTTGCTGGGCAATATGTGGCTGTTGATCGGGGCGATTGTGTTCTATGGGCTGATTACCAAATTGGTGATAGAGCCTGAGGAGGCCTATATGGAACGGGCTTTTGGTGACAAATACATCACCTATCGCTGTCGGGTGCGTCGCTGGGTTTAATGTTGTTGGGTTTAGTGCCGTTTCGGCTGTTTGATCAGTCAAGATTTGGCGCGCGGGTGTGCTGCCTTGTAATGGCGCATGACATCACTGTCGGCAACTTCTGTATAACGCTGCGTGGTGCTTAATTGCGCATGGCCCAACAGATCCTGAATCGTTCGTAAATCGCCACCATCTGCCAGCAAGTGCGTGGCAAAGCTGTGGCGTAGGGCATGGGGGGTGGTGCTGTCGGGCAGGCCCAATGCATAGCGCAATGTGCTGATGATTTCCTGTGCCTGACGGGGGTGCAGATTGCCGCCCCTGATGCCACGAAACAGCGGCTGATCGGGCGTTAGAATATGGGGACACAGATCACGATACGTATCTATCGCTTCTGCGACGATGGGCAGGACAGGGACCAACCGTTCCTTGTTGCCCTTCCCCATGATCGTCAGCGGCCCGGGCATTGATCCGCGTGGTGCGGCCCCTTCGGTCAGCGCCAACGCTTCTGACAGGCGCAACCCACAGCCATACAGCAATGTGATCAGGGCCACATCGCGGGCCTGAACCCAGCGGCGCTTGTCTTGTTTGCCAGCCTGATCGATCATGGCGGCTGCGCCCTCGACAGAGACGGGCTTGGGCACTGCATGGGGCAGCTTGGGGCCGCGCACACGGCTTATCGCCCCGTTATCGACCAACCCCTCGCCCTCAAGCCAGCGATGCAGGGTGCGCAGGGCACTTAACGCGCGGGCAAGGCTTGTGCTGCTTAACCCATCCTTGCGGCGCACAGCCAAAAAGGCGCGGAAGTCGGCAACCATCAATGACTGCAACGTGGCGATAGCCACAGGTTCGCCACGGTGGTCATTCACAAAGCGGATAAAGGGGATGACGTCCCGCACATAGGCATTAAGCGTGTGGGGTGACAGGCGGCGTTCGGCCCGCAAATGATGGTGCCAGCGCCCCAATGCGGTCAGCAAGTCTTCGCCAAGCGGCAGGCCCTGATAGGGGTTCGCCAATCTGTCTAGGGTAGATCTAGCCATAGCCGCAGCATACGCACTAATGCGTCGCCAAGAAACTCAATTAGATCAGTGCCCATGCCCGGCTGGAATGTCCCGGCCTGCCCACTGCCGAAAGCCAGCAAACCTGCGGGCGCACCACCTGTTTGGGTTAGGCGCACCAGCGCATCTGATTGTACCATTGGCGCGGCGGGGCCGTAGATCAAATCACGGGCCATAGGGTCGGGGAACAGGGCGGCGTTGACCCCTTCGCCCATCATTTGGTCGATGGTGCCGGGGGGGATGACAAACACGCCCTTGGTCGCTTCGCGCGGCAGGACATTGTCTTCGCCTTCCATCGAAATGGACACCACATCTGTGTCCATAATTTCCGGCCATTCTCCGGTGACGACCTCTAACAACTGACCAAGGCCTTTGGCCTCCATCAGGCGCAGCACAGCCAGATGCGTCCGCTCTGTCACGTTCATATTGTTGCGCGCATTGTCCAGCAGGTCAGCTTTCTGCATCTCCAACATAGACATGTCGAACTTGATGCGTTTCAGCAGCCGTGCCTGAAAGTCGATGATTTCATCATCGTCCTGAAACCGTTCAGGGATAGGATCTTGATCGTCGCTCATGCTCACAGGATGGACTGCCCTGTTTTGGCCCAATCATCCAAAAAGGCGGCAAGCCCCTTATCGGTCAGCGGGTGGCCGGCCAACTGGCGCAAAACGTTCGGCGGCAGGGTGATGACGTCTGCCCCGATCAGGGCTGAATCGCGCACATGCGAAACATGCCGCGCGCTGGCCACCAGAATTTCTGTATCAAGGGCGGGGTAATTGTCATAAACGGCGCGAATTTCTTCGATCAGGCCCATGCCGTCTTCACCGATATCGTCAAGTCGCCCGACAAAGGGCGAGATATAGCTGGCGCCGGCCTTGGCGGCCAATAGCGCCTGCATGGGAGAGAAGCACAAAGTGACATTCACCTCGCGGCCCCAATCCTTTGAAATCACGCGGCAGGCCTTCAGCCCATCCCATGTCAGCGGGACTTTGATTGCCACATTATCGGCAATTTTGGCCAGCACGTCTGCTTCTTTCAGCATGGTGGCAGCGTCTGTTGCGGTGACTTCTGCGGACACGGGGCCGTCCACTACCTGACAGATTTCGCCAACGACTTCCTTGAAATCACGGCCTGTTTTGGCGACCAGTGACGGGTTGGTGGTGACGCCATCCACCATTCCGGTGGCGGCCAAATCGGCAATTGCCTCAATATCAGCGGTATCGACAAAGAATTTCATCATATGCTCCGAACGGATGGTTTTCTTTTCTGTACCAGATCACAACTGATTGGCACAGTAGCGATCATGGAAAAATCCGATTCGGCAGACATTTCATCCGTTACCGTGCTGATCCCGCAACCGCCGGGGCGCGCGTATGATTATGCCTTGCCAGTTGGGTATGAGGATCAGCCGTTGGAACGGGGGCGCATTGTTGATGTGCCTTTGGGCCCGCGCACAATCCGTGCGGTGGTTTGGGGGCCGGGGCAGGGGGATGTTGATCCTGACCGGTTGAAGCCGATTGCGGATGTGCCGGATATTCCCGCCTTTCCCGCATCCTTATGTGATCTGATTGATTGGATTGCCGCCTATACGGTGCAGCCCCCGGGGATCGTATTGCGCTTGGCGATGGCGATGCCCAATCGCTGGCAGGAGCCGAAACCCCAAATCCTGTATGGCGCCACTGGGCAAGAGCCTGACCGCATGACCCCTGCGCGCAAGCGTGTGCTGGCCCAGCTTAACGAAGGGCCGGCCCTGCGCATGGCTGACGTGACCGAAATGGCAGGGGTATCAAGTTCCGTTATTAAGGGGTTGGTCAAACAAGGCGCGGTTGAGGAGATTGTTGCGCATGCACGACCGCCCGCCTTGCCTGACGCTGACCATGACGCGCCGGGCCTGACCGACCATCAGCGTGCCGCCGCCGATGCCCTGTGCGAACATGTAGGCCCGCAGCGGCAGGATGGCTTTTCCGTTTCATTGCTTGAAGGGATTACCGGATCAGGCAAGACCGAAACCTATTTTGAATCTGTCGCGGCCACGTTAAGGGGCGGGGAGCAGGCCCTGATCCTGATGCCTGAGATTGCCTTGACAGCCCAGTTTCTGGATCGGTTTGAAGCGCGCTTCGGCGTTCGGCCACTGGAGTGGCATTCCGACCTGTCGTTGCGGCAGCGCCAACGGGTGTGGAGCGCGGTTGCCTCAGGCCAGCCCTATGTGGTGGTGGGCGCGCGGTCTGCCCTGTTTCTGCCGTTCCAAAATCTGGGGCTGATCATCGTCGATGAAGAACATGAGGGTGCCTATAAGCAGGACGAGGGGGTCACCTATCATGGTCGTGACATGGCGATTGTGCGCGGGCAACTTGGCGCCCATCCCGTTATTCTGGCGTCAGCGACGCCGTCACTTGAAAGTGCATTGAACGCTGCGCGCGGGCGGTATCATCATGTGCAGTTAACCGAACGCTATGGCGAGGCGGTGTTGCCGTCGATCAATCTGCTTGATTTGCGTGAGCATACGCCAGAACCGGGGCAATTCCTGTCACGGTCGCTGGTCCAGCGGGCGGTAGAAACCATTGGCAGGGGGGAGCAGGCGTTGTTCTTCCTGAACCGTCGGGGTTATGCGCCGCTGACCCTGTGCCGGACATGCGGCCACCGCATTCAGTGCAAGGATTGCGATAGCTGGTTGGTGGAGCATCGCTTCCGCCGCAAATTGCAATGTCATCATTGTGGTTATCAGGAACCGGTGCCCCGTGTGTGCCCGTCATGTGAGGCAGAGGACAGCATGGTCCCCATTGGCCCGGGGGTGGAGCGCGTGGCGGAGGAATTGACTGATTTGCTGCCTCAGGCGCGAATCACCGTCCTGTCGAGTGATTTTCTGGCGCGTGACCGGGCGCGACTGGGCCTGACTGACAAGGCGGCAGCGCGTCGATCTATCCGTGAAATGGCACAGGAACGGATCAGGCAGTTTGCTGACGGGGCCTTTGACATCATGATCGGCACGCAGATCGTGGCCAAGGGACATAACTTCCCGAATCTGACCCTTGTAGGGGTTGTGGATGCGGATCTGGGCCTGTCGGGCGGAGACTTGCGGGCCGCAGAACGGACATTTCAGTTGATGACACAGGTTGCCGGACGGGCAGGGCGTGCTGAAAAGCCGGGTCAGGTCTGGCTGCAAAGTTATGATCCTGATCATCCGGTGATGAAGGCGTTGGGCAGTGGGGACGCGCAGGCGTTTCAGATGATTGATGCGCAGGAACGCCAACAACTGGGGATGCCGCCCTTTGGCCGCTTGGCGGGGCTGTTGTTGACCGGGCCTGACCGGGGGCGTGTGGAAGACGCGGCGCGGGAGATGGCGCGCGCTGCCCCAAGGGGACAGGGTATTAGCCTGTTTGGCCCGGCAGAGGCACCCATTGCCATGATTCGCGGCCGCTATCGGATGCGTCTTTTGCTGAAAACGACATTGGATATTCGTATTCAACCGCTATTGGCGACTTGGGTTGCGGCGGTTAAGCTGCCATCCAATGTGCGGCTGCAAATTGATGTTGATCCGCATGATTTTATGTGATTTGGGGGCGGTTTTGGAACAAAGAATCAGTGTGGTTACGCTTGGCGTAACTGATATGAAACGATCAATTTCATTTTATGAATCAATGTGTTGGGAAAAATCCGCAGGCGATGGTGAGGCTGTTGCCTTTTTCCAGATGCCCGGCTTGGTCTTTGGGTTATACGGCATGGCTGATTTGGCCGAAGATGCCGGGCAGGCCCGCAATGAAACCCCCGGTTTCGGCGGTATGGCGGTTGCCCATAATGTTGCCAGCAAGGCAGAAGTTGACCGGATACTGGCCAAGGCGGTCACTTGTGGTGCGGTGATAACACGGGCTGCTGAGGATCAATTTTGGGGTGGTTATTCCGGTTATTTTGCTGATCCTGATGGTCACGCGTGGGAGATTGCGTGGAATCCCCATTGGCAGATCACGGCGGATGGGCAAACCCGCATGGGGACCGACTGATCGGGGCGCTGAATTATTGGTGAAATCCGCGGAAATCACAGGGTTTTTGTGACAATGGGTTTTATCATTCCAAAATTTGCGGCAAAGCGGCGCAGCACCTATGGTCGCCTTGCCGATTCTTGTTTTCACATGGTAGGTCAGGTGCGGTTTTCGGGACATGCCTGTGTCTTACTGGCGTGACCTGATTATCGACCTCACGACTGTGTCGGATTGGCCCTCACTAATGATAGGGTGCCCCGGCATGTAATTGCTTGTGTCTGGCAGGATCAGTTGATCCATTGGCACAGGCGTAAGCCTTTCACGGTGCGCGTGTCTAGCGTATCGGGATCAGAAATCAGGGTTGAACAAATCGTGGCGAGCGAAACTTCATTTGCTGGTGTCCGGGTGACGGGTCTTGCCGGCCGGTACGCGACAGCATTGTTTGAGCTAGCACTCGAAGAGGGTGCGCTTGATGCCGTGGCAGCAGATCTTCAAAGCTTGAAGACACTTCTGTCAGAAAGTGACGACTTCACCGCGATGGTGCGTTCTCCGATTTTGAGCCGTTCACAACAGGAAGCTGTTATGGACGCGATCCTTGCGAAAGGTAGCGCCAACAAGATCACCAGTAATTTTGCCGGTCTGCTTGCAAAGAAGCGCCGGCTTTTTGCTTTGGGTGACATTATTAAGGCATTTGCAACCCTTCACGCCGCCCATAAGGGTGAAGTTGAAGCGGATGTGGTTTCGGCAGCGCCGTTAAGCGAGCAACAGCTCGGGGCGTTGAAGGATCAGTTGCGGTCTGCAATGGGCCGTGAGATCCAGGTGAATGTGAGTGTGGATGAGGCGCTTATCGGCGGTCTGATCCTGAAAGTCGGATCACGCATGATTGATGCGTCTCTGGCCACTCGTTTATCAAATCTTGAACGCACGATGAAAGAGGTTGGCTGATGGATATTCAGGCCGCAGAAATCTCCTCAATCCTGAAAGATCAGATTAAGAATTTCGGGGAAGAGGCAGAAGTCTCAGAAGTGGGTCAGGTTCTGTCCGTAGGTGATGGTATCGCCCGCGTATATGGGCTCGACTCAGTCCAAGCTGGTGAAATGGTTGATTTTCCCGGCGGTGTGAAGGGCATGGCCCTGAACCTCGAAGACGATAATGTCGGTGTGGTTATCTTTGGTGATGACCGCGGCATTAAAGAGGGTGACACCGTTAAGCGTACCCAGACCATCGTTGACGTGCCGGTTGGCCGTGGCCTGCTGGGCCGCGTTGTTGACGCGCTGGGTAACCCGATCGACGGCAAAGGCCCGATCGAAGACGTCACACGCTCTCGTGTTGAAGTGAAAGCACCGGGTATTATCCCCCGTAAATCAGTGCATGAGCCGATGCAGACCGGCATTAAGGCCATTGACGCCTTGATCCCGATTGGCCGTGGCCAGCGTGAGCTGATTATTGGTGACCGCCAGACCGGTAAAACGGCTGTGGCGATTGACAGTATCCTGAACCAAAAAGGCATTAACGCCGGTGATGACGAAAGCAAGAAGCTTTACTGCGTCTATGTTGCCGTCGGCCAAAAGCGTTCAACTGTTGCCCAGATCGTTAAGACACTGGAAGACATGGGCGCCATGGAATATTCCATCGTTGTCGCAAGTACCGCGTCAGAGCCTGCACCCCTGCAGTTCCTGGCACCGTATACCGGCGCAACAATGGGTGAATTCTTCCGTGACAATGGCATGCATTCACTGATCATTTATGATGATCTGTCCAAGCAGGCTGTTGCGTATCGTCAGATGTCACTGCTGCTTCGCCGTCCGCCAGGACGTGAAGCGTATCCCGGTGACGTGTTCTACCTTCATAGCCGCCTGCTAGAGCGTGCCGCGAAGATGAATGATGATCACGGTGCAGGGTCCATGACCGCGTTGCCTATCATTGAAACACAGGCCAATGACGTGTCAGCCTATATTCCGACCAACGTGATTTCTATTACCGATGGTCAGATCTTCCTTGAAACCGACCTGTTCTATTCAGGTGTGCGTCCGGCGTTGAACGTTGGTCTGTCAGTGTCCCGTGTGGGTTCTGCTGCGCAGTTGAAAGCCATGAAACAGGTTGCCGGTACCATTAAGCTGGAACTTGCACAGTTCCGCGAAATGGAAGCCTTCGCCCAATTCGGTTCCGATCTTGACGCCGCAACACAGGCATTGCTTGCCCGTGGTCAGCGTTTGACGGAACTGTTGAAGCAGGGTCAGTATTCACCGCTGACAGTGGCCGAACAGGTCGTGTCAATCTACTCAGGTGTGAACGGTTATCTTGACGGCATCGCCGTTGATGATGTGCGCCGCTTTGAAACTGACCTTCTGGTTCACGCTAACTCCGAACATAAGGCCCTGCTTGATCAGATTACGGCTGAGCAGAAGCTGACGGACGAAAGCGAAGCGAAGTTGAAGGACATGATTGGTAATTTTGCCAAGTCATTTGCCTAAGATGCGATAAGGGGGCGTCGTCCAGTTGGGCGACGCGCTACCTGAAAGCAAAGGATGTGAGGACCAATGGCGTCTCTCAAAGAGCTGAAAAATCGGATCTCGTCGGTTAAGTCGACGCAAAAGATCACGAAGGCCATGCAGATGGTTGCCGCGGCGAAGCTTCGCCGTGCGCAGGAAGCAGCTGAATCCGCCCGCCCATACGCTGAGCGTATGGAAGGTGTGTTGGGTTCGTTGGCTGCTTCCATGATCGGCACGCCCGGTGCACCGGCCCTGTTGGCTGGCACCGGTTCCGATCAGACCCACCTTCTGATTGTGGCAACCGCTGAACGCGGTCTGTGTGGTGCGTTTAACGCCAATATCGCCAAGATGGCTCGTCAAACTGCTGCTGAACTGACAGCACAGGGCAAGACGGTCAAAATCCTGTGCGTGGGCCGCAAGGGTGCAACTGCCCTGCGCCGCGAATGGGGTGACAATTTCATTGGCGAGATTGACTTCCAGGGCGTTCGTGCAATTGGGTTTGCACAGGCACAGGAAGTGACAGAAAAAGTACTTGGCATGTTTGAAGATGGCGAATTTGATGTCGCTACCTTGTTCTATGCCCATTTCAAATCAGTGATTTCGCAAGTGTCAACGGCACAGCAGATCATCCCGGCGCAGTTCGATGCGTCAGATGAAGCCGCTGGTCCTGACCTTAAAGGCGCGGTCTATGATTATGAACCCGACGAAGAAGCCATTTTGGCCGATTTGTTGCCGCGCAATGTCTCCGTTCAGATCCTGAAGGGTCTGCTAGAAAATGCTGCATCTGAACAAGGTGCCCGCATGGCGGCGATGGACAATGCAACCCGGAATGCGGGCGAGATGATCGACAAGCTGACGATCACCTATAACCGCACCCGTCAGGCACAGATTACCAAAGAATTGATTGAAATTATTTCCGGTGCTGAAGCGCTGTAAGCGCTGATAGCTGGAACATAGGAAGCCCGGACAAGAGGATTAAAGCCATGAGCACCGCCCTCAAAGGTCGCATCACACAGATCATCGGCGCTGTTGTCGATGTCCAGTTTGAAGACCATCTGCCCCAGATCCTGAATGCGCTAGAAACGCAAAATCAGGGCCAGAGCCTTATTTTGGAAGTCGCCCAGCATTTGGGTGAAAACACGGTCCGCACGATCGCCATGGACTCCACCGACGGCTGTGTCCGTGGTCAGGAAGTGGTCGACACAGGCGACAGCATTCAGGTCCCCGTGGGCCGCGAAACGCTTGGCCGTATTGTGAACGTTGTCGGTGACCCGATTGACGAACGCGGCCCCGTTGGCGCGTCCGACACATGGTCTATTCACCGTCAGGCACCTGCCTTTTCTGAACAGTCAACCGAATCTGAAGTGCTGGTTACCGGCATTAAGGTTGTGGACCTGATCGCCCCTTACGCTAAGGGTGGTAAAATTGGTCTGTTCGGTGGTGCCGGTGTTGGCAAGACCGTTCTTATTCAGGAACTGATTAACAACGTGGCCAAGGGCCATGGTGGTTTCTCAGTCTTCGCTGGTGTGGGTGAGCGTACTCGTGAGGGTAACGACCTTTACCACGAAATGATCGAATCAGGTGTTATCAACCTTGATGGCGACGACTCCAAAGTGGCGCTGGTCTATGGCCAGATGAACGAGCCGCCCGGAGCGCGTGCCCGTGTTGCCCTGACCGGTTTGACAATGGCGGAATATTTCCGTGACCAGGAAGGCCAGGACGTTCTGTTCTTCGTTGATAACATCTTCCGCTTTACACAGGCCGGTTCTGAGGTGTCAGCGCTTCTGGGTCGTATCCCGTCAGCTGTGGGCTATCAGCCGACACTGGCTACCGACATGGGTACCCTGCAGGAACGTATTACCACAACGAACAAGGGTTCAATTACATCAGTGCAGGCCATTTACGTGCCCGCCGATGACTTGACTGACCCGGCACCTGCAACATCATTTGCTCACTTGGATGCAACGACCGTGTTGAACCGTGCGATCTCGGAAAAGGGTATCTACCCTGCCGTTGACCCGCTTGATTCAACCTCACGTATCCTTGATCCGCGCATTCTGGGTGAAGATCACTACAACACCGCCCGTGAAGTGCAGCGTTTGCTGCAGCGTTACAAGGGTCTGCAGGACATCATCGCCATTCTGGGTATGGACGAGCTTTCTGAAGAAGATAAGCTGGTTGTTGCCCGCGCTCGTAAGCTTGAACGCTTCATGTCTCAGCCGTTCCATGTGGCTGAAATCTTCACCAACACACCTGGTGTGTTTGTGGAACTTGAAGACACGGTTAAGGGCTTTAAAGCAATTTGCGATGGCGAATATGATCACCTGCCCGAAGCTGCCTTCCTGATGGTTGGTACAATTGAGCAGGCTGTTGAAAAAGCCGAACGTCTTGCAAAAGACGCTGCCTAAACACTCTAACGAAGCGGAGATCGTCTGATGACGAACAATCTGCAATTTGATCTGGTTAGCCCTGAGCGGCAGCTTCTTTCCGAAACGGTCGAAATGGTCGTTGTTCCGGGTATGGAAGGTGACTTCGGCGTGCTGGTTGATCATGCGCCCTTCATCTCAACCTTGCGCCCCGGCGTATTGGTTGTGACCCGTGAAGGTGGTGCAGAGGAGCGGATCTTTGTACGCGGCGGTTTTGCCGATGTGACACCGTCCGGTCTGACTGTGTTGGCAGAAGATGCAGTTGCGGTCAGCGATATTGACCGTGCTGATCTTGATCAGCGCATCAAAGATGCCAGCGAAGATGTGGCGGACGCATCGTCTGATGACGCCCGTATGAAAGCGCAGGCCCATCTTGATGCCCTGAAGGAGCTGCAAGCAGCCGCCTAACGCTTTGAAATAAATCGATAAACGGGGCTGATGGTTTGACTGTCAGCTCCGTTTTTTTTGGGCTATGCTGTCCGTCAGTTGCCCGTTCGGGCCACTTTATCAACCGCCCGTTGGGCATTATTGCAGTTGTAAGGAGCCGTCATGGGCCATTGGAAGCTGGATGACATCAAATGGGATCAGTTCAACGCTGATGCTGTTGATCTGCGTCTGCTGGAATTGGTCAAGGCGGCGTCATTGGTTGAGGCGAATAGCGGTGATTACGTCACCTATCTGAACCGCGTATTCAATAATGATGCGCGGGTGAAGGCGGCGTTTGAGCAATGGGGTGTTGAGGAAATACAGCACGGCCAGGCCTTGGGCCGCTGGGCTGAGATGGCCGACCCGTCATTCAGTTTTGAAAGGGCGCTGTCGGATTTCCGCCAAAACTATTCCCTGCCGCTTGATGCCGATGAATCTGTGCGTGGCTCCCGCACGGGGGAACTTGTGTCCCGCTGTGTGATCGAAAGCGGCACGTCGTCATTCTATACCGCGATTAAGGATGGTACGGATGAACCCGTGCTGAAACAAATCGCCGGGCATATCGCAGCTGACGAGTTTCGCCATTATGCCCTGTTCCTGACGAAACTGCAGACGTTCGAGGCTGATGAACGTGTCACCCTGATGGACCGGGTCAAGGTTGCCATTGGCCGCCTGCGCGAAACTGAGGATGACGAACTGGCAATGGCCTATTACTGCGCCAATCATATTGGTGCCGGTATTGCCTATGACCGTGAGGCGAATTGGGCTGCCTATGAGGGCCGCGCGCTGGACTATTATCAACAGCGCCACATTTTGCGGGCAACATCCATGATGGTGAAGGCAATGGGCCTGCATCCCCACGGCTGGTTTGCCAATTTCATGGGTAAGGTCACATGGGCCGGGTTCCGTGCCAAACGCTGGCAGCACCAACGTGCCGCCGGGCAAGAACAGCAGGCTATTGCAGCCTAGCGCCGGATTACATCAACGTGCAGCAAAACCAGCAAAGGCACCGGCGACAGTTTGGTATAGGTCGCGTTTGAATGGCACAATCAGGTCCGGCATATGGTGCAGGGGCTTCCACTGCCATTCATTGAACTCAGGATGTTCGGTTTCAATATTGATGTCGGCATCCGTGCCTGTGAAGCGCAGGGCGAACCATTTCTGTTTTTGCCCGCGATAGCGGCCCTTCCAAACCGAATTGGCTAGATTTGCGGGCAGGTCATAGGATAACCACCCATCGATCTGGCCGATGATTTCTGCTTTTTCAGTGCCGATTTCTTCGCCTAGCTCGCGAAAGGCTGCGACTTGGGCGTCCTCGCCCTCGTCAATGCCGCCTTGGGGCATTTGCCAGGCGTCCAGACGGCTGTCGATACGTTTGGCCGCAAAGACCAACCCCGCATCATTAAACAGGGCCATGCCGACGCAGGGGCGGTAGGGGCGGTCAAAAAATCCGTCAGGATAGGCGGTTTCGTCAGTCATAATCGGTTACTGCTTTTTCATTGGACTAATGGTCCAGCCTGCGCGTCTGGCGCGGGCGACCCAATTCGATAACTCATCCTGCCCGTCGGGGGTCAGTGCGGTGGCCAATTGCTCATGCTTTGGTGTGTCGCGGTCGCCATAGTCAGGTTGCGGCAGGGTAGCGGCAGTTTCGCCCAATGTGCCGATTTGAATAAGGTCGATCTGCACCATGTCCGCCCATGTTTTTTCCCGCGCCATCAAGGGGCCGTTCGACCCAACAAGCACAAGGCCGCGTTCGGCTATCATATCCATTGCGGCCAGCATAAGGGGTTCGCGATTGGCCAATGGGTTATGCCAATAAAGTTTTACACCATCGATCAGGGTATGTTCGTCAAGCAGGGCTTGCAGTCGGGCCAGATTGTCTTGATCAGACAAGGATGGCGTCATCAGCGCGGGGTGTGTGTCTTCTTCTGTAACAGGGAAGGCGACCAAAACGCTGTGCCCCAGATGACGGGCGAATGTCACATAATCTGTCAGCCGCTCATTCGTTGCCGAGACAACCAATGTCAGCCCCTTGGGCAATAACACCAGTTCATCGACTGACGCGTGTTTGTCCGTGACGACCAATTGCAACAGGTGCTGTGCAGGGGGCGGTGGCGGCGATGTGTCTGCAACAACGGGTGCGTTGTCCGCTGGGGTTACGTTGTCCGCTGGGGTTGCTTGCGCGTCATTGATCGCCGATGTGTGATCTGTTTCGGGTACTGGATTAGCCGCAGGCTGGTGGGCAGCGACAGGAGCGGGACTTTGTGGTTGTTCTGCAAGGGGCGGGGTGTCGATACTGGACGGCGTGGGCGCGGTGGGTTGCTCAACCTGCTCAACCTGTTCCACTGGTGTGTCTTCACCGGCCAGCGCAGCATCGGCTGACTGGGGCAGGTTCAGCCGCAGCTGTTGCTTTACTGAGGGGGCTGCATTTGCGGTCTGCAAGGGCTGCTGCGCGGCCCATAGGGCAGCACCGCCCAACCCGGCAAGGAAGACGACACAAAGCGCAACAGCGGCGCGAAGCACATGCCGTTCCCAGCGTGGGCCATGTGAATAAATCGGGTCCACTGGGGTTTTCGCCTATTCGGTTTCGGAACTATCTGCGGGATCGGCGTCAGATGCTTCATCAGCCGCCTCATCTGCCGCTTCACCTGCGGCGGGGTCTTCATCTGCGCTTTCAGGTGCCTTGGCAATCATCTCAAAATCAAGGGCGGAGCCAGGCTCCAACCCACGCAACATGGACAGGGCGTAATCCAGCTGGAAGTCCTGTTCGTCACCAATGCTGATAGGATAGACAACACCATCGGATTGGCGCGGTTCTTCACCTTCACCATCGACTGAAAGGTGATTGCGCAGGGCCGCTTCGCCACGCTGCTTTTCGATCAGCACCTTCTTGGCTTCCGGGTCCAGCGGTTGGCTGGCAACTTCAATATCGGGCCAAATACCCTTGGCCTGAATGGTGCGCCCTGATGGCGTGTAATAGCGCGCGGTGGTCAGGCGGATCGCACCTTGGCTGCCCAACGGGATGATGGTCTGCACAGACCCTTTGCCAAAGGAACGCATGCCCATCACCACTGCACGACGATGGTCCTGCAACGCCCCCGCAACAATTTCAGAGGCGGAGGCAGAGCCGCCATTGATTAAAACAATGATCGGCTTGCCATCAATCATATCGCCGCGATTGGCGTTGAAACGTTGAATGTCGCGGGCGTGACGGCCACGGGTGGACACGATTTCGCCGCGTTCCAAGAATGCATCTGACACACCGATGGCCTGGTCCAGCAGCCCGCCGGGATTGTTGCGCAGATCAAGGACATAGCCCTTCAACTTGTCGCCCAAATCATTGTCAAATTCCTTGATGGCCTTTTCAATGCCGGGCAGGGTTTGTTCATTGAATGAGGTGACGCGGATATAACCGACATCATCGCCTTCGACATGATAGCGGACAGAGCGGATTTTGATCTTGTCGCGAACAAGGATGACGTCGAATGGTTTTTTGCCTTCGCGGGCAATCGTTACGGTCAGTGATGTGCTGACCGGGCCGCGCATTTTTTCAACAGCTTCTGAAAGTGTCAGCCCCAACACGGTTTCGCCATCAAGATGGGTGATGTAATCACCGCTTTTCAATCCTGCGCGCATGGCCGGGGTGTCGTCGATGGGCGACACAACTTTGACAAAGCCTTCTTCCATTGTGACTTCAATGCCAAGGCCGCCAAACTCACCGCGTGTTTGGATTTGCATGTCGCGGTAATTTTTCGGGTTCATATAGCTCGAATGGGGATCAAGGCTTTGCAACATGCCGTTGATTGCCGCTTCGATAATTTCGGGGTCTTCGACCTCCTCAACATAATCCTCGCGCACCCGCTCAAACACATCGCCAAACAGGTTCAACTGGCGATAGGTTTCCGAATTGGCAGCTTCGGCCCCGACAAAGGGGCGCGACATGGCCATGCCGGCCAAAAAGGCGCCGACAATCATTGCGGTGATGAGGCTTATACGCATAAGCGGTTTTCTTTCCTAATTGCCGTCCAAGAATTTGAACAGCCAAGTATTATAGCAATCCGGCAAAACGCCGTTCTTCCCGGCTGAACCAATAGGCCGGATTGATGGGTTTGCCGTCCCGTCTGATTTCAACATAAAGTAGGGGGGATTGCCCCTGTTTTGTTGAATTTGACCAATCAGTATGGCGGGATTGCGGCGATACATTACCAATTGGCTCGCCCGCCAACAAGGTCTGGCCCAAGGTCACGTCAATTTGCGCCAATCCGGCGATAAGTATGTGATATCCTTGGCCAACATTGATGATCACCAGACCACCCATTGACCGGAAAGGGCCAGAATAGACCACTTTTCCCGGTGCGCTGGCGGTAACCTGCGCCCCCGGTGCAATGGCAAGGCTGATCCCTTCTTGCGCGGCGGCACCACGATAGGGCCGCGTGCCATAACCAACCATTAATCGTCCCCGTGCGGGAAGGCGCAATTTGCCCTTTTGGGCGGCGAAATCACCGCGATAGGACAGGGCTTCACGCGTGACGTTGACGGGTTGGCTTTCAGCTGCCCTTGATGCTTGTGCCGTGGTCGTTTGTGATGCGGGCTTGATTTTCATGCTGCGCAAATGGGGGCGCGGACCTGAGGGGGCGCTGGCGTTAAGGCTGCGCAGATTGGGGCGATTGGCCCGCGCTGTCGCTTTTTGCTGCTTGGTCTGCTCAATCTTTTTCAGCAGGTCTTCCAGATCGCGGGCCTCATGGCGCAGGGCATTGACCTTGGCTGTTGTTTTTTCCAACGATTTGGTCAGCTCATGTTGTGCGGATTTCTGCTTGTCCATCAGGCGGGCAAGGGTCGCGCGTTTGTCGCTCAGAACTGATTGGCTGCTTGCCAGTTTTTGCTGGGCTTCTTCCTGTACGGATTTTTCGCGAGACAGGGCGGTCAATTCCTTGGCGATTTCAGCCGCCTGCAATTCGATGCTGGGCACGATTTGGCGCATCACGGCGGCGGCACGAACGCGATTGATCAGCGGATCGCTATCATCAAGTTCTACGGTACCGGGCCGCCGGGTCAATCGGGTCAGGGCCGCGATGGTCGTCTGCTTGTCAGATTCCTGCTCGTTCAGGGCGTCTTCCTTGGCAGCGATGGATCGGTCGAGTTCTGCCAACAGGGTGTCAATTTTGTTGCTGCGTTGCTCAATCTCTTGCACCTGCCGGGCAATCACAACCAACTTGGCAGACAGACTGGCGCTGTTTTTTTCTGTTGATTGCTTTTGATTTTGCAGGGCCGCGATTTCGCTATCTGCTGCTGCCAATTCGGTTTTGATGGTGGCAAGCCGCGATTGTGGCGCATCGGCTTGCCCGGCGGCAGGCGGGATCGACAGGCCCGGCGCAACGCCAATACCGACGAGCAGGCCGATCATCCAACCAGTGAGCCGAGCTGTGCGCTGTGGCCTCATCAGTTGTTAGGCAACGGCTGAGGATTGGCTGTCATTGCTGCCGCCTTGGGATTTGGCAGCGACGACCAGATCGGTGCCCGTCATTTCGTCAGGCTGGTTCATCCCCATCAGGCCCAAAACCGTTGGGGCGATGTCGGCCAGCTTGCCATCCTTCAATGCGGCATCAGCCTTGTTGACCAGGATCAACGGCACCTTGAAACTGGTATGGGCTGTGTGCGGATTGTCAGTTGACGGGTCACGCATTTGTTCCACATTGCCGTGGTCAGCGGTGATTAACATGCTGCCACCAACTTGCGTCACAGCCTGTGTCAGGCGACCAACACAAGTGTCGATGGTTTCGACAGCCTTGATCGCCGCTTCCATAATGCCCGTGTGTCCAACCATGTCGGGATTGGCATAGTTCACCACGATAAAGTCATGCTTGCCGCTGGTAATCTCTTCAACCAAACGATCGGTCACTTCATGTGCTGACATTTCAGGCTGCAGGTCATAGGTCGCGACCTTGGGACTGGGGATCAAAATGCGTTCTTCGCCATCAAAGTTTTCCTCACGGCCACCATTAAAGAAAAAAGTGACGTGGGCATATTTCTCGGTTTCGGCAATGTGCAGTTGGGTTTTGCCATTGTCAGCCAAATAGGCACCCAACACATTGTTCAGCCTTTCTGGGGGGAACATGGCGGCGACGTCTGCTGCCAGCGCGGCGGAATATTCCACCATGCCAACGGTGCCGATCAGTTTGGGCTGGCGCGTGCGGGCAAAGCCGTCAAAGGCAATGTCAGTCAGGGCGGTCAGGATTTCGCGCGCACGGTCGGCACGGAAATTTGCCATGATTACCGCATCGCCATCCTTCATCCCGTCATAGCCATTGATGCCGATAGGATTGACGAATTCATCTGTGATGTCAGCGGCATAACTTTGCTCAATCGCCTGTGCTGCGCTGGGCACGCTGGTGCCGCCCTCGGTCAGAACCTTATAGGCCTTTTCAACACGGTCCCACCGCTTGTCACGGTCCATGGCATAGAAGCGGCCAGATAGGGTGGCGATGGCGCAATTGTCCAGACCGGCAATGTCCCGTTCAAACTTTGCAATAAACTCAGCCGCGCTTTTTGGCGGGGTGTCGCGGCCATCAAGAAAGGCATGGACGGCAACACGTAGCCCTTGTGCGACCAGAATTTTGCACATGGCAACCATGTGATCCTGATGGGAATGGACGCCGCCTGGCGACATCAGCCCCATCAGATGAACGGTCCCGGTTCCATCCTGCTTTGCCTTGGTGAGCAGATCGGTCAAGATTTGATTGTCGGCCAGTGTGCCGGTCTCAATCGCCTCATCAATGCGGGGCAGATCTTGCAAAACCACCCGGCCAGAGCCAAGGTTCATATGCCCCACTTCTGAGTTACCCATTTGCCCGTCAGGCAGGCCCACATGACGCCCTGATGTGTCGAGCGTGGCAAAGGGCATGTCCGCCAACAGGCGGTCATAATTGGGGGTGTTGGCACGCGCAATCGCACTGGAGGGGGAGGTCGGCTGGTGACCCCATCCGTCAAGAATGCAAAGGACAGTCGGTATGCGTTTGGTTTGATGCGCGCTCATGAACAAAACTCGTCTGAAATTACAGCAATTTAGGGGCCAAATTGCCGTGATTCAGGGCAAAAAACAAGCGCCCTCTTGGTCGCGCCGTTGGGCGTCAGGGTAACGGTGGCGGGCCGATTGTTTCACGGGAAACAATTTCAACTGATTGATCCTAAAGGCTAATCCCTGTGATAGGGGTGCCCGGCCAATATTGTGGCGGCCCGGTATAGCTGTTCTGCCAACACGGTGCGGGCCAGCATATGGGGCAGGGTCATGCGCCCGAAACTCAACACAAGGTCCGCTTCGGCCCGTACATCGGGGGCCAACCCATCAGCGCCGCCGATCAAGAAGCTGGCATGGCGGACGCCCTGATCCTGGAATTTTTCCAGCCTGGTGGCAAGTTCACGCGAGGATAAGGTCTTGCCGCGTTCATCCATGCAGATGGTGACGCTGCCTTCAGGGCGCATGGCGCGCAGCAAGTCCGCCTCCGCCTGTTTCAGCTGTTCACCACCAAGGCCCTTTTTGGCATCGGCTTCGCGGATATGCAGCGGCCCGATTGAGCCTATGGCCGGCTTGTTCCCCTTGGTGCCAAGGCGGGATTGGTAATCCTTGATCAGGGTCAGTTCAGGCCCTGCCTTTAGCCGCCCGATGGCCAGAATGTGCAGGTCCATGACGTGTGGTCAATCTTCGGCGCTGTCTTCTGCACGATCATCGGCATTGTCTTCATCAGACGGGCTGACTGACCATAGCCGTTCAATCTTATAGAATTCGCGCACTTCGGGGCGGAACAGATGCACGATCACATCACCTGTATCGACAACGATCCAATCGCCGGTCTGTTTGCCGTCAATTTTCGGCACGCCGAAGCCGGCATCCTTCAACCGTTCAGACAATTTGGCAGTCATTGCCATGACCTGACGAGATGACCGGCCAGAAGCCACGACCATATAATCGGCAATGCTTGTCTTGCCGTTCAGGTCAATGGTGACAATGTCTTCACCCTTGTCATCATCAAGCGAGGTTTCAATGAGCGTGAGCAATTTGGCAACGATTTCCCGCCCGGATTGGGCTTGGGTGGCGTCACTATTTTCCGGTTTTGCGATCAGGGTCGCATCCTCCTGAAGGGGGCCCACATCATCGGGGGCCAGTGTTTCTAATCATAAAGCGGTTCGATTGGGGCATCAAGGCCAGTCGCCACGGTCCCGAATTGCAGTTGAACTTAAGGGGCTTAGCGGGCCACTTAAAAAGGCCCAAGCGGGTGCAGCGGTGTTGCCGATGCGCGACCAGTCCCGTTCGTTCAGCCGGTAACGGGCAAATTGTTGCGCGGCCGGGCTGGCAAGGGCACGCGTGGCATTGCCGGGGCGATCAATCACGGCAATGGGAACGGTCCGCATGATCTGTTGCCAATTGCGCCAGTGGTGAAAGCCCGCCAGATTGTCAGCCCCCATCAGCCAGACAAAGCGGTGATTGGGGTGCGCACGTTGCAGGGCGCGCAACGTATCGATTGTATAGCTGGTGTGATGACGTTGTTCAAAATCAGACACACGAATACGGGGATGACGCGCGGCGGCAACGGCCTGATCAAGGCGCTGGTCATAATCAGCGGTTTGAGATGCGTCTTTTAGCGGATTTTGCGGGCTGACCAGCCACCATACCTGATCAAGACCAAGCCGGGCCAACGCCATTTTTGAAATATGGCGATGCCCTTCATGGGCGGGGTTGAATGACCCGCCAAGCAGTCCGATCTTGCGTATGTGCGTTCCCATCAGCCTGTCACTTATGGCCGTGTCTGACCGGTGCCGCGCACGACATATTTGAAGCTGGTCAATTGTTCCAACCCGACAGGGCCGCGGGCATGAATGCGCCCGGTTGAAATGCCGATTTCTGCGCCAAAGCCAAATTCGCCCCCATCTGCATACTGCGTTGAGGCATTGTGCAACACGATGGAGGAATCGATTTGTGCCAAAAACTTGTCAGCGGCCCCTGCATCATCAGTGACGATTGAATCGGTGTGCGCGCTGCCATAACCATTGATGTGGGCAATCGCCTCATCAATCCCATCCACTGTTTTGATAGAGACGATGGGTTCAAGATATTCGGTCACCCAATCATCTTCTGTGGCGGGGATCACGCGGTCATTCACTTGCTGCACCAGTTCGTCGCCGCGCACCTCGCAGCCTGCGGTTTGCAAGCGCACGACAATGGGGGCCAGATGCGTGTCAGCAACGGCGCGATCGATCAAAACTGTTTCGGCTGCACCGCAAATTGAAGTGCGGCGCATCTTGGCATTGAAGACAATATCTTCAGCCATTTGGGCATCGGCACCCCTGTCCACATAGACGTGGCACAGGCCTTCAAGATGGGCGAAAACAGGCACGCGGGCCTCTGCCTGCACGCGGGCAATCAGGCTTTTGCCGCCACGGGGCACGATAATATCGATGGCGCTATCAAGGCCGCCCAGCATGGCGCCGACCGCAGCGCGATCAGTAGTGGGAACCATTTGAATAGCGGTTTCAGGCAGGTCGGCGGCAGTCAAACCGTTTACCAAACATTGATGGATCGCACGACTGGAATGATAGCTTTCAGAACCGCCGCGCAAAATAACGGCGTTCCCAGCCTTCAAACCCAACGCGCCTGCATCAGCGGTCACATTGGGGCGGCTTTCATAAATGATACCAATCACGCCCAAGGGCACGCGGATACGCTGAAACTTCAGGCCATTGGGGCGTTCCCAATCTGCCATAACTTCGCCGACGGGATCGGGCAGGGTTGCCACCGCTTCAAGCCCGGCGGCGATGCCCTCAATACGATCTTCGTCAAGGGCCAGCCGATCCAACATGGCGGCACTGATGCCCTTTTCTTCGGCAGCTTCCATGTCCTTGGTGTTGGCGAGCAAGATGGCACTCGCATGGGCGCGCATGTCTGCGGCGGCTGCCAACAGCGCCCTGTCCTTTTGTGCTGTGGGGGCAAGGGCAAGGGCGCGGGTCGCCTGCTTTGCATTGCGGCCGATGTCCAACATCATCGCGTCAATTGATTGTTCTGTCTTGCTCATGACTTCAATCCATTCGTTCGTTTTGCTGGGCCTGATCGGTCATCACCAGATCGTCCCTGTGAATAAGGGCATGGCGACCCTTATAGCCCAAAATGTCGGCGATTTGCTCGCTCTGCAATCCCATGATGGCGCGGGCATCTTCAACGTCATAGCCGATAAGGCCGCGCGCAATAACGGTGCCGTTATTGATGATGTCCACAGAATCGCCCTTGGCGAAATTGCCTTCGATTGCGTTCACGCCAGCGGACAACAGGCTGCGCCCCTTAAGAAGTGCTGCTGCGGCACCATCATCAATGGTGACAATACCGTTGGCCTTCAAGGTGCCCAAAATCCATTGCTTGCGTGCGGCCTGGGGCGATTGGCTTGCCGTAAACCAGGTGGCACGTGCGCCGTCGCGCAATGCATTGACCGGGCGAATGACCTTGCCAGATGTGATGGCGACAGCCGCCCCCATTGCGGTGGCAAGTTTTGCGGCGTCAATCTTGGTGCGCATCCCGCCCGTCCCATAGGAGGAGCCGACACCGCCAGCCATCGCCGCGATCTTGTCTGTGATTTCTGTGACTTCACCAATGTGATCAGCGCCGGGGTTGTCGCGCGGATCGTCGGCATACAGACCATCAATATCGGATAGGATGATCAGGCAATCAGCCTCAACCATACCAGCCACGCGGGCGGACAGACGGTCATTGTCGCCATAGCGAATTTCGCTGGTTGCCACCGTGTCATTTTCATTCACGATGGGCACAACACCCTGTGCCAACAAGGTGCTGAGGGTTGAGCGCGCGTTAAGGTATCGCCGTCGTTCTTCGGTGTCGTCGAGCGTCAGCAATATTTGCGCGATGGTTAAACCATGTTTTGCCAAGGCATCCTGATAGGCATGGGCCAGCTTGATTTGCCCGGTTGCGGCAGATGCCTGACTTTCCTCAAGCCGTAACTTTCCAGTCTTGAAACCAAGTTGATGACGCCCCAAGGCGATGGAGCCTGATGACACCAACACAACCTGTTTGCCATCGGCGGTCAGCATGGCGACATCATCTGACAGGCCCGTTAGAAAGGCATGATTGATGGTCCCGTCCTCATTCACAAGGAGGGAGGAGCCGATCTTGATCACGATGCGATTGGCGTTGTTCAGCCGGCTCATGGCTGCCACCCGGTATCGCTGGGCAGGTCCTCCTCCTCTTGCTGTTCAGCAAGAATGGCGGCGCGTTCCGCTTCCTTAAAGGGTTTGATCACCTCAATCAGGGCACGCATGACAAGGGGGACATTGCGGCCAGAAACACCGGACATGATCATCACATCATCGCGTCCGCTTGCGTCCATCAATGCCTTGCGTTTTTCATCGACCAGCTTGTCTGTCATGGCGTCGGTTTTGTTCAACACCAGAACTTCAGGCTTTTCATCAAGCCCGCCGCCATAGGCCGTCAACTCATCGCGGATCGTGCGATAAGACCCGGCAACATCATCGGCTGTGCCGTCAACAAGGTGAAGCAATACGGGGCACCGTTCCACATGGCCCAGGAATCGGTCGCCAAGGCCGTGGCCTTCATGCGCCCCTTCGATCAGGCCGGGAATATCTGCCAGCACGAAATCAAACCCATCCTGCCGCACAACGCCCAAATTGGGGTTTAGCGTGGTGAAGGGATAGTTCGCGATTTTGGGCTGTGCCTTGGTGACCGCTGACAGGAATGTTGACTTACCCGCATTGGGCAGGCCAACCAACCCCGCATCTGCGATTAGTTTCAGGCGTAGCCAAATCCATTTTTCCAACCCGTCCTGTCCGGCGTTGGCGCGCCGGGGTGCCCGATTGGTTGAGCTTTTGAAGTAAGCATTGCCAAAGCCGCCATTGCCGCCTTTCAGCAGCGTCAGGGACTGGCCTTCCTTTGTCAGGTCAGCAATCAGCGTGTCGCGATCTTCTTCAAATATCTGTGTGCCGACGGGCACTTTCAATATGATATCATCGCCTGAGCGGCCATTGCGGTCCTTGCCCATGCCATGCATGCCGGTGCTGGCCTTGAAATGCTGTTGATAGCGATAATCGATCAATGTGTTCAGGCCGTGTGCCGCCTCGATAATAATGTGGCCACCGCGTCCGCCATTGCCGCCATCGGGTCCGCCGAATTCGACATTGGCCTCGCGCCGGAAACTGACGCAGCCTGCGCCGCCGTTGCCCGAACGGATATAGATTTTTGCTTGATCAAGAAATTTCATGGCGTGTGCCTGCTAGCCTGCCAACCCGTAACGGTCTGCCAGATCACCGCGTAGCGTGGCCCACAGGGCCTGATCCATTTCGACCTGACGGACTGCCAGTTTGTCATTACGGGCGGCGAAGAATTGTTCCCCTTCGCCCACTGTGCGGAAGCCGACCTTATCCTGCACCTTGAGGGAACCTGTGTTCTCCAACAGGGCAGAAGATTTAATTCGCTCCAGCCCCAATGTTGCAAAGCCATGATGGGTGATGGAGGCGACGGCCTCTGTCATGATGCCTTCGCCCCAATGGCGTTTTCCCAGCCAGTATCCAAGGTCGCGCACCTGTGTGCCGCCTTGATCCTCTGCCATCAAATCAAGCGAGATAATGCCGATGGCACCGGCGCCCCGGTCGATGACATAAACCTCACGGGGGACGGCGGTGTTCTGCAATCCTGAAATCCAGTTTTCCGCGTCAGATAGGGTATAGGGGTAGGGGACGCGCGCCAGCATACGGACCACGTCCCAATCATTTAAAAGCGCAGCAATACGGCCCGTGTCAGGAATTGAAACGGGGCGCAGGATCAGCCTATTTGATTTCAAGATCGCCATGACCGGTGAAAGCCTTTTGCCAAGCGGTGTAGTCGCATTTTGCGTGCGCGTTATCTGAATTCAAGTCAATTCAAGAGTGTAGAAAAACAAAAAAGGGGATGGCGCGCCATCCCCTTGATCTTGTTGTGTCGTGCGTCAGGGTGGCGCTATTCTGCTGCGTCAGCCTCCGGTGCCGGGTCAACATGCACGAATGTGCGCTTCAGTTTCCCTTTAGAGAAACGAACCTGACCTTCAACCGTTGCAAAGATGGTGTGGTCCTTGCCAATGCCGACATTGTCGCCGGGATACCATTTCGTGCCACGCTGGCGCAGAATGATATTGCCGGGGATGACAACTTCACCACCGTATTTTTTGATGCCCAAACGACGACCGGCTGAATCGCGACCGTTACGGGATGAACCACCTGCCTTTTTATGTGCCATTTTGGTCTACCTTCCTTAACGTGCGGCCTTAGCCGGCAATCTTTTTGATACGCAGCACTGTCAGCTGCTGACGATGGCCATTCTTGCGACGTGAGTTGTGACGACGACGCTTTTTGAAGATGATGACCTTCTTGTCCTTGATCTGCTCCAACACTTCGGCAGTGACTTTGGCACCTTTAACTGTGGGAGAGCCCACTTTGACGCCTTCACCTTCGCCGACCATCAGAACCTGATCGAATGTAACTGTTTCACCGGCTTCTGCGAGGAGTTTTTCAACCCGCAAAACCTGATTTTCGGCAACGCGATACTGCTTGCCACCTGTTTTAATCACCGCAAACATAGTTGTTTCCTTTTACTATGCGGTTTCACCCGTCCGGTCCCGAAGGTTGCGCAGTACTGCAAAACTTGCAGAATTCCGCGCTATTTCCGGCCCATCTCGCTCAAAAAGGCGGGGGCCGACCTGGCACCTGGCGTTCACCCGAACCGGAGATTTCCCGGATCAGAGGCGGGACTATACCCCGATTAGGGTGTCAGTCAATGGAAACCGAGGTAGAAAAACGCCGAATATGGGCGCGTTTCGCCGCAGTTTTTGCCCGATTTCACGGCGGTTTAGCTGACAATCAGCTGGGAATTGGTCGGGATTTGGTTGGGAATTGGTTGGGATAGGCGAGAAAGGCTTGCACCGTTTGGCTGTTGGCATTACACCGCTGAACGCGACCGGCCCTTAATGTGGGGTCAAATGATGCGGAGAGTTGCCGGAGTGATCGAACGGGGCGGTCTCGAAAACCGTTGTGCGTGCAAACGTACCGAGGGTTCGAATCCCTCACTCTCCGCCAACTATTCAAGGTTAATGGGGTTTTCTTTTATCGGGTGACTTTATTCCCCCGTATATTCCCCCGTTTCGATCGCGAGTAGGCAATAAAGGTGCTTGGCCGCGCCTTTTTTGCGAACTTCAAAGCCACTATGCAAAACTAAACTAAATGTCTCTGTGGTTGGTAGTTTCTGCGAATATCATCAATGAGCGGGGTCATGTCGTTGAGGCGATAAAATCCAACTTGATGATCTATGACCATATCTTCGACAACGCTGACAAATTCGTTATCAACGTTTGGCGTGTCCGCGACTAGTACCAATTTCTTCTTTTCGGCCAATTCGGTTTCGCCAGATAAGAGTGCCCCCTCAACAGCTAAAGCGCTAACTTGTTTAAAAGAAGTGTCTGGGTCTCCTGCCAAAGAAATTCCTCGAATTAGGTTGTATGAACCATTCTGGTACGCAAACGGGGCTTTTAGCGTTAAGCCTCCGCGTAATTGTATGGGGGCAGGGCGTTCCAGCATTTTCTCCACATGATTTGCGCGGAACTGCTCTCTTAGTAGTTTGACAGGTTGAGTGCTGCGCCGACGTTTTGGAGAGTTGGCTATTAACTCGTCAAACAAATTCTGTGCCGTTAACTCTGCCTCTTCCACTGTAATCAATCGAGGTTCAGACAGACGTAATTTTCCCGTGCGTAAAGATTGAAACTTCGAAAAGGCATTCTCATTCCAGTCGTTTGCAAACTCTAGAGCAAGTCTGTTCTCTAGCACTTGTAAGTCTACTGGAAGGCGGCTTTGGAGGTGTACGCCAAAAAACCTTTCTAAACGTGAAAAGCTATTTGACATTTTCGTTAAAACACTGGGCTTATTGTTTGAAAAAAGAACAATGCCAATGTTTAGAAACTCACCTCTTTCCGGAAATTCAGAAAACTGAACAATCGAATAATATCCGTTGTTGTTTTTCATGCGTTACATCCCCGGTAAAGGTGGCTCACCCAAAATATGGTCTTCAAAGGTGTCGACCACATACTGAGCCCTTTTGACTAAAAAATTATGTATCTGATCACGTTCAGATGACGAATCTAACCACGCTCCTGGAATTGCCGCAACAATTTCAGAGACATGCCCAGGATCAAGCGATCGAAGTTTACTCACTGCGGCCCGAACCGAACTTATGCTCAAATATGGCTCGAAAGCTGGAAAATTTCCATACACAGCTTCGTCGCATATTTCCTCTTCCATATCCCAACAAGGGGCGCCTGGCGAGCGCAAACACTCTGAATGGTCAATGGGGATTAAATCTAACTTAGGGCTTTTGGCTCGCCAACCAAAAAGCAGGTTATCTAGATTTTGCTCGGATTCAAAGTATCTGTCCCAATTTCTTAGCCAAGTATCAAACAATACGAGCATAGCAATGTCTTGCTGGCATTTTAGCCTATTTAGGTATAAATCGCTCCCGTCAAAAGTGGAAGCATCTACCTTTTTCGAACAAAAATATGGCCCGGAAATGTCCGCAGCATTTTTTTTCAGCGTTAATTTTAGGGGGGAGTTCGTCAAAATCGAAAATGGGGGGATTTTTAGGCCCAGCCAACAGCCAATTTCTGAGGCGACGTATTCGTTAACTAAAGGATCTTTGCCCATTGGTGATTGCGCGCACTTAATAAAGCAAATGCCATGGTCGGTCATTACTTCTATGGGATTGGTGCTCGACTGAGGGATTTGCCGAATTTCACGGCTGATTTCTGTAGGGCTAAATGTCTGATCGCAAAATAGCATTAGTTGACGCAATTCCCATAAGTTGAATCAATAGACTTTATGATGGATTGAGAGAAAAACAAGGCACAATCTCAAGTTGGTGTGGATGCCTATAAACTGATATGAATCCGCATTTGGGAGGTGTCAAAGAATCAATATTTTGTTGGGAGATGCTTTGGACTGACCTGAATGCGTGAATGTTGGAATGAAGTGTAATTCGTATTGCTGCCAAAATTCACCATTGTTCTTTTATGGCGTCCGATTATTCCGCTTGGCGTTGGGTGACAGGTTGCGGGTAAAGCCGTAGCGCTTGCCTACTATGTAACCTTGGCTGGGTCGCGGTTCCGAATCCCCCTTCTTTTTTAGGCGTCCAATAAGTCGTGGTTGATTTTCGGGTCTAATGCCTTTGCACATATAAAATAGCAGTTCGCGCATATTTTGTTCCCAGCTTTTGTTGCTGTGAAAGCGAATGTTTTTGATTGTGCCTTTGGGGGGGCGTTTTGCGCCTATAGCGATCCGAAGTAGGGGGTCATAGACCTTACCGTTCCATTCCCCTAAATGGATAAGGCAATGTACGTGGACGCCTGTTTCTTGGCGCTCAAATACCCAAGCGGCTATTAAAGGTAGATTGTGGCGTTGGTGAAGGCGTCTAATGGCCTTTAGCATCCTTTGCCATTCAGGTTGGCAATGGATCGGCGCAATCCCCAGCTTGCCAAAGTTTATGGTCAAGAAGTGGGTGAAGGGGTGTCCGATGGCCTTGCTGTTGAACGCTGCTGCTATCAGTTTTTCCGCTTCGTGTAATTCTAGATATAGCTGTGCTGTGGTCATTGTTCATGGTCTGAGATGGAATCTCTCTTTCACTATATAAAGAGGCCGACTAGTCCGGCGGTTTAGCCACGGGCCGGGATAATCGCGGTTGATTAGTGGAAACAGTGCATTTCTTGTGATGTGCCATATTCCGGCTTGCAGCACTGTTGTTCCAAACTGTGTCGTAATATGTCGGCAAATGTCGGATTCTTGGACAAACAAACAAGCAGAGTGCCTCACTGTTAAAGCGTCTCAATTGTTGTTTGCCATTCTTTGATTGCCGACAGTTTGTAGCGGATGAAGCGGCCTTCCCGTTCATATCTGGGGCCGCAATGGAACTTGCGCCAGCGTTCCAGCGTCCTTGTATGGACTTTCAAATAGTCGGCAAGTTCTTGAGTGGTGAATTTTGGATCATTAAACATAGTGGACCTGTTGCAATAGTTGATTGCGCTCAAATTTGGGATAGAAGAGCTGATTTTCTGAGCCTTAGTGACTTCAAGAAAAGCTTTAGGGTTCACATGTCATGCGAGGCAGGCTGTCCTGCCAGCGCCGTTCTTCACTCAAGGGAATAAGCGTCTTACCGCCAAGCTTGACGGGGCGTAGGTCGCCGCTTTGGACAAGTTGGTAAAACTTTGTCCTGCCGATCGAGTTGCGATAGCAAAAGGTTTTGACGGTGAATAATTGTTGGATAGCAGTCATATTTACCTCGAAATTTAACACTGAACAATTCAAAGGGGTTTTTCCCTCAATGAATTTGCTCCCTTGTTCACTGGTAAACTGCCACTTGGTTATTAGGCCATGCGATTCGGGTGTCCGTCAACAGCCAGACTTGTTCGTAACCTGTTCTATTTGTTTGATTTTCAAAAATAGCGAATTATTATCTAGCTGGATTTGCGAGCTATCGGGATTACTGAGCTGGTTTGCGCTGTTGCCCTCGCGCATTGCTTGGCCCAAGCGTCCATAATCTTGCGCCGCTTTTCTAAGATGTTTGAGCGGTAGTAGGCGGCTTCTGTCTTGTCTTGCAATGTGTGGGCAAGGCACCGTTCAACGTCATTGCGCGGAAAGTTGGTTTGTTCGCCTGCCCAATCTCGAAAGCTTGACCTGAAGCCATGAATAGTCGCGTTTTTGCGAGTGGTTTTATTCAGTAGTTTGGCGATTGCTGCCGCGCTGATGGGGCGCTGGTGTCTTTGGCCCGCAAATAGATGGGGGTTGTTGTCGATGCGGGGCAGTTTTTTGATGGTTTCCAATGCCCAGTATGACAATGGAACCGCATGGTCTTGCCCGGCCTTCATGCGGCTTGCGGGAATCGACCAAGTTTTGGCGTTTAGGTCGATTTCACCCCATGTCGCTCCCAAGGCTTCACCGGACCTGCAAGCAGTCAAAATGATGAACTGTAGGGCAAGGCTAGAAACAGATTTGTTTGCCTCAAGTTCCAGCATAAGGCCGGGAACCTCCTGATAGGGCATAGCCTTGTGGTGTTGAACGTTTTTTAGCTTCGTTGGCGCTGGAAGCATCATCTTGAGGTGCCCGTCCCATCTCGCGGGGTTTTCCCCATCGCGCAAGCCTTTGACCTTGGCATAGTCCAGTACGCGTTGGATGCGGCCTCGCACCCTTGTCGCAGTCTCTGTCTTGCTGTGCCAGATCGGTTCCAAAATGTCTGTGATATGTATTGTTTCAATGTCAGCGACATTCAAGTCGCCAATAGCGGGGAAGGCATAGGTCTTTAGGGTGTTGTGCCATTGCTGCCTGTGCTTGGGATTGCGCCAGCTTGCTTCATTTAAGGCGATGTAGTCATTGGCGCATTGCTTAAAGGTCTTTTGTTTGGCCTGTGCTGCCCGTTGGGCGGCTTTAGAGGCTTGTTTGGCTGTTAGGGGGTCAACGCCTGCCCCAATCTTTTCTCGCGCGTCTCTGGCCTTCGTGCGGGCCGCAGCAAGGGTTGTGGTGGGAAAGCCGCCTAATCCCATCTCGCGACGCTTGCCGTTCATTTGATAGCGAAAAAGCCAGCTTTTGGAATTGTGTTTGGTGATTAGCAGGTAAAGCCCATCGCCGTCCGAATATTTGCCGACTTCAGACAAGTTCGCCACCTGTTTTGCATTTAGTTTGTTTGACGCCATAGCCAAGCCTTGCCCTTCTATATTCCCCCACTTGTTCCCCCACAAAATGGGTGATTGTGTGCGGCCTTGTTCGGACAATTATGAACTGATATGTAGTTTAGTCAAATAAAAACAGATGGTTGATACTATTTTTGGTGAACGGCAAAAGACAATGTAAAACAGTAGGTTTGGGGACTCACTCTCCGCCATTCTTCCCTAAAATGTCAGCTTATAGGTCGCGCCGAACTTTATGTCAGGCTTGGTCGTGAAATTGTGGCGATAGGACTGCATTTCGCCGCGGAAGGGGGCCACGCCCTTCATGGTGCCGTTGATTGCTGTCGGCTCAAATCCCAATGACATGCTTAGGCTATCGGTCGGCGCAAACAGCCCCTTGCTGCGGTGGGTCAGGCGTGCCCCGACAAGTGCCGCAGAAACCGATGTGACGAAGCGTGACTTGTGGGCGTCAAAGCGGGCGTAGCCAATATCAGCCTCCAATTGCAAGCCGGGCAATAGGTCAAGCCGGGCATGGGCTGATTGGGTGATCGACGTACCCTGCCAGGCGAATGCCCCTTGGCCTTCTGCGCCGTGAAAGGCGTTGAATTCAACGAGGGAGCTGAGGAAGAAATTGCGATTGCCCAGCACCGCCATCGCGCCACCATCGCCCGCAGCGGTCATTGAAAAGCCGAAATCAGTTCCCAGCAGGGGCAAACGCCACATGGTGTTCAGCAAATTGATTTGCTGATCATTCCCGTTAAGGGAGGCTGTGAAATGCCGCTGATAGCTGTCCTCGAATGTGTAGGTGACAGCGCCGTCAAACGCGCCACCGAATGAGGCGGGCACGTCAAGCCGGCTGCTTTGCAGGCTTTGCGCGCCATCGGCGGTTTGGATGGTAGTGCCGCCAACCGGGCGCAGTGCCTTTTCAAGGTCGGGCATCCCGTGGCCGAAAATCTCGTCAACGCCCGGTGCGCCCAAATCAACCGCCGTGTCGAACAGAATCTTGATGGCGGTTTCACCCGTTATTTCGGGGAAGGCGCTCATGATCAGGGCGACGGAGCCTGCAACGATCGGTGCAGCAGCGGACGTGCCAGAGAAGAACTTCAACGTGCCATCAGCGTCTGCGGCGCGGATTTCATCGCCGGGGGCGGCCATGCACCAATTTTTCGCATCACCGCAGGCCGAACTATAGGGGGCCAAAACAATGTCGGCAGAATTGGTCGTTAGCGGATCAAACGGCCCATCAATGGCAACGACTGTGATCATCTGTGTTTCAAGTGCGGGAAACCAGTGGGGCATGGATGCCATATAGAAGTTCGGATTGGCGTCACCGCGATTGCCTGCGGCGGTAACCCAAACACCGCCCTTGCCATTGGCAATGGTGTGCAGCTTTTCAAGTTGGGCGGCAACATCGCGAAAGCCATCGACCCTGTAGGGTTCAACGTCATAGAAATATTCAGGCTTGCCCAGCACATAATCCCATGATTGGCTGAACACCCGCGCGCCGCTTTGCATCATTTGGGTGACCATTTTGGCGACATGTTGTGATTCGATAATGCCCGAATAATTGTTTCGGGAAATTTTGAAGTCGATCAGCTTGGCGTCGGGGGCAATCCCGACAGTGCCGATATTGTTCCGATCCCCAACCAGCACGGATGCAACAAGTGTTTCGTGCAGTCGTGTGCCGCTGGTTGTTGTGTCTTCTTCGCCCGTGTATTTTTCAAACAGGTCTTCCTGCCCCAGGTAGGAGCGTGAAAGTTCCACCCCATCGGGATTGTGAACGCCATTCCCTGTTATGGCGATTGTAATGCCTTGGCCGGTGATGCCGCGCGCAAGGGCGTAGTGCTGCTTAATCGCCATGTTGTGATGGCTGGCGGTTAATTCTGTTGAGGCGAAGCTGAGGGCGAGTTGATCATCTTCGGGGGTGGGTGCGGGCCCGCTTGCCGGAATGCCCGCATAGTCCGGGGTCCGCCGGATCTGCGCGGGCTTTGCGGGTTTATCATCGTCACCGCCGCCGCCTGACAGGGCATAGGCCCCGGCGCCGATGGCACCCAGGGCCAGGCCGCCGAGCCCGACCCAACCCCAGCCTGAACTGCCGGAGGCGGTATAAACATCACCCAGAAAATGACTGTCGTCGCCGATGCGTAAAACATTGTCATAGGAACCGTATTGATAAGGGCCGTTTTGGTAAAAGACGTTCAGGGTCGACAGATCGGTGTTTAGGATATTGCGCACTTTTAGGCTGATGTCAGCGGTGCTGTTGTCAAACGCGTCATTTCCCAGTGCGTTGTCAGCCTGTGAGGCATAGCTGTGCGTGGCAATCAGGGCGGACATCACAGCGCCGGTGAGATTTCGAGACAATGCCATCCTGTTACTCCATCCTTGATCATTCTTTGGTCGGCTTGACCATTTTTTGGCCGGAAAGTGTGATCAAGGTTAACGCGAAGGTGTTAACCACAGATTACCTGTTAAGGCTGTTGCGGACATAACGGGTCAAAATAGAAATGTGGAGTTTTTTAAAAAATGTCCCGGCAATCCTAATGGATGGCGCTGATTAAGCGCGGCAGCGAGGGCCATTGGTGCCGATCTGGTGACAATTATTTGGTAAAGGGCGCAAGGAAAAAGACCCCCGCCAGTGGGCGAGGGCCTTTATTTGTTAATTGTAATGCGGTGATCTAGACGTCCAGAATAACCCGGCCCACCACATTGTCATTGCGCAGATCGTCCAGCGACTGGCTGGCCTGATCAATCGGGCGGTGATCCATTGGGATGGCGTCGATTACGCCTTTTTTGCCAAGGTCGATCACTTCCTTGAATTCCTGCAAGGAGCCGACGAAGGCACCTGAAATGCTGATCGCACGCATGGGCAGCATCTGAATGGTCATACCCATCGCGCCGCCAAACAGACCAACCACAACAACATGGCCGCCCTTACCTAGGCAACCATTGGCGAAGGCAAAGCGATGCCGATCCTCCGTCGTTAATTGACGCTCCGCCCAGTTCGTGATGAGAGTAAGGTTAACGTGAATGGATTAACCATCCGTTGCTCGTCTAGCATTCATTGAAAAAGGGTGCGATTGCCGACCGACAAGGGTGCTGAAAATTGGCGACACAATAGGACGAGGCTGCCGCCAATTGTGTACCTTCAGATATGGTTTTTAGCTTTTGGCAATCTGGCGGCGGAAAAAATAGATGAGTGCAGGTGACATAAACAGCTGCGCGCCGCCATAAAGCAAAATCGTGAACAACACCAAATCGCCAACTGGGTCCGCCACGCCGACCACGGCAGGAAACAATGATGCCTTGATTAACAGGCCCAAATTAGTGTTGCGGATCACAACCTCGATATTAATTGCGGCTGTGTCCTGCCAATTCAGACGGAAACTGCGCAAGACTGTGATGGAAATCACTGCAAGGGCGCCAATGAATCCAATGATCAGCAGAAAATTATTGGTGCCTAGCGCCTCAATATCCAGCCGGCCAGCGCCCAATGCGCCGACAACGATAATCAAGATAACGAATAGCGAGCCGCGAACAGACCATATAGAAAAAGCCGGTGCGATAGCTGGGGCTAGTCGCAACACCAACATACCAATCGCGAGAGGCAAGAGCAGGAAGATAAAAATTTCGAGTGCAATTTGTCCGGCCGGTAATTCGACCTCACCTGGCAGTTGATCCCCGATCAGAAGCTCCAACACGAAAGGGACGGTAAACAAACAGGCAAGTGTTGCGACCGCGGTGAGAGCGATAGACAAGGCAACATGACCGCGCGAAAAATGCGTGAATATGTTTGAAACCGTACCGCCAGGAATGGCCGCACAAATAGCAATGCCGATTGCCACGCCAACGATGGGGGAAAAGCCTATGATAAAGCCATAGGCACAAAGCGGCACCACCAGCATTTGCAACACAAACCCGATAGAAAATGCACGCGCATCACGCACAACTTCCTTAAAGTCGCCCGGGGTCAGGGTTGCCCCCATGCCCAGCATCGCCAATGTCAGTTGGGTCGCCGCAACGGCATATTCATATTTGATGTAAAGATCAAAGAAATCCATTGCGACGCCAGACCCGCTGCTAAGTGATAGGATGTGTGAATTCGGGGCGGACTAGACGTCCAGAATAACCCGGCCCACCACATTGCCATTGCGCAGATCGTCCAGCGACTGGCTGGCCTGATCAATCGGGCGGTGATCCATCGGGATGGCATCGATCACACCCTTTTGGCCAAGCGCGATGACTTCTTTGAATTCCTGCAATGACCCGACAAAGGCACCAGAGATGCTGATCGCACGCATGGGCAGCATCGGAATGGGCATCCCCATCGCGCCGCCAAACAAGCCAACAACGACAACGTGGCCGCCCTTGCGCAGGCAACCATTGGCGAAGGCAAAGCTTGCCTCGGCCCCAACAAAGTCGATGGCACCGAAGGCACCGCCATTTGTGGCAGCCATCAGTTCCTTCAGGGCGTTGGGGTCGGTTGAATTATAAACAGCCTTTGCGCCTGCTGCCTTGGCAGCTTCAAGCGTGGCGTCGTTAATATCAACGACAATCGGCCCACGACCGTACAGCGCCTTAAAGAAGGCGATGCCCATCATGCCAACGCCGCCGGCGCCAACAATAACCACATCATCGCTGTCAGTCAGATCACCCAGACGCTTGATCGCGGAATAGGCTGTCAGGCCTGAACAGGCAAAGGCCGCGGCTTGCCCTGCGGGGATGCCTTCATAGTCAAGGCAATACCGCTCATGGGGGACGAAACATTCATCGGCGTAACCGCCATCCTTGCCGACGCCCAGCACAAAGCCCTGATTACACAGATGCTCATCCCCGCGCAGGCAGGTCGGGCATTCGCCGCAACCAATCCACGGAAAGACGACAACTTTCTGGCCGATTTCAACAGTGGTGGCATCAGGGCCTTTTGCGGCAACCTCGCCGACAATTTCATGACCCAACACGAACGGCAGCGGCCGCGCGCCGGTGACATCCAGTTTTTGGTCATTGCCAAGGCTGAAATAACCATCATGGATGTGAACGTCTGAATGGCACACGCCGCAATGTTTGACGTTTACAACAACTTCCGCGCCTTCAGGCTGCCGTGTCGGTTTTTCTACGGCTTCGAGCGGCTGCCCATATGTGGTGATGGCTTGTGCTTTCATGATGAACCCCAATAGCTGGTTTTGTGATGTTTGTGATGGGGCAGAGTCTTATCAGGTCAGCAGGCGATGGCAAGACGCTTTGCGCACACAAATGCGCCGGGCTATTTTGCTGCCGCGGCATTCATCAATGCTGTTTTAACGGCGCCAACAACCGCCTTGGTCATGCTGGGAACGATTTCCTGATCCAACCTGTCAGCCAGATTGGGCTGTTCAGTCCATAGTTCCACGCCCGCTTCAATGGCCCCAAGCCCCGCATGGGCATAGGGCAATATAATCTCATGCGCCTCTGCATCGGTCAGGATGTCGGGTTTGAAGCCTGAAAAGGCGACGCACAGGACGTCGATCAACAATTGGCGGAACTGGCGCATATGATCGGCAAGGTCGGTGTCTGAAAGCGCAGATACGCGGGCCTGCATCCATAATTTGTAACGTTCGGACATAATTTCAACCAACAGGGCGCCGCCTTTTTCGATCAGTTCGTCCGGGTCCTTTATGCCGACAACGGCTTGGGCGCGATCAACAATTTCCTTGGCGATGTCGTCATTTACCGCCAGAAACAGGCCCTTTTTGCTGCCGAAATAGTTATAGAGCATTGGTTTGGTCACGCCGCACCGGGTGGCGATTTCATCCATATTCGCCCCGGCATAGCCCTGTTCGCCGAATACTTCGGCGGCTACGTCCAGCATTTGCCGTTCACGTTCGGCCCGGGGCAGTCTTTTTTGCGTTGCAGCGTTCTCTATTGACATAGTTCTAAACAAACCTTATATTACTTACCGGTAAGTAATGACATCATTTTGTTGTATCATGGTTGTTACTGAAATGCCTATCAAAAAAGGCCAAAGCGCCAAAGGGGTAAAAATCCACTACGGATGCCCCCAATGGTAACCACAAACCCGCAAAGGGTAGTGAAAGCCCATAAAGGGCGGAAAATAAGGGAAGGAGACGGATCATGTCAGCGACGACAGATCACGTGCAGGACCATAAAATCATACCGCGCAATATTGATTTTGAACTGGATGAAGATGTTACCTATGACTGGCATTCCGATTGCCCGGGTATCTCCAATATGTGGAACGGGTTGTCATTGCTGTTCCCCGAAGGCGAGTTGTTCTTTGTAAAAAGCGCACAAAATTACCTCAGCATTGTGAAGGACCCGGTTTTTAAGAAAGAGCTGAAGGGCTTCATGACGCAAGAGATGATCCACACGCGTGAGCATGTGGTCTATAATGAAATGCTGAAGCGGCACAATATCGACACCGATCGGGTGAATAACATTTTGAAATGGTGGGCGGTAACCGGGCATAAATATTTGCCTAAGTCCATTCAACTCGCCATTACAGTATCGTTGGAACATTGGACCGCCACACTGGCGCAGGCGGTGCTGGATCATCCGCAGATTTTGGAAGACGCGCATCCCAAAATGAGAGCTGTGTGGAATTGGCATGCCATTGAAGAAACAGAGCACAAGGCGGTGTGCTTTGATCTGTTGAAGGAGGCAGTGCCCAATCCGGTTGCCTTTTATTTGATTGCCAACAGCACGCATATTATTGCGGCACCGATATTTCTGCTGTCTGCTCATGCGGTTTATCTGGGCCTGATGGCGCGCACCGGTAATTTGACCAACGGTAAGGCCCATTGGAATATGTTGAAATTCAATTATGGCCGTAAACACGGTTTGTTGCGCCGGGCAATTGGCCATTGGTTCGGCTTCATGAAGCCGGGCTTCCATCCGTGGGATCATGATAATCGCCACCATATCAAGGCGTGGGATGATGCAGCGGCGGGGCTGAACGAGATTCCTGAACATATTGTTGCGGCTGAATAGGTGCTGCGCTGACAGTCAGTCATTGACTGCGGTACTGACAACAATGTAGATTGATGGTTCGTCCATGTGGGTGTGGGCGGACCATTTCTTTTAGGGGGCCGGTAGAGCGTCCAAAAAGAAGCGTAACAGGGTTAAAAGAGGGGCGTAACAGTGGCGCGCAATTTCGTGTGGGCTCAAGCGGCGTTGGCGCTTGGGATTAGTATTGGTGCCGGCCAGGTGGTCGCACAGGACAATCAAACAAGTGAAGCGGGCATAACGGCGGGTGCAGACGCACAGGCGACTGCCGAAACCGAAGCGGCACCAAAGTCGCGTTCGCGGCGACGTACACTTGATGAAGTGATCGTGACAGCGCAGAAGCGGGCACAAAACCTGCAAGAGGTGCCGATGTCTGTCACCGCTATTGGCGGTTTGCAGATTGAGGAATCCAATATGGAGGACCTCAATGATCTAAGCCGGTACACACCCAATCTGAAGGTGCAGGCAGGGGGCGTTGCGAACTTCATCTATATTCGCGGTCTTGGGTCAGGCTTCAACGAAGGCTTTGATCAGTCCGTGGGTATCTTCATCGATGATATTTATTACAGTCGTGTGCATTACCTTGTTGCCGCCTTGCTTGATATTGATCGGGTTGAAATATTGCGCGGCCCGCAGGGCACTTTGTTTGGCAAGAATACTGTTGCCGGTGCCTTGTCCTTGCATTCAGCAGAACCTGACAATGAATTTGGAGTGTCTGCGGACCTGAATTGGGGGGAGCATAATCTGCAAACCTATTCAGGGTCAGTGAATGTGCCGATCATTGAAGACAAAGTTTATGCCCGTGTCGCGGCCTATTACAGTGATCGCGATGGCTTTATGCACAACACCACGGTGGACAAAAATGATGGTGCCTATCGCATTCAGGCAATGCGCGCCAAGCTGAAATGGGACATCACCGATGATTGGTCAGTGATGGGCACCTATCTTCATAATCGCGGCGAGATATTGAGCGGTATGCGCACACAGCTAAGTGCAGCGCCCGATCATTGGTTGACTTTGTTCCGCGCGTTCGATGCTGAAACAGAAACGGACATTGAAAATTTCAATACGGCGATTGATGTGCCTGCGTTTGGCGTACAAGAAAGCGTCGATTACATTCTGAAAAGTGAATTGGAAGCGCTTAACCATGACTTCACATTAATCCTGGGGACCAGCACGTATAATCGCGATGGCGGCACTGACCTTGATGCGACACCCATCCCGGTATTCGCGGGTTACCTTACTCAGGACTATGAACAATTTAGCGCGGAACTGCGCATCGCTTCGCCCCCCGGCGTGTTTGAATATGTGGCAGGGGCGTTCTATCACAAGAACAGCATTCGCGACTTTACCCATGTCGATGTGGCCTATACCGACAACCGTGCAGGCTTTGCCTTGGATCTTGATCTGGTCAATTCCATCACGGGCGGTCTGCAGGGGCCGATAGTGGATATTCTGGCAGGCTTGCCCTTCAACTCAGGTCAGACTGAACAGCGCGATGCCCTGTTCCTGCAAGATGCTGAATCAGGGTCAGTATTCGGGCAGGCGACTTGGAACATTATTCCCGAACTGTCGCTAATCGTTGGCGCGCGGTATGGGTTTGATTCCAAAAAGGTGGATTACGATCACAAGATCGGGACACCTTCTTTGACGCCCGGCCCGACGGTTATTTTGCAGCCTTTGCTGCGGCTTGAATCTTTTGAAACCAAGGTGAAGCGGCGGGAAAATGATTTCGCGCCCAAGGTTTCAGGCCTGTGGCGTATGACCGATTGGGCAAATTACTATCTGACTTATGCAGAGGGCGGCAAGTCAGGTGGCTTCAACGCCCTGGCCTTGCGCCCTGATGAAACAGCGTTTGAGCCGGAAAAGGCGATTACCTACGAAACCGGGGTCAAGCTGGAATTGCTGGACAATTCGATGCGCTTGAATATCGGTCTGTTCAGAACTGAATTTGATAATCTGCAAACCTCGATCTTTGATGGCATCGACATTATTGTGATCAACGCCCCTGAGGCCGTAAGCCAAGGGGTTGAGATTGATATGAATGCGATCTTTGGTTTCGGGCTAAGCGCCGTGGGCAGCTTTGCCTATCTTGATGCCTATTATAAGGACTTCAAGGAAGGCCCCTGTATCGCGCAATCAGTATTGGCTGATCCGATCAGTCAGGAACGGCCTGAATGTGATTTAAGCGGCAAGCCTTTGGCAAACGCCCCTGAAATTCAGGCCTCGCTGGCGCTTAATCAGGTATTTGCGTTGGGGCAGTGGCCGATTGACCTCGCGCTGGGTACGGACATTCTGTATCATGGCAACATGCATTTGCAGTCGGACCTTGATCCTTTGGATGATCAGGATGCCTATTGGATGTTCAATCTGCGTGCCGGGTTGCAGGCACAAGACCATAGCTGGTCACTGACATTTTTTGTTCGGAACGTAACGGACGAAATCGTGGCGCTGGCCGGTGGCGATACACCGCTGTTTGATGGCGGACATTTCAAGGTGATTGACCAGCCGCGCGTCTTTAGCCTGCATCTTAATATGGCGTTTTAGGGAGAGTTGCATGTTTAAGAAAATTGCCCTGTCATTGTCGGTCATGCTGGCGACTTCGCTTACGGCCCCGCTCGTCCATGCCGCTGATTTTTGGTGGCCTAAGGGGGGCGAGGAGATTGGCTATAACCTATTCCTTGGCGGCAAGAAGGTCGGGAAGTCTCGCATCCGGTTTGATGTCAGGGATGGCGTTCTGTACAGCATTCAGGAACAGCGTATCAAAACCGAAATCATCTCAGGCATTAAAACCGCCGTGCGCATCACGTTTCGTGAACAATGGCGCGGCGAAGATTTTCTGGGGATGACGACATTCGGCAAGGCAAAGTCGCCTGCCGGGGACATCCGTTTGCGGGTCGAGGCTGAACGTTACAATGCAGGAAATCTGATTGTTGATTCTGAAATCGGTAAACGGTCTGCCGGGCCTGATCGGCTGCCTGCCACATTCTGGCATCTGACCCATGTGACATCACCGGAAATATTCGATCCGTTCGTCGGCGGCTTTGCAACGCTGGATATCGTGCCGCTGGGTCCCCGCAAACTTGAGGTCGATGATGGCGAGAAAGAGTGCCTTGCCTTTGATTTGAACATCAAATATCAGGACCGTGATCAATTTGGAACCTTGCCGCCGGGTGTGAACCGGGAAGACGTGCCGCTGGAACGGACATTCAAGGCATGGTTTGAGCCTGATGGCCTGATGTGCGCGCTGCTTGTCGATACGCCCATTGGTCAAATGGCCATGTTCAGGGCCTATCGGAATACGGATTAGTGGCAGACAAGTCATCGAACAGAACCCCCAAGACCGGCTGGGCTGCCTTTTGGCTGCGCCTGAAATACCGTCTTGGCTGGCTTGATGATGAATTAAAGCAACGCCAGCAGGTCGGGGCCTTGCCCTATCAGATCGTGGATGGCCAGTTGGTTGTGCTGCTGGTTACCTCATCCACCCGTCAACGGTGGGTACTGCCCAAGGGTGGGATTGAGGACGGCGAGACACCTGCCGAAGCGGCCCTGCGTGAGGCGCAGGAGGAGGCGGGCGTCACCGGCAAAATCGCGGCGGACCCTGTTGGCTCCTATAATGATTTGAAGCTTGGCAAAAAGCGTTTGCGTGAAGTGATGATTGACATCTTCCCCCTGCGCGTGAAAAAGCAATTCCCCGATTGGGATGAAGACGGCAAACGCCACCGTCAGTGGGTCACCTGTGACGAGGCCCGAAGGCTGGTGTCAATTCCGGATTTGGTACCGATCATTACATCGCTTGAACGGCAGATGAATGAAGATGCTGGGGCGTCTAAAAGCTGATTGCCATATTGGCGATGGTTGCCATCAGCCAACCCATGCCCACGGCTGCGGGCAATGTAATCAACCACGCAATGATGATTTTTGCGATACCGCGCCTGCGCACCAATTTGCGGTGACGGGCGTGTCTGGCGGTGCGGATGGCCGCGCGCGGGGATTGGTTCAGGCGCACCACCCGCCGGTCCCGCCGCCATTTGGGGTCGGTCAACATTTCACGGGCCAGACCAACACCGAATATGGCTGCCAAGGCTGTATGGGTGGAACTGACAGGCAGGCCAAGGGTTGAGGCAAACAGAACCGTCATGCCCACGGCCATCAGCGCCGCCAGTGTCGATAGCGGTGTCAGGCGCGTAATGTCCCGCGCGACAGAGCGGGTTAAGCGCCCACCAAGCAAAATCACACCCAGCGCCAAGCTAAACCCGCCAAGCGCCAATAAAAGCCGCGGTACCGTCATGCTGGCAAGCAGGCCCGCATCATCACTGGCTGCAATATGTTTGATAGCGGCAAAGGGGGCGATGGCATTCGCAACATCGTTTGCGCCGTGGGCAAAGGCAAAACTGGCCGCTGCAATCAATATCGGCAGGCGCAAATAACTGCCTGCCATCGCATTCAAGGACAGACCCTGTTCGACAGGCTTGGCAAGCAAAAGGGTGATCAGGCCAACACAGGCCCCTGCGCCCAAACCAATGCCGATAACTTGAAGCGGGGCGGCATCGGTGACCAGCTTCAATGTGATGTAGCTTGCGATGACGGTGCTTAACAGGCCGGTCAATATGGGCAATGCCCTGCGCAGGGCATGGCGATTGTCCTGCGCCTCAACAATCGTGAACTGGATGGCCGCGAACCCGCCTGCTGCAAAGGCAAAGCCCAAGGCCGGTGACCATAACCAGGCAAGGCCGATGCGGCCCAACATATCCCACGCGATCATGTCAGCCCCCAGCATGGCAAGGCCGGCACCAGTGATAGCCCCAACAAGCGAATGGGTGGTGGACACAGGAAGGCGCAGGAAGGTGGCAAGGCCGATCCACAATGCTGCTGCAAACGGCGCGGCAATCATAGCCAGCAATAGCGGGTCGTGATGGGCTGGCGTCGGATCAACAATCAACCCCGTGCCAACCGTTTCGACAACCGCGCGCGCGCCAATCATGGCACCTGCAATCTCGCACACAGCCGCGATCAGCAGTGCGGCGGGAAGGCTGATCAACCGTGCGCCCACAGAGGACGCCATCATATTCGCCGCGTCATTGGCGCCAATCATCAGCGCCATCAAAACGGCCCCGCACAGGCCAAGGACCAGCGGCGCGGTCCACCCACCACCGGGCGTTAACGACATGCCAATTAACAGGATCAAGGCACCAAACAGGGCTGAAACGCCCAATCTGGCCGCCCCAAAGCCGCTATTCTGTGTGCCTGAACTGCTCATAATCGCCAGAATATAGCCGATTCGCAGCATTAAGCGGCAATTTAGATTTGATTGCTGCGGGTGGTGAATATCGGGCTTGCGCTTTGGCTGCTGTTCCGCATAAATGCCGCTACTGAAATTGAACCTTTGTAACTTTGGCAGGAGTATCCATCATGGCCGCTACACATCCCCGCTGGATGAATGAATCTCACATTGTTTTTGAAGACGCCGCCACCAAGTTTTTTGAAGCTGAGCTGGTGCCGAATATCGACAAATGGCGTGAAGCTGGCGTTGTTGATAAGGCGTTTTGGCGTAAAGCGGGTGAGGCCGGTTTGATGGGCGGTTCCATCCCTGAAGAGTTTGGCGGTGCCGGCGGAGACCTTGGGCATGAGGTCGTTGTGCTGCGGACCCACGGGCGGACCGGCGATTCTGGTTGGGGCTATGGTGTGCAGAACATCGTCATTCATTATGTGAATTCATACGGTACAGACGAACAGAAAAAACGCTGGTTGCCGAAACTCGTTATGGGTGAGTGGGTCGGTGCGATTGCCATGACGGAGCCGGGCACAGGCTCTGACCTGCAAAGCGTCAAGACCTATGCGGTCAAAGACGGCGATGATTATGTCATCAACGGCTCCAAAACCTTTATCACCAATGGCACATCTGCTGATCTGGTGATCGTGGTTGCCAAAACTGATCGTGAACAAGGCGCGCGCGGTATTTCCCTGATCGGTGTCGAAACAGAAAACTGCCCCGGCTACCGGGTTGGTCGTCGCCTTGATAAGCTGGGCCTGAAATCACAGGACACTTCGGAACTGTTTTTTGAAGATGTTCGCACCCCACAATCCTATGTGATGGGTGGCGGCGAAGGGCAGGGCTTCTTCCAGTTGATGAACCAGCTGCCTTGGGAACGGCTGCAAATCGGGCTTGGCTCGCTATCAGCCAGTGAAGTCGCCTTCCGCGAAACATTGGCCTATGTGAAGGAACGTAAAGCGTTCGGCAAACGTCTGCTCGACTTCCAAAATACCCAGTTCAAAATGGCCGAAGTGAAAACCAAGCTTGAAGTCATGCGCAGCTTTATCAATGATTGTATTGAAAAATGCATTGCCGGTGAATTGGATGCCCCGACAGCCTCAATGGCGAAATGGTGGGGCTCCCAAACACAGGGTGAAATCATTGACGAATGCCTGCAATTGTTTGGCGGCTATGGCTTCATGAATGAATATCCGATTGCACGCCTGTATGCTGACGCCCGCGTGCAAAAAATTTACGGCGGCACCAACGAAATCCAGAAGATGCTGATCGCCCGTTCCCTTGACGGTTAAGCCCTATCTGAAAATCTGATGGCATGGAGGGTGGCGCAAATCGCGTCGCCCTCCTTTCGTTTGTGGAGTGTATAGGCGGTTTGTTCAGGCTGTATGGCGGCGATTAGCGCTTCGATTGCGGGGTTGATGTCGCGTTTGTAATGCCAAACCCAGCCAAAGAAACCGATGTCAAACCGTTCGGGGCAACCGGGTGCAGCGTCAGGGCGTACCTGACCATAGGTGGTGGCGACGCGTTTGATTACGCCGTACATGCAGTGCAGTCGCGGTATATCAAAATAGATGATGTGGGTGGCGTGGCTGGGTACCAAATTGCCAAGTCTGCCGGTAAAGCCGCCATCAATGATCCAATTGGCACCGCTGACAGCCTGCTGTGCGCGTGCTTCAAACTGGCCATCGGGTGGGTCGCGCCAATCGGGCTCAAAATAAAGTTGATCCAGATGTATCATCGGCAGATCAAGCATTGCGCCCAACTTACGGGTCAGGGTTGATTTTCCTGAACCGCTGCAGCCGGTGATCCATATGCGCATATCTTGCGGCATGATTATCCCAAAAACCCGTCTATGATGTTTTCGACAATGGCCCCGCCCGTCCATGTTACCAGTGGTATCAACAGATATATGCCATAGCGGGTCAATATGGACCGATCAAAGGGCCAATCGGGAATGGCGCGAATATGTGCCTGATAGTCCAACAGGCTGTTCAGTGTCGCCAAATTGTCTATCTGGGCACCTTCACCTGATTGATCAAGCGATGCCTTGGCTGTGATAATCTGCGCCCGGATATGTTCCAGTTCCCTTGTTTTGGCGGCGACGATGCGTTTGCGTAACCCCAATGACGGCAAAAGTAGACCGATCAAGGAAAAGATTACGACGATCCCCATGACAGCGCTGAATAATATCCAATAGCGCGGATCGACCAAAAAGGGCGTCAATAAAGCGGGGATAAGCACGACGATCAACGCGTTGAACAGGCCCTGTTTTGCTGTTTGGGCGACCGTATCACGATCAAACAGATTAAACGGCTGCGATTGCGCCGAACGATTAAGCCTGTCTGCATTGATCAGCATGGCTGCAACCATCATGCCGCCTTCCCAGCCAAGTAGTCCGGTTAATATGCGGTGCCACCCCACGGCCCACCACCAAAGCGATAGGTCATAGGGGTTCCATGTTGTGTCCGACACCTCCAACAGGGGCGCGCCAAGGGTCAGCACCAATCCGAAAATCGCCATCGTGGGGTATAGCCTGTTGGTGATACCCCCCGGCATATCCGGTGTGTGTGGCGGGCGGCGTTTCACGATCAGGGCGTGGGCGGTGATCATGAAAGCCAAAATCAGATTCAGCAATGTGCCGATCAAAAGCTCGCTGCTATCATTGCCATCGGAAAGATGCGCAAAGGGGTGGTCCTCGGTAATGCCCCCGAAAACTGCAGCACCCGCAAGCATAATTGCCGTCAGCAACGCAAATAGGGCGATGCCCATATTTACGGGCTTGGCAGTTCCAATGGGCATTAGCCGTGCCAGTGAATAGCGTGGTGCCTTTTCCATGCGGTTGCTTTTCGCCTCGCCCTTTTTGGAGGATAGTTGCGTTGGTCGTCAAATCAGTCTGGCCCCCTGCCGCTGATTGACCTATCCTGTTACAGACTAATAAGAAATTTCGTTTTGTCACCCTGTGATTGTTCTGCCAATGCTTCGTTCATCTTTTAGACGCCTTGTTGCCCGCGCGTTGGATGCGTCCAATACGCTTAGGGGGGCGCTTGTGCGGGGGGCGCTTGTGCGTGGGCTTGCGGGGGCGGTTACATGCGTGCTTGTCAGTGGGGGGCAGGCCCAAGCGGCAGAAGAATTGCGCTACTTCCATCTTTTGTCGGGGAATGCCGCCGGGACCGGCTATGCGATGGCGGAATCCATTGCTTCTGTCATATCGGGGCCGCCGGGCGCGCCATCATGCAATTTGGACAGCCGCTGTGGCGTGTCCGGTTTGATCGGCGTAGCCCAATCCAGTCCCGGCCCCGTGACAAGCCTTGATTTGGTGGCGGAGGGGCTGGCCGATGCTGCGCTGGTGCGGGCAAGTTTGGTCCATCACGCAGCAGATAGGGGGCAGATGGCGACTCTGCGCCATGTCAGCAATGTCGGCACGCATGAGCTGCATCTGATTGTAGCTACCGCGCAGCGCATCACCCATGTCGATCAATTGGCACAGTATCGCATCGGCGTTGGGTCTCCCCGGTCTGAGGTGCCGATTGTGGCGCGGGCCCTATTTAGGGCAGCGGGCCTACCCGTTGACCGGATGCAATTGATCAGCCTTTCAGGGGTGGAGGCTGCGGACTTGCTTGCCCAAGGGCAGCTTGATGCCTTTGTCTTTGTGGGTAAGGCGCAAACAAGGTTTGTATCGGATTTGTTGCAGGATGGCATTGCGGCTGATTTGCCATTGGACGAGGCGCTTTTGGACGACCTCGCCAACAATATCGCCGGTACTTTCAAGCTGAATGTGCCTGACCTTGAACAGGATGGCGCGTGGCGGCAATTGCTGGCCTTTCCGGTTAGCTTGATTGTGAACCGAAAAACAGGTGCGCCGCTTGTCAGTGCGGTCCTGGGGTCGATTTTGTGGCAGGGCAATCAGCAATTAATCGCTGATGGTGGGTTAGGCCCCCTTACCCATGCCCACGCGTTTGAAATGATGCAGCTGCCGCTGCATGAAGGGGCTGGGCTTTACTTTACAGAACATGGCGGGTTGCCCCGTGGGGTCACCACAGCCCCTTGATCTGACTGTAAGGGCTAGGCGTCGTAGCCCAGCCGCGTGCCTGCTGCGATTGGTAGGCCGTTCAACAGGTCTTTGACATTCATTGGGCCTTTGCCGGGGCGTTGCGCGCGGCTGATTGATATAGCGCCATCCCCACAGGCTATGGTCAGGCGGTCATCCAGCACTTCGCCCGGTACGCCTGATCCGGCGACGGCATTTGCCATCAAAAGCTTCAGCCTGATCGGTGCGCCCCCTTCTTGCGGGACAGGGGTCCATGCGCCGGGAAAGGGCGACAGGCCACGAATATGCGCGGCCACGGTTGCGGCGGGTTGTGTCCAATCAAGTTGGGCTTCGGCCTTGTCAATTTTCATGGCGTAGGTTGTGCCGTGATCTGATTGCGGTGTCAGCGCCGGCAGGGTGTTTCCCTGTGCAATGCTGGCCAGCACGTCAACCATCGCGGCAGCACCGATTGGGGCCAGCTTGTCATGCAGGCTGGCATAGGTGTCATCAGCGGCGATGGGGATTGTTTTGGTCAGCGCAACGGGGCCAGTGTCCAGTCCCTGTTCCATTTGCATGATAGCGATGCCGGTTTCTGCGTCACCTGCCATGATTGCCCGTTGGATCGGTGCTGCCCCGCGCCAGCGCGGCAAAAGCGAGGCGTGAATATTGAAACAGCCAAAGCGTGGGGCGTTCAGAATTGGCAATGGCAACAACAATCCATAGGCAACGACGACCGCGGCATCGAGGTTTAGTCCTGCAAAGCGGGCCTGTTCGTCATCATCTTTAAGGCTGGTCGGCGTGAAAACGGGAATATCGTTATCAAGCGCGGTTTGATGAACGGGGGAGGGGGTTTCTTTTTTGCCCCGTCCGGACCGACGTGGCGGCTGTGAATAGACCGCGGCAATGTCATGCCCGGCATCAATCAGTGCTTGCAGTGCCATGACGGAAAAGTCCGGCGTGCCCATGAATGCCAAGCGCAAGGGACTATCCTTTCAATAAGCACAACGCGGGTTAGGCCGCGTTCAATGCCTTTTGCTTTTTAAGTTTTTTCAAGATCATGTTGCGCTTCAGGCGGGACAAATGATCAACAAACAAAATGCCGTTCAGATGATCCATTTCATGCTGGATGCAGGTGGCCATCAGGCCGTCCATATCCTGCACCTGTTCATTGCCGTCATAGTCCAGATATTTGACTGTGCAGGTCGCCGGGCGATCAACATCTTCAAAAAATTCGGGGACAGACAGGCAGCCTTCTTGATAGGTCGCCACATCATCTGATGATTTGATAATCTCAGGATTAATGAAATATTGCGGGTTGCGGACAGGTTCTGCGTCGTCGCGTTCATCGTTGATGCCGTCAATACCGCCATCGCCATCGCCATCGCCATCGCCATCACCATCGCCATTAGAGGGTTGCTGAAGATCAATCACCAAGATGCGCTGGGGCACGCCGACCTGAATGGCGGCAAGGCCAATGCCCGGCGCGTCATACATGGTTTCCAGCATGTCATCCATCAACGCACGTGTTTCGTCCGTCACTGCCTTAACAGGGGCAGAGACTTGCTTTAGAAGCGGGTCCGGTGCGGTTATGATCGGTCGAATAGCCATAATTATGAGATAAGACCCGTCACGGGCTGGGTCAAGGGCGCGAAAGTCGCAGATTTCAGCAGATGTGGGGCTAAACGCTGCGTCTGGCGCGGAATGCGGCGGCAATTGTGCCGTCATCCAGATAATCAAGTTCCCCACCAACAGGCAGGCCATGTGCCAGACCGGAAACCTTGGCCCCGCTGTCTGCCAGCCTGTCCATAATCACATGGGCGGTGGTTTGTCCATCAACGGTGGCGTTCAGCGCCAGAATAACTTCGCTGATACCGCCGTCGCGCACGCGGGAAACCAATGGGTCGATGGTCAAATCATCAGGGCCGATGCCGTCAAGCGCGGATAAGACACCGCCAAGGACATGATACTGCCCGCTGAAAATGCCAGACCGTTCAAGCGCCCACAAATCACCAGCATCTTCGATTACGCAAATAGCCCCTTTGTCCCGTTCGGGGTCGCGGCAAATCAGGCAGGGGTCGCTGGTGTCCAGGTTACCGCAGGTGCCACAGGTTTTGATTTTGGTGGCGGTATCGGCAAGCGATTGGGATAGCGGCATCATCAGCCCTTCGCGCCGCTTGATCAAATGCAGCACGGCGCGCCTTGCCGACCGCGGGCCAATGCCGGGCAGCTTGGAAAGCAGCATGATCAGGCTGTCAATTTCTGGGCTGTTCATCGGTTTAGGTAAACGCCTTCATGATGTCTGGTGGCAGGCCAAGGCCGCCTGTCAGCTCGCCCATTTTTTCCTGCTTTTGTGTCTCAAGATTGGCAATCGCATCATTAAGGGCAGCAGCGATCAAATCTTCGACAACGGTTTTATCGTCAGCGCCATCCGCGAATAGCGACTGATCAATGCTGACGGCCTTCACAAAGCCACGGCCATTGACGGTGACGGTCACCATGCCCGCTCCGGCCTTGCCCTCAACCTCAAGGGCCAGCAGGTCTTCTTGCATTGAACTCATTTTTGACTGCATGGACTGGGCCATGGACATCATATCATTGAAATCAACCATTACGCGGTCTCCACCAAATGTTGGACGGTTGGGCGTGCCTATTCAAATTCACCATCAGAGTCAATCATGCCAAGTTCCTCGGCATCGACAGGCATGTCTGACAAGGCGTCTGACGCTGGCAACAGGTCTGCCAGATTGCGGAAGCTAAGTTCAGCATCAGGAAATGTTTCCAGTACGGATTGCACAACCGGCAATGCGCGCAGGCGGTTCAAAATCTGCTCCCGCTGTTCATCACGGTGTTCGCGAATGGTGCGCGGTGCGGTGCCGGGTTCAAGCGGGCCTTCATCTTCGGGGGCAGAAACAACGATCTGCCACGGCATGCCGGTCGTCTGACGAAGGGATTTGATCAAATCCCCGGACAGGCCCCTTGGCGCCCCTTCATCCACGAAAATGTCGAGCAAGCCTTCTTCAACCTTGCGCGGGCGTACATATTGTTCCAGCGCGTAGCCAAGCTCCACATCGGTTCGTTTCAGCAGCGCGACAATGTCCTCAAACGTTTCAAGGCGCGGTGCTTCTGCCATTTGCGGTTTTGATTGTGCTTGCGCTGTGGTTGCGGTGCGGCCATTGCCTGACCCTGCGATGGCGCGCAAGGGCGGCGCGTCATTGCCACTAGCCCCACTCTCGCTAGGCCCATTCTCGCTAGGCCTGTGCCCGCTAGGCTGTGTGCCACCGCCATTATTGCCAGCATTGCTGCTGCCAGAGGGGGCAGGGCTGCCGCTGGTGACGGTGCCGCCTTCGGTCAGTTTTTTGACAAGATCGCCGGGGGTGGGCATGTCGGCTGCATAACACAGGCGGATTATCACCATATCGCCCGCAGCGCGCGGGTCAGGGGCGTTCTGCACCTCCCCAATGCCTTTCAGCAAGATTTGCCAGGTGCGCGTTAACACCGGCATGGACAGTTTTTCTGCCAACGCCAGGCCGCGCACGCGTTCTTCTTCGGGTTCGTCCGTCGCAACGTCTGCGCCGACAACTTTCAGGCGGGTGACGAAATGGCAAAGATTGGCAAGGTCCTGCAACAGAACCAGCGGGTCTGCACCTTGATCAAATTGATTGCCAAACTCGGTCAGTGCGCCTTTGGCATCGCCGGTCATGATCATGTCGAACAGGTCAACCATGCGGGCCCGGTCGGCCAACCCCAACATGTCACGAATGGTATCGACCGCTATTTCAGCGTCTGTGTCATCGCGTTGGGCAATGGCCTGATCAAGCAATGACAGCCCATCACGGACAGAGCCTTCTGCGGCGCGCCCCAATAGTTGCAACGCTTCGGGGGCGATGGTTGCGCCTTCCTTGCGGGCGATATTGCCAAGATGGTCAGCCAGCATGGTCTGGTCCAGCCGCTTCAAGTCAAAGCGCTGACACCGCGACAGCACCGTAATCGGTACTTTGCGAATTTCAGTAGTCGCGAAAATAAATTTGACATGGGCTGGCGGTTCTTCAAGCGTCTTCAACAGGCCGTTAAAGGCGTTCTTGGACAGCATATGCACTTCGTCAATGATATAGACTTTGTAGCGCGCAGATGACGGGGTGTAGCGCACCGCATCAATGATTTCCCGCACATCATCAATGCCGGTGTTGGACGCAGCATCCATTTCCATCACATCAACATGGGAGGAGCTGGCAATAGACTTGCAGTGGCTGCATTCCCCACATGGGGTAATGGTCGGGCCGCCCTGCCCATCAGCGCCAATACAATTCAGGGCACGGGCGATAATGCGGGCGGTTGTCGTTTTGCCGATCCCGCGCACGCCCGTCAGAATGAAGGCATGGGCGATGCGGTTCATGGCAAAGGCGTTTGACAGCGTGCGGACCAGTGCCTCTTGCCCGATCAGGTCGGAAAAATCCTGTGGCCGATATTTACGGGCCAGCACCTCATAAGCTTCGTTCGCGCCACCAGAATCAGCAACGTCAAAGCCGGGCAAGGCTTCGCCGGTTGGGGCCTCGTTAGCCTCGTTTTCAGTGTCAGGTGTGTCAGAAAATGAACTCATAGGCGGCAGAATGCCGTGAGTCCCACGCGACTGCAAGCGATTGCTGCGCTGAATGGTAAATATAGGGGGTAGGGTGAGAGACTGGACATCGACCCAAAGAAAAAACCCGTTACGGCTGCTTCCTTCCGGACCTGACCGGGTTGGCGGGCGCTTCGTCCGCGCCAGCCCCTCGGTGGTTTATATAGGCAATCTGATGGCGAATGCCAAGGGGGCAATCCGCGACCATTTGTGGGTGCATTTTTTCCGGCTTTATGTCAGGTTTGCGCCAGATTTGATATTTGAAGAAATTGTAAGGGGTTTGCTATGGCGCTGGAAAATGGCGGTATTTTCGGTTCCCATCCGTTGGACCGGGCAGGGATACACCGTAACAACCAAGACTGGATGGCACAAAAGCTGACGGCAGCGGAAAGCCTTGTGCTGCCGATTTATCATGGTCGGCCTTTTGTTTTACCGCCACGCGCCCCCGGACAGGGGCGGGAGCTGGGATTCGTGCGCCTGTCCATGTTGGAAACCTATGTGAATCAGGGTATGCCGCTGGTCTTTCTGGGCATGGATGACAAGGATCGCGCCTATTTCGCCATGGATTTGTCGGGCGCAGGCGATGTGCGCCGTCAGGGGCCGTTGGCTGAATTGGGCAAGTTTGAGGATGGCCGCGCGCTGGCGATGGAATTGCCTGATGGTGACCCGGCGATGCTGGCGCAGGCACTGGCCCTGTTTAACTGGCACAGCACGCATGGTTTCTGCGCCAAATGCGGTGCCCAAACAGTGATGGCAGATGCTGGTTATAAACGCGACTGCCCGTCATGCGGGGCAGAACATTTCCCGCGTACCGACCCGGTTGTGATCATGCTTGCCACGAATGGCGACAAGGCATTGCTGGGCCGTGGGAAGGGGTTCCCCGATGGCATGTTCTCAGCCCTTGCGGGATTTGTTGAGCATGGCGAAACCTTGGAAGAAGCTGTCGCCCGTGAAGTCGAAGAAGAAGCAGGCATTAAGGTGCGGCGTGTATCGTATTTCCAGACGCAGCCTTGGCCTTATCCCTATTCATTGATGATTGGGTGCTACGCAGAAGCTGCAAACGAAGAAATCGTCTTGGGTGATGATGAACTTGAAGAGGCGCGCTGGGTTGATCGCGGCACAATCATCGATGTGATTGAAGGTCGTGGCGACGGGTCGCTTTGGGTGCCGCCGCCAATGGCCATTGCCCATCACCTGATCCGCAATTGGGCGTTCGGGGACTGAGTAATCAGCCCGCCTGTTTGCGGAACGTGTCAGCCCTGAAAGTGCCAAGCCGCGTGATCTTGTTGGTGAAGAAGCTTAGCTCCTCCAACGCAAGTTTCAGCGGCGTGTCATCGGGGTGACCTTCAGTTTCCAGATAGAATTGTGTTGCCTCAAACCGGGCGCCGATCTGATAGCTTTCCAGCTTGATCATATTCACATTGTTGGTCGCAAAGCCGCCCAGTGCCTTGTAAAGCGCTGAAGGGACGTTGCGCACCTGAAACACAACTGCGGTGATAAGGTCATCGATCAGCGCAAGCGTTTCAAGGGGCAGAGGTTCCCGCGCCATGATGACAAAGCGCGTGGTGTTGTCCGGCGAATCCTCAATATCCTTTTGCAAAATTTGCAGATCATACACCTTGGCTGCCAGATCAGACGCAATGGCGGCCTGATGGGGCTGACCTTCGGACGATAACAGGCGGGCAGACCCGGCCGTGTCAGCCTTCACAATCGGTGTGATATTGTGGTCGCGCATAACCTTGCGGCATTGTCCCAGCGCCATAATGTGGGAATGCGCCTCAGTAATTTGGTCAAGCGTTGCGTCCGCGCGGCCTAACAATTGATGATGAACCGGCAGGAAGGTTTCACCGATCATATAAAGATCGGATTCGGGCAACAGGTGATGAATGTCGCCCACGCGCCCGGCCAGTGAATTGTCGATTGCAATCATCCCGTAATCTGCCTTGCCTTCGCGGATCGCCACAAAAGCGTCGTAAAAGGTCGGGCAGGCCAAGGGCACCATGTCGGGATAGACTTTTTGGCAGGCAATATGGGAATAGGCCCCCGGTTCGCCCTGAAAGGCGATGGTGTTGGCAGGTGCTGCGCCCTGTGCCTTTAACTGGGCGGGGGTCATGGCATCATAAAGTTTTTGATGGGACATGGCTTACCCTCCCAAGGCTTTGCGGGCGCGGTCAAGATCTTCGGGTGTATCAACACCCAATGGGACTGAGCTGACAAGCCTGACGCCAATGTTCATGCCTGCTTCAAGGGCACGCAACTGTTCCAGTTTCTCTCGCCGTTCCAATGCGGAAGGGGCGATAGAGACAAACCGCTCCAGCGCATCGCGGCGATAGGCGTAAAGACCAATATGATGATATAGCGGCCCATCGCCATAGGGCGCGGTCGCGCGTGTGAAATAAAGGGCGCGTGACCATCTTTGATCCCCTTCAAAGGCGCATACGGCCTTTACAACATTGGGGTTGTCGCGTTCTTCGGCCCGCTTGATTTCAGCGGCCAGCGTGGCCAGCGCCAAATCAGGCGCAGCGTCCAGCGGCTCAAGGCTCGCTTTAATGTCACCGGGGGCCAGTGTTGGCAGATCACCCTGTACATTGACGATAACGTCATGCTGGGCGTCCGGATCTGCCTTGCGCACCGCTTCCCACACCCTGTCGGACCCTGACGGGTGGTTCGGGTCTGTCAGGATCGCCTCGCCGCCATGATTTGTTACGGCATCAACGATTTCCTGCTCTGCCGCTGCGACGATGATCCGGCCACATTTGGCCTCCTCAGCCCTGCGGACGACCTGCACAATCATGGGCAGACCGCAAATATCGGCAAGGGGCTTGCCCGGTAGCCGAACAGACGCCATACGGGCGGGAATGACAATAAGAGGATTATGTGACACTATTTTCACGATTTCTGTGGACGATTCGCCCTGTTTTGTCACAGTTTTGGACATATGTCAGTAGCAAGCTGACTTTGTTGGGGATAAGTACTGCGCTGGGTCATGTGGACGCATAGTCAGTATGGGGCCTGTGCGCTATCCCCAGACACGAATTTTTCGCCCATCTTTTGGGCACCGAATATTGGAAGGATAAGGGACGGTCATGTTCGATTCATTTGAACTCAACAAAATTGCCGGGTCCGTTCTGGCTGGTGTGTTGCTGTTGTTCCTGATTGATGCTGTTGGTGGCGCGTTTGTGCACACTGATCATGTGGAAAAGCAGGCGTTTGTCCCCGAAGGGACCGAAATGTTTGAAGCCGGTAATGGCGGCCCCCCCAAAGAGGTGGCAGCCCCCGTTATCGAATCATCTGTGCCTTTGATCGCGGCTGCGGACCTTGAAAAAGGCGCAAAAGTTTTCAAAAAGTGCGCTGCATGTCATTCAGTTGATGCAGCCAAGGGCAATGGTACCGGCCCGAATCTGGCAAATATTGTTGGTCGTGCAACCGCATCTGCTGATGTCGGCTTTGGCTTTTCCGGTGCGTTGTCAGGTCTTGGCGGCGATTGGGGATATGAGGAGCTGGACGGCTTCCTGCGTAAACCCAAGGAATATGCGCCCGGCACCAAGATGGCATTCGCTGGCCTGAAAAAAGTATCTGACCGCGCAGCTGTCATTGCTTATCTGCGTGCAAATACTGAAAATGCCCCGGCATTGCCGGTAGCTGAAATGGTGGAAGATGCCGTTGAAACCGCTGCAGACGCTGCCGAAGGCGCAGCTGACGCCATGAACGAAGGTGCAATGCACCACTAAGCTGGTCACCAGCTATTAGCCAGCTAACAGAATGAGGGCCC